>Ga0160467_100006_pt1 | contig 652657 bp, 599 predicted proteins | sample HID1972I_E11MG_FD_108221 | JGI IMG/M metagenome (GOLD analysis project Ga0160467, IMG submission 108221) | Enriched pill bug-associated microbial communities from UW Madison campus, WI, USA - HID1972I_E11 MG | ecosystem: Host-associated > Arthropoda: Insects > Digestive system > Unclassified ...
CTTTGGCCTGGCGCGTGCGTCCAATACCACACCTGTGATTGTGTTGCGGTTTGAGGGTGAGTCGCAGCAGGCAATTGATCGCATCCGCGCAGAATTCAAGGCGGTGTTCGCCGAGTTTGCGCCAGGCGCGGCTCTGCCATTCTGATAGTTTTACAAGTTGGGTTGCCGTCGGGCAAGAAGCCTTGCCCGATCCTTGGCTGGTTTGGGCGACCTAGCGGCTGAGCGCCTGATAAATATCCAGATGCGCCTGCACCACTTTGCGGATATCGAAGGCCTCCTGCGCCAGCGCCCGTCCTGCCTGGCCCATGGCCTGACGCTTTTGCGTATGCTCTGCCAAATCACAGACTGCCTCATAAATGGCGCGTGCGTCCCGGACCGGCACCAGCACGCCGGTCTGACCGGCCTCTATCGCATCCCGGCATCCCGGTACGTCGGTCGTAATCACTGCACGTCCGCAGGCGGCGGCTTCAACCAGTGACTTGGGCAACCCCTCCCGGTATGACGGCAGCACCACAATATGCGAATCTGCATACAGCGCAGCAATGTCGCTGCGCTCGCCCAACCATTGCACGCGATCGCCCCATGCCTTGGCCTCTTCCTGCGTTACCGACGCCGGATTGCCCGGATCGGGAGTGCCCACCACGAGCCAGCGATAAGGCTTGCCATCGCGCCGCGACATGTCGGCCGCTTCCACATATTCCAGCACGCCCTTGTCGCGCAACAGTCGCGCTACAAAAATAATCCGGACCGGCAGCGGTGGTTCCGGCGCCGCGGCATAGTGCTCAAGATCCACGCCAGAGCCACGGATCATCACAACCTGTTCGTTCCTGACCGCGCCAATGCCGCTCAGGATATCGCGATCATTGCCGTTCTGGAAAATGACCCGGCTGTTGCGGTGTCCCAGCGCAAAGCGATAGAGCTGCTGGGTCACCAATCGGATCCAGTCAATGCCCTTGTGCTCTCGGGTAAAAATAAAGCCCAGGCCCGAGATTGCAGAGACCACGCCCTTCACACCCGCAAGCCTTGCGGCAATGCCGCCATACAGCACGGGTTTGATGGTGACCAGATGCACAATATCGGGCCGCACCCGCCGCAACAATTGATAGATGGCATAAAGCGTTTTGAGTTCGGCCAGCGGATTCATGCCGCTGCGCGACATCGGCAACACATGGTGCGTCAACCCGTGCGATTTGATGGCCTGTACGGCAGCGCCGTCCATGGTCGCCACGCTCACTTCATAGCCCTGTTCCTTTGCCGCCAAAGCGATAGGCAAACGATGCGACAGAAAAAAAGCAGGATTATTCACCACAAACATCAGGGAGCGGGGCAAGTTCTGCTGCGTCATAGTACGGGGTCCCTCTTTGTTGAATCAGCGCGCATCGGCAACCATCGCCCGCCAGGTCTGTTCATATCGTTCAATCATCTTGGGCAGACTGAACTCCTGTAGCACCCGGGCGCGCACCCTTGCGGCGATCGCGTCACGGCCTTGCACATCGATGGCGCCAAACGCCTGACCGATCGCGTCAGCCAGCGCTGCCGGGTTCTGCGGCGGCACCACCCAGCCGGTATCACCCACGATCACGGCGGCATCGCCAACATCGGTCACCACGCCGGGGACGCCGCAAGCCATCGCCTCGGCGACCACATTCGGAAAGCCCTCTGCCAGGCTGGAGAGCACGTGCACATCAAGCGCATTCATGACAGCGGGCACATCATCGCGCATGCCCAGCAGGATGACCTGATCGGTCACATCGGCCTCGCGCAGCCATTGCATCAATTGGGCGTTGTCTGTATCCAGGCCTTTGCCGACCAGCACGCAATGCAGGGCCAGCCCCTTTTTCTTGCACTGCGCCAGCGCGGCAATCAGGCTGCGATGGTCCTTGAGCGGATTGAAGCGCGCCACAAAACCGATCACCGGCGCATCGGGCGCCAGTTGCCACTGCTGCCGCAGGCGCTCGCGGGCCTGTGCATCCGGTTGCCAGCGCGTCAGATCATAGCCGTTCTGTATCACCACCATTTTGTCTGCATCGTAACCCCATTGCTCATGGCGCGCCCGCGCGCCCTGCGCGCAGCAAACAATGGTTTGCGGCAGCCAGCCTGACACCAGCCCGCAAAAGCGCGCCAGCAGCCAGGCAGACTTGCTGCTGCTCTTGAGATTTTCGCCGGAATTGCGTATGCCCCAGGCAATATGCCGGATCCCCGCCATCCTTGCCGCCAGTCCGGCAATCGCATCGGCGTGATACATCCAGGTCTGCACCACGTCAGGCCGCAGCCTGATCAGTTCACGGCGCAGCGCCAGAAAATCGCGCGGCGTGATCTTGCCGAGTTTCATGCCAAGTGTGATAACGTTGATGCCCGCATCGCGCAGGCCTGCGCCGTACAGCCCGTCGTCGGTAAAGCTGACCAGAGTGTGCTCAATTGTGTTTGAGGGCGCCATCAACAAGCGGTTGAGCACCGCTTCGGCGCCGCCCTGGCCCAGGCCGCTGATCACGTGCACCACATGCAGCTTACGCGCAGGCGCTGTTGTGGATTCTGCCGCTGCGTTGACGCCACCTATCGGCGCGGCGGGGACCGGCGCCGATACGGACGAACCCGGTCCGCCAGATTGGCTCATGGCGCCAGCCGCGCCTGCGGGCTGCGACAATGCGACCATTATTGCGACTCCGTCGGCGTTGCCGGCTTTACCCGCGACTTGCCCAGCACCGCATCAAACAGGAACTGCCATTGCTCCAATACCGCCGTCAGGCTGTAGCGATCACGTACCGAGATCGTGGCGCGATGGCCCAGCTCGCGCCGCAGTATTTCATCTGTCATAACCTGATAAAGCGCTTCCTGCAGGGCGTCCACATCCGAGAGCCCGACCAGAATGGCGTCACGCCCGTCTCTGGACAGTTCAGCAGGCCCGCTGGGGCAATCCATGGTCACGCAGGGCAGGCCCAGCGCCATGGATTCGAGCAATACGTTGGGAAACCCTTCGACTTCTGAGGTCATCACAAACGCATCGGCACTGCTGATCGCCTCCCACGGCTGGTCGGTTTTACCCGGCAGGTGAATGCGATCCTGCAAACCCAGTTTGCGCACTTTTTCCTGCAGCAGACTCAGCAGCGGTCCTTCACCCCAGATCGTCAGATCCCACTCGGGCACCTGAGGCGCCAGCCGGGCAAAGACATCAATCAGCATTTCAAAGCGCTTGGTGGCCACAAAGCGGCCCATGGCGCACAATTGCTTGCGCGCATCCGCTTGTACTTGCCGATCAGACGGCGTTGCTGCGGCAGCGGTGTCCGCATCGGGCGTCGTGCCGGCGGACTCGGACACATACGTGACCCTGCCGGTATCGTCCACCGCCCGGGCGGCCGACTCCAGTGCCGGCGGCAGCGGATTGGGAATCACCGCCACATGCTGCAAGCCGGGCACAACACGGGCAAACACCTCGGCGGCCTGCTGGGTCTGCAGCATGACGGCATCGGCCTGCGGATACAGCAGGCGTCGCGCGCGCGCCAGGACATTGCTGATATTTTTGCTGGCGGCCGGGTTGGTTCTTTCGCACACGATGACCGGAATCCCCAGCCCCTTGGTGGCCGCCAGCACCATGACATTCACATTTGTCAAAAACGATACGATCACATCGGGCGCTTCGTCCTGAATCAGGCGCCGCAGGATCAGCGGCTTGGCCAGCGTACGGAACATGCCCGGGCCGCTCAGATGCCGGGCCACCCAGACCTGGCGCACACCAGGATCCAGCGGATAGAACGACTGGCCCGTACCCCGTGAAAAAGTGGGCATCAGGCACACATCATGGCCTTCCCTGACCCAGGCGTTGACCAGCGATGCGGCTACCCGCTCGGCGCCACCGGCATTCATGGAACTGACAAGTAACAGGATTCGCACGGGCTACTCCTTACCGCTGCAGTTAATGATGTTCATGGTTTGATTCCGTATTCGTCCAGCCAGGCCTGCAGCATCAGGATACCCCACAAGCGCGCACTGTTGTCCACCTGCCCGCTTTGATGCTGCATCCAGACCTCGCGCACACGTTGCGCATCCAGCAGGTTCTGTGCCTCAAGGCGCGGTAATGCCAGCAACTGCTCGCCCCACTGGCGCAACGGCCCCCTGAGCCACTGCCCCATGGGCACGGAAAACCCTTTCTTGGGGCGATCCAGCATCTGTGGCGGCACGTGACGGTAGAGCAATTGCTTGAGAATCCACTTGCTGTCGTTGCCGCGCAGCTTGTATTTTTCGTCCAGGCTCCAGGCAAACTCATATACCCGGTGATCCAGCAACGGCACACGGGTTTCCAGGGAAACGGCCATGGCCGCCCGGTCCACCTTGACCAGAATATCATCCGGCAGATACGACACGGTATCGATGGCCATCATCGTGTCCAGCAGGCTATCCAAAGGGGCTTGTGAAAAGGCGCTGGCCGGTTCAGTCGCGCCCTTAAGCACGCTGGCCGGATCCTGCCAGTACGAAACAAACTGCCGGTAGAACGCGACCATATTGTCCGCCCCCAGCACTTGTTCGAGCTTGCCGAATTTTTCTGCACGCGGCCCAGACAGCAGACTGGCCGCAACCCGCGCGCCAGCACGCAGGGGCGCCTGCAGAGCCGCTGGCACACGCTCGCGCTTGCCCCACCACTGCTGCACCCGTTTATAACGGGAGTAGCCGCCAAAGAGCTCGTCACCGGCATCGCCCGAGAGCGCCACCGTCACCTGCTGCCGCGCCATACGCATCACCAGCGCGGTCGGAATCTGCGACGAGTCGGCAAACGGCTCGTCATACATCTGCGGCAGCGTGGGAATCAGATCCAGGCTGTCCTGGGCGCTGACATACAGTTCGGTATGGTCTGTGCCCAGATGACGCGCCACCTCGGCGGCGTATTCGGCTTCGTTGTATTCCGGTTCGGCAAAGCCAATGGAAAAGGTCTTGAGCGTGCCGGCCGCTTCTTCCCGCGTCAAACTGGCAATCAGGGAAGAATCAATGCCACCGGATAAAAACGCCCCCAGCGGCACATCCGACAGCAACTGCCCGCGAATCGCCTGGCGCAGCACGCGGTCCAGGCCATCGACCGCCTCATCATCGCGTGCAAATTGCACACGCGGCTGCGAACGGGCCACCTCCAACGCAGACCAGTAGGACTGCGGTTCGGGCCAGGTACCTGCATCTATCTGTTCCGGTGACAAACTGACCCAGGTTCCTGGCAACAGCTTGCGCACTTGTGTGAAAACACTATAGGGCGCGGGAATGTAGTTATGCCGCAGAAACAGCGCAATCGCATCACGATTCAAATGCGCATCAAAACCCGGCAAAGGCATCAGCGCCTTGAGTTCGGAGGCAAACATCAGGCCATCTGGCGCATAACCGTAATACAGCGGCTTTTCCCCGAAGCGGTCACGGGCCAGCACAAGGCTGCGCGTCTGCCTGTCCCACACGGCGATGGCAAACATGCCGACCATCCGCTTTAAGGTTTCCTGCACGCCCCAGACCATCAGTCCGGCCAGAATGGTTTCCGTATCGGAGTGCCCGCGCCAGGCATGGGCATAGCCATCCTGCTCCAGCGCCTGGCGCAATTGTGGATGGTTATAGATTTCGCCGTTGAACACCAGCATGAAGCGCTGATCGGCGCTGGCCATGGGCTGATGCCCCTGCTCGGACAGATCCTGGATGGCCAGCCGAACGTGGCCAAAGGCCACGCCACTGTCGGCATCTTCCCAGAAACCCTGGCTGTCCGGCCCGCGGTGGGCAATACGGCCACAGCTTTGCGCAAGCAATGTTTCCTTGTGTTCGAACCGGCCTACAAGCCCGACAATCCCGCACATAAGCGATGCCTATCCCTTTTTATCCTGATGCTGTATGTCGTTGAATACCTCTTGCCATAAGGACAACACGCGCCGCATCGAAAAGCGGTCACGTACATCCACGGCGCGACTGGCCAGCGTTTTACGAGCCTGCTTGTCCTGCATCAGCCCCGACAGCGCGGCCGCCAGTGCCTGCGGATCTTCTACCGGCGTGACCAGCAGCCCGTCAATATCGGGGCGGATGATCTCGCGCGGCCCGGTTTCACAATCGAATGCCACACTGGGCATGCCACAGGCCATTGCCTCCAGCAGGCTGTTGGACAGGCCTTCCACCCGCGAACTCAGGACATAGATATCACAAGCCTGGTACCACTGCTGCATGTTGCCTACCCTGCCAGGCATACTGATACGTCCGGCCAGCCCAGCCACATCAATCTGCCCCTGCAGGCGATCGCGCTCGGGCCCCTCACCCAGAATGACCAGATCCCAATCGGGAAACACGGCAGCCAGATCCCTGAATGAGTCAATCAGTATATCGAAACCCTTGTCAGTGTGCAGGCGTCCCACGGCCAGCAGGCGGCAACGCCCGTTGCGCAGGGGCGGCACCACCTGCGGCTCGCCATTGGCCAGCGGCCAGTGAACGGCATTCGGTATCACCGCCATATTCGATCCGGGCACGTGATTGACGATCCAGCTGGCCGTATCGCGGGTCAGCGCCACCACCCGGGCTGCATGCGGATAGGTGCGCCGCCGCAGCTTGAGCCAGAAGGACGACAGATTCTGCGATGGCGGATGGGTATGTTCGGTGGCAATGACCCGGCACTGCAGGCCGGTGGACGCCAGTATCGACAGGATCGACGCCGTTGTCATCATGCCCAGCACGATATCGGGTCTGTAGCGCTGCATGGTTTTTCGCAAGGAATACAGGCGCCGCAGATTAGCCATCACACCGCGCAAGCCCGCCGTATTGAGCGCCACGCGTTCCACATGCCGGTTCAGTTCATAGACGTCGCCACGGGCATCGGTCTGGGTCACCACCATGACGTCGTGCCCGTGAATATGCCACTGGTTGGCCAGGTCGACGGCCACCCTCTCCGCCCCGCCGGCATGCAGCGAGTGGATAAAGATCATGATTCGCAGAGGGACTGGCGCTGCGGTCGTCGAATTCAAAGACATATCAATCGGTTGTTTTTTCAGAAGAAGATTGTTTGGACACATCATGTGTCAGCGTCACAAAGACATAGCAAATATAAGACAGCAGGTACATGCAGCTGGTGGCCAGCATAATGCCTTCGGCGCCCATCAGGGGCGCCAGAATCTGGTTGAGCACCGCCTTGAGCGCAAAATTGGCCACGGCAATGGCGGCCATCAGCTTATAGCGGTTCTGGCTGGCCATCAATTGCACCAGGATCAGCACGCCGAAATAGAATGGCAACTGCAATATTCCCCAGCGCAGCACGCTGGCTACGGCAATCGTGTCATCAGCCGTGAACGCGCCTTTTTCAAACAAAATCTTCACAATCCAGGGCGCCAGTACCCAGCAGATCGCGACAGCCACGATGCCGCCAACCAGCATCAGGGCCGACCATTTGAGCGCCATATTGCGTGCGCGGTGCGCATCGCCCTGGCTTTGCACATCGGCCAGCACGGGCAATGCCGCACGCCCCACCGACGCCGCCCCCAGACCGATAATCAGCGACAGCAAGCGCGCCGCATAGCCCAGCGTGGCGTTGGCGTTATCGCCCAACTGTGCCGCAGCAATCTGATCCAGCGGCCCGACAAAACTCATGGCAATCTGGCCGATCAGCATCACGCCGGCCGCATTGAGCAGCAGCGGCCATTGGTGCGATTTGAAGGTAAAGCTGGGAACACCCCAGATACCATCATCAGCCTTGCGCGACAGGATCTGCAGCCAGACAGCCTGGATCACATAACCGACCAGTGTGCCCAGCAACAACGGCATCACACTCACATCGCCGGGCGTAATCAGTATCCAGATCAGAATCATCAAGGCCGGCACGCTTTCCAGCAACGTGTTCACGTGACGCTCATGGGCGCGCAGCCGCGAGGTGCTCACGCCGATCAGCAGCGTCAGCAATGCCGCCGGCGCAAACGCCCAGATCAGCTCTGTGCTGTGCTCGCGGGTGACTGCACTCAGATTGCCGCCAGCGTACTCAAGGACATACGGCCACAGCAGCCAGGTCAGCACACCGGTCACAACCCCGATGGCCAGTACCCAGCCCTGCAATTCCCGGATAAATTGCACCCGTTCGCTGCCAGGCGCATAGCGCGTCTTGACCAGCACCGGAATCAGGACAATGGAAAACGCCCCGACAATGGTAATGGGCAGCCAGTTTGCCATGGTCATGGTGAACTGATAGGCGTCAACCACCTCGCTCACGCCATAGCGATGCGCCACCGCCATTTCCTTGAGCGCACCGGCCATCTTGCCGATCAGCAGGAAAAACGCCACGCGCATCGCGCCGCGCGCGATACGCATATGGTCAGGATGCAGCCCTTTAAACCGCCCGATAGCCCGCTTCAAGGATCAACGCAGGAACTGGGTGTACCACGGCATCGCCACTTCGATCCCTTCCAGGATATCGTGCGTGGGCTTGTACCCCAATTGGTCATGCGCCTTGGTGATATCTGCCTGCGAATGACGAACGTCGCCGCTGCGAAAATCGCGGTATACCGGTTTTTTATCGTACTTCACACCATTCTTGTCCAGCGTGCTGGCCAGATGGGTGAACAGTTCATTCAGGCTGGTGCGGGCATTGACCGCCACGTTAAACACCTGGCTGCCCTCTTCCGGCATATTGGCCGCGGCCAGCAGGTTGGCCTGCACGGCATTTTCCACAAAGCAGAAATCGCGGCTGGTTTCGCCGTCGCCATTGATGAACACGTCTTCACCCTTGATCATGGATGCGGTCCATTTGGGGATCACGGCTGCATAGGCGCCATCGGGATTCTGACGTTTACCGAACACATTGAAATAACGCAGGCCCACGGAGCTGAACCCATAGGCACGGGCAAACACGTTGGCGTACAGTTCGTTCACGTATTTGGTCACGGCGTACGGCGATAAGGGATTGCCGATCTTGTCTTCCACTTTCGGCAGATCGGGATGATCGCCGTAAGTAGAGCTGGAAGCCGCATAAACAAACGACTTGATACCGGCCTCGCGGGCGGCAACCAGCATATTCAGAAAACCGCTGATATTGACTGCGTTCGTTGTAATGGGGTCATCCAGGCTGCGTGGCACGGAACCCAGCGCTGCCTGATGCAGCACATAGTCTGCGCCGGCAACGGCTTTCTTGCAGGAATCCAGGTCACGGATATCGCCTTCGATAAAGTTGAAGTTGGCCCATTGCTGCGCGCTGACCGCTTGCTGCACTTCATCCAGATTGTGCTGAAAACCGGTGGAAAAGTTATCAAGGCCCACTACTTTCTGATCCAGCAAAAGCAGGGTCTCCAGCAGATTGGAACCGATAAAGCCGGCGCAACCGGTAACCAGCCAGGTGCGTGGTTCGGCCTGAATGGCGTTTTTGAGATTGTCGAATGCCTGAGTCATAAATTTCACCTGCTATTGGTTGAAGCTGCCAAAACACAGCCGCCATCGAATGTACATCGACAGCGCCTGTTCGTACTTACCTGCCTTACTGATTACAGTCGAATATCGGCCTGATCAGCCGTCAATACGTATTTAAGGTCATAAAGTACATGCTGGGCCTTGCCCAGCGCCCGGATGCCTTCGGCACCCATGCTCACAAACTGATGATGCGATACGGCCAGGATAATGGCATCGTAGGCGCCCTTTTCCGGCATTTTCACAGGCGTAATACCATATTCGTGATCGGCTTCGGCCGGGTCAACCCACGGATCATACACATCGACATCCATACTGTACTCGCCCAGTTCCTTCAGAATATCCACGATACGCGTGTTGCGCAGATCGGGGCAGTTTTCCTTGAAGGTCAGGCCCATGACCAGTACCTTGGCGCCCTGTACCTGGATCTGGCGCTTGGTCATGGCTTTGACCAGTTGCGATACCACATACGAGCCCATGGAGTCGTTCAGGCGACGGCCGGCCAGAATGATTTCCGGATGATAGCCAATGGCCTGCGCCTTGTGCGTCAGATAGTAGGGATCTACGCCGATGCAGTGACCGCCGACCAGGCCCGGACGAAACGGCAGGAAATTCCATTTGGTGCCGGCGGCTTCCAGTACGGCTTCGGTGTCAATGCCCATCTTATTGAAAATAAGCGCCAGCTCATTGATCAGCGCGATATTCACGTCGCGCTGGGTGTTTTCAATAACCTTGGCGGCCTCGGCTACGCGAATGCTGGCGGCCTTATGGGTGCCTGCAGTAATGATCTCACCGTACAGGTCATTGACCAGGTCGGCAATTTCCGGCGTAGAGCCCGAGGTCACTTTCTTGATCGTTGAGACGCGGTGATTCTTGTCACCCGGGTTGATGCGCTCGGGACTGTAGCCGGCAAAGAAGTCTTCGTTGAACTTCAGGCCGGAGAATTTTTCCAGAACAGGAACACAATCTTCCTCGGTTGCACCGGGGTATACCGTCGATTCATAAATGACGATATCGCCTTTTTTGAGCACCTTGCCGATGGTTTCGGACGCCTTGATCAGCGGCGTCAGGTCCGGCTGCTTGTAATCGTCGATCGGCGTTGGCACGGTCACGATATATACATTGCATTTGGCAAGCTCTGCCGGATCGGCGCTGTAGGCCAGTTTGCCGGCTTCGGCGAGTTCTTCGGAAGAGACTTCCAGCGTGTGGTCCACACCGCCCTGCAAGTCTTTGATGCGCTTCTGATTGATATCAAAACCCAGCACACTGCGCTTTTTGCCGAATTCCACCGCCAGAGGCAGCCCGACATATCCAAGTCCGACAATCGCTAATTTTATATCGCCAAGTTGCACGTAGTTCTCCAGAAGGCTATTCAAATAGATGTGATGGAACGTATTTCAAGTGTCAATTTTAACAAGTTCCGGATAACCACGGACGAAGATGCGACACGCATGTATTACCGGAATGAAACAAAGCAGACTGCCGGATGCGGTCAGCGGCGACGCGACACCGACGGCAGCAGTAGCCAGCGCGGGCAGCGCCAGGCCACCAGCCGTGAATAGAGCCAGATATACACGGATGCAAATACCAGCATACTGATACACAATGCGATCGGGTTATCCCAGTAATAGGTCGCCGGGATCAGGCCGATCAATGTCAGGACCCACAAATACGGGGAGGTCAGCGCGTTGCACATGACCGGTACCATGCCCTGCCCCTTGCGGTTGAACGTGACACGAACCAGCCGGCGAAAAATGAGCTGGTGCAGATGCAATGCATCAGGCTGATCCACCGGTACGCCGCGCTTGAAGCGGCGACGCCAGATGGAGAACAGCGTTTCAAATACTGGATAAAACAACACTGCCAGCGCATAGAACGGCGAGACAGACGGATTGCGCACCACCAGCAGCACAGCCAGTTCGGCAAGCATAAAGCCAATAAAGTAAGCGCCGCCATCACCCAGGAACACCCGGCCGTAAGGAAAATTCCAGACAAAAAAGCCAATGATGGACGAGGCCATGGCAAGGGCAATGGCAAAAATGGCCAGGTCATCGACCTGATACGCCACCAGGGCAATCGAGGTAGCCATCAGCATGGCTACCATGCCCGCCAGGCCATTCATGCCATCCACAATATTGAGCGCGTGAGTACAGCCGCCAACGGCGATCACGGTAAAGATCAGTGAAATCGGCCAGAAGCCCAGGATGTAATTGAAAACGTCAATACTGACGCGACTGACCCCGCCAAAAAACCACCAGGCGATCGCGGCAGACAGGAACGCGGCCAGCAGGCGCTTGCCCGCGCCAATGTCTTTGGTAATGTCTTCAAGTATGCCGGCCACAAAAACCGGCATCGAGGCTACAAACAAAGCCGGCCATAGCCAGTTAAGCGTCATGTTGTCGGGCCGGCCCAGCACCAGCAGCCCGGCCAGCGTACCGGCAAACACCGCCAGCCCGCCAATACGGGGCGTGGATTTTTTATGGGATGCCTGCGGTTTGTTCAGATCATAGTCGCCGGTGTAGCGGCCATGCCATCTTTCGGAAAAAACAATAAGCCCGCCGACCATAAAGGCGACAACGCTGATATAGAGATATTGCCAGGGAAATGTCAAAGTCGATCCAGAATGCAAAATACTTAACAAGCGACAATAGTAACGCGGAGCGACCGGGCGCTATCCGGTTTGAAACAAACGGCATAACATTTCATATTCGGCAATTTTAATAATTAATCTGCATTAAAAATGCCGTCGGTCACATTATGACAAATTTAGCTCGCTTCAGGGCTGGCACAGCAAGTGCCAGATCAAGGCCAGGATCAGTCTCAAGAGCGGATCAACAGCGCGGAGCAACCGAAGCAATCGCCAGCCAGACTTAACGTCCAAGGCCAATCCCAAAATGAATGGGACACCCTATAGATCCGGAAAAAAACCCTTCCAGGGTGAACAGCCACGGGCTTTGGCACAACCTGCGTCCCCGGACCGACGCCCCGCCCCTGCTGTCCCTGCCGCCTGACCTGGCACCCGATCCTGACCGGACACTGATTTCGCTGCAGCCCCGCGCCCACCCTGCCCGGGGCGCAGCGGTCGGCCTTGACGCAGGCAAATCCTGCGCTTTGCCGTCCGCATGCAGGCCTTGCAGACAAAAAAAAGCCCAAGACCTTGCGATCTTGGGCTAAATCCACCAAAGGAGGAGGGTGGAGGAGACAACCTTGGCAAGACAAATGGGCAAGAAACTCAAGCAGCAGGCAGATAAGAAGCAAACAACCTTTTCTTATTACCGGCAATGCTAGCGGTTACTGTGGCGCCAACGCTTATTCTTGAATGTGGCGAACTGCAGAACTGCTGTCACTGCTTACTGCGAATTTCCGAAAGACCATTTCGTCATCCGTTAGACAAATAGTACTGCTTTTTTTTGTGCAATGCAAGAAAATTATCAGTCAAGCGTTTGAATTTGCACCCAATTTAATTCAATCTGTTTCAAAACAGACACACACTACGCATATGTCCATAGGTAATTACGCTGGTGTGCGGGTATGTCTGGATATTTTACGCCGTGGCTCGCGAAAATACACACGACGGGCCAGCATGCCGTGGTGTATTCACAACAATGGGTCATGAAATCTGTATACACACGGTGCAAATGCCAAGGCCGCCGCCACCCTGTCTGGGCGAAGGCGGCAGCTATCTAAGAACGATCAGGGATCCTACGCGAGGCAGTTGGCCCCCTGCCAGGATCGCCCCAGCGTGCGTTGCACTGCGAAAGCGAGGCTGTTAGCGCAGGTCAGATGCAACATTCAGACGCGACGTTCAGACATTAGACATTATAGTCAGACGCGATAGGCCAGCGTTGTCATGACTTTGGACATCGCGGTCATGATGCCCCGCACCGGCACCGGCAACGGCGTGCCGCCATGCTGCTCTGCCGTTTCGCGATGGAGGGCCTCATCTTCCTTCATCTGCTGGACAATGGCGCGCGAGCGGCTGTCCTGTGCAGGCAGATCGGTCAGGTGACGCTCCAGATGCGCTTCGACCTGACGTTCGGTCTCGGCCATGAAACCCAGGTTACGTTCACGACCGGCGGCGCTGGCCAGCACCCCCAGCCCGAAAGAGCCTGCATACCAGAGCGGATTGAGCAGGCTGGTATGGCTGTTGAGCTCACGAATGCGATCGCGGCACCAGGAAAGGTGATCCACCTCTTCCTGCGCAGCCGTCTCGAACACCTGGCGCACCGACGTTTCCTTGCACATGAGCGCCTGCCCGCGATACAGGGCTTGAGCGCATACTTCCCCGACATGATTGACACGCATCAGGCCGGCTGCGTGTCTGGCTTCGGTCTGGCTCAGGTCCGGCGCATCGGCCGCCATGCGCGGGCCCGCAGGATTGGGACGCGAAGCGCGCGAGGCGCCCGAGAGCACTTCGAGCGCCGTCCCGATTTCTGCCAGCACCCGGTCGGCAAGCGAATAACGGCGGTCAAATTCACGTACAACAATAGCTTTTTCGGTCATAAGTCAGCCTGTGTTGGAAAGAACAGGAAAAAAACGGTGCAGGCGCCGCTGGCGGTCGATTTGTTACCCCGGTGGAGTCTGCCCGATTGTCTATTGTAGCAATGGGTTATGATTTGATTTTGATTTAATGCAGGAAAAGATCATGGAATGCAATATCGAATGGAATGGCCCCGAAGGCATGCTGTTCGTTGCCACAACCGGCAGCGGACACACCGTTGCCATGGATGGCGCGCCTGAAGGCGGCGGCAACAATCTGGCGCCCCGCCCCATGGAGATGATGCTGGTAAGCGCCGGTGGCTGCTCGGCCTACGACATCGTGCTCATTCTTAAACGCGGCCGGCACCAGGTCACCCGCTGCCAGGTCACGGTACAAGGAGAACGCGCCGAGACCGATCCCAAGATTTTTACCAAAATCCATTTCGTCTTCACCGTCACCGGCAAGAACCTGCCTGAAAAAGCGGTGGAACGGGCTGTCAGCCTGTCTCACGAAAAATACTGCTCTGCCGTTGCCATGCTGGAAAAGTCAGCAACCATTACCCACGCTTATGTGATCGCCGAGGCATAAAAATGAACCAGCAGTACGAAGATTTCATGCGCCATGTGATGGAGCATGGCGTAGCCAAGACAGACCGCACCGGAACCGGCACCCGCTCGGTATTCGGTCATCAGATGCGCTTTAATCTGGCCGAGGGCTTCCCGCTGATCACCACCAAGAAACTGCATACCAAAAGCATTTTCATTGAGCTGCTGTGGTTTTTGCGCGGTGACTCGAACGTGCGCTGGCTGCAGGAACGCGGCGTCACCATCTGGGACGAATGGGCCGACGCCCAGGGCGACCTGGGGCCGGTTTACGGCGTGCAATGGCGCTCCTGGCCCAAGCCGGATGGCGGCCATATCGACCAGATCACCCAGGTCATTGAACAAATCAAAGCCAATCCGGATTCTCGCCGGCTGATCGTCTCGGCCTGGAACGTGGCCGACATCGGGCAAATGAAACTGCCGCCCTGCCATGCATTCTTCCAGTTCTACGTGGCCGATGGCAAACTGTCCTGCCAGCTGTACCAGCGCAGCGCCGACATTTTCCTGGGCGTGCCGTTCAATATCGCCAGCTATGCCCTGCTTACGCATATGGTCGCACAGCAATGCAACCTGGAGCCAGGCGACTTCGTCTGGACCGGCGGCGACTGCCATTTGTACAGCAATCATATGGAGCAGGCACAACTGCAATTATCACGTACGCCATACCCCTTTCCACGGCTGATCATTCATCGCAAACCCGAGTCCATTTTCGACTATGAATATGAAGATTTCGAAATTACCGATTACCAGTTCCATCCGCATATCAAGGCGCCGGTAGCAGTCTGAACCTGCCCGTTCAAACGTAGCCTGCGTGACTTGCCCGCCCGCGCACCATATACAGGAACCGACATGCCTACACTGATTATTCTTGTTGCCTATGCCATCGAAAACCGAGCCATTGGCGTGAACAACACCCTGCCCTGGCATCTGCCGGGCGACCTGAAGCGCTTCAAAACCCTGACCATGGGCAAACCCATTATCATGGGACGCAAAACCTGGGAGTCTATCGGACGCCCCCTGCCCGGCAGGCGCAATATTATTATTACCCGCCAGCAGGATCTGAGCGCCGAGGGTGCCGATGTGGTGAACTCGCTGGACGCAGCCATCGGTCTGGCGTTCGAGCACAGCGATACCGCTTTTGTTATTGGCGGCGAGCAGATTTACGCCCAGGCCATTGAAAAATCCCAGCAGGTAATGGCAACTGAAATACACCAGGGTGTCGATGGCGATGCCTTTTTCCCGGATCTGGATGAAAAACTGTGGCGTGAAACGTCCCGTGATGCCCAGCCCGAAGAAAACGGCATGAACTACGATTACGTGGTTTATGAACGTATCCCGAAAGACCTGCAACAGAACCAGGTCAGCATTCCCTGATATTGCAATTGAAATAAGAGCCCGGCAGACGGGCTCTTATTCTGTCTGCTGCCAAACACGCGCAGCCGGGGCACACATTACATTTGCCGATCTAATCCGGCCCGCCCTCAAAATGCGTTTTGCTCTGCGGCTGCGCCGCCACTTCCTTGAGCATCATGGTGGCCGGCGCCGCCAGGGCAATGTCGGCCTCATGCAGGTGCTGCAATATGTCAAACAGCAATGCGCTGCGTACCCGCGCCACCATGCGCGGCGAGTTCACATAGCCGGTGGCAATAAATACCAGCCCTGCCGCGTCTATGCTGTCCAGCAGAATATCCGGGCGCGGTTCATCCAGTATGTCTTCATTGGCCTGGTAGGCCGCCAGAATGATTTCGCGCACTTGCGCCGGCTCGGTGCCCAGGGGCAGTGTCAACTTGATCAGCACACGCCCAATGGGGCTGGCGTGGGTGACATTGCGCACCACTTTCGTAATCAATTCCGAATTGGGAACAATCATTGTCGAGCGATCCCACAACTGAATCTCCGTGGCCCGTACATTAATGCGCCGGATATCGCCCTCGGCGCCATTGAGCGACACCCAGTCGCCCACCTTCACCGGCCGCTCGGCCAGCAAAATCAGACCCGAGACGAAGTTCTGCACAATCGCCTGCAAGCCAAAACCGATACCCACCGACAGCGCACTGGCAATCCATGCCACCCGCTCCAGCCCGATACCCAGCGCCGACAGCGTCATGGCGCCGGCCAGCACATAACCGGCATAGCCGAACAAGGCGCCGGCCGACGCCCGCATCCCGGCATCCATCCGCGTGGTGGGCAGGTACTGGTCTGTCAGCCAGTTCTGCAGGATCTTGACCAGCGCAAAACCCAGCACCAGCACCAGCAGCGAAATCAGGATCGCCGTGGGACGAATCTGTACTTCGCCCAGCGAAATGCCGGAATACAGGAATGAGAAATTGCGCAACCATTCTGTCGGGCCACCACCAAAAGGCGCCAGCAAAAGCGCCAGCGCCAGCAATACGACCAGCAGCCGGCCAATGCCCGAGGCCAGCACCAGCAACTGACTGCGTATGGCGGGATAGGCGCCCTCGTCCTCCTGCCCGTTCTGCCGCTTGATGGCGATCAGCATCACAGTGCACACATCGTCAATCAGCACCGCCAGCAGATAGGCCGAAAGCAGCACCAGGAAGATCCAGACCAGTTGCTGCACAATCACGGTGCCCAGGGCGACAAACCCCAGCAGCAGCGCGACCTGGCTGACAATCAGCGCAAGACCGGTCAGGCTGATGATCGCATTGAGCCAGCCCGGAATAACCATCTGGTTGCTGCGCTGTACTGCCTCTGTTTCTGTCGCATAGCGCTTGCGCGAGCGCACCATGGTCACGCCCATGGCAATGCTGGTGGTCAATGAGATAATGCAGTTGAACGCGACCGTCAGCGCCAGACTGGCATACACGGCCGCAAACACACCCTGGATAAACCAGCCCAGGCTGATAATGGTGGCCAGCACTACCGGAAACCAGCGCAAGTTCAGTGCCACATCGTCGCGCATGGGAATCAGCCGCCATGAGGCATGATGCGCCGCCAGCAAGGCCTTGCCCAGTCCTGCGACAAAGCCGCCGAACCAGGATACGACCACCATATGCGTCAGGATTTCGGTCATCGTGCTCGTGGGGCTCTGGTTCCAGCTTAAGCCGGTTCTGATCGTTTCGGCCACCAGTCCATAGGCCACGGCAGACATCAGCACCACAACCAGCGCGTACAAAGACCGGCGCAGGCGGCCTGGTGCGACAAAACGGGTCATGGCCTTGAGCAATAACTCCTCGGCGGCCAGGCGCACGGCAATAATCAGCGCGATAATAACGGCAACGCCAAGCCATAAGACAGGCGTTACCGCTTCCAGCAGCCCGGCCAGCTCGTCGGCCAGCGGCTGGGTGCGGATCGAATCGCGCGACCACTCACGGGTCAGATCAGCCCAGAATGTGCCCGATACGATAGAAGCCGTGCGCTCGCCCAGTTGCGCCTGAAAGCGCACCCGCCGCTCTTTGCTCAACTGCTCTGCGGCCTGCTCTGCCTCTACCCCGATCAGGCGCGCCAGTTTGATCTGCGAATCCAGCTTGCCGCGTTCCTTGCCCAGCTCGGCGCGCTGCTCGCTGATATTGGCCGCTTCGGGCGCGGCCCCGTCCGCAGGACCCAATTCGGCCAGGCGCTCCTGTACATCCTTCAACTTGGGCGCCAGTGCGGCCGCCACATCGCCTACGGCAGACTGCGTCTTGAGAGCTTGCTCACGCATGCCCGACAGCGCAGCATCATTTAACGGCGCGTCGGCAATTTTCTCCAACTGCTTTTTGATAGGCTCGATCTGCTCCTGTGCCTGCTTGAGCACTTGCGCCACATCGGGCGGCGCTTCCTTGTCCTGCGCCCATACCGGACTGGCGCAGCAACACGCCAGCACCAGCGCCAGCAAAGCCAGCACCCAATTGAACCGCGGCAAAGAGGCACCCGGAACGCGCAAACGCGACTGAAATATCATGAAGATGAATTTGGCTGTTGAAAACGCCCATATTAACGCCGATTACATGCCCAAGGCACAGCAAAGCCGCAGATACCTGTTTGATTTCATTACGGAGCAAGCCGCGCAGGCCCGGTCAGCGTCAAGGAAAGGAGCCGGATTGAACTACTCTCTGCCTCATGAACGCTTGGGCTATACTTGCACATTCCCATCACATTGGCCGTGTATGATCTGGATCATTGGCGTCGGTGCGCTGGCCACATCCGGTCCTGCGCACATGGGCAGACCACGGTCCCGTTCACTGCCGCGACGATTTTTCCAGCCAGGTTACCCGTTTTATGAGCATGCTTAACGAACAAAAAGCCCCGCTGGTCCATTTGGCCAACGCCATTGGTACGATGAGTGAAGTTTCTTCACGTGTCGGTCAATACGTCCTGGCAAACCCGGAAAAAGTGGTTCACCAGACGGTGGCAGAGCTGGCCGAATACACCCACAGCGGGCAGGCCAGCGTGTTGCGCCTGTGCCGCCAGCTCGGATTCAAGGGCTTCAGCGACTTCAAACTGGCGCTCATGGCCGAGCTTGCAGCCAATGAACACAGCGCCGCGACAGATAGCGACAACGAAGCAGACCGTTACAGCGGCCTGCTCAGACGGCTGACACTCAGTATGCAGAAAACCGCATATGCCCTGCATGCCGAGCAGTTATTGGCCATTGCGGTGCATATGGTCAAGGCACGCCGCATATCCGTGTTCGGTTCCGGGATATCCGGGCTTGTCAGCCAATTGGTGTCCTACCGGCTCATGCGGCTGGGTTTGCCGGCCCAGGCATTCCAGGATCCGGTCCTGGCCCACGAAGTGATGACCGACGTGGACAAGCATTGTGTGGCACTGGGTATTTCCGAGAGCGGCGTCACCCTTGACACCGTGGAGTTTCTCAAACGCGCCCGCTCGGCTGGCGCAAAAACGATCGCCATCACCGGGCGTGTCAACAGCCCGGTTGCCCAGGCCGCAGATCTGGTATTGCTGGCAGTGCCGATTGAACCGCTTACCATTGGCGGAGATATTTCACCTGCAATCAGCAAGATTTATCTGGTGGAATTGCTTGCCATGGCGATTGCCGACCTGTCTCATGCAGGGCGTCAAAGCAACAAACGGAGTAAAACTCCATAATGACTAAATAATATTGAAATAAATAACCAATAGAATGACGCCTGTTTGGAACAGACAGGTATCGTCATCATGGCCGCTTCAGTCAGACTTGAAAAAGTCGAAAAATACTACGGTACGAAACGCACGCTTGCCGAGGTATCGCTCGATATTGCCGCCGGCGAGTTTCTCACGCTGGTCGGTCCCTCCGGCTGCGGAAAATCCACCCTGCTGCGCATTGTCGCGGGCCTGACCTCGCACGAGCATGGGCGCGTCTATATTGGCGATCGCGATGTCACCCAGTTCCCGGCGCGCGACCGGCCGGTTTCAATGGTCTTCCAGAGTTACGCACTGTACCCGCATATGACTGTTGCGCAGAACATTGCCACTCCCTTGAGAATGAAGCGCTTGCCGGCGCCGGCCAGGTGGCCGCTGCTGGGTCGCTTCTGGCCGGGCAGTCGCAGGCTGCGCCAGCAAATTGACCATGACGTGACGGTCGTGGCCGCCCAGGTTCAACTGGAGAATCTGCTTGATTCACGGCCGTCGCAGCTATCGGGCGGACAACGCCAGCGTGTGGCCGTAGCCAGGGCAATGGTAAAACAACCCGACGTATTTCTCATGGACGAGCCGCTATCGAACCTGGATGCGCGCTTGCGCGTACATATGCGTTCTGAAATCGCGGCCCTGCATCAGCGCACCGGTGCGACATTCATTTATGTAACGCATGACCAGGTGGAGGCCATGACATTGTCAAGCCGGGTCGCTGTCGTCATGGATGGCGCTATCGTGCAGATCGGTTCGCCCAGGGATCTGTACGAAGACCCGCAGGACATTCGTGTCGCCCGTTTTATCGGCAGCCCGGAAATGAACCTGCTGGCAATCACCACGGATGCGCAGCACGGCGCAAGTCTGGCAGGCGAACCGATTGACCTGCAATTGCCGGCCACCGATGCCATGATCCATATGGGCTTTCGACCTGAGAGCGTAAGTATTGCCGACCTGTCCAGCCGTCATATGCCAAATGCAATCCGGTTTTCCGCGATATTCGAGCGCATGGAAGTGCTCGGGCATGATGCCCTGCTTTTCTGCCGACACCAGCACTCGAGCCAGCCGCTGGTGGCAAGAGCGCCGGTTGCCGATGTAGACCGGCTGCGCACCCGCGGCAACTGGTCAGACAAGCTGACCCTGCAGGTCAATCTGGCCCATACGTTCTGGTTCGATGCGCATGGCGGCAGAATCGCACCCGCGTACACCAGTTGCGCGGTGCTGCCCATTCACAAGCGCGTGTCCTGAACATGAGCAACTGCCACGCCCTGCCCGCGCCACAAACAGAACGGGTCACCGCAAAAAAACGCCGCTGGCCTGACAGCATGGCCTGGTGGTTTGCCATGCCCGCCACCTTTCTCATGCTCAGCACCATGCTGCTGCCTGTCATCATTGTGATACTGCTCAGTTTTACCAACTACGAACTTGGCATGCCTGACACGGGCTTTGTCGGCATCGGTAACTATGCGTCGGTGCTGGGCGACGTCAAGTTCTGGCATGTGCTGCGCAATACCGTGATCTATACCCTGCTGGTTGTTCCCGGTTCAGTGATCGGCGGCCTGTTCCTGGCCGTCCTGGTGCAAAGCGTAGGCAAGGGTCGCCGCATTTACCAATGCCTGTTTTTCCTGCCGGTAACGGCAACGCTGGTTGCCATGGCGACCGTCTGGAAGTATCTTCTGCATGGCCAGATCGGACCGATCAACCAGCTGCTGCACGCGCTGGGCCTGCCGCAAATGGAGTTCTTTGGCGATCCCGCACTGGTGTTAATTTCACTCGCCATTATCGGCATCTGGCAACTGGCCGGTTTCAACATGGTGCTCTTTATTGCCGGCCTGGTGGCCATCCCGGAAGACCTGTATGACGCGGCCCGGGTGGATGGCGCCGATCGCCCGTGGGACCGTTTTTTTACCGTCACCCTGCCATTATTGGGTCCCACCATGCTATTTGTGATCGTGACATCCAGCATCACCGCATTCAAGGTCTTCGATACCGTTGCCGTACTGACCCGGGGCGGTCCGCAAGCAGCCAGTGAAGTCATCCTTTACCAGATTTACCTGGAAGGGTTCCAGTATTTGCGCACGGGCAGTGCGGCAGCCATGACGGTGCTGTTCCTGGCCTGCATTCTGGTTCTGTCCTGGCTGCAAACCAGGTTAACCGAGAAAAAGGTGCATTACCTATGACACCGCAACCACGGTATGGCGCCCGCCTCTTATCACAACTGACATTGTCGTCCTGCCTGCGCCACGGCACATTGCTCGTGCTGGCGCTGATCATGCTGTTCCCTTTTTACTGGATGATCGTCACGGCCTTTCGCCCGGCACAGGAAGTGTTCTCGGGGTCGTTCAACTGGCTGCCCCAGCAGTTTGTCGGCTGGGATAATTTCCGCACTGCCCTGGCCGATGCACCTTTGCTGCGCTACATGCTCAATGGCGCAATCGTCTGCGCCGGTGTCCTCGTGGTGCAACTTGCCACCGCCATACCGTGTGGCTGGGCATTGGCGCGCTACCGGTTCCGGGGTGATCGTATCCTGTTTGGCGCCGTCCTGCTTGGCTTGTGCATTCCCATTCAGGTGCCGGCCATTCCGCTCTTTCTGGGACTGGCCGCAACCGACCTGCTCAACACCTATTTTGCCTTGATGGTGCCCTTCTTTCTATCGGTGTTTGCCATCTTCCTGTTCAGACAATCATTCAAGATATTCCCTGAAGATATTGTGCAGGCTGCGCGACTGGACGGCCTGTCCGAAATGGCTATTCTGTGGCAGATCGTCGTACCTGCAAGCAAACCGGCCATTGCCGCCTTCTCGGTCTTTTCCGTTACCAGTCACTGGAACGATCTTTACTGGCCGCTGATTGTCATCACCAACGCCGAACTGATGACGCCGCCGCTCGGATTGGCATCCTTTGCCGATCCCGAGATTGGCGCCAACTTCGGTGCGCTGATGGCCTCTGCAACAATCGTGACGTTGCCGTTGATGATTCTCTACCTTTTTATTCAACGCCATTTTATTCAGGGCGTGACCAATACAGGCGTCAAGTAAGGATGCCGGCTTCGGGCCAGCGGGTCGGAAGTTTTTTCTGGAGTGCGAGTGATATGAAAACTGTTCGTCGGATATTAATGGGGCTGTCAGTCAGCGCCCTGTGCGCAGTATCGGCCCAGGCCGAAACCATTACGCTGGATGCCATGCATGCGTGGCCGGGTCATAATCCTTTCTATGAAAAAGTTGCGCAGGCATTCACCAAGGAGAATCCGGATATTATCGTGCGCTTTCGTGCCTCGCCGCCCTCTTATGACGAAGCGCACCAGGCCGTACTGCGCAGCATGATGACCGGGCAGTTGCCCGACGTCTACTTCTCCGGCTTTCATCTATTGCCCGAACTGGTGCACGCACTGCAGCGGCGCAAGCAGGCTGTCGATCTCAAATCGTTTATAGACAAAGAGCAAGGCCAATGGCTGGAGACCAACTACGAGCCGTCTGTGCTCAAGCTTGCCCAGGTGCAAGGCACGCAGTACGGGCTGGCCTTCAATGCCTCCACACCGGTCATTTTTTATAACGCTGACCTGGTGAAAAAGGCCGGTGGCGACCCGGATGCCTTTCCGACAGACTGGCCTTCGCTGGTTGCCCTTGCCGCGAAAATCGCCAAGACCTCGGAAGGCATTAACGGTATGGCCTATGATGTGCATGCCTGGCCGGACGACTGGCTCTGGCGAGCCCTTATCATGGAACAGGGTGCGCCCATCATGAACCCGGATGGGAAAACCGTGGCATTCAGCGGCCAGTCCGGCTTGCACGCGTTGCAAAAGGCCCGCAGCTTTGTGACCGACGGCGCCATGGCCTTGCGTGATTTTGACCAATCGCGCCAACAGTTTGTATCAGGCAAGCTGGGCTTTATTTTTGCCTCTCCCAATAGCGCCAAGGCGTTTTCCGAATTGATCGGCTCGCGCTTTGCCCTGCGTTCCTCGGTATTTCCGCTGGAAAACAAACAGTCAGGCAAGGTACCCACCGGCGGCAACGCCATGATGATCCTGGCCAAAGACCAGCAGCGTCAGGAGGCAGCCTGGAAGTTCATCAAGTTTGCCACCGGCCCTGTGGGCCAGACAGCTGCAGTGCTGGGCTCGGGCTATATGCCGACCAACAAACTGGCCCTGCAACCCGAGTACCTGGGTGATTTTTACAAGAAAAATCCCAACTGGGAAACCAGCCTGAAGCAGATTGCCTATGCCAGCCCGTGGGGCGGCTACCCCGGCAATAACGGGGTACAGATCTGGCGCACACAGCGTGACATTATCGGTTCTGTCATGCGCGGCAAGATCACACCCCAGGACGGACTCGCTCAGATGGTTGAAGCGACCAATGCCCTGTTAGCAAAATAATTATGTCAACCGGGGTGGCCAGGCGCCGCCCCATTTTGCCGGTATCTCATGATCAATACTTCTTTGGATCTCATTATTTTTGACTGCGATGGCGTCATCGTCGACAGCGAGGTGCTCTCGACCAGAGCCTCTGCCGCTGCACTGGCTGAATTCGGCCTGAGCCTGAGCGAAGCACACGTTGCCGAACTGCTGGTGGGGCTCACCTTCGAGGCGGGGATCAAGCGCATTCACGAACAATACCAACTGGTATTGCCGCCGGCATTCGCCCAGCGAAAAATGCAACTGACCGAACAGCTATTTCGCCAGGAACTGGCACCGGTGCCCGGTCTGGTTGCCCTGCTGGAGCGGCTCACGCTGCCTTACTGCGTGGCCTCCAACAGTTCCCATGAACGACTGCGTTTCACATTCGAGGCCACGGATCTCACGCACTATTTTGCCGGCCGCATTTACAGCGCAGACGATGTCGCCCGGGGCAAGCCAGCACCGGATCTGTTCCTGCATGCAGCCGGCCAGCACCAGACGCCGCCGCACCGTTGTCTGGTTATCGACGACAGTCCCAGTGGCGTGCGCGCGGCAGTGGCTGCAGGCATGCCGGTCATTGGATTTACCGGCGGCGCCCATGCCCTTCCCGCGCTTGCCGACCAGTTGCACGCAGCTGGCGCCACATGGGTCATGCCTGACTACGACGCGGTCAGTGCGCACATCGAACAGTACAACGTAAAGGAATTTTCATGATGCTCGATAGTCTCTTTTCCAGGCCAGGCCCATTTTTGCGTGGCAATCTGCATGCCCATACCACCAACTCCGACGGCATGCTGCCGACCGAGGAAGTGGTCAGGCGATACAAGGAATCGGGTTACGATTTCCTGGCGCTCACAGATCACTTTCTGCCCTCGTATCAGTTCCCCCTGACTGACGCGCGGCAATTGCAGTCGGACACGTTTACGCCACTGGCCGCCGCCGAACTGCACGTGCCGCGCACGGAAAACAGCGCGCTGTGGCATATTACCGCCATTGGCCTGCCCTATGATTTTGAACCCACGCGCGAAGGTGAAGACGGCCCGACCATCGCCCGGCGCGCAGCCGATGCCGGCGCCTTCGTTACGCTGGTTCACCCTGCCTGGTACAGCCTGTCGCTGGCCGATGCCCTGACGATTGACGCAGCCCACGCGGTGGAAATCTACAACCACGGTTGCCAGCTCATGCATGATAAGGGCGATGGCGCCTATCTGCTGGACGGGTTGCTGGATCGCGGTCGCCCGATGCTGGCAACTGCGGTTGATGATGCGCATTTCAAGTCGCCGGATTTCGGCGCTGCGTGGGTAGAGCTCAAGGCCGACAGCCGGGACCAGGCCGATATCGTGTCCGCGCTGAAAGCCGGCAGTTTTTACTCCACACAGGGGCCGGTATTTCATGATATTGAAACCACCGCCTCTCATCTGAATGTACACTGTTCTGCCGTCAATGGCATTCTGGTTGTGGGCGCTGGCTATCTGATGGCCTATCAGTTTGCGACCGGGCTTACCCGCGCCAGCATCGATCTGGCGCCGCTGGCAAAAAGCCCGTGGTACCGCGTCGTGTTAATTGGTGCAGATGGCAAGCGCGCCTGGAGCAATCCGGTCTGGAAGTAACACGGCGGCTACCCGGGTAACAAGCAGGCGAAAGGCCGCGCATCATGCGGCCTTACTGATGCGGCGCACCCTGGTTCCCCGCAAGCACGCAACACACCGGGCATGCTGGCACAGGACCAGCTTGCCCGTTACACACGCGCTGCTGCAGCCACAAAAAACGGGGCGACATGCATGGCCTGATGCCACGCCGGTCGCCCCGGTTCTTTTAACGTGGTTACCCTGTCTCAAAGGCCACCACTTGGTGCTGCCACTAGTCCATATAGGCTTCGAGCGGCGGGCATGAACACACCAGATTGCGATCACCGAAGGCGTTATCGACCCGTGCGACCGGCGGCCAGTACTTGCCCACCGGCGAAACATGGCCCGGATAAGCCGCCTGGCTGCGCGCATAAGCATGATTCCACTCATCGGCAGTCAGCATCTGTGCCGTGTGCGGTGCATTGGTCAGCACATTGTCCTGGGCATCCACCTCGCCAGCCTCAACCTGGGCAATCTCGCGGCGGATGCAAATCATCGCATCCACGAAACGGTCCAGTTCCTTCAGGCTTTCCGATTCGGTCGGTTCCACCATCAAGGTGCCGGCCACCGGAAAACTCATGGTTGGCGCGTGAAAGCCATAGTCAACCAGGCGCTTGGCCACGTCGTCTACCGTAATGCCGCAAGCGTCCTTGATGGGGCGCAGATCCAGAATGCACTCATGGGCCACGCGACCGTTACGACCGCTGTAAAGGACCGGATAATGCGGCGCCAGGCGGGTGGCAATATAGTTGGCATTGAGCAGTGCAACTTCGGTGGCGCGCTGCAGACCGGAAGCGCCCATTAGCGCGATATACGCATAGGAAATGGGCAGAATGCTGGCCGAACCGAAAGGCGCTGATGACACCGGACCGGGCCGACCGGCCGCATCGGCTGCGTCAGGCTTGCCCTGTTCGTTCAGTACCCCCGGCAGATACGGTGCCAGATGCGCCCGCACGGCAACCGGACCGACACCCGGACCACCGCCGCCATGCGGAATGCAGAAAGTCTTGTGCAGATTCAAGTGGGACACATCAGAACCAAAGCTGCCAGGCTTGGCCAGCCCGACCATCGCATTCATGTTGGCGCCGTCCAGATACACCTGACCGCCAGCGGCATGCACCAGATCGCAGATCTGTACCACTGCTTCCTCGAACACGCCATGGGTAGACGGATAGGTGATCATAAGCGCAGCCAGGCGATCGCCGGTCTGCTCGATTTTGCGCTTCAGGTCTTCCACGTCCACGTTGCCATTGCTGTCGGAGGCAACCACGGTCACCGACATACCGGCCAGATTGGCCGATGCCGGATTGGTGCCATGGGCCGAGGCCGGGATCAGGCACACATCGCGCTGGCTCTGGCCATTGGCCTGGTGATAGGCACGAATGGCAAGCAAGCCGGCATATTCGCCCTGCGCACCGGAATTGGGCTGCAGGCTGACCGAATCGTACCCGGTGATCTCGCACAGGGCGGCCGACAGGCGGCTGACCAGTTCAGCATAGCCGGTGGTTTGCGCAGCCGGCGCGAACGGGTGAATATTTGCGAACTCCGGCCAGGTGATGGGAATCATCTCGGCAGTGGCGTTCAGCTTCATGGTGCAGGAACCCAGCGGAATCATGCTGCGATCCAGCGCCAGATCCTTGTCGGCAAGACCGCGCAGGTAGCGCAACATGTCGGTTTCCGAATGAATGCTGGAAAAAATCGGGTGCGACAAAATGGCTGACTGGCGCGCCAGGGAGACCGGCACGAAAGTGTCTTCGCCGGCGTTGAGCGCGGCAACGTCAACCGCAGGCGCACCGGCAGCATCGGTAAGGACATTGGCCAGCGCCTGCAGGTCTGCCAGCGTGACCGTTTCGTCCATGGACAGGGCAAATTGCGTCTCGGATACCCAGCGCACATTGATCTGCGCGGCATCCAGCCCGGCACGCAGGGCCTGGCCGTGCCTGGTCTGCACCAGCAGTGTATCGAACCAGGTCTCGTTCTGTACTTCGTAACCTGCAGACTGCAGCAAGGTGCGCAGCAGGGTCGTGGTCACATAGGTGCGCTGCGCAATGCGCCGCACGCCCTTGGCGCCGTGATAAACGGCAAACATGCTGGCCATCACGGCCAGCAGCACCTGCGCAGTACAAATATTGGAAGTCGCTTTCTCGCGACGGATATGCTGTTCACGCGTTTGCAGCGCCAGCCTTAGGGCCGGCTTGCCCTGCGCATCCTTGGATACGCCCACCAGACGCCCCGGCATGCTGCGCTTGAAGGCATCGCGGCAGGCCATGAAACCGGCATGCGGACCGCCGAACCCGAGCGGCACGCCAAAGCGCTGTGCAGAGCCCACGGCAATATCGGCGCCCCACTCGCCCGGCGCTTTCAGAATGGCCAGGGCCAGCAGGTCGGTAGCAACCGCCACCACGGCGCCTGCGGCATGGGCCTCGGCCGCCAGCTGCGTATAGTCGCTCACGCCGCCCAGGCTATGCGGGTACTGCAGCAGCACGCCAAAGCACTCGGGCAGGCCCGCGGCTTCATCGGCAACCACCACCTTGATGTCCAGCCCTTGTGCACGGGTTTTGACAACCTCGATGGTTTGCGGATGGCAATGTGCGGATACAAAGAAAATATCGCTTTTTGACTTGGCAGAGCGGCGCGCCAGCGTCATGGCTTCGGCCGCCGCCGTGCCTTCGTCCAGCAGGGACGCATTGGCAATATCCAGGGCCGTCAGATCGGTCACCATGGTCTGGAAGTTGAGCAGCGCCTCCAGCCGTCCCTGAGAAATCTCGGGCTGATAAGGCGTGTAGGCCGTGTACCAGGCAGGGTTTTCAAGAATATTGCGCAAAATCACATTGGGCGTTAACGTGCCGTAATAGCCCTGGCCAATGTAGTTGCGATAAATCGCGTTTTTCTGTGCAATGGCGCGCAATGAAGCCAGCATATCGGCTTCGCTGCGTGGCCCGTCCAGCGCCAGGGGCGCGGCATTGCGAATACGGGAAGGAACAATCTCGTCGATCAGTTCGTCCAGGCTCTCGGCGCCAATAACAGACAACATCTCTGCCTGCTCGGCCTCAGATGGCCCGATATGGCGTCCGACAAATTCCTGGGACGCCGCTTCGTGTGTGTGCAACATAATCTGGGTAATCCGGTGGTAATCAGTCATGCCGCTGCTGCCGCGCATTCAGCGCGAATGCGGACAACGGCGGCGCAGTTCAGGCCTGGGCTTCGTAGGCAGCCGCATCCAGCAGCTTGTCGGCGTCGGCCGCGTTGGCGGGCTTGATTTTGAATATCCAGTTAGTATAGGAGTCTTCGTTGACCAGGTCAGGCTGTGCCTCCAGCACATCGTTGAAAGCGACAATTTCGCCATCAACCGGTGCGTAGATGTCTGAAGCGGCCTTGACCGATTCGACCACGCCGGCGGTGTCGCCCGCTTTCAATTGCGCGCCCACCTGGACGTCGCCCACGTAGACCAGATCCCCAAGCTGCTCCTGGGCATTATCAGTGATGCCGACAACGAACACGTCGCCTTCGGCCAGGACCCACTCATGCGAAGGGGTGTATTTACGATCGGTAGGTAATTTCATTCAAGACTCCTGGAAGAGGAAAATGACCACGTTGCACACGGTCATATAGTATCAAGGTTTATGTGACGGTTTTCTATTTCTGTGCAGGAACCACGGCCTTGCCGTTACGCACGAAAGGCAGCGCGGTCACCGTGGCGGGAACCCATTTACCGCGAATCTCGACGTCGACGGCATCTCCCGCCTTCACGCCTTCAGGCAGACGGGCAAACGCCACGGACACGCCCAGGGTGGGCGACATGGTGCCGCTGGTCACTTCGCCTTCGCCCTGCGCGGTGCGTACCCGCATATGCGCACGCATCACGCCGCGCTCATTGAGCTTAAGACCGGTAAACACGTTCTTGCGCGGTGAAGATTCAATTGCCGGGCGGCCGATGAAGTCGCGCCGGGTATCGGTCAGGCTGACTGTCCAGGTGAGTGCCGCCTGTGCCGGCTGGGTCTGCTCATCCATATCCTGGCCGTACAGGTTCATGCCGGCTTCAAGACGCAGCGTATCGCGCGCGCCCAGGCCACAAGGCGCCACGCCTGCTGCAACCAGTTGGTTCCACAAGGCTTCAGCCTGCGTGGCGGGCAGTACGATTTCAAAACCGTCTTCGCCGGTATAGCCGGTGCGAGCCACCAGGGTGTCATTGCCCACACCGGCCGCGAAAAACGCCTTGAGTGGTTCGGTCGCCGCCTGCCATTCAGGATGGATCTGCCAGACCAGTTCACGGGCTTGCGGACCCTGTACGGCAATCATGGCCAGATCGCGCCGGGGGGTAATAGTGACATCCAGCTGGTGTTCATTGACCACGCGCTGCATCCAGTCAATATCCTTTTGCGCGCATCCGGCGTTGACCACCACACGCCAGCGGTCATCATCGAAAAAGTAAACGATCAGATCGTCGATCACCCCGCCTTCGGGATTGAGCATGCAGCTGTAAAGCGCCTTGCCGGAAATGGCCAGCTTGGCCACGTCGTTGGCCAGCAGCAGGCTCAGGAAGCGCCGCGCCTGCAGGCCGGTCACATCGACATTGAGCATATGGGAGACGTCGAACATACCCGCTTTCTGGCGCACGGCATGGTGTTCGGCCAGTTGCGAGCCGTAGGAAATAGGCATTTCCCAGCCGCCGAAATCGACCATTTTGGCGCCGGCAGCCTGGTGGGCCGCGAACAGGGGCGTGCGATTCAGTTGAGTGGGGGGAGCGCTTGCCGCAGTCGAAGGGGTTGTCTGTGTAGACATGCTTGCACCTGTTGAAAAGGATTGAAGGTCGCAGCGCACAGGTTTCACCATGAAACCGGCGCTTGTCGCCCTCTGTCCTTTTGCCTGAGAGTTGTAGCGCGCTTTGGGCTGGCCTGATGGCGCAGCACAGCGCGTTTCCCCTTCGGCGCCTTAATGAAAAGGTCTCTCCAGAGTGCCTTACCGGCCGGGCCGGTGATTGTGCGGTACATGGACCTGAGCGATTCCGGGCGAATTGCGCCTTCGGTGGCAACATGACAGGCCAGTGGCCGCCTGCTGCTCTCTCCCACGACAATTTGAAAGCATGCGAAAGGATACAGGCAAACGGCAAAAAAATCCATTCTGACAACCCCGATATTCAATTTTTTGCCGCCGTCGCACCCCCGTCCGGAACGCCTGGCCAGCCCATTTAACAAGCGCGCGAGTTAACCGAGGTTAGCCGCCGTTAAGGCATTGTTACCGTGGCAATACGAACTGTTACATCTTATAGTTTCAATTAAATAATTCTTTGGAAAAGAGATAGAATACACTTGACCACAAGCAATTAGTCACTCGTGCGGCAGCACCCTCACACACGAGTGTCATCATGTTGCGGTACACTAGCCATCCGCTGGTGAACGTCAGCATAAAACACAACAATATCAGATACAGAACACACGTTTTCATTAGCAGCTTCAATAGCGAGCGGATCTATTACAGAACAGCTCGCCACTGCAGTCAGCATCAAGCGCCCTAGTGGCAACTACATAAGGAGTACTATTATGGATAACGGTTTCTACGCAACAGTGATCGCAGATTCCAAAGCCCACGCCGGAGTGACGGTCGTAGAAGACAACAAGGTCCGGGGGGGCGATGCCCATTACCTGTATTCAGGCACCATCCAGGCCGATGGCAACGATGAAATCGTCGCCAACCTGAAAATCAAGGCATATACAGCGGTTGACCAGTCTTTCGGCACCGACGAAAACAGCTTCGAACTGTCCCTGATGGGCAGTAAAACCGATAGCGGCTTTCGCCTGACTGGCTATTCACCCAGCGGTCGTGAAATCGTGATCGATGCCCGGAAAATCGCCAATATTGACCTCGGCTTTTAAACGGGTCGCCCGGGGCTGACCGGGCCGGCATTCTCATTTTTATAATTTATAGGGCGGCCGCCACTGGTGGCCGCCAGCCGGATCGGCACCTTGCCTGACCACTTTGATCTGAACCTGCTGTCTGTCAATGCCCGTTCAATCGCATGCCAGCACAGCCAAATCACAACCCTTTATTGCAGCCCGGCCTTTAACAAGGCATCCCCAGCGTTACTTCACGCTGACAGGGCGCGGCCACAGGCCATCGCAGACGCCCAGGCCCACTGAAAATTGTAACCACCCAGCCAGCCGGTCACATCAACCACCTCGCCAATAAAATACAGTCCCGGCACTTTGCGTGCCTGCATCGATTTCTGGTCCAGCTCGCGCGTGTCCACACCACCGCGCATGACTTCGGCCTTTTTATAGCCCACGGTTCCGGAAGGAGTGAGGGTCCACGGTTGCGCACTCTGTGCCAATTGCATCAACGGCTTGTCGGCCATATCGGCCAGCCGCTGTGCCGGCAGCATGCCCCGGTATTGCAGCCAGTTCTCGGCCAGTCGGCGCGGCCACACTTCGCTCAGGACATGAGCCAGACTTTGCTTGCTGCCCTTCTTGCGCTGCACCAGCTCCTGCGCCAGTTGTCTGCCCGGCAGCAAGTCAATGTGGATGGGGGTATCGGGTTCCCAGTAGCTGGAAATCTGCAGGATGCCCGGGCCCGACAGGCCGCGATGGGTAAACAGCAGGTCTTCATCGAAGTATCCCCGGCGCTTGCCCTGTCCCGTTTCCAGCCGGGCCGGCACCGCCAGACCCGAGAGTTCGGCAAACGGCTTCCAGCTTTGCTGATCAAAGGTCAATGGCACCAGCGCGGGACGCGGTTCAATGATTTTCAGTCCGAACTGGCGCGCCGCCTTCAGTCCGAAATCGGTCGCGCCCAGCTGGGGAATAGCCATGCCGCCTGTTGCGATCACCAGCTTGTCGGCTGTCAGCGTGCCACTTGCAGTCTGCACCGTAAAACGGCCGTTTGCCTGGCCAATCGCGCTCACGGCCGCCTGCATGCGTCGCTTTACGCCGCCCTTGTCACACTCGGCGACCAGCATGTCGATAATCTGCTCGCTGCTGTCGTCGCAAAACAGCTGACCCTTGTGCTTTTCATGCCAGGCAATGCCGTGGCTGCGCACCAGCGTCAGAAAGTCCTCTGGAGTATAGGCAGACAGGGCAGACCGGCAGAACGCCGGATTGGCGGATAAAAACTGCTGCCAGGTGGTGCCGATATTGGTGAAATTGCAGCGGCCGCCACCGGAGATCCGGATTTTTTCCGCCAGCTTGCTGGCGTGATCCAGCAACACCACGCGCTGGCCACGCTGGCCGGCCACCGCCGCACACATCAGGCCGGCAGCACCGGCGCCGATGACCACGACATCAACAGATTCACTCATCCAGTCTCAGGCAGTCCACGTAGAAAAAGTCGCGACCATCATCTTCGACCACATGGCCCAGGCCATGGATAAAGGTTTCGAAGCCCGGAAATTTCGCATTGAAACCGCGTGCAAACTTCAGGTACTCCACAATGGTCTTGTTAAAGCGTTCGCCCGGGATCAGCAGCGGAATGCCCGGCGGATACGGCGTGAGCAGCACCCCGGTTACGCGGCCTTCCAGCTCGTCCAGCGGGACACGCTCGACCTCACGGTGCGCCATTTTGGCAAACGCATCCGAAGGCTTGAGCGCCGGCACCATATCCGACAGATAGACCTCGGTTGTCAGGCGCGCTACATCGTTCTCGTGGTAGGCCTCATGAATTTTCTGGCACAGGTCGCGCAGGCCCATGCGCTCATATTTTTTGAAGTCGGCGCAGAACTCGGGCAGGATGCGCCACAGCGGCGCATTGCGATCGTAATCATCCTTGAACTGCTGCAGCGCCGTTACCAGCGTGTTCCAGCGCCCCTTGGTAATGCCAATGGAAAACAGAATAAAGAAGGAATACAGGCCGGTTTTTTCCACCACAATCCCATGCTCGGCCAGGTATTTTGACACCAGCGCAGCAGGAATGCCGCTGTCGGCAAAGTTGCCGTCAATATCCAGCCCGGGCGTAATAATGGTCGCCTTGATCGGATCCAGCATATTGAAATTCTCGGCCAGATCGCCGAAACCGTGCCACTCGTCGCCAGACTCGAGCACCCAGTCTTCCTGCTCGCCGATGCCTTCGGAAACCAGACGATTCGGTCCCCAGACCTTGAACCACCAATCGGTGCGTCCATATTCCGAGGCCACCTTGCGCATGGCGCGACGAAAATCCAGGGCTTCGCGAATACTCTCGGCAACCAGCGCCGTGCCGCCGGGCGGCTCCATCATGGCAGCCGACACATCGCACGAGGCAATAATCGCGTATTGCGGCGAGGTGGAGGTATGCATCAGAAACGCTTCGTTGAAAATATTGCGATCCAGCTTGCGGTTCTCGGACTCCTGCACCACGATCTGCGAGGCCTGGGAAATGCCGGCAAGCAGCTTATGGGTGGAGTGCGTGGCAAACACCATTGCATCCTGGCTGCGCGGCCGGTTCGGGCCGATCGCGTGCATATTGGCATAGAACTCGTGGAAGGCCGCATGCGGCAGCCAGGCTTCGTCAAAGTGCAGCGTATCAACGATACTGCCCAGCTTTTCCTTGATCATCTCCACGTTGTAGATCACGCCATCATAGGTGCTTTGCGTGAGCGTCAGAATGCGCGGCGTCTTGTTCTTGAGTTCGCGGGCAAACGGATTGGCTTCGATTTTCTTCTGAATGCTTTCAGGGTCGAACTCTTCCAGCGGGATCGGACCGATAATACCCAGGTGGTTGCGCGTTGGACGCAGGAACACCGGTATTGCACCTGTCATGGTAATGGCGTGCAAAATGGATTTATGACAATTGCGATCGACCACCACCACGTCATCGTTGGCCACGTTGGCATGCCACACCACCTTGTTGGAGGTGGAAGTGCCATTGGTCACGAAATAGCAGTGATCGGCATGAAAGATGCGGGCGGCGTTGCGCTCTGACTCGGCCACCGGACCGGTATGGTCCAGCAACTGGCCCAGCTCCTCGACCGCATTGCAAACGTCGGCGCGCAGCATGTTTTCACCGAAGAACTGGTGAAACATCTGTCCGACCGGGCTTTTCAGAAACGCCACGCCGCCGGAGTGGCCCGGGCAATGCCAGGAGTAGGAACCATCCTGCGCATACTTGACCAGCTCACGGAAAAACGGCGGCGAGAGCCCGTCCAGGTAGCTCTTGGATTCGCGAATAATATGACGCGCAACGAACTCGGGCGTATCTTCGAACATATGAATGAAACCATGCAGTTCGCGCAGGATGTCATTGGGAATATGTTCGGATGTACGGGTCTCGCCATACAGATAAATGGGGATGTCTTCATTGCGAAAACGCAGCTCGCCAATAAAGGTTCGCAAATTGCGGATGGCATGCGCCACGTCTTCGCGCGAGTCTACATCGAACTCTTCATCGTCGATGGACAGGATAAAAGCGCTGGCTCTGCTTTGCTGCTGGGCAAACGAACTCAGATCGCCGTAACTGGTCACGCCAAGCACCTCGACGCCTTCTGCCTTGATGGCATCGGCAAGGGCACGAATACCGAAACCGGACGCACTGTCCGAGCGGAAGTCTTCGTCAATGATGACGATAGGGAAACGAAATTTCATCGGGTACTCCTGGCTGGCTGATCAAATAGCCTGATTATGTTCTTGGAAGTGTGACGCCTTGTTGACCCTGATACTTGCCGCCGCGATCGCGATATGACGTTTCGCATACCTCGTCGCCCTGCAGGAACAGAAACTGGGCACATCCCTCGCCGGCATAGATTTTTGCGGGCAGCGGTGTCGTGTTGGAAAACTCCAGCGTAACATGGCCTTCCCACTCCGGCTCCAGCGGCGTCACGTTCACGATAATGCCGCAGCGCGCGTAGGTGCTTTTGCCCAGGCAGATGGTGAGCACTTCGCGCGGGATGCGGAAATACTCAACCGTGCGGGCAAGCGCAAACGAGTTCGGCGGAATAATGCAAACATCACCCTTGAAATCCACAAAGGATTTTTCGTCGAAGTTTTTCGGATCCACAATCGTGGAATTGATGTTGGTAAAAATTTTGAATTCGTCGGCGCAACGCACATCGTAACCATAGCTGCTGGTGCCGTAGCTTACGATCTTTTGCCCGTTCGCCTCGCGCACCTGACCCGCCTCGAAAGGAGTGATCATGCCGTCTTGCGCCGCCTGCCGAATCCACCGGTCGTTCTTGATACTCATAGACTGTATCTCTCTGCTGGGGTCTGCCCCGAAGGGAAAAGCGCCATTGTAGCCCCTGCGGCTGCAGGGGAGTATGCATTTTTCGTCAGTCTCTGAAAAACCGGCGATAGATCAGTTCCAGCCCGTTAACGGTGCCACCCTTGATATCGGCAGACAGATTTCTGAACAACCGGTAACTGCCGCGCACCACAGTGCCGGTACCGGCCATGGCCTGCTCGACGCTCACGGTCATGCCATTCTCAAATTTCTTGCTGGCCACGAAAAACTGCTGGGACAGGTCGCTCGACGATTCCTGGTTGACGCTGGAAGCCACGGTTTTTTCCGGCAGAACCGTCCCGGACTCGCCAATATTGCCCGAACGGATGGCAATATCGTCCAGGCCCAGCTTGCGATAAAACGGCTCGCCCCCGCCCACGATAGACGAGCCCACCGAGAACAGCAGGGCCGCGTCGCTGCCGCTGCTGTCCGGGCCGCGTCCCATGAGTAGCCAGGACAGTTTTTCCACCTCGCTCACATCGGGATAGGATACCAGATCGATTTTGGGTTTTCTGGCCGTGCCCACCACTTTTACCCCGGCCTCCACATCCAGGCCGGTGCGCAGGGCTTCAATATCCAGGATCGGGTTGGCCAGGTTACCCTGGAAGGTAATGCGGCCACGGCGGATCTGCAAGCGCTGCCCATAGGCTTCGATCGCCCCGCCGCGTGTGCGGAAAGCGCCCACGCCGGTCAGCTGGTTTTTTTCCTGGATCACATTAAGCGAGCCCACCAGGCCGGAGTCCAGCCCCATGCCAACAATATAAAAGCGCTTGCCCAGGTCCACCGTGAAATCCAGGCTCAGGTCCAGGGGCGATTCTTCCTTGACCACCTTGGTCTGACCCGGCTTGAGCACAATCACATCGCCATCGACCGTCGGCACGCTGCCCAGGATATCCACGCTGGCCCAGCCGGCGTCAGCCGTGACCTTGCCCTTGATAGCCACCTTGGGCAGGGGTGCATTGATATCCACATCGCCACTGATCATCACAAAGCGATCGGAACGCTGAATAATCGGATAATGATCGAATACGATCCGGAAATCGCCCTTGCTGGTATTCAGGTTCCATTTGCCGGTAATGCCCAATGAGCCATTCTGGGCCTCTACATTATCGTCAATCCATTTCTTGGTGCGCCATTCATTGGCCTTGATGCGGATCACAGACGGGAAACGCAGCGTGTTGATCACCACCTGATTGTCGCGCAGCGTCGCCTCCAGCGTGCCATCGAGCAGGCGGATGCCGTTGTCGATTTCCACGATCTTCACTTTGGAGCCGGAAATTTTCCCGCTGGTGGTCCATTGGCCATTGGCGCGCGATTGCGCGGTGACGTTCAGCGCCACGGCGCCGCCCAAATCCAGCATATCGCCAGTTAGCGGCCCCATCCAGCTGATATCGGCCAGGTTGCCATTGAGCGTGATTTTCGAGCCGCCGTTCAGATTCGGCGCCAGCCCGTTGAACGCGATGGCGCCTGTCCCTTTCAGATTGCCTTTGTTTTGCGTATCAAAGGCAATATTCAGATTGGCGGTGCTGGTAGTGGCGCCGGTCTTGTTGAAATTGGCGCCCACCAGCATATTGGTCAATCCCAGCGGAATCGGCGTTGCTGCCGGAATCATGAAATCGCCGCTCACCCGTTTGAGGGCGGTCTTGCCGGTCAGCGCCCCGTCAAAGGCCAGATCCCAGTCAAAATCGAGCACCAGCGAGGTTTCCTGCTGCGCAGTCTTGCGCCGGTCAATAATACCCGCATTAACGTTTGTTGCCTCTTTGGCTGCCGGATCGGCCAGCTTCTGCATATCACGAATGAAAGCAGGACTCAGCACAAAACGGTGAATGGAACCCTTGGTTTGCCACTTGCCATTGCTGCCGGTAGTGCCATCCTGATTGATCACGATGCTGTGCTTGCCCGGCAGGCCGATATTGATGGCCGATGGTCCGGCTTCCCACGCTGGCAGCCCGCCCTCTGCGGCGGGCGCAAACGCCAGTGTCCAGGGCTTGTCCTGCGCCACGGTAATGCCGGCGTGCTGTACATCCAGCGTCGAGAGCGTGCCGCGCCATCCTTCTATACCCTGTTCGTTCTTGTCCCAGGATCCATCGGCAGCCAACCGGAAATTGACCGGCGCCTTGCCCAGTTCCCTGGATTTGCCCTGAGAGAACATGCCCTTCAGATCAAGCGCATGTTTGGCGACCATCCCCTTGACGGTGCCATCCAGCGTGACACTGCCCGGCAGGCCGGGCCAGAAGGAAGACAGGGCCGGTGCGTCCACGTCCAGCGTCAGTACACTGTCCGCTTCACCGAACGAGCCCTTGCTGCGTATCTTGTTGCTACCCAGTGCAAGATCGATATTGGCCGCCGGTATGCGAAAGGCATTCAGGTCAATGCCTGCACTGCCCTGCCCACCCAGCGTCAGATCGCGTACCGCCAGATCCAGGGACCCGGCCAGCGGCTTGTCGTTCCAGATGCTGCCCTTGTCAAAGCTGCCCTTGACGGTTGCCGACTTGATGGCCGTGGGCGAGAACATATCGACGTCGGCCGTCAGGTCCGTGCTAAGCAAGGTTCTGGGAATACTGTCTGCCATCAGCTTGCTGACCGGCAGCGCCTTGGAATTGACACGCACATGAATGCGGTCTGATTCGTCCTGTCCACCCTTGGGCGAAACCAGCGCTTCCAGCTTCAGCGTTGCACCATCGCGCAAGGCAAGGTCCGCCTTGGCATCGCGCAGCAGCAACGGCGTTGCCATGTCCAGTTTCACATCCGCATTCAGATGCGATTTTTCCCCGGTGGCGCTGGCCGTGACGACATAGCCATCCTGCACTTGCGCCGTTTGCTGCGGTTCAATGTCAAAGGCAATCGTGTCAAAATCAAGCGGTACCGGAGTCTTGAACGGCAACACGCCGGTGCCGTCGGTACGCATGACATGCGCCGAACCGGTCAGCATCTGGTTGAAAGCCAGATCCCAGTCCGCATCCAGCGTGATGTCCTTGTCGGCCACGGCGCTGGCTGCCGCGCCCTTGCCGCCGTCAGCGGCGGCGCCCGCTGCTTTTTTGTTGCCGGCCGAGGCCGCTGTCAGTGCCTTGTTCGCCGCCTGCGTGGCTGCCCGCGCCGCCGCCGGATCTTCGGCGGCAAACGCTTTTTGCAGATTCATCAGGTATTGCGGATTAATGACCAGGTCCTTGATCTGCCCTTTGGTCTGCCACTGACTGCCGTTACCGCCAGACTCGCCCGGCAGGATCTGCGCACTGCGATTGTCGGGCAGATCCAGCAAAAAGCGGGAGGCTGTGGTGGCCCACTGCAAGGGATGCTGGCCATCGTCCGGCAGGAACGACAACGACATCGGGCTTTGCTGCTGCAACCGCAATTCGGTATGACGCAAATTCAAGTCTTCCAGCACACCCACCCAGCCTTCCTGGCCGCCTTCCATTTTGTCCCAGGCGCCCTGAATATTCAGGCCGAACACCACGGGCGCCTTGCCCAGGGCACGACTGGGCGCCTGCGCATACATGCCGTAAATCTGCGCACGGTGATTGGTCACGCGACCGTCTACCACGGCATTGACCAGCGCACTGCCCGGCAGCGACGGCCAGAAATTGGCCAGCGCCGGCGCATTAACGTCCAGATACAGCTGGCTGGCATCCTGTCCGAAGCCGCCATGCGCCGTAATCCGGTTATTGCCCAGCGTCAGGTCCACATCGGTATCGCTCACCTGCAACTTGTCCAGATTCGGCTTGATGCTGCGATCGGCCTGTTCCTGTTCCGGCTGCTTGTCGAAAATGCCCGCCAGGTGCACCTTGCTGGCAATTGTGCCGGCCAGCGGTTTGTCGTTCCACATGCTGCCCTGGGTCAAGTGCGCATCCAGGTCCACATCAGCGATTTCGCGCTTGCCCGGCAGCGTATCGGCAACCAGCGCCACGGTGCCATTTAGCAGCGAGGCCGGTGTGGCACCCGCCGAGAGGGTCTGCAAATTCAGCGATTTCAAACCGACCTTGGCGGTCAGTCTATCGGTGCCTTCACTAACGCCGGCGATGGTTTCAAAATCTGCATCAACCGCAGCGCCATCGGTCAATCCCAGCTGCAATTTGCCATCGCGCAACGGAATCACATTTGCCATAGCCAGGTTCAGCCTGGTATCCAGGCTGGACTGCGGGCCCTGCCCCTGCGCGGTAATGGCCAGCACCGGATTTTTTTCATCCTGGCGCGTTTCATTGAACTTGATGCTCAGCGTCTCAAAATCCAGCGGGATCTTCTGCACCAGCGGCACGAACCGATCGCCTGCCGTACGCCTCACATTGACTGCACCCTGCAGGCCGTTTTCCGTGGCAATATTCCAGTCGCCATCAAACACAATATCCGGAAAGCTGCCGGCGGTTTTTTGCGCCAGCGCCCTGGCTGCGGCATCCCGGGCTGTCTTGTCGGCATTTGCCGGCTGTGCGTTGCCGGCGGCTGTCATCCTGGCAACCTCGTCCATCAGCCTGTCGCTGATCGTCAGATTGACAAATGATCCCGCTGTTGTCACGCCCATGGCATTGCCACTGGCCTTGTCCAGCTTGAACTGCGCAACGGAGCCGCCGGGCAGGGTCAGGCCCAGCGCGCCAGGCCCCGCCGCCCAAACATTCTGCACGCCGGTCGCGTTCGGGCTGAACAACAGAGGCAAGGGGTCGCGCTCACGCACGCGCACCCCGGCATGCGCCAGATTCAATGCGGTTAACGCGCCTTCCCAGCCATCAATACCGTCTGCCAGTTGATGCCACTTCCCGTTGATGGTCGCCGACAAATCGGCCGGCGCCTTGCCCAGGGTTTTCGCATCGCCCTGATTGACCTTGCCGCTGATATCGAGCGCATGCTCGGCAATCGTGCCGGCCAGCGTACCAGACAGTTTGGCCGTGCCGTTGACGCCATCGACCAGCTGGCCCAGTTTAGGCGCGTCAACGTTTAAGCGCAGCACACTTTCCTGCTGCCCGAAGCTGCCCGACGTGGTAATACTGTTGTCACCCAGTTGCAGATCGATATCTGCCTTGCGAATATTCAGGCGGGTCAGGTCTACCAGCGTAGTCGACGTCTGTATTGCATCTGTGTTTACGGCAGTTTGCTGCGCTTTCTGAAGCGCATCCTCGCCTTTCTCTGTGGTAACGCTTTTGCCTTCCTGCTGCGCCTTGCGTGCAGCCGCGGCCTTGATATTGTCGGCAACGTCCTGGGCCATCTGCTCGCCATCAACAATCCGGCGTTGCGTCATGACACCCTGCGAATCAATATCGATATCCAGGTCGGCCGCCAGCGGCTTGCCCTGCAGGCGGCTTTCGCTATCGACCGTGCCTTTCAGTTGCAATCCCTGCACATTGGACAGACCCAGAACATCTGCCACAAATGTCATATCGCTAGTCAATACCGAATCGGCCGCGCCTTGCTGCCCCTTGAGCGTGAGTCGCTGGCTGGCAAAGGAGCCGGCGATGCGGTCCGACTCTGCAGCGCCCTGTTTTTCCTTTTTGTCCAGTTTGAACTGCAGGCCTGAGGCGTCGCCCAGCTTGAGGTTCACATCAGCCTGGTTCAATGGAATGCCGCCGCCCATCACGCCCAGGTTCAACGAGGCGTCCACTTGCGCGCCCTGGCCGCTGCCCTGCAGGGTCACGCCCAGCTTTTCCAGATCGCCAGCCACCTGCGTGTGCAGATCAAATGTGCAATCACGCTGCTGCAGCGCGCCGGTCAGTACGCCGCCTATCTGCACGAACTGGCTCAGGCACACCGGCGACTGTTTGTTTTGCGTAGCCAGTTTCGCATTCAAGTCCAGCTTCATCGGATACGGGCTTTTAATCGACTCTATTTCCAGCGTACCGTTCAGATCTGCTTCGGTCTGCGGATGCGAGATGTGCACGCTTTTGAGCGTGCCCTTGGCATGCTGGTCAATAATCAGCAAATCGGCCAGACTGAAATTGCTCAGCCCCACAGGCAGGCCCGAGCCATCGGGCATCAGTAGTGCAAAATCGCCAACGTCCAGCCGATCCACCTGTATGCCAACTGGAATACCCGGCATTTCAAATGGCTTGGCGTCTTCCGGCGCCGGTTCGGTGGTCTCCAGCGGCAGCAGCTTGACGTCCAGATCGGCCACGCTCATCTGCTCTACACGCAAGGTGCGTTTGAACAGCTTGAGCCAGTCCACTTTCAGTACAGCCTGCCGGCCGGTAATCTTGATTTCCGGCGTATCGATCAGCAGCCGCTCCAGCTCGATCCCGCTCCATAACGTGCCGCGCACATTGGTCAGTTCACCGCCCACCTGGCTGATCACGGTATTAAGCAGCCAGCGGCTGCCCGGATTGGTACCCATGAACCAGAACACAAAGGCGCACAGCCCGATAAGAAGCGTCAGGACGATGGGTTTCCAGCGAAGATACCAGCGCAAATATTTCATTTTCATCAGAATGCCACTCCCAATGAAAAGTGCAGCCGCAAGCTGCGATCACGCTGGCCGTAGGCCAGGTCCAGGAACAGCGGACCGGCCGGAGTCTTGACTCTTGCCCCCACGCCGTAGCCCACATGCAGCTTCATTTTATTGAATGACTCTGCCGCATCACCGGCATCAATAAACACGCCCATGCCGAAACGCTCGTCAAAGTAACGCATATATTCAACACTCACCACCGCCAGGGAGCGGTCGCCCACGACCGCATCACCGGCGCTCTTGCCAATATCATTGTATTTATAGCCCCGGATGGAGCGCGCGCCGCCAGTCCGATAGCCAAAGTCATCCGGAATGCGCATACCGCTGGAACCGAATACCTGCCCCACTTCACCGCGCATGGTAAAGACATCGCGCCGACCTATCGGCCACCATTGTTGCGCACGCAGCCCGACCCGGCTGAAAGGCTCGCCTTTATCCAGCGTCACGCCGGCGCCTAGCCCCAGCGCAATCAGGTTGCCTTCACGCGGGTCATATTTGCTGTCGACATCGCGACGCAGGAAATCCCAGGTGGCCACCGTCGTAGGCAGGCGGTAACGCTCCTCGCCTTCGCGCTTGACCGAGTCGTAAGCCGCCAGCACACCCCAATTCGATTCGTAATCGACGCGACTGGCCGCATCCAGCTTGAACTCCAGCTTGCGCTTCCAGCCCACGGCGTAACGCATCACATCTTCATTCCGGATATCGGAATGACGGAACATGACCCCGACACTATCTTTGCTGCCGTCCAGGTTGGGCGGCAAATGAAAATCCATATAGGCGCGCTGCAGCTTGGCGTTCACCGCGGCGCCGGTTTCCATAATCAGCGGCTGGCCAAACACCACATTCTGCTTGTACAAGATCTCGGCGCCCGGACCCACCGAATCGTCAATCCCCAGGGAGCCGGCCAGCGAACGCGCCGGTGCTTCCGACACCCGCACGGCAACCGGCAACTCAACCGCGTCCTGCGCATAGACCTCATCGCCCGGTGGTTTTTTCAGGGTAACGAACGCGCCGCGAAAGAAATTGGTCGATTGGATCTGCTGCTGCCAGGTATCCAATTGTTCCTGGGAAAAGCGCTGGCCCGGCGTGTATTTGATATAGCGACGGATCAGGCTATCGGGCACGCGCCGCAAGCCCACCACTTCGGTATGACCCAGCGTGACTGCCGGGCCGCTGTCGACCGTGGTTTCGGTATCAACGCTGGCCAATTCCGGATTGACCACCGCCTGCGAATGCGTCATGCGGGCCAGGTAAAAATCATTGGCAGCCACGCCCTCGAGCATGCTCGACTTGGCATTGCTCCACTGCTCGTTCAGAAAATCCTTGCCTACCGGCAGACCCCAGTCTTTACGCAACTGCGATACGCGTTCATTGAAGCGTGGCGTGGCAATACTGCCGGTAAAATTATTGGTGACCGATTTGACTTTGGACACCTTGCCCGGATCAATGGAAATATCCCAGGTTTCGCCGCCCACGTCTTCACCCACTTCCAGCGTGACGTCGGGTGCAAAATAACCGCGCGTCGCCAAGGCGGAGATAACCGCTTCGCGGCCCTTGCGCCGGATCCGGTCGGCTTCGCCCGAGTCCTGGTCGTCGGCCATGCGCACCACAGCTGAAATACCTTTGTTTACCGCATCCAGCGATTCAGGACCAAGCCCGCTGGGATCGATAATCACTTCGGGCTTTTGTGCCGAAACCTGACCAATACCGGCCAACAATAAAATCGTTGTAAGAAAACAAGCCTTGTTCAATCGCATCGGTCCATTCAGCGCTTTTATTTCTTCAGGTTTTCAACAACCACAGAGGGGAAACGACCCGCCATATCCCTGGGCAACGCTGCCACCGCCATGGCCACACGCCGCGCCAGTTCGCGATAAAGCCCTGCCGCTTCGCTGTTGGGGTCGCTGGCAACCGTGGGCGTGCCCGCATCGGTCTGTTCACGAATACTTTTTGCCAGCGGCAAGGCGCCCAGCCAGGGAACATCCAGCTCCTGGGCCATGTGCCTGCCGCCGTCCTCGCCAAAAATGGCTTCGGCATGCCCGCAGTGCGAGCAGATATGCATCGCCATGTTTTCGACGATTCCCAAAATCGGAATATTCATTTTCTCGAACATGCGCAAGCCCTTGCGGGCGTCAAGCAACGCAATATCCTGCGGCGTGGTCACGATAATGGCGCCCACCACCGGTACCTTTTGCGCCAGCGTCAGGGCAATATCGCCCGTGCCCGGCGGCATATCGACAATCAGATAATCAAGATCGGGCCAGTTGGTCTGGCGCAACAGTTGCTCCAGCGCCTGCGTGACCATGGGCCCGCGCCAGATGGCCGGAGAATCGGCCTCGATCAGAAAGCCGATGGAATTGACCGTGATACCGTGGGCGCGCAAAGGCTCCATGGTCTTGCCGTCATTGGATACAGGCTTGCCCGATACGCCCATGATCAGCGGCTGGCTGGGACCGTAGATGTCTGCATCCAGAATGCCGACGCGGGCGCCGCTTTGCGCCAGTGCGATCGCCAGGTTGGCGCTGGTGGTGCTCTTGCCGACCCCGCCCTTGCCCGAAGCGACCGCAATAATGTTTTTTACCGAGGCAATGGGCTTGAGCCCGCTTTGCACGGCGTGCGCCCGTACCGTATCGCTGAACTGCAGCGTCAGTTGTGCCGCGCCGGCTTGCGTGGCTGCAGCTTGCAACTGTTCTGTCAGGGCGGTCTTGGCAGTAGCGCTGGTCACATACCCGGGCTCTACGCGAACGGTTGCTCCCGTGTCGGCAAGCGTGATATCGGACTCCTTGAGCCCCGGGGCCACCGGCATACCGGTAACCGGGTCTACCACAGACCGTAACGCATCCAAAAGGGCTTTTGACGACAGACTCATTTCAACTCGCTGCAATTGATACTATTTTAAGGGCGTAATGGCCTTAATGATAACGTTTAATGGGCTTGCACATTGTTAAAATCTGTGTGGAGCAGGGATATCTTCCCTATGACGCGCCGCCTGCCGCTTATGATTGGGAAGATGAAAATTGCCATACCGCCGCCTCACTATTGTCAAATGAGCACCGCCCTGTCCAGGGTTTTGATGAGGGCCCGCCCCCGTCACAAGCCGTGGGTGCGCTGGCTGTAACCACTTTTTGAAATCTTTTGGCATATCCGCGTGCGGGCGGCCCTTGAATTTTCCTGAAAAAGCCCTACTATAGAGAAAACAAATCAAGCAAAATCAATTGCTTGTGTACAATAAGCAGTCACAAACGCTTATTGGCTCTTCCCACTTACAAGGATCTGATCCCTTATGAACGATTTTCTGGACCGGTTTTTCAAAGCGCTGCTATTTGGTGTCATCACCATTGCAGGCCTTGTCATGGCGGCTGTGTTCCTGGTCTCTGCGGCCATTGCGGTGGGGCTGTTCTATATTATTGCGAAGGTGCGCGGCAAGCCGTTCGTCGCCCGCGAATACTGGAAAACAACCTCAACCCGCGCGCGCCAGACCCATTCCGAATTTTCCGAGAAATTCAAGAAACCCGGTAATTTCTCGCGCAAGCCCGATATCACAGATGTAGAAATACGGGAAATAAAGTAAACACCGGTATGGCGGCGATATGACGCCCGCAGCAAACCCGAAGCCCCTGTTCATGACAGGGGTTTTTTATTGCACGCAGCGGCCATTGCATGAATGCCTGTCATTGTCCCAGTTCCAATCAATGCATCCACATGCGCCCTCGCCAGGCGGGCTTGCACCAAGCCAGCAATCATAAAGCCTGCACTTATCGCGAACTCCTGCTGCCATTTACCGGTTGGCAACCCTCTTATGCGCCGAATTTTTCGCTATACAGGTCGCGCGCCCAATCAATGAAGACCCGGACCCGCGGCGACAACTGGCGATGAAATGGATAAAGCGCACACACCGGCAGGTCCGGACATGGCCAATCGGCCAGCACCTGCACCAGCCTGCCCGCCTGCAAATGCGCCTGCAACCGAAAGCGCGGCACCTGGATCAGCCCGCAACCGGCAAGGGCAGCGCTGGTATAGCATTCCGCATCGCTCACAGAGATCCAGCCACTGGCCTCGAACTGCGCCTGCTGGCCATCCATCATGACAGAGAATGGATAGCGGCTGTCGTTGCCCCGCGAGAAAAACCCGATCGCCTGGTGCTGCGCCAGCTCCCCAGGATGTGTGGGCGTGCCATGGCGGGATAAATATTCAGGGCTGGCGCAGATAATCTGCTCCATATCCGCCAGCTTTCGGACCACCAGCGAGGAGTCGCGTGGCTGGCCCGCACGCACCACGCAGTCGATCCCTTCCCGGACCAGGTGCACCAGCCGATCGCCACTACTGATAACCACATCGATATTCGGATAGCGCTCACGAAACTGCGCGATGCGCGGCAGGATGACCATCGTCGCATGCGCTCCGTGCAAATCCAGCCGTAACGTCCCGTGGGGATCGGTCACATGCGTGCTCAACGAGGTCTCGGCATCTTCCAGTTCGGCCAGCACCCGTTTGCTGCGCTCATAGAAAGCCTGGCCGTCCAGTGTGGGAACAACCTGCCGCGTGGTGCGATCCAGCAATCGTGCGCCCAGGCGTTTTTCCAGTTCCTTGATGGCGTGCGTGGCAGTTGCACGCGGCAGATTCAGCACCCCCGCCGCTTCGGTAAAGCTGCCCAGCTCCACGATCCGGATAAAAAGCTGCATTGCATCAAAGCGGTCCATACGCACCCCATTGTTGGTGTTTTTTGAATTAACAAGCCAATTTCACCCCATTTATCCATCAGGCGTCAATCGATATGATGGTAGTCATCGCTGCGCCAGGCAGCGGGCATTGCCATCGCTTTCAACCGGGCAACGCTCACCAGCCGGGGCCCGGCCCATCATCATCCAAGGACGCCATCATGAATACACGCAATGAGACCAGCAAAAACACCAGCACCAGCACCAGCACCACCGCCCACCCTGAATCAGTTGGGCCCACCGCCGTTGTGACCGGCGCCTCGCGGGGCATCGGCCGCGCCATCGCCCTGCGCCTGGCTGCCGATGGTTTCAGGGTTGTGGTCAATTACGCCGGCAACGCTGCCAAGGCGCAGGAAGTGGTTGACACCATCGTCGCCGCCGGCGGACAGGCAATGAGCGTGCAGGCCGACGTGTCCGTAGCCGAAGACGTGCAGCGGCTTTTTGCCACGACACAGCAAGCCTATGGCCAGATCAGCGCGGTTGTGCACAGCGCCGGCGTGATGACCATGACTGCGATTGCCCCAGAAAATATCGACGCATTCGATCATGTCATCCAGACCAATCTGCGCGGCGCGTTCCTGGTGCTGGGGCAGGCGGCGGCGCATTTGCAGGCCGGCGGACGTATTGTCGCGCTCTCGACCAGCGTGATTGCCAAATCCTTTCCGCAGTACGGCCCCTACATCGCCGCCAAGGCGGGCGTAGAGGGGCTGGTGCGCGTACTGGCCAACGAGCTGCGCGGCCGCAACATTACCGTTAATGCGGTCGCACCCGGGCCGGTTGCCACCGAACTGTTTTTCGAAGGCAAAAGCGAAGAGCAAATCACGCAACTGAGCAAGCTTGCGCCGCTGGAGCGTCTGGGCCAGCCCGAAGACATTGCAAATGTGGTTGCGTTCCTGGCTGGGGCCGACGGAGGCTGGGTCAACGGACAAATCGTTCGCGCCAACGGCGGCTTCGCCTGAATCAGGACTACGTGCCCGGCCCAAAAGCCGGCATGCGATTGAGCAGCAAACAATCGGCACGCCAGCCGCTGCCAGCCCCTGGCATACCCGCTGATATCATTTCAAATGATATTTAAGATAAAAATATAGCATTTGAATTATTTGATGCACGGCACCATACTTTGATACTCCCGGGCATAAAGGTAATCGCTTGTGCTCGGCCCCGCCGGTGGGCAGGCTGTCGTTACAAGGCCAAACACCGGTACGCCCGTCAGGCCTGACGCCTGGGTCGCCCGCTTTGCCAACGGCATCGCGCTGGCCCGGCATATTTGGGGCAACGGCGCCGTACCATTGGCGCGCCTTGCCATGACCACCCTGCCGTCCCCGTGAAGAATATTGATCTACCCTGCCCGATTTACGCTTATCTATTTCAAGAGTATCAACATGACCAACCTGTTTTCCCCCTTCAGCCTGAAAGACGTGACCTTGCGCAACCGCATTGCGGTTCCGCCCATGTGCCAGTACAGCGCCCAGGACGGCTTTACCAATGACTGGCATCAGATCCATTACGCCAGTCTGGCCCGCGGCGGCGCCGGCCTGGTAATTGTGGAAGCCACGGCGGTATCGCCGGATGGCCGTATCACGCCGGACTGCCTGGGGCTGTGGAGCGATGAACATGCCAAAGGGCTGGCCCGTATTGCCGCTTCCATCAAGGCAGCCGGTGCAGTGCCGGGCATCCAGATCGCCCACGCAGGCCGCAAGGCCAGCGCGAACCGTCCGTGGGACGGCGATGACCATATCGCCGCTGACGATCCGCGCGGCTGGCAAACCATCGCGCCCTCTGCCATCGCCTATGGCGAGAACCTGCCCAAAGTGCCCAGGGCAATGACGCTGCAAGACATCGAGCGCGTCAAGGCCGATTTTGCCGCGGCAGCAAAACGCGCCCGTGACGCCGGCTTCGAATGGCTGGAACTGCACTTTGCCCATGGCTATCTGGCGCAAAGCTTTTTTTCCGCCCACAGCAATCAGCGTGATGACCAGTACGGTGGCGATCTGGCCGGCCGCAGCCGTTTTCTGCTGGAAACACTGGCCGCAGTACGCAATGTGTGGCCCCAGAACCTGCCATTGACCGCACGCTTCGGCGTGATCGAATATGACGGTCGTGATGAGCAAACCGTTGCCGAGTCTATTGAACTGACCCGCAATATGCGCAAGGGCGGCCTGGACCTGCTGAACGTGAGTGCCAACTTTGTCATTCCCGATACGCAGATCCCATGGGCAACCCCCGCTTTCCTGGCGCCCATAGCACAACGCATACGCAACGAAGCCGGCCTGCCGGTGGCCTCGGCCTGGGGCATTGACGATCCGCAGGTGGCCAACCGCGTGGTTCAGGAAGAACAAATGGATCTGGTCATGATCGGCCGGGCCCATCTGACCGACCCGCATTACCCCCTGGCGCTGGCCAAAACGCTGGATCAGCCGCGCCCTACCTGGGTACTGCCGGCGCCGTATGCGCACTGGCTGGAACGCTACCGCGGCGCAGCGGCTTAAGGTATTGACTGGTCAGTGTTGGCCAGTCGGATCAGGGCTCGTGCCCGGACATCACGTGCATCTCACCAGCCTTATCCACCGGCCCACCCGTGCATTGCGCATGGTTGTCAAAGCAGATATCGAACAGTAGCTGCCGCAACCAGCGCTGGGCCGGATCGCGATGCGTGCGCTCATGCCAGGCCGCCATGTTGGTAAAACCGGCAATGGCGATGGGCGGCTCGAACACAGCCAGCCCGGCCAGGTCGGTGACCAGCCGGCTGGGCAGCATCGACACCATATCGCTGGCCCGCAACAGATCGGGCACAATCAGAAAACTCTTGACCGACACCGTGACCCGGCGCGTTTTGCCGATTTTTTCCAGCGCCTCGTCAGTGGCGCCGCGAAAGCCTGCGCCCGTATAGGACACCAGCGCATGATCCAGTTCACAAAACCGCTCCAGCGTCAGATCCCGCTGGGTTTTAATAATCGGATGGTCCTGGCGCACAACACAAACGTAATGTTCGTCAAACAGCTTGCGCGCATGCAGATCCGGACAGGCATATTCGGGCGAGACCAGCGCCACGTCAATCACGCCGCGTTCCAGCTGGGAGAGCATCTGGGTATCGTTCACCAGCACCAGCGCCACCTTGATATTGGGCGCCAGCCGCTTGAGCGTAGCCAGAAACGGTAACGCAATGGCGCGCAGCGCATAGTCGGTCGAAGCAATCGTAAATTGATGACTGGCAGTGGCCGGATCAAATACCGGCGGCTGCAGCAGTGCGCCCACTTCGCCCAGCACCTGCTTCAGCGGTATGGCCAGGGCCTGTGCGCGCTCGGTCGGCTCAATGCCGCGCTGTGCCCGCACAAATAGCGGGTCCTCGAAAGTATCGCGCAACCGGGTCAGCATGCCGCTCATCGCCGGTTGCGTCACGCCCAGGCGAGCTGCCGCCCGCGTCACATTTCTGTGATCCAGCAACGCGTCCAGCGCTTTGAGCAGATTAAGATCAAGGTTTCGGATATCTTTCATCGTGATGATATTGCATCTGTAAATAATGGCATTTGTCATGCCTGCGGCAGTTGCCTGGATAATAAACAGGTCCGGATATGTCGTTGTAGGTATGGGCCTGGTAATGCGTCGTGGATAGATAACGCGATCGCTCTATCTGCACGCCTGGATGTCTACATAGCGGGTATCTACATAGTCTACATAGCTATACTTAGCTTATACCTTTACCCTTTGTATCACTGATTTGCCACAGCATTCGCAAAACCTGCAAGGCATGCAGGGTTGACATCAAGTTAACTTCAGGTTTTATGATGACACCATACTCTGTCAATCAAGGTAGTCATGACCACCGATACGCCGTCAACGCCACCCTCCCGGCAACAGGCCAATAACACACCCAAGCCGGGCACCGATATCGCAGGCATCCAGCCCATGGCCCCTGAGGCCCACAGCGCCAACGACACGCAGATGCCGCCTGCCGATCGCACCGCCCGAGCGCGCGCATTACCGGCGCCAGTCTTCAGCCCTCGCCGGCTGGCGGCACGCAAGCTGGTGCTGCTCCTGGTGGCTACCCTGACCATTATGGCCGGTATTATCATTGCGCCATCGCTGCCTGCCATTGAAACCCGGTTTGCCGACAGCGAACATATCGCCCTGCTCAGTCGCATGGTGCTTACCCTGCCTTCGTTGTTTGTCGCCCTGTCGGCACCACTGGCCGGCATGCTGGCAGACCGGTTCGGGCGCAAGGGCCTGCTGGTTATGGCAATTGCATTGTATGGCGTCTCCGGGGCGTCGGGCCTGATCGCCGACAACCTGACCGCCCTGCTGGTCGGGCGTGCCGTACTGGGGGTTGCCATCGGCGCCATCATCACCCTGAGCACCGCGCTGATCGGTGATTATTTTACAGGGGCAGAACGAGAAAGGTACCTGGGCTTGCAGCAAGCCTTTGTGCAACTGGGTGGCGTGGTGTTTGTCATGTCCGGCGGTCTGCTGGCAGAACTGCACTGGCGTATGCCGTTTGTCATATACGGTGCTGCGCTGATCCTGATTCCCGCCGTCATATTTTGTCTGACAGAACCGCAGCGCCCCCGCACCCTGCAATCGACAACCAAGCTCACAGACGCGCCGGTAAACTGGCTGGTTGTAGGAACGGTATGCCTGCTTGCTTTCCTGATCAATGTCTCTTTTTATACCGTCCCCTCACAACTGCAATTTCACATGCAAGCGTTGAACATCTATAACGCCAGCGGCTTCGGCATGGTGCTGGGCGCGTTCAACCTGGCCGGCGGCCTGGCAGCCCTGTGTTTTGGCGGGCTCAAGCGCCGCCTGGATACGACGCTTATTTTTCTCCTGGGCTTCAGCCTGATGGCAGCGGGCTTTGGCCTGCTTTCCATCGCGTCGCGCTTTGAGGGGCTGGTGCTGGCCAACGCCATCCTGGGCGCGGGGCTGGGCATCGCCATGCCAAATGTCATGTCCACCGCCATCGCCCATTCCGCACCCGCGCTGCGTGGCCGGATTGCCGGCATGGCAGCCACCTCCATCTTTATCGGTCAGTTCATCTCGCCCTTTGTCAGCCAATACTGGGTCGCCGTGGTGGGCTACGCAGACATGTTCCGCAATGTCGGACTGATCATGGCGACCCTGGCCATGCTCTCGCTGCTGCCTGCCTTGCGCAATGGCTGGATGACGCTGCTCGGACAAAAAACATAAGAATCACTTAAGTAGAGAAAATAACGGGGGATGCCGCAGGGCACGTTGCATGCAGTGCTTACCCGGCATACCCGATTGACCGTACCGCCGCACGCGATCGTGTGGTGCGATACGATGCGCTGGCACGAGCTGCGATACAACGCCATACGAGGCGAAGCTGCGTTATACGATGCAATGGCGTTCGATGCTGCGCAGTGCAGAAAAGTATAGTCATAGACACCGGCACACGTCCCGGCAGAGGCATTGGCACAGATACAGACACAGGCGGGCGCAAATTTTCGCGAGACATGTGTCATATTGAGAGTACAATTCAAGTCTTATATAAGACTTGAATTTTTGGTTCCTCTTTTATGGCCCAGACTCCTTCGATCGCGCCCCTGCCCGCCCCGGGCACTGCCGTTGCCACGCTGCCCAGCCTGTTCCGTGGTTTTGCCAAAATCGGGCTATTGGGTTTTGGCGGTGTGGGGCCGATTGCCCGGCACGTGATTGTGCGCGAGCAGCGCTGGCTGAGCGAAAAAGACTATGCAACGCTGCTGGGTATCGGCAAAGTCTTGCCCGGCGCCAATACGGTCAACGTGGCCGTCATGCTGGGCGACCGTTACCATGGCGTCAAAGGCTCTGCGGTCGCGGTAGCCGGCCTGCTGGTGCTGCCCGTTCTGGTATTGATCCTGCTGGCCATTCTGTACCAGTTTCTGGACCAGAACCCTTATTTCAACGCCGCGCTGCAGGGCTCGGCTTGCGCGGCAGCCGGTATGGTCATTGGCACCGGCCTGAAAATGGCCAGCAAGATCGACCTGCGGGCCCATCATATCGTGGCCGGCATCATTACGATTGCACTTGTGGTACTGCTGAAATTTTCGCTGTTGCAGGTGGTCGGCGTCATGATGCCGCTGGCCATTCTTGCCAACTTCATCATTGCCCGCCGCCAGGGACACCAGTCATGACAGTACTGCTTGACCTGTTTTTGACCTTCAGCCGTATTTCCCTGATTGCCATCGGCGGGGCCAACGCCGCCATCCCGGAAATCCGCCACGCAGCGGTCGATATTCATCAGTGGATGAACTCCGATACCTTTACCCATCTGTTTGCCGTGGCGCAATCGGCGCCCGGTCCCAATGTGCTGATTGCCAGCATCATCGGCTGGCATGTGGCCGGGATTGCCGGGCTGCTGGTGGCCACCATTGCCATGGTATTGCCGGCTTCGGTGGTGGCCTTTGCCATCGGCCGCGTAATCAGCCACTTTACCCACCGGCGGGAATACAAACTGGTGCAGGACGCCGTGGTGCCGGTTGCCATCGGACTAATTATCGCAAGTGGCATAGAACTGTCGCTATACTCGGCCTTTGACGTGCTCACCTGGAGCATGGTCCTGGGCACGCTGCTCTTTGTCTATTTCACCGAAGCCAACCCCATGTGGGCGCTGCTGGTCTGCGCCATTGGCGGGATGGTGGCCTATCAGGCCGGCATGCTCTGAGCGCCTGCCACTGCCAGAGATCCTGCTGCCCGCCGCTGCCAACTGCCCATTGAACGCCACGCCAAAGAGGCGGTTGCCAAAGAGGCGGTTGCGCCCCGCGTTTGATCACCTGCCGCAGCCAGCCAAAAACACCGCCGTATACGCTTCAGGACGAGTACCCGCAACGCCCCCGGCCGACCCCCGCGATCATCATTGCACGCCCATTGCCGCAAAACCCCGGTGCGCTGCAATATTCGTCTAAAATCACTCTTTTCCCTCCTTTTTTGTACTTACATTGCATCTTATGTCCCGCACGATTTTTGTTACCACGGCTCTCCCTTACGCTAACGGTTCGTTCCACATTGGCCACATCATGGAGTATATCCAGGCTGACATCTGGGTACGAAGCATGCGAATGGCCGGCCACACGGTGCATTTTGTCTGCGCCGATGACGCCCACGGGGCGCCCATCATGCTCAAGGCAGAAAAGGAAGGCATCACGCCGCAGGAACTGGTGGCCCGCTATGCGCAGGAACGCCCGCGCTATCTGAACGGCTTTCATATCAAGTTCGATCACTGGCACAGCACAGACAGCCAGGAAAACATCGAGCTGTCCCAGGCCATCTATCGCCAGCTCAAGGCTGCCGGTTTCATCAGCACCAAGACCATCGAGCAGTTCTATGATCCGGTCAAGAGCATGTTCCTGCCCGATCGCTACATCAAGGGCGAGTGTCCCAAATGCCACGCACCGGATCAATACGGCGATTCCTGTGAAGTGTGCGGCGCCGTGTATGCGCCTACCGATCTGATCAACCCGTACTCTACGTTGACCAACGCAACACCGGTGCTCAAATCGTCCGAACACTTTTTCTTTAATCTGTCCGATCAGCGCTGCGTGGAATTTCTGCAGGAGTGGACAACCGGCAGCAACAGCCAGGGCAACAAGCGCCTGCAAGCGGAAGTGCTGGCCAAGACCCGGGAATGGCTGGGCAATGATGAGGGCAAAGAAAGCAACCTGAACGATTGGGATATCTCGCGCGATGAGCCTTATTTCGGCATTGAGATTCCCGATGCGCCGGGCAAGTACTTCTATGTCTGGCTGGATGCGCCTGTGGGCTATCTGGCGTCGCTCAAATCCTACTGCAAGCTTCAGGGGATAGACTTTGACACCTTGCTGGCGCCAGACAGCAGCACCGAACAGGTTCACTTCATCGGCAAAGACATTGTGTATTTCCATGCCCTGTTCTGGCCGGCCATGCTCAAGTTCTCCGGCCGCAAGGTGCCCGACGCCCTGAATGTGCACGGTTTTATTACCGTGAGCGGCGAGAAAATGTCCAAAAGCCGCGGCACCGGCATCTCGCCCGTCAAGTACCTGGATATCGGCATGAATGCCGAATGGATGCGCTATTACATCGCGGCCAAGCTCAATGCCCGGGTTGAAGACATTGACTTCAACCCCGATGATTTCATCGCTCGCGTCAACAGTGACCTGATCGGCAAATACATCAATATTGCCAGCCGCGCCGCCACCTTCATTACCCGCCATTTCGATGGCAAGCTGGGTTATGCCGGTGATGCCCAGGCAATGGTCACGGAATTGGCGACGCTGACCGAACAGGTACAAGCCGATTTCGAGAACCGCGAGTACGCCCGCGCGATCCGCAACCTGATGGCGCATGCCGACAAAATCAACCAGGCATTTGACAGCGCCCAGCCGTGGGTGATGGCCAAGGGCATCAGCACCGCAGACGAGCAGCAGAAACTGGCCTTGCAGGACGTGTGCTCACGCGCCATTGCCGGCTTCAAGGCCCTGTCTGTCATGCTGGCGCCGGTGCTGCCTGCGCTGGCCGAACGTATTGCAACTGAATTGTTCGGAATGAACCGCAGCTTTGCCTGGAGCGATGCTGCCGAACTGCCCGACCATATTGCCCCGTTCAAACACCTGATGCAGCGTGTTGAGCCGGCCATGCTCGATACCCTGATTGAACCCGACGCACCCGCAGCCGATGTAGTGGCTGCTGCCGTTGCCGCAGCCCTGCCCGGCGGCGAAGCCATTGCAGATGTAATTACGATTGATGATTTTGTAAAAATAGATTTGCGAATTGCAAAAATTGTTAATTGTGAACATGTGGAAGGCTCCAGCAAGCTGTTGCGCCTTACACTGGATGTGGGCGAAGGCAGAACCCGGAATGTGTTTTCTGGAATAAAATCAGCTTATCAGCCCGAGACCCTGATCGGAAAATATACGGTAATGGTGGCCAACCTGGCCCCTCGTAAAATGAAGTTTGGAGTCTCCGAAGGCATGGTGCTTGCCGCCAGCGATGCTGACGAAAAAGCCAACCCCGGCATCTATATCCTGGAACCGTGGGAAGGCGCTCAGCCTGGCATGCGCGTGCGCTAATACGCCGGCCCCGTAAAACGGGCCGCGTGCACAAGCATCATGTTGTGGTCAACAATAAAACGGGACGTAGATACATATGGTTGGAACATGGTGCAGAAGCGGTTTTGGCCGTCTGAAAAAAACCGTCAGGCGCTCACGCCCGCTCATGTTTGTGAACGAGCTGATGCACCAGCCCAAATTTACCGGCGCCATCTGCCCCAGCTCTCGCAAACTGGGACGTTATATGGCCAAGCACATCCCGCTCAATCATGACGGCTTCGTTATTGAACTGGGCGGCGGCACCGGCGTTATCACACAGGCAATACTGGATCATGGCGTTCCTGCCGACAAGCTGATCGTCATTGAGTTTTCCAACGTCTTTGCCCAGCACCTGCAACGGCGCTTTCCGCATCTGACCATCATCAATGGCAATGCCGCCGATCTGGATGCCCTGCTGCCTCCGGGTGTAAGCATCAATGCCATCGTCTCCAGCCTGCCGCTTATTTCCCTGCCGCCCGAAGTGCGCAGCCGGATCCTGCATCACTGGCAGACTCTGCTCAAAGATGACGGCCGCGCCATCCAGTTCACCTACAATCTGCGCCAGACACAATGGCAATCCTCGCTGAAAGCCTGTCATTACAGCAGTGAAATCGTGTGGACCAACGTGCCGCCGGCGCGAGTCATGACATTCCGCTTCGCAGCCTGAGCAACCCGCCCCTGCGGGGCGAATGCACTACAATGCAGATTCCGTTGTACGAGCGACTCTCCGCCCGATAGCCCCCGGGGCCTGGTGGATTGGCGCCCGCACAAGCAGCCAGACCTTGTACGCCCTTGCCCCTTTGACCCATGACCATCGCAGATCCCAATAAAAACGCCAATAACAGCGCCGCTAACAGTTCCAATGACAACGCCGATAACAGCGCGAACAATCAGGCCAATCACGCCGCCGACAGCCAGCCCCATGTGAGCGCCAACAACAGCGCAAATAACCAGGCAGCCAGCCAGTCCGCCGACCACAACACTGCAGCCGGGGCCAGCGCCAGCAACGAGCCCCCCGATGAGTTAAAAGGACGCCATATCCGCAGCTTCGTGCATCGTCGCTCGCATATGACGCCGGGTCAGAAACAGGCGGTTGAGCTGCATATGGACAAATGGGCGTTGCCCTACCAGGACAGTCTGCTCAACTATGACCAGACCTTTGGCCGGGCCGCCCCCACCATTCTGGAAATCGGTTTTGGCATGGGCGAAACCACACAAAAAATTGCCCAGTTGCGCGCCGATGAAAATTTCCTGGGTGTTGAAGTGTTCAACGCCGGCGTGGGCGCATTACTCAAACGCATTGAAGAATCGGGCGTGAGCAATATCCGCATCATCCAGCACGATGCCGTCGAAGTGGTACAGAACATGATCGCGCCAGACAGCCTGGCTGGCGTGCATATTTACTTTCCAGACCCGTGGCCGAAAAAACGCCATCACAAACGTCGTCTGGTGCGCCCCGAATTCGTCGCCCTGCTGGCCAGCCGCATCAAACCGGGCGGCTATATTCATTGCGCGACAGACTGGGAAGACTACGCCGGGCAAATGCTCGAGGTGCTCAGCGGCGAACCATTGCTGCGCAACACCTGCACAGACTACGCTCCCAAACCCGAATACCGGCCCCAGACCAAATTTGAAACCCGCGGCCTGCGACTGGGCCATGGCATTCGTGATCTGGTTTTCAAACGCATATAGACTATTTCAAGGACAACTGCATGTATCCGCCTATTGAACCCTATCAGACCGGCAAACTTGATACTGGTGACGGTCACCAGGTGTACTGGGAGCTTTGCGGCAATCCCCAGGGCAAACCGGCTGTTTTCCTGCACGGCGGACCCGGCGCCGGTTGCGGCGCGCATCATCGCCAACTGTTCAATCCGCAGCATTACAACATCCTGCTGTTTGATCAGCGCGGTTGTGGTCGCTCTGCACCGCACGCCAGCCTGGAAAACAATACCACCGCTCATCTGATTAGCGACATTGAACGGCTGCGCACCGAAGTGCTCAAGGCCGAGCAAATGCTGGTCTTTGGCGGATCATGGGGTTCCACCCTGGCGCTGGCCTATGCCCAGGCGCATCCGAAACAGGTGAGCGAGCTGATTGTGCGCGGTATCTTTACCCTGCGCAAGGAAGAACTGCGCTGGTTCTACCAGGAAGGCGCATCATGGCTGTTTCCGGATTACTGGGAAGACTATGTGGCCCCGATCCCGCCACAGGAGCGCGACGACCTGATTGCCGCCTATCACAAACGTCTTACCGGCGATGATCGCGAAGCGCAGATCAACGCAGCGCGCGCCTGGAGCCAATGGGAAGGTCGCACGATCACGCTGTATCCAGATCAGTCCAATACCCAGAACTACATTGCCGATCACTTTGCCCTGGCCTTCGCACGCATTGAAAACCATTACTTCACGCATGCGGGCTTTATGCAGGAAAACCAGTTGCTGGATAACGCCCATCTACTCAAGGATATTCCAGGTGTGATTATCCAGGGCCGCTATGACTGCTGCACCCCGGCCAAAACAGCATGGGAACTGCACAAGGCCTGGCCCCAGGCCGAGTTTCATATCGTGCCCGATGCCGGCCACGCCTTTAATGAGCCAGGTATTCTCAAGCTGCTGCTGGAAGCCACCGACCGTTACGCCAGGCAATAGCATCACCTGAAAAATAGCGTTACTTTAAAAAACAGTAGCGCCTGAATAACCGGTTGGAGAAAGTAAAAAGCCGCGACAGCAATGCGCGGCTTTTTGCTTTTACCGATTGGCCTGTTGCGCCAGCCCCGCGCGCCAACGCCAACGCAAGACAATTCATCCACCTTTGGCCGGCAAGAGGCGGCACGCAAAGTAGAATCTGGCGCCCAACGTCACGAACCCAGTATTTATTCGGCTTTGCGCCCTCATTGGGCGACGTTGCCGGATTTTGTGCAGCGATTGACGTGATCTAACATTTGTTAACTTTCGGGGTCTTCCGTTTGTCATGTATTCCATGAATAATAGCGCTACGCACGAACCGTGCTATATTGAAGTTGAGTGAAGTTGTCATTCACGATAACAAGGAGTCATACAAATGGGCATTCTCAGTTTTATCAAAGAAGTCGGCGAGAAAGTATTCGGTGGCAGCGAAGCGCAAGCCGCAACCCCCGAAGATCTCAAAAAGGAACTGGCCAAACATGGTCTGAACGCTGATGGTCTGGATATCGCCGTTGATGGTGACAAGGTCACAGTGAAAGGCAATGCCGCAAGTACTGCAGACGCCGAAAAAATTGCAATCGCAATTGGCAATACGCAGGGCGTCGCTTCTGTAGACAACCAGTTGTCTGCCGCTGCAGCCGGAGAAGAATCCAACTTCTACACCGTCAAATCCGGTGACACGCTGTCCAAAATTTCCAAAGACCAGTATGGCGACGCCAACCAGTACCAGAAAATCTTTGAAGCCAACCGTCCTATGCTAAGCCACCCGGATAAAATCTATCCAGGCCAGGTTCTGCGTATTCCCAAGTAGTTGCCTGCGTTCAGCCTGACCCCTGTCCAGGGGTATCAGGCCCCGGTTCGAGCCGATATCCCTATCGCGCACAACCGGCATATGAACGGCCTGCCATAGGCTTTTACAAAGATCTTATGGGCATGCATAGACAGACAAAACCCTGCGTATGAAAATATCGCAGGGTTTTTTATTGCATCCTAATTATTGCATCCTAATTATTGCATCCTAATTATTGCATCCTAATTATTGCATCCTAATTATTGCATCCTGAATATTGCATCCTGAATACGGCTCATGCGTGTCGGTGCAGGCAGTCCGCCGCCAGGGGCCGCATATATCAATCTATTCAATATTCTTTTATCAGCGCTTGCTGACCTGTACATAAGCCGGCGGCAACACACGTGCACCGGCCGGCCACCCCTCAGAACAATTGCCCAAGCACCGGCAGAATGCCATCCTTGTGCAGATAATTCAACAGAATAAAAAACGGCCCGGCCAGCAGAAAACACAGGGCCTCGCGCACGGTACGCCCCAGCGCCTTCATGGAAATTTCCAGGTTCTCCGGATTATTCCATTGGCGCAATGTCACGCCCAGGCGCGGCACATGCCTTTTATAGTTAGCGTAGGGTTCGCCAAAAATCATCTCCAGCGTATCTTCTTCCTGCGCGATCACCCAGTTGAACACCAGATAGATCAACCCGCCACTAATCAGGCCGGTCAAGAGCGAGCCCGAGAGCAGCCCCATGCCGGTCACGCCCATAATGGAAAAGACATACAGCGGGTTGCGTGTGAGCGAATACGGGCCATGCGTCATCAACTCGGTGTTCTTGCGACCGTTCAGATAAAGCGAAGACCAGATGCGTCCCAGCGCTCCGGACAGGATCAACACCAGGCCGGCCGCCTGGATCAGGTCGTGCATGAGCGTGACGTTGCGCCAGGCCGATTCGGTAAACAGGGACATGGCAACAATAATAAGCGCGGCGCCAACCAGCAGCACACGCCGCAGGCGCTGCACACGACCAAGGCGCTTGAGCCGGGCATAAACGGCCGAATCGGGTTTGGCCGGTTTGGCGCGCGGGCCATGGGTGCTCGCCGCGCCAGCGGCAGTACCGGCAGCGATCGTACTATCTGTAAGTTCGTTCAGGGACATGACGGGTACTCAAAAAAAAATGCATCGCGCAAAAACCTGCGCGTATGCATCTTTATACCCAGTCGCTTATCAAATTATTGTTGAATAATTCGAAGCATATATTGCATGGCAATTCAAACCAATTGAGCAATCTTCGTTACGCAATCGTTGTTGAACCCGCTTATTTCTTGAAATTGCCAAACGCGCCCATGCCGCCTTTGAGGCCCTTTAAGCCGCCCATGGCGCGCATCATCTTGCCCATGCCGCCTTTCTTGAACTGCTTCATCATGCCCTGCATCTGCTCAAATTGTTTGAGCAGCTTGTTCACTTCCTGCACCGGCACCCCGGCGCCGGCGGCAATACGACGCTTGCGGGTGGCCTTGAGCAATTCGGGTTTGCTGCGCTCTTGCGGCGTCATCGAGTTCAAAATACCTTCGGTGCGACGCAATTGCTTTTCTGCCTGGCCGCCCTGAATCTGGCCTGCGGCCTGGGCAAACTGCGCCGGCAGTTTTTCCATAAGCGAACTCATATCGCCCATTTTCTTTACCTGCTGCAACTGCTCACGAAAATCATTCAGGTCAAAGCGATCGCCCGTCTTGATCTTGGACGCCAGCTTTTGCGCTTCGGCAATATCAATATTGCGCTGCGCCTGTTCCACCAGCGATACGATATCGCCCATGCCCAGTACGCGCTGCGCCATCCGCTCCGGGTGAAACACTTCCAGGCCGTCCAGTTTTTCGGACATCCCGATAAATTTCAGTGGCTTGCCTGTTACATGACGAACCGAGAGCGCCGCGCCCCCGCGCGCATCGCCATCCAGCTTGGTCAGCACCACGCCGGTCAGGGGCAATGCCTCGCCAAAAGCCTTGGCTACATTCACCGCATCCTGGCCCTGCATGGCGTCAACCACGAACAACGTCTCAATCGGTTTGATCAGCCCGTGCAGCATGCTGATCTCCTGCATCATGGCCTCGTCCACGCCCAGGCGGCCCGCGGTATCGACAATCAGCACTTCATAATGATGCTTGCGGGCGTAATCGACCGCCGCCAGCGCAATATCGCGCGGCTTCTGGTCTGCTGCAGAGGGAAAGAAATCAGCCCCCACCTGCCCGGCCACCGTGCGCAACTGTTCAATCGCCGCAGGACGATAAACGTCGACACTGACGACCAATACTTTCTTTTTCGGAACCTTGCGACCGTTCTGGATCAGCTCGCCGGTAACCAGCAGGCGCGCCAGTTTACCGGTGGTGGTGGTTTTACCCGCCCCCTGCAGGCCCGCCATCAGGATAATGGCCGGCGGCGTGGTGGTCAGGTCCAGCTCCGAGGCATCGGCGCCCAGATCGCCGCCCATCACGGCGGTCAGCTCCTTGTGCACCACCCCGACCAGCGCCTGGCCCGGGTTCAGGCTGCCTGTAACATCGGTGCCCAGCGCCCGTTCCTTAACTTTGGCAACGAACTCGCGCACCACAGGCAGGGATACATCGGCCTCCAGCAGCGCCATGCGCACTTCGCGCAGCATCTCCTGGGTATTGGCTTCGGTCAGGCGCGCTTCCCCGCGCAGGGTTTTCATGGCCCGGGATAACCGGTTGGTCAAATTATCAAACATGGAATTTCACTGAAGTAAATGGGGGAATGAGCAAAACGGCTATACTATATGCCTGCAGGCCGGATCGCGCTATGCAGATCCGCTGATTGCTTATCCGGAAACACACGTCATTATTTTATGTCTTACGACATTGTATTTCACTCTCTGGCCACCGTGGCCTATCTGCTGCTCAGTTTACTAATTTGGCGGCCCCTGCTCGGCTCAAACGGACCTGTGCTTGCCGCCGGAACCTCCCGCTGGCTGCTGGCTGCCGTGATTATTGTGCATGGCGTGGCCGTGCACATGGCCATGCTGCACGAAAGCTCACTGCGCCTGTCCTGGTCGGTGGGCTTATCGCTCACCATCTGGCTGGGCATGATTGTCTTCTGGCTGGAAAACCTCATCAGCAACATTGACGGCTTAAAACTGCTGCTTTTGCCCATTGCCGGGGTTATTTGCCTGCTGGCGGCCTTGTTTCCCGGCCACGACAGCCTGGTTATCCCCGTGGCCGACGCCTATTTCCAGATCCACCTGCTTATTTCCATCGGCGCCTACAGCCTGATCGCCATTGCCGCCATTCAGGCGTTTCTGATGACCTCGCTGGACCGTTACCTGCACCAACCGGTGCAAGCCCGCGCCGAACGCTCAATCTTTGCCCGCGCACTGGAAGAGCAACCGCCGCTGCTGGTTCAGGAAAAAATCCTGTTTCGCCTGATCTGGATCGGCTTTGTCCTGCTGAGCCTGTCCATTATTACTGGTGTGACCGTTTCCATGAGGCTGACTGGCGTCATGCTGCCGTTTGACCACAAAACCGTGTTTACCATGATGTCATGGGTGGTTTTCGGGTTGCTGCTGCTGGGGCGTGCCCTGCGTGGCTGGCGCGGCCGCTTTGCCCTGCGCTGGACCCTGGTGGGCTTTGCCCTGCTGATGATTGCCTACACCGGCACCCGCTTTATTTTTGATGTCATGTTGCACAAAGGAGGTGCCTGATGCGCTTTATTATTACGATCGTCCTGCTTTGTGTGCTCTACCTGGTGCTGCGTCACTTTCTGCGCAGCTTTATCCGCAAGCTCAATGACGGCGCAGCAGCGCAGGCTGCCCGCGCCTCGGGGGTCGCTCCTGCCAGCCTTCCCGAAGAAGATATGGTGCAATGCGCCCATTGCGGCGTGTATCTGCCCGCCTCGGAAGCAATCACGCAACAAGGCCGCCAGTGGTGCAGCCAGGACCATGCCAGGCTGGGTGTGAAATAGCACGCGCAACAATATGCCTTTGAACGGTCCGCCTATGACAGACGAAATATGACTATGACCGAAGACCTTAAACTGGACCGACGCGGCTGGCTGTGTCCTCAGCCCGGGGTCCGACATATCCGCTCTCCCAACCAGGACCGCCGCCCCCTGCTGGAAAATATCTCCCTTCTGGTGATCCACAATATCAGCCTTCCGCCTAACCAGTTTGGCGGCCCGCATGTACAGCAGCTGTTTACCAATACCCTGAACCCGCACGAACACCCGTTCTTTGCAGAGATTGCCCACTTGCGCGTCTCGGCGCACTTCTTTATCGGCCGCAGCGGGCGCATTATCCAGTTTGTGAGCACCGACAGGCGCGCCTGGCACGCCGGGGTGTCGCGTTTTGACGGGCGTGATCGCTGCAATGACTTTTCCATCGGCATTGAACTGGAAGGCACAGACTTTACCCCCTTTACCGACGAACAATACCTGCAACTGGCTGCGCTCACCACCGTTTTACGCGGCCGCTATACGCTTAAAGCCGTGCGCGGCCACGAACACATTGCGCCCAAACGCAAGACCGACCCGGGGCCGTATTTCGACTGGCATTGGTATAAACGACTGACGGGTTGGGAATGGCGGCAAATGCCTGAAGGGATTGCCAGCCAGAGACTGGTGCAGGTTTAAACCTGCATATCGAGCAAACAAGAGGAAGGGAAAAGAGGAAAGGCTTGCCAAAGCCTTTCAGGAAAACCTTCATGCGTTATTGTTCCCCCGCCGGCTTTGATTGCCAAGGTCTACCTCCAACAGTCCCTGCCCTCGATCGTCCCTTGCCCTTAACGCGGGGAAATACCGCTAGCCTGGATGGCGTCGCCCCACACCTTGTTCTCGCGTTGAACGAATTGCTTAAACTCATCTAGATTTGCTTCAATCGGCGTAAATCCCAGCTGCCGAATTTTTTCCTGCACTCCAGGCTTTTTGAAGTCTTCTGTGATCCGGGCATTGAGTTTTTCAGCAATGTCTATTGGAATCCCCGACGGACCAGATATACCAACCCAGGCTGCCATATCAAAGTTTGCCAGACCCTGTTCAGCTAAGGTAGGGACCTCTGGCGCAATGACCGAGCGTTCCTTCGTGGAAATAGCCAGAGCGCGAAGCCTTCCCGACTCGACAAAAGGCATGCTTACCGACAGGTCTGCAAAGATAAAGTCATATTGTTTGCCCACCAGATCTGTCAACGCCTGAGGCTGACCCTTGTAGGGGATATCGGTCAGCGTTGGCAACTTGGCACTCTGGATAAACGCACCACCCATGACTTGACTGGTTGCCTGCCCGAAACCATAAGTTACACGATTAGCGTCCTTTTTCGCGGCGGCAATGAGATCTGCCGTTGATTGATAAGGAGACTCCTTGTTGACCAGCAGCAACGACGCCGCGCGCACCATAGGAGCAATGTGCGTGAAATCATTAAGATAATGATAAGGCAAATCTTTTATCAACCATGGATTCGAAGAATTGATGCCACTGAAACTGACGATCAACGTATAGCCGTCGGGCGCTGCCTTTTTCATCGCCTGCACACCTATCACTCCTTGCGCCCCAGGCCTGTTATCAACAATCACAGGCTTGCCCCACGCCTTGGTCATACCTTCGGCGGCAATGCGAGCCAGCGTATCTGTGGCACTACCGGGCGGATTCGGTACGATTATCGTGATCTGGCGGTTGGGATACGCGTCCCTGGCGGCCGCTGCCGCAGGCGAGGTTATTGCAATTGGCATAAGCAGCAAGAGGACTTTCAATGCTTGCCCAGCATGCATCCCGTAAAGACGATTGCATTTCATATGATCCTCCTGATTCAGATTTTGCCGTAGAGGGATTCCAGAAAATCCTGCATGGTGCTGCCCTCCCGCTTGGTCAAGACGTTGATCCGCTCTTCATACTGGGCTATTTCTTCACAACGGTCCACAACCCGCTCGACCCAGGCGCGAGGAACGAAACATACCCCGGTTTCGTCAGCAACCAGCAGATCTCCTGCATTGACCTGGCAACCGGCAATATTGACGGTTCCATTGACTTCGACGGTCGTGCATCGCCATTTCCCTGTCAAGGGTGTAACGTGACGGGACCACACGGGAAAATCAATGCTACGCGAGCTGCCAATATCACGTACCCCACCGTCAACGATGGCGGCAGCCAAACCCTGATATTTGGCAATGGCAGCCATCAACCCGCCCATGTTGGACACGTCTGGCACGCCCTCGATGACCAGGGCCTGCCCTGGGTCGCATTGATTAATGCCTTCGATTTCCGACATCTTCCAACTGCGGTTGCTCACATTGGTAAAGGCAGTCACATCCTGCTTCACATTGCGTTGGGTCACGACCGTTGCAACGACAGTCTTGTCCAGGCTCGGCCTTAGCGTGGTCGATCCGACCGTGCCTTCAAGCCCGAACTCATCCAGAACATCGGAAACGAGCCCAGACAGATCTTCCAGCTTTTTCAGTCGCTCAATAAGACCTGGCGCAATAGGGTCTGGATTGTCCTTGACCTGGGCTTGCGGGACTCTACCTGTCAGGGTGCGGATACTCATGATTTACATCTCCTCAATCGTTATTCGGTGGCTTATGTGATGATGTAATGGTAAGTGCCAATGGCATTTTCAGATACAGATTGTGACAATGGCAGATATTTGAATTTCTAATATCCGAAAAAATAATGGAGGAGAGATGTTTTCTCTTGATTCCGTAGAACTGCGCCATATCCGATGTTTTGTCCGGGCCGCAAAACTTGGCAGTATGTCGCGCGCTGCGCTGGAGAGCGATCTGTCCCAACCGGCATTTTCATTGAGAATACAGAAACTTGAGTCTGCTCTTGGAGTGAAGTTGCTTCATCGAAACGGGCGCGGCATCGTGCCTACTGCAGCCGGAAATACCCTGTTCAAACAGGTTGAACCATTGCTCAAGGCAATGGATGATGCCCTCATGGAAAGTGCGTCGCTGGAGAAGCGATCCCGTGCTGAGGTTGTCATTGGCATCGTGCCCACGATGGCATATAGAGTCACGGAAACGCTCAGCCCGGGCAATATCTCGCCGTTCTCTTCACCTATCCGCATCGTTGAAGGGTTCAGCGGGCACCTGAAGACATGGTTGGCGCAAGGCGATATTGATCTGGCGATCTGTTCATCCATTTCGCACAATGCAAGCGTGAAACAAATCCCGGTCGGGATGGAGCCGTTGGAACTGGTGGGTAGCGACTTTGGGTTACTGGCACGCGAGCAGGTGAAACTGCGCGAGCTTGAAGCGTTACCGCTTATCGTCGGCAGCGGACAGCATTCAATCAGAAAACTGCTTGAGAGAACAGCCGAAGAAAATGGCGTCAAGCTGAAGATTGCATATGAGGTAGACGGTCTTGATGCGCAATTGCGATTTGCCGAGAAAGGCCTGGGGTTTGCCGTTTTACCGCGCGGCACGGTATCCGGCTTCGGTTATTCCAAGACATTGAAGAGCCGGCTCATTGTTGAACCTTTACTTCCCATCCACATCGTCGTGGCCTCGCTGCCTCACATCGAAAACCAGAAACCACACGTTGCCCAGTTGAGAGATGAATTGGTGCAGCGAATTAGCGCTACGTTGTCTCAACGCGCATAGGCAGCAATAGCTTACGGTAGACGGCTACCACGAAATAAAGCAGCCCGGGTGTTACCCCAGGCTGCTTTATTTTACTGCCAGCGACCTAAGACGTTACTGCTTAGCTTTTCAACAACAAACCGTTCAAACGTTTCACATACGCGGCCGGGTCGGCAATTTGCGCGCCTTCGGCCAGCATGGCCTGATCCAGCAGCACATGCGCCCAATCGTCAAACGAATCGTCTGCGGCGCCCTTGATTTTTTCAATCAAAGCATGCTCGGGGTTGATCTCCAGCACAGGCTTGATATCCGGTGTTTCCTGACCAGCGGCCTTCAACAGGCGCAGCAGGTGCGGGCTCACATCGTTCTGGCCAACTACCACGCAGGCAGGAGAATCCACCAGACGGTTCGTCACCTTGACTTCCTTCACAGACTCGCCCAGAGACGTTTTCAGGCGCTCCAGCAAAGGCTTAAGGGACTCGGCCACTTCTTCCTGATGTTTTTTCTCTGCTTCGTCCGTGAGCTTGTCCAGGTCCAGACCACCCTTGGCCACAGACACGAAAGACTTGCCTTCAAACTGACGGAAGTGCGAGAGCATCCATTCGTCTACACGGTCAGACAGCAGCAGGACCTCGATCCCTTTCTTGCGGAAGATCTCCAGATGCGGACTATTTTTGGCAGCAGCAAAGCTATCGGCCGTTACATAATAAATGGCCTCCTGCCCTTCTTTCATGCGGGAGATATAGTCTGCCAGCGTCACGTTCTGAATAGCATCGTCGTTATGAGTAGAAGCAAAACGCAGCAGCTTGGCAATACGCTCCTGGTTGGCGATATCTTCGCCCGTACCTTCCTTGATCACCTGACCGAACTCTGTCCAGAAACCGGCATAGTCTTCGGCGCGGTTTTCTGCCAGATCTTCCAGCAGGCTCAGGATACGTTTGGTAGAGCCTTCGCGGATCGCCTTCACATCGCGGCTTTCCTGCAGGATTTCACGAGAGACGTTCAGCGGCAGGTCGGCCGAATCAATCACACCACGAACGAAGCGCAGGTAGGACGGCAGCAACTGCTCGGCATCATCCATAATGAAAACACGTTTGACATAAAGCTTGACGCCACGGCGCGCTTCGCGATCATACATATCAAACGGCGCGTGTTTAGGCAAATATAGCAACTGTGTATATTCGCTGCGACCCTCTACGCGGTTATGCGTCCAGGCCAGCGGCTCTTCAAAATCGTGGCTAACGTGCTTGTAGAACTCGGTATATTGCTCGTCTGTAATCTCGTTCTTGGCACGGGTCCACAGCGCGCTGGCCTGGTTAATGGTTTCCCACTCGTCCTTTTTGACCTGCTCGCCCTTCTCGGAATCGTACTCTTCCTTCTGCATCAGCACAGGCAGGGAAATATGATCGGAATAGCGACGCAGCACTTCGCGCAGCTTCCAGCCATTCAGAAATTCGTCTTCATCCGCACGCAAGTGCAGCGTCACGCTGGTGCCGCGCTCTGTTTTCTCGGTATCTGCAACGGTAAATTCGCCCTGCCCTTCAGATTCCCAGAACACCGCCTGATCCACCGGCTCGCCGGCACGACGGCTAACGACAGTAACCTTGTCGGCAACAATAAAGGAAGAATAAAAGCCCACGCCGAACTGGCCGATGAGCTGGGCGTCTTTTTGCTTGTCGCCAGACAATTGGGAGAAAAACTCCTTGGTGCCGGAGCGGGCAATGGTGCCCAGGTTGGCCACTGCCTCGGCCTTGGTCAAACCGATACCGTTATCGGCAATCGTGATGGTGCGTGCATCCTTGTCGTAGCTGACCCGGATTTCCAGGTCTGCGCCGCCCTCGAGCAACTCGGGCTTGTCGATCGCCTCGAACCGCAGCTTGTCGCAGGCGTCTGACGCGTTAGAGACCAGCTCGCGCAGGAAAATTTCCTTATTGCTGTACAGGGAATGAATCATCAAATGCAGAAGCTGCTTTACTTCTGTCTGGAAACCCAGCGTTTCCTCTGCTTTTTTCACGGTAGTATCGGATTGACTCATGGTAACTTTTCGTTAAATTGGATGGGAAATGGTGAAAAATGGGGCAAAACAGCCGGTTTTACGGCAATTTCGCCCTCGTATCCGATAGTAGTGGGGACGCAGGGAGGGTTTTCAAGGGGAAAAGTGGGAAATTGGCAGGTAAATGAGGATTTTTTATGCGCAGGCGCGTGGGAATGGCGCAAGAAAAAGAATATGGGTATAATTCCGCTCTTATCTGCAATACCCTCCATACCTGCCCGGGTGGTGAAATTGGTAGACGCAGGGGACTCAAAATCCCCCGCCGCAAGGCGTGCCGGTTCGATTCCGGCCCCGGGCACCATCTAAAAAAATCAACCCTTTGAGCCCACGCGGTCTTTTTTAAGATCCTATCGATTGCGCCACTTTGTGAGATCATGATTTCTTCAAGTGACATTATTGTTAGTATTGCCCCCTATTTCAAGCCATATATAGAGCTTACGAAGCTCTCCGGAGAGGAGTACTATTTTCGAAAATCCTCGACATCCTTATTTGACGCGGAAGGCATCAGACGAATTTGGCACCCTAAGATTGAACATAAGATGCTTCGAACGTTACACAATTCCAGCGAAGGCATTCTCTACATAGCTCTACCCAAACCCGCTAATCCCCGTTGCTTGAACGCTAAAGACCTCTTATACGTTGGCTGTTCTGCCAAAGGAGGTGCAAGATTTTGGCGAGGAAAGGTGAACGCTACTACTCGATTTTCCACTCCCAAAAGCTGCTTTCATCATGAACAGATGCGAACAGGGCGTAATGGAACAAATCTGGAGACCCATTTGCGCGAGAACGGGGCCGTCTGGCTTTATACGTTAACCAACGAAGAGATCGAAGTTATTTCGCGCAACCAAGGCATTTCTTTACCCGATGGAAAATATATTGCGCATAAATTGGAAAAAAGAATTTTGATGGATGGATTCTTAAAATGGGCTTGGAATAAGCGACGATAAACCGTTTTTTAAGCCTCGCCACCAAGAAACGGACAGACGGATTGATCCGCCTCAGGCCTTTGTGAATGTAGCGGCAGCCAACGCAATCGAATACATCGCATCCGCCCGTAGCCGCTCTACACCAACAGCCAGTATGCCCTTTCCCGGAGGTTCTCGCCGGCAAGGGTGAAGGGACAAAAGCTCTTTGGGAAGTTGCCATCATTTGCACACAGGTTAAGTAGACCTTAATCGGGCAAACCTCTTAATTGAAAAAACGAGACAATCTCTGCGCAAAGCCTTTTCGTCGGTTATCTCAGCAGAACATCAAATATATTTTACATGCTGTAAAATAATGTTACTTAGGTTGCAGGGGGCTGAAATGGATACGCAGGAACAGGAACAAATAAAACTATACCCAATGTCGAGCGCTGCCGACATAAGAGAGCCGTTGATTACGCTCACGTATTCTCGCTCAGCGAGTCAGACGAAGCATATGCCCGTCGCTTCATCTATGGGGATATAAATCTCACCGAATTTGTGCACCTGAGTGCTGCCTTGGCGCACACAAAAACTTAGTCATGGCGAAGAATTTTTAGGTAGTTGGAGCTAGTGCAGGATAGGCCGTTTCAGGGTTTCGCATCACATAACGTATGTGCAACTTGGTAATTATGAAGGCCGCCACTTTATGTCTTGGTGTGCAGCCTATTTATAGTCAAATATTTAAGGGAATATTATGCCGCTAAATTATCAAAACCTTGATCCACAAACTCGGGCGTACATGCTGTCTGAAATCGCTCATGACGTTTTTGAAAAAACTCTCTACATAAGTACTAGGCTCGCGGAAGTTGGAGCTCAGAATTGGGCGGCATTGCTCACAGAGTCTGCAGAACAGCACGACGACGCTTGGCTGGCAAATGAGATTCAGCGGCGTGGCTACCTGAGAACCCACGAAGAACGTCGCAAATCTACAGGTGGAACAACAACTGTAAAGGTTCCCGTTACGGCGCATACAACACTCGCGGAGGGCGAGTTTAATCGCTTCTACGTGCGTGGATTGTGCCAATCTGTTCTGAAGAATGGAGGAGATAGATTGGTGGCCTACCGGGCCAGACACTCGAGCAACCCGCGGCCAGAATCCGACGCCATTGTCGGTAGGGAATTCAGTCCGACTTCTTTGCTCGCCGACCTACGCACTTCAACAGGCGTAGAACCTGCACTCGGAGTACCTCCAGGCCCCAATTCTGGACTGTCCGTCAGAATTCCGTAATCACTGAATAATCCCGGAAATCGCAGAGGCGTGGGCGATAGACGCGACTGCAGAACAGAAAACATATACTGCCAATAAAACACAAATCTTCTAGTTAGGACCTGATCATGCATAAAAATTTAATTAACCCTATGCCATCTCAGCACATGGGTTATTTCAGGCGTTAAGCTTTACAAGCATGCACGGTCATAGAGCCTCATTCAGGAAACGCCGCGCTGCGCTCGCGCAGCGAGGCGTTTACAACCACAAGCCCACACTAGACATCTGGCTCACGCGGATGTCAAACGTGAGCCAACCCCTATTGCTTTGCCTTGCTTTTTTTGGCTACATCTACACTGTCATTCCCGTCTATCAGAAAGAGCTGTTGAGCGAGCACATCGCCGCAAAAGAAATTGAGCTCTCCAGGCTGCAACGGGCTATCGATGCAACAAGCCCGACCATTCAACGTTTAGAGGACGACCGCGTAATTCTGGAGAGACAGTTGAGTTTGTTACAAAGCCAAAAGGAGGTAGCAGAACGCACCATCGCGCAGTTAAATACGCGACAATCGGCACTGGAAAAGAAAAATATGAAGCTAGAAGCGTCTCGAACGAAGCTTAGCAAAGAGGTTGCTGTCGTTGAGGCTGCAGCTAATGCCTTTTCGATGCGAGCATATCACGATAGCTTCGCAGGATCTGTCACGCTCCAATATTTTATCGGCCTCTCAGATCCCTACAAGATTATAGAATCTCCGACATATGAAGCGATATCTACTTATCTTCTTACCCCTTACGACGCAGTATCTTCGGTCCTAGCCAGCGGTGATTCTAAGTACATCGAATCCGCCGCTAGCGTTCCTAGCCAAGTAAAACGCAAATACCATGCACAAATCCGGACAGCGCTGAAATCTCGTAGAAAAAGCCTATCGCGTCCGAAAGACGATGTGCATGCATTGCTTACGCAGATTAAAGACAGCCTAGCTGCCGCGGCCACTGATCCCACACCTGGAGATGAATTCAATGAGCTCCTGTACGAAACGAAGGACCGCTTGGTTAAGATTCTTCAGGATTCTCGCCAACGAGAATGGGACAGAACCACGCGTTTTCTCGACGATATGAAAGCTAGTTTTCTAAAGTGAGGCGATTCCACTAGCATAGCGGACGGAATATCAATGAAATCAACATCTCAAGATCTGCAGCAAGAGATCGTGTCCTCAAGCGCAAAGCTTTTCTACATTCTTATAACGATAGTAATACTTTATGTTTATGCGGGATTAAACAAAATTGACCGTAATGAGGCGATTTCAAATCTACAAGCGCTGAGTATTATTCATGCATTAATCATGCTTTCAGAAGAATCCACTAAATACCGCGAAATGCCTATTCGATCATTACTGAAGTTTCACAAACGAGCTGAGGATGAAGCGGAAAAAAACGGATTTGTTATTCCAGAAAAATTTCGATATGGGATGATTCAGGGTGCTACTCTCCATCAGATTCCAATGAGATTCGCGCCCGCTGGTCGGTGTGAAGTCGCTGTCGTTGAAGGAGAAAATGGTGCAATCTTCTACGCATTCACTAACTACGTTGCGGGAGGCTTATACAGAATTCGTAGCGAGGACTCTAAGGTAGTTAGTTTCGGAAACTGCATCGGCGGTTATGGCCCCGATTTCCATGCCTTAATATTTAAGGATGAGAAAGGCGAAACGGTCGTAGGGCTTCCGCAGTCGTTTCAAAACTCCTTTCCAGGATTACATCCCCCAAAACCGTTTGAATTCTTCGTTTTTAAAGAAACGGAAGAGATCAAAAGTAAACTTCCACTGATTGTGCGTGAATACTTAGACCTCAATGGACCGTTTGTAATATTTCACTTGCAAGCGCTACGACATCTTATTTTAAAGTATGCGACAGACAGGCGAGACGTGTTCTATAGTGCAGATGAGTTCGATATCGCGGTATCTACGCTATTCGAAGAAGTAGAGGCACGCGCCGGATTCATAGGCATTAACACGACAATTACGTCAATTATTCGATTTGGGCCAATCGTCCTCCTTGTCTTAGCATGGGAGTTGTGGCGACGCATACGACGGATCGATGCGACAATCAGACACAACACGACTTGGTTTCCCTTTGACGTGCAGTACCCCCTAGCTGCAGCAGTCGCATCGATCTTTGCACTAGCACCACTAATTTCTGGATTATTAGTTACATACTTTTTTATTCAATCTCAAGACCTTCAAGTTGTAGCTTTTGGCAGGTTGGTAACACTCTCTGATATGTTTACTTTTAACCTTCCTTTGGCACCAGGACCCGGCTGGATCAGTTTCGACTACTGGGCGTTTATTATGATTCCAATGTTTTTTGCGTTGATCGCGTTGCTGTCGCTTACATCAATGAGACTACTTGCAATTATTCGCGTAAGTACACGAAGTACTCAGTCATAACATTACAAATTTAGGATAGTGAGGCGGCTGCCTATAGCGGGTAGCACGAGACGAACGGATAGACTTGGGAATGACCTTAAAACGAATGACCGGTGGTAGCGCTGCGGAGCGCGGGCTGGATTTCCAGTCGCGCGTAAACGCTGTCGTAATGGCTCACCTGCTAGCAGAACGGCCATTGAGCTGGCTCGAAGGGGTGCTAGACGATACGCCGTTGGAGCTGCACGCTGAAACAGGCGGCCCTGGGGATGACGTCCGTTTCTCGGTCAAGGGTGGAAAGTACGTGGAGCTTCAGGCCAAGCGCGGGCTTCAACGAGGGAATGACCTTTGGAATGCACTGATGGACTTGTCTAAGGGTGTTTCCGACGGAACGATCGACGCGGGGGTCTTGGCTGTATGCCCAAACAGTAGCGGCACGATTCGCGAAACATTGGCCGAAGACATCGTACGGCTGGGCGCGGGACGAACCGACGGACTGCGCGAGATTGGCCAAGCGTGGGCGGAGCGGCTGTTGGCATTGTCCTTGAACGCCACCCTGGTATGTAGACACTTGCGCATCGTCGTGGTCAGCGCGGTTGACGGAAGCCGGGAGGCTGAGGCTACGGCCGCAGAGCGCCTTAGCCGCATCGTCCAAAACCCAGAGGCAGCGTGGCCGGTACTTGTGGAGTATGGGCGGCGCTTGATACGCAGAAGGGAACGGTCAGCACCAGAAGACATCTACCGAACCTTGTCGCTCGCCAGGGTCGCACTGAAGACTAGCGAAATCGAAACGCGCGTTCAGTTGTCAGCAGCCACACACCAATGGCTGCATCGTACCTACGCCAACATGACCATTCTTGGCATACACAGCGAAGTTCCCTTCGAGGCATGTTGGCTCGAACTAGATGCACAGGCAATGGAGGATACGTCGACTGAACAGGAGGACCTCGACAAGGCTCTTCGCCGCTACCATGAGTACGGCCATCGTCGCAGGAACGGCGACCCATCCTTCGATTCCCAGACCATCGCACGCTTCTTCAAGAAATGCGTCGTCGTGGGTGGCCCTGGCATGGGCAAGTCAACGTTGCTCAAGAAGCTGGCGTTGGACTACTCGGCGGACGGGTTCCTGACCCTTCTCGTGCGCCTGCCGCAGGTCGTCGCCCTTCTCACCCGCGAAGGTCGTCGCTTCGAGGAAAGCTTGATGGAGGTGGCGCTCAGCGGCTCGGGTCTTCAAACGTCACTCGTCTCTCTTGAAGGGGCAGTCATCCTGTGCGATGCGTTGGACGAGTGTGGAAGCCAGCAGCCACTGGTGACTGCGAACCTGCACGCTTTCTCCGTGGCGCATCCAAACACCCGCATCGTTGTAACCAGTCGCCCCATTGGCTACCGCTCGGGTGAGCTGGCTGGATGGCGGCACTACGAGCTACAACCGCTAGATGACACCGCTGCCGAGAAGGCTGTCACCAAGGTGCTTGAGGCGATCCCATTTGCTAACGCCGCGCTGCGGTTACGTGCGGCCGAGCAAGCCATTGCCCAACTGAGCGCAAGGACTATCAAGGGTGCCGCGGCACGAAGTCCCCTTATGGTCACGTTAGTGGCAGCCCTTTCAGCCAGGGGCATTGAGCCTGGGCTGAGTAAGGGAGGCTTGTACCGCAGGCTTTTCCAGTTGCTGCAGGACCATCCGCCCGCCCGGCTCCTTGAACGGCCCCCGAGCGAGCCAGAAAGGAACCGCTTCCTGGAGATGCTTGGGTGGTGTCTTTTGTCACACGGCAACGAACCGGCCGAACAAACTCTTTCACGATGCGCCCGCTGGTGGGCCGAGGAAACGGGGCAATCCTTACTTGTCAGTGAGATGAAGATCAGCGAATGTCTCGGCTACTGGGAGTGCCTAGGCGTGGTCGAACGGGTACGCACGCACACCCAAGAGGCGATTACCTTCGTCCACAAGACCTTCGGAGAATTTGCGGCCGCCCAGTACATATCAAAGTGTCCTCCTGAATCGCAACGAGACACCCTTGAGCTCGCGATCGGCACTCCAGATTGGAAGGAGGCCTTGTCGTTCGCTAGCCACCTCGGCCTCACGTCACTACTCCTACAAGTCTGGGCTGAACTTGCGGAGCGTGGTGACACTAAGGCTGGTAATAGGCTTGACGAGGCGGTCGAGCTTGTGGTTCAGGCGGGAGTGCCGTTGGCGAGCGACGCCCTTGCGAGCTTTGTGCAATGCTGTTGGCGCGCCGTGGAGAACACCGCATCGCGAGCGCGCTATGCCGCCGGAGAAGCACTTTGCTTGGTGTCCCAGGAACATTGGCCCCAGATCAAGGAAGGTGCCCTGGCAAGGCTGGAGTCGCTCGATGATTGGAACCGACTGGTAGCTTGGGCCTGCGTGTGCGTCAGCACCGACCAGGGACTGCCGATTCCGGCACTCATTGAAGCGCTACCTGGGTTGGTCAATTCGCGTTCGAGCGATTCTTACCTTCGTGGGTTCTCGCTCCGGGCGACTGGAAATGCCGTCTGGCAGCACTTAGTGTTGGGCGCGGCGCGACGCATCCTTGCCACTCCACCAGAACCAGAGGCGCTACGGGTACTCCATGAGCTGATTGGCGATGCCAAGAAACTGAGTGTAAGCACCGTTGGTGAGTTGGAACAGATTTTCCGGCAGGCCGGACAGGAACTGAACGTGCTACAGGACCGAGCATGGTCAAAGAGCATAGCGACGTTAATGCGGGATCGTGAACGATGGAACCGCGAGGTAGTCTACTTGCTCTCACTTATCGACGATCCGTTGATGGTGAGCAAAGAAGCCGACAGCGCCGACTCCAGTGACAACTTTGAACTAGGAGCATGCATGACGGCAATCTCCTATTGGCAGACGCCTATGTCGGACGCCCCAAGCGCAACAGCGTCTGCGTCGACGGATGCAGCAAGGCGCCTCGTCATTCAAGCGCTCGCTCGAGACGCAGGCATAGACCTATCCCAACTGACGCGACAGGCTCGCGCGCTGAAAAGGGAAATACTTCAAGACACCAAGAACGGAACATTCGGCTTCCTTGACTTGCCGAAGGTCGATGCAAAGGCAGAACTTGATCATCCGCTTGTCGACAACCAATTTATGTCAGTGCTCGAAGAAATGATTGTTGGTCCGTCCCATCTCTTTGCGTTGAACGCAGCTTACGTGCTCTATTCAATGAACGAGACCCCAGAATACTCTGGCTCAGTGAAGCGGATTCTTACCCGCGGCCGCGGCGAATCTCTTCGTTTATCCGCTGCACTGGCCAAGGAACTGCCTGATGAAACAGGGCAACAACTCATACTGGATCGCCTTTGCAAAGGTGAAAGCACTTCCGGGTGCCGGCACCTGTATTCGAGCCTGATAGCTCCCTATGGCGCCCGTCACCTTGAAGCTGTTCGAAAAGGTCTAGCTGGAAGCTCAGCCGATGCTGCCAAGGCGGCTGCGGAGTTGGTTAAAGAGTTTCCTTTGGACGGTGCATTGACCGCGGAGCTGCGCGCCTTCTTCGACGACTGGCAAGTCAAGGAAGCGCCATATCCGAAAGGAGGTGGAGTCGTTCCGGAAAGTCCTCGTGACGAGTTGGCCAAAATCCTGGCTGCGGAGTTTACGCAGGACCACGAATTCCTTCTTACGCTGCTGACAGACGAGCGACCCGAGGTACGAAGCGCTGCCCGCGCCCCTTTCCTAGCTGAGGCTGCTAGCTCGGCACTGACGCGATCAAAACTCTTGGACGGAACTGTGACAGGCGGGCTACGACCGGATATCCTCCGAGCAGCCGTGTTCAAAGGGCTGTACACGAAGGAGGAGGCAATCGCTGTGGCCCGCTTGCTTCATAGCGAAGATGCTCGACTACGCTATGCCGCCTTGCCTATTCTCAACGTAAAGTATCTCCATCCGGATCAGGTACGCGATGAGAGCAACCGGCTGTTAACGGACAAGGAGTTGGACATCAGAGATGGTGCCAGTCAAGCGCTACGAGGCCTAGAGGCATCTGGCTCCGAACCGCAATAGGCATAGTCTGCTTTCACTGCAGAATCGGCTTTGGCAGCCAAAGCAAGAGTAAACCGTTCCACCCCATCTTCCAGCAGCAATCCCTACACCCCACCGTGCTGTTCGCTCTTCTTACCAAACTGATACCGCCGCAGCCCCCAAATCTCATGGCTCAGTTGCTGAATGTGGGTTTCTTTGCAACCTCAGAGGAACAAGGGCGTTCGACCACTCTTGATATGTGTTAAAATATGCCCGTTTGTAAGTATATTTTTCAATCAATCTTAGTGAGACGCGGAACCTCCATCGGGCTGCAGTCGTTCCAAGTTCATAATTAGAACTAGAGTCCAGTAGACTTCCTGATCACCCTGAGTAAATTAAAAAACTACTGGGTCGAGACATGCAAGAAGAGCAGAACAGCGCGACCGTTGCCAACCCGCTGGCATCGGAGCCACCGAAAGCCATCCTTGAGCTAGAGAAGCGAGTCAACGCGAAGATCAACTTCGCGATGGCGCAAAACAACGCGTCTGTGCTGCATTCACTCTGCATTCACAACAGCGGTGACCTAGCAGCAACCAACGTATCCCTGACACTGCGTGCAGCTCCTGCCGTACTACGCGATAAGGTTTGGCAAATCGATCGCATTCGGCCTGGGGAGCATGTCGAATTGAGCGATCTAACCACTCTGCTTGATACTGCAATTCTAGGAGGTCTTGACGAAGCAGAGATCGGGCAGCTCGAATTCTCACTCAGGATCGGGGACGATCTGGTTCAGTGCATCCAAGATCCCATTGAACTGCTGGCAAGAGACGAATGGGGCGGCCTCAGCGAGATGGAAAACATTCTTGCTGCATTCGTTTCTCCGAATCAGCCGCAGGTAGCTCGATTGCTAAAACAAGCATCATCGTTACTAGAGGCCGCAGGACATGCCAGCTCGATGGAGGGATATCAATCGAACGACCCGCAGCGCGTCTGGATGATCGCGGGAGCCATCTGGTCTGCCGCGACGGGGCTGAATCTCGCGTATGCTGTTCCACCAGCCTCATTTGAGCGCAGCGGACAGAAGATACGCGATCCTGAACGCATCGTGGCCGAAGGCCTCGCTACCTGTCTAGATAGCTCCTTGTTGTTGGCCGCAGCATTCGAAGCCGCAGGATTGCATGCGTCCATTCTTTTCTCGCACGGCCATGCGTGGGTCGGTGTCTGGCTGACCAACGGTGATTTTGGCAAATTGATAGAGCCTGATGTCATCGCTGTGCGCAAAGCGGCTGCCGCCCGTGAGTTCATTGCGCTGGAGACGACTTTGCTTACGAAGCGCCCCAGCATCGGATTCGAGCAGGCAATGGCAGTCGGCTTGGATAGATTATCCGAGGCGAACGAAACCGAGTTTGAAAAAGCAATAGATATCAATCGGGCGCGAGCAGCGCGCATCCGCCCTCTTGCCAGCCATCGGGAGCCTATCGCTACAAACGAGCAACATGATGCGTACGCGCCTGCTGCTCTGCCTCGTCCACTGGATCTTGGACACCTACCGGGCGACATCGTCGAAACAGCGCCTTCGACCGCACTTGGGAGAATTGAAAGGTGGCAACGGAAGTTATTGGACCTTTCTTTAGCCAATAAACTGCTCAACTTCAAGGAAACAAAGCTATCTGTAAGCTTGATATGCCCAAATGTGTCGGAACTGGAAGATCAATTGTCCGAAGGCAAGACGTTCCGGCTGTTGGCCCTCAAAGACGAAAACGCACTTTCCGGGCGTGATGTCACGCCGCAACAAGCTCGCGAGATTGAAGCCAGCCTAGCACTGGATGCGCTCGCCAAAGGCCAGGTTGCCGTACCGCTTACTGCGCGCGAGATGGCTAATCGCCTTACTGAGCTATATAGGAAGGCGCGCAGTGATGTACAGGAAGGCGGAACGAACACACTATTTCTGGTGGTCGGGTTCCTAAGGTGGAAACGGACCGAGGCGGATCCTCGACATCACCGCGCCCCATTGTTGCTCGTGCCTGTCAAGCTGGAGCGGCGTTCGGCCCAATCCGAATTCCGTCTTACGCAGCTTGAAGATGAAGTTCGGATCAACGCAACTCTACTTGAACTCCTTAAACGGGATTTCGAGCTCCGTATTCCCGAGCTGGAGGCGCAGTTGCCTTGTGACGAGCGCGGGCTAGACATTCCTCGTATCCTCGAGATCATGCGTCGGCGAATTCGTGACGTAGCCGGTTTCGAAGTTCTGGAGGAATGTGCTCTCTCTACTTTCTCGTTCGCAAAGTATTTAATGTGGAAGGATCTCGTTGACCGCACCGACAGCTTGCGAGAAAGCGCTCTAGTCAGACATTTGGTCGACAATCCGAGCGAAGCATTCGAAGGCGCGCGCACCCCTTTGCCGCGGCCGGAAGAGATCGATCATAGACATGCGCCCGCCGATATCCTGGCTCCGCTGCCAGCAGACAGCTCACAACTTGCGGCGGTGGTCGCCGCAGCAGAGAGACGTGATTTCGTTCTGATCGGACCTCCCGGAACAGGAAAGAGTCAAACTATCACCAATATCATCGCCGACCAGTTGGCGAGAGGACGGACAGTCCTATTTGTTGCGGAGAAAGCCGCAGCGCTGGATGTCGTTCAACGACGCTTGGAGCGCCAAGGCCTAGGATCCGCTATTCTCGAGCTTCATTCCAACAAAGCGGATCGCAAAGCAGTTCTCCAACAACTGGGCAGATCGTGGCAGCGTGCAAGTACCTCATGTGCCCAAGCGTGGATTCAGGTAACAGAAGATGTACGCCTGACGCGCGACCAACTCAACGCCTACGTCGAAGAGCTTCACCAGCCTGGCACTCAAGGATTTAGCATTTTCCAGGCGATAGGATGCGCGGTAAGCGGCCCCGCACCCTTCACGCTTAGCTTTGCCGATAAGGACTGTCACGATACACACAGCTGGAACCAACTGCGTGCACTGGCAGCCGAGCTGGGTCAGCGACACACCATTGTTGCCGACCTTCCTCCCGATGGTCCTCTTTCCTTGATCTGTTCAGGAGAATGGTCATATGCATGGCAAGACAAACTTCTGGAAACCGCACGAGGGCTGCAAATTGCGATACGAGAAGCCAAATCCGCCCGAAAAGCGCTGGGTGAACTGCTCGGCTGCTCAGCCATACAGCCAGAAGTTTGGCCTGCGATCGACCGTTTGCCTGCTATGCGATTGGGCAAACCTGCCATTGATGCAGCCTCGCTGACGAATCCACGTCAATTGCGGGAAGCAATATCAGCACTAGCAAATGAGTTGGATCAGTGCACTGCCGCCCGCCAACAGTTAAAGGGCGAATACGAAGACCGGACGATCGCAACAATGCCGCTTGAAACGCTTGAGCTGCAATGGCGTGAAGCGGGAACCAAGTTTTCGATACTCAAATCTTTCGCACAGAACAAGGTAACGAAGCTACTACGAACATATAGTAGTAGCAAGCAGGCAGACCCCCATACGGATATTCCTGCACTTCGCAAGTTGCTGGCTGCACAGATTCGGATCAGCGCTTCGCCACTAGCAGCGCTTTTATCTTTCGACGGCGAGAAAACGGATATCGAAAAGGTAAAAGAAGTGTTGGACACAGCTGAAGGCTATCTGAGCTACGAGGAGCTACTCGCTCGTTCAGGAATTCTGCCGGAACGCATAATGGAGCAGCGTGCCGAACTGATCCTGCAAGACGGCGGAGCAACGAGGCCGCTGCTTCAACGGCTGGACACGGCGTTGAAAACTGTAGTTTTAGAACGGGAAGCCTTCGTTGCTGCAGGCGGAACAGCTTTCGACGAAGGTCCGCAGATTGAAACGCTTTTAGCGGGGCTAGATACCCATAGCGGTCGGCTGGCAGACTGGCTAAAATGGCTATCCTCCAAAGAGCGAGCTGAAGCCGTCGGTCTCATGCCTCTAGCCCAGGCTCTCGAAGCAGGCGAACAGATTTCCGACACCGCAGCAACCTTTGAAAGAGCATACATGAAATGGTGGCTCAGGTTAGCCATGGACGCGTCAAGCTCCTTGCGCAGTTTCGCGCACTGGGAACATGAAGCACTCATTCAGCGCTTCCGCGAACTTGATCAAGCCATGACTGATTTGGCTGCCAGCGAGGTCATGCGCCGACTGGGAAATGACCTGCCGTCGGCCGACAGTGTTCCTCGCCGATCCGAACTTGGTTTACTACGTCATCAATTGGGCCTCCAAAGACCCACGGCTGCCATTCGAAACCTTATCTCCGAAATGCCAACCACCTTTGCAAAGTTGGCGCCATGCGTGCTTATGTCCCCCCTTTCGGTTGCTCAGTACCTGCCCCCAGGGCAAGCACAGTTCGATCTCGTTATTTTCGACGAAGCCTCTCAGATTTCAACGTGGGATGCTGTGGGTGCCATCGCACGAGGGCGTCAAGCCATCATCGTAGGAGATCCAAAGCAGCTTCCCCCAACTAACTTCTTCGGTCGCAATGACGACGGAGAGAGTGACAGCCAAGACCTCGCCGAGTTCGAAAAAGATATGCCGTCAATCCTGGACGAGGTGACGGCGGCTGGCATACCCACGCACCGTCTAAACTGGCACTATCGGAGTCGCGACGAGATACTCATCGCATTCTCCAACCATTATTACTATGATGGCGGGCTTGTAACGTTCCCGTCGCCTGACGCCTCCGGCGATGCCCTACGCCTTCATAAAATTAATGGTACCTACATGCGAGGCCAAGAAGGGCGTACGAATCCGGACGAAGCCCGCGCAGTCGTCTCGTTAATCCGGGCCAAACTCACTGAGTGGTTGCTGGTCCCAGAATCGCAACGGCTTACATTGGGCGTAATCACCTTTAATGTTCAACAGCAGAGCCTCCTTCTGGATCTTCTGGATGCAGAGAGAAAAGCAAATCCTTCGTTAGAGTGGTTCTTTTCCGACGAGCGCGAAGAGCCGGTCATCGTAAAGAACCTTGAAAACATTCAAGGGGATGAACGTGATGTCATCCTGTTCTCCACGACCTTTGGTGCCGACTCTGGCGGTAAGATATCAATGAACTTCGGCGCCCTGAATTTGGATGGTGGAGAGAAACGTCTTAACGTTGCAGTTACGCGCGCGCGCTCAGAGCTTCATGTATTTAGCTCACTCACCGCTGACCAGATTGACTTGAGTCGAACCGGTGCCAAGGGCGTTAAGGATTTCAAGGCCTTCCTCGATTTCGCTGATAGAGGGGCCATTGCACTTGCCGCTCAAGACTCGGGATCTTTAGGCGGAGTGGACTCGCCCTTTGAAGCAGCGGTGCGTGAAGCGCTTATCCAAAAAGGATGGGAAGTGCACACTCAAATCGGGGTCTCCGGTTTCCGAATTGACCTAGGCATACGCCATCCCGACTATGCAGGCGCATGGTTGGCGGGCGTCGAGTGCGACGGTGCCACGTATCATAGTTCTGCCACAGCCCGTGACCGTGACCGTATCCGCCAAGCGGTGTTGGAAGGGCTCGGATGGAATGTGATAAGAATTTGGTCGACCGATTGGTTTCGAAACGCTGGCGCAGCCGCCGAGAGAGTAGATATTGCCCTCCATGCTGCGTTAGCTAAAGACCGAGAGCAGAAAGCCACCATGCAAGCAACCGCGCCCGACCTTCATCACGTGGACATGGAAGAGCTCACTCCGAATGAAGAGCCACCAACGCTCATTGAGGTATTTACAGAGGAAGAGACGAAGGACCAAGAGCAAACAAGGATTATGTATGCCTCGGCACCGGATGCTGTCATATCGACACCCCATTCCTCCGAGGTTATAGCGGATCCGGAGCGATTCTTCGACTCATCCTACGACGACACACTAGCTCAGTTGATTAGTCATGTAGTTGCCTCGGACACTCCCATATCCGAACTAAGTCTGGCCCGTCGTATCTCCCAGGCGCATGGTTGGCAACGAACAGGCAGTCGTATCCAGAAACGAATCTCATCCATGCACCATCTGTGGGAGTCTTCAAGCGAGGGCAGCACAACTTTTTTATGGAGCAAAGGCTCACTTACCAGCAGGGTACCTTTCAGAGGCTTGGCCGGACGAACAATTCGGGAAGTATCGCGTACCGAGATTGCATGGGTCGAAGATCAGCATTCGGCACGCATAGAGGTTTCCGAGGATCCTGTACTGGAACTTTCAAGATTAATTGGCATTGCCCGGCTTTCCCAGGATACAAGGGCGTATCTGGAGGAATGTCGCGAGTGGCGGGCGACTACCGTTAGATTGACCGAGCGAAGAAATCTCTAAACCTTTCGATGAAAACTGACATTTCCTGTTTCCATTTCAGGTGGTCGTCACATTCTTTTTGTAATATCACTTTTTCTGTGTCTCTGTTGCAGGGCCTGAAGGATCTGACGGTTTTCGTGCGATACCAACAAAAATTTTGAGCCACAATAGGTCTTGTGCATTCCGAGCACAAAGCTCCTGTAGCTGCTGCACATCCCGAACCTGTCCCGCCGGTATCGCACTAATATCAATTACTGGACATGATGCTCTTTCTTCCATCGCTTGCTTGAGAAGTGGCGTAGTTTCCAGCAAGTCGAACACTGACTTGCTTAACTGATCTGCTTCTTTCATCGAGAACGGTACTGGAGAATATTTGGCCATAATCTTAGTAGCCCAATCCCTAATCGCTACGTCCTGAGGGTGACGCGGAGAGCGCAAGACCTGAACTGCGGTTTGTAATAGATCCCGCTGGATGCCAGACTCCGTTGTCGACTTCTGTGCACTTGCAGCAATACTTGCCACAAGCCCTTGGGAATGCATATTTGCGTCTGCCGCAGAACGCTGCGCTGCCCAGCCTATGATCGCAACAACAATTGGTGTAGCGACCAATGCTACGATTTGTGCAAGTTTGTATGTACGCGATAAGAATTGGTCTACGTCCAAAATGTTAATTCCTTTTATCTTTCGTGCCATCTATTGGACCGTTAAACATTTTATTTTATTGTGCACAACATCGGCCAGACCGCTCTGACACCCGCTGAGCGCAAACCACTGTAGGCAGCCTTATCAGATTACACACCTCATCTATTCGTATAATTTCGCCTATATACCTCTTCCCCCATAGCCTGCACCTGCTGCGCGATCTGCGCCCTGAAGGGCGCCAATAAACGGTCGAAACTTTGCTCAGGTTCAAGCAGCGACAGACTACGCGCAATTGCTTCAATGGTGGACACGGCAGCATGTTCACTTGTCTTGCGTATCCGGTATTCCGACGGCATGCCAGGGGGCAGGCTCAGCCGAGGCAGTGTGTCCAGCACCGGGTTCGCGCCCACTATTTTGCGTGCCTGGCGCCAGGTGCCGTCCGGCACGATGAGCAGCGACGAGGCAGACTCACCGGAAGTGGAAGTGGAAACGGCAGCAACCTGCGCGCTGCTTGCTTCCCGCGGCGGAAAGAGCAGTAACACGCGACCCGCCGAGGCAACGATGTCATCCAATTGCGGAAAATGCTCGCCCACCAGCAACCGTGCGTTAAGCAGCCCCATCACCGCCAGGCGGGCGGTATTCAGGGGATGGTTCGCTTCATCCGGGTGTTGCAGCACCAGTACCTGCGTGCGGCTAGGCATGCAACTGATATACGCACACAGGCAATGCGATGCAGGCCGCTGGCAATGCTCACAACGAGGACGGGGCAGTTTTTTCAACTCAGACATGTGCGTTATTATACAAGGCCTGACGCATTGACTAGCGGCTGCCGCCAAGGTCAACTGGCAACCAGCTCCGAAAGACACAGCCAGGCAGGGCTGTTCGGGTCAGCCAAGGCCAGCTCGATGCTCAGATGGTTCAAGCCAGCCTCTATGCGCAGTGGCACGTTTTGGCCCTGGCTTTGCAGCAAGGACAAGAACTGCTGGGACTGCTCATGGTACGACGCAGTGTCGTATTCGGCTAGCATCACAATACGTCGGGGTACGTCTAGCTGGTGTGAAGTCAGGGGCGTCCAGGCCGCGGCTTCTGCGTCCGTCATTTTCGCTTCGTGCTTCAGGAAGCTGCCGTGGATTTCGGCCAGGTCATTGATGCCGCTGATCAGCAGCAGTGAGCGAGCCCTGATTGAATGTCGTGCCTTTTTTAACCACAGTTCCCGAACTCATTGATATCATGGCCAGATCTTCAACGCAAAGTGGCCCCAGAACGCAATGTCCACCCTATCCTTATTCCATCCCCGCAATCGCCATCAGGGCCGCTACGATTTCACAGAGTTGATCAAAAGCATGCCGGAGCTCGGCGCCTTCGTCCGGGCCAATCCCCATGGCGATCAAAGCATTGATTTTGCCAATCGCGCCGCGGTCCAGGCGCTCAACGCCGCCCTGCTCAAAACCTGGTACGGTGTGTCTCACTGGGATATCCCGGAAGGCTATTTATGCCCTCCCATTCCGGGCCGGGGCGATTACGTACACCATCTGGCCGACCTGCTGGCAGAATACAATGCAGGCGTCATACCCCGCGGTCCGGCGGTGCATGTGCTGGACATCGGCACAGGCGCCAGCGCGATCTATCCGATAATCGGCCATTTCGACTATGGATGGCGCTTCACGGGATCGGACATTGATCCAGTTTCCGTCAAATCAGCACAAGCGATTATCCAGGCCAATCCACGTTTCAGGGCCGCAGCCGAAGTACGCTGGCAGAAATCGCCAGCCCATATATTCAAAGGCCTGGTCGGCGTGAATGATCGCTTTGACCTGACACTATGCAATCCCCCCTTCTATAGCTCATCGGAAGAGGCGGCAAACAATTCGGAACGCAAATGGCGCGGTCTGGGCCGAGCGGGGGCCGGGCACAAGCGCCCATTGCTTAATTTTGGCGGTCGCGATACCGAGCTATGGTGCGAAGGCGGCGAGGTCCTGTTCATCAACCGCATGGCCGAAGAAAGCACGAGCTTCCAGAAACAGGTGCTTTGGTTCTCCACCCTGGTCTCGAAAGAATCAAACCTGCCCGAGGTCTATCGCAGTATCAAAAACGCCGGCGCACTCAATGTGCGCACAGTCGACATGGCGCAAGGCCAGAAAAAAAGCCGCTTCGTCGCCTGGACCTTCTTGAACCGTGCAGGTCAAGAAGCATGGCACAGCAGACGCGAAGCGAGTGCTATAAGATAAAAGGAGGCACCCCACAACAATTCACCTCATTTTTCCAATCTGAATACGAAAAATGGGGGAAAGTCGCCAAACAAAGCGGGATCAAGATGGAGTAGAACTTACGGGCAAACAAAACAACATTGACCGCTTGCGCGGCCAATGTTTTTCCCGTATTTCATATCAGCAAGCGCAGAGCGTCGCTATGGATAAAGATCGGGATAAAAAATCAACTTTTCACGTTCTGATTAATCCAACCGATCAACCATTTACCGATCTGAATGCTATTTTTGTCCTGCATGAGCATATGTGACGCACCGGGCATGCCCAAATCGCTCAACATCACATTTTGCGCTTTGATTCCTGCTTTATTCGCTGCGGCTACGAATTCCTTGCATGCCTTCAATCGTGGCGCCCAGCGTGGAGACTTGTTCACATTATCGCCCCAAAGAACCAATACAGGCAGACCTTTCAAATAAGACAAGTCTTCATCTGCTGCAGGGCACGCGCCTGGTTCAATCGATACAATTGCACGAATACCAGCAGGATTCAATTTTGCCGTCTGAAAGGGGAAAATACCAGATTGGGAGTGGCTGACAAGCACTGCCCCATTGATTTTCTGAGCCAGTTCAGACAATGCGGGCACCGTGGGAGTTGGGGTGGGTAATGCCCTTATCCAGTCTGGAACCATTTGCTTCCAGAACTCTGCCTGAGCATCCAGTGGGAATTGCATGCCTGGATAAACTTCTGGATATTTGGGCCCGAAGCGGAAAACCTCCCACGCATCCTCCTGCGATACGTTATTCACCATTGGCAATTGCTTAGGAGGCAGGCGTCCACCTTTGGCTGCAATGACAGTCGATGTGTCGACGGCAGACCGACCTCGCGAGGCTTGATCCACGACATACGTAGAAAAGCCATTCCGTAGGAATAATTCATCCCATCCCATTCGACCATCCGGGGTAGACTCCCAGGTCTTGCCGGTCAAGCAACAACCGTGGATTAAGACCACAGATGTATTTTTTGCGTCTGTCGGTTTTTGGTAGTGAACATATACCTGGTCTACCGCAATTGTTCCCGATGACGAGTAGATAGGTAAATTTGATACCGAATTTGATTTGATATTTTTTCCACCCACAAAGAAACTTCCTTGTTCAGCAATGCTCATCGGGCCGGTATCATTCTTATTGGATGCACAGCCGAACAAAGAAATAGATATACCCAACGTTGCCATCAATCCTAAAAATTTCATTTCATGTCTCCTTTTTATAATCGCCGGAAATTCATAGCACACCTATTTGTTCACAATTTCTTCGCCGCCTCGGTCATGACTTGGATTGGAAAAAGTAAACAGCTCAGAAGTTTAAATATTATGCTCCTAAAAGGTCAATAGTATAACTTATTGACATAAATATCAAAACAGATTAGCATTTCCGACAACCATTTGAATATACAAACTCGGTCGCTCACATCACGATTCAAACACAGTGTGCACATGCGAACAAAGAACAAATTAATGAGGAGGTGTTTAATGAAGCTTATTGCACATTTTTGGTTTGGCATACTTGTAGCAATTGCATCCTCGGTTGCTTACGCAGAATATCCGGAAAAGGGAATCCGATTAGTTGTCCCTTTCGCACCAGGCGGATCGGCCACTACCTCGGCAAGATTGTTTGCCGACGAGTTGTCAAAAGAACTTAACCAAAAAATCTATATCGAAAACAAGGGGGGAGCAAGCGGCGCCATTGGAGCCTCATTCGTTGCCAATGCAAACCCAGACGGATATACGCTGTTATATTCTTCAGCAGGAATGATGACGGTGAACCCCGCTCTTTTTGGAGAGAAGTTGAGCTATAAAGTCAGCCAATTAGCACCGATTAGTCTGACGTCAACATTTGCCAGCGTACTCTTCACTGATAAAGATTTCCCCGCAAAAGACCTGAATGAGTTGCTTTCATATGCAAAGGCAAATCCCGGCACGGTCACTTTCGGCTCAGCAGGCCCCGGCAGTTCAGGGCACTTATGGGGTGAATTGCTAAAGAACCGTGCGAACATCGATATTCAGCACGTACCTTACAAGGGAACAGCGCCAGCACTCATTGATGTCATTGGCGGCAGGATTACGTTTGTCGTGGATGCGGCCGTGGCAGGTCAGGAACAGCTTAAAGCGGGAAATTTGCGTGCTCTTGCCGTCACTTCCGGTAAGCGAATAAATACCCTTCCCGACACTCCTACCTTTGCTGAATTGGGCTTAAAGGGTTTTGAACCACTTAGCTGGTATGGGGTTTTTGCACCCGCCGGAACGCCCGCAGAAGTGATCGAAAAACTTAACGCAGCCGTCAAAACAGTTGCCGAATCCTCAAAGTACAAGGACGGCCTTCAAACTCTGGGCATGGACGCAGCTTCCAGTACATCCGGTGAATTAAGCGAACGAATCGCGAACGATTCTAAACTATGGACAACCGTCATAAAAACGGCTGATATTGTTGTACAGTAATCTACTTTCGGGGAAACGCTAAATGATCAAAAGTATTTCGTTGCTTACACGAAAAGAAGGCATGTCACACGAAGAATTCATGACCCACTGGGTGGAAAAACACGCCCCGCTGGCGCATGCCGTTCCGGGCCTTCGACGTTATATCCAGTCGAATATCGTAGAGGAGCGTTTCCGTCAAGACATTCCGGTGATCGAAGCCGATATAGATGGTATCGCTGAACTTTGGTATGACGACATTGATGCTCTTAAAAAAGCGAATCTCTCGCCCGAAGCAAAACGACTTCATGCGGATGGAGCGACATTCATTGGAAAAATAAAAACCTTCACGGTCTTTGAAAATATTATCATTGGTTCATAAAGAACTGTCCGAGCGCTGGACATGACCTGGACTCCAGAAATCACCGCAATCCTGTCATTAATAATTAATGAGTTTGCAACAGGATTGCGGATGTTTTCCGCTTCGGCCATATCCGGCAATGCCGTGATCCTCTCTTCGCAGACCCCGTATATGCCTAAGCGTCTACAACGCCCGACTTCCCTCACTGCACCACTGCAATAGCAATCTTCCCCCGCAACCCATTATTAGCACTCTCCAGCCGAGCATGCGCTGCCGGAATATCAGCTAACGGATAAGTCGCCCCAACATGAGGCCTCAGTTGCCCGCTCTCAACCAGCGCCCTCAGTTCATCAAGCTTGCCGCGATTCTGTCTTGTGAACACGAAGTGATAACTCGCATTCTTGCCCCAGGCATTAATAAGGTTTTGTGGTTGCGCGATATCAACGATAGAGACCAGGCGACCCAGTTGTGCGAGCACGTCAGGCGAGCGAGCAAGGGTGTCGCCACCGATCGTATCGAAAACCACATCCACGCCCTGGCCTGCTGTTTCACGCATCACGGCCGCCACATAATCTTCTTTCTCGTAGTCGATGACGACATCAGCGCCCATGCTGCGTGCGAACTCAAAATTGGCTTCTCGCACAGTTGTGATTACCCTCGCACCGATGGCCTTCGCCAGTTGAATGGCCACATGCCCTACCCCGCCTGCGCCGCCGTGGATCAGAATGCTTTCCCCTACTCGCAGGCCCGCACGCACAACAAGCGCTTCCCATGCGGTTCCCCCGACCAGGGTCAGACTGGCGGCTTCAAGATGGCTAAGCGAAGCCGGCTTCTTGCCCACGATGCTTTCGGCAGCAACGTGATACTCGGCATAGCTTCCTGGGCCATCAAAGATCTGGGGCGTATACCAGACCTCGTCCCCTGGGGCGAAGGCGGTCACGCCTGCCCCGATTTCTTCAACTACGCCGGAAACATCATGTCCGGTAATGGCCGGAAGTGGCACCAGGTCGGGGTAGTCCCCGCGCCGTACCTGATAGTCCAGGGGGTTGATGGACGTTGCGTGAACCCGGACCAGAACTTGCCCTGCGCCAGGTACCGGCTTGGGCACCTCAGAAAGTTCAAAGGCTTCCGGGCCGCCAAAGGTGTTAAGTGTGATTGCTTTCATTAGATTCTCATTTCGTTAAAAAGGGATATCGGGATTTTTCGATATATAGGAATAAAAAAATTACAGGTCTTTACCGATGAGTTCGGCAAGCGTACTGATGGCTTCTTCGTTGCGTTTATAGTAGGTCCACTGACCAATGCGTTGGACCTCAACCAGGCCCGCTCTTTGCAAAGTGGCCAGATAGTCAGAGACCGTGGACTGTGACAAGCCAACACCCTCTTGAATACTGCTAACGCAAACGCCTACCGTATGAACGTCCCCTTCGTCTTGCGGGGGGAAGTTATTTACGGGGTCCTTCAGGCGTCTCAGGATATCAAGACGAGTGCGGTTCGAGAGCGCTTTGAATATTTCAAGTAAGTCCATAAGTCCATTATATCGAGATTTACCGATATGTCAATTTATTGAGTCGTGTTCAGCCACCCAAGAGACATTTCGATTAACCACGCCCCATATTAATCGGCAACCGGTAGGCTACGTGCGAAAAGCAATTGACTGAGTTCAACTGCCAGGAGTCCGTTTCCAATTGCACTGGATGGAACTGTACTGACACAGCTGCGTTCAATACAGTTCAAACACGCCCATTAGTACTCAACACTCTCCGCAAATCGCCCTAGCATTTCTGACACACACATATTTTCATCAAACAGCACCAACGGGCGACTGCTGAGCCACCTTCTGGCGCAAATCGATAATGCGCTTGGCTTTTCCAGTTAATGTACGTTCGATCTTACCGCTATCGACGACCTCAACAGTGGTGGTCACGCCGACATAAGTCTTGATGCGATGCTTTAGCTCAACAGCCAGGGCGCTAATTTCCTCTGCCGATAGCGAGGCATCAGGACGTCGCTCCACCGTGACACCAAGCGCGTCCAGATGCCCTTTGCGATCTATCGTCAGTTGATACTGAGGTGCCAGATTCGGCATATTCAGGATTAATTCTTCAATCTGGGTTGGGAATACGTTGACGCCACGGATGATGAGCATATCGTCCGAACGCCCTGTAATTTTTCCAATACGGCGCATTGAGCGGGATGTGGGAGGCAATAAACGGGTCAAATCGCGCGTCCGGTAGCGAATGATCGGCAATGCTTCTTTCGTCAGGGATGTGAAAACCAGTTCTCCCTCGGAACCATCTGGTAGTACTTCGCCGGTATCGGGATCAATGATTTCCGGATAGAAATGATCTTCCCATATCACCGGACCATCTTTGCTTTCCACGCATTCGCTGGCGACACCCGGCCCCATGACTTCAGACAGACCATAAATATCCACTGCGTCTATACCGGCACGTGCCTCAATTTCGGCTCGCATCGCATCGGTCCACGGCTCAGCGCCGAAAATGCCGATTTTGAGCGAACTGTCGACAGCATCAAGTCCACGGCGCTGAAACTCTTCAATAATATTGAGCATGTAGGAGGGAGTCACCATAATAAGGCGCGGCTTGAAGTCCTGAATCAGCTGAACTTGCTTTTCGGTTTGGCCTCCCGACATTGGAACCACCGTGCAGCCAAGTCGCTCTGCCCCATAGTGCGCGCCCAGCCCCCCCGTGAATAGGCCATAGCCGTAAGAAACATGCACGATATCGCCCTTGCGACCGCCGGCGGCATGAATGGATCGGGCAACGACATTGGCCCACGTATCGATATCGTTCTGGGTGTACCCGACCACAGTGGGTTTGCCGGTAGTTCCGCTAGACGCATGTACGCGTACGACCTGCTCGCGCGGTACAGCAAACATGCCGAATGGGTAGTTTTCTCTCAGGTCATTTTTGCAGGTAAAAGGGAATTTTGCCAGATCGGCCAGTGTTTTCAGATCGTCAGGGTGTACCCCCGCGGCATCGAATAATGCCCGGTAATGGGGAACGTTATGATACGCATGTTTCAGCGACCATTTCATCCGTTGCAGTTGTAATGCCTGCAACTCATCCTGGCTGGCGACTTCGATGGCTTCCAGATAATATGGTTGTGATGTACGTTGTAGCATGATTGTCTTATATGGACACCTCCCGAGTTACGCACTCTTTGCGGCATCCCCTCCTGTTTGAAATTAATTATTGGGTGTATCGGCATGCGCCGATTCCCCGATTGATACTCACGCCCACCGGCGAACTCCGCCCATGACCGTGCTTGCTATCTTGTTGACCAATGCGTCCGCCACTTTCCCAGCCATGTGCTTGTGCTGTTTCGCCGACGGTACTGTTGGTCATTCCGTTATATATTCAGGCCGTTGCATCTGCTCCGGCAATGACTTCACCTTTTATGCGATATGACTTTCCTCGAAACAGGGCGATCAGTTTCCCAGCCTGGTTGGTTACCGTAACATCGTATATACCGGTGCGCCCCGTCAGAGATTGTTCGACCGCTTCTGCGCTCAAGGTTTCGTTCAAGAGTCCAGGAGCAGCGTATTCGATACTGCATCCTGATGAGACCGTAGCCTGATTGCGGCTATTGCACGCAAACGCAAATGCGCTGTCTGCCAGGGAAAAAATGAAGCCTCCATGACAACTGGCATGGCCGTTGAGCATGTCCGGGCGGATTACCATTGAAAGACGCGCATAGCCAGGGCGCACTTTTTCGATTGTCATGCCCAGTGCTTGAGTAGCTGCATCGCGCGCATACATGGCTTTCGCGGTGGCTTCGGCCAGATTTTGCGCCTCATCGGAATGCAAGGCGCCAGAGATCTTAGTGCTCATGTCATTTGTGTTCGTGTGCGCAGAATCTGACATGCTCATTCTCCAAGGAATACGGGTGCTCGCTTTTCAAGAAATGCGCGTACACCCTCTTTGTAGTCGTGGCTGTTTCCCAGGATACGCATACTGTCGCGTTCTAATGCGAGTTGCTCGGCAAATGTATTGGCTGAGCCTTGATAAATCGCGGCCTTAATATGCGCCAGCCCCTTTGTCGGCGCACTGGCGAAATGTCGCACCAGCGCGTGTGCTTCCGTCAGCAGTTTGTCGTCGTCGACGCACTTCCAGATCAGCCCCCAAGATTCGGCCTGTTCTGCGCTTAGTTTGTCCCCCAACATCGCCAGTCCCATGGCTCGGGCGGTGCCCACCAGACGCGGCAGGAAATAGGTGCCGCCGGTGTCCGGCAGCAGGCCCAGCTTGCAGAACACCTGTACAAAGCTGGCAGACCGCGCTGCCAGGACAATATCGCACGCCAGTGCTATGTTCGCTCCTGCGCCGGCAGCGACACCATTAACCGCACAGATAACGGGAAAAGGAAGTGCGCGCAGCGATTGCACCAGTGGGCCGTAATACTTTTCAATCGATTCACCCAGATCAACCGGTTCACTTCCCGGCTTGACCGCGCGATCTGAAAGATCCTGGCCGGCGCAAAAACCTCGTCCGGCGCCAGTGAGCAATAGGACACGCACACTGCAGTCGGTTTTTATTTTTTCCAGCGCATCCCGTAATTCGAGATGCATGGAAATCGTAAAACTGTTTAGCCTGTCTGGCCGATTCAACGTGATAGCGGCAATGCCATTATTATTTTCAAACAGCAAGGATTCGTATTGCATAGCTGATCCCTTTATCTTTAGGCTGGTTCTCGGGTCTGGGCAACCCGGAAGCGTCCGGAGACAAAAGCAGAGTCGGTCAGTGCCGCATTAGCCGCCGGGTTTGCGCCGGTACCGTGATAATCACTAAATGCTGCAGACTGATTGACAAGTACACTTCCAGTCATATTGAGCGAGAGCGCTACGCATGCATCCGCTGCGGCCTCACAAAGTGCTTCTTTGACATCTGCGCGGCAGGTATAAGCTGACAGCGACAAAGCGCCCTGCTCCTGCACGGATTTGCGAGCCAGCGCTATACTTTCAGCCGTGTCAGCGGTTGCAATGACGAACGAAATCGGTCCGAAAAATTCTTCCGTTACCGGTTTGTTGTCTGGCGCCTTAACCAACAATGGAGTCAGAACCTTCGCTGCGGGAAACTGCGGGTGCTCAAGCGCTTTGCTATCCAACAACACCTGCCCGATCTCGCGCGCCGCAGCCATGCGATTGATGATCGCATCATTTTGGATTGCACCCAGCAATTCGACTGCCTTAGCCGGATCAGACGTCACCTTGGCAACAGCCTTGACTATAGCCGCCACCACATCATCAAAACTGACATGGCCCTCAGCGCTTTCGATCCCATCCCTGGGAATGAAGATATTCTGCGGGGTGGTGCACATTTGACCGGAATAAAGAGCGAGCGAAACGGCGATGTTGTTTACCATGCCTTTGAAGTCGTCGGTCGAATCAATGATTATCTGATTGACACCTGATTTTTCCGTGAAGACCTGCGCCTGAGTGGCATTGGATTCAAGCCAATTCCCATTGGCAGCGCTGCCGGTAAAGTCGATAAGCTTAACCTCCGGACGTAAGGCCAGTTCGGGCGCCAGATCGTCGCCAGCCTCATGTGCCACGAGCGTAACGACATTCGGATCGTAGCCTGCTTCTGCGATGACGGTGCGTGCGATCTGTACGGTAATTGCCAGAGGCAGAATGGCATGCGGATGCGGTTTGACGATAGCGGTATTGCCAGTCGCCAGATTCGCAAACAGACCAGGGTAGCTGTTCCAGGTTGGAAAAGTGCAACAACCGATGACCAATCCAATCCCCCGGGGAGTGATTCGATAGCTTTTTTGCATCCTAAGCGGGTCGTGTTTTCCCTGGGGCTTTGCCCAAAGCGCCTGGGCTGGAACGCGACGGGTTTCTTCCCATGCATAGGCAATAGCCTCCACCGCACGATCCTGAGCATGCGGGCCACCTGCCTGGAACGCCATCATGAATGGCTGACCTGTCGTATGCATCACGGCATGCGCCATTTCGAAACAGCGCTCATTCAGGCGTTTAACAATTTCAAGCGCTACGCCGGTCCAGATTTGCGGCCCGGCCTTTTTCCATTTCAAGCCAGCTGTATTCATGCCTCGTATAAGTTGGTCAATGTCAACTTTCGGATAGCGAATGCCGAGTGCAGGGCCGTAGGGCGAGATTTCATTACCCAGCAGACCAATAGTGCCGGCCTGGTCCAGCTCAAAAACACGATTCAAGTGCGCCTCGAAAGCGGCCTTGCCGTTGGCAGCAGCGGTTTCGCCATAGACACGTGCGCTCGGCGTCTCGCAAAACGGACTCCAGTAGCCACGTTCAGCGATAGCTTGCCTGGCCCGATCCAGCATAGCGCGATGGCAATCAAAAAAGTTTATCGACATATTATCTCCAGAATAATTTTCAGTTCTCTGCCTGTAGTCATTTTGAATTCAATTGTCCTGATCAAAATCGATCAGCAACTTATCGGTGACGGGAAAGCTTTGACAGCTCAGCACGAAACCGCGCGCGATTTCATAGTCTTCCAGACTGTAATTGGCGTCCATATCCACCTTGCCATCAATGATCTTGCACCGGCAGGTCGCACAGACGCCGCCCTTGCAGGAGTAGCGCATATCAATGCCATGCCTTAGACCTGCATCCAGCAACGATTCCTTGTCCTTTTCCATCGAAAAAACAGTGTAGTTTCCGTCCATGACCACGGTGACTTCGCATTCCTGCTTACCAATGACAGGACGTCCTCTGACAGCTTTCCTTTTTGGAATATTCGCTGCAAATAGCTCGATCTTTATGTTCGACTTTTCCATGCCGCCGGCCTGTAGCGATGCATTTACGGCATCGATCATCTCTTGGGGCCCGCAGATGAAGGCCGCATCAATATCCTTAAGATCAATCCACGACGTGAGAAGCTGGTCGCATTTCTCACGAGTGATACGCCCGTTGAAAAGCGCTACGTCTTGCTGTTCGCGGCTCATGATGTAGACTATGCTCAGGCGTTCAAGATAGCTGTCTTTCAGATCAGTTAATTCCTGCTTGAAGATAACGGAAGAAGACGCTCTATTGCCGTAGATCAGCGTAAAGCGGCTACCCGGCTCCGCCAGCAATGTGGTCTTGATAATAGATAGCATTGGCGTGATACCGCTGCCGGCAGCAAATGCCAGATAGTGTTTCTGTTTGGACGCGTCAAGCGGTAAATTGAAATTTCCCATGGGCGGCATGACATTTAATCGCTGACCAGGTTTGAGCGTGTCGTTGGCCCAATTCGAGAACGCGCCGCCTGGCATGCGTTTGATCGCAACGCGCAGGCGCTCATCTTGCACCGCTGAACATATCGAATAGGATCGACGCAGATCTTCGCCGTTCACTTCCGAACGCAGTGTCAGATACTGGCCTTGTTCGTATCTGAATATATCTTCTAGGTCCGCAGGCACATCGAACGAGACGACAATAGTGTCACGGGTATCGTTTTCTACGCTGCTGACTGTCAGTGAATAAAATTTGCTCATGATGACTGCTTGCTTCAAGTACGGGGTAGTAGACTTATGCTCAATGCGCTTTGAAATAGTCGAATGGTTCCAGGCAATCCTTACATTGGTATAACGCTTTGCAGGAGGTCGAGCCAAATTGGCTGATACAGCCCGTGCGCATGGATCCGCAATGCGGGCAGGATACATTTGGGTCTTGCACGCGATTGCGTTTGATACCACTAATATCGATGACTTGTTGGGCTGGCGGAGCGATGCCGTAGTTATTCAACTGGTTTTTGCCCCGCTCGCTCATCCAGTCGGTAGTCCAGGCCGGTGATAGCCGAGTCTGGACCGTGACATCAGAGATCCCATGCTGTTTGAGCGCATGGATGATTTCCCCGGAAATAACCTTCATCGCGGGGCAACCGGAATACGTTGGTGTGATGACGACCGTGCATTGCACCTGTTGATCAGGGCTACGGTCGTCCACGTTAATACACACGTCACGCACGATCCCCAGATCCACCACCGATATCACGGGGATCTCCGGGTCGCACACCTGATCCAGCCAGCTCCAGACTTGTTCTTTGAGCTTTTCAAGCCCCTCATTCTGGATATGAAGCGACCTAAGCTGGCTGGTGTTGGATACACTGGCGTTCACCACGTTGCTCCTGGGTAAGCACGTTGCAGAAATTGCATTTCCGCCAGCAGATAGCCAAGATGTTCTGTGTGTCTTCCTTGTCTTCCACCGCTATGCATCCATGTGTCTTTGGGCGGAATTTGTAAAGTGGCTTCAGCCATCGTCTCCTGAACGTGTTGCAACCATGAATCTTGAAGCGCATTCGGCAGAGGGGCTACACCTTGCTGCGCCATGGCTTGATCAATTTGATCATTGCTGAACATTTCTCCGGTATACGCCCACAAGCGATCAATGGCGTTCTGCATCATTTCCCGGCTTAGCGGCGTACCATCGCCCAGATGGATAACGAGATCGCTGCTGCGGCGCACATGGTAAGTCACTTCTTTCACAGACTTGCACGAGATTTCAGCGATGCGCGGATCACTGGATTTTGTCAGTTCATCCAATAAATAGTAATGCCACACGTCATAGAAAAATTGACGAATGAGCGTATCGGCATAGCTTCCATTAGGCAGTTCGACAAGCAAAAAATTACCGAACTGATGTGCGTCACGCAAGAAAGCCAGACTGTCTTCGTTGTTGCCCGCTTCGCCCAATTCGGCAGCGTAAGACAGCCACAACCGCGCCTGACCGATCAGATCCAATGCAACATTGGTCAAGGCCATATCTTCCTCGATCGCGGGCCCCTTGCCGCACCATTCCGACAGACGCTGGCCAAGGATCAATGCGTTGTCGCCAAGGCGGCGTACAAAAATTTCTTTATCTGACATGCCGTGTCCCTGAGCAGAGTAAATTAAAGATTTTTCACTTCTTCCGGCATTGGAAAGAACGTTGGGTGACGATACACCTTGCTGTTGGCTGGTTCGAAAAGCGGGATTTTGTCGCCGGGGCTGCTTGACACGATATCGGAAGCCCGTACGACCCAAATGCCAACGCCCTCATTCCTGCGGGTGTACACATCGCGTGCATTGTTCATTGCCATTTGCGCGTCAGGTGCGTGCAAACTGCCAACATGCTTGTGCGCCAAGCCATGCTGACTGCGAATGAAAATTTCCCATAGCGGCCATTCTTTGTTCATTTTCTGTCCTCTCAATTTTCTGTACTGGCTCAGACTGTATCGTCCCTGTTGGCGCGACCGAGCCTTTGTTAATGGTTGTTCAGGCAGCCTGTTGCGCAACCTGCCTCTTCTCTGCGTGGGCTAGCAATGCCTCACGAAACCATGCGCCGTCATCATAGGCGCGCTTTCGCGTTTCCATACGCTCACGATTGCATGGACCGTTACCGCGCAACACATTGTTAAATTCTTCCCAATCTATTTCGCCGAAATCATAGTGGCCGGTTCCTTCATTCCACTTCAGCGCCGGGTCCGGTATGGTAAGACCCAGATACTCGGCTTGCGGTACGGTCTGATCTACCATACGCTGGCGCAAATGGTCGTTGGAGAACAGTTTGATACGCCATTGTGCCGATTGTGCGCTATTGACCGATGCCGCATCAGGAGGACCGAACATCATCAGCGCCGGCCACCACCATCGGTTGAGCGCATCCTGTGCCATTTGTTTTTGTTCTGACGTGCCCTGGCATAGTTTCATCATGATGTCGTAACCCTGACGGGCATGGAAAGATTCTTCCTTACAGACACGCACCATCGCGCGCGCGTAAGGACCGTAAGAACATCGGCACAGCGGAATTTGATTGATAATGGCTGCGCCATCGACCAGCCAGCCAATCGCCCCCACGTCGGCCCAAGACAGCGTTGGGTAGTTGAATATGGTCGAATATTTCGCTTTGCCGCTATGCAAAGCTTGCACCAGTTGGTCCCGCGATACGCCCAGCGTTTCAGCTGCGCTATACAGATATAAGCCGTGTCCGGCTTCATCCTGGATCTTGGCTAACAGGATCGCCTTTCGCTCGAGTGTCGGTGCACGTGTAACCCAATTGGCTTCAGGCAACGTGCCAACTATTTCGGAATGTGCGTGCTGCGAAATCTGACGGATCAACGTCTTGCGATAGGCTTCAGGCATCCAGTCCTTGGGTTCAATCTTGACTCCGTCGTCGATCCGGGATTGAAAATGACGTTCCTCCGGGGTCATCTCCTCGAGCGAACGCACTTTCGTGACTCCCGTTTCTACCAATTGTGCATACATGTTGGTTCATCTCCGTTGAGGTAATGGGTTGCAACAGGCGGCTATTATTCTTCCCTGTAAAAATCAGTCATTTAATGATGCGATGGGAAAGTGATGTCTCGCTGCCGTGAACGATGCTTTGTAGCGCCAGGCAACTGGACCACTTCCATACTCGCCAGGTAAGGTGTGGTCAGGTACTGATAGGTTTGCGTACCCTCATGCTTCCAGACCATGTTCCGTTCGCCCAGCTCGCGCAGCATCCCGGCGGGGATGTCGGCCCGACAGCACCGTCGCGCATAAATACGATGGGGACGCACATCAACACTCGGGTTGACGACTGGCATAACACCTTCTGTCGAATAACACTGCATTACTGTCTCCTTCAAAACCGGCTGTCTGGCCTGGGCTTTGTATAGGCATAGGATTGTTATGGGTTGATTTGTTCGATCCTGGTTCGCCGGGTATAAAAATTTACCAGGCATTGATTTTTGGCTAATATTAAATTCAACCGACCGGACGGTCAATAGTGTTTTGCAATTTTTTTTATTTTTCTGCCGACCTTCCCAGATAGGAAATTCGGGGAAAACCAAACCCTGAGCATATTTTTAGAGGTGATTGGGGATGATTGATCGTTCTTTGAGCCCCACTTCAGCCAACGAAAGCCAGCCAGGCGCGGTCCCGCGACAAATGGGTGCTCATCGGCGACACCGCGAAACCAATCGCTAATTACGGCATAATCATAATTTCTTGGTAATTGTAGAAAGGAAGGATAACTATGCCACGCAAACGGGCCGCTGGATTTGACAACCAGCGCGAGTTCATCATCCAACAGGCCGCAACGTTGTTTGCGCGTAATGGCTTTCCCCGCACATCGATGAATGAGGTGGCGGACGCTTGCGGTTTATCCAAGGCGTCCTTGTACCATTACGTCACAGACAAATATCAGTTGTTGATATACATCTGCGAGGGGCATATAGCGCGTCTTTGCTCATTGGTAGATGAAGTCGCCGTGCTCGATATAGAGCCCGAGCCCCGACTGCGTCTGCTGGTACAACGCTTTGTCGAAGAATATGCTGACGCTCAGAACGAGCATCGGGTATTGACCGAAGATGTGCGCTTTCTGGAGGCCAAGGACCAGAAACGGATCCTGGACGGAGAACGCAAGGTAGTTCAGGCAATGGCGCAGGCGATGATCGCGGTACGTCCTGAACTGAATGAAAAGAAAATGGCCAAACCTTTGACCATGTTGTTGTTTGGCATGATTAACTGGATGTTCATGTGGCTCAGGCGTGAAGGTGAGCTAAGTCATGAAAGAATGGCAGTAGTGGTTTCAGATTTGCTATTTGGCGGCATCAATGCGGTGGGCCTTGACGATATAGACGGTAACAAGACATCCGAGAAAAAGCGTAGCAAAACGATACAGTCGCACAAGTGATGCCACCCAATGGGCGCAAAACCGCTAATCCCCACTTAAATTTACTAAGAAACCAGACATTTACGTCAAAATGGATAAAACATTATCGAAAGAGGTAACCCGGTACGGCGCAGGTAACTCCCCGCTGCAAATCGTTATTAGAGCAGTAGTTTCACTACGCTCGTGCCGATTAGGTCGGCATGTACTGCTCGATAGCATGCCCTCTAAAGCTCAGCGACGATGATGATACTTGCGCAGCACAGGCATGGGGTGCCGATCAATTTTTTGCGCAGTTGCATTCTGAACTTAATGGCCCAGCATGAACTTGGACAATCGAGAATTAGCACTGCTTATATGGCTCATGCTATTCATCGTTGTTTTTCATTGGAAATTGAAGAACCGCGATGCCCTATATGATATCTGGCGTACTTTAACGCAGCGCAAGATCTTGTCTTTGCTTGCCATTCTTGCCTCCTATGTAGTGGCATGTGTGTGGCTGTTGTCAACCATCGATTGGTGGAAAACATCCCTCAACCTTAAAGTCTGAAAACTTGTACCGGATTCTGTTTCACAAAAAACAAAATCCATTAAGGTCAATACCATAAATCCTTGACAAAAATAGCGATTGCAGGTGATGCAGTGATACTCGGGTACGATCAGGTGCACAATCATTAGACGATTGTCCTGGCGGGTGTGCTTGAGTGGGCGCAGTCCAGGGCGGCCCCAGACGTGAATATCTCGCTGATGTTGCACGCGTTCAACCACAACTCCGGTCAAACCTAAGACAGAATTTACGCGGGACCTCGGCATGACTTCCATTAAGCTATGTTCTTGCTAAAACAAGTTTAATGAATACCGCTAGTTCCCAGTTTATGAGGAAGAACCCACCCGCTGAGCGCAAGCCACTGTAGGCAGCCTCACCACATTACACCCCTCATCTATTCGTATAATTCCGCCTATATACCTCTTCCCCCATAGCCTGCACCTGCTGCGCGATCTGCGCCCTGAAGGGCGCCAATAAACCGTTGAAAATTTGTTCAGGTTCAAGCAGCGACAGACTACGCGCAATCGCTTCAATGGTGGACACTGCAGCATGCTCATTTGTCTTGCGTATCCGGTATTCCGAGCCGGCCTTCCCACAACGGCTTTTGAATGTCTTTGGCTGAACAACGTTCAGTTTTTTAGCCGTTGCGTCGATATTGCCACTGTTACTTGGGCGTAAAACACTAATAAATACCAGCGTTTAGAGCAGCTTTGGTTCTGCAACGTGTGAAGCCTGGTGTGCGTTCTGCGCCGTTTCTGGCTTGTAACTGCGGTCGTAGAAGTCTCGGACTGCCTGAAACGCCAGCAAGCGATTCTTCTCCAGCAACAGCAGATGGGTGGCCTCACCAATTTCCGCCCACTGACGATATGGCGCATTGCGAAGCTCAGAAAACAGCGCCTGTGCAAGATCAATCGGCACGTCTACGTCCCACTCGCCGTGAACCAGCAGCACCGGGACCCGGATTTCGGCTGGCTCATAATACTTGCGCCCGGCGCGCCAGTAGTCGCGGATGTCCTGGATTGGGCCGTTGCTTGCGCGCAGTTGGTCCGGCGTGCGCTCGCGGCTCCACGGATCCTCGGCCAGGGTAAAATCTGCCCATTGCTCGAACCAGCCTTCCGGCACTAGGGATGCACGGCCATGTTCCGGCGCGGTGCTAAGCCAGCGCCCCTTGCTCTGTCGCACCGGGACCAGGCGCCAGGCGTCGAGTTTGCCTCCAGCATCGATCGGAATGGGCTTGTCGCTCAGCCACTGTGGTGCAAGCAGGGCCAGCTTATGCACCTTGTCGTTATTGCGGCTGGTATAGGCGCCTGCGACCGTGCCGCCCCAGGACATGCCAAACACAGACACTTTCTGCAGACTGCGCCGTTTCAGCACATAGTCGACCACGGTGCCAAGGTCGGCCACGCCGGTATCGGTTTTGACGACTGGCTGGCTCTGCTCGGCCGGCAGCTCCATTTCCGGCGGCCGAGCCGAATGGCCGTAACCGCGTACATCCAGCGCGTACACGTCATAGCCCGCGGCGGCGAGGTAGTCGATGAACGACATGCCATTGAACGGCACATCATACAGGCTGCCGGACGAGAAGGTGGCACCGTGCACCATCACAATGGTGCGTTCTGGCGTAAAGGTCTTCAGCCCAGCGGGGCGCTTATTGCGCACGTACAGCTCGATGCCAGGTGTGCCGGTAGCAACGCGCAGTTCCTCGAAGATCACTTCGGTTCCGTTGATTAAAATGTTCTGACTCATGATAAGTAGTTCCTGATTCATTACTCGTAGCGCCAGGCGAAACGATCGCCTTGACGTGTCACATAGCCGGCTGAGGTTTCCGCAAAGTGCGGGGTGAACAGCAGCAAATTGTGTTCGGCGCCTTGCTCCAGCACCCAGCGGCGCGACGCGCGCGCTGCTTCCTGCCACTCGCAAAATACCGAGTTCCAGTCCGGACGCACCACTTGCATTGGATGGTGCATCACATCGCCGGTGAAAAGCGCTGCCTCGCCCCTGGAGCGCAGTTCGATCGACATATGGCCGATGCTGTGCCCCTTGGTCGGACGGAAGGTAAAGTTCTCCAGGTAATCGCCGCCTTCGTTGCTGATACGCTCGGCCTGGCCGGCGGCAATGATCGGCGCCACGCTGTCCTCGAACACGCCCAAGCTTGGCACGTTCACTTCGTTGTGGCTGTCAGGGCTGCTGTAGTAGTCCTCTTCCGCCCTGGAGAACACGTGGCGGGCGTTAGGAAAGGTCGGCACCCAGCGGCCGTCGATCAGTTGCGTGTTCCAGCCGACGTGATCGACGTGCAGGTGGGTGTGCAGCACGTAATCAACCTGTTCCGGCTGCACGCCTGCGGCGGCAAGGCGTTGCAAGAAGGGCGTGTTCAGTTGATGAAAAATGGGGTTGCGTGGCCGCTCCTTGTCGTTGCCCGAGCCGGTATCGATCAGGATCGTATGCTCGGGCGTGCGCACCAGCCAGGCATGGATACTTTGGATCAGATTGCCGGTGCCGGCGTCCATATTACTGGGCGTCAGCCAGTGCAGATTGGGTTCGAGTTCGGCTGCGTCCCAGCTCGGGTACAGGAAGGCCGGTGTGGCCACATTCAGGCGCATTTCTTCGATTTTTGTGACGGTAATGTCACCGATCGTGTAGGTTTTATTCGGATGAATCATATTGAAAATCCCGCTGGTTGAAATCACATTTGTAGTTTAAACTTGCGGTATCAATTAAACAAATCGATTCAAATAATGTCTTCCATTGATCATTTCAATTTATGGTCATTCGACCTGAATTTGCTGGTGGCCTTTGACGCCCTGATGCGCGAGCACAGCGTCACCCGCGCGGCAACCCGTCTGAAAATCAAGCAGTCGGCGATGAGTCATAACCTCAGCACGCTGCGCCTGCTGCTAGATGACGAACTCTTCATTCGCGTGGGGCAGGTGATGAAACCGACGCCGCGCGCGCTCGCCCTGGCGTTGCCCATCAGCCGGCTGCTCGAGCAGGCACAGCATGCGATCACGACGCGCGAGACCTTCCGCCCGCAGGAAGAGACGCGGACGTTCTCAATCGGCTTTTCGAGTGAGTTGGAAGTTCTGCTGATGCCGAACCTGACCGCCCAGGTTCAAAGTTACGCGCCGGGCATCAAACTGTTGGCACGACCGGCACAGCCGGACCAGGTGCACCGGATGTTAGATGATGGTGTGATCGATCTGGCGATCGGCTGTTTTGGCGACGGCGCCGAGCGGCACCGCCGGAAATTGCTCTTTGAACAATCACTGACGTGCTGCTTCAACCCCAAGCTGCTTGATCTGGCAGTGCCCATCAGCCAAAGCGCCTACCTGGCGCAGCGGCATGCGCTGGTTTCGCAAAACGCGAGTATCCGCGGCTGTTTGGAGTATGCGATGCGTACCGCCAACGTGGAAGTAGATGTGGTTATGGCGGCGCCGGAATTTCTGACCGTGCTCAGCACCGTTATGTCCACGCCAGTCATTACCACCTTGCCGTCGCGGATCGCCAACTGCTACGGACCATTGATGGGGCTGGCGACCAGTCCGGTGCCGTTCGACTTTACCGTGACGCCTATTTCGATGGTTTGGGCGGCGCATTCCGATCGGGACCCGGCGTCCGAATGGCTGCGCCAACAGGTCGAACCTATCCTGGCGCAGATAGAGGGAGTTACGCCGTAACATGGACATGTTGCCACTGCTGCGACAACATCCAACGCGAGAACATCCAATGCGAGGACGTCAGTTGACAGGGAACATAACAATTTCGTAAGCAAGCTGACGCGATCTATCATATTCGTCATAAATGCCTTGAATTTCGTACGTGAGTGCGATGTGCGACGATTATCCATACTGATACGATAAATTCTTCCAAATATACAGCCTTGCTGTATATAATGGATATACCCTATTATCCGCTTACTCCGAAAATGAACTCTTGCAACCCTAAACAAATAGTGACGCGCTTCAATCTCGAAGTGATACAGGACGGCAACCGCGAATCGTTTGACGCTTTGATGTCGCCCGACTTCATCAACTGGTCTGCGCCTGATTCTGCGCTCCGCGGTGCGGAAACCATGTGGAAGACATTCGATACAGTATTACGGCCGGCGCTTTCAGACATGAAGGTCGACATCCTCGATCAGCTGTGCGAAGGCGATAAAGTCACAACACGAAAGACCATCACGGGCCGTCACACAGGGGCGCTGATGGGCATACAGCCAACAGGCCGGACGATCTCTATCGACGTCATCGACATCGTTCGTGTACGCAACGGTCAATACCTTGAACATTGGGGTATCAATACGCTGACCGCCGTTCTTACCCAACTGCAGAAGTCGTAAGGCGTGCGCATGAGCAAAACGGACCAGAGCATTGCAAACATATCCACAAGAGAGGCTGCGCTTCTCGCAGAATCCGTCCGTGGCACAGTCAGTCGCTTTGTGCGAGCCGTAAGAGAACGCAGCGGCACACAGTCGAATGCCCAGAACGAAACGCTGGCCTTTCTCGAACGTGCGGGGCCTGTCAGCATCGCGACGCTCGCATCCAGCAGAGGCGTTACGCATCAGACAATGCGTTTGATCGTGATGAAGCTAGTGGATCAAGGATTCCTGAGGTTGATGCGCGATACGAAAGACGGTCGCGCCTATCTCGTGCTCATGACGAAAACGGGTCGGGCACAGCTCACGAGAGATCGGGCCGCAAGAACAGACTGGTTAACACAGCAGTTCCTCTCGAACACCAATCACGAAGAGCGCGAAATTCTGAGGCGTGCTATCTCGACGCTGGACAAGCTTGCGAAGTAAACCAAGCGTGTCTTGCGCCAACCGGCTAGCTGCACTGGCACAGACATTGATCCCCTGCATCGCGGCTGACAACAGGCATTGCCGTTCCCGGCCTGAATGATTCAAATCGGAAAGATCCACGTCTGGTCGGTGAAATTATCAAACTGCGCAAGGCTCGGCAATATTGCGATACTGTCCCTTGAAATACAGCAAGGGCTGCAAGCCCGCACCCTCCTGCAGCTTTACCGCTTTCACTTGACCAATAACAATCAGGTGATCCCCGGCAGCGTATTCAGCATATATTTCGCAATCAAGCCAGTGAAGGCTGCCGGCCAGTATCGGGCTACCCAGGGGCGACGCCTGCCACTGGACCTCGCGCCACTTGTCCGTGCCTCTCTGGGCGAATTGCCTGGAAAGCGCCACTTGCTCGTCGGACAGAATATTAACAACGAAGCGACCTGCCTGGCGAATTTTTGGATAGCTGCTCGAACGCGTCATCACGTTGAACGACACCAGTGGCGGGTCCATAGACACGCTATGGAACGACTGGCAGGTAAAGCCAATGGGCTCGCCTTCGAAGTGCGATGTGATCACCGTGATGCCGGAAGCGTAGTGCCCGAGCGCTTCGCGAAAACGCAAAGGCTCAATCGCAGTAGTGGAAAGTGACATGATGCAATTGAAATACTGGATGTAGCTTGAAAGCGCTAAGGAAAAGCAATCAGGCCTGGTTGCCAGATGTCCGTCCTTAGCCCGTGCCTGGTCGTCACGAGCAGTTCGCAACGACCGTGCCCCGACAGAAAATCAGTTGGCCAGTTCCCTGCGAACGATGTCCGCTCCGGCACTCAACGCATTCAGCTTACCTCTTGCGACGCTACGAGACAATGGCGCCATGCCGCAGTTGGTGCACGGATAGAGCTTATCGGCATCGACGAACTGCAGGGCTTTTCGCAGCGTATCGGCCACTGCATCGGGTGTTTCAATGGTGTTGGTGGCCACATCAATGGCGCCCACCATCACTTTTTTACCGCGAATCAGTTCGATCAGATCCATGGGAACGTGCGAGTTTTGGCACTCCAGCGAGACGATGTCGATACTGGACTTCTGCAACTTGGGGAACGCTTCTTCATACTGCCGCCATTCGGATCCCAGCGTCTTTTTCCAATCCGTATTCGCTTTGATGCCATAGCCATAGCAAATATGAACCGCGGTTTCACACTTTAGTCCTTCAATGGCTCTTTCCAGCGTAGCGACGCCCCAATCATTTACCTCGTCAAAGAACACATTGAACGCGGGTTCGTCAAATTGGATGATATCGACACCGGCAGCCTCCAGCTCTTTGGCCTCCTGATTAAGAATCTTGGCAAACTCCCAGGCCAGCTTTTCGCGACTTTGATAGTGGGCATCATACAGGGTGTCGATCATCGTCATGGGACCCGGTAAGGCCCATTTGATCGGTTGGCGGGTCTGCTTGCGCAAAAACCGGGCGTCGTCAACAAACACGGGCTTGCGCCGAGCGACGGCACCCACCACCGTCGGCACGCTCGCATCATAGCGATCACGAATTCTAACGGTCTTGCGGTTCTCAAAATCCACACCCTCCAGGTGTTCAATGAATGTTGTCACGAAATGCTGGCGCGTTTGTTCACCATCGCTAACGATATCAATCCCCGCGTGCTGTTGTTCCTGTAAAGACAGACGCAACGCATCTTGCTTGCCCTCGATCAATCCCTCATCCTGCAGTTTCCAGGGGGACCAGAGTTTTTCCGGTTCGGCAAGCCAGGCGGGTTTAGGCAGGCTGCCAGCCGTTGATGTGGGTAATAATTTTTTCACAATAGTAGTCATGGTGTGTTTGAGTTCTTAAAGTTGGGATTGCGCGGACCATTGCTCAAGAATCGTCCGGTATGGTTTGATGAAATGCTCCTCGGCATACCTTCCCTGCTCGGCCGCCAGCCGGCTGCGTTCCTCCCGATCATAAACAATCCGGGTTAACGAATAATCCTGGTGCTTCAAACTCGGCTGATAAGACTTGCCTGCGACAGAATTTGCGTTGTAAATCTCTGGCCGATAAATTTTCTGGAAGGTGTCCATCGTGCTGATGGTGCTTATAAGCTCAAGGTCCGTATAATCACGCAGCAAATCGCCGGAAAAATAAAAGGCCAACGGCGCCGCACTATTGGCAGGCATGAAATAACGGACCTTCATCCCCATTTTGTTGAAGTACTCGTCAGTCAATGAATATTCATCCTGGTGGTATTCCACGCCCAACACAGGGTGCTGGTTTTCAGTACGATGATAGGTCTTGCTGCTCGACACGCTCAGGCATATAACAGGCGCTTTGACGAAGTTTTCCTTGTAAGTCTTTGAATTCACAAAGCACTTGAACAACTTGCCGTGCAATTGTCCAAAATTTTCTGGCGCACCGAATTCGGGCTGATGCCTGGTGTATTCCGGCAGCAACACACTAAAATCATAATCTCGCACGTAAGAAGAAAAATTGTTTCCTACAATGCCCTCAATGCATTCGTTGGTTTTTCGATCAACTACGCTCGTCTTTAATATTTCAATCACAGGCAGGTCGCGATCATTGCCTTGACCTTCAAAGCGCATTTCAACTGAGATAATGTCAAGGTTGACGCTATAGCGATCGCCAGTGGGATTGTCCCAATGCGCCAGGGCATTAAAACGATTGTCAATCATCTTAAGGGTATTGCGCAGGTTCTCTTGTCGACTCTCGCCTCTGGCCAGATTGGCAAAGTTGGTGGTGATTCGCGTATTGTCTGAAGGAAGATAGTCTTCATCGAAACAAGTGCTCTTAATGGCAAATGTAAACTCTGTACTCATTATGCTGCCGCCTTAATTCCCAGGATAAAACCACATTTATCTATTGAACGCTGCTCAAATTTTCTTTTTTTAATTTCAGCAATCTAGACAATTTGTGATGCAAAGGCGGCAGTCTATATTGCATTAGTCATATTTAAAGTGAAATAAATTCATGATCCCGTTGGCTTCATTCATAAAATGGCGAGCGCGCCTATCGGCACGTCAATGTGCCCTTCCCTATTCGCTGTCTTTTCATTGCCCCACGGCGCACTCATTGTGCAAGAAGGTGTAATGACTCAGTTTTTTAAGCTTAACTTACCTTGCCAATAGCGATGAGACAGACCGGGCCAAAAGCGAGGCGAATTCCGGTGCAATGCAGGTCATCTCCCGCCGCAAGGGCTGCCGGTTCGATGCAGGCCCCGGCACCAGCTTAAATCTCCTGGTGTTCAAGGCTCGGTTTTACCCTATAAATGAGGGATGGGTACTCTCCAAACACACTGCTTTAGAAGCCAGGGCTGACTATGCCGCGAGGGTTTTGTCGTTGATTTCATTAACCAAATATAGACATTGTTACTCCCCAGGTTTGCCGGCTCCGTTACAATACGACATGAATTTCTTTCTTTCCTCGCCCCTCTTTCCGTTTCATCCCCGTATTCAGCACATTTGCTGCCCCTCACTATTGGCGGTCGCGTGAAAGTGCCCAAGCGGCTGGTGCCGCTCCTTGAAGAAGGCCTTATCGACGAAGTGCTCAGCCAGCTCATGAGCGGCAAGGAAGCCACCGTGTACGTGGTACGCAGCGGCGACGCCACGCGTTGCGCAAAAGTGTACAAAGATGCCAAACAGCGCAGCTTCCGGCAAGCCGCGTCTTACCGGGACGGCCGCAAGGTACAAAACTCCAGGCAGGCCCGCGCCATGGAAAAAGGCAGCCGCTACGGCCGCCAGATGCAGGAAGAAGTCTGGCAGAACGCCGAAGTAAACGCATTATTTCAACTGGCCAATGCCGGCGTGCGCGTACCCCAGCCCTATATATGCACCGACGGCGTGTTGCTGATGGAACTGGTCGTTGATGCGGAAGGCGATGTCGCGCCGCGCTTGAACGACGTGGACCTGACCCAAGAACGTGCGCTGCAGCTGCACGCCATGCTGCTCAACCAGGTTGTACGCATGCTTTGCGCAGGCGTCATACACGGCGATCTGTCCGAATACAACATCCTGCTTGCCGCCGATGGCCCGGTCATTATTGATCTGCCCCAAGCCGTTGATGCTGCCGCGAATACAGAAGCGTGCGCAATGCTGGTTCGCGATGTGAATAACCTTGCAGCGTATTTCGGGCGCTTTGCCCCAGAGCTGCTGTCTGCCAGCTATGGCAAGGAAATCTGGGCGCTTTACGAAGCGGGCGAACTGAACGTGGATGCCGAACTGACCGGCTATGTCGAGCCCGACGCCAGCCCCGTGGATATGGACAGCCTGCTGCGGGAACTGGAAGATAGTCGCCTGGAAGAAGAGGCGCGGGTACGCCGCGAGCAGGAATTACGCAGCACCCTGTAAGGGCGCGGCGCAACGACACCTTCCGAGTTGCAGGTATTGCGCCAAACGCCGGACCTGTCACTGACCCCACATAGTTGAGAGATCGTATCAGCGTCAACGCGGTGCAGTCGTAGCATCAACAAAGGTAGAAAGATCACGATTGAAACGGTCTGCCTCCTCAAGAAAGGGAGAATGCCCCGACTCGGGATAAAACTTACCAATAACGCCAGGGTTCAACGCCTTGGCACGCTTAAAGGACGGTTCCGCCTGAACCAGCGCATCGCCTGCACCATAGACCAGCAACAGCGGCTTGTGCATTGCCCCCAATCCCTTGGGAGCGTCTAGTGACATCTTCTGCACCGCATTTTGCATATGCTCGGAGGCCATAGCCGCATTGGCCAACAGCCGCTGGAAAGTAACAGCGTCAGGCGGCCTGGCAAAACACAGGCCCACAAACGCACGCTCAGCATCAAGGTGGGTCTTAAGGTCAGGCGACGCCATCCCACTGTATACACGGGGGTGCGAAACGATCTGTCCGGCGGCCAGTTCGATCACCCCTCCCACATACACAGCGCCGGCGATCTTCTGGTCACCGTAAGTCGCCAGGTAATTCGTAATCACGGCCGCCCCAAGCGACCACCCCACCACGACAGGTTGCTGGGCGCCTGAACCGGCAATAACGGCTGCCAGATCATCAGCCCAACGTCGTCCATCGCTATAGGCACCAGCACGCTCGGGCTGACCAGACATGCCATGGCCACGCATATCGTAGGTAATCAGCCTGTAACGCTGTAGCTCGGGGCTATTGATCTGCTTATCCCAGCTCAGATGGCTGCCTAGCAAGCCATGAACGAAAACAATGGGTTGGCCGTCTGGATCTCCCGCTTCTTGCACGCTGATTGACACCCCGTCAGGAGCAGTCACTGTGTAGGATTGCGCAGCGGACTGTGCCAGCATGCAGGCCACGATGAGAACAAAACCAACCAGCCAGCGTCGCCAGTGGTTGAAGACTGTTGAAAATATCATTTTGAAACTCCGATGCAATGAGAAATTGCATCCTAAACCCTGACACTGGTGTCACAGTCAAGCAAAAAAGTGATATCGTTCAATTCATGAGCCAAACATTATCCACAACCACTCTGAAAATCGGTGCGCTGGCACAGGCAACCGGGGTCAGCGTGCGCTCAATTCGTCACTATGATCAGCAGGGTCTGCTGGCGTCAACACGTGCCGATAACGGTTATCGTGAATTCGCAACAGTGGCCGTTACCCAAGTCAGGCAGATTCAGCGGCTGATAGCTAACGGCTTCAACTTAGAGGAAATTCGCAGCTTTCCCGATTGCATGCTATTAATTGAAGGGGCCAATGCATGCACGAACATTACGGACGCTCAGCGCAAACGGCTCGCCATACTCGAACGTCAAATAGAAGCGCTCGAGATTCAGCGCCAACGCTTGCGCGCCATGCTGATCGAAAACGCTGAACCTGACCATCTGGCATAGCAGACAACACCAAATGGGCAGCAGGCATGACTGCACCCGTCCAGATCATTCCGACTAGCAAGGAAGCGACCACGGGTACCTCGGAACAGGATCTTACCGAAAAATGACAGGGCATCCATGACGTGTGCAAAAGTTGCGCGCCGCCGAATCTGGATCAGACCGGCACGCGCGCAACAATGCACTGAATAACACTGTACCTTTGCTACTGCGCCCCACTATTTAAACCTGACCAGGTCCTTGAATATCAATTTCCCCCAGGTATCGCCGCTGCCATGAACCAGCGCGCCGCCTTCCTTGAGCGCGCCCAGCGCAATCGGTGCGAACCCGAGTTGCTCGGCCAGCGCCGCGACCGGCGCCACTGCATCTTCATCATCGCTCGACAAAAACACGACACGGCTGCCGCCATTCACGCTCGGATCCGCGCCCAGAACGGAGGCACCCAGATGGTTAAAGCCCTTAACCACGCTGGCGCCGGTAAACGCCTTGGCGACAACAGCAGCTGAAGGCAGGCCTTCGAGCTCTTTTTCGGGAATGCCATAAGCATTGGTGACGTCGATAATCGTCTTGCCGCGCCAGTTCGCCGATAGCCTGGCAACGTCGCGATATTCCCGAAACGGCACCGCCAGGAAGATTATGTCGGATGCGATGGCATCCTGCAGCGTCGTGGGTACTACGGTCGGGCCGATCGCTTGCGCCTGCGGCGTCAGCGCCTCGGGCGCACGCCGGCCTGCAACGTTCACCTGGATGTTTTTTCTTGCAAACGCTTTGGCAAGCGCCTGGCCTACCGAACCAAAACCGATTATTGAATAACTCATGTTAACTCTCCATTTCGTGGACCTTGTGATTAACCACGATCCACATTATTTGGTGACCGGTATAGCCGGTACAGAAAAGCCCGCACCCGCCGGACAATCACCGCCATTAATCCCGTCTTGTGATCGGGATCATCCTATTTTTCGGCACAACCCATGTCGTTTCTTTCAAATTGACCGGAGCAGGCCACACGCTTTTGGCGTGATTTTTGAGCACTATTTTTTGGCCGCACATCCTTGACGCGATGTCAGATGGCCGCAGTGCCGCCGTCAACATACAACTCCACGCCATTCACAAAGCTCGACTCGTCTGAAGCAAGAAACAGCGCGGCTGACGCAATTTCTTCAGGCTTGCCCATCTTGCCGCGCGGAACCAGGGATTCGAAAGCTCGAATGGTTGCTTCGTCAAAAAGCTGCTCCTGGATCGGTGTAGCAATCTGCCCGGGACTCAGCACATTTACGCGGATTTTTCGGCTCTTCAGTTCGTTAAGCCATCCGCGTGCAAATGCGTGCAGTGCCGCCTTGCTCCCCGCATACACGCTGAAATCCGGAAAACCTTTCACCGACGCAATGGACCCGGTCATAAAGATCGAGCCGCCATCATTGAACAACGGCAGCGCCTTCTGCACCGTAAACAGCGTGCCTCGCGTATTCAGGTTGAACGTCGTATCAAAATGCTGCTCGGTAATCTCGCCCAACGGGACGGCTTCGCCGGTGCCGGCACTCGCGTACAGAACGTCAATATTGCCTTTCTCCCGTTTAACGGTATCGAACAGGCGGTCAAGATCGTCCAAATTGGCCGAATCCGCGCGCACGCCGGTCACGTTCCGGCCAATCAGCTTGACCGCCTCATCCAGCACCTCTTGCCTTCTGCCCGTGATAAACACATAGGCGCCCTCTTCAACAAATCGCTTGGCACTGGCCAGCGCCATGCCGCTGGATCCGCCCGTAACCACTGCAACCTTGCCTTCTAGCTTTCCCATAATCTTTCCTTTTGTGGCGCAAAACCACGTTGCTATTCCCATTTGCACAAATGTGCTGTATCTTATGGATCAGTGATCCAGATCATGAATGAAGCCTGAATAAATCATGATTGAAATATATGGATCACTGATCCGTTTATTCAGAATACGGATCGGCGATCCACTTGTCAAGGAAATTTATGCGAGCTGACGCAAAAAAAAATTACGACCATGTTCTTGCTGTTGCGCGTGGCGTGGTGACCGAACATGGCGCAGATGCGTCCATGCGGGATATTGCGCGCCGGGCCGGCGTGGGGCTGGCCACCCTGCTGCGCCACTTCCCCACGCGGGAAACCTTGTTCGATGCCTTGCTGCGCGAGAATCTGGACGCGCTCACGCAAAAGGCAGCTGAACTTGAAACGTCCGCTCCGCCTGACGAAGCGCTTATATCCTGGTTTCGTGAAGGCGTGGCATTCGTTCTCAGCTACAGCGGCGTGGTGGCCCTCATGGCAAGCGCCCATGAGGACCCGGAGTCCGCGCTTTTCGCTTCCTGCGCCGCCGTGCACGAAGCGGGCGCGCGGCTATTGCAGCGTGCCCAGGCCGAGGGGACAGCGCGCGCCGATATGCAAGGGATTGACCTGTTCGCCCTGATGTCCGCGCTCGGCTGGGTCGGCGACCAAGCCGCATTCGCACCACGAGGGGATTATCTTTTTGATGTTATTGCGAGTGCAATTTTGACAACGCCACCTGGCAACGAGACCAAGAAGGGCAAGAAAGCCAAATAGGCATCGAAATAAAGTGGTAAGGGGTTGCTGCGTGCATTGCGACAGAACACCTGCCATGTCCGCGACTAGCGGCCACTGTGTAAGCATTAGAAGCGCTTAATGGGTAATCCTAAAGCCCAATCCTAATTGGGCAATCCTGATCTATCAGGCGCTCATCCGTTTGAGCCACAAACAGCGTTGGTGGGCATGTTGATTGTCACACGCCCACCAACGCTACATTAGCCGTTGAGTGATCTACGTGAAGTCAGCTCAATTGCCCAGCGCGACAACATCTGCAGGCAAATCGGTTTGGTGATATTTTTTATAAATCGCATTTAACTTGCCATTCTTCAGATTGGCGCGCACCAGTTCATTCATTTTTTCTTTGATTTCCGGGTTGTTTTTTGCGACCCCAATGGCTAATTTGGCGCTGGACATAACGATTCGGATATCCAGTGCTTTGGCTGGATATTTTTTATTCAGTGCGCCGATGATTGAGGGTGCAGTGGCAAAAATACTGCTTTGTCCGCTGGTAATGGCGGTGATGGCCGTGGCATCATTTTCAAAACGAACAATATTGGTGCCGGCTGGCGCCTGCTTGGTTACCTGCTGATCATTAGTCGTACCTCTGGCAGTCACCACCGTTTTACCAACCAGATCTTTCATCTCTTTAATGGGCGAGTCCTTTGGGACCGCGATCACCGCTTTGTTATCTGCATAAGGAATAGAAAAATCGACAACTTTAGCGCGCTCCGGCGTGATCGACAGACTGGAAATGACCACATCTGCCTTATTGGTTAACAAAAAAGGGATGCGATTGGCCTGTGTTGTGGGCACCACCTGAAGCTTGACGCCCAGACTGTCGGCAATCAAATTCGCCGTCTCTACATCTGAACCAATGGCTGTCATCTTGTCATCTGTCATGCCGTAAGGTGGCGCATTCAGATCAATCGCCACGCGCAATACTTTTTGCTCCATGACTTGCGCTAACGTATTCGCATTGGCTGCCGATAGCCCGCCCCCCATCGCGCCGACCAAGGTAAAAAGAGCCAATACGGGTTTAAGTCGAAATTTCATAAAATGTCTCCATGCATCATCTATTCATTATTGGTATCAAGAAAAAACAACGACAGCTATAAGCGATACAAGCTTATCATTATTTTTCCTGGTGCGTTTTGAGACAGTTCACTTTGAAATGAACGGCCTGTTCGGCTCTACCCTGGTCAAATTAAGTCAACCTGCGATCGCTTCATGTGGCCGCCTGGTGCAACAATCGTTCCGCAACAACCGTAAAGCTGGTCTTCTCGTTTTGACCCTTTTCGCCCGCGACAGGCTGGCCATCTCATCCTGGACAAATGTCACATCATCCGCTGCGAATACATCCTCCGGAAGCACCGCATCAGGCGCCCCCGGAGGTTCAGGCTTGTGGTAACGCCAACGATCAATCAGAACTGAATATTCAGTTGCGCCCAGGCGGATCGTCCGGGTTCGCTCACGCGTGTGTGTGATGGGAAACCAAAACCCGCGTTTCCGGCCAGATTCAGATGTTCGCTGTATTGTTTATTCAATACGTTATCAATGCCAACCGTCAATTTGGCGTACTTGCTGAACGCGTAGCTCGTATTCAGGGAGAGGACGCCAAATCCTGAACTCTGTCCGAAATCCTTGCCCACCACATTACCCTTGTTCATTGCAATGCGGTGTTGGCTGGCAACCAGACGCCAGAGCGCGCCAGCTGACCATGGTCCATTTTCGTAGGAAAGCGTCAGCCTGGCTTCCAGCGGTGGGATCTGCGGCAAGGGGCCGCCATCTGTCCGATTTCGCCCCCAGGCATAAGCCAGCGTCGAGCCTATTTGCCAGCTTGGGTTAAGCTGATAGGTAAAGCCGCTTTCGGCCCCCATGATGGAGGCATCTACATTTCGTGCCATTGTAGTTGACCCCATCATGCCACCAGTCTGGTAATCGAAAAGGATAAAGTCCCGTACATAGCCAGCGTACGCGGACATCCAGGCCTGAAGGTGATCGTTTTTGTATTGCGCACCGATATCGAGCTGCGTCGTTTTCTCGGGCCGCACGCCCTGGAATGCGTTGACCGATCCGTCGGGACCTTTCCTGGGAGAAAAGAGCTCCCAATAATCCGGAAAACGGGTAACGTGCCCGATGCCAACGTACACACTAGCCGGGACCGATTGCAGGTCTTTCTCATACCTTAAAAAGCCACTGGGCAGACTTTCCCGTCGGCGCTGGCCGGCAGTGGGGTTGGCCATTTTCATCATGCCGGTGGTTTGCCGAAAGTCTTTGACCGACGCCCAGTCAATACGCAAACCTGCTATCAGCCGATCCTGCTGTGTCGCACGCCAGGTGGCTTCGCCGAACAGGCCCAGATTGCCGAATTCGGCATCTTTTTCCCATGCCTGGTCTTTATAGGAATGCATGGCCGTGCCCCTGCGCGCGCGATGACGGCTTTGTTGCCAGTCTACTCCGGTGACCAGGTCTGTATTCTGTGCAATGGCAAGCGTCGCAGCAACACGCCCGCTCCACGTTGCCCGATCAACATTACTTGCCATTGGCATACGCATTGCGCTTTTGGGATCGGGCGTGCGCAACGTATAATTGTCCATCACGTGATCAGCATAGTTGTAATACAACTGAGCTTCGAATTTGTTCAGAACCGGGCCAATGTTGCTTCTTTCAAATTTCAGCCCAAGACTTTCGCGCTTAAATTGAGACCCGTCCATGCCCCTGCCGGCATATCGGCTCTTGCCGTCCCCTACCCCGGCCGTCAGCTCAAGTAGCGTGTCTGCATCCGGCGTATATCCCAGGGTCAGATCCGCATTCCATTTATCCCAACGTGAAGCAATGGTGTTGTGATCTCCATCTTTATAATCATCCGAGTGGGAGCGATTCGCCGTTACACGTGCATAAAAGGTTTCGTTGCCAACGGTCAGATCGGCAGCCTGATCGTTTCTGCCGAATGAGCCTGCGGTCAGACTGCCATCAAAGCGAACATCTGACTTTGTAAACCGCGGCGTATCGCGATCAAATTTCACCGTACCGGCCGACGCCCCCGGCCCCCACAATACAGTTTGTGGACCTTTGATCACGGTTAATGCATCAAAGTTCTCTGGTGAAATGTAGGAGCTGGGTGCATCCATCCGTGACGGGCAGGCGCCCGGCATAGAGGAGCCGTTTGTCAGCACATTCAGCCGGGAGCCGAACATCCCCCGCAATATGGGATCGCCATTGGTTCCGCCATTTCTGATAGCAGCAAAGCCCGGTATGGTTTTTAAATAATCGGTGCCGTCACTGGCTGGCAGGGGCTGGCGTGGTAGCTTGGGATTTGTCGACATCATTAAAGGCGAAGACGGCGCGACCGACATCACCACGACCGGCTCCAGCATGGGGACGACGGTTTTTTGAGTATTGGCATGTGACTGCCCAGGCAGAAACATGCAGACAGAGCAAATGGTCGCAGAAACACGAAAGCATGAATGTTTCATAGCAAGGTTATTCCTTCGTTGAAAATAGCGGTATCAGCAGGGTGATTACTCCTTACCGAGTGCCGTCACTTGCTGCAACGACAAGTGAACAAGCCACGCCTTGCAGGCACAAGGTCTGGGCGTCGAGTTGTCCGAAAACGGGCGAGCAACGCCCGGCTATCCGCGCGACGATAGCTCGCATCCAAACAGAATCTGCAGACATGAAAAACCTCGGAAGATAGAAATCACAGTGAGGCGATCGTTAACAATACGATCACGCGTGTGTATCAACCGAGGTGTACGGGCGGGGCCCTGGAGCCCAGAGGCGGTCCGAGCGCAGGCAGCGGCGGCACGGAACGATTGCGTTCAGCGACAACAACCGGACGTTGCTGCCAGACAGTAGTTGTGAGTGTGAGCAGTGCTTGAACGGGCAGAACGCCATGCGACATGACAAGCCCGAAGGGGCATTCCTGATTGGCGTGGGCGTTGTCTGCAGGTTCATTGTTTTTACTCTGCAAATCCAGCAAGAGCGTCTGCGTCCCGCCGTGTGCCGTGCACAGCGTGAGTGCGACAGCCGCGCCTTTGCTGGCAGACAATGTTGGCATATACCCGGTTGGGATCGCCGATCTGCAAAGAAAAGCAAGCAAGGCCAGGCACAGAAAACCCTGCCAGCCATTGATACTTTTTCTCCGCGTAACCCTTGATGATCTAAACATTGCAATTAAATTTTATAACATTTAGATGCATTTTTATATATCAAATAAATCTTCGATCTTGATTGCTAGATGGACCAAGAGTAGCGACGGCTGGAAGCCTTCCGGCTAAAACGGCCTGGCCGACTGCAGCGTTGCCGCGAGATAAATGAACACTGGATTTTGTTTTTTACTGCACCTGGCAGGTCGTGATTGTTGTGAAGGAACGCCTTTGTCTTCTTTGCCAGCGCCACCACAGGATGCGGTTTTCCAGGGTGGGTCCGTAAAGTGTCATCCCACCCCAGATCCGCGCACCTACGCTGTAGCAACCCTCCGGGCTGCCGCGAAGACCTCGCGAGCGGATGTCGTGCCCGCCACATGCTCGGTTCCCGTAACGCCCAGGTCCATCCATCCCGCATTCACGGCGTCGTACATTTGCTCGGCAGGTCCGCTACGGCCTTTCGGGACGCCGAATTGTTCTAGCGTTTGTCCCCACCCCGCACGCGGAACGGCAACGGCTTTCACGTCAAGACCCAGGACTTCACCCAATTGCTCCGCGACTTCATCCGCAGAAACCATCGAACCGAGCTCGACGACACGCTGCCCTGACCACGCGGGCCCGGTCAACAGCGTTGCGACTTGCGCGCCGATGTCATTGCTCGCAACCATGGTCGATTTGCGGTTTGTCGGATTGTTGAAAACAGGTAAGGTGCCGCCCTGCGCGACCTGCAAGCCATAGAGGAAATTTTCAAAGAATCCGCCTGCGCGCACAAACGCGGTCGGCGAAATCAGGTCATGAAATCCTTGCTCCAATAGCGCCAGGGCAGTGATCACCCCGTGCCCGCTGGTTTGGTCCGCGCCCATCGACGACAGTGCAACCACTCGCGGTGGCGCGACCTTGGTAAGCGCCTGCACATAGCTTGCAATCACGCTCTTTGCCTCTTTGTAATCGGGCGACGGCGCCCAGACAGGGGGCAACATGACAAACGCACCTTCAACGCCATTGAGCGCACGCTCAATGGCTGCCGCATCATTCCAGTCGCCGTCAACCAGTTCCACGCCCCGGTCCGCCCAGTCCGACGCCTTGCCGCGATTGCGCACCAGCGCGCGCACTTGCTTGCCCTGCGCCAATAGATGATCTGCGGTGGCGCCGCCCACTTTTCCCGTGATTCCCATAACTAAAAACATGTGTTTTCTCCTGATATTAAGAGGCAGATTACTGCCCCTGTTGAGTTAACGAATGAATGGCAAAATTGCCCGGACACGCGGATCGCGTGCGTACAGGCCGCCCCATGTCAATGCGCCCAGAAGCAGGCAAATGATTTCTGCTGGCGACCCCAGCTCGCCAATGCGAACATGGGCGCAGATGGCGCCTCCCAGAAAGCCGGTCACCAGGATCGCGCCAAGGACGGCGGTGCTGGGGATGGCGTAAAGGATGGCGCAGACAAGAACCATGGAGCCCACCACACGAGTCAGCTCCAGCGCGAACCCGGTTTCCTGCAACATGCTCACGATCTGCGACGGTGCGAAAAGCTGAATGGTGCCGTCCGCCACCAGAACGATAATGACTAACGCGCTCATTATCCGGCCTGCCCATTGGGCAAGATGCAGACTCTTCGCGTCAAGCCCTTTGGGCAGGCTCATCGTTTTTGACATTTGTGATTCTCCGATGGGAAATTCCCAATATTTGGAGCATACTGTGTCTTTCAAATGTGATAAACAGCGGAAAAATGAACGCACTGTTCTATTATTAGAGAACAATTGAATATCAAGGCACCAAAGATGCAAAATCTCCAACCCATCCTCATTTTCATCACGGTGGCGGAAATGGGGAGCTTCACCCACGCTGCAGATAGCCTGGGCATTCAGAAGGGTAGAGTCTCAACGGCGGTCCGCAAGCTGGAGGAAGATCTCGGTGTCAGGCTCCTGCATCGCACGACGCGTAGCGTGCAGTTGACGGAAGACGGTCGGGCATTTCATGCGCGTGCTCGTGATCTGCTTGCTGAAGTGGATGACCTGCATTCAATGTTCGCTGGCGATCAGGTAGCGCTGCGCGGTCGCTTGCGCGTTGATCTGCCAAGCGAGCTGGCGCGCACCACTATCGTGCCCGCCCTACCGGCCTTTATGGCGACGTATCCCGAGCTGGAGCTGGAGATGTCGAGTACAGATCGCCAGGTTGATCTGGTGCAAGAAGGGTTTGACTGCGTATTACGCCTTGGCACCGTCGGGGACGAGACGCTGATTGCCCGCCCACTGGGCAAATTACGTATGATCAACGCCGCCAGCCCTGCCTACCTGGCGCGCCATGGCGTTCCTCAATCGCTGGAAGATCTCAAGCGTCAGGAACATCGGGTTGTTCATTTTTCGCCAATGCTGGGCGCAAGGCCTTTTGGGTGGGAATATCCGGACGGCGACAGCTACGCGACGCTTCAATTGCCGGGTGCGCTACACGTTAACAATGCGCAGACCTATGAAGCCGCTGCCCTGGCTGGGCTTGGCCTGATTCAGGCGCCACGCATAGGGATTGGCCAATACCTGGAGAGTGGAGCACTGGTGGAAGTTTTGCCCGAATTTCGTCGCCGGTCACTGCCCGTGTCCCTGGTCGTCGCACATCGGCGCAATCTGTCGCGCCGGGTTCGCGCATTCATGAAATGGATCGAAGGTGTGCTGACGCCGTATATGGAATAAGGTGTGGTGCATACACGTCTGCTGGTTTGATACCGACATCGGAGTGGCGTTCTGGACCCTTTTGCATTCAAATGCAACAAGGCCTACGTTTTATCATCCTCGAATCCAAACGTATTCCTATGCTGCATCAGCCAACTGCTGCATGCACTTAATGCGCATTGCATATCATCGGTATTGTTATAGAAATGAAACGAAAATCGCACTGAATTGCGTCTCACGGCGGCCTGGATATTATTTGACTTCAAATATTCCTGCAATGCGATCGCCGGAGCAGATCCGCGCAGCGACTGAATACAGACCATGTTTGCCTGCCTTCCCGCCTTTGACGTTGCTAAAGGCACGCCTTGCTCTGCCAGGCCATCGTTAAGTTTTTTGGCCAAACCACAAACATGATCATCTATCGCCTGAGTCCCCAGATCATTCAAAATATCAAGCGTATGGGTCACTAATGCGGCTGCCAGGAAATTGTAATTACCCAGATCGAACCGTAAAGCAGCCGGCATCAGTTGAATTGGCGCCGGGTCGTAGTCTGCCTCGTGGGTCGCCAGAATATCTACGCCAAAGCGCGCCAGGTAGCGAGGTCTCAATTGATTTGCAAACTCGCTTCTGACAAACAGAAACCCCATGCCATAGACTGAACATAGCCCCTTTTGGGTACTTAGCGCAAGCGCATCTACTGGTGTCTTTTCAACGTCAATATGGGTAATCCCGGCAGACTGAGCCGCATCCACCACCAGACGAACCCCAGCAGACCGGCAAGCCGTACCTAATTTCTCCAGATCAACCCGAAAGCCCGGGAAAAAGGACGTCGCCGATACCGCAATGACGCGTACTTGATGTTCTGCTTGCAGAGCCTCAACAATTTTATCAACAGGGAATTGGTTTTCCGATGGAGCGAAATCAACTATCTTCACCCCTATCGTTTCAAGATTTCTCCATGCATACAGGTTGTTAGGGTGTTCGACGCCCGAACAAAGCCAGACCTCATCACCAGCCTTCCAGTCCAGCGCGCTGGCGATCATGTTCAGGCCGTCAGACACATTCTTTGTGATGGCGATTTCTTCTTTGCGCGCGTTGAACAGGCGCGCGACACTGATGCGTGCTTGTTCAATAAGAGAGAAGTACGCGGCCTTATCTGCCCGGCCCAGTACACGTTCCTGTAAGTGCTCGTACGCAATTTGAGGAGCCTCTTTGGGCATCAGACCCCGACTCGCAACGTCAATATATGACTGTGAGAGCGCTCCTGGAAACCGGGCGCGCGCTTGAGCAAATTTTTCGGACAATGTCATTTCCTTTTCACCTGTTTCTTTTTGGCTTGTCGTATTCATAGTGGAAGAAACTCTCATTGCAGTTTCATCCCGGCTTCTTTGACGATATGTGCCCAGTTCTGGCGGTCGTCGGCTATGAACTTCGCGACCTGGTTTGGCGGGATCTCGCTCTTAGAAATTCCAAGTTCAGCTAACTTTTTAATCACCTCGGGCAAAGCAAGTGCTGACGTGAATGCCGACTTCCATTTTTGGGCTATATCCTCTGGTAATTGGGCAGGAGCCAGGAGAGCAAACCAATAGTTGGTATTGTCCAGGCCGTCAATTCCTTGCTCTTTGAATGTGGGGACGTTGGGAAGCGTAGGATATCGACCTGTCCCCGCGATCCCGATTGCGTTTATACGTCCAGATTTAAGGTACGACGCAGCGCTGGCAGGATTCGTGAAAAGAAGTTCTATTTGGCTACCGAGCAAGTCTGTTGCCGCCTGTGAGGCACCTTTATACGGAATCATCTGCAACTTGATGCCGGATCTAACCTGGAACAGGCCTGTGATCAGGTAGCTAGGGCTTCCGGCTCCGACGCCGGCTGTAAATCCTTCGCTGTTTTTCTCTTTGCCCCTGAGCAAATCCTGGATGCCATGAAGCTTTGATTGTTCACTGGAGAGCAATATTGCCGGTGCGCTTCCAATCATGCCAATGGGCTGAAAGTCATCGATAGCATCATATTGCAGATTCGAATACATGGAAGGGGCGGTCGTCTGAGCATTATCTGCCAAGAGCACGGTATAGCCATCAGCGGGGGCCTTGGCGACGTAATTGGTACCAATGGTAGCGCCCGCGCCTGCCCGATTCAGTATTATGACGGGTTGGCCCATTTTTTCGGAAAGGGGCTTTTCGAGCAAACGCGCGACCACATCCGAGCTTCCTCCCGCGGTATAGGGAACGACAATCGTGATAGGTTTTTCGGGAAAACTGGTCGCGGCATACGCCGGCAGGCTGACAACGCAGATGATTGCCGCCACAAGTTTTACGCAAAAAGCGCTGTTGGCAGTAGACATGATGGCTCCAAAAGGTGAAAAGTAAGCTCAATTATCTGTGCCAACACTATTGGGGACTATCGATGTTATTGATGAGTGGGTATGAGAAAACGGAATATCTGATTACCGGCCTCATGGGCGGGTTGAGGTGTTGTCTATTGAAAATTCAACCTGCAACCAGTTCATAAACAGGTTCACGGCCTTCCTTTGGGCGGCGCGGCCTGTGCAAATTGCATAATAATTTAATCCGTCGTGTAGTTCGTCATCTGTTATGCGCACTAGTAATCCATTGTTAAGCGAGTCAATCGCCAGGCTGCTACGAGTAAGACAGAATCCTGCGCCCGTCTGCGCCGCCTCCAGCATTGTCGCAGAGTCATTGAAATGCAACATAAGCGTGTCATTTCTGGCCAGCTTAGTGCAGCCACTTTTCAGCCAAGCCTCCCAGTAATCTCGTTCAGAGTTGCGCAACAACAGGGCATCTAAGGTCAGATTCTGATTATTGGACATTCCTGATTTCAGATCTGCGCCGGCTACAGCCCAAATCGCATCACTTGTCAGTTGTTGAATACGAGCGGCTTCCCAATCTCCATTTCCAAGGCGAATCGATACGTCAGCGCCAGATGATTCCAGGTCAGCAAAATAGCGATGTATATCTATATGCAGATCTATCCAGGGATTTTCCACCAGAAATGTTGGAATACGACTGGCTAACACCCGGACAGCAAAGGTGCGGGCAACAGACACGATGAGCGTTTCCCGCTCTGTGACAACTGAAAGGCGACTCAAGCCTACTCCAAGCATTTCGAATGCCCGTTTGGAATAATCATAAAGCAATTCGCCTTCCTGCGTGAATGCCAAACCACGGGGACCCCGACGGAACAAGTCTACGCCCAAATGCGCTTCGAGGGATTTCAATTGACGACTTAGAGCGCTCTGAGTCAGGTGAAGCTCTTCACCTGCGCGAACCAGGTTCAGGTGCTTTGCTACGGTATTGAAAAACAAAAGCGCTTTCAGAGACGGCAAATTTCTGAGAAGACTGTTTGAAACATCGCTCTCGTTTACCAATGCGCGGGCGGTCTTCCCTGGTTTCTCCATGCTCAGTTCCTTGTGTCGATGAGTTCATTCGCCGTTGCCCCAGGCTTAACAAAGATGTTATTTACACAAACGTAGTCCATGACCGTTTCTCACTATGGTCCAAAATTTTTTGGGATCGGCATCGGCGTGGTTTTAATTGAGTTGCCGCCAATTCAGTATATTACAATTGCCACTTGGCTATGTATCCGGGATGGGCCTGCGAGGGTATCCGCCTTGACAGTTACCCTCATCTTTTTGAGGATAATCGTTGGCCCGATCATGACTGCAGTGGATGCAGTTTTTTAAGGATTTCGAATATCGGACCATGACTATCCGATCATATCTGCAGCGCTGAAAACAATCATCCACAATTGAAACACATACGTAATTAAGTAGCCCATATGAATACAGTTTTGCTAGTAGGTGGTGACCTCTGCGAACGGACAGCACAGCTGTTTGATCCGGCCCATTGGAAATGCATTGGCCTGCGCCGCAGCACGGTGACGCCTGCCCGCGGGAACAGCATTTGCTGGCGCCAGGCTGATCTACTGAACCCGGCAAGCCTGCCTTTTTTGAGTAATGATGAATTCGCCGAGGTCACCCATATTCTGTACGCGCCATCGCCAGACAGCAGGACAGAAGCACACTACACCGGCGTATACTCGCTTGGCCTGCCAAGACTGCTGGGCAGCCTGCCCGCTGGTTGCCTGAACCGCTTACAGCGATGTGTATTGGTGGGGTCATCCGCCGTCTGGGGGCCGTCCGATAATTGGGTAGACGAAGATACGCCAGCCAAGCCAACGAACTTTCGGGCCACCTCGCTTTTGAAAGCGGAAGATGCGCTGCATGCGTCGTTATCGCCGGGTACTGGGGTCTCGCTGCGTCTGTCGGGCTTGTACGGCCCGGGGCGGGTGCAGTTGCTCAAAGGGCTGCAGGCTGGCACGATCACCTCGCCAGACGGGCCCGGCCATTGGGCGAATCGCATTCACATCGATGATGCTGCGCGAGCATGCGCGCATTTGCTAACGATGACCAACCCCCAGCCACTTTACATCGGGACAGACAATTGCCCCATGCCAACAGCACAGTTGTATGATGCGCTGGCGCAGATGATGGGCGTGCCCTCACCTGCCCGGCAGCTACGACCGCCCAGCGGCAAGCGGCTATCGAACGCGCGGTTGCGAGCCAGTGGCTGGACACCCGCATGGCCCAATGCGCTTGAAGGGTATGCGGCGCAACGAGAGTGAGTAAAGTTGAAGAGATTACTCATGACACCGTGGTGCCATATCGTCAGCGCTATGCCTGAACCTTGCATATTAAAATAATAATATAGTATTTAAACAGCAGGCGGCACGCAGTTTATAGTGTGATGACTCACAGCGCATTGCAATTGTTCAATGCGCAAGTATTTGTATCGTGCAACTGCCATGTCATCTTCAGAAGTCATCACATCAGCTCCGCCCCGCCCCCTTGCCCGCGAAGGCCAGGACAGTGCCATTGCGCGCAAGGCATCCACCAGAAAAAGCGCAAGTCAATCACAACTGAAATTACAAACCATTTCCTGGATTGTGCCGGTACTGATCCTTGCGATCTGGGAACTGCTTTCCCGCATTGGCTACATCGCGCCGCAGATCCTGCCTTCGCCCAGCAGCGTGGCGCAGACGGGAATTGAACTGATGCAGAACGGCACCCTGCTTGTCCATTTGGGCTACAGTCTGGCCCGCGCCGCTGTCGGTTTTGTCATTGGCGGGGCGATCGGATTTGCGTTAGGTCTGGCGGTGGGTTTCTCCCGCCTTGCCGAAGCGGTGCTGGACCGTTCCGTACAGATGATCCGGGCCGTCCCGTTTATGGCGTTGCTACCGCTGGTTATTATCTGGTTCGGCGTGGACGAGTCAGGCAAGATTTTCCTGGTCGCCCTGGCCGTGATGTTTCCCATTTATATCAATACGGTCCTGGGCATTCGCCAGGTCGACCCGAAATTGCTGGAAGTGGGCCGTGTTACCGGATTGAGCCGGCGTGAACTGGTGCGCTTGATCATTCTGCCTGGCGCCATGCCTTCCATCCTGACAGGCGTGCGCTACGCGCTCGCGGTAGCCTGGCTGGCACTGGTCATCGCAGAAACCATCGCGACCAACAAGGGTATCGGGTTTCTGGCCATGGATGCACGCGAATTTCTGCAGACCAATGTGATTGTGCTGACCATCCTGATTTACGCGATTATCGGCGTGATCGCCGATACCGTTGCCAAGACGCTTGAGCGCAAACTGCTGGCCTGGCACCCCAACTACGACAAGGACGGCAATCAATGAGTACCCCTTCCAACGCCCGTCTTGCGGTCAGTACACGCGGTCTGCGCCGCCAGTATGGCGAGCAGGTCATCATCGACCATCTGGATCTGGATATCGAATCGGGCGAGTTTGTTGCCCTGCTTGGCGAAAGTGGCTGCGGCAAGACCACACTGCTTCGGGCCCTGGCCCGGCTCGACCAGATTGATGCCGGCACCATCAACGGCCCCACGCATCCGGCAGTGGTGTTCCAGGAACATCGGCTGCTCCCCTGGGGGCCGTTGTGGCGCAATGTTGCGCTGGGAATGGATAACGCATCCGGCAAAGCCCAGGCCATTGCGGCGCTGCGCGAAGTCGGATTGCAGGGCCGGGAAAACGACTGGCCACGCAGCCTCTCGGGAGGTCAGGCGCAACGGGTCGCACTTGCTCGTGCCCTGGTGCGCGAGCCGCGCTTGCTCCTGCTGGATGAACCGTTTGCTGCCCTGGATGCCCTGACCCGCATCAAGATGCATGTGCTGGTCAAAGAACTGGTGCAGCGCCACACCCCCGGCGTGCTGCTGGTCACGCACGATGTGGATGAAGCCATCGACCTGGCTGATCGTATCCTGGTGATGCGCAATGGGCGGATCGCACAGAGCTATCAGACGCGGTCGTCAAGCCTGCAGACGCGTGCCACGCTGCGCCTGGAACTATTGCAGGCGCTTGGCGTAGATATCTCGCAGTTGCAGGCTGCCGCGTAAAGCGCGGCGCCTCGCGCCCATCAATACATCCTTGATCTGCCTGTGCGGCAGGCTTAGGGCTGCTTCGGCATTGCCCGACATTATTTCGTTTGAAATATTAATGAGTCAATTTTTTATCTTCCTGCTCTGTATTCAGAGTAAACGTCGAATCGGAATACTAAATGAAATCCAGATTTTCCTCCCCAGAATTGAACAACGGCAACCTTGACACACCCGCGAGCAGCCCACAGTCAACGCATTCACCGGCCGCCGCCAAAGCCGCTGATCTGAACGCATCCGTGCTGTCTACACCGGCGCTGGCCAGTGCCATGCGCCGTCGGATGCTCCTGGGTGCAGGCGGTCTGGGCGCCCTTTCTCTCGGCGCTTTTGGCGCGGGCGGCTTACTGTTGCCGCAGGATGGGTTCGCCCAGGGTACCCGCAATACGGACACGGTGCGGGTCGGTTATGGTCGCGGCGGGCTGACCCTGGTCGCGCGCGAACGTGGCGAATTCGAGAAGACTCTGGCCGCGCAGGATATCAAGGTGCAATGGGTGGGGCCTTTCCCCAACCATGCGCCCTCACTACAGGCAGTGGTGGGAGGCAGCGCAGATTTCGGATTCTGGGGCAGCACCACACCGGCGCTGGCGGCCATTATTGCCGGTTCCCCACTTGTGTTTACGCAGTTTAACGTTTACAACCCGCGCAGCACCGCCATTATCGTCAAGAAGGATTCGGGCATCAATTCGGTGAAAGATCTGGCAGGCAAGAAAGTGGCGGTCAATCGCTCCGGGCTGGGCGAATTCCTGCTGGTCGCAGCCCTGGAAAAACATGGCGTAGACCGCAAGTCAGTAGAGGTGGTCTACCTGAACCCGCCTGATGCGGCGCCCGCCTTTGGCCAGGGCAAGGTTGACGCCTGGTCCATGTGGTCTCCTGCCGTGGATATTGCACGTGTGAAATTTGATGCCAAGGATATTTTCTTTGAAGGCACCGATCTTGATTTTCTGATTGACTATTCCTCACTGGTTACGCTGCGCAAGTTTGCCACAGAGAACGGTGCCCTCGTACGAGCAGTAATCAATGCCTGGCTCGACGAAGGCAAATGGGTGGATACCCATGCCCGGGAATCGGAAACCCTGGCGCAGAAAGAAGGCAGCTACAGCGACGAGGTGCGCGACCACCTGATTGCCTACAACCGCCAGAACACTTTCTATGAAGCCGACGACCCGTCATTCCTGCAGCAATTCCAGCGTGCGGCCGACTGGCTGGCCGAACGCGCCATTCTTCCCAAGAAGATTACAGTTGCCGAGCACGTTGTGCGCGTCTGATTGAGTAACCCCCTTCGACAAGGAAAAACCATGTCAGAAAAAAAAGCAATTCGACTTGGCGTCAACGTGCTGGCCTCAGGCCGACACGACGCCGCCTGGAAAACCCTGCCCAACCCGGCAACAATCTCGACCGATATCGATGAGTTCGTGAAGATTGCGCAAGTGGCTGAACGCGGCCTGATTGATGCGCTATTCCTGGCAGACGGACCGGGCGGGCTGGTGCCCGAAGCGTACAGCCGACCGTGGCGTGCCCTGGACCCCCTGACGCTGCATGCCGCGTTAAGCCAGGTGACACAACATATTGGGCTGGTGGTCACCACGACGACGCTGTTTGGACATCCCTACACCGTTGCCCGGCAAATTGCCTCGCTGGACCATATCAGCAAAGGACGCGCGGCATGGAACATTATTACCAGCCAGGCGCCGGTGGCCCAGGCAGCCTATGGTGTTGACCACGCGTTCGGGCAGGAAGACCGTTACCAGCGTGCCCGTGAATTCGTGCAGATCGTCACCGGCTTGTGGGACTCGTTCCCCGGCGAAGCGGTCATTGCCGATGCCCAGCGCAATGTCTTCGTAGACAAGCAGTTGCTGCGCCCGATTGACGTACAGGGCACGCATTTTCGCAGCGCCGGAGCGCTATCGACGCCGGTATCGCCGCAAGGCCGGCCCGTTATTTTCCAGGCCGGGCAATCCGAGGACAGCAAGGCCTTTGGCGCGCGCTGGGCCGATGCCCTGTTTACCGGTCAGCGCATTCTGGAGAACGGGCAAAAATTTTATGCCGATGTAAAGGCACTGGCCAGGGGCTTTGGACGCAACCCGGACCAGTTATTGGTGATGCCAGGCTTATTCCCCATTCTAGGGAGCACCGAAGCGGAAGCGAATCGACGCAAGGATGAGCTGGACGAACAACTGGACCATGAAGGCTTGCGCCGTGAACTGGCCCGGCACCTGGCGCTGGACCCGGACGATCTGCCTTTTGACCAGCCCCTGCCCTACGACAAAATCGACGCTGCGGAGCCGAACGTACCCATCGCATCGCGCTGGCATCGTCGCGAAATTCTTAACGAGGCACGACTGCGCAACTGGACGGTGCGCCAGGCGGTGCGCGGCAACCTGGTGGGCGGCCACCGCGTCATTGTGGGCACACCCGAGCAGGTAGCGCAGGACATTATTCACTGGATCGATCAGCAGGCGGCCGATGGGTTCAACCTGAACATAGATGTGCAGACCAGCGGGCTGGAAGATGTGGTGAACCACCTTATTCCCGAGTTGCAAAAGGCGGGACGCTATCGCCGCGAATATGAGGGCTCGACTTTGCGCGAGAACCTGGGACTGGCGCACGCTAACGCTGGCAGTACCAGCGCGAGCACCAACACCGGCGCGTTTCCAGACTCCAGTGAGTCAGCACGCTCAACCGAACCGGTCGCAACATAAGCTTTGGGGTATTGCATAGTATGAATGATGAAAACAGACAGGAAATGGCTGCCCTGCTTGCGGCCCAGCAATCGCGCGTCGCGCAGATCCAGGATGCATTGCTCGATTGGCACGAGGTAACAAAGCGACTGGGTTACGTGGCGCTTTTCGAGCAATTTGCGGCAACCGCAGCGCAACGCGATGTGCAGCACCGCTTGGCTCGGGATGAGGCGGTGCAGATCAAGGCGCAGGGATTCGGTGCGCTGCGACTGGCGCAGGCCGACGGCGGCTCAGGGGTTACGCTACCGGAACTGTTCTTTGTGGTGCGCGACCTGGCCCGCGCCGATCCGAACATTGCCCATATTTTCCGCAATCATTTCTTTGCCGTTGAACAGCATCTGGCTGCGCCCGACACCGCTTTCGCGCGTCGCTTGCTGCCCCAGGTTGCCCAGGGAAAAACGCTGGGCGTGGCATTTAACGAGCTGACCGGCGAGCCGGCCGGCGCCGTCGGACGCACGCCCGGCACGCAACTGGAAAAGGACGATACCCAGTCCGGCTGGCGCATCTCCGGCACGAAAATCTACTCAACGGGCAATTTATACGCCGATTATCTGCTGGCCTCTGTCTCGGATCCCGACTCCGGAACCGTCAAACAATTCTTTGTTGCCACCGACGCCCCCGGCGTGCGCCTGGATGATGACTGGCATGGCTTTGGCCAGAAGCTTACGGGCTCGGGCACCACGGTGTTCGACCGGGTGCACGTTGCACCGGAAGATTTATTTGACACCGCGCCCCGTCCGACCGTGGACACGCCTTGGGGGCCGCGCGTACTGTTCGGTTTCACCTTTCACCAGGTCTACCTGACGACGATTATTACGGGCGTCATTGACCGTATCCTGGCCGACGCCCTCACGCTGGTCGGCAAGCGCCAGCGCAACTATTATCATGGGCTGGCCGATCTGCCGGCTCTGGAACCCGAGATCCAGTCCACGATCGGACGCATTGCCGCCTGGCGCAGCGCCGCACTGGCCAGCACAGACCGGGCCATTCATGCGCTGGATCGAGCCTGGCAGCACAGAAACGACACCAACGCCTACGAGACCTCGCGCCTGTCAACGCTGGCAGCCTCTGAGGCCAAGGTGGTGGTGGACGAAACGGCTGCCACACTGGCTAGCCTGCTGATCGATGTTGCCAGTGGCAGTGGCGTGTCCACGCAAGCGGCGCTGGACAGGCACTGGCGCAATATCAAGGTGATCGCCTCGCACAACCCGCGCATCTACAAGGAGCGGGTACTGGGCGACCACTATCTGAACGGGACGGATTTGCCCACTGGCGCATTCTTCTGACGATTGACCACTTTCGCCTTCCGGATATTTTCAACATGCGCTCCTATCGCCTCTTGCGTCGGTTCTTTGCCGTCGCGCTCGTTGCCGCAACTCAGACTTTTACCACGGGCTTTGCCCAGGCAGTTGAACCTGCAGACGCCGCATGGCCCAGCCATGCGCTCAAACTGATTGTGCCGTTTCCACCCGGGGGCGCTGCAGATTTGATCGGCCGCTATTACGCAGAACAGTTGGGGCAGGCGCTGGGCCAACCTGTCGTTATCGAAAACCGTCCGGGGGCAGGCACGGCCATTGCCGCAGAAACCGCTGCGCGCGCCGCTGCCGACGGCTATACCTTATCGCTTGCAACCAGTGGCCAACTGACCATCCTGCCCAGCCTGAATGGTTCGTTGCGCTTTGATCCGGTCAAGGATTTCCAGCCCGTCTCCCTGCTGGCGTCAGTCCCCAATGTCGTCGCAGTCAATGCCAGCAACACGGATATCCGGTCATTACACCAGTTGATTGACGCGGCCAGGGCCAATCCGGGCAAAATTTCTTATTCGTCTTGTGGTATGGGCACCCTGTGTCATCTCTCGGGAGAGTTGCTGCAGAATCTGACTGGCATAAAACTGCTGCATGTTCCCTATAAAGGCAGTGCGCAGGCCGTATCCGATCTGCTGGGTGGCCAGGTCCAGGTCAGTGTGGATACGCTGACCATTCTGGCGCCTCATATTCGGGCCGGGAAACTGCGCGGCCTGGTCGTGGGTGCGCCAGAGCGTTCCCCACTGATCCCCGATGTGCCCAGCGCCAATGCAGCGGATCTGCCTGGTTTTATTGCCTCCGGGTGGTTTGGACTGGTGGTGCCCTCAGGCACGCCGCAGCCCATCGTACAGCGACTTCATCAGGCGATAGAGCGCATCGCGACCTCGCAAGAAACAGAAAAGATTTTTGGTGAAAACGGCATCACAATCGAGCATAATACGCCGCAGCAGTTTGCCCGATTGATTCAGGATGATCTGCTGCGATGGCAACAGATAATCGACACGGCAAAAGTGCCCAAGGTCGGCTATTGATGCTCGCCCCAAGGCGCAATCCATGATTGCAACTGGCGTACGACCCGGTTGTCAAATGATGATCTTGTCTAGGCAATCTAAAAACAATTGCGACGCCGGGTTATTCATTATTATTTGAATCAACACGTTGCCGGCATTACCAGCTTAAGCAAAACGGATTGAAGGTGCGCTGACGCCGTATCTGCAATGGCAGCGTCGTGGGCACTGGAAATATAAACGTATTCTTTGTAAGCAACCTTTGTTTGGTGAATCCAAACAGTCATGTTGCGAACTGCCTGTTTATCCGTGAACCGCGAATTCCTACAATACATTGTCTCTACAACAATTTTTGAAGGAATCCATCTTATGATTACCCGCGACGTTGTTATCCCTGCCGAGCGCCATGCCTTGTACGAGCAGCACCGATATTCACCCGCCGTCCGCGCCAACGGCCTGCTGTTCGTCTCCGGCCAGGTCGGCAGCAGACTTGACGGCACGCCCGAGCCGCAGCTGGATGAGCAGGTGCGCCTGGCCTTCCGGAACCTCAATGCCATCCTTGCCGCAGCCGGCTGCTGCTTCAACGATGTAGTCGATGTGACTGTGTTCATGGTGGACCCGGACAAGCACTTCGAGCGCGCCTGGAACGTGGCGGCAGAATATTGGGGCGAAGCGCCGTATCCAGCGACAACGGCAGTCGGCGTGACCTGGCTGTCGGGATTCCAGTTCGAGATCAAGGTCATCGCCAAGCTGCCCGATGCAGTGAAGTCCTGAATGGTGCGAACCTCGCCAAGGCGGATGGCCGCAGACAACTGATCATCACAGGCCTGTGCACCGAGGTCTGCGTCGCAATGCCTGTCATCCAGGCCGCAGGCGCAGGCTGGGACATGACCGTGATCACCGAGAAGTCGGGTGCGAATTCGAAGGATCGCGCATCTTTGCAGCAGCAGTTGCTCAATACGCCGGCGCTCAAGAACGCTGGCTAATCCCCGGGTGCAGATACTTACCTTGAAGAAAATCCACCATTGGTCGAGCATGAATAATTTATGCTCGACCAAGTACTATCTGTAAAACATTACTTGTAAAGCATTACCCAAAAATATCGCCACTGCCTATGAGATCCCCAATAATTGGGAGCCCGTCTAAAATGCTAAAAATAGTATCAAGAAGGCCGGAAATCAAATCCATCATTTTCTCCAATCGGTTAGTAGGTATTAAATGGTTAGCAGGTGTTTCTTAATACACCCGGAATAACTTTATGTTACTTGCTGCAAGTTTGTATATTGCAAGCAGGTAAGTAATTGTATTTTTTATTTCATTTGAAATAATGTTCCGGGTTTATTGGCCGAGATGGATGGCAATGGAAAAACGCCCGAAGGCCGATTTGACGGGGCCCAGGGATAAGAAAGTTGCAAATTGAAAGTTTAGTTTTGCATGCTACGCAATTAGTTACAACATTTTCTGATTTTTAATTTATGACGATTATATGAATTTTTTTGCCGAATAATTATGGTGTCGGATGCAATTTTGTAAGCCCGTTATGTAACCGACGCCTTTTATTGGTGTCATTCCTTTATTGGATCAAGGACAGCGAGTAAGCGAATAAAATCGTCCTCTTGAAACGCGCCGCTTCTAATTCACGAATGCAATATGACTGCCTGATGTATCTGCCGTGAATATGCAGAGATTGATAAATCAGCGAGCGCGAATTGCTCACAACGCCATTCATTTGGCGCGCACTACCCATACGGAACAAGCCACGATGAAGATCGAGATTGACGACCTTTCACGCGATGAGATTCATGCCCTTCTCAACGAACACTTACAGAGTATGTACGAACTGTCACCGCCAGAGAGTGTACATGCATTGGATATTGACAAACTCCGCCAGCCGGATATCACATTTTGGACGGCCTGGGACGGTCCGCAACTGCTAGGCTGTGGCGCCCTGAAAGAACTGGATAGTAAACACGGCGAGGTCAAGTCCATGCGTACGCCCCAGGCACTTCGTCGCACTGGCGCAGGGCGAGCCATCCTTGCACATGTGATCGACATTGCCAGGTCAAGAGCATATGAACGATTGAGCCTTGAAACCGGCACTATGGAGGAATTTCTGGCTGCCAGAAGGCTATACGAGAGCTTCGGCTTCTCGTATTGTGGTCCCTTTGGTGAGTACGTCGAAGACCCCAATAGTGTCTTCATGACGCTAGATTTATAAATATCGTTATTTGGGTTGTCGCAGTCATCTATTTGCTATCCGCCAGCAAAGTGCGTAACAGGCCTTCCCGGCTCGACACCTTATCATGCCAATCGTAATCAAGCAGAACAAGGAGACAGAATGAACAGCGGACAATTATTACTGGTCGGTGCCGTCGTTATCATCATCGCTTTGTTGGCGTGGCGTGATATTAAGCGATATCAAGTGCGCAAACGGCGGGACACTTCAAGCGCGGGCTTTTATGCAGGCGCTGTCGGCACCGAGAGCTGGACTGATGGGGGCACGCATTGTAGCGTCTCAGATTCGGGCGGTGACTGCGGTGGTGGCAGTGGTGGTGATAGCGGCGGCGGGTCAGACTAAACAGCGTACCCTGCTCGCAAGTGCGATAGCCCTGTTTTTTTTCTGCCTCACTTAGTCGAGACCATGAGAAATAACGACAAGGCTGGCTGCCCGACGGCATATCCATTTTTCTAATTCATATGGCATAATAAGCGCCATCGGCTCTTCCCATGCCAGAGCCTTCCTACCGGGCCACCTCACTAACGTGGTCAACGGTATCGTCAATATCTGCAGTTCTGGTGAGCATGGTACTCGAAGTGGGGACGTACAGGAACCATGCTGACCGATGCCAAACTGCAGAAGCCCCAATCAAATCACAATTGCTATACGAATAACAATACGGTGAACCACCGTCACGGTCCTTGCGTGGATATTTGCGTGTCTCGCTACGCAACTGCAACCCTCCGCTGCGCCGCCCTGCTTAACACCCTGCTTAACACCCTGCTTAACACCCTGCTTAACACCCTGCTTAATCTAAGCCGCGCACTCCACAGCAAGCGACAGGCCCACACCCTCCACTGCAATCGGCAAGTCACCGAGCAGACCGCTCCGGTCGGCGCCCTGACGCGCAGGTCCTTTCGATCCCCTGAGCGCTGCCGATATCCTGCTTTACTCAATCAAACGCCACGCAAGCATCAAGGTTATACCCCCTATCATTCACCAGCACACTAAGGAGATCCTGGTCATGGCAGCGAACAATGGGCAATTCAATTTCCTGATTATCACCACTGACGAGGAGCGTTACCCTCCTGTATATGAGGATAAGAGCGTTCAACAATTCCGCCAGGCGTATCTGCACGGCATGACCGCGCTGCGCGAAAACAGCCTGGAGATGCACCGGCATTACACTGCCAGCACGGCCTGTAGCCCCAGCCGGACCAGTATTTACACCGGCCAGTACCCTTCCCTGCATGGCGTCACGCAAACGTCGGGCATGGCCAAAGAATGGTACGACCCGAACATGTTTTATCTGGACCCCAACACCGTACCCACCATGGGCGACTATTTTCGCGCCGGCGGTTACCGCACCTTTTACCGTGGCAAATGGCATCTGTCGCACCCCGACATCATTCTGCCCGGCAGTGTGGATACCATGATGAGCACCAATGACGACGGTACACCCATACCACGCGCGGAGCAATTGTATAAATCGGCGAATAAGCTGAATGAATATGGTTTTGACGGCTGGATCGGCCCCGATCCACACGGTTCATCCAAAGCCAACGCGGGTGTCAACCGAGATCCGGGCTTTGCCGATCAGATAATCGGCCTGCTGGATGAGCTGGAAAACGATGGCAGCAACCAGCCCTGGCTCACGGTGGCTTCGTTTACCAATCCGCATGACATCGTGTTCTTCGGCACGCCGTGGCTAAAGGGCTTCGGCTATAACTATGATTTTCCGGATTTCATCAAAAACCTGAACCTGCCGCTGCCGCCAACCCGCTGCGAGGACTTGTCCACCAAGCCCCGGGCGCAGAAGGATTATGCTGAAAAATACGGCGAAATGTTCTTCCGCAACCCGACCATTCCCCAGTACTTCCAGATGTATTACTACCTGCAGTACGTGGTCGACCAGGAAATCCTCAAGGTTTACCAGAGGCTACGCAACAGCCGGTTCTTTCAGAACACCATCGTTGTTTACACCTCGGATCACGGCGATATGCTAGGCGCGCACGGCGGCATGCATCAGAAATGGTATAACGCCTACGAAGAATCCCTGCATATCCCGTTCATCATATCCAATCCCACCTTGTTCAGCGGCCAGAAACACAGCCAGGCATTAAGCAGTCATGTAGACATCCTTCCCACCCTCCTGGGCCTGGCCGGCATCAACCAGGAACAAGCCGCCAGCGAACTGCAACCCAGCCATTCCGAAGTGCATCCGCTGGTGGGTGCCGATCTGTCCGAGCTGGTGCGCAGCAGCGGCGCCAGCGGCAGCAGTGACGATGCGCTCTATTTCATGACAGATGACGAGGTGAGCGAAGGCCTGACCGACGTCAACCCGCGTGGCAATCCGTATTCCCCCATTGCCGAGCCCAGCCATGTGGAAACCGTTATCACGCATCTAATAAATGATATCGGCGAAAAACATCTGTGGAAATACTCGCACTACTACAGCAACCCGAAATTCTGGGGCGGCGCCGGCAACCCCGACCAAAGCATTAGCCCGCAGCCCGAAGGCGGCCCGGCCGAATTCGAGCTGTACAACCTGAGCGAAGACCCGCTGGAAACCAACAATCTGGCTGGTCATTGTGGCCAGACACCCGCAGCTGACACCGTAATCAAGGCGCTGCGGGCCGTGATGCGGGAGCAGCGAGCCAAGAAACGGCTGCGGCCGAGTGGGCAGGCGGGGGATTGAGATGAGCGGGATAATAATCGGGGAGCCGTTTATACCGTGCTCCCCTGAATAGTGGAACAGCCCGTTCGCACGAGTGACCGGTCAGGCAACCCAGATCGACGCACCGACCGAAATGTCAGGATGCCCGATTGCGGCCGGTGATCCTGGCTATGATTGTGGCGCGCACTTGTTCAATGTGATGCTCCATCGCCTGACGGGCGGCCTGACCGTCACCGGATTCCAGTGCATCCACCACTGCCAGATGTTCCTGGGCAACTTCATGACGTCGCGCAGGCTGTCGTCCGAACCGGAACATGGCGGTGCGCGTGCGCATCTCAATAATCACTTCTTTTAGCACCGGGTTATCTGCGGCGCTCGCAACCAGCAGGTGAAGCTCCTCCTCGTCTGGCGGCTCGCTCAGTTTGGTATTGTCAGACAGCGACAACACTGCTTTGGCCCGCTGACGAATACGTTCCAGTACTGGCTTGGGCACATGGCCGGCGGCCAGACGGGCCGCTTCACCTTCAAGCACACGCCGCACATCAAGGATATTGATCAGCTCTTCAATGGGCAGGCTACGCACGACCAGCGCACCGCTCTTTTGTCGTTCCAGCAGGCGTGCCCCTTCCAGGCGGCGGATCGCCTCACGCAGTGGGGTGCGTGAAATACCCAGTTGCAAGGCGAGCTGGCGCTCGGTGATCAATTCCGCCGGGGCAAGCTCGCCGCTCAGAATCATGGACTGCAGGGAACGATGGGCCTGTTCCGACAGCGAAATATCGGACCCGTTTTCTGATGGCGCAGACAGATTGGAAGTAGGCATGTTTTCAGTTTCAATTAACGTAGGCATCTATTGTAGCGTGCTCTTGTGTAATAGCGGTATTTATCTGGTATACCAATTGACGACCAGTAGCATTCCTGATATTCTGCCGCACATGAACTCATCAAACACAACGAATGTACTGGTCCCCTTGGGAGCTTTGGGGGCAGGTGTCAAGGCCGAGGATGTCTCGGCAGGCCTGGCGGCTGGGGCCCATGCCATTGCCTGCGATGCCGGCTCGACCGACAGCGGGCCGGCCTATCTTGCCACCGGACGATGCAAGTACTCACGAGCAGCCATCAAATCCGACCTTGCCATTTTGATGCGTGCCCAGCATGAATCCAAAGTGCCGTTGCTGATCGGCTCTTGCGGCACATCGGGCAACGACGACGCGCTGGACTGGACACGCGATATCATGCTGGAAATCGCTGCCGAGCAGGGGTTTCATCCACGCATCGCTTTGCTTTACTCGGAGCAGCAGCCGGCGGCCATCCGGCTGGCGGCAGAACAAGGACGCGTCGCTCCCTTGGCGCCCCTGACCGAGGTCGATCCGGCCGTTTTTGAACAGTGTGACCGCATTGTCGCTCTGATGGGCCCGGAACCCTATATTGCCGCCCTCCAGGCTGGTGCCGATATTGTGCTTGGCGGACGCACCACCGATACCGCCGTGCTGGCCGCCATGCCACTTATGCATGGTAAGCCGGCGAGCGCCGCCTGGCACGCAGGAAAAATCGCCGAATGTGGCGGGCTGTGTTCCGTCATGCCACGCGAGGGCGGCGTGATGATGCGGGTAGGCGACGGTTTTTTCGAGATTGAACCTCTGCGGGCGACCAATCGCTGCACCCCTTACACAGTCTCCGCACATATGCTTTACGAGAACAGCGATCCGTTTTTGCTCCATGAACCGGGTGGCGTGCTCGATGTATCGCAGGCACGCTACGAAGCACTCAATGAACGCTGCGTCCGGGTCACGGGATCGCACTTTGAGCCGGGTCCCTATACGATGAAGCTCGAAGGCGCGGCCTCTGGTGCCTACCAAACAATCATGCTGATCGGCATTCAGGACCCCAAAGTGCTGAAAGAATTGCCCAGATTCCTGGAGCAGATGCATCAGAAACTTGTCGCTCGCGTACGCGATACCCTGTCCGATCCTGGACTGGCGTTCGACATTTCGCTTCGCCCATATGGCTGGAATGCCGTCAGTGGTGTGCCCACCACAACAATACCGTCGGAGATCGGATTGCTGTTCATCGCCACAGCGCCCACGCAAGAGTTGGCGACACAGATTGCCAAAACCTGCAACCCGCTTTTCTTTCATATGCCATTGAACCAGGAGGCAGAGTTGCCCACCTATGCTTTCCCGTTCTCGCCGGCAGAAACAGAACGTGGCGCTGTGTACGAGTTCAAACTGAACCACCGTGTGACGGTGCAGGATCCACTAGAGCTCGTCCGTACGGTTTTCATCCATTCGAAGGAACCTATCCATGCCTAAACTCATAGAGGTCTGCCGCCACGTCCGTTCCAAGAACGCCGGGCCGTTCTGGATCACAGTCGATCTCTTCTTCAAGGGCAAACCGGAGTTTCTTTGCTGGGCAGAGGCGCGCGAACTGCAGTGCAATGCGATTGCCGGAATGTTCGGCGTCGAAGCGGCTGCGGTAAAGCGCTTTGCCGTGCCGCAGCTCCACGTACTGAAAATATCGTTTCCCCGCAAGATACCGCAAGGCGGCGCCTTCGAGCGCGATATGCACGCAGGCCAGCAATATGTGCGTCTGCTTGATATTGAACTGACGTCGGACTAAACACTAGCCATGGATAAAAGGAGGAACGAAATGCCAACAACTAAAATTTCAGAGCATCATTCGCATCCGGCAACAACCGGCGGAGCCGGTTTTCGATGAACGCGAATTCACACGCCGTCGCTTCGGCACCAATCAACATCACCCGCAAGTCACGCGAAGGCCGCGGCATCCAGATCGGCGTGACGGTCATTACCTTGGTACTGATCGCCATAGCGCTTGTTCCGACAGTGCTGCAGGTGTTCATGGACCGGCCGCTCTACTACCCCGAAGCCGCCTGGACCCTGTTCGGAAATTTCCGCCTGTTGTTCCAGGATGAGGAAATACGCCGGACTGTGGGTGCGACAGGGATCTTTACCCTCATCTCCGTCACTTTCTCGATGATTTTTGGCGTGGGGGCTGCCGTGCTACTGGAGCGAACGGATATGCCTGGGCGGCGCCTGCTGGGCGCCCTCGCCTTATCGCCGCTGTATCTATCGCCTCAGGTTATCGGCTTCGGAGCCATCATTGCCTATGGTCCGATGGGAATCATGACGCTTCTGTTCCAGGAAGTGACGGGGGTTGATGCGCCATGGGACCTGTATACACTGACCGGTATGGCGCTGGTCACCGCCCTGTCCAATGCGCCGATCACGACCTTGTACTGTATTGTGTCGGCACGCCAGCAAGACCCCAATCACGATGCCTCTGCACGTATCACCGGCGCGGGCACCTGGCAGATTCTGCGCCGTATCAGCCTGCCCTTGATGCGGCCGGCGCTTATCTTTGCCCTTATCATGAATGTCGTCAATTCAGTCGAAACGCTGGCGATTCCGCTGATCATTGGCGGACCCGTGCAGATCGATCTGATTACAACGCTGATCTACAAGCGCAGCTTCCAGTCATCCGGCATCCCGCAGTACGGACTGGTTGCGGCGCTGGCACTGGTGCTGATCATTTTCGTCAGTCTGCTGTTCTGGCTGCAGCGGTTTCTGATGCGCAAATCATTCCGTTTTGTTGGCGTCGGGCCAAAGGCCGGCGCTGCCAGACGCCTGCCGCTTGGTCCGTGGCGCTGGGCAGCCACTGGTGCATTGGGCGCATACGTGCTCTTTGGCGTCGTGGTTATCGTAGGTGCCGTCGTCCTGCGCTCTGGTACGTATATTATTGCGCCGGGGGTGCCCATCCTGGAGACGCTGACAACCAGGAATTTCATGGACTTGCTGGCCGTCGATGTCTACCGGCGCTCCATCGTCAATACGGTGGTGCTGGCACTGATCGGTGCTGCAGCCGGCACGGCGCTGATCGCCGGTATAGCACTTGTTACGCAGCGCTCGAATTTTTTCCTGCGCCGCTTGCTTGACGCATTCGCGCAATTACCCCGCGTGCTGCCCGGCATGATTGTCGGCCTGGGTGTTTTCTATGCATCGGTGTTCATCCCCGGCATGTCCGTTCTGCGCGATACCATCTGGTTGCTGTTAATTGCCTTTCTCATCCGCTTTATGTCTGCCGGTTACGGTATCGTGGCGCCCGCCTTGGTGCAGATCACGACCGACTTTGACAAAGCTGCCCAGGTGGCCGGAGCAGGTTGGACGAAGACCATGTTTCGCATCGTCGTGCCCCTGCAAAAGCACGCCCTCCTGTCATGTTTCGTATTGCTGATGGTGCTTATCATCAAAGAGTACGCCTCGGCGGTGTTCCTGATGGCGCCGGGCAGTGAAGTAATCGGTTCGACCATGCTCAGTCTGTGGGCACAGGGCAGTATCGGACCGGTCGCTGCCCTTTCCGTGGTGCAGATTGGCTTGACCGCTGTGCTTGTGGCAATTTCAACTCGTATTTTTGGAGTACGGCTCTATGGCTGATGTGGTAGTAGAAAATCTCGGCCGGCAATTCGGCTCGACAATGGCCCTTGACGATATCTCTTTCGAGGTGCGTTCGGGAGAATTCGTTACCCTGCTCGGGCCCTCGGGTTGCGGCAAGTCAACGACGCTGGGCGCCCTGGCTGGTCTGGACCGACCCACGTCGGGCCGCATCAGTATCGGCGGGCAATGTGTGTTCGATGGCGCTCGCAATATTTTCGTTGATGCGCGCTATCGCAAGCTGGGCCTGATGTTTCAGACGTACGCGCTATGGCCGCACATGACAGTCTATGGCAATCTGGACTTTGCCCTCGAACTCAATGGCGTGCGCGGGAAGGAAGCCCGCTCGCGTATAGATGAAGTGTTGGCCATGGTGGATATGGAAAAGTTCGCCTTGCGTTTTCCTGGTGAACTTTCCGGTGGACAATAGCAACGCGTAGCACTAGCGAGGACAATGGTGTACCGGCCCACGATTCTCTTACTGGATGAACCCTTGTCCAACCTTGACGCCAGCCTGCGTGAAAAAGCGCGACTCTGGCTTGGAGACATTCAACGCCGCACGGGCATGACAACAGTCTTTGTCACGCATGACCAGACCGAAGCACTGTCGTTGAGCGACCGGATCATCGTGATGAATGGCGGGCGCATCGCGCAGATCGGCACGCCCACCGAGGTCTATCAAAACCCAGCTACCGCCTTTGTTGCGGAATTCGTTGGAGCGAGCAACCTGTTCGTGGGCACAGTCCAGGCTCCGGATCAGCGTGGCGCGCGCGTGAAACTGGAAAATGGACCCGTGCTCTCGCTGTTGCATAACGATGCACTGCAAATCGGCGCCCAGGTAACCCTTAGCGCCCGCCCCGAGAATCTGCAAATGAGCGCCAGACAGGAGGCCGACACCTACCCTGCCGACATTGTATCGAGAAGCTATATGGGCTCACGGATCCTTGTCGAAGTGCGCCTTGGAACCCAGACGCTACGCGTGGAAGTGCCTGCGACAGGCGCGCCTGTTGAAGGGTTCCTGCACATTCCGCAAGAATCATTGCGCGTATTCGCATGAGACCAGAATCATTCCTCAACCCGAAGCTTTATCCCGTATCCACTTTTTAGGAGTCGTAATGAAACGCAGATCATTCGTCCAGTTTTTTGGCCTGGCCGCGCTTGGCACGCCTCTTATGAGTCATGCGCAGGATTCTATTGCGGGCGACAAGACGCTTGTTAACGCCTCACAGTCCGAACCTGATGTGCTGGTTTATTCGAATCTTCCCAATTATGTATGGAAGCCCTTTCGTGACCTGCTCGGGCGCACTTACCCCTGGATCAAGCTGGCGACGACCGACATGGGTGCTGAACTCTGGGAACGCTACTTTGCCGAGTCGGCAGCGGGAACACGCACGGCAGACATTATTACCACGACGGCGCCGGATCGGATTGCCGACTTCATTGACCGCGGCGAGATGATGCCCTACGTTTCGCCGCAATCGGATGCATTGCCGGCCTGGAGTCGACCGGAAACAGGGCTCTACACCATCTCGGCCAGCCCGGCGATCCTCATGTATAACCGCTTTCTCGTGAAAAAGCCCACGCAGTCCATCCGTGACATTGTGGCGATGGCCACTGATGACCCCAAGGGTATGAGGGGAAGGATTTCCACCTATGATGCCGCGGCCAATCCTTTCGGCACCGCCATGTTCGCGACCTGGCTCAGAGGGAAAGACAACGACTGGCCCGTTCTCGAACCTATCGGGCCCCTGACGCGGCCGGAAACCGGTACCGCCGTGCAGCGGGAAAAACTGATGACTGGAGAATACAAGGTTGCCTTTTTCTCCAGCAGCGTCTCGCTGGTCGCCCTGGAACGTCCCGAAGTGAAAAGGCTGGTGGGCTGGGACTACATCAAAGACGGCACGATGGTAGCCCTGCAGGGCGCCTTGATCACCAAACGAGCCAAAAGCCCGAACTCGGCCAAACTTGTGATGGATCTCATGCTTTCGCGCGAAGGCCAGCGCGCCCTGGCGACCTCTGGCATGACGCCGTACCGGTCCGACATTGAGCAGGCGGGCCTGCCCTTTAACACGCTGCAGACCGTGCGCGACAAGATCGGCGAAGAAAATCTCATTTACTACAACTATGACCGCAAGCAACTGGCAAGCTGGCCGCAAGTGGTTGAAAAGTGGAAATCCGTATTCAAGGCAGGACGATGAACCATGCAGTCCCAGCCCCCTTTTAGCATAACGGAGAGCATGATTTGACATCAGCTACGGATCAGGCCCGGCAATCGGAGAACACCGCCTCCATGCAAACAGACAGCATGTTGCCTCGCACATCTGCAGGCTCCGCAGGGCTTTCTGCAAGCGCAATAGTAGATCTGTTGCGTGCGATGGAATCAGCAGGACTGGAACTTCACAGCTTCATGCTGGCCCGGCGTGGCCAAGTGGTGGCCGAAGCCTGGTGGCATCCCTACGGGGCAGAGCGTGTGCATATGATGCATTCAGTGACCAAGGCGCTGACCTCCACAGGCGTTGGCGTAGCCGTGCACGACGGGCTGTTCTCGCTGGATGATCGTGTCATCTCGTTCTTCCCCGAACGAGCGCCTGCTGACTTATCCGGACATCTTGCTCAGATGCGCATACGAGATCTGCTTACCCAGACCTCCGGTCACGACCACGGTGTATCAGGCTCTGTTTGGCGAAGCATAGCCACCAGCTGGATCGATGAATTTCTGAAGATTCCGGTCAAACATCTCCCTGGCACGCACTTCCAGTACTCAAGCGCCACCAGCTTCATGCTCTCGGCAATCGTGACGCGAACCTCGGGCCAATCCCTGCAAGACTATCTGGCTGCACGGGTGTTCGAGCCTATTGGCATGCGATCCGTCCTTTGGGATATGGGTCCCGAGGGCATCAACCCAGGAGGCAATGGCGCGAGCATGACCTCCGAGGACCTGCTGCGACTGGCAATCCTTTATGCGGCTGACGGCTGCTGGAATGGAAATCGCATCCTGCCCGAAGGCTGGGTAGCAACGGCTTCGCAAGCTGCCGCCTCCAGGCCCTACGGCTACCACTGGTGGGTCTGGCCCGAACAACCGGGCTTCTTTGCGTTCGGCGCATTTGGCCAGTATGCTTTCGTGTTCCCGGAACATGAGCTTGCCCTGGTAACGACCGCTGCCGTACCAGGCTCTATCAGCCGACCGGATATCGGCATACCGCCGCTGGTCTGGGAATATCTGCCGAGCCTCATCGCCGGCGCTGATTCGTCGAGCGAGTCTGAGCTGTCGCTTACCAGATATACCCAATCTCGCTCACTCAGCCTTGGCGGAGTCGATGTACCGGACAATCAGGCTTGCACAGTGAACGGCTTGCGCTTCAAGGCCGAATCCAATGCAGACGACATTTGCGCGATACGGATTGACTTCAATGGATCGAGTTGTTGTGTTCAGTTTGAGTACCGCCACCACACGCATAGCATTAACGCGGGCCTGGACGGAACGCATGTGGAATCGACCACGACCTTACCCGGCGCAGGCCTGCATCATGGTTACGAACCCGGCCAACTGGCGACGGTGGCCTGGGGCTATTGGCATGAACCCAATGTTTTCACGCTCAAATGCCAATATATCGAGACTGCTTTCTGCGACACATTCATTTTCGCCTTCGATAAAGGTGTATTGAACATGCAGCGATCCGTGAACGTGAACGGAGGCAACACCCAACGCCCTATCATTCGTGCCCACGCCGAAGATCCAGCCATGAGCTGAAAACCTATCCACTACTGTGCTGCCAATACATTTCGGCGGGTAGCGGGTCAGTGTGTCAATGGGCCCATGCGCACGCTGTCCAGCCACACATCTAGGCGTGTTTTGAGGGAAAACGGTGTTTGCCAGCTTTCACTTCGCGCCGGTGTGCCACAGCTGCAGTACATAGATCGTTTCGCCCTGAATTTCGTAGCGAATTTCATATTGTCCTGCCAGAATGCGCCGCACCTCATGTGGCTCGAGCTGAAACAGCTGTCCGCCAATGCGCGGATTGGTTAGCAAGATCGTTGGGGCTTTGGTCAGATTTTGCACCACTCAGGCGGCGGCTGACTTGTTCGCGGGAGCTAAAAATTTGTATAGACGCGCCAAATCGGAAAGCGCCTTGCTGGTCTATTCATGATCGTCAGTGCGCGATTCAGCTTTAGGCATAGCATCCACCTGACCATAGCCACCATAGCAGTTACTCCCCCTCCTTGGCCTTCTTGCGACGATTCGCAATAAACCGCGCCTTCTTCTCCTTATTCCCGCACGTACCCATATCACACCACCGGCGGGTTCGACTCTGGCTGGTGTCAAAAAACGCGGCCTGGCAACTGGCTGATGCGCACAAGGCCAGTTTTCCGTCGCGTTCCCCTGCCAGGATGCTGATCGCATCGGCGGCGATCACGCTTAAGGCATCTTGCACGCTGGAAGCGGAGCCCAGCTTCCATTGCCGCTTACATTCGGGCGTCAAAAATGCAGCCGCCTTGCCCTGGGCACTGCAATCGTTGATAACCTGGATGGAAGATGCAGGCAGCGCCGCTCCGATCGCGGCGGCTGTCGCGGCTGCGTGAATGGCCTCCCTTAGTTCCCGGGCCCGGTTGAACTGGGCGGCGGTACACGTTTGCACCGCCAGGCCATAGACAGCCAGCCAGTCGATAAGCCGCTGCGGCGTAGGAATGCGCTCGATCGGATTGCCGCAACGCTCGGAAAGCGTCCCCGTGAAGCTGGTTGCCAGCACACTACCGAGGCGAAAGTCAGGATATTCAGCACGCATAGAACCACCTTAGCTGGTTGACGATATTATTGATGACATGTTACAACCATCTTAGCCGGTTCGCAATAGCATGTGGCCGGATCCACGATAGCAAGGAGATCTCATGCCTAGTCTGACCAGCGAAGTACACGCATTTGAAGCCCACGCAACTGATGCCGATCTGGACGATCTGCGCACACGATTAGCCGCGGCGCGGCTACCGGAGGCAGAGACAGTCTATCGCTCCGCCCCAGACCCGCGTCGTTGGGACCAGGGCGTGCCGCTCGCGGACCTGATTGATGTAGTGAATTACTGGCGCACCGGATATGATTGGCGCGCGTTCGAAGCGCGCCTGAACCAGATCGGCCAGTACCGCACCACCATCGATGGCCTGGGAATTCACTTCCTGCATCGCCAATCCCGGCGTGCCGACGCTACGCCCCTGATCATGACGCACGGCTGGCCGGGCAGTGTTGCCGAGTTTGTCGATATCATTGAGGAGCTGGCAGACCCCAAAGACGCAAACACGCCGGCATTTCATGTTGTGGCCCCGTCACTGCCAGGCTTTGGCTACAGCGACAAGCCGGCCACTACCGGCTGGGGAACCGAGAAAATCGCGGCCACCTGGGTGAAACTGATGGAAAGGCTGGGCTACAGCAAGTTTGTCGCGCATGGCGGCGACTGGGGAGGTGTGATCACCACCATCCTGGCCGGTCGTTTTCCGGAACACGTTCTTGGCATCCACTCCACGCTCGCGCAGGCGCCGCCAGGGCTCCTAACAGATGGGTTAACGCCGGCCGAGCGCCAATGGACCGAACAAACCCGCGACTTCTGGCAGTATCGTGCCGCGTACGCCAAGCAGCAGGCCACTCGGCCGCAAACTATCGGCTACGCGCTAGTCGACTCCCCAGTCGGGCTGCTTGCCTGGATCATGGACAAATTCTATGAGTGGACAGACAGCGAAGATAGCCCGTTCGAGCGAATTTCCCGGGACCGCATTCTTGATAACGTCACCTTATATTGGCTAACGCGCAGCGGCGCATCGGCCGCCCGTATCTATTATGAAAGCCACAACTCGCTGGACCCGGAACTTCGGGTGGAGGTGCCGGCGGCGATTAGCATTTATCCCAGGGATATTGAAAAGTGTCCGCGCCCCTGGGCGCAGGAAAGGTATAGGAAGATTGTGAGATGGAGGGAGCCTGAGGCTGGGGGGCATTTTCCGTCGTTGGAGGTGCCGGGGGAGTTTGTTAGGGATTTGCGCGAGGGGTTGGGGGTGGTGTTGAGGAAATAGTGAATGCGACTTCGATGATAGCTAAGCAAAGACGCCATTTACGATGAGTCGGATTGTAACTGTTGGCGAGAGAACTGGTAGTTGGGACAGCAACAAGAGATGCTTACTGCAGCCTTAAAACCTGCCATTCAATAAAATATTTCCGGTACCCAGAGGCAGTGTCTGCCAACAACGCCTCTTCGTAAGACATAAAAGCATGCCGCGGTCATTAGAAACTGTATAACCCAATACATTCAAATCTAATTCTGTACGGAAAATAGGCATTTGTTGGAAATGAACCTGCACAACTGAACAAGCTGAGAACAATCGCCCGAAGGCTGCCCATAAAAAGTGCACTCATCATTGGGAAAGTAGTCTTCGACATTATCAGGCTGGGCTATGTTATAGTCATAGCGTTTTGTTACATTCAGATAGATATTAGCAAGAACGTCAGCTTCCTGCAATAACCGACCACTCCATCAAATGAAACATGCGGCATAGGAGACCTTAGCATGAGGTTGATTTGTAAAAAATCAGAAAGGAAACGCTAATGGCGCGAGAACACAGGCTTCCCCCGAGTGCTGCTTGTCTATCTGCATCCCTGCGGGATCTAGGCTATTCACTCCACACCGCCATCGCTGATTTGATCGACAACAGTATCTCAGCAAGTGCCGATTTGATCGATATCATTTGCGACATATCATGCAAACAGCCAGTTGTCATAATTCTAGATAATGGCAGAGGGATGACCGAAGACGAGCTTCTGACTGCGATGCGTCATGGAACAAACAACTCAAGACGGCAACGGTCACCTCAAGATCTTGGACGTTTTGGTCTAGGGCTTAAAACCGCTTCATTCTCTCAATGTCGTTCCCTAACGGTGGTGAGCAGAAGTGATGATGTGTTGTGTGGCGCGGAATGGAACTTGGATCGCATCGATGCTGCAGACGACTGGATCCTGAATATTCTCGACGACGACGACATTAAGAAATTGCCTTATGCAGATCGCCTTAAAAAACAGGGTACTGCAGTTATCTGGCGCGACCTTGACCGAATGATGGAGGATGCGGAGGGAGAGCGTCGGCACGAGATTGTCAACGAAAAACTAAATACGGTCGATAGACACTTGTCACTAGTCTTCCATCGATTCCTCTCCGGGGAGCTCAAAGGACATGCCAAAATTTCGATTACCATAAATGGCCATCCGGTGTCCGCCGTTGACCCTTTTTGCAAAAAGAACCCCGCAACTCAAAGACTCCCAGAGGAAATCGTGCGCATTGGTGATGCGGAAGTACGTATGCAACCCTATATATTGCCTCACCACAGTCGCTTATCCGCTTCCGAATACGATTACTATCAGAATCGTAGTGACTTTATTTCCAATCAAGGGGGATACGTTTACCGTAACGGGCGCTTAATGGCTTGGGGCGATTGGTTCCGATTGGTGCCAAAGGGCGAAGCCACTAAGCTAGCTCGGGTACAAATAGATTTTCCTAACACTCTGGACGAAGCTTGGACGATCGATATCAAGAAATCACGTGCTCGTCCCCCTCATGTTGTTCGTGAACGCCTACGTCAGATCATCTCAAAAATCACCGCTCGCAGCGTGACAGTCCATAGAGGCCGAGGACAAAAGCTGTTTCACGAGGTGACCGCTCCACTATGGGAGCGATACTCCGACCAAACTGGAATCAGATATGCAACGAACGGCGCTCATCCGCTTGTGCAGCGACTCCGGCAGCGACTTGACAGAGAAGGAGCCCGACATCTTGACCTCCTCCTTGAAGCGACCTCCGCCTCTCTACCAATCGAAATGATCTATTCAGATTACTCGACCAGCCCTCGGGAAGTGAATCAAATACCATCAATACAGGAGGTAAAAGACTCTCTGCATGATTTAAAGATTGCGCTATGGGGAGACGCTCCAGGTGATGAGACCGCATTCAGGGACATTGTCAGGTCTACGCGACTTTTCAACGAGCACAACGATATCGTGGAAGAGTACATAAATGGAGAGTTTGTATGAACCATAAGAACACTGATAAAGAGAAAGGAGTTATTTCCGCTTTAATCACCGCCTTCGAAAGTCGCGACATCCCCCCTTCTCGAGCAGAGATCCAAGAAAAAGCAGCCGCACTTGCGCCTATTCTTGGATATGATGGCGACTTGGATGACATCATTACAATGGCGGAAACCATCATCCCTTCTCGCATGAATGCGGGTGAGTCTCTCATTGATCCAGAAGCAAAACATGATGAAGAGTGGGCCAGTAGACGCGAAATCGGCAATACGTATACTGCCGCCTATGCAGATCATCTGCAGAGACAAAATTGGAATCCAACTGTCATCAATACACTGTTGAATGTAGACGGCTCCAAAATACTCGGTCTGCTTCAGGACCCCACCAGCGATGGCACTTGGAATCGCCGCGGATTGGTAATCGGCCATGTACAGTCTGGCAAAACAGCCAACTACATGGGTGTCATCGCCAAAGCGGCCGATGCCGGTTACAAATTCATCATTGTCATCGCTGGCATTCACAATAATCTGAGAAAGCAGACCCAAGAGCGCATCGATGAAGGATTCATCGGGCGCTCCAGTGACCCATCAAGTAGAGTAAAAATCGGGGTCGGACTGAATGCTGAATACCCCCATCCAGCCACACTCACTAATATTAACGATGATTTCAATGCAAATACCGCTGCACGAATGGGTTGGCGCCTCAACGACTTTAGTAAACCCGTCATTCTCATAATCAAAAAAAACGTCAGTACTCTGGATGCACTTCACAAGTGGCTAAAAGCCATGAATGCGAGAGGTGATGGGCGCATTTCGGATATCCCTATGCTGATGATCGACGACGAAGCGGACAATGCATCTATCAATACGAACAAGGACGACATTAATCCGACACGCACCAACGCTGGAATTCGCACTATTCTCGGACTCTTTACAAAATCTTGCTATATTGGTTATACCGCAACTCCGTTTGCCAATATATTCATAAATCCAGACGCCTATGACCCTGAGGCGCGAGAGGAACTTTTCCCCAAAGACTTTATATATTTGCTCGACGCTCCCACGACATACTTTGGTCCAGAAAAAGTATTTCTCGATGAGGCAACAAGCGCCGACATACTCAAGAACATTGAGGACTGCGAAGATTACCTTCCGTTTTCCCACAAGAACGGACGTCCAGTCCCTGAACTACCTCCCAGCCTCTATAGAGCACTGAACCAGTTCATCGTAGCGCGGGCGATTCGCAATCTACGCGGACAGGAGCGGAAACATTGCTCCATGCTGATAAATGTTTCGCGTTTTGTATCAATTCAGAAAGAAGTGAAAAGTTTCATCACCCTGCGGATAGAGAGGCTTCGTGAAGCGGTAAAGGCAAACTACCTGATGCCCGATGAAGTTTCGATGAAGAATTCCTACATGAAAGATTTGAAGATAGCTTTCAACAGCGAATTTTCTGAGTGTGGGTACTCATGGACTGAAGTAAAACGTGCCTTGTGGGGAGTTTTCGCAAACATCCGAACCTATGTGATCAACAGCAAGAGTGACGAAGTGCTTGATTACGGAAAGTACCAGCGAGAGAACACCGGGCTCACGGCCATCGCTATTGGCGGACTTAGCCTGTCACGGGGCCTCACCATAGAAGGGCTAACTATCAGCTATATGTATCGTAACACTCGGATGTATGACACATTGATGCAAATGGGTCGGTGGTTTGGCTACCGCCCAGGCTACGAGGACCTATGCCGAGTTCACCTACCTCAAGGATCAATAAACTGGTACTCGCATATTGCCAGTGCGTCTGAAGAACTTCGACAACAAATCAGGCGAATGCGGAAGATCGGGGTGAGCCCTAAAGATTTCGGCTTATATGTTGAATCGCATCCTGACAGCTTGCTGATCACTGCCGGTAACAAGATGCGAAGTGGCGAGAAAATTAAGCTTAATCAGAACTTCACCGGTAAGATAATTGAAAGCACGCTACTGCCACTTGACCCCAATATAAACAGTAAAAATGAAGCACTTATTGCAGAATACTGGCAAACCCAATTCGGAGGAAATATCAGAACGACCGACAAAGGCTGGTTCATCCCCGACGTAAAGCTTGAAAAGATTGAAGAATTCCTGACGAAATTCCGATCTCATAAGGATGCCATTCTCCAGAAGTCTTGGGCTCTTAATTATCTCCATGCAATCGCCTCAACATTCTCAACAGGTGACGTGCTATTGATTTCGAAAGGACCAGGTGATGAGGAAAATTTCAAACTCGGCGCACAGGACCGAACAGCAGAGGATGCGACACATGATGAGTGGCGTTTATCAAAACATCGACTGGCTAGCCGGGGAGACGAAAGTTTAGGTTTGGGTAATCCTCAGTTAAAAGCTGCCGAAGCACTTGCTGCGGAGGATAAAAAGAGCAAAAGTGAGCAGCCGTCCGACTTTCATTTTCGCGTTGTACGCAACAAACCTCTTCTGATGTTACACGTTCTGAAACCCACCAAGAATGACGAATTTTCTGAACAACGTGTCCCTGCATGGGGCTTAAGTTATCCCGACGGACTTTACAACACCCGAATTGAGGTTGAGGTGGTCGCAAATCGAGTATGGATAGAGAAAATGTATGGGTCTCTGGACGATGATCCTGACACGGAAGATGACTACGATGACGAATAAATTAGCGCCTTGGGATGAGATTCCCACGCCAGCTATGGATTTTACGGTTGTCCGTGTAGCTAATGCTACCGGCGTCCCAATATACTGGGGGCGTGATCTCGCAGGACAATGCCTATTTATAATAGCGCTCGAGGGCGACTTAACCGAACAGTTCCGCAGTGGAATAGTGTCTCTGCACGGTATCAATATTGATTTACGCAACGGCGACGGAGCAAAACAGCAGCGATTGATCCTAACTCTCGCACGCCATAATGACCGAGACCTATTTCTAGGTCTATGCGAAACTTTAATTGACAGTCTAACTACAGTCACTGATTCTGGGACAGCGCTAGCTATAGCGCTTGCTCATTTGAAGCGCTGGAAGGCGTTCTTGGCAGGACGAAATTCCCGACTGCTTTCGCCCGAAGAAGTGCGTGGTCTTTTCGGCGAACTGTGCACTTTGCGAACGCTATATCAGAAGACCCTATCACAAGAAGACGCGATTGCAGCTTGGTGTGGACCAGATAACTCCCAACAAGACTTCATATTCAGCAACCGTGCCGTCGAAGTAAAGTCCCTTTCTGGGAGAGAGCGTAGTCTAATCAAGATTTCCTCAGAAGATCAACTGGAGTCCCTTGCTGATGATTTGCTTCTATTGATACAGCGAGTCATCGAAATGCCTGACGCAGAACAGGCACTGTCACTTAACGAAATTATTGAGCTGATCGAGAACGAGCTAACGGAGAGCCAAGCAATAGAACAATTCTATTCAAAACTTACAAGTATTAGCTATGCTCCCCTTGCCGAGTACGACAGCCCTAGATTTGTTGTTAGCGGTATACGAGGCTATAGAGTGACCAACGATTTCCCACGCCTTATGCGATCAAAACTCCCACAGGGCATCACGAATGTAAATTACAGTATTAAGCTAGAAGTAATAGAACCGTTTTTGTGCCCTCTAGAGACCATTTTCGAGAGAAGTTAACCAGTAATGACCATTGAAGATTTTTATCATGATTTCCGTCAGGAGCTTTTGGTTAGCGCTGAGGCTAATGGACGCTTTCAGCTCGATGAATTTATGGAAACAGTTGCGACCGAACTGATCGACACAGGTTTTGTAGACGGTTTCGAGCTCTGTCATTACCGTCCGCCACAGGGAGGAATGCGGGTCGACGGATATTGGTTCAATGATGAAGGTGTTCTAGATATTTTTATCGCAGACTTCGATTTTCGTAACGAATTAAAATCTCTAACTAAGACCGAAGCGAATCTTGCGTTTAAACGCGCATACAACTTCTTTGAGAGATGTCTCAAGAAAAGGATGGCTCTTGAACTTGAAGTCACCTCACCGGAATATGGGCTCGCCCGACAAATTCTTGACCGACAAAACATTATTCATAGACTCAATCTGATTTTAGTATCAGAACGAATACTGAGCAATCAACTCCAAGAGGTTCCAGATACTGAAATCGAGGGTATTCCAGTCACTCACCAGATATGGGATATTTCACGTTTACACCGCCAGAGGACCTCTCGCAGTCAAAAGGAGCCATTGGATTTGGATCTCGGCCAAATGTTCGGTAAGGGCATTGCCTGCCTTCCCGCTCACTTGGGCACAAACGCCTACCAGTCCTATTTGATGGTAATGCCCGCAGAGATTCTCTCGGTACTCTACGAAAAATATGGATCTCGTTTGCTCGAGCAGAATGTGCGAACATTTCTTCAAGCCCGAGGGAATGTCAACAAGGGAATCAGAGCTACTATTCTGAATGATCCTGGAATGTTTTTCGCTTATAACAATGGGATAACTGCCACAGCTAAAGGTGTCGAAATACGAGAGACAGCTTCGGGTCTTACAATTACGAGAATTCTAGATCTCCAAATCGTAAATGGAGGGCAGACAACGGCATCACTATTTCACGCCAAAAAAAAGGACAAAGCAGATCTGTCACATATATTCGCTCAGATGAAGCTCTCTGTCATTGATAACGAGCAGAGCGAAATAGTGGTGCCGAAGATATCCGAGTATGCAAACACCCAGAATAGAGTAAATGCAGCTGACTTCTTCTCCAATCATCCATTCCATATACGGATGGAAGGTTTTTCTCGTCGCCTATGGGCACCAGCGTCAAAAGGGGCACAACGTGAAACGCGGTGGTTCTATGAGCGAGCACGAGGCCAGTACGCCGACGCCCAATCAGCACTCAGTCCGGCTGAGCAGCGTCGTTTCAAGATCGAACATCCAAAATCACAGATGTTCACCAAGACAGACCTTGCTAAATTCGAAAATGTTTGGGATGATCACCCTCGCTGGGTAAACCTAGGATCACAGAAAAACTTTGCTCGATTTGCCGCGAGAATCGGGAGCGAATGGGAAAAAGTATCTGACGGATTCAACGAGTTCTATTTCAAAAGAGCCATCGCGCGCGCAATTATATTCCGCACTACAGAAAGAACTATTTCTGTACAACCTTGGTACAACGGGGGTTATAGAGCCAACATCGTTGCGTATACACTAGCAATGCTAGGGGAAATCACAAAACGCCGGAACGAAAGCATCGATTTTCTGAGAATCTGGAACACACAAATGGTTGATCCGATTTTGGAAGATACCATCGCTGTTATCGCAGGTGCAGTGCAAGCAGATATCATCAATCCTCCAAAGGGTATTTCAAACATCTCCGAATGGTGTAAACGAGAATACTGCTGGACGCAAATATGCGACCGAGTAGATGCCATAATAGGTCTTCTGTCGAACGAATTTTTCGACCAACTCATCTCACTCGATGCTCAAAACATAACGGAGAGATCCGCCAAACAGTTGCAGCGGATGGACAACGGAATCGAGGCTCAATCAAGGGTGCTGGCTATCCCCACAGCCCAGTGGGCTCGGCTTCATCAAGCTCTTAAAGACATAGGCGCACTCACGCCCAAAGAGTCCGGAATCCTGAAAATTGCCATGCAGATCCCAATGAAGCTCCCAACAGAGAAGCAGAGCCAGGTTTTGCTGGAGATTCTTAAAAAGGGGCAGCTGGAAGGCATCATGGACGACTAGTTCTGATGAGCCACCCACAAGACAGATCGTATATGAGCACTTTCAGAGATAATTGCGCCCTAAAAGATCTCATTATTTGTCAATGAACGCATACGAACAATTATGAGGACTGAAACATCGAAATCGAGACGCCCTTCTATCGTCAAGCTTTCATACAGGGGCTCCCGAGAAATTTCAAAAAATTACGATTTAAGCATCAAAGCAATCGCATATTCAACTCACGCCTGTTTGGACACTCAAATTCGCTGTTTCTTATGCCACTATGTTACTAACGAGAAATTTTACAAATTAATGGGTTTTTTCCTGCTGAAATAGTGTTTGAGTTAAATGTGGGTATTCTTGCCAAGAGCGAGTAGTGGTCATAATCGTTTCACTTAACCAAAGTAATGTTTCGTGAACTTTTCGACCTCGTAAGCCACACTCCCAGATAACGATTACCTTCCAATCTTGATCTATCAACGCTGACTGTACCCGCTTATCTCTCGCATTGTTATCAGCAAACTTTTTTTTCCACATATCTGTGTTGGACGATGGGGTATAGGCGAGCTTACACCCTAAATGTTGGTGCCAAAAGCAACCGTGGATAAAGATGGCCACCTTGCGCTTTGGAAACACGATATCAGGCCTTCCAGGAAGATAACTTGCATGCAATCGATATCTAAAGCCCTGAGAATGTAGGTATTTACGAGCAATCATCTCTGGTTTTGTATCCTGTGAGCGAATTTTTGCCATCATACTGGAGCGAGTTTTTTTATTGACTATATCCATAGTTCCTGGTACCTTGGGGTGAATAAATGCATACTAGCAATTACTACATTAGACCAATAAAATGATCTCAAAAAATTATGTACCTGTGATCGACCTTTTCGCAGGACCAGGCGGTTTAGGCGAAGGTTTTTCATCACTCACCGGAGAACCATTTCAAATCATCGTTTCCGCTGAAATGGATCCCCACGCACACAAAACCCTCTTTCTCCGTTCACTGTATCGCGCATTAAAACGGACAGGCGAAAAAGCACTTAATCACTATTATGATTTTTGTAATCACGGAATTCCAATTCCTGAAAACGAGTTAACCCGCTGTGCTTTCGTTCAGGCAAAGGCAGAAGCCCTACAGCTCACATTAGGAAATGCCGAAGATAATACGAAGCTTGATGTTGCGCTCAAAAAATATGGAATAAACAGAAAAAATCTTTGGGTATTGATTGGTGGTCCTCCATGCCAAGCCTACTCACTAGTTGGCCGTTCTCGAAACAGGGGAAATAGCAACTACAAGGCAGAAGATGACCATCGACATTTCCTATACAAAGAATATTTGCGAATCATTCAAAAACATCGACCTGCAATCTTTGTAATGGAAAACGTAAAAGGAATTCTTTCTTCATCAGTTGGAAACGAGAGGGTATTTCACTCTATACTTCGGGACCTATCAGACCCCGATCTAGCTTTCGGGCTGACTAGCGCCGACCCAGGATATACTATTTATTCATTATCACATGAGACAAAATTCGATAGCAAATCTGATATTCAGCACATTGATGCTCGCAAGTTCGTCGTCCGAGCAGAAGACTATGGGATTCCTCAGGCGCGCCACAGAGTCATATTGCTCGGCGTTCGCAACGATCTAGTCACGCTTAACTCACCTCAGGTGCAGCTAAAACCTGCAAACCGCTCTATACCGGTCGAAGCAGTAATTGGGACACTTCCGCCTCTGCGCAGCACTCTGAGCCGTCGCCCGGACTCATACAAAGAATGGCAGAAAACCGTAATACAGCAGTTCAAAGAGCTGGAGCAAGCAGCACGGCTCCAAAACAACAAACTGCTATTAAAAGAGTTTAAGCAGTATTGCACTCCGAGAACCCAGGAACTCACACCAGGACAGCTGAGATTCCCAAAGCAACGCCGCACAGAATTGGAGAAACCGTCTATGCTTGATAGCTGGTACAGCGATCGTAGACTGAAAGTATGGTTGAACCACGAAGCACGCGGTCATATGGATGCCGATCTGATGCGTTATGGCTACGCAGCCGTCTTTGCAAAAATTCACGATCGTTCACCAAAGGGTCACAAGGAATTCGATTTGCTGGATAAGCTTAAACCTTGTCACGCAAACTGGGAAACTGGCAAATTTTCTGATCGATTTCGCGTGCAACTCCATAATTACCCGTCAACTACCATCACCAGTCATATTTCTAAAGATGGGCATTATTTTATCCATCCCGATCCGCTTCAATGTCGAAGCTTGTCCGTTCGCGAAGCGGCACGGTTACAAACTTTTCCTGATAATTATTTTTTTCAGGGAAATCGAACTCAGCAGTTTCATCAGGTAGGAAATGCAGTTCCGCCATTGCTCGCACAGCAGATTGCGAAGATTGTAGAATCTATCATCAGAAACAATTCTGGACGAAAATAAGCCATTAAAACCTCCCATAGATGTCTCCTATTTATCATAATTTAATTTTTATTCATGAATTGTTAGTTTTCGATGAATTGTAGTGCATAGGAATATAGTAAAAAACGTTGCCGATAGTATCCTACAGTGTTTAAAGCGTAGAGTTTAGCGCACGAGGGAAAGCATATGCACCTCGCTTGACTAGTGACGAGTTCGGCCGTACTGTTATCCTACAGTGCCTAAGGCTGTGCTAGCCCCGACAAGTAAAGGGACTCCAGTTGCGGTCGCTTTGACATCGTTTCAACTTGAGTTACGTTGCTACACACAAGGGGGGTCGGTTCGTGTAACATAATGCATCACAGCAAAAGCACTGGAGTGCAGCGGACGTATGGACCCTGACAAACAAAAAGAGCAGTTCAGCATTGCATACATGTATGCCCTTGGCGCGCATGCCGGTTTGAATCCGGGCAATTTTATCGTCGACGACGATAGCATTGACATGATGTTTCAAGGCAAAGGCTACAAAGCGAAGATTCGTAACCCGCAGATCCAGCTTCAGCTTAAATGCACATCAACTGTCCATATGAGCGACGGCGTTTTAAAGTACACACTAAAGAAGAAAAATTACGATGATCTGCGCGGCGAGGACGTTGTCGTCCCTCGATACCTTGCTGTACTCGTCGTTCCTGGAGATTCAAATGCGTGGCTTGTTCACAGAGATGAACACATGTCCCTACACAAGACGTGCTATTGGTATTCGTTACGTATGCTGCCAGAGAGCGCTAATGTTACATCGGTCACCATTTCGATTCCGCTTGAGCAACGCCTTACAACCACATCCCTGCTCCAATTAATGGATGCCGCTAGCAAAGCGGAGACCTTATGATAGGTCGTTACTCCCCATCGACCGAGGTGACGATCACTCAGCTCGAAAGCTACCTGCGGCACAAGCAATGGTACCGGGACGGAGACGTCCGCAACATCGCAACAATTTGGCACCGGCATCAGGACCAAGCAGCTGAGGTCATCTTACCACTACCTACTGCTCGGGACTTCCGCCAAAGGTTACGGGACGCGATTGAGGCTATCGCATCGTATGAGAAGCGCGAGTCCTTTAATTTACTTCGCGACATCGAGCGCCAGTTTTCGGACGTTGTCACGGTGCGTGTCGTCCATGCGGACACGCAGGATGGCAACATCCCTATCAGCGACGGTGTACTACTAATAACGAAGGCTAAAGATCTGCTTACGGCTGCGGCACAGTCCGTCTTTTCGAAGCGGAGGCACTACACGGGCAAAGTGCCAAGTGAAGCAAATGACTATCTTGCAACGCTACTATTGGGACAAACGGAGGTCGGGAGCTACGTTGTCAACGTTATCGCTCCTATTCATGAAAATGCAGTTCTTGCACCATCAACTGCTGAGGCGGTTCCACTGGCCCAAGCCGTCACCCGCAATCTCTTAACGGGCCTTCAAGCTCTAACTAAAGCGAATGAGGTTTATGCGGAACGAGGCGATATCACGGTCTTTGACGAGGCGGTCTTGTCTGGTGTCAGCGCGAATCTGTGCGATGCGCTACTCGGCTTCAGCGGAATAAGAAACAATCGGGCTTTTGAAGTCACCGTCACTGCCGCGCCGAGTTCGCTTTTCGGGAGCGAGTCGAAGAACTTCGAGTTCGGCGTGTCTCAGATAGAATGGCTAAAAAAAGCGTCCAGCTACTACAAGGACGACTACGTCTTGCGAGAACGCCGACTAACCGGTCACATAATCAGGCTCAGCAGACCACTGTACGAAGTCGTTGGCACAATCATAATAGAGACCACGGTTAATGACATCGCGCGCAAGGTTAAAGTTGAGCTAACTGGAGATGACTATCACATGGCTGTGCTCGCGCATGATGGCGGAAAACCTGTTCGAGTTGAAGGCGACGTATGGATAAAAGCTAAGACGGCCGAGTTATTGAACCCGTACAACTTTGGTGTTATTACCACCGGCGATCTGTTCTAAGGCCAACATTGAAGATCGCTCGGCACGTGCGCCAGCAATACGTTTAAATACCCATATAGTCTGATTAGACGGGGTCGCCTGATTTTTTTGTGCTTTGGCAGTCGGCAAAACATCTGCCTGTCTTTTTGGCGACTCAGAATCGGGAAAAGCATTAACATACATTGGTGCGAATTTTGACGGAATAACATTTCAAATAACGTGCCCGGAAATATCGAAAAATCAAGCACGAGACATGACATTGGAATATGCGAGGAAACCAGGCGCCTTCTTCTATGAGGGTAGAATTATCTACGACGACATAGAGTAGTACAAGAAAAAGGCTTCGGTAAGATTGTTTGCCCTAGGAAAGATGGAAAACGTGCCACGGAACGCTTTCCCATACTCCAATGAGATTCCCTGGAGTGGTCGTCGGACCTAGAGTTCAAGCACGATTAACAACCGAAATTGAGCACAAGATGAAACAATTCTTAAATGGCTTCGTGGCAGGTCCGGTCTTCATGCATTTGGCTTTATTTATGATTTATCACTATCTATGGGTCTAAAGAGACTACCCCATCAACCCCCACAACGGATCATCCCTCCCCCGCGTCGCCATCTGCATCCCTTCCGCAAACGGTGACTCAGGCGCATCCTCCAGTAGCAGCGATTCATACGCCACTACCCGATTAGCAATCTTCCACGCCCCTTCCCGCTTTTCAAACCTGTCCAGATACCGGCACCGTACCTGCGTCTGCTGTCCGCTGCCACCCACTTTCAGTCCCACGTCCGAGGTAGAGGCCCCGTCACCCGGTTTAAGCCGTTGGTAGGTCACGCAATACGTTTCCACCAGGGCAACATCGTCACCACGCCAGTCGATCAGGCAGTTGCCCAGCAGGTGCATGGATTGGGCCACGCCTTCGTGGCGGCGGGTCATCCACTGGATCAGGCCGTCAATGTTGCCGTTATAGGGGCCGTGGTAGTCCATGGCGTCTGTATGGTAAACGCCGCGCACCAGGTCAAATTCGCGCCGGTCAACGCCTCGGCAATACAGTTGCAATACGCGCTTGATTTCATCTTCTGCGCGCAGGCGCTGCAGGAATTGTTCATTTTCATTCATGGTTTATGCTTCGCAAATAGGGCCAGCCCTGTCCTAGTCTGGCTATGGTTAGTCTGTCTATTCTAAATAAGGCTCAATAAAATCAAAACCTTACTGCATGCGGCGCTGCTTTATGACTCCCACCACCGTATGCTCAGCGATGCCCTAAGCCGTGTCCGTCGCCACATCCTTAACAGCATCCCTGGCCGCAGACACCCCCGCAATACGCCCAATGGTCAGCGCATTAGCAATGGAGTTGCCGCCACCCACGTACCGGTTGCCTAGTACGCCACCGCCCGCTTCACCAGCGGCATACAGGCCTTTGATGACTGCGCCTCGTACGTCGCACACACGCGCTTCGGTGTCGATGGTCAGGCCCGTGTGCGTGCACACCAGTTCTGCCGGGCATGTGCGCGCCGCGTAGTATGGCGGGTGTGATATGGGATCCAAAGGGTTGGTGTCGCCCTTGTTTTGCATGGTTGTCTGGCGCAGGAAGTCCGGGTCTTGCCCGTTGGGCAGTTGTTCGTTCCAGCGCGCCACGGCGGCCGTCAGGCGATCTGCCGGTACGTGCATTTTGGCGGCGAGCTCTTCCAGGGTGTCCGCGCTTAGCATGTGCCCTGCCCTGGCGTCTTGTTCAACACGTTCTTTGTTCCAGTGAGCGTAGCCCTCGGGCAGCGCGTTGCGGGCTTTTTCGTCGAACACGTTCCATACGCTACCACCGTTATCGCGCACGATGCCGGGCGATACCGCATACGGAATGTCTTCATTCATGAACCGGTCACCGGCCTGGTTAATGTAGATCCGCGAGCGTGGCGGAAAGCCGGATTGCCAGTGGTGCAGGCGCTGTATATAGGAGGTCACCATCAAGAGGCCCTGCCCGTGCCCCGTCAGGGCCGCGTTGGCCGATTCGGCAAAGCGGATATGGTCACCCCGGCTGCCGGGCGCGGCCACAATGAACAGGTCTTCACCGGCTTCCAGCGTTTCGGGGTAATACAGGCGACGCAGGTGGCTGTTATGCGCAAAGCCGCCACTGGCCACAATTACGGCGGAGGCCTCGATCAACTCACCACCAATCCGGATGCCACGCACCTGTCCGTCTTCCACCACCAGGTCTTCTACCCGGTTATCCAGGAACAGGTCTATGCCTTTTGCCAGCCGTTGCTGGTTCAGCGCAGTAACCAGACCATAGCCCTGGTCTTTGGGCACATGGCCGCGCCAAACATCTTCCACGCCCGCCTGCATCAGGCCCGGGTCGTGGGCGTTGGTGGAGAATTTGGCCGGAAAATCCACACCAAGTGAGATCAGCCATTCCAGCGTAGGGCCCGATTCATCGCAAAAGCGTTTGATCAGCCCCGGGCGCAGGCGCCACTGGTTCAGGTCCATATAGTGCTGGAAAAACCGTTCGGCAGAGTCTTCCACACCCAGCGCACGCTGCACACTGGTGTTGGCGGCGGTAAACATGCCGGCCGAAAGCTGGGTAGACCCGCCAATCTCCTTTTCCGATTCCAGAATGACCACGCGTGCGCCCTGTTCGGCGGCAGAGATCGCCGCGGCCAGGCCCGCACCGCCTGCGCCGATCACAATCACATCCCAATTGCTCATAAGTCGCCTCCCTGTGAGAGCTCTGTCGCTTCGTGGTTGATGCGCCAATAGGTACCGGCGGCAACTAGCGCACCGTCCACCGTTAGTTCACTGCCACTCATATACGATGAGGCGTCAGAAATAAGAAAGACCACGGCAGCGCTCACTTCAGCGGGCTGCCCGGCGCGCGCCAGGGGAATGGATTTGAGTGATGACGCCACAAAAGCCGTTGCGCTATTGACCATGGCGGTCTCGATCAGGCCCGGGTGGATGGAATTGGCGCGAATGCCCCAGGGGGCATATTCGGCTGCGGCGCTTTTGGTGAGCCCGCGCAGGCCCCATTTGCTGGCGCCATAGGCTGCGCCGTGGTAACCGAGCTGCCCCGAAATGGAGGAAATATTCACAATGGACCCGCCCCCGCTCTCGCGCATCAACGGCGCCATCGTTCTTATGCCATAGAATGCGCCGGTCAGGTTCACAGCCATGACCCGGTCCCAGTTGGCATCGTCGGTGTCGCCAATACCCTGGCGATACGATACGCCGGCGTTATTGACCAGCCCCACCAACGGGCCCAGATTATTTCGGATGTCATCGGCCAGCGCTTCCCACGACTTGGAATCGGTCACGTCCAGCACATGGCCGCTGGCTGAGCCGCCGCTGTCACGGATGGCGGCGACGGTCGCTTCGGTATCCTTAACGTCTGCCACGCAGACATGCCAGCCAGCCTGGGCCAGCGCCTGCGCATGGGATTGGCCCATGCCCTGGGCGCCACCCGTAATAATTACCACGCCCTTGGGATCAGCCATGGCGCGAGCCCCCGTCTACGCCAAGCGTCTGTCCCGATACGTACGAAGCAGAATCGGAGACCAGGAACAGCAATGCGCCCAGCACATGCTCGGGCGTGCCGATATGGCCCAGCGGGATAGAGGCCAGGGCCTTGTCCATGGCGCCCGGTATTTCGCGTACCCAGTTGGTCATTTCTGTATCGATAAAGCCTGGCGCCAGTGCGTTGACCCGAATACCCTTGTCGCCCAATTCCACGGCCAGCGAACGGGTCAGGTTGTGCACGGCGGCCTTGGTTGCCGAGTAAATGGCCCGGCCGCGCCTGACCCGAAAGGCTGCCACAGAAGCCATGTTCACAATCACGCCGCCCGGTTGCATTACATCAGCCGCCGCCTGCGCCCCGAAAAACACCCCATCTACATTAACGCCGAATGTCTGTCGTACTTGCTCGGCGGTCACCGATCCGATTTCCGATTGCGGGAACACACCGGCGTTACTGATCCACATATCCAGGCGACCAAACCGCTTGACTGCTTCTGCGGCGATCTGCACCAGGTTCTCGCTGGAGGTCACGTCGCCTCGCATGGCTGTCAGCGTACCGTCCTGCGTCTTGCTATCTTCTGCCTGTGATTTGGCAAACGCCGCCTTCAGTTCTTCTTCATTGATATCTACGCCGATCACATGCACGCCCTGGCTGGCCAGCCCTGCCGCAAAGCATGCGCCCATCCCTCTGGCCGCGCCGGTTACCACAGCCACGCGCCCGGCCAGTTCCGGATATTGGGCCAGTTTGAATGCCGGCTGTTTGTTATTTGATTGATTTTCCACTTCTACGTCCTTGATAAAAATTCATAAACACCTGTGATTGCGCGTCATCCAGCATCATCGCGTCCTGCAGGCTTGCCAACTGAAATAGGTATGTCGACATTAATACGTCGTTAACGCCAGCTTCAATGTCACAGTCAATACGTCACCATGCGACGGCTCACCAGCCACCCTTGCTCCGTCATGGCCAACTGGTCGTCAAGCGTGACAATGCGCAGTATTCGCGTCTCGCCTGCCTTCTTTGTCGCCACAATCGACAAGTAAGCACGCACCTGGGCACTGGCCGCATCGCATTCAACCACCCAGATGTTGTCAACCAGATGCCGATGGCGTTCGCCGCTATGTTGCGCCGCCTGACCAAACGCTTTTGAAATACCGGCCAGTTGCTCATATCCGATTGCCGGCTGTCCATAGGTAGGCGAGTGAAATTGGCCATCCGGGGTAAAGGTGTGTGCCCAGTCGTCGTGCTGGCCGCTATCGATAAGATGCGCCTGCCTGGCGTAAAGGTTGCGTACCGCCGCGACGGCACTATCACGCTCGTGATTCATAGTCTGTTCCTGAAAAACGGTAATAAACACGGGCGGCCCATGGCCCGTCGCTATGATCGGAGCCGCAACTCCGAGCCGTGCCGCTTATGGCATAACCAAGGTATCCATATTTACCTTGCTGTAGAGCTCCTGCTCCAGCAATTTGGCCACGGCATTGGCATCTTTGCGATCAACCTTGTCCAGCAGGTTGCGCCACTTGGCTTCCAGCTTGGTATATTGGTCAATCAGGGCCGTTGGGTCTGCAATCTTGCGTTCTTTCACCGATGATTTGGCCAGGTCTTTGATGTAGTTGGTCTGAAACGCCGCCAGCGCATCGACCAGATCCTGGTCGGGCTTGATTACCTTGATCTTCTCTTGCGCCAGCTTCAATGCTTCGTCTGCCCGGGCCGCATAACCCACCTGCTGGTCTGCCAGACCTTTGGCCATCAGCGAGATCATGGTTTTCTTGTGTTCGGCAGACAACTCTTTCCAGAAATCCGGATTCAGTACATAGGTCGCGCCGGGTACCGCGCCCATGTCAAGACGCGTAATGGATTTGGCAACCTCAATGAATTTTGAGTTGATCAGGTTGGGTACCTCGGCCATCGTGCAGTCCACGGAACCCCGCGACAGGCCCGTATAGACATCGCCGATGGGTACCGAAACCGGTACACCGCCAATACTGGCGACCCAGTCCGTTTGCGTGCCGCCTGCCGTACGGATTTTTTTACCCTTGGCATCGGCCAGGGACTGGATGGGTTTTGCGCACATGAAGTTATAGATCGGTGTTGAATAGCCGCCGGCAAAGATCACGCCCTGCTTTTGCCATTCGTTAATCAAATCCTTATTGGACAGGTTGATTTCGGTATAGGCAAAGGCAGCGGCCATGGGATCCTTGACCAAAAAGCCCAGGTCGACCAGCACGTTGTTCAGTGGCAATTCTGCGGGTGTATATCCGGCATACACGATGCCCAGTTGCGCCGTACCGTCTCGCAAAGCCTGGATGGTTGCCTTGGCCGGCACCAGCGCGCCTCCGGAATACACCGTGAAAGCAATCTCGTCATTGGTGGCTTTTTTCAGACCCTCGGCAAATTTCTGGTATGGCTCAGCATTGAGCGTATGAATGGGCTGCAGCCAGTTGGTGGCCCGGTAGCTTGCGGCCATTGCGGCGGTTGATGCCAGCAGGCCGGCTATTGCAACTGCCATTACTGTTTTTTTCATGATTGTGCTCCTCGTTAGGTTGCAGATCGTCAGTGACAACGATCTGTCTTGGAATAATGTTGGATTGTTTATTGCATGAATGAAGGCAGCCAGAGCGTGAGAATCGGAAAGGCGATCATGCACGCGACCGTGAAAATATCGGCAACGATAAACCAGGTGACCCCTTTGAAGATGGTGCCCAGGGAGACCGATTTGCCCAGGCTTGAGCGGATGACATACACATTTAAGCCCAGCGGCGGCGTGATCAGGCCGATCTCAAGCAATTTGACCACCAGCACGCCAAACCAGATCATATTGATGCCATAGCCATCCAATAGCGGAGACAGCACAGGCAGCGTGAGCAACATGATAGAAATGCTCTCCATGAAGCAGCCCAGCACCAGATAAACAATACAGATCAGAATGATGACGGTAATAAAGTCAAGGCCACTGAGCGAACTGGTCACCCATACCGGCAGCGTTGAGAGCGCAATAAAGCGTGAGAAGATCGCAGCACCCACCACAATGATAAATATGGCAGATGTACTGACCGCAGTATCGAACAAGGCTTTTTCAGCCACCTTCAACGTAAACTGGCGCCGCACAACTGCAATCACAACCGCCAGGAATGCCCCAATGGCGCCGGCCTCGGTCGCGGTAAACACACCAGTGAAGATCCCGCCCAGGACGCCGGCAATCAGCAGCGGTAGCGGCCAGATGTCCCTGATCGCCTCTTTTCTTTGCTCTGCCGTATAGGTCTCATTGATTCGGGGCGCCAGGGACGGATCCAGTTTGCAGCGAATGGTAATCATGGCGATGTAGACCACCGCAGATAGCAGGCCAGGAACCACAGCCGCCACAAACAGCGTGCCAATCGACAGATCGGTAATCAGCCCATAGATAATCAGCAGTACGCTGGGCGGAATCAACGAACCCAATGTGCCTGCCGACGCCACCGATGCCGTGGCCAGCGATGGCTTGTAACCGGCCCTGAGCATTTCCGGAACTGCAATACGGGAAAAGGCGGCGGCAGTCGCGACGCTGGAGCCGCTGGCCGAAGCAAAAAGCGCGCTAGCCAGCACGGTCGCTGACGCCAGCCCACCGGGCACTTTCCCCAGGAAAATCCGAGCCGCGCTGAACAAGCCGCGCGTCAGACCCGCCGCCGATGCGAAATACCCCATCAGCAGAAACATGGGCACGGCAGACAGATTCCAGTCTCCCACCAGTTCATAGGGGACGGCCTTGGCCACGCCAATCGCGGGCGTCACGCCAATAATGAGAACAATGCCCAGAAAACCCACCAGCCCCATGGCGATACCAATGGGAAAGCGGGTGGCAATGAAAGCAAGCAGCAAACAAATGCCGAGTACACCAATTAACAACGGATCCATTGCTGTTCCCTTAAATTTGTTCTGGAATATCAGTGACATCATCAACAATGCCGTGATGCAGTGGCGCTCGTCCCGTCACGATACGAAGCAACTGAAGCAAGGCGACGATGGCGCCCAGGCCCAGGCCTAGCGGCAGCAAAAACCGGCTGGGCCAGGTAATCACGTTCCAGGTGCTGGAATCGAATTCGCCAATCTGGTAGGCATGCATGGCCGGCGCCCACAGAAACCAGGCCAGGAACCCGTAGCAGATAACCGTTGCCGCGGTGCCCAGGGCGGCCATGATGACGCGGATGGGTTTTGAAGCAATGTTATAGAGCAGCTCGACCACAATGGATTCGCCGCACACTTCCACCCAGGCCAGCGGCAGGAACACAATGGCCACCATGTAGTAGCTGGCCACAATCGCCTCGCTGCCAGGGATGGGCTGATCGAACAAATACTTGCCTGCCACATCCAGCGTGACCTGAAGCATCATCAGAACCAGCGCCGCCGAACACAGCAAAACCAGCGCGCGACTGGCCAGCACAATTAGTCTGTCCATAGCCCGTTCCTCCTGATTGCGATGTGATGTCGTGGAAATTTTTGCGGAGCGATTGCGGCCCCTCCCTTGAAAACGCCCAAAGCATCAGGCAAACGCGCGGGCTTATCCGCGATGTGGATTTTTTGTCTCATGTATACACAGTTATAAAAATTGGCGGTTTTTTAAGGTAAAACCTTTGAATAAATGCCATTGTGCATACATGAAGACAGGAAGTTTATTAGTGATTTCCCTAGTTTCGGGAATTTTACGTATACTGGAGTATGAGTCTTTTCTATTTATGTATACATGAAACCAATGAACACCCTGGCTGATCACGTCACCCACACGCTCCGAAGCTGGATCCTGCAAGGCATATTGCAACCCGGCGAGCGCCTGGAAGAAATTCCGCTGGCAGAAAAGCTTGGGGTATCACGCACGCCGGTACGCGCGGCGCTTGGTAACCTGGGCAATGAAGGCCTATTGGAACATCGCACCAAGCGCGGCTACACCGTGCGCGTATATCAATATGAAGACATCATCGGTGCTTATGAAGTGCGTGCGGTTCTGGAAGGACTGGCCTGTCGGCGCGCAGCGCAAAAGGGCTTGTCCGATCTTGCCATCAGTAAACTGAAGGCCTGCCTGGCGCAAGGCGACGCGATTCTGGATAAGGGTGTATTGCTGCCTGACGATCACGCGCCCTACCAAGAGATGAATGTCACGCTGCATGAGACGCTGCTGTCTGCTGCGGAGAACTCATGGGTCACCCGCTTCACCACCCAGGCGCAGACCGCACCCTTTGCATCGGACCGGATCATGCTGTGGGAAGATCACGGTATCATCAGCCGCTCGCACCAGGACCATCACCGCATCGTCACTGCCGTGATCGAAAAGGATGCGGCGCGGGCCGAACAGCTCATGCGCGAGCACATCTACTTTGCGGGCCTGCTGCTGCGGGATAATTATGAGCGGTTGAGTAAGAAGAATACGTCTGGGAAATAGGATGCCGACCAAAAGATAAGTGGTTGGCCTATACGGTCACCCCAACGTTGGACCGGTATCGAGCTGTTGAAACGCAATTGAAATCCAAAGGCCCTGAGCGCCTTTACATGAAAATGTCCGGAATCGTTGAGCCAAGCGCAGCGACTCGCGCACCACTTTACGATAACTTAACGCACCACTTTTGCCGTAAGCTGAATAGACGCGCCAACGGCTTTGAGTACCGCATTAACCGTCTCGAAGCGTGGCTTGGACTTTCCGGAGAACGTTTTATAAAGACTCTCGCGACCCAAGCCAGTCGCTTCAGAGATCTGAGCCATTCCTTGCGCTTTCGCGACATCCCCTAGTGCTGCCAAAAACAGTTCGTCGTCGCCCTCTTCAATTGCGGCATTCAGATATGCGACGATATCCTCTGGTGTGGTTAAGTACTCAGAGGCGTCAAATTCACTTATGACTAGACCACTGACCTTTTTCATAAAATTTCCCTTAAATGTTTAATCAGATTTGCTTGGCCGCTTCAATATCATCCTCTTGCGATGCTTTGGTACCACCACATAGGAGCAATTACACCAGCTTATCCTGCTGTGCAAAATAGATCCGATAGCCGGGACCGTAGTCGATCCGCATCTCATACACCCCGCCACTCCAGACTTGAAATCGCCAAAATTACCAATCGAGACTCGTTTTAACCTGGCTGAGATCCTTTGTTTCGCATTCAGATCTTTCAACCTCGAGTGCCACCTTTTGAAATCATCTGTCTGATTTTTATTATTTTTTTGCCCACAACTTAGAAAATATCCTTGCAATGTTGAGTTGTTATAAATGTATCCCATAGGATACATTTATGCAAGTACAAGCTTGATCAACAAGACACACGGCGAAACCAACGCGCGCCAGGCATGTTCTCTGCAGACAACAAGGCGCCACTGATGGCGCCTTGTTCCTTTAACCGACTGTATCGTAACTACGCGTCTTGCAATTGTGGTTCCCTGGCCGCCAGATTGTTCATAGACTGGCCATGGGCAATAAGCTTACGTTCCAGGTTGCTTATTGCCCGCAACGAGCGGGCCATATCGACAACTTCATCATATACAGCAATGCCGGATTGACGAGCCAGTTCGACATATTCGCGTCGCATGCCGTCGAGCACCTCGGATCGATCGCTGCGCAAAGCCAAAACAAAATGAACCTGCGCGCCGCGCTCCTTGCGAGTCTGGGTAATAACATCGATCAAGTTCTGCAACGGGTTGCTGGTGCCGCGCCCGACAAAAGCGGCCAGGTTCAGATGCATGGCAATGGCATCAGGACTGGCCTTCTCGTACACGATATCCAGGATTTCTTTTGCAATAAATCCCTCTTTCTCCTGCAGGCTCCGCACAGGAGTATCGATAGGGTTGGTCACACTCGTGCCTGGTGGAAAACCAAGGGCCGTCAAGTCATCGACGACGTCCGGGGTAAATGGCGACACATCCAGACCCGCGCGCGCAAAACTGTCGGCCCCCAATACGCTGGAACCGCCACCATTGCCAAACAGCACGACGTTGTTTGTTGGGGTGGTGGCTCTAAGTTCCAGGAACTGCAGCGCCAACAGCACATTGATAAACTCATCAACCGTGTCGACAATCTCGACCAGCGTCTGCCTGGCCATGGCTTCCCATGCTTCTTGTCCGGACGCAAGCGCGCCTGTGTGCGATTGGGCGGCAAGCTGGCCCTGGCTCGTCGCGCCCCCCCGCAGAATGACGACCGGCTTGGGGTGAGCCGCGTTACGCAGCGCATCGAAGAACTCCCTGCCATTTTTGATGTCTTCTATATACAGCCCAATTGCCTTGGTGGCTGGGTCGGCCAGATAATATTGCAATAGCTCGACGGGCTTGACGTCAAGACTATTGCCTATCGTAGCCAAACCGCTGAATCGCAAGCCTCGCCATTGTCCACGCTTGATAATGTCGGTGGAAAGCCCTCCGGACTGTGAAACGACGCCGATGTTGCCAGGTTCAGCAGGCGCATCCTTAGGGAACGTCAGCCCGCCTCGTGGCGAATAGGTGCCCAGGCAATTGGGGCCCAGCAGCCTTACCTTTGCTCTTCGCGCCGCCTCCAGCAACACATCTTGCTTGGCTTGCCCTTCAGTACTCTCTTCAAAACCGGCGCTGATAATTTGAATGAAACGACACTTGCCTGGCGCAACGTCGATAGATGTGGCAATGCGCTCAGCTGCAATCGCGACATACGTGTAGTCAACATCCTGGGGGGTCTGCGCGAGACTGGGATAGGCCTTGAGCCCCTCTACTTCATCGGCCTTGGGATGTATCGGGTATATCTCTCCTGTAAAGCCGAACTCCTGCAAGCGTCGAATGAATGTATTGGCAATGGTGACGTCTTTCGTTGAGGCGCCAAGCACGGCCACCGTCCTGGGTTCAAACAATGGCCGGAAATGCTGCAGTACGGTTTCACCGATCCGGTTTGCCGAAATAGGTTGTGCTGCCTGATTTTCTGCTTTTCCGATAAACCGTGCATCAACGGCCACCAACCGGTCGCCCGTATGAATTAGGGGGTTAATATCGATTTCTTCAATCGTATCCTGGTGTGCCAGAAACAAGCCATCGGCCCCGCCGATCTGCATCAGGGCCTGCACAAGTATTTCCCGGTCATAAGCGGGACTGCCGCGAAAACCGTCAAACAGTTTTGCTGCGGCCAGATCGTCAATCATGCTACGGGCATCGGCTTCGGATATCGGGCACAGACGAAACGTCACATCCTTTAACAGCTCAATATAAATACCGCCGAGGCCAAGCATGATCACTGGGCCGAACATGGGATCATTGAATCCGCCGATAGCAACTTCAAGTCCCGAGGGAACCATTTCTTCAACCAGCCAGCCTTCGACCCGTGCCTTGGCAATAGCGGGCAGGGCACTCATTCTGTCTATCGCTTCGGCCACTTCGCGCTCATTGTTCAGGCCGACCGCGACGCCGCCGGAATCGGATTTATGCAAAATATCCTGGGAAACGACTTTCACGACATAGGGAGCAATCAAGGTTGCCGCCCGGGCTTGCGCATCCTGCGCACTGGAGGCAACAAATGATTGCGGTGTGTCAATGCCAAACGACGCAAGAAGTTCCTTTCCTGCCTTTTCATTCATATTTATCGCGCTCATATGCGCCTGCTCCTGGGAAAATGGATTTCGATCGTCATTAATAGCTGGTTGGCCATGCGCGCATGTGTCTTTCACCCAAACCGCCCGTGAGCCTGCGCTGCTGGATATCAAGCATGCGAATCATGAATGCACGTGTTTCCTGAGGCTTGATCACATCATGAGCCGAGAATATCCGGGCCATATCCCACACCTCCAGATCCTTGCGGATATTGGCCAGAGCATCGTCAAATCCCTCGTCCTGCGCGGTTTTGCCGTGTACGATGGTGGTCGCAAAGACCGGATCCATGAAACTGACTTCAGCCATCGGCCAGGCAACCATGGTGTCATTGTGGGCGCCGCCGCCCATCGCGACATAAGCGCGGCCGTATGCCTTGCGGCACAGTACCGTTATCTGGGGGACGGTCGTCAGGCAGGTTGCGTTCATGAAATTCATAATCTGTCCCGGCGCGCCCTTGCGTTCGGCTTCGGTGCCGACCACAAAGCCCGGAGTATCCACGAAACGCAGAATCGGTATATTGAAACTGTCGCAAAGCACCGTGAAATCAATGGCCTTGCGGCACGCTTCGGCCGACAGTGCACCGCCACCCGTCAAGGGATTGTTTGCGATCACGCCCACAACGCGCCCGTCCAAGCGGGCCAGACTGGTCACAAGTGATTTGCCAAAGCGGGGCTTGAGCTCAAATATACTGTCCTTATCCAGGATAATTTCCAGGATTTTCTTCATGTTGTAGACCTGTGTGCGACTGTCCGGCATGATCTCGAGAATGGCTTCCTGGTCCGAGTTTGACTCCTCTCCTGCTTTGGTACGAGGTGGAAGTTCCTTCGCATGCGAAGGCATGTATGACAGGAATTTTCTGACCGCCAGCATCGCTTCTTCATCGGTATCCACGAAGTGATCGATCAAGCCGGTTTGTTCTGCATGCAAACGCCAGCCGCCAAGTTCTTCCAGGTCGACCTTTTCGCCGATGGCCATGGACACAAGCCTGGGGCTTGAAACCGACATAATCGATCCCTTTTTCATCACGGAAAAGTCTGAGCAACAACACAGCCATGCGGACGAGCCGAAAGACGTATTCAGCGCCGCCGCGGCCCACGGCACATCCCGGATGCGTCGAAACTGGCTGGTATCATTGCCCAGCATCTGGCCCATTCCCTTAGACCCCATCGCATCCGGCAGACGGGCGCCAGTCGACTCTCCGATATGCACAAAGGGCATGCCACGTTCATTACATGTTTTCCGGATGTAGCCCATTTTCTTGGAGTTCGTGCCACTGGTCGATGCACCCTTTGTCGTGAAATCGTTCACAACCACCCCAACGTCACGACCGTCTATCAGGCCGAACCCGACGATCTTGCCATCCCTGGGTGTGGAGTCCTTATCCTGCTCGATGACGGAGCTGCCTAATAGTCCGAGCTCGATAAAACTGCCGCGGTCAATCAATGCATCCAACCGCTCTTGCGCATTCAAGTCTCCTGACTCCTTGCGCTTGTCGAGTTTTTTCTGGCCTCCCATCCGGGACGCGGCTATCCGTTTTTCGTCAAGCTTGGTGAGTAATTCGCCATGTTTCATGAGTCTGTTTCCCTTAGTATTCAACGTCGTATTTATCAACCGTCAGCCGATCGATTGCTTCTTTATCCAGTTGTGGAAAATATCTGGCTTGCAGATGAATTTTTCCGTTCTGACAGGAAAGAGAATTCAGAAACAGGTGATCGATATGCTTGAGAAACCCATTGAATTCTCCCTTGGTACGGATCAGGCGTGCGGCAACCGCCGCCTCCATCCAGTTATTGATTTCGCTACCTAAACCGTCGCCAAGCACGGCGAGCATGCCATGATCGTGCACGCTTTGAATTCCAGCCGCCAACGCATCAAGGCTGCCAAAGCGCTTTAACTTGACTTTGCAGTAGCCTACGTTAGGGATTTGGGCAGCGCGCTCGATATCTGCCAGACTGCAAATGGGTTCGTCCAGCATCAAGGGAATGGGACTCTCGAGAGCAACTGCCGCGTTGTCATCCCATGCCTCGGAGTCGCAGGGCTGCTCGAATAGATCGGCGCCTGCATATTCAATACCTTGTGCAAATCGGATCGCGTCTTCTTTACTATAAGCACGATTGGCATCCAATCTGATTGTTGCCCGATCCGCAAGCAAGCGCAGTATCGTGTTCGTCCTGGCAATATCAGCATCGACGTCCTTTCCAACTTTTACCTTGAATGTCGTGAAGCCCTGTCCCAACAGCAGTTGTAGCTCATTTTCAATACCGGGCTCATCCATTGCATTCACAGGGACAATCAACTCCTGGTCGATGTCTTTTTCGATTTGCAGCCATTGGCTGTCTTGCAATGACTCAAGGGCAGTCACGAGCAATGTGGTTGCAACCTTGCTTTGCTCCAGACGGGCCAGCAGCTTGATCTTGCCGTCTTCTATGTCAACGCCCTTGAGCTCGTGCAGACGATCCTGGCAATACTTCCACGCGCCTTCTCGCGTTTCCGAACTGGAACCCGGCGAAACATGGGCATCGGAAAATGCGCGTTTTCCCGCAGCATCCTCCAGTTCAATGAAGAACGGTTCAAACTCTGTGAAGGTCCGATACGAAAGTTTGTACGGCTGGTACAGTGGCAACCGGAGTCTCCTGAGGGTTGCTTTCGCGATGTGTGTCACGCATTGTCCTTAGTGGTTGTTTTTGTCACCACTAAAGTTTAGACTATGGCCATGGTAAATTCAAGTGTTATGTCATAGGGAGATTGAAATGAATCAGAAATTACGTAGCGTGCTTTATGTTCCGGCCCTCAATGAGAAAGCCATGCGCAAGTCGGCTGCGCTGGCCGTCGACGCCATTATTTTCGACCTGGAAGACAGTGTCTTTCCTGACCAGAAAGCGCAAGCACGATCGTGCCTGGCAGAGGTTCTGACAAAGGAGCGAGACCAGTTTCAGGGCAAGTATCTGGCCATACGTATCAACGCCCAGGACACGGCTTTCTGGAACGATGACCTTGCCATGGTCAATCAGGTGAGGCCCGATGCCGTCGTATTGCCCAAGGTAGTGAGCGCGCAGAGTATTTTCGACGCAGCAGCAGGGCTTTGCGCAAGCAATGATATCCAGCCAAAGATATGGTGCATGGTAGAGAACCCGCTTGGCATTCTCCGGCTGGAAAATACCGTGGAAAATGGCATAAAGGCAGGCCTGGAATGCCTGATTCTGGGCACAAACGATCTTGTAAAAGATAGCGATCTGGATCCGGGCAAAGATCGTTGCAACCTGTTGCCCTGGTTCAGCCACGTCATGCTGGTCGCCAAATCTTTTGGCGTCACCGTCATCGATGGCGTATTGAACGACATCAAGAATACAGAGGCGCTAAGCGCGGAATCAGAGATGGCAAAAGCATTGGGAATGAGCGGAAAAACCATCATTCATCCGGCACAGGTCGATGTGGTGAACCAGTGCTTCAGCCCCAGCCCCGAGCAAATTACATGGTGGAAAAAAATTGTCGAAGCCTACAATCGGCCTGAGCACGCCGGGTCAGGTGTGATTAATCTTGAGGGGACGATGGTAGAACGCTTGCACCTGGAGATCGCACAGCGTCGGTTGCAAGAATACGACCAGACGCAGTAGCAAGGCGGGCAACGAATTAAATACGTGTCGCGTGCCCTGCCCCTTTGTCACGCGGCTTTGGCAGGCGCCACCAACTCGTTGATATGTTCATTGACGAACCGGGTGCTCACCTCCCGCATATTAAATGCCGGGTGTGTCAGACATGCAATCAGGAACGCCTTATTCGTACGAAGTCCCTCTATGCCAGTGCTGTTCAGCGCCGCTATCATTGACTCGACGGCCTTCTCTCTATCGGCCCCGTGCGCCACGATTTTCGCTATCATCGGATCATAAAACGGCGTGATTTCACTCCCTTGCTCATATCCCGTCTCTACCCGAATGCCCGTTTCCGGATCAGGCAATGCAAATTTCGTGAGCGTGCCGGGCGATGGCATAAAGTTTTTATCTGGATTTTCGGCGTAGAGCCGACATTCTATCGCGTGACCCTGTTGCACAACCTCGTGCTGCTGCAGCGTTTCAAGCTTGCCGCCCGCATATAGCAATTGCATCGCAACCAGGTCCAGTCCGGTAATCATTTCGGTAACCGGATGCTCCACCTGGATTCGGGTATTCATTTCCAGGAAATAGAAATCTCGGGCGTCTACATCAAAGATAAATTCGACGGTACCGGCACCCTGGTACTGCACCGACTCCGCCAGGGCAACGGCAGCCCTGTGCATGCCCGACCGAACATCGGGCGGAATATCGGGCGCCGGCGCCTCTTCGATAATTTTCTGAAAACGTCGCTGCAAGGAACAATCACGATCGAAAACATGAATTGCCTTATTACCAAAACCGAAGACCTGAACCTCTACATGCCGGGCCCTGGCAACATATTTTTCAAGAAAGATATCACCATTGCCGAACGCGGATACCGCTTGTGACTGAGTTGCCCCAATAGCAGCTTCCAGTTGCGCACATTCGTTCACTTGCCGCATGCCGATACCTCCGCCGCCCGCGGCAGCCTTGACCAGCAAGGGATAACCAATGCGGGAAGCTTCCTGCGTAACGGAAGTCATATCGCTCGAATCCAGTCGACCACTTCCTGGGACAACGGGAACCCTGGCCTTGATCGCCAGTTCGCGGGCATTCTGTTTATGACCCATATTGCGAATCGATTGTGGCTCCGGGCCTACCCATGTTATCCCCGCATCGATCACAGCCTGGGCAAATAGCGCATTCTCAGAGAGAAATCCATAACCCGGATGAATCCCATCCGCGCCTGTCTGCCGGGCAGCAGCCAATATTTTTGCCGCTTGCAGGTAGCTTTCAGCGCTTCGGGCCGGGCCGATGTGCACACTTTCGTCTGCCATGCGCACATGCGGTGAGTGTACATCGGCATCAGAGTAAACCGCCACGGACCCAATGCCCAGCTTGCGGCAAGCTTTAATGACACGACAAGCGATTTCCCCGCGGTTGGCAATCAATACTTTTTTTAACATTGACGGCTCCTTAATCTTTAATCCGGGCCACAACGCTACCCTCTGTGACGGTATCTCCTTCCTTTACCAATATCTCCTGAACAACACCGCTTTCTACGGCTACGACAGGTATTTCCATTTTCATGGATTCAAGAATCATCAACGGTTCATCTTCCTCTACTTTTGAGCCGACCTGATGAAGAATCTTCCAGACATTGCCGGTAATTTCAGTTTTGATATCAATAATAGCCATTGTCTCTCTTCCCTGTTAACTGGTGAATATTGCATGCGCGACCAAAACGCCTTGACAGCCATAATACATAAATTCTATAGTGGTTGCAATAACAACAACGTTTTAGTTTATTTCGGAGGAAAACATGATTGACGCAAATGAATGGATCGGGCGCCAGATAAGCGATACACAGACTGTCGAAGCGTGGCCATTGAACGGCCTGAAAAGTCTTATCGAACCCCAGCTGCAATGCGATGCCGACGCCCGCGGTGCGATCCACCCATGTGCCCATTGGTTATATTTTGTGCCTGCGACAGAACAGTCCAGGATCGACGTGGATGGGCACCCGAAACGGGGTGAGTTCATACCCCCTCTTGCGTTACCTCGGCGGATGTGGGCGAAAAGCGCCATCACATTCGCAGGCGACATCAAGCTTGGCGATCACATCCAGAAAGTGTCAACGGTTGCCTCTGTTGACCAAAAAAGCGGGAGATCGGGAGAACTGGTTTTTCTTGAAATAGATAATAAGTACTTGCACGATAACCGACTGTTGCGGCACGAGATGCAGACCATTGTGTATCGAGACCATCAGAGGTACGACGACAGCATTTTCACTCAACTGGCTGACGAAAAGCCGCAATGGTCCCACCCGACCCGTTTGGGCGCCGTGGAACTCTTTCGGTACTCAGCAATTACGTTCAACGGGCACCGCATTCACTATGACGGTGATTACACTCGAAATGTAGAGGGGTATCCATCCATCATCGTTCAAGGACAATTTATTGCCACATTGGCCTTATCGCGCGCGCTGGTTGCTCTGGGCGTGCCACATTGCAAAAAATTTACGTTCAAAGCAGTTAAACCCATCTTCAGTGAGCAGACTTTTTTTATTGAAGGACGAAAAAACGAGGATGGAAAAATATTGGCATGGGCAAGACAAGAAGATGGTCGTGTCAACATGACGGCGGAAATTGAACTTTAAATACCGTGACAGACACGTCATTCATTCCTGGGCCGAGGGGTATCCGGTGTTTTCGCGGAATGATTCCACCTGGTCAGGCGTGTATGCTTTCAGGCGCAGCTTGGCCAGATAACGCCCGAATTCGGCAGTGATTTGGTCGCCGAACTTCTGGAATATTTCAGCCATGTAGTAATCGTGTCTGATCAATGCCGCCGCCATTGTGACAATCGTCTGGCTTCTTGTCCGGGCGCCGGTATACTCCTGGCCGGAATTGACAGCGATCATCTCGTTGAAATCGACAACGATGGTAAATAAATTATCTGCCCTTCCCATGCGAGTACCATCGTTCTCATGGATATAGACCTGACAATTCTTGTTGAATTCGAACTCTGATGTGTCTTTTCCAAACAAAACGATCATGACACGCATGTTTTTCTTTTTAGCAGCCTTTTTCAATGCCGTAGCGTATCGGCGCAGCACCACGTCGGATGCCTTAATCCATATTGATTCCCGGGACGAAGCCAACAGTTTTTCGATTTCGGCATCAATGCTTTCCTGCCCGCGCAGAATCCAGACGTACTGATTCTCAACACGAGGTGCGATACGTTCAAGGTCCGTGGCGACACGATCACATGTCTTGGTAGTCTGGGCGGCCAGAGAATCAAGCATATCGCGCGGGTTCGCGGCGATATAGCATGTAGGGCTCTCGGTAACCGGCAGAACCGCTCCTTTTTTTGTCAGCACCTCAAGCGCACTATAGGTGTTGGATCGCGGTACACCCGACATCTTGGATATTTCGTATGCCGTTTTAGGGACACCGGCTGCCGACAGGGTTTCTAAATAAATCTTTGCTTCATACTCTGTAAAGCCCAGGGTTTTAAGATTATCAATAGTATTGGTTTCTGTAGTAGGCATAAAACTTTGGCTGTGGGCAGGGTAAATGAAAGTGTCGGTAGGATCTGATCGATCCAGAAAATCCAATATATAGAAAATAAAACGAAATTACAACGCGGCGTCGCTCTTAGCAGCGAGCAGGACCGGAAAAGCGAGCGCTTCTTGCGCAGTTCCCGCTTTTTTTACCCACTATCTGCATAAACGGGGCGATGGCGACGACTTGCGGCCGTCCACTGTCCGTGTCTGGCCAGACTCCAACGCCCTGTCGGCCTGGCCCATAAAGCGGTCCGGAAACCTGAGGGTGCTTCACGTGCGTTCGTGGAAAGTCTGACATGAAGAATACACACAAGTTGCCGCAATTACAACCACTTTGGTTCCAGGATCGAACCACAGCTACAAGTGCGGCAAACGCTAAATATTCTGGGCGCGATATGCGGTACTTCACGAGCCGTCGATGACAGGAAATATTCAGAGAATCCAATGTTCTGTACAGGCACAAAAAATAGTGGTTGCAATTGCAGCTACCTATGGTTATTCTGTGAATGACTCGCCGACAAATACGGCACAGTCCCATCCAAGCATGAACGAAACAAAAAATTAAACACCTGAATGTAGTCAAGCTATAGAAACTGGAGGAGATTAGACTATGGATGCAAAAAGGAATATTTCGGAGAAAATAAAAAAAAATTTTCTATGTATTATGACAACCATAATGACGTTACTGAGCAACCCGATCATGGCTCAGAATTGGCCGACGCAACCCGTTTCCCTGATCATTCCGTTTTCTCCGGGAGGGTCAACAGATATTATTGCGCGTGTCGTTGGCAATAAGATGTCCGAAGTGCTGGGCGTCAGCGTTGTGCCTGAAAACAAGGGCGGGGCCGGAGGCATTATTGCGGCAAACTATCTTGCCAATGCTGCGAAGAACGGATATACCATTTCGCTGGATCATATTGGCTTCGCATTTAACCAGTCCCTGATCCAGGGTAAGCGCATTCCGCAGAAAGAGATTGTTCCTGTCGCCTTTATCGGCTCTACACCCAATGTTCTTGTTGTTCCCAATAGCTTTCCCGCCAAAACCTTGCAGGAATTCATTGCCTTCGCCAAAGCGCACCCCAACGAGATTAACTTTGGATCCGGTGGCGTTGGCAGTGCGGGCCATTTACCGATGGAGCTTTTACAGTCGGTGACAAAAACGCAAATGGTGCATGTCCCTTATAAAGGTTCCGGTCCGGCAATAACGGATTTGACAAGCGGACGAATTCAGGCAATGTTGATGACGATCCCAGCAATTATAGGGGCGATTAAAAACAATCAGGTAAGGGCTATCGCTACCACAGGGTTGCAGCGCCCCGAGGCGCTTTCTGACATTCCCACATTCAAGGAAGCAGGTATCGATAATTTCGTTTATCAGCCGTGGTACGGAATTTTTGCACCTAAAGGCACACCGCAATCCGTTCTGGATAAACTGCATACCGCCGTCAACAAATCCATTTCCGATCCGACCGTCGTTGCTAAACTGTTAGAGCAAGGCCTGGCGACCGAAAAGAAAACGCAGCAAGCGTTCGTAGATGAAGTCGGGAATGATACGAAAGAATGGGGTGTTATCATCGGGAAACTTGGGCTGAGCACCAAATAATATAAAAGCCGCTTATTTGTGCAGGGAGGTATTCAGCATGCAAATCCATGCCAACGGATTCGAATACAGCAGTGTCGCAGTCCGGCTTCCGGTACAAGATCTGGAAAGGGCGCGATTGTTCTATCTGGAAAAGCTCGGCCTGCAGCCGGACGAAACGCGTCCCGGCGGCTTGCTTTACTTCTGCGGAGGCACTTCCTTCGGACTGTTCACTTCCCGCGGCTGCGCGTCTGGCACTCATACCCAAATGGGCTTTGAGGTAAGCGATCTTAGAACAGCAGTCGCCGTCTTGCGAAGTCGAGGCGTCGTGTTCGAAACGTATGACTTACCAGGGTTGAAGACGGTCGACGGTATCGCCGAGATTGCCGGAAACTACCCCAGCAAAGGCGGCAAGGGGGAGTTGGCAGCGTGGTTCAAGGATAGCGAGGGTAACATGATCGGTCTGGGACAGGCACTGCGATAGGCCATTGGCGGGGGCATTGCCCCCGCACACATCTGCTTTATCTTGCTTCTGTTTTTTGCAACATCACACTGCCCCATCCCACTATGCGATATTCTGCCGCGACCCGTTTTTGGATACCTTGCCCTCAGGTATGAGGAGGCAGGATAGCGCCTGGCGTCACACGCTACGCAAATATCCTTGCAACATCCCTTTACTGCCCGATTTTAGCCGTTGCTCCGCGCACCCCGGCGTGCTTGATAATATCTGCAATACGGCCATCCTTATCCGCTGCAATAATGAATTTATTTAGCGTGGTCAGCCCGGCATCGCGGCCTTTGGGAATGCCTGCGGCAAAATACTCCATATCCCAATGCCCGGGTAGCACCCTGGAACCGGCTATAGCGTCAGACATTTGAAATAGGATGGCGTTGTTGGTGGCAAAAGCCTCAATTTCCTTGCTCTTTAACATCTCTATGGCATGTTTGAGCGTGTCTATCTCCCGAATCTGCAGCTTGGGGAAAAGCCCGATTAAGGTTTTTGCAGTGCTGCTGCCTTTACTGACACCAACCACAGTATTTGCTGCAGCAAAGTCATCGACAGATTGAAACGTTGACTCAGGTGGTACAAGAAAACTTTTTTCCACCTGCATAAAGGTTGGCGAAAAATCCATTATCTTTTTGCGCGAGGCAGTGGCATTACTCACACTTAAGTCCACTTCCCCTTTTTTAACAGCAGCCAAAAGAGACTCGTTACTTGGAAATATCATCGCCTTAAATGGAACGCCCAACTGGCCGGCAAACAATTTTCCCAAATCGTAACCGACACCTTTGTTCTCTTCGGGTGTTGCGCCTTCAATAATAGATGTCGGGCTGCCTTTATACACGCCAACCAATAGCGTTCCGGAAGGAGCCAGGATTTTTCTTGCCGCAGCATCAGTCGCATCAGCATAGGCAGCGGCTGAACCCAGTAATAAATGAATACTCAATAGGCAAATAGCGGCTTTTTTTAGTGTTTTATACATACTTCTCCTCTTGTACCAGAAATAAAATCAATTATTCAACAGCAAGATATCAAGTACCGCATGCTCATGTCCGAACCGGATGTCTTTCACGCGGCGATCGCCCTGGCGCTCGCTAAGACGTGTTGGAACGTCAATAACGGCAAGTTTGGTTTTATTTAAAACGAAATATTCAAGTCCGGGTTCCGGCTTGGCATGGTGTGTCTCCTTATATTTTCTGCTGATTCACAGACTATTTTTGATCATTGGCAAAATGAACTTTTGCATCACCATTCTCAGGCAATGTGCTTATAGGGTCTAATACTATTTAAATCTCCTATCTATATTATTTTCGAATAACTGCGAATCCCACCAACTGCGCTGTCCCCTGCCGCTGGCCAGATACAGAACGCGCTTTGGCCCAGAGCCAATTGCCAATAACCAGGCACAAAACCCGTGCAATGAGCTCATGAGCACGTATGCCCGCTGCAGGCACAGAGTCTTGTTTTTCTTCGAAAACGAATATTTTTTTCAGGCGCCAGTCAGCCCTGTTCCCTATCCTGTATCAGATACGTGTATTGAACCCATGCTCAGCTCCTGCTGGGCATTACGCTTTCCAAATCAAGGAGACTACGCCATGAAAATAGCCTTCAAGGCCGCACTGACCCTGACCCTGTCCAGCCTGGCATTCGGCGCCCAGGCCGCCGATTGGCCGGATCATCCCGTTATCTTCGTTGCCCCGTTTACGGCCGGCGGCGCCAATGACCTGGTGGCCCGCCTCATCGCCAAAGCGGTAGGCGCCGAACTGAAACAGAGCGTGATCGTTGAAAACCGCGCCGGTGCTGGCGGCGTGATCGGCTCGGCCCATGTGGCGCGCGCGCCCGCCGACGGCTATACCTATCTGGTGGGCAGCAATGGTACCGTCACTAATAGTCTGATCCGCTCCGATCAGCCGTACAAGGATGAGGCGCTGACCCCGGTAGCGCTCCTGTCAGTCACCCCTTCGGTCATCGTTACCCGTCCGGATAACCCAGCCAAGGATCTGAAAGAATTTGTCGACAACGCTCGCGCCAAAAAGGTCGACCGTATTACGTTTTCGACCGCAGGCAACGGCAGCACACCCCATTTCGTGGCCGTCATGATGAAGGAAGCCACAGGGCTGCCGGTTGAACCCATTGCTTACAAGAGCGGTTCCGAAGGTGTGACAGCCGTCGTCGGCAAACAGGTTGACGCGACCTCGGAAGCCAGCATCGTGACGCTACCGCTGGTGAAAGCCGGCAAGCTCAAGGCGCTGGCAACCACATTGGAAAAGCGCATGGCCAGCGCCCCGGATATTCCCACCACCAAGGAGGCCGGCTTTCCGGACATTCGAATCGGTCACTGGGCGGGCCTGTACGCGCCAGCAGGAACGCCAACGGACGTGCTGGATAAGATGAATGCTGCCGTTAACAAGGCCTTGCAAACGCAGGAAGTGCTCAGTGCCTTGAAAAAAAGCAGCATTGAGCCCGGCGGCGGCAGTCGTGCCGAGTTCACCAGCTTCGCAACCAGCGAGCGCAAGCGTTTGGGCGAGGTCGTCAAACAGGGGCATATGCGGGCCGATTAATCTGCTCGATTGAATGCATCGGCCCGTGTATCATCAGGATTCGAGGAATACACGGCGCTGATCGCACAGTACGCATGTTTAGATAAATAGCCGATTGCGCTCATGCCCATCGCGCAGATCCGGCGCCACAGCCAATAGCAGTTCGTGCAGAGACCGGCCTGGATGTGCTGCCCGCGCTCACAACACAGTCGCATCACAGTTGTTATGCCATTTTCCTATAGCTGAAATCTATCTGAACATCTGGTGCCAGGCGGCCGAATCACTCATCATTTGTCGTTCTCATATCAACAATGACGGAGACGAAAATGAATAAACTATTGTCGCTGGTAGTGGGGATGGGTCTTGCTGCGCAGGTCTTCACTGTTCACGCCAATGCCAGCAAAATTGCCGATACCCAGACTCGCGTTATCCAGACGGAAAAGGGAGCAACGGTCGAGGTCTTTATCAATGGCACCGGAACGCCTATTGTCCTGCTGCCGTCTCGCGGTCGCGGTGCAGAAGATTTTGATCCGCTTGTGCCATTCCTGCAGCAAAAGGGCTACCAGGTTATTCGCCCGGAGCCGCGTGGAATCGGCAAAAGCAAGGGCCCGACAGAAAACATTACCTTGCATGACCTGGCCGATGATATCAACCAGGTTATCCAGCAGGTTGCCAAAAAGCCCGTCATTATTGCCGGGCATGCTTTCGGAAACTGGGTCGCCCGCATGACAGCGGTCGATCATCCGGACGCTGTGCGTGGCGTTGTCATCATTGCAGCGGCAGCCAAAAGCTATCCCAAAGCCATGCCGGAGCTGGTGGAAAAAGTGCGTCATGCAACCGACCAGAGCGTTCCGCAAGCCCAGCGGCTGGCCGCATTGCAATTCGGCTTTTTTGCCAAAGGGCATGATGCGAGCTCCTGGTTAAACGGCAGCTATGGCGATGTCAGCAAGAGCCAGAACGCGGCTGGCAAGGCAACCCCGCAGTCGGAATGGTGGTCTGGAGGGCACGCACCCTTGCTGGAAGTACAGGGCGACCTGGATCCTTTCAAACCACAGGCAACCCGCCAGGAAATGAAAGAAGAGTTCGGCGCCAGGATTAGCACGGTTGTCATCGCCAATGCCAGCCACGCGTTGGTACCGGAGCAGCCACAAGCGTTGGCAGACGCGCTTGACAACTGGATCAAAACACTCAAGCCGTAACCAGGCGCACCAAAGAAGCCGACCTGCGGGTTGGCTTTTTTCTTAACGTTCCGACATAATCTGGGCAATCCGCAACCATCGCCCTGCTGTGTCTGTCAATTATCAAATAAACATCGGATTGCGTTGCGCTTTCCGATTTTTCAAAGCGGTCCGGCTGATGGCATCTCAGTGAGCCGCATGGCGGCCATTGAACTGCGGGCAATTGCCTTGCGTGCAGTGCATCAGCCTGTCCAGTCGTTAATATCAAGAACAGCAGCAGCAAAGGCCTCGGGCGCTTCCTGTGGAAGATTGTGGCCCGCATTGGGTATGATCCGGTTTTCATGGCGTCCGGTGAAGCGCGATGGGTCTGCTTGTCGTCCTGCCACTGGCGTCACCCCATCCGCATCGCCCTCCAGGGTGATTGTGGGCACAGAAATGGGCGGTGCACCGGCCAGGCGCCGTTCCATATCGTCAAACAGCGGATCGCCTTCGACCAGCCCGAATCGGTGTCGATACGAATGGATCACAACGTCGACGAAATCGGGATTGTCAAACGCCGCTGCGGAGCGGGCGTAAGTGTTCTGATCAAAACGCCAGGTCGGCGACCATAAGGACCACAGAAGTCGACAGAAGGCATGGCGGTTTTCGGTCAGCCCGGCGCGCCCGCGTTCGCCATGAAAATAGTATTGATACCATAGCCGATACTCTTTTTCAGGACTGGCCGGCTGCATGGCTGTGGCAATATCCTGTATGTTGTAGCCGTTCACGGAAACCAGACCTCGCACCCGTGAAGGATACAACGCGGCCACGATGCAGGCAGCCCGGCCTCCCCAGTCATATCCGCCCAGCACGGCTTGTTCAATCTGCAGCGCATCCAGCAAGGATAACAAATCCGCCCCCAGCGCGGCCTGCTGTCCCGAGCGAGGTGTGGTTGGCGCAAGGAAACGGGTAGACCCGTATCCCCGAAGAAACGGAGTGATGACGCGTGCTCCCCGCGATACCAGTTGCGGTGTAACGTCCTCAAAGGCATGGATGTCGTAGGGAAAGCCGTGTAGCAGCACGACAGGCCACCCATCGGCGTTGCCCTGTTCCTCGTAGGCGATCTCAAGCTGCGTAGTTGCTATTTTCTTAAGCATGAAGCCATCCTTTCAGTCAATGTCAAAGTCCCAGACAAACCGCCCCGCCCACCACGGTCATGCATGCGAGCCAGCGTTTTACACTCACCGTTTCTTGCAGAAACAGCCGACCGATAAGCACTGCAAACACCACGCTGGTTTCGCGTAATGCCGAGACTGCGCCGATCGCGCCCGACTGCAACGCCCAGATCACGATACCATATGCCGCGAGCGAGACCAGGCCACCGATCAGCGATATGCCAGTTGTCATTGGCGCCGTGCGTAACGGCATCAGCAGCGCTGCAAGGCCACGCCTGGCAACGAACAAAACCGGCATCATCCAATAAAACAGGAACATCCATGCAGTATATGCAAGCGCCTGTCCACCCGACAAGCGCACGCCGATACCGTCGATCACAGTATAGAATGCAATGGTCACGCCGGTCGCCAGCGCCGCCATTACGCCCATGCGCGACACGTGGCGCCCCTGCAGCGCGATCGCAATAATGCCACCTGAAATCAACAAAACGCCCAGGGCCTGCAAAGGCCCGATTGCCTCATCGGCAAAGAGCGCCGCGCCCAGTGTGACGAACAACGGCGAGGAACCGCGTGCAATCGGATACGCTTGCGCCAGATCGCTCCGACGGTAGGACCGCACAAGACTTACGTTGTACACGATGTGTATCAGTCCCGACGTGATGATGTACGGCCAGGCCGCGCGAGCCGGTATTGGAAGGAACGGGATCACGATTGTAGAGACTGCCGCAATGGCCACGCTCATCCACGCCATGGACAGCAGGCGATCGCCGTTGCCATGCAAAAGCGCATTCCAGCTCGCATGAAGCAGCGCTGCAAGCAGGACGAAACCACCGATATAAGCATAACTAAGCATGCGCAGCCCGAAAAAAAAGTGTAGTAAGAAGTATATCTATCTTGTGCTCAGGCAACAAACCAGATAAATTGACAATTCGTATTAGATAAACTATTTCGAATGAAACAGAGACTGCCACCACTGAATGCGTTGCGTGCCTTCGAAGCTGCAGGCCGACTGGGCAGCTTCAAGGAAGCGGCTGCGCACCTGAATGTCACCAATGGCGCGGTAAGCCAGCAGGTGCGCCTGCTTGAAGCATGGCTGGGCGTGCCATTGTTTGAACGACATAACCGGCGCGTTGTGCTTACGGCAGACGCCAGGGCCTATCTGGCACAAATCGGCCCCCTGTTCGAGCAGCTGGCGCAGGCTACAGCCAGCTATGGTGTCCCCGCAACCGTCTCCCGGACGCTGTCCGTGAATGCATCGGCAACGTTTACCTTGCGCTGGCTGGTGCCACGGCTGGAGAAATTCCGTAGCGAACATGCCAACATAGACGTCAGGGTAGAGACCTCGAACGAGCCGGTGGAAAGCCTCAAAGAATCCTATGACGTCATCATCCGGGGCGGCCCGGACACGTTCTATGGCTATTCGATGAGACCGTTCCTGTCCGAGGAACGGGTGCCGGTTTGCAGTCCGGCGCTCCTCGCGCGCCTGCCGCTACGCGAGCCGCAAGACCTGCAACAACATACGTTGTTGCACACAACGAGCCTGCCGCGAGTGTGGCCGGACTGGCTGGCAAAGGCACAGGTTTACGGCCTGTCCCCGGCGGGTACCCTGACCTTCGATCACTTTTACCTGACGTTGCAGGCGGGCATCGATGGTATGGGCATCGCCATGGGACCCACTTCACTGGTATCAGACGATCTTGCCGCCGGCCGACTGGTTGCACCGTTCAACGGCCCGCGCCTGCCGTCACGCAGCTATTGCACTTACGTTCCGGATGAAAAGTCTGCCAATGACGTCGTGCTGCTGTTCCGCGCATGGCTTGAGCGCGAGGGTCTGTAACCAGACCATTGGATACGTGGTTGCATGAACGATAAATCACACTTGAAAGGAGTTCAGTTTGAATAACGCTTATCTGTATGAAAGACTCGCTATCCATGATCGCCTGTGTCATTTCCAGAGCGCTTTTGACTTACAGGACTGGCAGTTGATGGACCAATGTCTGTGGCCAGAACTGCATGTTGACTATTCGAGTTTCAGGAACGACCCGCCAAGGCTCATGTCCAGCGGCGAGTACATCGCCTTGCGCCAGGCAGCCCTCAGCGAGCTCAGAATGCAGCATAACTTTTCCAATTTGCTTGTCACCGTATCCGACAATGAGGCAAGCGCCAGGTGCAACTACCTGATTCTTCGATTCCGAACTGCCGATTGCGCATCTGAGGCTGATTTTTTCCACTCCAGCGGTCGGTATTTCTTTGATCTGAAAAAGCACGACGGCCAGTGGCGAATTTGCGGAATCAAGCAGGAACTGATTGCCAATCACGGCACACCCAGTCTGCACAAGGGCATCATTCCGAAGTTGGCATAATTAAATATCAATGATAATTTGATATATCCAAAAATTCGTTATTTCTTCGACATCAGCGACCAATCATGATGGGGCACCAGCATGCGTGATCAACCCCCACAACGGATCATCCCTGCCCCGCGTCGCCATCCGCATCTCTTCTGTAAACTGCGACTCCGTTGCGTCCTCCAGCAACATCGACTCATACGCCACCACCCGGTTGGCGATCTTCCACGCTCCTTCCCGCTTTTCAAAGCGGTCCAGGAAACGACACCGCACCTGCGTCTGTTGTCCTCTGCCGCCTGCTTTCTGCCCGACATTCGAGGGTGACGCTCCGTCACCCGGTTTAAGCCGCTGATATGCCACGCAGTAGGTTTCCACCAAAGCGACATCGTCGCCGCGCCAGTCGATCACGCAGTTGCCCAGAAGGTGCATGGATTGCGCCACGCCTTCGTGGCGCCGGGTTATCCACTGGATCAGGCCATCAATATTACCGTTGTAGGTGCCATGATAGTCCATGGCGTCTGCGTGGTAAACGCCTCGCACCAGGTCAAACTCGCGCCGGTCCACGCCGCGACAATACAGTTGCAATACATGCTTGATTTCGTCTTCGGCGCGCAGGCGCTGCAGAAATTGGTCATTTTCGTTCATGGTTTAGCTTCGTAAATTAGACCAGGCCGATGTTTCCGCCTGGCTATGAAAGGTCTGTCACATCAAAATCGGACTCAATAAAATCAACCCGTCGTTGCCGCTGCAAACCGTCCGACATCAACGATCGCCCATGGCAGGCCACGGCAAGCGCGGCCCGTCCTGCTCAACCCCTTTGCTCCCCTCGCCTCACGGCTGTACTGCAACCGCTTCCTGATCCTGCTTGTTATGCCGCAGCACCAGGATAGCAACGATTGAAATAGCGCAAAGCGCGATCAAATAACCAACCAGATAGTTGGATCTGCCACCATCCTGTTCGGTAAGCCATGTCGCGATAAAGGGCGTCATCCCGGCTACCGTAGCGCCATTCAATTCCCGCACAAAGGTGATCCCGGTAAAGCGATAGCGGGTCGGAAACAGTCCGGTCAGGAAGGCGCCTTGCGAGCCTGCCACAGAGCCAAACCCCACACCGTAGCCGATCATCATCGCCACAGTCGCCAGGATGATATTTTTTGAATCCATCAACCAGAACATGGGTCCGGCATAAAGCAGGATAAACAGGGTACCCAGTATATACATCCTGGCATAGCCGAAACGATCGGATAGTTTTCCCATAAGGGGTGTGCAAACAATGCCGGCGATGGCAGCAAGAATGATGATATTGAGGGCTTCGGAATTCGTAAAGCCCAAGTTGTTTACCATGTAGCTCAAGGCAAAGCTATTGAGCGTATACGTGGCGGCATTGGCGCCTGACATGGCCAGAAAGCCGCATATCAATGCCTTGGGCTGCTTGCGCAGCACTTCACCGAGCGGAATGGAAGCCGCGCGTTTCTGTTCGCTGGCATGTTGGACGGCCCTGACATACTCAGGCGTTTCTTCCAGGCTCCTGCGAATATATAGCGCGACGATAACGAGTACGGCAGAAAACAGGAAGGGAATGCGCCACGCCCATGTCAACAGATCTTGTTCAGGCAACTGGGAAATCAGGCGAAAAATGATTGATGCCAGCAGCAGACCAACCACCGTCGCCGACAGGACAAAAGCGGTGTAATACCCCTTCTTCCTGGCGGGAACATATTCGGCCACAAGAATCAGGGCGCCCGCGTACTCCGCCCCGGCCCCGATCCCTTGCAACAGACGCAGCAGGACAAGCAACAGGGGGGCCATGATACCAATCTGCGCATAGGTGGGAAGAAGGCCGATAGAGATCGTCGATAGCCCCATCAGCGCAATCGTGAATACCAGCGCGGGTTTTCGGCCTTTCTTGTCGCCGAAATGAGAAATGATCAGGCCGCCAATCGGACGCGCCAGAAACCCGACAGCCAAGGTTGCGAACGAGGCCAGGGTACCGGCCGTCGGAGACAGGGATGGAAAAAATAGTTTGTTGAAAATCAGGCCAGAGGCCACGGCAAAAAGAACGAAGTCATACCATTCGATCACTGTGCCTACGATCGCGGCCCACAATACACGCCTTATCTTTTTGGGTGTGATGTCTGAATGGTCGGCTTGCGTTTGTGTCATTGCCAATTCGTTACGAGTACGGCGCTCGGACTCGGTCAAGGGCTCGTTATCCTGGGGCATGCTTGTCTCCTTTGTAGTATTAAATATTTTTTGTCAAATTCGCCACATTAGGTATGGTTCAAATTGTTGTTTAGCTCTTTGCCAGATAGTCATGCAAAACCTGGCCTTGCACGAGCGTGAAGTCTGCGCGCCAATAGAAAGCGCTTAGCATTTCCACAACCGGCAATCGATACACAGGCGCCTGGATGTTCGGCCGAAGTTCAACGGTGCAATCTCCCTCCCAGCATTCGTGCACGACCACATCGGCCAGGCGGCGAGAGGTCAGTTGCCGAATAGCGGGTGTTCCGTCAATATGATCGATCGCCTTCAGATTGAAGTTGTTGCTGAAGTCCATTAATTTGGAAAGCGTGGCAATGTCGCCTCGTTTTTGCTTATAGGCCATTGTGCCGGTGATGACATCAATGCCATTTCGGGAAACAGTGGCTACCCACGCATCGTCCCGGACCTCGAGCCTGGGGATTCCGAATTTCTTGGGCTGACCATGGATTTCGCGTCCGTGTGCCACGCCTACGTCTGAACTCAGGTAAAGGTATGGCGAGTAGGCGCCGCTGACCTGCTTCGATGGCAACTGGGCACCGAACATCACATTGGCTTCTCCATACGGCCCCAGCCAGTCGGTGTCGTTCATCTTGTAAATATGAATCAACACCACGTCTGAATTCAGCTCCAGAGGCGGTGGCAGCAGGTATCCCATCTTGTCGGGATCCGAACGATACGCCAGGGTGAGTACCTCGACGTTGCGAAAGCCGAAGGGAAAAGGTGGCACGGTCGGCGCATCCAGCGGCGTAGAAAAACCGCTGGCGCAAATTTCATCGATCGTGACACGACGCTTGGCACTGGTGTATTGGGGCATACTGGTCTCCGTTTATCCATACATAATGCTGTTCGAGAGGTGCATCGCTAACGCATAGCTGTCCCTAGCGCTCCACCTGTTGGACACGAGCGGGAGAGCCCGGCACCGGGCGGCGCGGCGCGTGACCAGACAGCAATTGCTCAATATCGATTGCTGCCAGCTCCTGAAGCCTCACGATGGAGCGATCGGAATACCAGGCGGCGTGCGGTGTAAGAATAAGATTGGGCGCTGCGCGAAGCGGCGAGTGCGGCGGCAGCGGCTCCGCTTCAAACACATCAAGGGCAGCGCCGCCGATCAGGCCTGAAACCAGTGCCTCGGCCAGCGCCGCTTCATCGATCAACTGACCGCGCGCAGTGTTGATAATCATGGCGTTGGGCTTCATGGTGCGCAATGTTTGCGCATTGATTGCGTGAGTGGTCTCGGCAGTGGCAGGCGCATGCAGCGACAACACATCGGCCTGCCTGAACAGCGTCTCGTGATCGACTTTGGTCGCTCCCATCTCGGCTGCGTGCTCTGCATTCACCTGCGGGTCCGACACCAGGAACCGGAATCCGAATGGCTGCAACCGCGCGAGTACCAGACTGCCGATGCGCCCCATTCCCAGGAAGCCTATCGTCGTCTCACCGGAGGGCTTGATGGGCTTGGCCACTGCGACTGCGTTCCAGTCGCCCGCCCGTACCGATGCGTCCAGCTGCGGCAGCTTTCGCAGTGAGGCCAACACCAGGCAGGCGGTATGGTCGGCCACCTCTTCAGTGCAGTAATCCGGCATATAGCCTACGGCAAAGCCGCGCTCGAAGGCCGGGGCCAGATCAATATTGTCGTAGCCGATACCATAGCGAATGATGCCAGCGCCTTCGGCCATGCCGGCAATCGCCTGCCTGGTGAGCGGTGCGAACTGTACAAGCGCTACATCCGCACCCTGCACCGCCCGCTCGACCTCCTGTGGGCTTTTGCATTGGCAGGCAATAAACTCGGCACCCTGTTGCTCGGCTGCGGCTCGCTCGGCCGCCAAATCGGGAAAGGTGTAGTCGGTCACGACAACGCGCTTTTTCTTCCGCGAGATGTTCATTTGGATTCCTGTGCGAAGCGTGCAAATTCAGGGTCGCGCACGTCGATTTCGATCTTTGCAATCTGGCTGCGCGCATCTGGCCCACACAACCAGGCAGCAACAGCAGCGGTCACAGTGGGTGGGGTTAAGTCCTGTTGAGGGATTTTGCTCAGGTCGTTCATGCCAGAGGCCCGGATAGAGCCCTGCATGGTCGTGTCAGTGGGCGGAATACCAAGAGAAAAAACGCGTATTCCGTGGCCGCTGTATTCAAGATCAATGGCACGCGAAAGCATCACCAGCGCGGCCTTGCTTGCGCAGTAGGCGCTCCAGCCTTCCAGTGGCCGGTACGCTGCGCCCGAGCTCATGTTAATAACGGTGCCATGACTCTCCAGCAGCAGTGGCAGGAAAGCCTGGACACAGCGCATGGCGCCACCGGCATTAATTGCGAGCACCTGCTCCCAGGCATCAGCGTCCAGGTCTCCCAGCAACCCGATGGGGCGAATCACGCCGGCGTTGTTCACAAGCGCATCGACCCGACCGAACTCACTGAGGGCCACGGTTGCCGCCAGAGCCACGTCTGCCGTACTGCGAACGTCCACAGCGAGCACCCGTAGTCGTGTGCCGTCCGATGCCGTCAAGCCAATGAGTTCGGAATCGGCTTGCGTGCCAGGCTCCACTAATGCCAAAACAGATGCGTTGGCTCGCAACAGCCGGCGCACGACGGCTGCACCAATGCCGCGGCCTGCGCCAGTTACCACGACAGTAGCGCCATCAAGACGGGGAAGCGTGCTCATCAGGCATCTCCTTGCGTAAATGCGTGTTCAGATTGCCGGATGGCCGCCATCGACTCGCGGGTGGATTCCAGAACGTTGCTCATATGCAGGCGCATCGCCTGCTCGGCGGCTGCGCTATCGTTAGCGCCTAATGCCGCGACGATGGCATCGTGGTCAAGCAGGCTCTGGGCGATCACCTCTCGTGATTCGGAAGCAGTGGTGCGAAATTCCAGGCCAAGCGTATTGAGACTGCTCGCCGCACGCGACAAAAACGGGTTAGCGCCCAGGGCGTGGATGTACTCATGGAATGCGATGTCGAGTTTTCGATATGCTTGCGGGTCATCAATAGCGGACTTTTGCTGTTCAATCAGCGCCAGCAGGAAGGCCACGTCTTTGGCCTGTGCTGCCTTGGCCGCCCTTGCAGCGATACCGCCTTCGATCAGTTGACGCGCGTCGTACAACGTATCAACCGATGTTTCCTCCAGGGAAAGAAAGAACTGCAACGGCCCCAGGAGCGCTTCAGCACGAAGACTGGATACAAAAATGCCGCCGCCATGACGGGTTTTAAGCACCCCCAGTACCACGAGCGCCCGCACTGCCTCGCGGATGGTTGGCCTGCTCACACCAAAGGACTGCGCCAGCTCGCGTTCCGACGGTAAACGATCATCGGCTTTAAGGTTTCCGGCTCGGACCATCCCAAGCAACTGAGTCACGACCTGTTCTGAAACGGGCTCGCGTTCAACGCTAGTGACTTGAAATTTAGAAACTGACGGCATATGAATACATCCAGAAGTTAAATAATCCAGTACACAGGCATCTCGGGTACTGCATGGTTTACAGCAATCTTAAAAGTGGTCAGGCCACTTGGTCACTTGACAATATTTTCATTAAACTATAGTCTTTTTTACAAGTCAAGATCAAAATCCACCGGAGACCGCTCATATGAAACTTGCCCGTTTGAAGACTTACGTTCTGCGTTATGTTGATCCGAACGACCTGAACCGGGAACGCATGACAGTCCTGACACGGTTGGAAACGAACGATGGCGTAGTCGGATGGGGTGAGGCGATTGCCATGTGGCCCGAAGCCTGCCGGGCAGCCGCGCTTTTGATCGAAGAAGGGTTTGGGCCATTACTGTTGCAGGCGGGCGAAACCAGCGTAGCGCAGTGCTGGCAGAAAATGCGCGATCACAGTTGGTGGTACGGCGAGGGCGGCATCGCTTCCTTCGCTCTCAGTGCAATCGACATGGCACTTTGGGACATACACGGAAAAATTCAGAATCAGCCGCTATCGGTGTTTTGGGGTCAGCATCACGACCGGCTGCCCGCCAACGCAAGTTGCCACGTCAACAAGCAAAGCCTTTCGGCTTGTATCGACGAGGCCATGGGATTCTTCAACGCCGGCTTTCGCAGCGTAAAACTGGGGTTGGGCAAAAAATCACTCTCCACGATCGGCCACGATCCCGAAAGCAGTATTGAACTGGTCGCTGGCCTGCGACGTGCGGCGGGGCCGGACGTGGAAATCCTGGTGGACGTGGGCAACGGGCTGCGCTGGGACGTCGACACCGCCATCGATACCGTTCAGCGCATGTCAGAACACGACATCGGCTGGATCGAAGAGCCGTTTTATCCGACACATCTGCAAGACTATCGCTTGCTTAAGGCGGCCGTCGCCGTGCCGATTGCCAGCGGCGAACGCGAATGGACAGTGACAGGCTACCAACGTCTGATCGACAGTGCCACGGTAGATGTGCTGGGCATCGATCCGGCACGTGCCGAGGGCATCACCGGTTTCCGACAAATCGATCAACACGCCGGTCGCGCCGGACTAACCGTAAACGCGCATGCCTGGAGCACCGCAATTACCACCGCGGCCAGCCTGCATCTGTCCCTCGCATCTCCAAATACGCGTTTATTCGAACTCAAGCCATTCCCTGTGGCTGTTCAACAGGAACTCGTCTCCACGCCGGTCGCACAAGTAGACGGATTTGTCACAGGACTGAGCGGTCCGGGGCTGGGCGTAGAGGTAGACGAAGCCGCTGTGCAACGTCTGATTTACCGAGGATGAAGGGGGTGGATTGGTCTCGCATACTCATGACTGATTAAGTTTGCAGCGCGCGAGGGCATGCCACTGGGTGTGCAACTTATCGGAAAGCCGGGAACCGACAGGCAGTTGTTATTGACCGCCGATCAAATACATCAGAGCATTGATCGGCGAATTGCCAAAATCAGCACGGGCTGATCTGGCACGCAGCAACGCAACAAAAATCAACCCTTTACGTTCTTATCAATCCAGCCCGCCAGCCAGGTCCCGATCTGGATACTATGCTTGTCTTGCATCAGCATATGCGAGGCGCCTGGCATGCCCACATCATTTAACATGACATTTTCCGCCTTGGCGCCGGCCTTGTTCGCCGCGGCGACAAATTCCTTGCATGCCTTCAAGCGTGGCGCCCAGCGGGGAGACTGGTTCACATAATCACCCCATAGCACCAGAACCGGAATGCCCTTGAGCGAGGACAAATCACTGTCAGCCGCAGGGCAGGCGCCGGGCTCAATCGACACGATGCCGCGGATACCGGCAGGGTTCAGCTTGGCTGTTTCAAAGGGGTAAATACCGGATTGGGAGTGGCTGATCAGCACCGCGCCGTTCACTTTGTTGGCCAGTTCCGACAGTGCGGGTACGGTAGGATTGGGTTTGGGCAAGGCATTGAGCCAGTCTGGCACCATTTGCTTCCAGAACTCTGCCTGCGCATCTAGCGGGAACTGCATGCCAGCGAATACCTCGGGGTACTTGGGACCGAAGCGAAAAATCTGCCAGGCGCCCTCTTGCGCCGCACCAAACACCTGTGGCAACTTGTCAGCGGCCTGGCGCCCGCTCTTGACCGCCACGATGGCCGACGGATCGGCTGCGGATCGGCCCCGCGAGGCTTGATCCACTACGTATGTGGGAAAGCCCTTGCGCACGAACAACTCATCCCAGCCCATGCGACCATCCGGAGTGGATTCCCAGGTCTTGCCCGTCAGGCAGCAACCATGAATAAAAATGACAGATGTCTTTTTCGCATTCACCGGCTCCTGATAGCGCACATACACCTGGTTCACTGTGATGGTGCCTGAAGGCGCGTAGGCTGGTAAATTTGAGAGGGATTCTGATTTGATATTCTTTCCCCCTACAAAGAAACTGCCCTGTTTGGCGATGGTCAATGGGCCGCTGTCACTGCGGGTGGAGGCGCAACCGACCACACTGGCGCCCACGATCAATGTGGCCGCTATTGCTAAAGGCTTCATTCCCAGTCTCCATTATTTATATGTATTACGAAAGATTATAGGGCAATCGTTCCTGGAAAGGAATGTGCGGTATCGCCGTAGCACGCTTGATTAATGCTGAACTCGTCGGTAATCACAATCATGATATGAAGCAGGTCCACCTGGGCGCTGATGTCGTTCACACTGCCAGTGCCCGGCAGATTGTGCCTGGATGGTCAAGGCTGGATTGAAATAACGAGTCTGATGGCCCAGTACGTCACACTCGCCGCATCGTGGCAGCCTCTTCTCTTACCCAGGCCTGGAACAGCCGGACGGCCTCGGGAACAGGGCGATCCGAAGCATGGGCCATGAAATAAGCGCCGTCTGTCCGCACTCGCAAGGTGAACGGCGCGACCAGCAGGCCTGCAGCCAGGTCTTTTTCGACAAACGCCTCCAGACCAATCGTCACGCCCAGGCCATTCGCGGCCGCCTGGTAAGCCAGCGCGGCGTTCTCAAATTTCAAACCCTGGTTGCCATCAATTTGCGTCAGACCGGCCGCCTGCAGCCAGGCGGGCCAGTCGTTGGGTCGATTCAGCGAGCATAACAGCACATGGTTGGCCAGATCGGCGGGCAGGCGCAAAGAGGGGTCGCCCTGCAACAGGGTGGGCGCACACACCGGCACCAGCACTTCGCCAAACAGTTCCTCCTCATCCAGCGCGTCCGATGTGTGCGGCCTGGCCTGAATGCTTATGTCGATGTCTTCCCGATTAAAGTCGGCGTGCTGGTGCGAGGTGGTTATTTGCACGTCCAATTCAGGATGGCGGGCATGAAAATGTGCCAGCCGGGGCACCAGCCATTTGATGGCGAACGTGGGCGGCAGCTTGATGCGCAGTCGCCTTGCGTCGGTGCGGCGCTGCAGTTGCCGAGTGCCTTGTTCGATTTGCCCCAGCGAATCGCCAACGATGCGCCGAAAGGCGATACCGTCGACCGTCAGCGCAATACCATGGCGCTGACGCACGAACAACTTCAGTCCCAGCCACTCCTCCAGCAGTTGCACATGCCGGCTGACCGCCCCCTGGCTGATACACAGCTCTTGCGCCGCTTGCGTGAGACTGTCGCAGCGGGCAGCTACATCAAAAACGCGCAAGGCATTCAAGGGAGGCAATCGTCGAAGCATGGTCGGCGCCCGGTAAGCCGGTTAATGGAATAAGTGGATCGGCCAGTTTAGCACGGTCACTTAAGGTATCTAATAATTAGATTTCAATCATGTCTAAATTGTGATTGAGCTCTGGCGAGCGCATCGCCATAATGGCTAAGAAAATTCAATCTGTTATTAAAAATCATGGGCTACCCAGATTGACGCGGCATCCTAAAACAAGCCCCCAGGAGGAGACTAACATGAAAAAAACGCATAGCTTGCTGGCTGCTGTGGTGGCCATTTCCTGTATGACGACGGCAGCACCCGCTGTCGCACAAAACTATCCCGAACGCCCCGTGACCCTGATCGTGCCGTGGCCGGCCGGCGGGGGCGTCGATACCATGGGCAGGGTAAGCGCCGAAATATTACGCAAGAGCCTGGGCCAATCTGTCGTAGTGGAAAACAAAGGCGGTGCAGGCGGCAACATCGGCACGGCCATTGCCGCGCACGCCCGCCCCGACGGCTACACCCTGTTGATGGCCTCCACCACACCCAATGCCGTCAACGAGCACTTGTATTCCAGACCAGGCTATGACGCGCAGGCCGATTTTGCACCGATTGCGCTGGTCGGCGCTACGCCCAACATTCTGGTCGTTCCCGCCAATTCGCCCTTTAAAAGCGTAGATGAATTGATCGCCTATGCCAAAGCCAATCCGGGCAAACTGACTTTCGGTTCAGGCGGCATTGGTTCCACGCAACACCTGGCCGGTGTCCGTTTCATGCAGGCTGCAAAGATCGATATGCTGCACGTACCTTACAAAGGTACCGCGCCGGCCGAGGCCGATTTAATGGCTGGCCATGTGTCGGTCATGCTCGATACCGCCCCCAGTATTCCGCTGATCGCCGCCGGCAAGTTGCGCGCCCTGGCGGTTGCTGCAGCCAAACGCACACCGGTGCTGCCCGATGTGCCGACGTTGGACGAGCTGGGTGTGCCCGAGGTGTATATCACCACGTGGTATGGCGTGATGGCGCCCACCGGAACCCCGGCCGAGATTATCCAACGACTTAACAAAGACATCGTACAAGCCCTGGCCACGCCGGAACTGCGCAAGAAAATGGCGGAGATGGGCGCCGATACCGTACCGGGCTCCCCCCAGGACTTCGGCCATTTCATTTCCTCCGAGAGTGAGCGCTACAAGCACATCGTTAAGGCCTCCGGCGCCAGGCTCGATTGATACGCGCGCCGACCCTCCTGTTTACACAAGGTTTTTCCAGCAATGACATCACCAGAAGCATCGACCGCCGCGCGGACACTATTTGACAAGATATGGGAGCGTCATCGCATTATGACGCGAGAGGACGGCCAAAGCCTGCTCTTCATTGACCGGCATCTGGTCCAGGACGGCTCGGCTCCGGCCTTTGAGATGCTGCGCCAGCGCGGGCTGACGGTGCGTCGCCCCGATCTGGCTGCAGCCACCGCTGATCATTATGTTCCGACAGTCAGCCGACAGTTGGAGGACATCGATGATCCCGAGAAGCGCGCCATGGCTCAGGCATTGCAACACGATGCCGGCACGGCAGGCATACGCTTTTTCGGCCTGGACGATCCGCGACAGGGAATCATTCACGTCATGGCGCCCGAACAGGGTCTGTCCCTTCCCGGCATGCTGATCGTCTGCGGAGACAGCCATACCTCGACCCACGGCGCGCTGGGCGCCCTGGCTTTCGGCATCGGAGCTTCCGAGGTTGCGCACGTGCTGGCCACGCAAACTTTATGGCAGCGCCGCCCCAAAACCTTGCTGGTTCAAATTGACGGCAGCCCGGGCGCGGGCGTCGGCCCCAAGGACATTATCCTGGCTGTGATCGCACGTATCGGCGCGGCGGGCGCCACCGGCCACGTCATCGAATACGCGGGCGAGACGATTCGCGCCATGTCGGTCGAAGGTCGCATGACCATCTGCAATATGAGCATCGAGGCTGGTGCACGGGCCGGCATGATTGCGCCGGATGACACCACCTTCGAATGGCTTGCCGGCCGGCCTTTTGCGCAGAACGAACAAGCCTGGGATGAGCGCGTGGCGCAGTGGCGCAGCCTGTGCTCCGATGAGGGCGCGCACTTCGATCAGGAGGTGCATATTGACGCCAGCACCATCGAACCCATGGTCACCTGGGGCAACAGCCCCCAGGATGCAGCGCCGATCTCTGCCCTGGTGCCAGACCCGACGACACTGGCGCAGGCCGAGCAGCGCGAAAGCATGGCCGCAACCCTGCGCTATATGGGCCTGACACCCGGCATGGCGCTCACGGATATCAGCGTAAACCACGTTTTTATTGGTTCCTGTACCAACGGCAGAATCGAGGACCTGCGTAGCGCCGCACAAGTCATACAAGGCCGGCACGTCGCCCAGGGCGTGCAGGCCTGGGTGGTGCCGGGCTCTGGCCTGGTGCGCCAGCAGGCCGAACAGGAGGGCCTGCATCGGATATTCATTGAAGCAGGCTTTCAGTGGCGGCACGCCGGCTGCTCCATGTGCCTGGCGACCAATGGCGATCTTGTCCCGCCGGGCCAGCGCTGCGCCTCGACATCCAACCGCAATTTTGTGGGACGACAGGGGCCGGGCTCTCGCACACATTTGATGAGTCCGGCCATGGCGGCCGCCGCCGCGGTGACCGGGCACCTGTGCGATGTTCGCCAACTGCAACAGGAGCGCTGATCATGCAAGCATTTACGACTCTTAACGCCGTGGCGTTGCCCTTGGCGCGCGCCAACGTGGATACCGATCAGATCGTCCCCGCGCGCTATTTGCAAAAACCTCGCTCGGACAATTTCGGCCACTATCTGTTTCGCGACCTGCGCGACCAGCCCACCCGCGATGAAACCAGCCGCTTCGTGCTGGATCGGCCGGCCTACCACAGGGCGCAGATTATGGTAGCGCGCGATAACTTTGGTTGCGGCTCCTCGCGCGAGCATGCGGTGTGGGCCCTGTACGACTACGGTTTCCGTGTGGCCATCGCCCCCAGTTTCGGAGACATCTTCTACGGCAATGCACTGAAAAACGGCTTTTTGCCGATCGTGCTGCGCAAAGAGGACGTCGATCATCTGCTGGCCGTGTGCGAGGCCGAACCCGGCCTCAGGCTGCAGGTTGACCTGCAGGCACAGCATGTCAGGGCGCCTGACGGTTCGTGCTACACGTTCGATATCGATGGATTCGCCAGACATTGCCTGCTGCAAGGCCTGGACGAGATCGACTACACATTGGCCAACGCCGACCGCATCGCCGAGTTTGAACACCGGCACCGGACCTAGACCCCCAACTTTTTTTGCGGAGTCCTTTCCGCGTACTTTTGAACAATGGAGAAAAAATGAAGATCGCAGTATTGGCCGGGGACGGCATCGGACCCGAGGTGACCGCGCAGGCCGTCAAGGTGCTGGAGACCGTGCTGGCGGGTAGCTCCGAGCTGGAATTGATGTACGCGCCCATCGGCGGGGCCGCCGTTTCTCAGGCCGGCGATCCGTTGCCGGATGCCACGCTCAAGATCGCCCAGCAGGCCGACGCCATTTTGTTCGGTGCTGCCGGCATGCCCGGCGACGAGAGCCTGCCCTACGCGCAGCGGCCAGGCGCCAGTCTGTTGCGTTTGCGTCAGGCCTTGGGACTGTTTGCCAATTACCGCCCTGCCGTGCTCTTTCCGGCGCTGGCGCAGGCTTCCACGCTCAAGCCGGAGGTAATAGGCGGCCTGGACATGATGATTCTGCGTGAGTTATCAAGCGACGTTTACTTTGGCGAACCGCGCGGGGAACGCGTGCTGCCCTCCGGGGAACGCGAAGGCTACAACACCATGCGATACTCGGAATCCGAAATCGAGCGTATTGCACATACCGCTTTTCGCACCGCCCGCCAGCGTCGCAAGCAGGTCTGCTCGGTTGACAAGGCCAATGTTCTGGAAAGCATGCTGCTTTGGCGCGAAGTGGTTACGCGCGTGGGCACAGAATATCCCGATGTTGCGCTAAGCCACCTGTTCGTCGATGCCGCCGCAATGGCCATGCTGCGCCGACCACTGGATTTTGATGTGGTGGTGACCGGCAATCTGTTCGGCGACATCCTGTCCGATATGGCGGCGATGATGACCGGCTCGATAGGTATGCTGCCTTCGGCATCGTTGAACCAGGAAGGCAAGGGGCTGTATGAGCCCGTGCATGGTAGTGCACCCGACATCGCCGGGCGCGATCTGGCAAACCCGATTGCTTCGATTCTGTCGGTGGCGATGATGCTGCGTTATTCTTTCGACATGGCCGACCAGGCCGACCGCATCGAACGCGCAGTATCGGCCGTGCTGGAGCAAGGCGTGCGCACGCCGGACATCGCGATCGCGGGTCAGGTCAGTGTGGGAACGCGCGCCATGGGCGAGGCGATTGTTCAGGCGATTGTCACCCCTTGAGCCTTGATCGTACGCCGGATAGGGATAATCATGAGAAATTCTCCCTTACAGAAAACATAGCCGGAGAACGGGCCTAAGCGAGCAACACGCGCTGCCCGCCTCTCTTGCTGGCGTCGGGGTCTTGAGCCATTGACAAGCCACGGCGCTTTGGCATTTACCGAACGCAGTTAACCCCGCAACACATAGCGCTTATCTATGAAGCCCTATGCCGTGCGTCGCCTCACAATCTCATACCCCACGTCAATCTTCTGCGGCACATGCCGGGCCACGCCATCCTGATTCAAAATCAACTGGGCAGCAAATTCCCCTATCTGAAACCCCGGCACTCGCACTGTGGTCAGATCCAGGCCATATTCGTCGGAAAATTCAAAATCGCCGAACCCGGCCACAGCGATATCGCCGGGTACCGATAAACCCATTCGCTGCGCCTGGCTTAGCGCACCAAGGGCAAGGGTATCGGAAGCGCAAAATACGGCATCGGTATCCGGCCATTTGGCCAGCAACGCTTCAAATTCCTGGGCACCCCGTTTTGAGTTATTGGGGCCTTTTTTATTATCGCTGATCCGCCGAATCTGGCCATTTCCATATTGCCGGCAAGCGGCCTCATACCCATAAAGCCGCTGCATGGAGCGATTGCTGGTCAAGGGATTGCCGATAAAACCAACGCGCTGGTATGACAATTCGTAGAGATATTGCACCATCGCAAACCCTGCATCATGATTGGAGAAGCCCACGGCATGGTGCGTACTGGTTTCCGGCAACTCCCAGACCTCAACAACTGGAATGCCGCAATGATCCAGCAGAGCTTTTGTTTCCCGCGTATGTGTGGCACTGGTGAGCACCAGGCCAGCAGGTCTGCGACGCAACATGGTGGCGATAAAATCCTCTTCCTTGTCGCTCGAATAATCGGTGCAGGCAAACAATAGCTGGTGCTGCGCTAACCTCAGTCGCGTTGAAAGACCATCGATCGTGGATGTAAACGCGGAACCGGTCAAGGTCGGGATAAGGGCGCCAACGGTCCGGTTCTGCTGGGACGATAAATCACCAGCCCCTTCGTTCGGAACGTAACCCAGGTCTTTGATCGCCGATTGCACTCTTGCGCGGGTTTCACTGGCCACTTTATCGGGCGTTCGAATCACCCGCGATACGGTAATCATCGAAACATTTGCTCGCTCAGCTACGTCGGCCATCGTCACCCAACGTCTGTACTCTTTCATGCGAAACCCCGAATTTTAAAAATGTCCATCTTACCTGCACTGCTGGCTGTCTTCACTGATATTAAAGTGATACTATACACTTGTCTATGTATTGACAATGGTTTTTTGGTCTGTTAATGTTAACGCTAACATTCTAATAGATTCCTGCTCAAAGCAGGAGCAAACGGAGCAGACATGAAAATTACCAAGGTAGAGGCGATACACGCCGGGCAATTCCTTTTCGTCAGAATCGAGACCGACACCGGCATTCACGGCGTGGGAGAGGCGGGCGCCTGGGGACATATCGAAGCGTCCGCAACAGCAATTAAAAAGTTCGCTACCTATCTTGAAGGGAAAGACCCCTACCCTATCGAGCACCACTGGAACGTTATGCACCGCTATTCCTATTTCCAGGGGCACGCCATCAATAGCGCGATCGCAGCCATTGATATCGCCCTTTGGGATATCAAAGGCAAAGCGCTGAAGGTACCCGTGTATGAGTTACTTGGCGGAGCCGTTCGCCACAGCACACGTGTCTATGGACACGTTTATGAGAAAAATATCGAAGGTGTCCTGCGTGAGCTGCGAACCCGCAAGCAACAGGGCTTTACAGCGGTGGGCCATATCAATCCGTTTCTTGATGAAGGGGAGGATCAGGTTTACTTCAAACCGCACGTGGCGAAAATGCGTGACGCAATCGACAATGTCGCGCGCATGAGGGAAGTCGCAGGTAACGACATGGACCTGTGCATCGAGATCCACAGACGCCTGACGCCCGCTGAGGCCATTGTGTTTGCTCAGGGTATCGAAGAATTCCATCCCATGTTTATCGAAGATCCGATGCGCTATGAAGATGCGGATTCCATGGCGCGAATCGCCGACAAAATCAACATCCCTATCGCCACGGGCGAGCGCTTCTCCAATATCTACGAGTTCAAGGCACTTCTGAACCGCAACGCGATGGAATATGCGAGGGTTGATCTGTGCTTATGCGGAGGAATTACGGGCGCACGCAAAGTTGCCGCTATCGCCGAAGCTCATAACGTCATGATCGTGCCGCACAACCCGCTTTCGCCAATCGGCCTGGCGGCCTGTCTGCAACTGGACGCAGCAATCCCTAACTTTGCAATACAGGAATACTCCACCGGGTTTGAAGCGAATGTCATGGTGTCTCAAACCAATCATCTGGGCTCTGACATTGTTGATGAGGTCCCTGTGCCGGTAAACGGGTTTGTCCAGATCCCTGATCGTGCCGGCATTGGCATTGATCTTGTTCCTGACCCAGTAAAGATAAGGCCTGCGCTAAGCAAGCCGGTACTCATGCGCATGCACAGAGACGGCTCACCCATCGATCAATAGCGATCCGTCGGCAGCATGTCGTTTCTCTAAATCCATGAAGGTATAGAGCGACGAAAGTAGTACGCCAATGGCTTCATCCACGGGAATCCTGTCCGGTTTCAACTGAACCGGTCCGAGTGCAACAGGGGTATTCAATGCAAAACCAAAGCAGGCAATTGACCATCTACCGTATTACCTGGACGCTATTTTTGCTGTCGGTGCTGAGCTTTCTGATCATCTATCCGATCTTCATGCTCGGCGTAGGCGCAGTTTCCACGGGGGGGCCCACCGCGAAAGAAAGCACGCTCGGCTTTGACGCATTTCTGCGCGTGGTACAGGATCCAAACGTACTGCGCGTCACCTGGAATACATTGGTCGTCTGCACCGGCGGAACGATCATTGCAGTTGTGGTAGGCCTGTTTTTTTCCTGGGTAACGGCACGCACCAACACGCCTTTTGCCAAAGCCATTGAAGCCACGAGCATCATGCCCTTGTTGATCCCGCCTCTGGTGGCGGGGGTCGCCTGGTCTATTCTGGGCTCGCCTCAAACGGGCTTACTGAATGTACTGCTTAGCAGCCTGGGGCTGTCGATAAAGGTCAATTTCTATACCCCCATTGGCATCATCGTCATTTTTGGCATTTATTACGCGCCTTATGTTTATATGTTCACTGCTTCGGCAATGAAAAATATGGACCCCTCGTTGGAGGAAGCGGCAGCCATCTCCGGCGTGTCAACCTGGAAAACCATCTTCCAGATTACGCTTCCCCTCATCATGCCGGCGATCATTGCGGGCTCCATGCTGTCCTTCGTTGTAATGCTGGGGATATACGGGATCCCCGCCACGCTGGGCACACCCGAACGCTATACGGTCCTGACAACCTATATCTATGAACTGCTATCGAGCGCGCCAGCCGACTTCAACCGAGCCGCAGCAACCTCATTGATCCTGATTTTTGTCACCGCGTTGGCAGTGATTGCCCAGCAGCGTGTGCTCAGAGGAAAGTCCTATGTGACGGTTGCCGGTAAGGCCTTCAAGCCCAGGCGCATCGATCTGGGCCATTGGAAATACGTAACACTCGGCATTTCTATTGTCTATCTTTTCATCGCAGTGGTCCTGCCAATGGGAGCGCTCATTGTTGGATCGCTTAGAAAATTTCTGTACTTGCCCGATGCGGCCGCGCTTTTCGATCTATCGGCGTACTCGCTCGGACACTTCGAGAGATTATTCTCCAACAGCCTGACGATGCTCTCTCTTCTGAATACATTAAAGATTGGCGTCATTACTGCGATTGCCGGCGGGATCCTGTCTTTCATGCTGGCGTACACGATTTACCGGACCAAATTGCCATTTCGCCGCCTGATTGACATCATCTCGACACTGCCCATTGCGATTCCGGGACTGGTCATTGGTGTTGCCTATATTTGGGCGTGGATATCCCTGCCCGGCGGTATCTATGGATCCATCTGGATCCTGGCGCTTGCCTTCGTCGCGCGCTTTATTCCAGACACCGTCAAATCGCTATCTACATCGCTACTGCAAATACATACAGAACTGGAGGAAGCATCGCTCATATGCGGTCGGGGCCGACTGTACACCATTAGAAAAATAATTGTACCGCTCATCGCACCCGGTCTTGTTTCGTCTATGAGCCTGCTCTTTATTCTGGCCATCAGAGAGCTTGGATCTTCATTATTTTTGTATTCAAGCAAAAGTCTGCCGATGTCGGTGTTACTGGTCAATCTCTATGAAGGAGGAAATTTTGGCGTCACAGCTGCATTTAGCGTAGTTCAAACCGCGATACTTGTCATGGTCGTCCTTTTCACGACCTGGCTGGGAAGAATGATGAGCATCGCCAAATAAAAGTGAGGAGACAAAAATGAGGATACTGCAAAAGACAATGAATCGCAGGTTACTGCTGGCTTCATTAATCACGGTATTTTTCACGAGTACGGCATCAGCAAATACTGACGCTGATTTGGTAAAAGCAGCAGAAAAAGAAGGGAAACTGGTCATTTACACTGCAAACCAGCTGGAGTCCGAACAAGACCTGGTGACGCAGTTCAACAAAAAGTTCCCGAACATAAAAGTGGAAATTGTTCGGGCGCCGGGTAGTCGCCTGGCGACACGAATCCAGACGGAAGCGGCCGCCGGCAAACTGGCAGCGGATGTCATCGACATGTCCGACCGCGGCCTGGTGCAAAGCTTCACGCAGGTGTTTGCTGATTATGCGCCGCCAAATGCAGATCAGTATCCGGAATCGCTAAAAGATATACCCAATGTGTGGCCGAAGACGGTATGGGGTTTCGTTATCGCATACAACGCCGCTTCCGGTGTCGCACCGCCCACCAGTTGGGCTGATCTGACCGATAAGAAATACGCAGGCAAAGTGGGGACCGTGGTTGCCAACTCCGGCGGCTCTACCTGGACGCGTGCACTTTTCGAACGGAAAGTCGTCGGCGACGATTACTGGGAAAAACTGGCGGCGAACAAACCCATGCTTTACCCCAGCGGGGCACCAGCAGCCAGCGGCATTGTGCGGGGGGAAGCGCTGCTGGGCGGAGTGCAGTCAAACTCGGTCATCCCGATGGTGCGTGACGGCGCGCCCATCAAAGTGGTTTACCCCACCGAGGGCGTGCCCGTAACGGCTTCGGTCGCTGGGGTGGTCAAAGACAGCAAGAATCCCAATGCTGCTCGCCTGTTCATGAACTGGGCATTGTCTGCAGAGGGTCAGAGTGCCTGGGTCAAAAATGGTGGCGGCTTTTCTGTCATGAAGAATGCCCCCATGCCCGAGGGTGCCGATGCCTCCACCAAAATCTGGATTCCAGACAGCAAGGAATTCACTTCACTGCGCAACGAATGGCTGGCGAAGTGGAACCAGGTTTTCGGTGTTCACTGAGGGTGCGGCATGTCTTCTGAACTCGTCATCACGAACCTGATGAAAAGCTACGGCGCCGGCATGAAGCCGGCGGTCGATAACGTTTCATTTACGATCGAAGCAGGCAACATTCTGGCGTTACTGGGGCCGTCCGGCTGCGGAAAAACCACCACTTTGCGCTCCGTTGCAGGCCTTGACCATCCCACTGGCGGAACCATCAGTATCGGCGGCCGCATTGTGGCCGACCCTGCAAACGGGATTTTCATAGCACCGCAGCATCGCAATCTGGGCATGGTTTTCCAGTCCTATGCGGTGTGGCCGCACATGTCGGTCCGGCAAAACGTTGAGTATCCCTTGCGCAACAAGAAGCTATCGCGCAAGGATATACGCTCGCAAGCGCAGGAAGCTTTGGAGCTGGTCGGGTTGCAGGAATATGCAGACAGGCCGGTTGTCGCGCTCAGTGGTGGCCAAATGCAACGGGTTGCGCTGGCGCGCAGCCTCTCCTATAAACCCACCCTGCTGCTTCTGGATGAACCGCTGTCAAACCTGGACGCGAAGTTGCGGATCAGATTGCGCGATGACCTGCGCAAAATCGTGAAGGACGCCGGAGTCACCGCATTGTACGTCACGCATGACCAAGCCGAAGCGGTTGTTATTGGCGACCGCATAGGCGTCATGAAGGACGGTCAAATGTTGCAGCACGACGTGCCCACGGAAGTCTATAACAATCCGAGAGACTTGTTCGTTGCGAACTTTACCGGTGCCGCGACGGTACTGAATGTACATCTGCGCGACCTGGTCGGTGGATCGCGTGAAGTGTACATTGACGGGCACGCAGAACGACTTATGGTCCTGCCTGCAGACTTCCGAGTCCAGGCCGGCCAGGCTCAGATGGCGATACGACCAGAGAACGTAAAGATGTACGACCACGCTTTAGCTCGTCGACCAGGCTTGCATGAAGCACGCGTTCTTCATCGCCAGTATCTCGGCACGCAAACGCTCTACACCCTGTCTTTCTTTGGACAAATCATGGATATCGTCGAACTTGGCACGGTGCCTCGCTTTACGCAAGGCGAAAACGTGCAAATCGAGTTTCCAATTGAATGCCTGACCATCTTCACCAAACAATAAGGATGCAACGTGAAAATCACAGATATTGAAACAATCGCCCTTGAAATGCCATTGCCCAAAACCTTTAAGGGCAGTTACTACCACATGACTCACCGCTGTACGATCATTACCCGGATATACACCGATGAGGGCATTATTGGTGAATGCTATAACGGTGACGAATTCGAAACACAGGCCGAGATCCTGAAAATCATTCACGAAGAAATCAAACCCAAAGTGATTGGACTGGACATTTTTTCAAGCGAACAAGTGTGGCAGGCAGCTCTGGCACCCACCTACAATATCCTGCGAGACCGCAAGCTGGCGACCAACGCGCAGGCATGCATCGATAGCGCCGTGCTGGATGCCTGGGGCAAGGCGCTTAACCAACCTCTCTATAAGCTGTGGGGCGGCTACCGCGACAGTCTGCAGGTCATCGCAATTGCGGGGTACTACGAGGAAGGTAAACAGCTGGTAGACTTCGGTACCGAAATGGAGGCATTGAGAAAAGACGGACTTGCAGGGTGCAAATTCAAGGTCGGTGGCAGGAGTCCCGAAGAAGATGCCGCCCGGGTAAAAGCGGCGCGTGCGGCGGTAGGCGATGACTTTATCCTGTGCGTCGATGCAAATCAGGGATTCACCCAGCGGGACGCGATCAAGTTCGGCCTTCTGGTGCAAGATTGTAATATCCGTTGGTTCGAAGAGCCTTGCCGGTGGTATAACGACAGATCATCCATGGCGCTTGTCCGTCAGATAACCGGCATTCCGGTCGCAGCAGGGCAAAGTGAATACCACCGTGGCGGTTGTCGCGATCTCATGATGGATCGGTCGATAGACGTCTGCAATTTTGATGCCAGCTGGAGCGGCGGCCCCACGGAATGGCGCCGCGTTGCGGCCATGGCAATGTCTTTCGAGGTTGAAATGGGCCATCACGAGGAACCCCAAGTATCCGCGCACCTGCTGGCTTCGATCCCAAATGGCACATTCCTGGAAGTTTTCCACCCGGATCGGGACCCACTGTTCTATAGCCTGGTCGAAAATCGCAATCCGTTTGTCAACGGCGTATACAAGGTTCCCGAAGGACCGGGATGGGGGTTGAAACTGGATGAGAAAGTCATCGCCAAGTTTCGGGTAAATTAGATTATTTATTTGGCCGGTTGCGGTCGGGTATTCACCCGTCATATCAAAGCCGGTCATATAAAGGACCAGGTAACTACACAAGCTTGCAGGACCCACAGCGACCCGTGTCGGACCGTCTTTCCAAAAATAAAATCCGCGCCACATACAACAATGGCGCGGATTATTATTTTGCTTCACTGCCCGATTTACGACTTCGTGCCGTCTTCATGATCCAGACGACGCCCAATGCGTATCACAGCCAGCATCATCATCAGGTTAACGAAAACCACCAGGAACACCAGGGTGCCGACCACGAAGGGGTTGGTCAGCAAGGTCAGTGGCGTGACTCGCTTGATAAGCTGTTCCATCTCGGAACCCAGGCTGTCATCGGTATCAGATGCGTTGAGCTTTTCCGAGAACTGCGTTGAAAACGATGAAATCAACGTGGAGCTGATCTGCATGGCGGGCATGGCAAAAAGCGAGTCGCGTGGTGTCTTGCCATCCAGATAGCCGCTGATACTTTGGTCCAGCCCGGCAATGAAGCTTTTGTGCAGGGCGCGCTTTTCTTCATCATTGTCTGCCGAGTACAGGACAGGGTTCAGGTTCTCCACGATCGTTCCACGCACCGTGTGCTTGTTGCAATGTGGACGTTCTTCCTCGCTGGTCGCTGCAGCATCAACGCTCTCAGCCTCACCTGCTGCCGCATCCACTTCTACTGCTTCGGCTGTCGCTGCTTCTACTGCGGCAGCGGCGGCCGTTGCTCCGTTAGCGGCAGTGCAGAGGGTATCGTACTTGTCAATGGCTTCGAACTCAGGCGGGGCCAGCGGAAAAATCCCGTTCTCCAGCGCCGCAGCTTCAATTTGCGTACGCTCTGCCGGCTTGCTATCAACAAAGGCACGAATCTGACGAATGATGCTATCGTAATGCGCCGCGATTTCCGGCGCCTTCATCGCATCACGCAGCTTGAGGGTATCTTCATCCTGGCCGGTCGCACTGGCTTGCGAGCTGCGAACCGCATCCTCAAAAGCCTTGGCATCGGGCTTGAACCCCTCTACCTTCTGTACGCTGGTCTTGTCATTGTCGGCGAGATAGAGGCGCCAGCCATTGGGCACGCTAAGGACGGCCCACCATATGGCAAATGCAAGGAAAATCACACCCAGCATAACCAGGGCAAGCCTGCCAGCAAGCATTATTTTTTGTTCTAGATAGTCGAGTTTTTTCATGTTTTTGTTCATTTTGGTGTTGATGTTATTTTCAGCCCGTTTTAAGCCGCGCGCTATTCTATCACTCTCCGCAAAAGCGATAATGAACTTTGTGCGAAAGCCGGTTTTTGGACCCAACTACACCGACTATTTTCAGCTACCCCAGCGCATCAGTAAGGAGCGCTTTTATTCCATATCTATAATGGAAAAAAGCCGCTCATCTACGCACGTTCTGCGGCCTCTTCAGAAAAGTAATAAGGCGCTGTACCAATGTCAACAGTAACGAAGTCGGAAATCTCCCCTGCCCAGGCTCGCCGTATCGCGCTGACGGCGCAGGGATTCAATGGCCTGACCCGTGATGGAAACGTCAGCACTGCGCACCTGCGCCGATCGATCGGACAGCTCGGCGTGCTCCAGATCGACAGCGTAAATGTCCTTGTGCGTGCCCATTACCTGCCGCTCTTTTCCCGCCTTGGTTCCTACGACCGCACGCTTTTAGACACCGATACAATCGCCAAGTCCAAGCGCTTTTTCGAATATTGGGGCCACGCGGCCTCGCTGCTGCCGATGGACTGCCAGCCTTTGTTGCGCTGGCGCATGGACCGCGCGCTTCGTGACGAGGGCGTCTGGACGCAGCTACAACCCTTCGCCAAAGCAAGGCGAGCCGAAGCGGATGCCATCCTTCGTCGCATCGCCGCAGAAGGCCCCCTGGCTGCTTCCGATCTGTCACCCGCCGCCGGACCGACTACCAAGGGAGCCGCCAAGGAGATGTGGGCGTGGAGCGAAGTAAAGCATGCCATCGAATGGCTGTTCTGGTCGGGCCAGATCGCCTCGACGCATCGCCGTGGCAGTTTCGAGCGCGTCTACGACCTGCCTGAACGCGTTTTACCGCGTACCGTGCTTGCGCATCCCACACCAAGTGCTGTGGATGCACAGCGCGCCCTGCTCGCCAGGTCGGCCAGGGCCCTAGGCATTGCCACCGAGGAAGACCTGCGCGATTATTACCGTATTCCCGCTGCGGACGTGCGGCTGCCCCTGGAGCAACTGGTTGAGGAAGGAATCATCATTCCCGTGCGCGTGCGCGGCTGGCGACAGCAAGCTTATCTGCACAGGGATGCGCGCGCCGGTCGCAAGATCGATGGCGCAGCACTGCTCTCGCCCTTCGATCCGCTGATCTGGCATCGCTCACGCACCGAGCGGCTGTTCGACTTTCGCTATCGGCTGGAAATCTACACGCCCGCACACAAGCGCGAGCATGGCTATTACGTGCTGCCCTTCCTGCTGGATGGCGCGATCGTGGCGCGGGTGGACCTGAAAGGGGATCGCCAGTCTGGCACGCTGATCGTCCAGCGCGCGCATGTCGAGCCAGATGCGCCGCCTCACACGATAGAACGCCTGATCCAGGAACTCCGGCTTCTGGCGGCATGGCTCGGGTTGTCGTCCATCGCCGTTGCGCCGATTGCGGCGATCGACCCGCTGCTTGCCGCCTTTCGCGACGACACGCTGCCGGCATCTGCGGGGGTGGCATCCGTATAATCGGCCTGCAGACGAGAGCTGCAATGGATTCTTATCGGCAGTATCAGCTATAGCCCTCACAAAAATCCGTTGCCTCTGGCGTTATTTAACCTGGATTGTTTGAGACAAAGAAAACGCTGCCGCCAACTGATCTGCCGCTCTTGCCAGCAACGCAACGTCCATACCCACGGCCGTAAACAACGACCCGCATTCCATGTAATGGCGGGCCAGTTGCGTATCCAATGTAAGGATGCCCGGCGCTTTACCAAGCGCCCGAACCTGCCGGATCGCATCCTCTATCGCACTTTGCACTTCGTGATGACCCGGGCTGCCCAAATGTCCCATGCTGGCCGATAGATCTGCCGGACCAATAAACACGCCGTCTACGCCATCTACCCGGGCAATCGCCTCCAGATTATCCAGCCCTTCCTGCGTTTCCACCTGCACCAGTAAACACAGGTCGTTTTCGCACTCGTGCATGTATTTCTTTTGCCTGCCGAAATCACTGGCGCGCATGGTCCCGCCCACGCCCCTGTTGCCTCGTGGCGGATAGCGCATGCCGGCCACCGCCCTGGCGGCCTCTTCTTCGTTCTGAACATAAGGGATCAACAAAGTCTGCGTACCGATATCAAGAAAGCGCTTTTGCTGGACCGCATCGTTCCATGAGGGTCGAACAGCAGCCGATACGGGGTAAGGCGCCGCTGCCTGCAACTGGGCAAGCACACCAGAGACCTCGTTCGGTGAATGTTCGGTATCCAGCAAAAGCCAGTCAAAACCCGCGCCAGCCACAATTTCGGCACTGTACGCGTTACACAAGGACACCCACAACCCAAGCTGATGCTGTCCATGGGCCAAGGCCTGCTTGAATTTGTTCTTGCCTGCGATCATTGCGATTCTCCCTTGATCAGGTAAAACTGACAGAGATGCTACCCAGCGTGCCGAAGTCTGCGTGAATCACATCGCCTTTTGCGACAGGAACGGTACGAGTGAAGGATCCGGCCAATATGATGTGCCCTTTTTCCAGGACACCGCCAAAATCGGCGACTTTGTTCGCCAGCCATACGACACCCATTGCAGGGTGCCCAAGAACCGCAGCAGATACGCCCGACTCTTCGATGGTGCCATTTTTATACAAAAGTGCGCTGGCCCAGCGCAGGTCAATGTCCATGGGTCGCACGACGCGGCCACCCAGCACAACCGCGGCTGAAGCAGCATTGTCCGCGATATTGTCAACGATCCGTCGTGGATACCGGGTACGTCCGTCAACCAGTTCAAGCGCCGGCTGTACAAAATCGGTCGCTTCCAGGACATCAAACAGCGACACATTCGGGCCCTTGAGCGCCTTTCCAAGAACAAACGCCAACTCCACTTCAACGCGCGGCACAATAAAGCGGTCCGCGGCAATTCGATCACCGTCGTAATAGAACATGTTATCCAGCAAATGACCGTAATCAGGCTCATTGATGCCGAGCGTCGATTGCATTGCCCTGGATGTCAGGCCAATCTTGTGTCCGCGCAGGACTGCGCCATGCGCTATCTTGTCGGCAATGACCAGTTTCTGTATCTCGTAGGCGTCGGCGATCTGCAGCCCGGGAAAAGTTTCGTCCAACTGCGCAACGGGTGTTGCATTTTTTTCTGCATCCAGCAACAGGCGCATTGCTTTCTTGTGTGTTTGCTTGCTGAGCATCATTCATCCATTTCTGACAGTATTTTTCAGAATGCCGATTGTCGACACCTCCACTTCTACTACGTCCCCTTCCCGAAGAAACTTCGGCGGATCGTATCGAATCCCGGCGCCCGTCGGCGTGCCGGTAGAGATCACGTCGCCAGGCTCCAGCGTCGTCCACCTGGAAATGTAATGGATCAGATACTCGAAAGAGAACATCAGGTTCGCGGTGGTATCGCGCTGACGCTCCTGCCCATTAACCCGTGTGATCACTTCAAGATTGTCATAACGAGGGAATTGGTCGGCAGTAACCAGCCAGGGCCCGGCGGAGCCACTCTGGTCGAAGTTCTTTCCCTGCGTCACATTGAATTTTCCGTGTTTTAACCAGTCACGTACGCTGCCTTCATTCAGGCAAGTCAGGCCTGCAATATGGGACAGTGCCTGCTGCTGCGGAATGCGCCGGCCGCGTTTTCCGATCACGATTGCAATTTCGCCCTCGTAGTCAAGCTGCTCCGACTCTTGAACCGGGCAAATCAGCGGCTGGCCGTGGCCGGTCATGGATGACGCGAACCGTGGGAAGACACTGGGATAGGCAGGCGCTGCGGTGCCGTCTTTATATTCTTCATTGCGATGGTGATAATTGACCCCGACACAAATGATTTTCCCCGGGTTGGGTATAGGCGGCAGATAATGCAGCCCTTTCAGGGCGTAACGTGGCGCACCGTCAGGCAGCGATTGGACGACACTGGCCAGCTTGTCGCTGCCCAGCAGTGCATTGACGGTACTGATATCCGGACCGAAGGCGTCGGTCAGGTCAACGACCTCCTGATCAATGACCACGCCAAATCGCGCTCTGTTTTGTATCACAAAAGAAACTATTTTCATTTCTCAAATCCAAAGAAGGCGGCGGGGTTATCAACCAGTATTTTTTTAAGCAAGGCCTCGGAAGGCGCATAGCGGTACAGTTGTTCGACCAGATCACCCTCGTTTGGCGGCTGTTTGACCGACACCGGGTGCGGCCAGTCGCTTCCCCATACGACACGATCCGGCGCTGCCTCAATATAGGCCTGTGCAATGGGAATGACGTCATTCCAGGGCGCACCAGCGCGTGATACCTTTTCTGTCAGAGAAAGCATGACCCAGAAGTTGCCTTTTTTGAGTAACTCCAGTACAGCGTTCAGGCTAGGGTCGGCGTTTTCTGAGCGAGGGTCGGGACGTCCCATATGATCCAGCATCACCGGAATATCCAGCGACTGAAACATGGCGAGCTGATCCATGATGCCGGTGGCTTCCGGCTGAAACTTCGCGTACCAGCCCAGTTCCCGAACGCGTGCGATCGCATGGTCAAATTCTTTTTCCGACATGCTCACGCCCAATCCCTGGCGATTAAAGCGCGCCCCTTTTATACCTGCCGAATCCAGCTTTTCCAGATCATTGTCACTGCCTTCAAGCAGTACCAGCGCATTGGCACAGCCGCGATAGCCCGGCCCGGCCGCCTCCAGGGCATCCAGGACCACTTGATGGTCGGCCCCGTAGGTGGTTGCCTGAACAATGACACCTCTTTGTATCCCCAACGTTCGATGCAATTGCAATGCCACTTCTATCGTGGCCGTGGGCATTTCGTAGGCCGCGCCGGCCCTGACGGGATATTTGGTTGCCGGTCCGAATACATGGAACTGACAATCACAACTGTTGGCAGGTGGTTTGGGAATGGGCGAACGCGGGCTTGGGTCAAAGGCAAGATAATCAGGCATCCGATTCCCCCTTCACGGCAATGAAGTCGCACTCCAGTAATTTTCCCCCATCCAGGCTGGCCTGCATGGTGTGCCTGGCCGGCCTTGAATCAGGATCTGGAAATAGCGCCAGCCATTCTTTGTTCAAGGCTGAGCGTTGTGATCGGTCATTCATCCAGACATGCATTTTGATGATGTCCGTGGGCTCGAGCTCAGCGGCACTGCAAATACGCTTCACATGATCAAACATAAGCCGGCTTTGCTCTTCTATCGTCGAACCATATTCACCGGTCGAGGGATCCGTTCCCTGAATGCTGCCCGAAAACACCATGCAGCCAATCTTGCTGGCCGCCGGAATCGGGTTCTTATGACTGAACCCTTGTGCATAGATGCTCTTTCTTTGCGCCATATTCATTTCTCCTGACATGTTCTGTTCCTAGTTCACGCTGATGTTCGCATTTTTGATAATAGGTACCCAACGCTCGTCTTCTTTCTTCAGATACTCCGTGAAATCGTCAGGCGTCATGCTATGGGCTTCGGCGCCGAGCGTCTCAAAGCGCTGAATAATCGCAGGATCCTTCAAGACTGCAGTCGTTGCAACGCTTAGTTTGTCGCGAATATCATCAGGCGTGCCTTTGGGCGCCATCAGGCCGGTAAAGGTATAGGCAACCGCATCGGCAATACCAGATTCAACCAGGGTCGGTACATTTGGCAGGCTGGCCAGTCGCTTTTCTGATGTGACAGCAAGTGGACGCAGCTTGCCTTCCTTTAAATAGGGCAAGGCCACGGACATCTGGTCAAAGCTGAAGTCAACCTGCCCGCCCAGCAAATCGGTTATAGCAGGTGAATTGCCTTTGTAATGCACCGTCATCCATTTGGCTCCCGTTTTCGCGAGCAGCATTTCGCTCATCAAATGATTGGATGTACCGGCGCCTGGCGAAGCCATATTCAGCTTGCCAGGATGCTGTTTTGCGTAATCTATGAGTTCGGTGACTGTTTTTATCGGTAGCCCGGGGCGTACCTGCAGAACCATCGGGGTCATCGAAATCGTCGTGACTGTCTCGAAATCCCTGTCCCAATGGTAGGAATCACGATTGAAAATAATCGGGCTATAAAGCAGGGGCCCGTTGGCCGCCATGAAGAACGTGTATCCGTCGGGTTTGGACTTTGCCACATACTCTGCAGCAATCATGCCGCCGGCACCAGCCTTGTTTTCCACAATAAATGGCTTGCCAAAAGCTTTTGCCAGCCCGGGTGCAATGAGTCTGGCGGCAACGTCCACGTTACCGCCAGGGGGATAGGGAACAACGATGGTAACTGGCTTTGAAGGCCAGTTTTCCGCATATGCGGTCGAGCTTAAGAGTATGGATAAGGCCATGACCATTTTTAGCGCTTGCATTTGTCTCTTCCTGTAATCAATGGTGGAACCGTGTAGGAAAAGATAGCAAGGGTTAAGGCCCGGGGACAACATGAGAAACATCATTACGTCCAAATAGCGGACTAAAAATCAATTCTGCATTCACAGCATTGCGCAGAACTGGGGCATCATAGCGTTTGCCACGAGTTTTTCCTGGCAATGACGGTTATTATTTGGACATATTTCTAGTGGTGCCATCCTATGAAAATTTTTGCAGACAGCATGGGTCCGGAGCAGACCTATAAATTATTGACCGGCATCGTCGTGCCACGCCCTATCGCCTGGGTAAGCACGTTGTCCGAGACTGGCCTGATCAATGTTGCGCCATTCAGCTGCTATACCATTGTTTCCAATATGCCGCCCATGATCGGTATAAACATTGGTCGCAAGGCGGGGGTACGCAAAGACACCGCAACAAATATTCTTTTCAACAGCAATTTCGTCGTCAATATCGCAGATGAAACCCTGCTGGAACCATTGCACCAGAGCGCCGGAGAATACCCGCCCCAGATCAGCGAAGCGCAGTTGCTTGATCTTGAAACCCTGTCAGGAGAGTCAATGCCGGTGCCTCGTCTTGTGGCCGCTCCGATCAGTATGGAATGCCGGCTGCACAGCGTAACGCCATACGGAGATACGGGCGCGGAGTTTTTTGTTGGAGAGATTCGGGTATTGCATATCCGAGATGGCTTGCTCAATGACGGGAAAATCGACAGCACGGTCTTGCGTCCCATCTGCCGTCTTGGCGGCCCAAACTACGCCACGCTCGGCAAAGTGGTTACCTTGCAGGCAGTGTCACAAACCCCCAAAACGGTGCTTTGAGTATCATAAGGAGAAATCATGAATGCTGACGATAGCGAAGATGGCGAAACGGCGCAACCAGCAAGCCAGACCGTTTCCCGTGCCATGCAAATTCTGAGACTGGTTGCCTGTGGTCAGGAGCATGGCGTGCGTTTAACCGATATTGTCAATATTTCAGGTCTGAACAGGCCTACCGCACGTCGTATTCTTAAAACGCTGCTTGCGGAACAGGCGGTTGAGCAGGATCCGCTAACGCGCCGATACCTGATTGGCAATGAATTAACGTTGCTGGGCCTTGCTCGCAGAAAACGATTCCCCCTTCTATCGGCGGCGCCAACCTGCCTGGGGCATCTTGCGCAAAACATCGGCGATACAGCATTCCTGAGCATAAGGCATAGACTGGATTCGATTTGTATCGCCCGCCAGACAGGCCATCATCCTATCCAGGTCTTGTCGATTGATGTCGGTGCGCGACGGCCGCTAGGCGCTGGGGTCTCGGGTGTGGCCATCCTTTCCTGCCTGTCGCAAGAGGAACTGCGGCAGATTATTGTTGCCAATGCCAAACGCCTGGCACAGAGTTCACTGACACCGGAGCGTCTGATGGACAGAGTGCAATTGGCCAAAGAGCTGGGCTATGCCTATGTCCAAAATGGTGTCATGTCAGGGACCAGCGCCGTTGCGGTCCCGGTCGTGGATGCAGCGGGACAAGCCCAGGCGGCGCTGACCATCACCGCAATGGCAAATCGACTCGATACTTCACGTCTGTCATATGTTGTGGAACAAATGAAAGAGCAGGCCGAGCAACTGAGTCGTCATGCGGATATAAACCGAAATTAATCTGCCCTTTTGATCGCTTTTTCCAACATATCCAGTCTGTCCTGACCCCAAAACAGTTCATTCTGAAAGACATACGAAGGGGAACCGAATACCCCGCAGCTGACAGCTTCGTCAGTATATTGTTGGTAAAGGGAAACGATCTGCGGCGTGTGTGCCTGGTTCAGGAGCGCTTGCCCATCCAGGCCTTGTTTATTCGCAATATCAATCAGGGTTATGTCGGACGATATATCCTGCTCCTCGCACCATTGGGCGCGAAGGATGGCTTTGTACAATGCAGTTATATCGATCCGGTTTCGGTTTGCTGCGATAGTCATGCAGGATGCCAGATCTGCATTCGGGCACATATACCTGGGCTGCGGATTGATGTTGATGCCCAATCTTTTGCACCACCGCTTCAATTCAACAATGCGATAGGCCTGGCGCTCTGGCGAACGCTGATGCAGAAGGACTCCACCCGTCCTGGCATATACATCAGGAAGATTCACCGGTTTGTAGTTGATTGCCACGCCATATTTTGCCGCAATGCCTCCGAGGCGATCCGCACCCAAATAAGCCCAGTCGGAGTTCAGCCAAAAGTAATAATCTATGGTTCTATCATTCATGACCGGGCCTCTTGCATTTCAGTCCTCGTTACAAATTTAGCGGGGCCATGCATGAAAAATGAGCTGACAATGGCAATAACACCCAATCCGCTCAAGTACCACACGATATAACGGGGATTTCCATCTCCGTAGGCAAGTAGAGACGTTGCGATCAATGGGGCCAGGCCGCCACCAATGGCACCAGACACCTGCACAGCAATCGATATACCGCTATATCGGACCTCAGGCGGGAACTGGGCAGAGAAAAGACTTCCCTCTGGGCCATACAGGCAGGCGTAGACCAATCCGATCGCAATGATCATTGCCATATTGATTGATGCGACGTTCAGGCTGCTGAGCATGGAAAAAAACAAGGATGAAAACAGTAATATGCTGACAGAACCGGCCATGAAGACCCATTTAAAACTCAGGCGGTCGCCAAGAACACCAAACAGCGGCATGGTAAACAGGGCCACCAATGCGCCCCAGATGGTGGCATCCAGCATCACCATCCGGTCAATACCAAGGGTATTGGTGGCATAGGCCAGCGCAAAGGTAACCACGGTATAGAACCAGGTTACTTCAGCGAGTCGACCGCCCACGACCACAAGCACTTCTTTCGGGTATTTCTTCAGAACGATCATGGCCGGCATCTCGACCTTTTCGCCGGTCTTTTCCATGCGCTCGAAATCCGGTGACTCTGCAACCTTGACCCGGATGAACCAACCCACCAGCAACAGCAAAACGCTTGCCAGGAAAGGAATTCTCCAGCCCCAGGCCAGCATGTCCTCGTTGGGCAATGCAGCCACAGCACCCATGGCCAAAGAGGAAAGAATTAAACCCGGCGCCACCCCCGCTTGGGGCAGGCTGCCAAAGAACCCTTTTTTGCCTTCAGGCGCATGTTCCACAGCCATCAATACGGCGCCGCCCCATTCCCCGCCCACGGCGATGCCCTGGATAAATCGCATGAGCACCAGCAATACCGCCCCCCAGTAACCGATAGATTCATACGAAGGAATGAGCCCGATCAGGATCGTCGGGATCCCCATCATGAATAATGTGATAAGCAACATGGACTTTCGCCCGATCCTGTCACCGAAATGACCGAAGATGACGCCACCCAGCGGACGGGCAAAGAATCCCACCGAATAGGTGGCAAACGCCGCCAGCGTCCCCGTCAACGGGTCGAACGAAGGAAAAAATATCGTATTGAAAACCAGTGCTGCGGCTGTTCCGTATAAGAAAAAGTCGTACCACTCAATGGTTGTCCCCATCATGCTTGCCAGACCAGCCGTCACATATTGCGAGCGCGAACGGACAGGCCCGGATGTCGTATTATTCGCCATCCTGCTTCCTTTTAATAATAATGAACTTTATTGTCTATTTAACGTGCCAGCAGGCTACTTCAGATCAAGCGCTGCAATACCATGCGTCTGCCTGCACCAGTAATTGAACGTTGCTTTTACGATTGAAGTCTTGAGCAGATAATCATGGGCTTCAGAGGCAAGCTTGTCGTCCACGGCGGTCAGGTGCCCAAATGCCTGCGCACGAATCTGCATACGCGCAGCCCGTTCAAGATAGACCGACAGATAGGTCGCTTCTTCGCAGGAGGTGCCTGCGGTCAGATACCCATGATGTGCCAGGATAATGGCCTTTTTTTCCCCCAGCGCTTTCGAAATAATGACGCCTTCGTCATCGGCAATCGGTACACCGGGCCATTCACCCAGAAATGCGCAATCGTTATGCAAGGGTGTCATATCCATTTGAGAGATCACCAAGGGCTGTCGCGCTGCAGCCAGGGCCGACGCCCAGGGCGAGTGGGTGTGAATAATACAATTGACATCGGGGCGGGCATCATAGACCCAAAGATGAAAACGAGTCGCGGGGTTGGCCATCCCTGCACCGGTCAACGTGTTCAAATCGCGATCAACTTCGATGAAATCATCCGGTGTCGCTTCATCAAAACCCAGGCCAAAACGCAGGGTCCAATAGGCGCCCGGGCGCTCCGATCTTACGCTGATCTGCCCTGCCAGCCCCGCTTCCTGTTCAGTCATGGCCAGGATCCGACAGGCGTATGCCATTGTTTCTTTGGTGTCTCTTTCTACAATCTGCAGATGCTTTGACATCTCCTGAGTTGCACGTTTATCAAAGTAGGATTTTTCTCTTAATGGTGCATTCATGCTGTGGCCTCCTGTACATGATCTGTTCGTAGATGAACTTTCAAGGTTCTATGACAGATTCTATTGATCCACATCAAATATAGCTATAAAGCAAACTTCATAGCAGCTATTCCATCTGCGTTCTCATGGCTTGCGATAGCTGTATTATGCACTGCTCCAGGGCAATGGCCAGTGCACTAAGCGGTTTGCCGTGATGCTTGATCAACACCATCCTTCGTCGCAATAAGGGGCGGTCTATTTTCACCTTCCTCAAACCATAGTCTGCCAATACCTTTGTCGGAATCCTGGATGGCAAAATGCAATCGCCTACACCTGAAGAAACGAGTTTCAACATGGCATCCACCGTTTCGGCTTCTGTCACAAAATTTGGCTGCAGGCCGCCACTATGCAGCATCTTGCGCAGGGCATAGTGTGGGGGGAATCCCACCAATTGGAGAGATGCCAACGTTAGGTCCTGAGGCCCGATCAATGCGCTGTCCTGCCTTACAATCAGTGCCATTTCTTCGTCAAACAGTGCAGTAGAATCAAGCAAATCTGAATTGACTGCCGAATCGTATACCAACCCTAGCTCTGCATTACCATGTTCAACCAGCGTCACGACTTCTGGCGAGCTTCTACCCATTAATGAAAGATTGACGTGTGGACGATTGCTGACAAACGTAGCGATGCAATCTGCCGTGAAATAATAGCTAAGCGTGTGCACAGCTGCCAGGCGGACCGTGCCCTGGGTGACGCCCTGCTTGCGCACTTGCTCCATCGCCCGGTCTATTTCCAGAAAGGCAGGCTTGACCGCTTCGTAGAGAATCTCGCCGGCTGCAGTAAGTGTCAAACCCCGTCCCGTCCTGACAAACAAGCGTTGGTCTATGTGAGCCTCAAGCAGCGCTAGTTGTTTGCTGAGCCCGGACTGGGTCTGATCCAGGACCGTAGCCGCCTTTGACAGAGAGCCCAAATCTGCAATAGAAACAAAAAAACGCAATCGGCGATCGACTGAGTCTAAAGACATAGTATCCCCCTCGGGTAAAAATGAATGAGCCTCGTGATTTATTGACTCCCACGTATTCCTTAAACGAGCGCCCAAGAATAAATCTTTAGCGACGACGATGGACCCAACAGATAGGATCTTGTCTACACCAGGCATCAACGTATCTAAGCTGCCCGATATTAACCGAGAATATGGGGGTTCAATTGTTTTACCGGATTCACATTGACCGAGCACAAAGAGAAAGGACGGTTATTACGTGCTGCCCTCCCTACGGGATGGTGCGATCGTAGCGCGGGTGAACCTGAAAGAAAATCGCACCCCGCATCTACAGCGGAGGTCAGGGCTGACGAAGGCATGGGTGCGCGGCGGAAAAATCGCCTGCCGCCATGACCGGCCAAAAGTTTGCTGGTACGCCTGCCCTATCGCCAGTATTATTTATCTTTGATTATAAAATCACGCCGGATCTTACCTGCTGCTCACACTATAGTCACAGGGATGCCTTGACTCAAGACATGGCTGGGGCGGGCGGAGCCAGGTCCTCGGGCAGCGGCGTAAACTCTTTATCGTCAGCGTCCGGCAGCTTCATCCTTCCTGCCCTCCAGTCGGATGCCGCCTGCGCCAGCCGATCCTTTGAAGAGGACACGAAATTCCAGTAAAGGAAGCGCTCGCCAAGCGGCTCTCCACCCAGCACCATCACAGCTGCGTGCTCCACCGCCCGCACGCGCGAGGCAGTCGGCCCAAGCACCAGCATCCTGCCTGCCTCGTAGCGAGTACCATCCATCTCCACCACACCGGTCGCAATGTAGATTGCACGTTCCTTGTGCCCGCCGGGTATCTCGGCAGTCGCACCCGGCGCCATGTCCAGATGGGCGTAGAACAGCGGCGAGTGCGTTTCGGCGCTGGCAGTCAGGCCATAGGCGCTGCCGGCAATGAGCTGTCCGGCCACGCCCGCATCCTTCCATTGCGGCAAGTCGCTTCCGGAATGATGAGAAAAGGACGGGGCGATTTCTTCCAGCTCCGTCGGCAGCGCAACCCAGGCCTGGATGCCGTGCAGGTGATCACCCTGCGCCCGTGCGCGCTCGAACCGCTCGCTGTGCGTGATGCCGCGGCCTGCGGTCATCCAGTTCACTTCCTGCGGCCGAACCACCTGCTCGTAGCCCAGGCTGTCGCGATGCATCACCTCGCCGGCAAACAGGTAAGTGACCGTTGCTAGACCAATGTGCGGATGGGGACGCACGTCAAGGCTGCGATCAATGCCTGGCGCCAGATCGAGCGGCCCCATGTGGTCGAAAAAAATAAAGGGCCCCACCATGCGCTGCTTTGCGAACGGCAATACGCGACCAACTTCAAACCCGCCGCCAAGGTTGCGCCGCCGCTGCTCAATGACCATTTCAATCATGTTGTGTCTCCTGCTTATTCGTCGCCCGGACCATCCGCGCGACCTCCGTGTTCAGAATGCGCCTCCCAATGCCTTCGAGCTCGCGTGCTTCAATGCTGAATGACATCGGCCCACTCCGGGTGCTTGAGCGACTGCGCCCGCACGAAGGGGCACAGCGGCACGATGCGGTATGCCTTGTCGCGGGCATCCGCGATCAGGGCCTCAAGCAGTGCCGAAGCGGCGCCCGTGCCGCGTAGCGCATCGGGAACAAAGGTGTGATCTGCGATGACCAGCACACCTGAAACCTTCGAGATGGCCAGTTCGCCCTCCGCCTCATTACCAGTGATACGGGCGACAAAGCGACCCTTGTGGCCTTTATCCTCGTATGAAATTTGAACTGCAGCTTTCCCGGTCATTGCAACCTCTGTAAACGTAAATGGATAGGGTGACGGCGCAGGAACCAGGGCCATTGCGAAAAGTCATGGCCGCGATCGTCTATTGATCCAGTTGCCCCATTCGTGACCTGTATTCCGCCCAATGGCGTCAGACGATGCGCTTCAAGATATGCGCGAACTCCCGCTTCTCAACGTTGCTGATCCCATTTTCGTGAAAATGCTGGATATGCGGGCCATGTTCATGATGCCTGGCCTGGGCCTGAACGGACGACCAACCCTCGAAAAACACGAAGCATCCAGGCTCGGCCTGGTCTTCATAAAGTTCATAACGGATATTGCCGTCCTCGTTGCGCGATGGCTCGACCAGCACGGACAGATCGCGGCGCAATTGGTCCTCCTTGCCTTCCTTGGCCTTGAGCCCAACAACAATAAATAATTCGCTCATTCGTTTTTTCCTTGCAGGATATCTGGTGGTGGTCGACATTACGACCAATACCACCAGCAGATGTCAGACGTACGCTTACTTCCGGGCCGCATCCCCTGCGGCCTTTTCGACGTTGAAACCATCAAAATTCTCGAACACGCCCATAAAGCCCGGGACCGTCGCCTTGCGAGACCAGTCCCGCTGCAGCTCGCAGTACATTTGTACCCGGCTAATGAGTTTGACGCCGGCCTGCTCCATGCGGCGCAGCGCTGCCTCGTGAGCGGCGAGCGAAGTGCCACCGACCGCATCTACCGGCACATAGACCTCGTACCCTTCCTGAATCGCGTCCAGCGCAGGAAAAGTCAGGCACGCTTCGGTCCAAAGCGCGGTCATGATCAGCTTGCGGCGGCCCAGCGCCTTTACCGCGTCCTTGAATGCCGTGTCCTCCCAGCTGTTGATCGAGGTGCGATCGTAGGTCGGCAGGTGACCGAGCACGTCCTGCAATTGCTGGATCGGCGGCTTGTTCAGACCCGTTGCTATATTGACAGTGGAGTGAATAATCGGCAAGTTGTAATTGACGGCGGCCTTGGCTGTGCTCACGATGTTGAACACCAGCTCGTCGCGCGGCATAGAACGAATCGACGAGACCTGGATCGGTTGGTAATCAATAATGATGAATGCAGAATTGCCGGGCGTCAGCAATTGATCGGTCTGGGGATTGCGGATTACTTCGCTTGTCATAATATTCTCTGTCGTTGTAAGGGGGATTGGTTTTCCAGGGAAACAGACGGCAGTGGCACCGTTGCCTGAAAACAGTATTGTGCTGTTTCCGGGCTCAATGCGGTAGTGCCATTCTGCGGGCAGCTGTGTAGCAAAATCAGGAACACCAGCACGACCCCTTCGGTGCCCGGACATTGCCTAACGGGTCAGACAACGTGCTTGAACATATGCGCCAGGCCATGTCGCTCGCTAACCGGTTTTCTTTTCCGAGGCCGCGTCAACCAATCCATCCTGCCTCAGATAATGATCCATTCCGGTACCTTGAACATGGACCTGCGCACCATAATCGGGCCTATCGCTTCCCAAATGTGCGATATCCCCCTGTATGACCAGGAAAAAGCTGGCACAAGACTTGCTCATAATCATATGTATGGTGAACTGCAACAACCTGGGAGCGAAAAAATGGATATGCCTTTCTCAACAGAATTTCGGCCTATCGTTGCCCACACCCCGCTAGAAGGGGTCCTGGCCTTCAGGCAAATGTTCGGCACTGAAGGCATATCCAGTCTGTTTGAATTTGAATGCGAACTGGTTGCCGAATCCTACAGCCTTGATTTGCAGCAGTTGCTGGGCAAGTCGCTCACGATAGAAATCGAGTCTGCTTCCGGGTCAAGGTTTCTGGATGGGCAAATCACAAAGTGCAATATGGTGGGCAGGGAAAACAATAGCTCACGGTATTACATTTATCGGGCAACCGTGCGCCCATGGTTGTGGTACCTGACCCAGACGTCCGATTACAAAATTTTTCAGCAGCAAACCATTCCCGACGTGATCCGCGAAGTGCTGGGCGATTACGACTTCCCGTTTGAAATCAAGCTTGGCGGCACATATCGCAACTGGGAATACTGCGTCCAGTACCAGGAAACGGATTTTGCCTTTATCAGCCGCCTGATGGAGCACGAGGGTATTTATTATTACTTTCAACACCAGAAAGGATCGCATACGCTGGTTATTACAGATGACATCGCAACGCACAAGGCTCAAACTGGCTACGCCACGGTGCCCTATTATGGGCCCGATCGCCATGCGCATCCACAAGAAGAATATGTTGCTGCGTGGGAGATTGAAGCGCAAATCACCCCGGATGGCTATGCTACGACCGATTATGATTTCACCAAGCCACGCGCCCGTCTGGGTGCCGTGTCGCGTAATTCCGGAGGGTCACAGTCGGGTAACCTGGAAATTTACGAGTGGCAGGGTGGCTACCAGGAGCCCGACCACGGTGAGCAATATTCGCGCATACGCCTTGAAGAACTGCAGAGCGTACGCGAGCGCATTGGCGGCAGAACCAATGCACGCGGCATCGCCCCCGGGCATACGTTCAGTTTAAAGAATCATCCGCGCCAAAGTGAAAATCGCGAGTACCTGATTATCAGCGTCGCCTATCGCATGAGTGTTGCCGGCTATGCGACCGGAACCGGCATGGAGGATTTCTTTGAAGAAACCTTTTCTGCGTTGCCGACTACTTTGCAGTATCGCGCCGCACGTCTTACGCCCATACCCCACACATACGGCCCGCAGACAGCGCGCGTTGTTGGTCCGGCAGGAGAGCAACTATGGACCGACCAGTACGGTCGCATCAAAGTGCAGTTTCACTGGGATCGCTACGGCAAGAAGAATGAAAACAGCTCTTGCTGGGTTCGTGTGTCCAGCCCGTGGGCAGGCGGGGGTTTTGGCGGCCTGCAGCTGCCGCGCATCAATGATGAAGTCGTGGTCGATTTCATCGGTGGTTGCCCGGATCGCCCGATCGTGCTTGGCAGGGTGTACAACGCCAACAACATGCCGCCAGTGGATCTCCCGGCAAATGCTTCACAAAGCGGTTTTCGCAGCCAATCGGTGCATGGCGACCCGTCGATGGCCAACTGGCTGCTGTTCGAAGACAAGCTCGGCGCCGAGATGGCTCACATGAAGGCCCAACTTAACATGTTGCTTGAAATCAACAACGACTGTGATCATCACATTGGCAATAACCATAAAACGACGGTGGGTGGCTGCCAGCACGTCACCGTCCAGCAGGAAACCCATATTACCCGCCAGGGCATAACGAATGAACAGCTTAATGCAGCCGTGCGCCGTGAAATCAATGCCAATTACGACACCATTATTAATGGTGTGCTGGCTTCGGAGCATACAGGCAATTTGATCGATAAACGCACAGGTCAAGTCGTAAAGAACCAGATTGGTTCGATTTCCGATACGGTCGAAGGCAATATCCTGCGTGAACTGACCGGCAACAAGACCTCCTCTCAAACTGGGGATCTGACGTCCACGATCAATGGAATGATTGATGAAAAGCTGACCGGCAATCACAATCGTGTTGTCACTGGAGATACAACCACCACCTATAACGGCAGCACAACGACCACGACTAACGGCGATCGCACTGGAACGGTCCATGGAGTAACCAGGGATACCGTATTCGGCCTGCGCCAAACATATACCGTTGGTCCCTCAATTACGGCAGCGATCGCCGCAGTGAGCGCCTACGGCATTAATGCCACAATAACCGGGGTCAATGTCGCCGCGCACGGACTTACCGGCATATTGGCCGGCTATGATTGGAAAACCGCCGCAATAGGGTCGCGGGTCACAGGGATAGATGCTGAGCTCGCCGGCTCGAAGACTAGCATCAAAGGAATTCTAAGCAGCATTAAAGCCGTGGAAAATGATGTCGGTATGGTACAGAACGATGTCATTGCAACCAAACAGGAAATCGGCGGACTGGATAACAAACTCAAAGGTGCCCGCCTGCGGATTGGAGGGATGACTGTTCGCGGTACGGGCCTGGACCTGACGGCGTAATACCGCATGATTAAATTGACGCCCCGTCGCCAGAGCCGGTGGCAGGTCCTGTTGGTCGGGTTTTGCCAGGTGCTCCCGTTGATATTTGGCATTCCCTTGCTCGTCATGGGCCTCATCTATCTGTATAAGGGTGAGCTTGTCGGTTCAATGTTGATTCTGGCCGGTGCGCTCCTGACCCTGCTCGTGTTTTTCATCGGGGTGCTTCCTCAACTGCGAATGGACCTGCGAGCGCGTCGCCTCCTGAATACAGGGGATGCGGCGCAGGGCGAAATCGTACACAGTGAGTTTTCAGGGACACTGATCAACAACCTGCCCCAGTATCGCCTGCAAATACGCTATGTCCATCCGAGGACCGGGCAGGAACATATAGCCAGGACACTACAGGTCGTGGATTATTCCGCTGCACTTTGCCTGACGCCAGGCAGAAGCGTGCCGTTAAGGGTCGGTCGAAACCGACCTGACCATATCGCCATCGAGTAAACCGGGATTTGTCCAATTATGAAGATCATAAAGCCCTTCTATCTGGGAACACTGACGCGTCCCTTCTCTATGCACCGGCAGCATCGCCTGGGCGTCGCGGTTTTCGTTGTCGCCGATTACAGTCGTAATGAGGATCATCCGAGGCTGGATCCGGACCAGCTACTGTGGCGCGACCTGCTCCCCCAGCTCGATTGTCAAGGAATGATCGATCAGTTCATTCCCAAACCCCAGGCAGAATATCTGGTCAGCGGGTTCGCCACGACTGAATTTGCAAAACAGGATAATCAGTGTGCGGTTCGTGTCCAGGTGGGCGGCCTGGAAAAAAGCCTGATGGTCTCCGGCCAGCGTTACTGGTTAAATGGCCGACTGACCAAGCCTGAGCCCTTCGAGCGCATGGAAATCACCTGGGAAAACGCTTTCGGCGGCACGTCTTTTGCCGAAAATACTGCAGGAAAAGGGGCCGATACCGTCAAGGTGGCTGGAGTCTCGACGCGGCTTGCGCCTAATATCGAACTGCCCGCGACCCGCATGGAAACACAGCAAAGCACAGTCGAGCCCGCCAGCTTCGGCCCGATTCCGATCATGCGCCCCACTCGTTTCGCCCTGGGTGGCAGCTATTCCGACAAATGGCTGAAACAAGATTTTCCCGGGTTCTTTCCCGATTTGAACCCCGCTATTTTCAATGCGGCCAGCCCAGACCAACGCTGGACCAGGCGTGATCGCCTGCCTGAACATGCGCCCTTTACCATATGGAATATGACGCCCGGCCAACCGTACTGGGCGGGCACGCTGCCTGACTGGAAAGCACGTTGCTTCATCATCAAAAGCAAGCTATCGCGCGAAGACGAAATCCTTCAGGGCCATGACCGACGCGCCGGACAAGGCACGGTACGCCCCCTTGGGGAAACGTCGGCAGAACAGGAACCAATGAACGGACCAGGGTCAGAACCCGAGCACGAGCAATTTATCGAAATCCCGCTACGCGCCACCACCGCATGGTTTGTGCCGCACGAAAAAAAAGTGATCCTGATTTATCATGGCGCACTGGAAATTGACGAAGACGACGCTGCCGATATCAAGTGCATCATGCCCGCGCTGGAAAAACCCGAAGAGCCGCGGGAGATATCCTGGTACCAGCGGGTCATGCAACAGCGCCGTGACCCCGAGCACGGTGCCATGTATGCCTTTCTCGATAGCGAGCTTGTACCAAAAGATCTGCTGAATCCTCTGCAATTGCTGGATATGCAGGTCACCCAACTGGCTCGCTGGCAAAAGGCGATTGTTCGCAAAGACCAGACGATTGCCCAGAGACGGGAATATATTGCCCAATCGGGATATGATCCGGACGAGTACATGCCAATTGTAATGGGGCCGCAGCGGCAGTACTCTGTACAGGACGTGCCTGAACTGATGGAAGCGGTCAAAGCGCTGCCGGCGCAAGCCGACAAGGTCAAGACTGAACGCCGGGCAGAGATACGCAAGCATTCTCTCGCTCCTGAGCTGACCGAAGCCATCCTGGATAATCGGATCAAGCCACCACCCGGGCCGCCTCGTACGATTTCGGCGCAGATCGATGACCATATGCTGAGCGACCTTCAGCAGATGGCACACAAGTATAAAGAGGTACTGGATAGCTGGCGCGATCACCAGCCCACGGATCTGGCGCAGATCAATGAACCGTCGCACGCCGGCGTCCACACCCGGCCAATGACCCTGGACGAAGCAATAGAAACCGATGAGTTTGGCAAAGCCAATCGCCAGTTTCGTGAAAAAGCACAGGACATCGGCGACATGCCGGAATTTGCAGCCCTGGATCGGCTCACGCGCATGGAGTCGCTCAATCGCAAGATGTATCTGTATTCAGCGCAAACGCAGGAAGGGGCCTCCCGGGTTTCTGCGCATCGCAACCAGCAGATTCGCGCCAGCGTCCTGGAACGTTACGCTACGGACAAGAACCTGTCGATGATGGATCTGACCGGTACCGATCTTTCTGGCATGCAACTATCCGGCGCAGACCTGCACGGCGCCTTCATGGAAGCGGTGGACCTGAGCGGCGCTGACCTGTCGGGCTGTAATTTATCGGAAGCGGTGCTGGCTCGCGCTACGCTGGATGGATGCAATCTGAGCAATTCGAATCTCAATAGCGCTAATCTGTCAGTCATCAATGCCAATCAGGCCAGATTCGAGGGAGCCAGCCTGGACTCAAGCATTATCGAGCAAAGCCGGTTTTTCGAATGTAATTTTTCCGAAGCCAGCATCACACAGTTGTTGCTGAACAAGATTCGGTTCAAGAAGTGTTCCTTTAAAGACGCAACACTGCTTCAATGCATTTTTACCGAATGCGAATTTACTGAAAATATGATGGGTGCACGCATGACGCGCACAACCTTCGTGCAATCAAAACTCACACGAAACCAATATGCTGGTGCTGTACTGGACAGCAGCCACTTCGTCAAAAGCGCGCTGCAAGGCGAAGTTTTCGGATATGGCAAATTCATCAATGTCGCGCTGACCTATCACACCACCGTGCAGGACTGTTCGTTTGCCCACTCGCAGTTCAAGCAGTGCAATCTGCGCGGACTGCACCTGGATGGCCAGGACTTTACGCATGCTGATATGAGCATGACGGATTTGTCCGAATGTTCCCTGCAAGGCAGCACGCTGAGCAAAATGACCGCCAGGGACGCACTGTTTGTCCGCACAGATCTGCGACATGCCCGGGGCGCGCACGCCAACCTGATACAGGCAACCCTGACCAAGGCAAACCTGGAGCATGCCGATTTTTCAAAAGCAAACTTTTTCCGCGCTAACCTGGGCGGCGCCCATCTGGACGAAACGACCGACCTGGAACGAACCTACACCACAGAAGCCAATCTGTATCCGTTGCGAAATCCCCAGGAAAATGATTCATGATTACGCTTGCGCAACTTCGTGAACTTTCTCGAATCGGAGATTCACTGAACGATCAGGTCATAGACTTTGACCTGGACGGGCAAGACCTGTCGGCCATGACCTTCCAGGACGTAACATTTAAACAGGTTTCCCTGAAAAGCGCCAACCTGGCTGAAGCAGTCTTTTTTCAATGCCGCTTTGAACAATGCGACTTGAGCTCAAGCAATCTTACGCTCGCTTTGTTCACCAATTGCCATATGCAGGATTGCAATGTGGCAAACGGCATTTTGGATGTCACTCAATTTAATGAATCCACCCTGGCCAACTGCAACTTCGAACACATCACAAGTGAAAACTCGGTTTTTCGCAAATGCAACATGCAGGGCAGCCGCCTTATTTTCGAACGCAATATCATGACGCTTATGGATGACAACGATCTGACCGATGCAGATCTAAGCGAAAACTTGCTGGAGCAATTCACGTTCGCGCACTGTGACCTGACGCAGCTGGCGTGGGCTGACACCGGTTTTGACCGGACGGTGTTTTTCGAATGTCATATGGATGGCGCAGACCTGTCCCGTCGGCATTTGCAGGCATGCCAATTCATTGACTCATCACTTAAAGCTGCCAGATTTTCCCAGGCCGAACTGCCGCAGTGCAGTTTCAAGGGCTGCCAGTTGCAGGGAGCTGACTTCCGGGGCGCCATTGCGCCCAATACGCTGTTCCCCCTGACTGATCTGACGGGGGCCGATTTTTCCGACGCCCAATTGCACCAGACCTTGTGGCCGGAGTCGTGTCTTGCCGATTGTAATTTTTCTCGGACTCTGCTGGATATGAGCGTGTTCCATCAGGCCAATTGCGAGCGCGCCAATTTCAGCCACAGCGATCTGTCATTTTCAGATTTTACGGGCGCCAACCTGAGTGGCATTCTCTGGATTCAAACCACATTTTCACGTACGCGGCTGCACCGTGCCCTGGTTACAGACGTATCCCTCAAGAAACAATCTGGTGTTATCGAAAAAGACCCGGAACTTTTTGAAGCAGAACTTTTTAGCGCCCATTTGCAGCCTGGCGCGAACTGGAGTTAAATATGCTGGCAAATACCCAAATGTTCGGGCTGGACTTGGCATTTCCCGATGTCTGCCTGACCCCTCCCGCGATGCCCATCCCCTACCCGAATATTGCGATGGGCATGATGGCTATCCCCATCTGCTTCAATATCCTGAAATGCTTTGCCCCCGCGCACAATATGATGACCTTTACGCCCATCAGCCTGGGCGATATTCCGGGCGTGATCGGTGGTGTGGTGTCCCACACCGTCATGAGTCTTAAGCGCGATCTGACCGGGGCTTTTACCGTACTGCTGCGTGGCCTGCCCGCCACGCGTCTGACCAGCATCACGCTGCAGAACACCTTCAATATGGTGGGTATCCGTGCGGTACCAAGCCAGCCGAAGGTGTTTGTGCTGGCCGCTTAACGCAGGACGATGCCGGCTGACCGTTTGGATCAGGGTGCGGGCACAATGTACATGTCAACGCGCCGCCATCCCACCACTGATCAACGACGCAAAGACAGTCTCAGCCTCACGCGCGTCCAGTGTCCCACGCACCAATGCGGACGACAGCGCCTCTCCCGCCCCCACAAAGCCAATGCAGCGTTTTTCCAGCTCGCCCGCAGGCAAGGTGTCAAAAGGTTTCAGGACCGCGACGAACATCAGGATCACGTTATTGAGCAACTCCTGAAAAACGGCCGCCTTCTCTTCGCTTCCGGCCAAGGCTGCGCCTACTGTGTGAAAGTCATCGGTAATGTCCGTTGCGCAATGGATATAGGTGGTCGCCAGCAGACGAATGGTCTGGTCCTGACCTCGCGTTTCGGCAGCCATTGCCGCTTGAAATGCGCTTACCCGCTCGGTGTCTATCCACCTGTATAGCTCAATAAGCAAGCCCGAGCGCGTGCCGAAATGTTCGTACACCACGGGCTTGGAGACACCGGCACGGATGGCCAGATTGCCCAGTGTGAGCCGATCTGCGCCTTCATCACGGATGATCACCAGGGCCGTGGCAAGCAGTTGCTGCCGCCGCGCTTCTTTGGGCAGCCGCCGCGCTGGTGTTGTTGAGGGTGTCTTGGCAGGCATCTTTGCCGGCGTCTTCAGGGCATTCTGTTCGGAATGGGCAACCACAGTCAAATTTCTCCTTGCGCAACCTACCTTTGGTAGGTTAAGCTACTTTTCGTAGGTTTATCCTACCTTTAGTAGATTCTAACCCTCTTCAAGGACATATGACAATGATTTCAGACGCTATTCTCCTGATGGGCGGCACCGGCGCGATCGGACGCCAGACCGCCCGTGCGCTGCGCGCCGTCTACCCCGATGTGCCATTACTGATCGGGGGTCGCGATCTGGTTAAAAGCCGCCAGGCGGCCAGCGAGATCGGAAACGCCGAGGGCGTGGCAATTGATGCCCTTGCCACCGATCTCGGTCTTGGTGACCGTCGGGTCAGCGCTGTTGCAGTCTTCTACGCCGACCACCGCCTGGCCAGTCTGCGCTTCGCGCAAAGTCGTGGGGTGCCACACCTGAGCATCTCTTCGGGCGTTTATGAAATTGCCCCTGAAGTGGCAACCTATATACACTCGCCCGGTACGGCGGCGATTGTCATGGGCTATGAGTGGCTGGTCGGCGCCACAACGATCGCCACGTTCGCGTGTGCCAAACCTTTTGCACAGTTGCAGCAGATCACGCTCAACGCGCTGGTGGATGAGCAGGATGAAGGTGGCCCGGCGGTTGCCGAGGATTTTGAGCGCCTGGGCAAGATGATGCCCGCCGCCCTCACCCGCCGTGACGGCAGCTATATCTGGCGCAGCAACGACGATGCCAAAGCCCATTTCCGTGCAATCGATGGCACCAGAGTGCAAGGCACTGGCTTCTCATCTATTGATGTTGCTGGTCTGGCGGTTGCCACCGGGGCGCCGGACGTGCAATTTAATCTGGCCATCGATGTCAGTTCATCACGGCGTCGTGGCGAACCCAAATCAACAGAAATCATTATTGAAATGGCTGGTAAGGGCCATGACGGCAGCCTGCTACGCACCCGCCATGGCGTGTTCCATCCGGGCGGTGCAGCGCCCCTGACTGCACTGGGGGTCAGCATGATTCTGGAGCGACTGGCCGGGCTGGATGGCAAAGCACCGACGCCACCAGGATTATATTTCCCTTTCCAGGTTGTCGATCACGCGAGCTATCTGTCCCGCCTGCAGGCCGAAGGCGGCAGCATCGTGTCGTTGGATGTGGAGTGATGCGGGTGCCGGTCAGGCACAAGACAGGGCTATGGCGCGTTGCGGTATTCGCCCGCTCCTATTGCTACCCAGCCAGCCGCTTCGGCAACACTAGACAAGATGTCCCCTGAACGCGTCCGAGAACAAGTTCTGCAGCGCCAACAGTTCCCGCGACGCTTTTTTGCCTGCGAGCGTGATGCAGTAATAATCGGTATGTTCGACAGGATCGATGGGAATCAGCGACACAGACCTGCGCTTGGTGATTACAGAGGAGAAACCTGGCAAAAGTGCATAGCCCAGGCCTTTTTCCACCATGCCAATCACGGTTTCAATATGGGAATAAGTTGCAGACCAATTCAACCGGACGCCATGGGCATGCAGTTTTCGCAATACCTTTTGCTGTATCGGATTATCTGGGGGGAGCCCAATGTATGCTCCTTCGGGTAAGTTTGTCCAACTGATCGCGCTCGCCGTGCGATCATCGTGCCCTGGCGTAGCCAGCGATAGCGATGAGGCCATAATCTGCTTGCGTCGAATGCCCGAGCCCACTTCAAAAAATGCGCCAAATGCAGCATCAATGACTTCAGACTCTACCTTGTCCCTCATTGCACTTCGGTCAATTTCCAATACCTCAAGTTTCGTTCCCAATTGCAGCGCGTTGAATGCAAGCATCACATCTGGCATGACATAACTGGCCACTAGCGGAGTCACCCCAATAATGATCTGCTGTCGCTGGTTGCGATTCACCCTATTTAATCGCCCGATGGCATTTTCCATTTCACTGCTCACGCTTTGAGCGGTCACAAGAAAATCCCGGCCCTCGTCCGTTAGCACAACGTTACGGGTTGTTCGAAGGAACAGGTCAAATCCCAATTGCGCCTCCAGATCGCGAACCAACGCGCTGATGCCCGCCTGCGTCAAATGGACTTGCTCGGCCGCTCTTGTGAAATTTTCATGCCTGGCCACGGCAATAAAACCTTTCAACTGTTTAAAGGAAATGTTCATGTCGGCATTTTCTGGTATCGATTAACAAATTTTATTTGTATCTTGAAAGAATATATGAATTTTACAAATTTAAGGTTGACTGATTAAATAGTCGAATAATTCTTATATGAGGCAAACCCATGAAACCCTATCGTCCTTTATTTGGTCCGGCATTGCTCCTGGTATCTACGGCGTTTTGCGTAATATCTGCCGCCGCCCAGGCCGCCAATGCAGCGTACCCCGACAAACCTGTCACATTAGTTGTGCCCTTCCCGCCCGGAGGTCCGACAGATATGACGGCCAGGCTGTTTGGAGAGGCCATGTCCCGGGAATTGGGACAACCGATAGTGATACGCAACGAACCGGGTGCCGGTGGCGTTGTTGGTTCGACATCGGTTGCGCGTAAACCGGCTGATGGATATACCCTTTTATGGGGAGGCACAAGCAGCATGGTGGTTGCCCCGGCCATTAACAAGAATATCCAGTTTGATCCGTTGAACGATTTCGAAGCAATCGGGACGGCGGTGCGCGGCCCGATGCTGCTTGTCGGAAAAAAAGGTAAAGACAGTCCTGCCGATCTTCAGGCTCTGATAAGCGAAACAAAAGGCCATCAGTTGACCATCGGTTCCGCCGGCAATGGCTCGATCGGCCATTTGACGTCGGCGATGTTCAAGTCTGAATATTCGCTGGATCTATTGCATGTGCCATATAAGGGCGGAGCCCCGGCCTTGACCGATTTATTATCCGGACAGATCGACCTGCTTTTTGATACGGTGCCGCTGCTCGCCCAATATATCAAGGCGGACAAAGTAATCGCCTATGGCATCGCATCCGAAGCGCGACATCCGGACCTGCCAGGGGTTCCTACTTTCAAGGAGGTAACCGGCAAGCCCCTTGTTGCCTATTCCTGGTTCGGCCTGCTGGCGCCAAAGGGAACGCCACCCGATATTGTCAATAAACTTTCTGGCGCATTGGCCAAGGCATCCAACACCGCCTCTGTGCAAAAGCAAATCAGCACATTGGGGCTCACGACGGTTGGTGACACACCCGCTGATTTCGAAAAAACACTTAAGCATGATCTGGATATGTGGACGCGCGTAGCAAAAGAAGCCGGCGTGTCATTGCAGGAGAAGTAATTGAAAGCAAAAAAGTATGATATTGCCATTGCCGGCGCCGGCATTGGCGGCCTGGTTGCGGCGTTGTCTTTAATCAAAAAAGGCTATTCTGTCTTGATTCTTGAACAGGCAAAACAGTTGGGCGAGGTAGGCGCCGGGTTGCAATTGAGTCCCAACGCCAATCGGGTTCTGTTCAATCTGGGACTGGGCAAAGCACTGGAAACAGTGGCCAGCGTACCCACCGGCAAGGCGATTCGGCTGTGGAAAAGTGGCAAGCAATGGCCTTTATTTGATCTGGGCCAGGACGCCGTAGCCCGCTTTGGCTTTCCGTACTACACCGTACATCGGGCCGACTTGCACCGACTGCTGGTTGAAGAAGTCAGATCACTTGATCCTGAAGCCATTTGTCTGGACTCCAAAGTAACCTCATTTGAGGAAGACTCATCTCAAATTACAATCGTGCTGGAGAACGGCCGGCGCGTTGTTGCCGATTTGCTCCTGGGCGCCGACGGGGTGCACTCCAGCATACGTTCGCAGCTCACAGGCCCGGATGATCCCCGGTTCTCCGGTCTGATCGCCTGGCGAGGCGTAATTCCGGCGGCCAGGCTGCCAAAAGCGCTCAGGCAACCAGTTCCCACCAATTGGGTCGGACCTGGCGCACACGCCATTCACTATCCGCTACGCCGCGGTGAGCTGATCAATTTTGTCGGTATTGTAGAACGGTCAGACTGGCAGGTCGAATCCTGGAACGAAATCGGGACCATAGACGAATGCATGAATGATTTCAAAGGCTGGAACGAGAATATCGCCACGATGATCAGCAACCTTGATCGTCCCTACAAATGGGCGCTGATGCTAAGGGATCCGCTAGAGAACTGGACATCGCAGCGCGTGGCACTGCTGGGAGACGCCTGCCACCCAACATTGCCTATGCTGGCTTCCGGTGCGGCCATGGCCATTGAAGACGGATACGTTCTGGCCCGATGCCTGGACGAGCTGGATTCGCCGCTCGAACAGAAACTGAAAGCCTATCAATCATTACGGAAACAACGAACAGACCGTATCGTGACCGGTTCCGCAGAAAATGCGAAGCGTTTTCACAACCCCTTGCTCGCCGACGATGACTATGCCGAACGCTATATTTCAAATGAATGGAGCGAGGATAAGATCATCGAGCGTTATTCTTGGATTTTTGAATACGATGTGGATAAATTGGCTTTGAACCCGGCATAAGGGAAACAGGACCGGGTAACAGCGAAGATTGCGCGTCCTCTCCTGATATTCAAGACGCAGTAAGGCGACAGCATTTTTCCCTGCCAGACCAGAACCCGGTCCGACTCCTAAAGCCCCGGCCACATTCCCCCATCCAGTCTCAGGTTCGCACCGGTAATATAACTGGCGCGCGGGCTCACCAGGAACGCAATAGCATCTGCAATTTCCTCCAGCGTTCCGACCCGCTCCATTGGCACTTGGGCGAACAGCGGCAATACTATTTTTTCCACCTCGCTCCAGGGCGCCTCTGTCGCCAGCCCTTTATCTAGCGCCACCTTCCGAAACGCCTGATCTAGACTCACACTATGAATGGTCCCCGGCGTAATGGTATTTGCGGTAATCCCCTCCTTGGCAACAGCCTTTGCAAGTGAAGCCGTCATTGCGACCATGGCTGCCTTGGCCGCTGCATAGTCCGGTCTCATCGGCGGAGGCATCACTCCAGCAATACTGGAGATGTTGATGATCCTGCCCCATTTTGCCTCCCGCATCTGCGGCAGTACACGTGTGGTGACCCGAACTGCAGCAAGAACGTTTCGATCATAGCCCGCCGCCCATGTTTCAGGGCGGGTCGCTTTCCAGTCTTCAGTCACTCCAGAGCCTCCCGCGTTGTTGACCAGAATCTCGACTGGCTTGACGAAAGCCTGTGCTTGTCCGATAAGCCGCTGCACTTCATCTTCGTGTGTCAGGTCGCCCACCACCACATAGGCGCGTCCGCCGTCAGTGGTAATATCGTGTGCAACTTCTTCAACAGCGATCTTGTTGCGGCCATGAACGATCACAGTCGCACCCTCGCGCGCGAGTCCCTGGGCAACCGCTTTGCCAATCCCCTTGCTGCTTCCGGTAACAAGCGCAATTTTTCCATCAAGTTTCAAATCCACACTGCAGCTCCCATGTTAACGCTAGTATTCAATACTAGAGGACAGTCAATGAACGAGTCAATTACGCACTTAAAAGTACCTGTGGCACCAGAGCAAAGGGATGCGTGCCTTGGCGTGGACGGATCGGTCGCGCATGTAAGCAACGTCATTCACATGATCAGCGGGCGATGGAAGCTGCCGATTCTGTTTCGTCTGTTCGCAGAGCCGTCAATGAGGACCTTGCAATTATTGCGAGACATCCCGGGCATTTCACAGAAAATGCTGACGCAGCATCTCAGAGAACTTGAAGAAAACGGTCTGATCGCAAGGACAGACTTCGGCGAACAGCCGCCCCGTGTCCAATATTGCCTGACCGAGTCGGGGCGCCTCCTCATGCCGGTTCTAATGGCAGCCAGGGAGTTCTCCCGTACCCATTCCGCAAACAACGATGACTCGGTGAACGTCTGAAAAGGCCGACGGCGAATGAACAAATCCACACATCATATTTTTGCCCCCCGCTAATGACGCATACCCCCCGCTTAACGCGCCGTACCATAAACCTCATCGACGTACTCGCATTTTCACGCGGCGCCCAATGCGTTCGCGCAACACGTTGCTCACAGCATCATGTCTAATGGATAATCTTCCCAAGGAAATCCTGTGCCCGCCGGGACCGCGGCTGATTGAAGAATGCGGTCTTGTCACAGTCCTCCACAATGACGCCGCCATCCATAAAGATTACCCGGTCGGCCACCTTTTTTGCGAAACCCATCTCATGGGTCACCACCATCATGGTCATGCCATCGCGCGCCAGCCCGACCATCACCTCCAGCACCTCATTGACCATTTCCGGATCAAGCGCCGAGGTAGGCTCATCAAATAACATCGCGATCGGGTCCATGGCCAGCGCCCGTGCAATGGCGACGCGTTGTTGCTGTCCGCCCGAGAGCTGGGCAGGCAATTTTGATGCGTGAGCCGCCAGACCTACCCGATCCAGATATTCAAGTGCCTTGCCGGCGGCCAATGCGCGATCGCGTTTAAGCACCTTCATCTGACCCAGAAGCATATTATCAAGAACACTCAGGTGAGGAAATAACTCAAAACCCTGGAACACCATGCCTATACGCGCGCGCAGTTGCGGCAGGTTCGTTTCCTTCGCCGCCACCGAAATACCATCGATCACGATGTTGCCCTGATCAATAGGCTCCAAACCATTTACCGTCTTGATCAAGGTCGACTTGCCCGACCCCGAGGGTCCACACACGACGACGACTTCGCCCTTGCTGACCGTCGCACTGCATTGATTCAGCACCTGAAAGCTGCCATACCATTTGGAGATATTATTTATTTCGATCATGTTTATTATCCATTTTGAAATTGACGCATGCGTCTGACAAGAGATGAAAGCGTAAAGCAGATGCAAAAATAGACCACCGCCACGAACAGATACATTTCCAGCAATCGCCCATCGCGCTGTGCAATCGCGGCGGCAGCGCCGACAAAATCGGTGATGGAAACCACGTACACAAGCGAAACCTCTTGCAAAAGAATAATGGATTGCGTTAACAGCAGGGGCAGCATGCTTTTTATTGCCTGCGGCAGAATCACGTATGTCATCGCCATGCGCTGGTTCATGCCCAGCGCCTGTGCCGCCTGCACTTGTCCGCGCGAAACACCCAGGATGCCAGCCCGTATGATTTCGCAGTAATATGCAGCCTCGAACATAACGAATGTGACCAGCGCCGAGCTGAATGCCCCCACTTCTATAGGCGTGTCCGAACCCATCATCCAGCCGCCGATATACGGCACCAGAAAGAAAAACCAGAAAATCACCAACACCAGCGGAATGGAGCGAATTACGTTGACATATACGCCGGCGATGGTGCGCAGCGTGGCCGAGTGCGAAAGCCTCATGAGCGCCAGCAACGTTCCCAGCACCAACCCGCCTGCCATGGACAGCAGCGTCAGTTTGACAGTGAAGACCATGCCCACGCCAAATAGAAACGGCAAGGCCTGAACGATCACACTAAAGTCGAATGAATCAAGCATGGCGATTCACCCGTCGATTACGTTGCAGCAGGCTTCTGAACGAACGACCGGGGATCACGGCTGACTCGATCAGTCGCATAACCCCCACGGCAGACAGGTTCACCACCAGGTAGATCAGCGTTGCAGCGGTGAAAGCCTCAAACACCTGAAACGAGAATTCCTGCATTGATCGCGCGGTGGCGGTAAGTTCAATCAGGCCGATGGTCAGTCCCACCGAGGTGTTCTTGATATTGTTGAGAAATTCGTTTGTCAGCGGCAACAGCATCCGCCGCCCGGCCACAGGCAAAAGCACATAGCGGTAAATCTGCCATGTCCGCAGCCCAAGTGCTTTGGCGGCCGCACGCTGACCACGAGGCAAGGCATCGATACCTGCCGATACCTGGACCGCAATCCGGGCCGACGTAAAGAACCCAAGACACACAACAGCGGCGACAAAGGGACCGTTAGACAAGGTTTTGATCCAGTACCCCATCGCACCGGGCAAGAGCTCGGGGATGACAAAGTACCAGACAAACATCTGGACCAATAGCGGAATATTGCGAAACAGCTCAATGTAGGCAAACGCCAGTCGGCGAGCCATTGCTGACTCTGTGGTTTTCAAAACGCCAACAACTACACCCAACACCATTGCAATGGCCCAGGCCAGCAGTGCGGTTGTGAGTGTCCAGCCCAGTCCCGACAACAGGCTATCCATGTAGGTGCCTGTTCCATCGGGCGCGGGCTCTCCAAAAATCATCCAATTCCAGTGGTAGTTCATTGTCGCCTCTCTAAATGGCCAGACGGTCTTCGCCGCTGTTGTGCCGGTTAGTCTGGGCCGCCGCCAGTCCGTTTTGCAACTGGGCAAGTTGCATCGAGCTCAAGGAAACCAGGGGCAGTTTCATCGTTGCCCAACTTTCGTCTTGGCGCTGCCAGGCCAGAGCGGCCTTCACCGCCGGCACCAGCGGGACACTGGTCAAGGCCTTGCGTGCATTGACCATCGGGCTATAGATTTCATCTGGCGTATCCACACCGGCTTCATAGGCCGCGCATGCCAGATGCGGGAATACATTCACCGAAGCAGATATGCAACCGGCAAATTGTTTCCGGGCACCATCCCTGAGCGTCGCCTCATCGCTCGGAAACACCGCAAGCTGGCTGAAATTTGTTGCCACCGCCTCGGCATACGGCAAATCGCCAGAGCTGTCCTTTATGCCTGCCAGTAATGCGCCAAGACCGCGTGTCAGCTGTTCGATCACATCCAGCGAGTACTTCAGACCGGTAAATTGCGGGATGTTGTAAAGATACAATCTGCTGCTCTGCAGGCTCGCCCGCTCTGCCAGGGTCTCAACATACTGTACCAGCGCACTGTCTCCAATACCCTTGTAATAAAAAGGCGGCAGCAGGAGGGCACCGGCAAAGCCCATCGTGTCGGCCGCCTGGGTCAAGGCAACGGCATCTGCCAATGCCGCCCCACCGGTGCCGACCATCATCCGCTGCGCCAGGCCGGCCGTTGCCACCGCTTCCATGACCTGCAAACGCGTGGCTCGGTCAAAAGATGTCGCCTCTCCGGTCGTTCCGAGCAAATTCACTCCCTGGCAACCGGCATCGAACAGATCGCCGATGAACGCCACGAGCTTTGCCGTATCAGGCTGGCCATCCGCAAGTAAAGGGGTCGGGACGGCGGGAATCACGCCATGAAGAGTCGGGTTCATCGCACCACCTCCTGCTTGCGGGACGACAAGGGAACGTAAGCCACCACATCGATCTCAACCTGCACACCGTTGAGCGCGCAGCCTACTGTGGTTCGTGCCGGCCGGAAGGTCGGAAAATGTCTGGCGTAGACCTGATCGAAGCGAGCGGCATCTGCAAGGTCACTCAGAAAAACACCCACTTTCACCACATCTTCCAGCGCACCGCCGGCGGCCTCAAGCGTCAGACGTACATTTTCAAGCGTAACTGCCGTTTGTTCTTCAATTGTGTTGCCAACCACAGCTCGCAGGCCGTCACGTGGCGTCTGTCCCGACACAAAGATAAAGTCGCCGGCACGAACCGCGTGTGAATAGTGGCCACCGCAAGCCTTATCGCGCGGCGTATGGATCATCTGCAGCATGTAATTTTCCATGTAAAATAGGTTAAATAATTTTGTATCACACATACATCCAATTTGTATCGATACAAATTGGATTGTTCCGATAATAGACGGGTACATTTACTCCTGTCAAGCCTTGCACTAGGCTTCGAATCGAAAAAGGCAATATATGCAAAGCTCAAACGACTGGGCGCCAGATCTGTCTGCAACCAGTGGACCAATGTATAAAAGAATCGCCCAGGCCCTTATCCAGGACATCCGCAGCGGCAAACTCAAGCCAGGCGACCAATTGCCGCCCAACCGCCAATTGTCGTCCCAGCTTGGCGTCACCGTTGGGACTGTGTCCCGCGCATTCGGCGAAGTTGTCAGAGCGAAACTGCTGGAGACCGGCGCACGCCGCGGAACGCGCGTGAAGGATCCGGCCGCAGCAGATGCGATCGACGCGGCAGCAGGCGCAGCCACCGCAAGACATCGAATAACGGACCTGCGCGGCCATCAAGCCGCATTGAAAAGCTGGGGAGACGACATCGGGCAGGCGCTGGCAACATTACATCAATCACCCACCTTTGGCGAACTCCTGCGCTACGACGACCCGGCCGGACGGTCCACCCACCGACAGGCCGGCGCCCAATGGCTCAGTCGCAACACCAAAACCCCCGTAGACCCTGCCCGCGTCGTCGTGACAGATGGCGCACAGCACGCGCTTTTATGCGGCTTGCTGGCATGCAGCAAGGCAGGCGACCATATCGCGACGGAGCGACTGACCTATACCGGCCTCAGGACCCTGGCGCCCCGGCTAGGACTGAACCTGGTGCCGATCGATATTGACGAGCACGGCCTGGTGCCAGATTCCCTGCGTGAAGCAATCGCAACGCACCCCATCAAAGGGCTTGTCTGCGTGCCCAACATCCACAATCCCACAACAGCAACCATCCCGGCAGACCGGCGCAGGGAAATTGCCAACATTGCAAAGCAGGCCGGCATCTTTCTGCTGGAAGACGATGTGTACGGTTGCCTCTCGGAGACATCGCACCCTACCCTGGCGTCCCTGGCTCCGGAACTGACTATCAGGATTACCAGCTTTTCCAAATCCCTTGGCCCTGGATTGCGCGTGGGCTACATGCAGACACCACGCCAACTGACAGCGGCGGTCATCGAGGCAGTGCGCGCCACGACCTGGATGGCCTCGCCGATCTCGGCCGAGGTGGCAGCCCAACTTGTCACCTCAGGGCGTGCCGAACGAGTATTGCAGGAAAACCGTCTTGAGCTGGGCGAACGCAACGAGGCGCTTGCTCAGGCGCTTGCCGGATTCGATTTGCAGACAAGCACGTTTAGCCCCCACGCCTGGCTGCGACTGCCCGGTCCATGGACTGCGAGCCAGTTTTGCCGACGCATGGAAACGATGGGCTATCGGGTTGCCCCCTCAGAAGCCTTTGCCACAAACCTTCCCGGCGTAGACAACGCCGTACGTATCAGTGTCAGCGCAGCACAGGACACTGCCGAGCTGCGCAACTTTGGATTACTGATTGCGGACATGCTGGCTGAAGAACCACTTCCCCCCTCCATTGGTATTTTCCCCTAGTTCGCCGGCAATATATACCATTGACTTTCTTTATGTGTCGATTGATAATTGGATTTCGTAGTTTTGTAACGATACAATAGGAAGTCCGTGAGCGATTCACGCTGCGGCACCGGAGAAGACACCCATGAAAGCTTCAATGTTTGTCGCAGCCCTCACGCTGCTCGCCAGCACGTGCGCAACCGCCCAGCCAACCGACACACTCAGCAAAATCAAACAAAAGAACGAGATTGCGCTGGGCGTTCGGGAAACCGCACAACCCTTTTCCTATCTCGACGCATCACACCAGTTTGTCGGCTATTCGGTGGACCTCTGCCTTAAAGTCGTGGAAGGAATAAAGACCCACCTCAATCGGCCCGATCTCAAGATCAGGATGGTGCCCGTAGCCTCTTCCAACCGCATCCCGCTTATCGCCAACGGTACGGTAGACCTTGAGTGCGGCACCACCTCAAATACAGTCGAGCGCCAGAAACAAGTTGCCTTTTCATCCACCATCTTTGTGTCCAGCACACGATTTGTCTCCAAGAGAAGCACCAACCTGGCGGATCTGAATGCACTGGCCGGCAAGGCAGTTGTCGCCACGGCGGGTTCATCAAATATTCGGCAGATCATGGCACTGAACGTCGCGCACAAATACGGCATGCATATCGCGCCGGCACGCGATTTTGCCGAAGGCTTCCTGATGATGGAAACCGACAGGGCAGCCGCATTCTTCCTGGACGATATTACACTTGCCGGTCTGGTGGCCAACGCTAAAACGCCGGATGCTTATGTGATTTCCAAGACTCCGCTATCGGTTGAGCCGTACGCCCTGATGATGAGAAAGGGGGATCCCTCCTTCAAGGCACTGGTGGACGGTGTGCTCAAATCCACATTTGCAAGCGGTGCCATCAACGACATTTATGCCAAATGGTTCGAGTCTGCGATACCACCCAAATCCATCAACCTGCGGGCTCCCATGAGTCCCGCACTGCGACGCGCCATTGCCAATCCTACCGACAGCACCGACGCTGCCTCATACCGATAAGGAGCGCTGCCAAATGGAATGGAATGCATTTCCCAAAATCAGCTTCACTGAGCACGCAACGCCCCTGCAGCCACTCTTGCGACTGTCTGCCTATCTGGGCGGACCAACGATATACATGAAACGGGACGATCTCACAGGCCTGGCCGGCGGCGGCAACAAGGCGCGCAAACTGGAGTATCTGGCAGCCGACGCGCTCGCCAAGGGCGCCGATACGTTGATCGCGACGGGCGCGACCCAGTCGAATCATGCCCGACAAACCGCGGCGGCCGCCGCCAAGTTGGGCCTGGGTTGCGTATTGCTGCTGGAACGTCGCCTGGAGGGGCAACCCGCCGAATATTACCGTGCAGGCAATGCGCTCTTGAACCGAGTGCTCGGCGCGACGCTCTGTGAGGAGTTGCCTGCAGGCGCGAACATTGCGACAGCGGTTGCCGAGCTGGAAACGAAATTGATCCAGCAAGGACACAAACCGTATGTCATCGCCGGTGGCGGTTCAAGTCCATTGGGCGCAATGGGGTATGTTGGCTGTGCACATGAGATCACCGCCCAGGCATCTGATAAGGCAATTAAGGTCGACTACATTGTGCACGCGACAGGAAGTGGCGGAACGCAAGCGGGCCTGGTCGCCGCGCTGTGCCGTGACAAGCATACTCGCGTGCGAGGCTATAGCGTACGATTCGACTCGAATCGCATGTCAGAAATCGTTCATGCCATCGCCAACCAGACTGCAAGCCTGATGGATGCTCCCTCCGTGCCCGCCGACCGGATAGAGGTCGATGATTCCCATATCGGCGACGGATATGGTATTGCAACCCCGGAAGCCCTGGATGCCATCAAGCTCCTGGGACGCCAAGAAGGCATTCTGCTGGATCCTGTGTACACAGGCAAGGCCATGGCAGGCTTGTTCGCCGATATTCATTCGGGCAGGTTTTCTGCGGACCAGAACATTGTTTTCCTGCACACCGGTGGCGCAGCAGTCCTGTCTGCTTACGCCTCCTTGCTCTAGTTTGTTTCGAAAAGGAAAAATCATGAACCAAATAATTTGCGCGTTTATTGCCTCCTTGGGTGCAATATCAAGCTTGCAATACAGCCACGCCACCGAGACTGCCTGGCCAACAAAGGCGGTTACCATTGTGCTGCCGTCGACACCTGGCGCCGCATCTGACGTATTGACACGTGCCGTCGCCGCCGAATTGGCCAAAATCACCGGCCAGTCTTTCATCATCGAGAATCGGCCGGGTGCCGCAGGCGTGATCGCGCTATCGCATTTGAAACGCTCAGCCCCTGATGGCTACACGCTGAGTTATGGAAATATCAATAACCTGGCGATCAATCCCGCGCTGTTCAAGAAACTCGCATACGACGCGAATCGAGACTTTGTCCCGGTCGGCCCGATGTATACAGTACCCAATCTATTAGTGGTGCGAAAAGATTCCCCCTACAAAACGGTTGCCGATCTGATTGCCGCCGCAAAAAAATCCCCGGGCCAGATGACATGGGCAGCCTCCAACCTCGGAAGCAGCGGCCATATGGGCGGTGAGCTCTTCAAAGATCTCAGCGGCGTTGATACTCAATTCATTCCGTATAACGGCGATCCTCAATCACTGACAGACCTGGTGGGTGGCCGGCTTGACTATACATTCACCAATGCCACGGTCGCATACCCGATGGTCAAAAGCGGCAAGCTGCATGCACTGGCAATTACAACCAGCGAGCGCGTGGAGATGGATGCTTCAATACCGACCCTGGCGGAAAGCGGCCTCAAGGATTACGAAAACAGCGCCTGGGGTGGACTGATCGCCCCAGCCGGTACGCCCAAAGACATTATCATGAAAATAAGTGAAACGCTTAACACCGCGATGCATTCACCCACGGTGCAGGCAACGCTCAAGCAATCCTTTGCCACGCCTACCCCGGGAACTCAGCAAGAGTACAGCACGCTGATCGCCCAGGAGCAGCGCAAATGGGCGCAGCTTATTGAAAGCGCCAAAATCGAAAAACAATAATATGAGCCGCCTGCCTGATTGTCTTCACCCAAAACCAAGGTATCCCTATCACTTATGCACGACTTCATTCTCTCTCACGGTTCAATCATTGATGGCAGCGGCAAACCGCGCGTGACCGGCGATGTTGCCTTAAAAGACGGTCATATATCCGCAATCGGTGATTTGACGGACGAATCGGCCGCAAGGCGAATCGACTGTAGTGGTCGGGTCATATCACCCGGATTCATCGACTGCCACTGCCACTCGGAACTCTCCCTGATTGCCAACCCCGGTGCTGAAAGCAAGGTTCGTCAGGGCGTAACCACAGAGGTATTAGGAAACTGTGGATGGTCCACTTTTCCATTGGCTGGTGCGAACGCGGCTGCGTTCCGTGAACAGGCTTCACCCATCTTCGGCCACCCCACCATTGACTGGGACTGGCAGGACCTCAACGGTTACTTCGAGCGCGTATTCAGGCAAGGGGCCGCCGTCAACGTCGCGACACTCACAGGCCACGGTGCGCTGCGCGCCGCTGTCATGGGGCTTGAGGCCCGGACGCCGACGCCGACCGAACTCGAATCCATGCAGGCCCTGCTTCATCAGACAATGCAGCAGGGATCGCTGGGGTTATCATCAGGCCTTTGTTATGTACCCGGCGTCTACGCCGATTCAGACGAACTGGTTGCTCTGGCAGGCATCGCCAATGACTATGGCGGGTTGTATGCGACCCATATGCGGGACCAGGTAGATGGGCTGCTCCAATCCGTTGACGAGTCTCTGGATGTTGCCCAGCGAGCAAATATTCCATTGCTGATCTCTCATCACAAAACCAGCGGTGCGAGAAACTTCGGCAAGACACGCCTGTCGCTTGCCAAGCTGGACAAGGCCCGGCAGCACGGTCTAACCACATATTCAGATATGTACCCCTACCTGGCCGGCAGCACAACGCTGTCCATGTTGTTTCCGCCCTGGGTGCTGGATGGCGGGCGGGAAGCGATGATGGAAAGATTGGCATCGAGTGAATGCCGCGCGCGCATCAGACACGACTGGACCCATGGCATTCCCGGTTGGGAAAACCGTATCGCAGCCCTGGGCTGGCAGAACATTTCCATTTCCTATCTCAAGTACGCCGAACGCCAGGCCTGCGTCGGCCTGACGGTGCTCGAAGCCGCGCAACAGGCTGGCCAGGAGGTCTGCGAATTTGTCTTTGACCTGATGCTGGCAGAACAAGGCGAAGTGGGCCAGATCATGCAGAACTCATGTGAAGAGGACCTTCGCAATGTGCTCACCCATGCAAACAGCATGATCGGCAGCGACGGCCTGGACGTAGGAGATCACCCTCATCCGCGTCAATACGGAACGTTCCCGAAAGTGCTCGGGGAACTCGTGCGCGACAAGGGTTGGATGACGCTTGAAGAAAGTATATTCAAAATGACCGGCTACACGGCGCGCACATTCAAGCTGGGCGATATGGGGCTGCTCAAACAGGGCTATCGGGCCAACATCACTGTCTTTGACCCCGCCAACATACAAGCGAACGCCACTTATGAGAATCCGCGACAGTTCGCCAGTGGCATCGAATGGGTATTTGTGAATGGACGTCCCACTTTGGCAGAAGGAGCTGCGACTGGCGATCTTGCGGGTACTGCAGTTCGCAGATGCTAAGTCCAAGTTGATATTGAGACGAGCTGCTTTATGAAATAGAGCACGGCGCCGAGACGGTCGATCACTGCCTCCACCGCCTGGCGAACGCCCTTATGACATCTGTATTTGTCGGGCTATTGTCGTGGTTTGGGAAACAACAAGATCGTCTGCATGATTGCAAAAGTCTCGCCACTGAGCATTTGCTGCCAATTTCTGATTAAGCGCTTCTATTGCAGCATAATTGTCGTGAGCGGTGATCTGGATAAATTTGTTCAGGCTCCCGACTTCAGAAGTATAAATACCAGCGATGCCGACCCGACTTTGTTCGAGCACTGGTAGCCCCCTCTCCTCATACGCTGAAAGCAGCGCCAACATGCGCCCCCTTTTTACCGTCGACACCTTGATTTGCATGACTGTCAAATCGTCGCGTCGTATATTGTCGTGCTTTATTGTTATGGGCACTTGCTTAAGAACGGTGTTTTCCTGTCGTTCTATCAAACCATCGGACTCGCTCAGGTAAGTACCCCATTCAGAATCTGCATCTCTGGAAGCTCTTCTGCGCTCCATGTCCGCCAGAGAGTCAAAGCCCCATAAATGCATCACTTCTTCCTGTGGTCCGATTTCGGTCTTGTAAAAGGCCAAAGGCTGACCAAGGTGACGCGACTGTACCGGCAACATGTGAAGTTTCGCCAAACGAAGAAATTGGTCAACGCCACCAGAGCGCATAGTATAGACGCGAAAATCTACTATCTTTTTTTCTGTCATTCAAATTGAGTCCGGCAAATACACAGCAAAAAGGTGCGCAGGCGTCGCTTTGACGCCCTACACATCGATAGGGAAAAACAGGAAACACCACCACAATGAGCTGGCGATGAAGACCTTTTATTTTACCATGATCAATTTTTGCAGACCCAATCGAACTACGCAATCCAGAGACGACAAGAGCCGTTTATCCTATGCACCGGAATTGGTATTGTCCTTCGTTGTCGCAGTCGGACCGTTTGTTTTGCACGACGCAATCCCGTTGTCCCGGGCGGCTACGCTGGAATACATTTCGCTACGCCCGATTACCTGGCCATTTGTACTTGATAATGTAAAAAAAGGCGAACCATCCTTGGCGACTTTTCGCTCGTATCTTTCGTCTATCGGAGAATTTTTGCGGACCGACTCAATGCCATCCAATGCACCCGCCTTGGCCGCATATCGCTCGCTGGTCAAAATAGTTTGTCCATTTCCAGCCTTCAGATTGAACATGTACTGCTCGCCACTGCGTTTCAAGTCATAGCTTCCACTCATGTAAATCTCCGATATTCGAGTTATTGGGGAATACAACTGTGATGTCATGTGATGCTAAGCCAGGCGCATAGTTATACGCCAGTGGTCATAATACTACTGCAATTTTTATTTTTTGAAAACACGGATGTGATAAAACGTTATAAGCGGTGCGGCATGCGCGGGATCGGGGTCCCTGCTAGCGCAATTATTACTCGTGCGCAAGAGCCTGAGTACAAAAACTAATCCAGCACTAAAGTTTCATCTGCCATTGCCTGTATCTCAGCATCATGGCTGATTACTATTAACGTCGGAACGCTGCTACGCAAGTATGTGATGATCCCTTTGGCATTGTCCAGGTCAAGAGATGCAGTAGGTTCATCCAGAATCATTATTTTCTTTCGCCTGGCGATCGCCCGGCCGATGGCGATCCGCTGGCGCTCACCTCCGCTTAAGCCTTCTCCCTGTGGATCCAGCCGCGTATCCAGGTTAACCAGTCGCTCCGAAGCGGAGCCTGTAAAATTCAGTAACCTTAAGATATTGGTCAAGACGGTATCGCCAGGAGGCTCATGCTCAATCCCGTAGCACAGATTATCTCTTACGGTCCCGCTCATCACCTGCGCCGCTTGCGGAGCAACCGCTACGTGATCAAGGATACCTGCGCTTATGCGGGTCGATACCGGTACGCCATTAAACAGTATCTGGCCTGCAGCGACGGGTTCCAATCCCAGCATCGCATTCATAAGACTCGTTTTCCCACGCCCGGATGCGCCTTTTATCACGGTGAATTTCTTGCTCGGGAACCGGTAATTCAGGTCCTGAATAATCTTGTTTCCACCCTTTTCGACACAGATATTCTTTAATTCAAAGACATAATCAGTACTTTCAATGTTCAGTAACCTTTTCGATCCGGCCTCCTGCATTGGCTTTTTAAGATAGGCCATACCATCGGCCAGAGCAATCTGTTGTTTTTCCAAATCAATTAGTACGCCGGCAAGAAGCCGCAACTGAAGCGTGAGCATTCCGACATAGCCGGCGATCATCACGAAATCACCTGCAGTGATAGTCTGGTGGTCATGAGTGAAGACTGATAGCGCTGTAAACACTCCTAATGCCACCCCAATTGCCAGTGCCATCAGACCAAGCCTTGCTCCAATTTGTACATTGGATTTCCGAATGGCCTGAACTACCTGATCCAGATGATGTTCGGTAGCACTGCTTTCCTTCTTATATGCATTGTTGAGCCGAATATCGTATAGCAAATGCAAGCGTTCAACGATATATCCGTCCCTGTCAGTCATTACCTTATAAAGGGATGAGTGCAAACTCCGGCTTTGCATTGCAATCACAATCGAAATTACAGAGAGGATCACAATACTAATTAAGAAACTTATTAAGAATACTGGGTTGGTGCTTTGCCCAAGTGCCGTCAGTGCCACGATGAACTCAATGAGTATGGGCAAAAGCGTCCAGAAGACATAGACCGTAATGGCAGTAAATGCGCCGGACGCCCGGGTGATGATCGAAGCCAGTTTTCCGGCGTTAAACCGTGCCTGCTCTGAATAGGGCGTGTTCATGATACACACCAGCAAGGCTTTACTGATCGCTGCATCACAACCGGCCAGGACCCAGGCAGAAAATACGCCTTTGATATTTGATAGCACCTCGGCCAGTGTCCAGCACAAAGCATAGGCAGCAACAAACAAATAGAACGAATTTGCCTGCTCGTGAGCCATTGTGAAGGCATTTGTCGCCTGTTTCAGAAACCACGGAACAATTGCACCCAGCACTGAAACAAGACAGAAAATCAGCGACACAAAAATAAAACCGGGAATAAAAGATTTATAGCTCGACTTGATTACCCGAAATGCGTATACATAATCGGAAAATGAACTTGATCTCTTCATAGAATGCTTATTCATATGAATAGCGGGAGGCGAACCCGTAGAACCACAGCTTCTTCAGAAACTACGCAGGGTAACCAAGACTCAAAACTTTGTATATGATGTTAATCAAATAGCTCGCCTCACCCATTGCTCCCATAGCCCTCTAGCGAACCATGAACCCTTCTCTCCCAATCTGGACTGGATGACATAGCACTCAGCCACGGGCATTCATCGCCGCCGGAATGCCGCCGACAAGCCATGACTATGCCCTCTCACATAAACCCCGCCTTCCACTGCCGCGGTGACTGCCCCGACTGCGCCTTGAACGCACGAGACAGTGCCGCTTCGCTGCCGTAGCCTACCTCGGCCGCAATCATTTTCAAGGGGCGCCCGCGCCGCAGAGCCTTTTGTGCCAGCCGTACGCGCCAGCCTTGCAGATACTGGCCCGGCGTAATACCGACCGTCTCGCGAAACGTCGCGGCAAAAACGCTGCGCGACATACCCGCCGCAGTCGCCAGTTCATCCAGTGTCCACTCTTGCGCCGGCGCCTCGTGCATCGCCACCAGCGCATTGCGCAGACGGGCGTGCGACAAGCCGGACAGCAGACCGCCATGCACCTGGCCGCTTTCCATCAACTGGCGCAACACCTGGATCATTACCACTTCAAACAGCCGCTCGACCAGCGCAACGCGTCCGCAACGCTGCTCGAACGCTTCCTCGAACAACAACGCCAGTATCGGTTCGGCGCCATCAATGTCTGCCAGCGGCAGGCAGATAAGGTCAGGCAGCGCCGAGGCGATCGGGTTGCCTGCGCCACCCTCGAATGCCAGGTGCGCGCAGACCATGTCCGCACCCTGCTCTGAGTCGGTCACAAAATGATGCGTTAGCGGCCGCGGGAACAGCAGCAGGCTGGGGCGCTCTACCTGCAGCACCTGACTGGCGTACTGCACCTGAACCGCACCACTGCGCACCAAATGCAGTTGTCCATTAGCGCCATCGCTTTGCACCGTATTAATGCCGCAGAGCGCGCCGGCATTGAACACTTGTGCGTTCACGGGGAAATGCGCCATCAGCGCTGCAAGCCTGTCAGCCATTTTAATACTCCTAGTCAAGTTTTCAGGATTTTACATCACCCAACGTCCTTCCGGTGCGGGCAGAATACGTCTTACGGGATAACACTTTCCCCAACCAAGCAACTCACTTACCAGGAATCCTCATCATGTCTATCGAAAAAGTTCTCTACATCGCCACTGCTACTGCCACAGGAGGCAGAGAAGGCCGCGCCACTTCCTCCGATAATGTGCTTGACGTGCAATTGTCCACCCCACGCGAGCTGGGCGGCGCCGGCGGCCCGGGCACCAATCCGGAACAATTGTTTGCCGCCGGTTATTCGGCCTGCTTTCTGGGTGCGCTCAAGTTCGTCGCCACCAAACAGAAGGTGGCCCTGCCCGCAGACACTACTGTGACTGGCCAGGTCGGCATCGGCCAGATCCCCACCGGCTTCGGCATTCAGGCAGAACTAACCATTACCGCACCCGGGATCGACCACGACACGCTGCAGGCGCTGGTCGACCAGGCCCACGTAGTTTGCCCGTATTCCAATGCGACGCGCGGCAACATCGACGTGACGCTGGTGCTCAATAACTGATATAGCACTTGGGCATCTCGTCTGATTTTTTCTGTTGCCTGACTTTTTTTCATTTGTCCTTTTTCTTTTGTCTGATTTTTTTATTTCATTTGGCTCAATTTAAGGAGTATGACCATGACCAAAATTTCCCGTGTAATCGCCGCCGGCCTGGTGGCCGCCTCCGTGCAAGCTGGCGTGGCCGCCCATGCTGCACAGCCTGCCATTGCCGCTCAAGCACCAACCCATGCCACTGTAGACGGCAACTACATCACCACGACCGACGGCGTGCGCCTGTACTACAAGGACTGGGGGCCGAAGGACGGCCCGGTCGTGACCTTAAGCCACGGCTGGCCGCTTAGTTCGGACAGCTGGGAATCGCAGATGATGTTCCTGGCCGACCATGGATACCGGGTGATCGCCCATGACCGTCGCGGCCATGGCCGCTCCAGCCAGCCATGGGACGGCAATGACATGGACCACTACGCTGACGATCTGGCCGCCGTGATTGATGCCCTTGATCTGAAAGACGTAACCGCGGTGGGGTTTTCCACGGGCGGTGGTGAAGTGGCCCGCTATATCGGTCGTCATGGCACCAGCCGCATCAAGAAGGCCGTACTGGTGAGCGCGGTGCCACCGCTGATGCTGAAAACGGCCGATAATCCGCAAGGCGTGCCGCTGGAGGTTTTCGATGGCTTGCGCAAGGCCTCGCTGGAAAACCGCTCGCAGTTGTACCTTGATCTTGCATCCGGCCCGTTCTACGGTTTTAACCGTAAAGGCGCCAAGATCTCGCAAGGTCTGATCAATAGCTGGTGGGCGCAGGGTATGCAGGCTGGCCACAAGAACACCTACGACTCGATCGCGGCTTTCTCGGCCACGGATTTTCGTGAAGATCTGAAAAAATTCGATGTGCCTACATTGGTTATTCATGGCGCTGACGATCAGATCGTGCCGATAGACATCGCCGGCAAGGCATCGGCCGCGCAAATCAAAGGGGCCAAGCTCATTGTCTACCCCGGCGCGCCGCACGGCCTGACCGATACACATAAAGCACGTTTCAACCAGGACCTGCTGACGTTCCTGCAGAACTAAGTAGATCGCAACAAAACGCCGGCTGGGGAACTGCCCCACAACCGGCGTTTTTATTGTCTGCCTGCGTTATGACAACAAACGCGTTTTATACAACACACGCTTATTCAAATATCAGATATTAAATCTTAGATTCCGACGCCACCGGAAACACTGATCGCCTCGCCGGTAATGTAGCCGGCAGATGGTCCGGCCAGAAAGCAGACTGTCCCGGCCACCTCTTCCAGGGTCGCAATGCGCCGGATCGGGTGCAGGTCCAGGATGGCTTCGCGCATGGGCAGTTCACCGGCCACTTCAGCCGCCATGTCAGTTGGCATAATGCCTGGCTGGACAACGTTCACGGTAATGTTGCGCGGTCCCAGATCACGAGCAATGCCTTTCGCATAACCGACAAGCGCTGCTTTGGTTCCGGCATAATCGGCCACACTGGCAAAGGGTACGCTGGTGCCAAGCCGCGAGCCTATGAAAATGATGCGTCCGCCGTCAGTCAGCCTGGATGCGGCCGCCCTGGTATTGGCAATGGTGCCCATGACATTGACCTGCCATTGCCGATTGTAGTGATCTGTGTCAAGCGCAGGATCGTCCACTAGTTGACCCTGGATTGCGATGCCCGCGTTGTTGACAAGAATGTCCAATTTACCGAAGGCCGCGATCACGCCGTCGATCAATGGCCGGGCGGCATTCAGGTCGGCCTGGTCACTCTGGATGGCAATGGCGCGAACGCCCTTGGCCTTCAGTTCTGCCACAACGGCTGCCGCCTTGTCGGCCGACGCCGCGTAGCTGATCGCCACATCTGCGCCGCGATCGGCAAACGCATGTGCCAGCGCGACGCCAAGGCCGCGCGAGCCGCCGGTGATAAGAACGGCTTTGCCGGTGAATTCTTTTTGCATGGTAATTCCTTTGTGTCGATAAATGGACCGGTAGGTCCGGGGGGTTCGTTTTGTGGACCGATAAGTCCGGGAGCTGCGTTTCGCCTGTTCTCAGCCTATAAGTGCCGGCCTTTGCAAATATCATAATGATCATTACGATAACGGTTGGTATGATATACTGTCAAGCAATTTAGTAATGATTGTTATTTTTCAGAAAAAGGGATCAGATTCAATGGGACGCCATCGTCAGTTCGATGTAGATAAAGCGCTCGATGCCGCACTCTGCGTCTTTTGGCGCAAGGGGTACGAAGGCGCTTCGTACACCGATCTGACCGAAGCAGCCGGTGTGGAACGGCCTGCGCTCTACTCTGCTTTCGGCAATAAAGAAGCGCTGTTTCGCCGGGCACTGGAGCGCTACTGCGAGCAGCACCAGCGCTTTATTCCGGAAGCGCTGGCCATGCCCACCGCAAGGGAAGTGGCGGCACACCTTCTGCATGGCTCGGTCGAGCTCACCACCCGCAGTGCGGAGCATACTGGGTGCTTTTTCGTGAATGGTGTCATGGCCGGTTCTGACGAAGCCGAGCCTGTGCGACAAGCATTGATAGAAGCCCGCGCAGCCGGTGAAGCCAAACTTCGGGAACGCTTCGAGCGGGCAAAGGCCGAAGGCGATCTGCCAGAAACGGCCAAACCCGCGGCCCTGGCCGCATTTCTGATGGCCGTGCTGCATGGCATGGCGGTGCAAGCCAAGGCGGGCTTTAGCCGCGACATGCTGCAAGCGGTTGCCGAGCAGGCGCTGGCAAGCTGGCCTTCGAGCGCTGCCAAAGGTTCGTAACCGCGAAAATCAAATCAAGTGCGACGATTATATTTATTGATATTCGGATTAACAGGAACGCACAAAAGAGCAGACACTGATCAATGCATTTGTAATACACAACCAGATCAGAAAAGAAACAGGAGATTGGATGCCGACCTATGTTGCATTGTTACGTGCCGTGAATGTCGGCGGAACAGGTAAACTGCCCATGTCCGAATTAAAGGCCATGTGTGTCGCCCAGGGGTTCGAAGCAGTCCAGACGTATATCGCCAGCGGTAATGTCGTTTTTTCCTCCGATCTGTCAGAAGCACAGGTTAAGGCGGCGCTTGAGAAACGGCTGAAAGCCTATGCCGGCAAACCCGTTGCTGTCGCTGTGCGCACAGCGAAGGAAATTGCGACTGTGCTGAGCGCCAATCCTTTTGCGCACCATCCCTCCAACCGCACGATCGCTATTTTCCTGGACAAGGCGCCGCCTGCCGACACAATAAGTACGGCCAAGGGTGTAAAGGACGAGCAAATCTGCCTGGGTAAGCGCGAAATTTATGTGGCCTACGGCCAGGACATGGGCCACTCCAAACTCAGGATTGCCGCAGCTGCAGACGGCACAGCGCGCAATATGAATACCATCGCAAAGCTGGTTGGACTGGCAGCCGGTCGGGATAGATAAACCAGCGGCCCGAACGCGCACGGGCTGGGAATTACACTTGCCATACCGGCAAGCTTGTCACTCACACCTGACGCTCTCCAGCCGTCGTCATGCGCGCGAGAGCATTACAGTCCACATATCATCTTGAAAACACGATGTAATCCGATGCGCCAGGTTCAAATGCGCCGGCAACCAGGCATGACGTTTCAGCTATATCAATACCGGGATACTCTGCAATCAGCTCGCCAATAGAGAGTTCACATTCGTCGCTGTCAGCATCCAAGGGCGTTGCGCGTGTGACGTAGGTAAGCCAGGGCGCGTGCAGTACTGTTCCGTGCGATACGCGCCTGCACAATATTGGGTGCCAGGTTTCGGGCGACAATCCACGTTGCCGAGTTTAATAAGTCCTGGATATTCATGATACGCTTTGGACTACAACCGCAAATCGACGCCGTCATCCATCAAATCGACAACGCGCCGGTATTCGCCGGGGGTAATACCCAAATGCTGACGAAAAAAACGGGTGAAATGCCCCGGTGCGGAAAAGCCGACATTGTAGGAAATGTCGCCTATAAGTGTGTCCGGCTTGCAAAGATCGGCAATCGCCGATTCTACCCGTAGCGCATTGGCATATACGGCCGGCGTCAGGTTAGTGCTGCGGCGAAACAGTTCAAAAAAATGAGCGCGAGATAACCCGCTCTCGGCTGCCAGTTCTGTGAAATTTTCGCCATAGCTCATGTTTTCACGCATCCTGGCGACCGCGCGTCGAATACGTGGGTCCATCGAATTGGAGCGCAGGCTGGAGAACAAATGAGAGGAGTCCCGCAGCGAAGAATGACGCTCTGCCGTGGTCATGAACAGATCGAAAATCTTGCCCTCGAGAATGTCCGGAGCGATGTCCTGTGAGACCAGCATTTGCTCGGCCAACGCGTTTACCAGCAGGCGCGCTCCGGGCGGCAGCGCGGCACAGGGCTTGGGGAAAAACTGAGGATGACCGCTGACAGTGAGCGAGCGCAGCACATTGCTGAGCCAGGTGGTTTCAAGGTACAACGCCAGCAGGATGCATCTGCCTTCTCCGCTGGGCGTATGTTCGTAGGCATGAGGCTCCCAGGCATTGATGAGCACGACGCTGTCTTCTGTCAGCGGCTGGCTTCGGCCCTTAACCAGAAAAGAACTGTCCACCCCGCTAACCTTGATCAGGGCGTGGCAGTGATGGTGGGCATGAATGACCAGCGGCTTGCTCATATCGAGCAAAGATACGCGGCCAAAGGCGCCTTGGAATATTTTAATCGCCGTTGACATGGTACCCAAATGTGAACACCCGCCCGCGCGGGAGGCGACAGGCCGAGCGAGCCTGTCGCGCAATATTTGTTAATTATATCAACAATTTGGCGAATATCCGGCTAGGCCGCGCCTCGCTCTCTGGACACCTTGGGCAGTCTTTCGGCACGCGGTTCTGTCTCATTTCTCTTTTCCACTGTGAGCTTGTCTGACAGCAGCGAGGCGATCACACCAAACACAAGGGCCCAGAATGGCGCGCTAATGCCCAGCAGGTTGAGCGAACTCATGCCGACGACAAATGCGACAAAAGCACCTACCTGATTGCCCAGCCTTGGGCCGAACGCGCCCTGCAGCGAGCTGAGTAGCACACCAATCATTGCCAGCCCGGCGACCACACCAATCAGGGGTTTAGGCAAAGCCATGACGAAAGGCACCGCAAGGCCGGCCACCAAGCCAAAAGCGCCGAATAGAATGCCGTTGACAACTGTGGCACCATAACGTTTGTCCTTATCCTCTCCCGCTTGTTCTGATGAACAAATCGCCGTCATTGGCCCGGCAATATTCGCGTTATGGCCACCCATTATGCCGGCGACAATGCCGCCAATCCCGCTGATAACAGTCATGGCGTTGATCGGCGGTTTATAGCCCTCGGCCATGAGTACACCGATGGCTTGGGCGTTCTCGGCACCAATCACCAAAGCCGCCAGAGGCACAGCAATTCCAAAGAATGCCCCCAAGGTGAAGACCGGCGCCGTGAACTGCGGCATGACAAACGCAAGATCCGTTGCCGCTGTCTGCAGTCCCCCGGTCGCCAGGGTAACAATCAGCCCCACAATCAGTGCGGCCAGCACAGGTGGGACACGACGCGTCAGCCGGCCGGTCAGAAAGAAGGCAAGCGCAGCCAGCCCGGCGATCAATGGCGCAGCGCTCACCGCTTCCACGGCACCGATGCCGAAACGTATCATTGCGCCGGCAATCATCGCCATCACAATTGGCATGGGTACCCAACGCATAATGCGCCCTATTACACCCGTAACGCCAAGGATCAGCACCAGCACCCCGGCCATGATAAAGGCGCCAATTGCTTCCTGATATGAGAATGTAGCGAAAGCGGCGGCCATGATGGCAGCGCCAGGAATCGAGTATGCCCCGGTAATCGGCATACGGTAGCGCATCCCCATGAAAATACTAATGATCCCGCCCAGCAAATAAATTGCCAGCAACCACGCAACGGTCTGCCCGTTGCTTAACTGCCCCGCCTGGGCGGCACCAATCACGATCAATGCCGGGCCGGAGCAACCAAAAATGGCAGCAACCAGGCCCGCACTCACCGAATTGAGATTCAGGGCGGCAGGCAAGCCCCTTAATCCCGCAACCCAACCGGGCGCTGCCGGATCCTTGTGGGTATCTTGCTGATCCACCGCTGATTGTCCTGTATGCATACTTGTCTCCTGTAAGGCGTCGACCTTCATCGAGCCTTTTGTTGTAACGGACATGCCGGCACCTTGCCGGCGGGTACGCCCGATGTTTTATTTACCCGTAAAATTGGCCTTGCGCTTGGCGTGAAATGCCTCCACTCCTTCGCGAAAATCCTCTGAACTGCGCAAACGGCTATAGCAATGACCTTCCAGTTCAATCGCGGCGGTCAATGAAGCATCCTCGCTGTCATTCAGTAATTTTTTGGCAGTGCGTTGGGCGAGCGGTGAAAACTTCAACAGTTCTGCCACAAGCTTGTCGGTCGCCGATTCAAGCTGGTCGTCTTCTACGCACTCCAGCGCCAGCCCCCAGTCATAGGCCTGTTGGCCAGGGATCCGGCGGGATCGCATGACGATGTCCTTGGTGCGACCGATACCGACCATTTTCTGCAAGCGGGCCGAGCCGCCGGAACCGGGAATTTGCCCCAATTTCTGCTCAGGCAGTGCGTATTCCGTTGTCGTGGTGACGATACGAAAATCGCAGGCCAGCGAAATTTCAAAACCCACGCCGAAGCAGTAGCCACGGTTGGCGGCAATAACCGGCTTGGAGCAGCGTTCTGGCGAAGCAATGTTCCAGGCCAGTTTGGACACATGTTCGGGCGAGGCTTCCAGAAAACCGCGAATATCACCACCACTGGAGAAATGTTCGCCCTCGGAACGTAAAACGATGACCCGTACGTCGTCATTGGCGTCCAGCGCTTCGAAAACCAAACGAAGTTGCTCGCGCTGCGGCATGGCAATGATATTAAATGGCGGCCGCGCCAGGACAATGTCAGCACGCTGCCCGGCCGGATCGATATCGACGCGGAATCCATCCAGGTTTTCCAGCAGGTCATGCGCAGGGTGTTTGATTTGACTCATTCGGTATTCCTTATTTAAAGTTCAATTAGCAAGATCGATAGCGGGTGCGCAATCGGCGTCGGTTTCATACTCACCCGATACCAGCTTGCGACGCAGAATTTTTCCAACAGGTGATTTCGGTAACGCAGCCACAAAAACATATTCTCGCGGTCGCTTGAAGTTGGCCAGGTCGGTGGAACGGCAGTAACGATCAAGTTCCTGGGCATCCACGCGTCCCTGGCGTTTGACGAATGCCACCACCCGGTGTCCCCAACGTTCATCTTTGACGCCGGCCACGGCCACTTCATCAACCGCAGGGTGCAGGGAAATCACAGATTCGATATCCACCGGAGAGATGTTTTCTCCGCCACTGATAATCATGTCGTCCACACGCCCGCTAACAAACAATTCGCCGTCGGCATCGTAGTAGCCAATATCACCAGTGAAATACCAGCGACCGATCAGCGATTTTTCGTTGGCGTCCGGCCGATTCCAGTAACCCTCGAAGGCCTCGTCGCCATCCAGGTGGGCAATAATCTGACCCTCCTGCATGGGCTGAACCCGATCATCCGGATTGACGCTGCCAAGCTCGACCACGCGCAGGCGGCAATTGATGGCAGCGCGCCCGCAAGACCCGGCCTTATGCCGCGCATTCTGGGTAATCGCCATGGTGTAGACCTCCGAACTGCCATAGTGATTGACAAACAGGTCTGGAGAAAACGCCTTGTCGATCCGGCGCAATAACGCTTCGGACATCGGCGCGCCGGCAAATCCCAGCTTGCGCACCCGGCTGACGTCGGTGGCGGCAAATTTGGGATGAGACAGCATATCGTGATAGAGCGTGGGCACAAGGTACAGGTTGGTCACACCCTCGGCGTCTATAAGCGATAAAGCCTGCTCGACATCGAATTTGGGCATGCACACGAAACATCCGTCGATAAGCGCCATGGAAAGCAAGGAGCGCACCCCCATTGTGTGGTAAAGCGGCATGACCCCCAGGGTGCGTTCCCCGCAGGCATAGAGGTTCTGCGCGACGTGCGCCAGGGCTGCTGCGCGCTCCTGCCGATGCCTGCGCGGCACACCCTTGGGTTTGCCTGTGGTGCCCGAGGTGTATAGCATGAGAGAGAAGTCTTGCGCACTGGCGCGCGACACGCCATCGATCGGAGTGGCCGCCAGCAGGTCCTCGAACCGCTGGCTGCCGGGCACGCCCTCGCCTACCGCAATCGCGCCGATGCCCGAGACTCTCTCGGACGCTCGCACCGCGTCGATGCAGGCGTCGTCGTAGATGATGAGTTTGGCGGTTGAATCGGCAATACAGTAATCGATCTCGTCGGCCTTGGACCGCCAGTTAAGAGGAGTGACGATCACGCCAAGCAGTTGGCAGGCCCAATGCACCGTCGCCATCTCCCAGCGATTCTGCATCACGACCAGCAGATGATCGCCGTGTCCAAGTCCCTGTTTTTCAAGGCCACCCGCGACAGTTTTGATGATATCGAACCATTGCGCATAAGTCAGGCGCTTTCCCTCGGCCACCAGGGCCGGCGCGTTCGGGTTACGTTCAACACTTTGAATAAAAGTGCTTCCCAGATCAAGCATGTGAAGTCTCCGCTTTTTCAGTTTTCAATTGGTGAGCGACCTCGAGGATGGCCTCTACGATCGGTGTGTAGCCGGTGCACCGGCACAGGTGACCAGACAGCATGTCGCGAACCTGCGCTTCGGTCGGATTGGCAAACCGCTGAAGAAAATCCACACAGGACATGAGAATGCCGGCCGTACAAAAGCCGCATTGCAATGCGTGGTGTTTCTTGAATGCCTGTTGCAGGACACCGAGCGTGCCGTCCTGGTTGCCCAGGCCCTCGACAGTGCGCAGGTCGCAACCATCCACCTGGCGAGCCAGGCACAGGCAGGATCGCGTGGCGACCCCATCTATCTGTACCGTACACGCGCCGCATACGCCATGCTCGCAACCCACGTGGGTGCCTGTGGCCCCCAGTTCGTGCCGGATGAAATCGGACAGCAGCATGCGACTTTCAGCGTGACCGCTGCGGGCGACTCCGTTGACCGTAACCTGGATGGGATGTCTGGTATGTTGTTCCGACATGATTAGTCCTTGTTGTTTGCGCAGCGGGACAGCGCCGTTTCGATCGTCTTGTGCCCCAGCTCCCGCACCAGATGACGCCGGTATGCCGCCGAGGCATGCTGATCGTCCTGTGCGTTCAGTTGCCAGGCCAGATCATTCAATTGCTCCTGGTACGAAGCCGGTTCGTTGCGTGCCCATTGCACCACCACTGGTTTATCGGCAACACCGCCAATTCCCACTCGTATCACTTCTGGTCCCGCATCTACTGCGCAAGCCACAACCGCAAAGTCGCCACGGCGCAGCGCAAATTCATCGAACGCATAGCCGTGCCCTGCCTTGGCCACCGGAAAACGTACCTCCGTCAACATTTCATCGGACTTCTTGGCGGTGGTCAGCATACCTTGCTGGAACTGCACCGAATCCAGTTCACGAGACCCTTTACGTGAGCGCAGGACAACCCGGCCGCCCAGCGTCGCCAGACACAGGGGCAGCTCTGCACTGGGATCTGCATGCGCGATCGAACCGACGACAGTTCCCCGGTTGCGAATCTGATAGTGAGAAATAAACGGGATCGCCTCTGCCAGCATAGGGACGGCCTGCTCCAGATCAGGCCAGTATTGCAATTGCGCCTGTGTGGTGCTGGCGCCGACACACACCATGTCTTTTTCCAGCCGGAGAAAATTCAGTTCCTCACACCGTGAAATATCCAGCAGATAAGCTGGCTGAGCCAGCCGCATGTTCAGCAGAATAACCAGCGACTGACCACCGGCCAGTATGCGAGCGTTTTCTCCCGCTTCATGCAACCATTGCAGTGCCTGGGAGATCTGCTCAACACGCTTGTATTCAAATGCCAGTGGCTTCATTGCTTTATCCTCAGAAAGCGCAATATGCGGTGCCAGACGCCGCCGGCGTCCGCGGTTACGCCCTGTCCCGATGCCTGGCGGCCAAGCTGTTCGAACAACTGACCCAGTACCATGCGGGCGGCGCCTTCCAGCATGCGGCCGCCCACAGCAGCAACCTTGCCCTGCACTTCGGCTTCATACTGGTATTTCATCAGCGTGCCGTGCTCATTGGCCTGCAGTACAATGTCGCCGCCACCTTCTGCGCCGCCAAGCGATGAAATACCCGTACCCTGCAAATGCAGTGAATGTGGCCGATTAATCTGGGTAAGGGAAATGGTGGCTTCATAACGCGCCTTGATCATGCCGATGCTGATGGTGACGTCGGCGCGATACTGGTTTTCGCCGATGCGCTGCAGTTCCCGGCAGCCCGGAATGACTCTGGCAAGCGCTTGCGGGTCCATCAGCACATCGAATACTTCGTCGGGCGACGCAGGAATTTGCGTACTCCCCGATGCAGCCAGCGCGTGCCCCCGTCCGGTTTTCCTGGCCGGCTTCTGAACCTGAACGCCTCCAGATGGCGGAGGATCATCAAATCCGATGAGATCGAGCACCCGGTTCGGCGTCAGCGGCAGGCGGATATCCGGTTGCCCGCCCAACGGGCTCAGTGCGTCTGCCACGGCATTGGCAATGCACACGGGAGTGCTCATGTTGTTGCCCTCGCCCAATCCTTTAGCACCCAATGGCGTGAACGGGCTGGGCGTTTCCAGATGCACAATAACGGGATCCGGTACCTCGTAGCTTGTCGGCACCAGGTAATCGGCGAACGTACCGGACTGGAACCCACCATCGTTGCCATAGCGGAACTCCTCCAGCAAGGCAGCGCCCAGCCCTTGCGCGAATGCGCCCCGGATTTGCCCGTCCGCCATGGCAGGGTTCAGTAGTTTTCCTGCGTCGTGGGCGGTCACATATCGGTCTATGGTGACGCGCCCGGTCTTGCGGTCAATCTCCAGTGCGCAAATATCGAAGGCAAACCCATAGGCAGCCGATGTATTGACCCGGTCATCTTCGGTTGGTGCGCCCAGGGACTCTGGCGTCCAGAATTCGGTAACCCTCATGCCGGGGGCCATCCCTGGCGGCAACTCGGCAGGCGCCCAGTGAGCGCTGCTGGCAAGGCGTGCAAACGGCAATGCTTTTTCCGGCTGACCCGCCCGAAACACCATACCGCCTTCAAAAGCGATGTCCGAAGCGTCACACGCAAGCTGATGGGCGGCCACTTCAGCCATTTTTCCCTTCAGCCGCGTTGCCGCCAGATGGACGGTCCCTGCGACCGCACCGGCAAAACGACTGGAGTAATTACCTGCAGCGACCGACCAGGCATCCTTATCTGTATCGAAATCCACGTTTACGTTAATGTCTTTAGGCTGCAACCCGAACACATCCGCTACCACCTGGGCGCACACCGTGACATGGCCTTGCCCTGCCGGCGAAGACGCAATAATGACGGTAACGCCGCCAAGCAAATCGATGCTGACAGTCGCAGCCGCGATGCCCCCATTCTTGGGGCCGGCCTTGGCCCGCTGCTGCGGCGTCAGCGCAACGGTGATGTAACCCATATTGGAGATGGATGGTTCCACGATCGCCGCATAGCCGATACCGTACAATTTCCCCTGTGCACGGGCCTGCTCCCTTCTTTGCAGCAGTTCTTCAAGACCGCCCTGGGCGATGGCCGCGTCCATGGCTTTCGGATAATCACCAGAGTCAAGCAGCGCGCCTGCGGCCGCGCGATACGGAAACTGGTCCGGCTGAACAAAATTGCGTCGATAGACCTCCAGTGGATCCATTTTCAGATGCTGCGCGATGCGCTGCACCATGCGTTCAAGGGCAAAATAGACCTGCGGGCCGCCGAAGCCGCGTACCAAACCCGAAGGCATCTTGTTAGTGACCACCACGCGATTGCGCACCTGCAGATCGGCGATACGGTAGGCTCCGGTCAATATGCCATGCATGCGGTAGAAGGTAGCAGGCTCGGGTGCTCTCAGATACGCGCCGACATCATCCAACTGGTCCAGGTGAAGTGCCTGAATCCGGCCGTCGCTGTCAAAAGCAGCCTGGATCGTGGCTTTGCGCCCATTGGCCGCCGTTGCCGCGCTCAGGTGTTCCAGCCTGTCTTCCACCCACTTTACCGGTGCCCCGCCTGCCTTGCGGGAAGCCAGGCACATTAAAACCACCGATGTAAACACCGCCTGCTTGACGCCAAAACTGCCGCCTGAATCGGGCGCGGAACGGTGCCGCAGGCGATTGCCAGGGACCTGTAACGCCAGCGCCATGACCGCGTGCATCGAAAACGGCCCCATGAAGTTCGAACAGACGTCGTATCCTGCATCGCCCGCAAGATGCTCGGCAATCACCACCCCGCATTCAATCGGTGTACAGGAGTTGCGAGGATATTCGATGGTGAGCGACAGACTATGCTCGGCCTCCCGGAAACGGGCCTTCGGGTCTCCGTAAGTGAACTCGCGCTCATGCAGCACGTTCGTACCGACCGCTTCGTGCAATATTGCAGATTCGTCGGAAATGGCGCCGTCGATGCTACTGACGGGGGGCAAGGCTTCAAATTCGACCTTAATGCCGTCCAGGGCATCCTCTGCCAGATAGCGGTTCTCGGCAATGACAACTGCAATAGGCTCGCCGACGTAGCGCACCTTGTCCATGGCCACTGCCCACATTTGCATGGGCATTTTTACCCCATTGATAAATGGGCGCGACCAGGCCCGCACATCATCAGGTGTGAGCACCGCCCTGACCCCGGGCATTTTTTCCGCAAGGGAGACGTCAATGGATTTGATGCGCGCGTGAGGATAACTGGAGCGATAAACCGCAGCATGCAAGGTTCCGGGCTTGACCGCCAGGTCATCACCAAAGCGGCCCCTTCCTGTAAGTAGCGGAATGCTTTCAAACCGCTCGACCCTCTGGCCGACAAATTTGCTCACGCCACTGGTTGGCGTGGTTTCAACGGTGCCCATGCACTGCCTCCGAAAATACCGTGGTTGGAGCCAATGCATCCGGGCCGACTGGCAGCTCAGTTTATCCTGGGATTTTGGCTCCTGTTCATTATTCGTGTTGTTTTTCTAATGACTTTTCTATCGAACCGGCATGGCCCGATATGAATATATGAACGCGTGACCGTCAGTATAGGAATGGGTCACCGCAAAAGCTTTACCCAGCAGTCCGGTCAATTACCTTTGAGTCTGATTTTTATTGTTCGGATGCCACACACTCGCACCGGCATCCCCCTGCGAATGCGCGGCTGGCCACAACAAGCCCACTTGCACAAGGGTGCGCGCCGTTCGCTCAAAGATTCATGAATTATGCTTGTGACAGTGCAGCATCCAGGGAGTCCAACTCCTGCGCTGCGTCTTTGGCGGCCGGTCTGATTACAATTTCGTTTGAAATCATGTCGCTGGACTGAATCAGCTTGCGGGTGTAGCCATGCTGCGGAGATTTCAAAATATCGTGCACGCTGCCATATTCCACTGCCCGGCCGTCTTTCATCACGATAACGTCATGGGCCATCGCATGAATCACATCCATATCATGTGTGATGAGCAAATAGCTCAGGCCCAGTCGTTTTTGCAGGGACTGCAACAGGCTGAGCACCTGTCTCTGAATGGTCACGTCCAGCGCACTGGTGGGTTCATCCAGGACAAGAATAGCGGGATGCGTAATCAAGGCGCGGGCAATCGCAATGCGCTGCCGCTGTCCTCCCGAAAATTCATGAGGATAACGCTCCAGCAGATTTGGAAACAGGCTCTCGGTCAGTCCGACCTCATCGAGCATCGCCTGCACGCGCGCGCGAACAGCCTGGGCCGACAAGGTTGGTTCGTGAAAGGACAAAGCCTCTCCCACGATTCTTAGCACTGACATTCTTGGACTTAGCGATGCATAGGGGTCCTGGAACACCACCTGGATCTTGCGCCGCAATGCCTTGACTGCGTCAAACCCATGCTGTCTGGCCATGTTCCAGGTCGAACCGGCAATCGCAATGTCGCCCCGGAACGGCAATAGCCCCAATATGGCCTGGGCGAGGGTCGATTTTCCCGAGCCTGATTCGCCGATAATACCCAGTGTCCTGCCACGGTGCAGAACAAGTGAAATATCCTGCGTGGCCGGAAAACGCCGGGGCCGGAAAATGTCACTCAGGGACGTGGCAGCAAGGCGGTAATCGACGCAGACGCCGCTTGTTTCAAGAACGGTCTCGGGTTGATCTGCCCCGGCGGCAACTTCCACCACATCCCTGACCGGCGTGCTGTCCAGCAGTTTTCTCGTATAGGCATGTCGTGGCGCCGAAAACACATCGCTCACGGCACCCGCTTCAACGATCCGGCCTGCCTGCAGGACGATGACACGCTCAGCAAATCGGCGAACCAGGTTCAGGTCATGGGTAATAAGCAGCACTGCCATATTGCGTTTACGTTGAAGCTGATCGAGCAGGGCAAGAATCTGCACCCGCAAGGTGACATCAAGCGCAGTGGTTGGCTCATCGGCAAGCAGCACCCGAGGTTCGCTGGCCAGCGCCATGGCGATCATTGCGCGTTGCCGCTGCCCGCCGGACAATTGATGCGGGTAGGCCCGTGCACGCCTTGCGGGGTCCGGGATCTCGGTTTCTGCCAGGCGCTCCACCGCCCTGCTCCAGGCTTGCCGTGCATCCAGGCCGTGCTTGATGCGATAGACTTCGGCAATCTGCTCGCCCACGGTGTACAAAGGATTAAGCGCTGTCATGGGTTCCTGAAATACAACAGCGAAATCGCGTCCTCGCACCGCGGTCAAATCGCGCTCCGGCATGCGGGCAAGGTCAACACCGTCAAACACGATCTTGCCCTCCAGTGACGCTCCCGCTATCAATTTCAATATACTCAGCGCGATGACGCTTTTGCCTGAACCGGACTCGCCAACCAGCGCGATTTTTTCTCCGGCAGACACATCAAACGTCACATCATGCACGACTTGTTTGTCGCCAAAGCGGATGTTCAGTCCTTGAATATTCAGCAGTGGTTCGTTCATAGTATTCCTGGAAGAGTAATCGTTACGCAGCGCCCGCCCATTGCGTCGGCTGTTGTGGTCGTGAACACGACTGACGGATAACCAATTCGGTAGGCACCACGATCGTGCTCGCATGCCATTCGCCTGCCGAACCAAGACGCTGTAAAAGCAGATGGGCCGCTTCGCAGCCCAGTTCATAGGCCGAGTAGCGGACCACGGTGACGGCCGGCTGCACCAGTTCAGCCAGTTCACTATCATTTGTGGTGATCAACGAGATATCCTGCGGGATACGAATATCCGCAGCGCGACAGGCCGACAACACACCGCGCAACAGTCTGCGGCCTAAAGCAAGAACAGCGGTCGGCGCACTACTCAATGCAAACAGGAGTTGCATTTGACGCGAGCCAAATGCCGCATCCGCGATACGCTCATGGGTGCGGATCAGCGCCGGGTCAGGATCAAGGCCATATTCCCTGTGCGCCTGCATAAAGCCACGCAATCGATCCCGACCGACGAAATTGCATTGACCGCCCGTAATGAGCGCGATCCGCCGGTGCCCCAAATCAAGCAGATAGCGCGTTGCCTGCAATGTACCTTCGTAGTGATCAGCAACCACTTTGCCTGCAATCTGAACGGACACATCGCGCTCTATCATGACCACGGGAAAACTTGCACCAGTCAGGGACGCCAGCACTTCAGGCTTCATTTCGTCGGTGATGGTGAAGATCAATCCATCGGCCTGTCTCTGTCCGAAAAGGTCAATCAGGCTGCACTCCTGTTCCGATGATTCATTGCTGCTGCCCACAATCAATTGATAACCGGCCTTGGTCAGGACACTTTCAGCACCCTTGATCATGGAGGCAAATAGCGGATTGTCCAGATCAGAAAAAACAAAGCCGATCATGCGAGACGTTTTTTCTCTCATGTTCTGGGCAAGCATGCTTGGTTTCCAATTGAGCGCAACCATGGCCTCTTTAACGCGTGACCGGGTCAACGGCATCACGTTATTGACGCCATTGACGACACGAGATACAGTGCCGACCGAAACGCCTGCCAGTCTGGCCACGTCACGAACGGTGGGACGACTCGCCTTGTTGTTTGAAGAACGCGTTACAGACATCCTGGAATTTTCTATCGAAAATGAATCGATTCACATAGTGGCATATATTGGCGTGCGTTCAAAAGACTGGTTTCTTATTTTCAAATACCAAAAAATTAAATCCTGTTCCATTGCATGCCCGATTACCTTTGTAACCCTGTGCATTAGGCGCAAACGGCAGCAACATGGGTCGAATCGTATAAATAAATTCTTAATAAGTATTTTTTGCATATGAAATGAATCGTTATCATGACCCCTCTTGAATATCACAACAGTGATTTTTTACGGGCAGAAAAAAATGAATCAGCAGGGCAACAAATTTTTCTCTTTACGCAAGCTTGCGAGCCTGGCGCTTGCGATCGGCCTGCTGGGATCGGCAGCCACTCATGCACAGCAGACGCCGGTTCGTGGTGGCTCGCTGACCGCCATTGCACAGCCTGAACCCAATGTGCTAACCAATGCATTCAACACGAGCTTTTCGATCGGCGTGATCGCCAGCAATGTACTTGAAGGTTTGCTCAGCTTTGACGAAAAGCAACAGCTGCAGCCGTCACTGGCAACGTCCTGGGAAGTATCCAAAGATGGCAAAACAATCACCTTCAAACTTCGCCAGGGTGTCAAGTGGCACGATGGCAAGCCGTTCACCTCGGCCGATGTGCAGTTCAGTGCAATGGAAGTCTGGAAGAAAACGCATCCGCGCAGCCGCAATACCTTTGCCGCGATCGAGTCGGTCGACACGCCAGATGAACACACCGTTGTTTTTCACTTGACGCATCCGTCACAGGTGGTATTCAGTTCACTTAATGCCATCGAGGGGCAGGTCCTTCCCAAGCATCTGTATGCGGGAACCAATATTCTTAGCAATCCCTATAACCTGAAGCCCGTTGGCACCGGACCTTTTGTTTTCAAGGAATGGAATAAGGGACAATACATTCTGCTGGAGCGCAATCCAGATTACTGGGATACCGGCAAACCGTATCTGGATAAATTGATTTTTCGCTTCATCCCGGATGCCGCTTCCAGAGCCGCCGCCCTGGAGACTGGCGAGGCGAACTACGCCCCTTTCGATCCCGTTCCGTTGTCAGATATTCAACGAATCAAGTCCAATCCTAACCTTGCCGTGAGTCTGGATGGCTATGCATGGCAATCGGCTTACGTTTTTCTGGAGTTCAACCTGCGCAACCCGATCCTGCAGAAAGTTCAAGTGCGTCACGCCATTGCCCATGCGATTGATCGCAAAGCGCTTGTAGATACAGTCTGGTATGGCCTGGGCAAGCCTGCAACCGGGCCCATTCCGTCCAGTCTGAAAAACTTCTACACGGCCGACAATGTGCCTCAGTACAACTTCGATCCGAAGCGCGCTGAACAATTGCTCGACGCTGCAGGTTACCCACGCAAGGAGAACGGCGTGCGATTCACGCTGACGCAGGAGTACCAGAATTTTCACGAAGCGTTCAAGAACAATGCGGAATTCATTCGCCAGTCGCTCAAGCGTGTCGGCATTGAGGTCGAGATCCGCAACCGCGATATCCCGGGGCATTTGAAAGCGGTTTATACCGATCACAACTTCGATATCAATACGGGTCGATGGGTACCGACGCTGGATCCGCAGGTGGGTGGCTTTCGCCATTACTGGTCCAAGTCAATCGCGCCGGGCGTCGCCTGGACCAATGCATCGGGCTATTCAAATCCGAAGATGGACCAGATCATCGAGGCTATCCAGACAGAAGCCGACAGCGCAAAACGAACCGAATTATTCCACAAGTTCCAGCAATTGGCGCAGCAGGATCTGCCGGTGATTCCGCTGTTTGAACAGGCTAATTTCACCGTGTACGGAAAAAAACTGCATGGCCTGAACAAAGCCCCCGACGGTGCGCTGTCTTCATTGAAAACACTCTGGCTGGAGCCATGAGACTTTAGCCGCAATGGCCGCAAGCCAGAAAAATGTACTTACTACGGAGTGACCATGTCACAGGAATTTGAGAATAAAGTCGTATTGATTACCGGTGGCAGCCAGGGCATCGGCCTGGCCAGTGCGCGCCTTTTTGCCCAGGAAGGCGCCAAGGTCGGCATTGTTGGCCGCTCCCGCGACCATCTGGACCAGGCTGTACACAGTCTTGCAAAAGAGGGCTTGCATGTCGTTACCGCTGCCGCTGATTTGCTGAATGCTGATGAGTCAACCCGCGCGCTGGATGAAATTGAGGCACAACTGGGACCGGTGGACGTACTGGTCAACAGTGCAGGCGCGGCAAAACGTCACACGCCGGAGTCGCTGACGCCGCAACTGTGGCGCCAGACCTTCGATGCCAAGTTTTACCCCAATCTGCATACGCTGCACGCGGTACTGGAGCGCTGGGCGTCCCGTGCCCCCGCTCGCAGCGACAAAGGTGAGCAGATCGGTGTGGTGGTCAATATCATCGGCACAGGCGGAAAGCAGCCCACGTCCAGCCACCTTGCCGGCGGTTCCGCCAACGCAGCGCTGATGCTGGCCACAGTCGGGCTTGCCGCCCATTACGCCCCTTACGGTATCCGCATCAACGGCATTAACCCGGGATTCACGCTGACCGGGCGCATCGAACAGGCGCTGACGCTCGAAAGCGAGCGCAGAGGCATTACCCGCGAGCAGGCCTTCGCCGAAGGCCAGGCGCAGATTCCGCTGGGTCGCTACGGCAGGCCTGAGGAAATCGCGCAAGTGGCGCTATTTCTGGCGAGCCCGCGATCCAGCTATGTGGTGGGGGCGATCATTCCTGTCAACGGCGGCAGCGCACCGGTTATTTGAGCATACACAGCAGGGACATCCGCTAATGAACGCTTCCATATTCACCTATATTGCGCGCCGTCTGCTGCAACTGGTACCCATCGTGTTCCTGATCATTCTGGTCACCTTCGCGTTGCTGCGCCTTGCGCCGGGCGATCTGGCCGACGTCATTGCGGGCGAGTCCGGTTCGGCGACGCCGGAATATATGGCACAACTGCGCAGCCAGTTCAATCTTGATTTGCCGGCGAGCACCGTGTTTTTCAATTATCTGGGGAATCTGCTGCATTTTGATCTGGGGTTTTCATTCCGTCACGGCATGCCGGTGGCCGATCTGATCGTCGATCGCGTCGGGCCGACCCTGGTGCTGATGCTCACAAGCATCACACTGGCCACGGTCATTGGGGTGGCGCTGGGCGTACTGTCTGCAAGATACCGGGGCAGTCTGCTGGACGAAGCCATTTCCACAATCTCAACCCTGGGATTTGCCACGCCGGTTTTCTGGGTCGGACTCGTGCTGATCGTGGTCTTCGCGGTCAATCTGCGCTGGTTACCCTCTGCCGGTATGAGCAGTATCGGCGGGCCGCCTCTTACGAGTTGGGCCGGTATCGTCGACCTTCTGCGCCATCTGATCCTGCCCGCCGCGACATTGGCATTCTTCTATCTGTCGATCTACGTTCGGGTCACCCGCTCGGCCATGCTGGAAGTGTATGGCCTGGATTTCGTGCGCACTGCCCGCGCCAAGGGCCTGAGCGAATCCCGGGTTGCGATCAGGCACGTCCTGCGCAACGCCCTGCTGCCGGTGGTCACGCTCACCGGCTTGCAACTGGCCTCGCTGCTGGGCGGCTCCATCGTGATCGAAACCATCTTCGCCTGGCCCGGATTGGGGCGGCTCGCCTATGACGCCGTATTCAACCGGGACATCAATCTGCTGATGGGGGTTTTCCTGTTCAGCTCCTTGCTCGTGGTCCTTATGAACCTGTTTGTCGATATTCTTTACGCAGTGCTTGATCCCAGAATCGCAGGCAGGCGCTCATGATCCGCAATCTCGCCCGAAAATTCAGGCAATCCCGGCCGCTGGTGCTGGGATCCGGCCTGCTGCTACTGATCATCCTGGCTGCGCTGCTGGCCAGCCTGGTGTATCCCCAGGACCCACTGGACATCGTTGCCCCCGCCAATCTCTGGCCCGGCACGCCGGGGCATTACCTGGGTACGGATATGATGGGGCGTGACATGGGCGCCGGCCTGATGCATGCGGCAAGCGTCTCGCTGGCGGTGGGTTTTTTCGCGGCCCTGCTGTCCGTGACCATCGGCATCGCTCTGGGTGTGCTGGCCGGCTATTCCGGCGGCTGGATCGACGATGTGCTTATGCGCATCACCGAGATGTTCCAGACCTTTCCGAGCTTTCTTTTTGCCGTGGTCCTGGTCGTCATTCTTGAACCATCGATCTACAGCATCATTTTTGCCATTGGCATTACTGCCTGGCCGCAAATTGCACGGCTGGTACGCGCCGAAGCCCTGCGTGTACGCAATGCGGAATTCGTAACAGCAGCGCGCACCATCGGGCTGCCGAATTACCGAATCATCCTTGCCCATGTGTTGCCCAACAGCCTGGCGCCCGTTGTGGTAACGACCTCAGTGTTGATGGCTCATGCCATTTTGACCGAGGCCTCGCTCTCGTTCCTGGGATTGGGCGATCCTGACGTCATCTCGTGGGGCAGCATGATCGGTATGGGGCGTTCTACCCTGCGCACCGCATGGTATATGACCGCCCTGCCCGGCGTTGCGATTTTTATGACCGTCATCAGCCTGATGCTGCTGGGCAACGGCCTGAACGACCTGTTCAATCCACGGGTTCAGGCCAACAGGAAATAACCGCCAGATGTCATACAAACCGCAGCCTAATCCTAATATTGCAGACTAAAACCATGTCAACACTTCTTCATCTCGATCCTTTGGAACACCAACAGCTTGCACGGCAGCAAAGAGAAGATCTCGCGGCGGCGCACCGACTGGCTGTATGGCACGACCTGACCGAAGGCATCTACAATCATCTGACAGCAATTGTCCCGGGGCACCCTGACCGATTCTATGTGCCGCCTTTTGGACTGCACTGGAGCGAGGTCCAGGCCAGCCAACTGCTTACCGTGGATTTCTCCGGCCAGATCCTGGAAGGCGAAGGCATTTTGCAACGCTCGGCATATTGCATCCACGCCCCAGTCCATGCCGCCCATCCCAAGCACGCCGTGATTATGCACACCCATATGGCGTACACCAGCGCACTGGTGCGCCTGCAGGACCAAACACTGCAACCGCTGGGACAGACCGAGGCGCTGCTCATCGATCAGATCGCCTACGACGATCACTATGACGGACTGGCACGTGACTGTGCCGAAGGTGAACGGCTGGCTGCCGTTCTGGGCGAGAAAACGATTCTGTTCATGGCCAACCATGGCGTGCTCGTCACCGGCAAAACCGTCGCCGAAGCCTACGACCGCCTCTATTGCCTGGAACGCTACGCCCGGGTGCATCTGCATGCGTTGTGGACCGGACTGCCCACTAAAGTGCTGACGCCGGAACAAGTGGCCAAAGTACAGCATCAAATTCACAACACAGCCCTGCATAGCGCGCAGGCGGCCGCATACAAACCCGCCAGCCAGCTTCATTTTGAAGCGCTGCGCCGCCTGCTGGATAAACGCGAACCGGATTATGCGTCATGAGTGCCATTGAGTCGATGACATATCAGCACGATTGGTCCGTACACACTGGTGAAGGCGACGCACCATCGGACAGCAGTGCATTGCCGGCGCTGTTGACTGAACTGGCCACAGGCGCCGCCCGGCGGGACCGGGAACGAGCCCTGCCCCATGAGGAAATTCGCCAGCTTACTGCGCTTGGGTTTGCCGCGGCACGTGTGCCTGCTGAGTATGGCGGCGCCGATATCGGTATCGTCGAGCAGACAAGGCTTTTTACCCAACTGGCCCAGGCCGACCCGAATATCGCCCAGGCATTGCAACCGCACGCATGCGGCCTGGAGAAAATCCGGATTTACGGTACACCGGCGCAGCGCGCGCGCTATTTTTCGCTTGTCCTGCAGGGCGCCATCATCACCAATGCCTCGGCCGAACGTGGCGGCGCGGTCGTGGGCGATATCAACGTCCAGCTATCCAGACAGGCCGATGCGTGGGTGCTGGACGGAGATAAACACTATTGCACCGGCAGCCTTTATGCGAGCCATTTCTATGTCCTGGCACAACGTGACGATGGGCTGCGCAGCATTGCACTGATACCAAAAGAGCGGCTCGGCGTCCAGGTGATCGACGACTGGGATGGCATGGGCCAGCGCACCACCGCCAGCGGCACCGTGCGCCTGCGTCAGGTTGCGGTTGCCGAAGACGAACAGATGCCGCTTCCTGCCCCCGGGTCCGTCAGGACGTATGAAGGCGCGTATGCGCAACTGCTGCATGCGGCCATCGACTGCGGCATTGCACTGGCTGCCTTTGCCGATGCGACAGAGTATGGTCGAAACCGCTCGCGTCCGGTGCCCGAAGCCGGGGTATCCCGCGGCAGCGACGACCCCTACGTGCAGCAGGCCGTCGGGGAGATGGCTACGCTGGCGCATGGCGCACAGGCCATGGTGGAACGCGCGGCCATCGCCTTGCACTCGGTTGTATCCGACGCCCTGGAGCAGAGGGCAGATGAGACGGCGCTGGGCCGGGCCTCTATCGCCGTGGCTGAAGCCAAAATGGCGGCCACGCAGGCCAGCCTGCGCGTCAGCGAGATGCTTTACCAGGTCGGCGGCGCGAGCGCGACAACGCGCAACTGGAATTTCGATCGCCACTGGCGAAACGCACGCACCCACACGACGCACGATCCTGTCGCCTATAAGGCCAAGGCCGTTGGAAATTACTATCTGAACGGCGCGCTGCCCCCCATCAACACCAAAATCTGACATTTTCCATTATGACCAATGCTATTTCGCCTCTGGCATCCCTGCCCAGCCACAGTCCTTTGGGACAGGCCCTTGAACAGCCCTTGCTGCTTGGGTTATTCCTGCCGATTCATAACGGAGGCTGGACCATGTCCACGCTGCCAAGAGCAACAGACTGGAGCTTTGATTACAACGCCGCATTGACAAAACAGGCCGAGCAGTTGGGGTTTGAACTGGCTTTCGGCCCGGCGCACTGGCTGTCCAAGGGTGGCTTTGGCGGCGAAACGAAATACCGCGAGCAATCGCTTGACGCCTTTGTTGCGACCTGCGGCCTGGCCGCGGTCACGCAACGGATCCTGCTGGTCTCGACCATTCATATCCTTTACGGCCCGTGGCATCCCCTGCATCTGGCCAAGTTCGGTGCAACGCTCGATCACATTGCCAAAGGCCGCTGGGGTCTGAATATCGTCACCGGCTTTCGCAAAGATGAGTGGGCCATGTTCGGGCAGCAGCAAATCGAGCACGATAAGCGCTATCAGATTGCCGATGAATATGTCGATATTCTGAGCAAACTGTGGAACAGCGACGAAAATCTCGACTATCAGGGTGACCGGTGGCAGCTTAAACAGGCTTTCGTGACACCCAAGCCCCAATACGGACGTCCGATACTGGTCAGCGCGACCAGCTCGCCTGCCGGTATTGCCAGCGCCGTCCGGCATTCCGATCTGATTTTCATCACCAGCCCGACCGGCGCACGATTTGAAAAAGCCATCGGCGCCCTGCCGCAACTGAACGCCAGCGTCAAGCAACAGGCGGCACTACTGGGTCGCGACGTTCGCACGTTGATCAACCCGATGATCATCTGCCGCGACACGGAACAGGAAGCGCAACAGGTGTATCAGTCCATCCTGGCAAAGGCCGACCACGGTGCGATCGACGGGTTCTTCCACTCCCATGCGACCGGAGACAGCCGTTCCTGGCGTGGGCACGAGCGCGACGAGCGCACGGTAGGCGGCAACATCCAGTTGATCGGCACGCCGGAACAGATTGTGGACCAGTTGCTGCAACTTAAGGCAGCAGGCTGCGACGGCATACAGATCTGTTTCTTCGATTACGAACCCGAACTGTCCTATTTCGGCGAACGCGTCATTCCACTGCTGGAGCAGGCAGGTTTGCGCAAGCCGGTTACCCGGCCCGGTGCATAGACCTCTTTAATCCTTCTGACTCACAAAGGCATACCTCGACATGACACACCCCTCTCCCACAGTGGCCCTGGCCATCGAGCCTGCGACGCTGCACTCCTGGCTCTCGGACGGCCAGGAAATCGCCCTGATCGACGTGAGCGAAGCCGGCCAGTTTGGCCAGCAGCATTTACTGCTCGCCTCCAATTTACCCTACAGCCGGTTTGAACCCGCCCTGCTTGACAACGTGCCGCGCAGCGGTACGCGCCTTGTGATTACCTCCACGGACGGTGTCCTGGCGCAGCTTGCCGCCGCCCGGGCCATCGAATTGGGATACGACCATGTGCACTGGCTGGCCGGCGGTACGCGCCAATGGCAGCAGGCAGGCTATAAAACCTTTCAGGGCGTCAACGTTCCCAGCAAAGCCTTCTCGGAATATGTCGAACATGCATTTGGCACGGGCTCAGTAACGGCCGAAGAACTGGCGCACGGGCAGCAGTCAGGACATGACCTGATCCTGCTGGACTCGCGCACCCTGGAGGAACATCGCAAGTTTCATGTGCCCGGCGCAATCAGTTGCCCGGGCGGCGAGATCGTCACACGCTTTGCAGATGTCGTTACCTCTCCCGATACACTCGTGGTGGTCACCTGCGCCGGTCGCACCCGGGGCATTATCGGCGCGCAAAGTCTCATCGATGCAGGCGTGCCCAATCGCGTCGTGGCGCTCGCCGGAGGCACGCAGGGCTGGCGGCTCGCCGGACTGGATCTGCACTATGGCCGGGGCCAGGAGACGCAACAGGCGAGCGCCGCTGCACAGGAAAAAGCCCGGGCCAGCACCCATCAATTAGAGCAACGCGCCGGCCTTGCCCGGATCGATTCCGAGACACTGCAAGCGTGGCAGGCAGACCCGGCACGCACCACTTATGTATTCGACATCCGCAGTCGTGAGGAATTCGAGGCAGGTCATCTGGCGGGCGCCGTCTGGGCCGAGGGCGTGCAACTGATTCAATGCTTCGACGAATATGCGGTTGTGCGCCACGCACATGTCGTGCTCATCGACAGCGATGGCAGTCGTGCCGTCATTGTCGCGAACTGGTTGCACCGACTGGGCGCGCAGGTCACATTGTTCACGCCTTCTGGAGAAACACCGCAGGCAACTGCCCCGAGCGCCAACACCGTGACCGCACCCCAGGATTGGGAACGCATCCCTTCAATCAGTGCGCAGACGGCCTGGAATTGGGCGACGGAAGGCACGATCCTGCTTGATGCACGCAGCAGTGAACGTTATTTGCAATCGCATGCGCAAGGCGCACTGTGGGTCAATCGGGCGACAGTGCCACAGGCTATCATTGAGCAAATAGCAACTACAGGTCGCGCCGTTATTCTGGCCGACGATGACACCGTTGCGCGCCTGTTGGCGCACACCTTGCTGACGCGCATCGGCCAAACGGCAGCGTCGGCAGAACTGGCCGTTGTCGAAGGCGGATTCGCCGCCTGGCAGAGCGCCGGCCTTGCGGTGGACAATACGCCCCGCGAGCTGGACAATCACGCCCGTGTTGATTATCTGTTCTGGCTGCATGACAGACATGCAGGGAACCTTGAGGCGAGCGCTGCCTATTTACAGTGGGAGGCCGATCTTCCCACGCAGATTGGCCCCGCCTCCGAAGCAGGCTTCAGACTGCCATGATCCGTATTTGCATTTACGGTGCGGGCGCGGTCGGCAGCCACCTGGCGGTGCGCCTGGCGCAGCACCCGGAAGTGGTTCTGTCGGTCATTGCACGCGGCGAGCATCTGGCCGCCATCCAACGCGACGGGCTGACGCTGCAAACCGATACCGACACCCTGCATGCTACGCTCAGCCAGGCGGTCGAGCATGCACAGGAGCTGCCAGGGCAGGATATCGTCATTGTCGGGCTGAAAGCCACCGATATTGCCGACCATGCCCTGCCTATCGGATCCTTATTGGCCGATGATGGTATCGCCGTCTTTCTTAATAACGGGATTCCCTGGTGGTGGCGTTACGGCCTGGATCCTTCTTCGGCCAGCGCCGATGCGGATACGAACACAAGTGCGCAGACACTTTCGCTGCTGGATCCTGACGCGTCCCTCTGGTCCAATGTCAGGCCAGAACGGGTCATTGGGGGTGTCGTCTATTCCCCCAACGAGATCGTGGCGCCGGGTCGTGTCAGGCATCGGGGACAGGCGCGCATTCTGTTAGGCGAACCGACGCACCCGCAAGCGGTCGCAAGCACACGACTGGCTGCATTGCTGAACCTGTTCAATGCAGCCGGTTTGAATGCGACTGCTGCAGATGACATTCGTGCATCTGTTTGGGAAAAGCTGCTGGTCAATATTGCCAGCAGTACGATCTGTGCCCTCACCCGTTTGGATAACCAGACACGCGCACGCTCACCCGAACTCTCCAGCCTGGGGCAAACGCTGCAAGCCGAGATCCGGTCCGTGGCCGCAGCCATGGGCTGGCAATTGCCACGGCCAACTGAATCGCTCCGCGCTGTTGAAGCGGCTGCAGCGGTTACCCCCGGTCAAGGCCACCGGCCCTCCATGCTGCAGGACGTACTTCGAGGACGGGCGCTGGAAGTTGACGCGCTGGTCGGCCAGCCGCTGCAATTTGCCCGCCAGTTCGGTGTAGCCACCCCCATGCTGGATGTCATCTACACCCTCTTGAGCGGATTGGATCATTCAGTCGGACAGCAGCGCACACGTTCCACCCCATTGTCCGACCCCGTCCGCGCGTCCGGCCACGCTTAACCTTTTACACGATTCCAGGTATCAATGAGCAACACGACTGCCCCCTCCGTTCCAAATGAATTATTGCAGCGTATCGCCGCAGGCGCAGCCGAGCGCGATGCCAGACGCGAGCTGCCTTTTGCGCTGATCCAGGAGATCAAGGCCAGCGGTTTCGGACGCCAGCGCCTGTCCGGCACGTTCGGCGGCGGCGGGGCCACGCTAGTCGATACATTTTCTGCAGCATTTTTATTGGCAGAAGCAGACCCTAACGTGGCCCATATCTGGCGCAACCACCATGTGGTGCTGGACCGCCTGCTCAATACATCATCGCAACACCCCTTGCTGAACAAATTGCGCGAACGCGTTATCGCGGGAGATATGATCGGCCAGGCAAATACCGAGATGAATCACCCACAGATCGGGGGCAATGTTCCGTTCTTCAGCAAACTGGTCAAAAACAACGGCAAATACGAACTGAACGGCAAGAAGTTCTATTCAACCGGCGCGCTCTTTTCCGACTGGATCTATGCACCGGTTTCCCTGGAAGACGACAGCCGGGTCATCGTGATACTGCCGAAAGATCGCCAGGGTGTGGATACGATCGACGACTGGATGGGCATGGGGCAACGACTGACCGGCAGCGGCACCACGATCTTTGATCATGTGCGTGTCGAGCCGGACGAAATTCTGTTCCCCGGCGACATACCCCAGCAACAAGGCCAGTTCGGCTCCACCCTCGCGCAGCTTTACCTGACCAGCATTGTTGCAGGTATTGTGTCAGCCCTTACCCGGGACGCGGCCGAACTGCTTGGCAAACGCAAACGCAATTTCTATTATGCGCCCGATCCTGCCGGCGCCCGTGATCCGTTGCTGCTCGCCGCCCTGGGCGAACAGCAGGCGGATGCCTTTGCGGTCCGGGCGATTGTCCTGGCGGCTGCGACTGTTGCCGATAGGGCATACGCCGCACTCATTGCCGAAGACAGCCAGGCCGGCAATTACTTGCAGGCCGCAGCGGCAGCGGCCGCCAAGGCAAAAATCACGGTTGACCGCATGGCGCAGCACACGGCATCTGCCCTGTTCGATATTGCCGGCGCCTCGGCCACCCTGACGACGCACAACCTGGATCGGCACTGGCGCAACATACGCACGCTGTCAAGCCACAATCCAGCCAGCCATAAGGCGTATGCATTGGGCAACCTGAGCGTCAACGGCGTCCCGCTTCCTGCCCAGGGTTTCTTCTAAGGGAACCGGTCAGCGCCACTGGAACTCATGGCGCTATCCGGACACACACAGACAAACCATGAAACCAAGCATCGAATCTCCCTATCGCTCTTTACCTTTGGCCGCATCAAATGCGAATCGGGGAGACTTCAACACCCTATCGGAATTGTGCCTTGCCGCGCAAGCTAACCTGCCCAAGCCGGTCTGGGACTATCTGGCCGGAGGTGCCGGCACGGAAACCACGCTGCGTCGCAACCGCGCCACTCTGGACACCATTGGGCTAAAAGGCCGGGTCCTGCGCGATGTCCGTCATATCGACACGCAAACAACGCTTCTGGGACTGCCTTTGGCCTTTCCGTTCTTTCCAAGCCCCATCGGCTCGCTCGGTTTGATCCATACGGCGGGCGCGGCCGCAGTTGCCCAGGCCGCCACCGGCATGGGAACCACGCACTTTTTCGGGCTGAATTCGGAAATCGCCATTGAAGAGGTGGTTTTGCATGCCACGCGTCCCCTGGTCCTGCAGCTCTACCTGCGAGGTGATTACCCATGGGCAAGATCGGTGATTGATCGCGCGGTTGCCCAGGGTTTTCATGCGCTGTGCATCACGGTTGACGTGCCCGTCATTGCCCGGCGCGATCGCGATCTGATCAACGACTTCATTCCCCTGAATCACCTGGCGCGACCCAATTTACAGGACACGCAAAGCGGTCTGGACAGGACAGGCCTGGACTGGCAGGTCATTGAGCGCATCGTCGCGTATTCGCCGCTACCTGTCATTATCAAAGGTATTCAAACCCTGGAAGATGCCCTGCTGGCCCAATCCATTGGCGCCAAAGCAATCTATCTTTCCAATCACGGAGGACGCCAGCTCGATTATGCAGCGGCGGGCATTGAAATACTGAGCGAAATCGCGCCAGAGCTGGACGGAACCATTGAGATCTACGTCGATAGCGGCTTTCTGAACGGCAGCGATATCGTCAAGGCCATTGCCCTGGGGGCACGTGCCGTAGGTCTGGGCAAAATGCAGGGATACGCATTGGCGGCAGGGGGTACCGCGGGCTTGCGACAAATGCTGGCTCTACTGCACGAAGAACTCAAAACCACGATGGCGCTGGTTGGCGCCACGCAGCTCGACCAGCTTGGTCCGCAAGTGCTCAGACCGCTACCCGGCATCCCTGGTGACATCACCACTCAATTTGCAGCAGGAGTATAGTCCATGAAGAAATACCTAAGCGCGTTCGCTTTGACGCTCGCGACCCTCTCTACGTCCCTGTCCGGAACGGCGCCGGCAATCGCCGCAACGCCCGTGCGTGGGGGCACCTTGCAGGCCATCGTTCAACCTGAACCGACGGCGCTGACCTCTTCTTTTCAGAACACATTTCCGAATCTGATCGTCTCGGCCAACATCTTTGACGGCTTGCTTACCTATGACAAGGACAGCAAGCCCCAACCCGGTCTGGCGCAAAGGTGGGAAGTGGCAGATGACGGGCTGACCATGACGTTTCATCTGCGGCATGGCGTCAAATGGCACGACGGCAAACCGTTTACTGCTGCAGACGTCAAGTTCAGCCTGCTGCAAGTCTGGAAAAAATTGCATACGCGCGGGCGGGTCACATTCGCTCCTGTCACCTCGGTCGATACCCCGGACGAACATACGGTTGTCCTGCACCTGGCCCATCCTTCGATCGTCATACTGAGCGCCTTGAATGCAGTGGAGTCGCAGATTATCCCTAAGCATATCTACGAAGGCACCGACTTCAACAAGAATCCGGCCAATATTCATCCGATTGGCACCGGCGCTTTCCGGTTCAAGCAATGGAACAAGGGCCAATATATCGAACTGGAACGCAACCCCGATTACTGGGATAGCGGCAAACCCTATCTGGACACATTGATTTTTCGCATCATCCCGGATGCAGGCTCACGCGCGGTCGCGTTGGAGACAGGCGAGGTGCAGTATGCACCCTACGATGCCGTGCCCCATTCAGACGTAAAGCGTCTTGAGCAAACCGGTAACCTGAAAGTCACCACGGACGGATTCAGCTGGCAGGCCCAGAACGTATTTCTGGAATTCAATCTGCGCAACCCCATTCTTGATCATCTGAAAGTTCGCCAGGCGATCGCCCACGCCATTGATGTCAAAGACCTGATCAAAACGGTGTGGTACGGCTTTGGCAAACCCGCAACAGGCATGATTCCGTCCAGCCTGACAGATTTCTATACAACCAAGAACGTGCCCCAGTACCCATTTGACCCGCAACGCGCCGAAGCACTGCTGGACGAAGCAGGTTACCCACGCAAGGAAAATGGCGTTCGCTTTTCCCTGAAGCTGGATTATCAGCCTTTCAATGAAGCGTATAAATTTCACTCGGAATATTTGCGGCAGAAATTGAAAGCGGTCGGTATAGACGTGACGGTGCGTAACCAGGATCTGCCGACATTTATCAAACGTATCTATACCGATTACGACTTTGATATCAATACCGGACAGATTTCCCCCTATCTGGACCCGCAAATTGGCGGCATTCGCCATTACTGGTCCAAAAGCATCGCCAAAGGCGTGCCCTGGACCAACGCGTCGAATTACTCAAACCCCAAGGCCGATAGCATCATAGAAAGGATACAGACTTCCAATAACCCGCAGGAACGGTTCGAGCTGTTTCACGCCCTGCAGCGCATCGGAATGCAAGACCTGCCGGTGCTTCCCCTGTTCGAAATCCAGCACTTCACACTGTACAGCAGTGCATTGCATGGGGTGGGCGCCGAACCCGACGCTGCGATTTCATCATTAAAAAACATCTGGATCGCGCCATAACGGGGCACTTGCCACTTCCAAAGGCGCCAACCACCGGTATTGCCCTTATGTGAAGGCCCCTCACCGATTCCGCATAAACCGGTATTCCCTGGCAAACCCCTGGGGCTTGAAAATCAGCAACAAAATCAGGATCAGCCCGATCAGAATCAATCTGAGGGCCGCCAATTGATGCGGCGCCAGCCAGGAAATGTAATCGTCCAGAAAACGCGTGCCTTCCAGCAATAACACAACTGTCAGGCTGCTCAGGAGCACGCCGCGATGGCTGCCGCGCCCGGCCAGAATGACCAGCATGAACGCAGAAGCCGTCATGGCAACACTGAATTGCGACGGATCAATATATCGATAATAAAAAGCGTGCAGGCAGCCGGCAAGGCCAAGCGCTGCGCCGCCCAGGGCGAAAAAACGCAACCGCACGCCCAGGACGTTTTTGCCGACACTTTGCGCCACCAGCGGATCATCGCGCAAGGCGCGGGCCGTGCGGCCCAGTGGTGAGCGGGTGATAATTTCAAAAACGACAAAAACCACCAGCAGCATCACAGCGGCCAGCACCAACAAGCCTGTGTCGCTGGCAACGGGTCGGGGAATATTCGGGATGCCAATGCTGCCCCGAGTCAGCCACTCTTCATTGTTGATCAGCAGCTTGACGCTTTCTGCGAAGGCCAGCGTCACGATGGCAAAATAATCATCTGCCAGGCGGACGGAGATCAGGCATACCAGGGCGCTTACCGCGACCGTCAGAATAACCGTAACCGGCATGGCCAGCCAGGGCGACCATCCCAGTTGGGTGGTGAGCAGCGCGCACGCATACGCGCCAATCATATAGAAACCGAAAAGCCCGAAATTGACCAGGCCAGCCATGCCCCATTGTATGTTGAGGGCCAGGCCGGTAATGCCGGCCATCATCGCCAATGCGAGCAGCGAGAGAAGGTATGCTGTCATGAAATCATTTTCCTATCGGGTGAGCCAGCGCTTGCCAAACAATCCTGCCGGGCGCAATGCCAGCAACACACTCATGACGACAAAGGCCACCAGGGAACGATAGTGCGAAGGCAGCACCAGCGTGGCCGCTTCGGACAACACGCCCATCACCAGCGCCCCCGGAATGGCGGCCAGCGGATGGGTCAGTCCACCCAGGATCGCCGCAGCAAACGCAGGCAAGGCATAGGTCCAGCCCATTTGCGGATCCACTGTGGCATCCAGCCCGATCAACATGCCCGACAGAGCAGCCAATCCGCCCGCCAGGGCCCAGGTAATGGAAATAACATACTGCTGCGAGACGCCGCGGGAAGCCGCCAGCGCTGCATTATCGGCCACAGCGCGCATCGCCCGGCCCAGCCGGGACCAGCGAAAAAGCATCCAGATAGACAACAGCACCAGCAGGCAGATGACCAGCGTCTGTACCTGTTCGACATTGATGCGCAGGCCCGCCCATCGCCACGGACGCGACAATGCCACGTCATAGCCGACCGAAGTATTGCCGGCAATGAACCGGATGATATTTTCCAGAATAAATGAGACGCCCATGGAAGCCACCATAAGGGTGACCGCCGAACGATTTCTTAGAGGCCGAAACGCCAGCAGGTCCACCATGACTGCCAGGGCTGCGGACAGCGCCACGGCGATGATGCCCGATAGCCAAAGTGGCAAGCCCAGCACCACATTGAATGCATATGCCAGGTAAGCGCCGCTGGTAATCATGGCGCCAATGGCGAAGTTGGCAAATCGCAAGACGCTGAAGGTCAACGCGACCGCCAGGGCAGGCAAAGCAACCAGCATGCCGGTGATCAGTCCATTAAATAGAATTTGCATGGTCACTCAATCAAAAAACGTCGGGGGAATGCGCATCATGCGAACCGGATGCGCCCAGGAAAAGCGCCGCCAGCGATTTATCCTGCGCCAGCTCGCTTGCCGGCGCGCGATGGCGGACCCGCCCCATGACCAGAACGAGCCCCTGCTCTGCCACCGACAGGCCCAGCTGGACATTTTGCTCGATCATCAGCAGGGTCAGGCCGGTCTGGCGAATACGGTCGATAATGTCAAACAGCAGCCGCGCGTTGCGCGGCGACAGTCCCGCCGAAGGCTCATCCAGCACCAGAACGCGCGGGTCAAGCATCATGGCGCTGGCCACAGCAACCATCTGGCGCTGCCCACCGCTAAGAAACCCTGCCGAGGTGTGCAGATGGGGCTTGATCTCGGGGAATAATTGCAGAACCTCGTCCAGTTTTGGCGACAATCTGCCCGCTGGCCCATGATGATGAAAATCCCAGCCAAGGCGCAAATTTTCCCGGACGGTCATATTCCGGAAAACGTTCCCTTCCTGCGGCACAAAGACCAGGCCCGCGCGCGTGCGCGCCTGCGCGCTCATTCGCGTCAAGTCAACCTCACCCATTTTTATCATGCCGGCCTGCGCCGGAATCTGGCCGGCGATGGCTTTGAGCAACGTCGATTTACCCGATCCATTGGGCCCCACAATCGTCAGCGCACTTCCCTGGGTTACGGTCAGATCCACACCATGCAGAACAGGTTTGCCGCCATACCCTGCCTGCAAACCCGACACTGTCAGCGCGGCGGTCATAGCGTCACTCCAAGGTAGGCATCCTGGACCCGGCTGTCGGCAACGACCTGGGCAAAGGTGCCCTGGGTCAGCACCGCACCGTCAGCCAGCACATACACGGTATCGCACAGCGCGGCAATCAGATCCATATTATGTTCAACAATAGCAAACGTCTTGCCCTCATTGCGCAATTCGCTGATAAACCCGGCCAGCTCGTCCATCAAGGCCGGGTTTACGCCAGCCGCGGGTTCATCCAGCAGGATAATGGGCGCGTTCAACATGAGCGCGCGGCACAGTTCGAGCAGCTTTTTCTGACCACCGGACAGGCCCCCTGCCTGGCTATCGGCTAACCGCGTCAGCCGCGTGCGCTCTAGCAGGGCCAGTGCATGTTCGACGGCCTGTTCCTGCGTTTTCCGGATGCCATCGCGCTGCAAAAAAATGCGCCATAACGTATCGCCCGCCTGGTCGGGCCAGGCCAGCAGCAGGTTTTCAAGTACCGTCAGGCTGTCGAGTTCGCGCGCCAGCTGAAAGGTGCGTGCAATGCCGGCACGGGCGCGATCATGCACGGCAAGCCGGGTAATGTCTTGCGAGCCCAGGCAGACACGACCGTGATCCGGTGCGGCGTTGCCCGCCAGCACATTGAACAGCGAAGATTTTCCAGCGCCATTTGGCCCGACGATACCAGTAATCTGACCGCGCTCGATACTGATAGAGACGCCCTTCAATACCTTCAATCCACCGTAGGACAACTGAATATCCCTGGCGTACAGGCCGCCAGCGGCTTGCGTTCCCGCACTTGCGGTCGCATTCACTCTATCAATCCCTGCTGGTGGTTGGCGCCATCCTTGATAATGAAACGGCCGTAAGACCGGTGCAACTGGTCCCCGGTCGGCGTAAACTTAAATTGCGCTCCTGCCCCGCTGTAGGAAATTGGCTTGCCAGCGCGAAGGGCTTTGAGTCCGTCAACCGGGTTTTCGACTACCGTGCCCGGGCCGTTAACCACATCCAAAATGGATTTGCTGAAAACGGCGGGGTCGGCGCTGCCGGACTTTTCCATGGCCAGCGCAAGCACTGAGACCTCATCCCACATATTGGACGGGAAAATGGCCAGCGTATTCTCGGGCGTTTTGGTATGCTGCGAAAAGGTTTTGTAAGCGGTTGATTCGGCAGGCGGGATCGACTGGATATGATTAATGCCCTCGGCAACTTCGGCGCCTACATTCTTGATGAATGCCCCTTCTGCATCCGCAGCCGATGAGTTTGAATAGATTTTGCTGGTAAAGCCACTGCGGAAAACCTCGCGCGCAATCGCGGACAGTTCAGGCAGATAACTTGGCAGGAACACGGCATCGGGTTCTTTGGAAAAAACCTTTTCCACTTCGGCACGATAGGAAGACTGGCCGGGATTGTAATAAACAACATCGACGATCTTGCCGCCCAGTTTACGAAACTCGGTGACAAAGGGATCCACCATGATCGTCCAGGCTGGCGCCTGCTGGACCATGACCGAGGCCGTACGAGCCCCGTCGTGATAGGCCGCGCGGGCAAACACCCTGCCCCAATCGCTGCCCCGGGCCTGGAATCGCCATACCAGTCCTTTGTTGTCGCCCTGGGTGACTTCATCACCCGTTCCGGTCACCAGCAACGGAATGCCCCGCTCCAGCGTGAGCGGCTTGACAGCCAGCGCCACAGAACTGCTCCACAACCCGGTAATCGCAGACACCTTGCTGACATCCAACAGCTTGCGGGCAGCGGCCACGCCCGCAGTCGGGTTCGTTTCGCTATCGGCAACAACAATCTCCAGCTTGCGCCCGTTGAGCACACCACCGGCTTCGCTGTTAATGAACTCGGCGGCGCGCTTTGCCGCCTCGGCCATGCCCGGCCCATACGCGCCACCGGCACCGCTTAGCGGAACAAGCACGCCAATGCGTATGGGTGCCAGCACCTCCTGCGCAGCGGCTGGCGCAATGGACGAGATAGCAGCGGCACCCGTGATCGATGCCAATACGAAACGGGACAACAGCCGGCGGCCGGGGCCGATAATACGAGACATAAGAGGTGCCATGATGTGCAAATTACAATTGAAATGGATCAGACCGGGTGTGCCGCTGTACTGCTTTCGCCAATCTGCAACGCCTGGTTGAAACGGTTAAAGAAACCGCAAAGGGAGATGCGCAAGGTCAATTCAACAATCTGGGCTTCGGTAAACACCTGGCGCAGACGGTCAAACAGCGCCTCGGGAATGCGTTCTGCCGCCTGTGTGACGGCAATCGCATAATCGACCACCAGTTGATCCGTGTCGGTCAGCTGGCCCTTGGCAGTGCCATCAATCAGTGCCTGCGGGTCATCCACGGTCAGGCCCTCGACCTGCAAGCGCGGATTGTGATTTTCCACACAGTAAAGACAACGATTCAGTTGCGATACCACTACGATGGCCAGCTCTATATAGCGGGACGGAATATTTTGTTGCTGCTTGAGCGTCAGCAGCATGTCAAACAGATGCTCAGCCGCGGGCTGCACGTGGGACAGTACCTGGAACTGGTCCGCAAAATGCGAGCCGTTGCCGGTATAGCGCGGGAAAAGCGACTGAAGCGCTGGGCTCAGGCTGTCGACGGGGAGTTCTGAAATACGGGGCATAGCGTTCTCTTCTTCCAAAAAACTAAGGGGAAACCGTTGTGCGGTACGGGCCTGCCGAAAGCAACTTCTCGCGCAGCACACCGTCGGCATATTGGCGCTTGTACGCGCCACGACGCTGTAATTCGGGCACCAGATAATCAACGATATTGCGAAAGGTGCGCGGCATCTCTATATAGGCCAGATTGAATCCGTCAATGCCGGTGTCGTTGACCCAGCCTTGCAGCTCGTCCGCCACTTCACGGGCATCGCCGACCACCACCGGCCCTCTGCCGCCAAGGGCAACAAATTCAAGCGCGTCGCGCAAGGTCCAGGTTCGAGACGGATCCAGTTTGCTGAACGACGCCAGCGCCGATTGCCCGGCATTCGTATCCACATAGACCAGTTCGTCGTCCAGGCTATAGTCAGACAAATCAATACCGGTCCATCCGGAAAGCAATGCACGGGCGCCATCCAGATTGGCGCGAGCCAGGTACTCCTGATGCCGCTGGCGGGCCAGCGCTGCCGTTTCTTCAACAATCACGGTGAACATGGCAAATATACGGACATCGTCCCGCTTGCGCCCAGCCGCAAGCAACTGATCTTGCAATTGCTCCACACTGCGCCTGACACCCGCCCGCGTTGGCGCACCAACGAATACGCATTCGGCATGACGCGCCGCAAACTGTCCGCCGCGCTGCGATCCGCCCGCCTGGAAAATAAGCGGTGTGCGCTGTGGCGAAGGTTCACATTGAAAGATTCCGTGAGACCGAAAATAGCTCCCGTCGTGATTAATGGCGTGTATACCGGCAGGGTCAGCATACTTGCCCGCCTGAGCATCACGCAAGACGGCGCCGTCATCCCAGCTATCTTCCCAGAACCGGTAACACAGGTCCAGGTATTCGTCGGCACGATCATATCGCTCATCATGACCCAGCAGGTTTTCCTGCCCCAGGCTACGGGCGCCACTCTCCAAATAGGACGTGACAATGTTCCAGGCCACCCGGCCTTTTGTCAGGTGATCCAGCGTGGTAAACCGGCGCGCCAACAGGTACGGCGGATCGTAGGCGACAGACGCCGTTACGCCAAAACCCAGGTGGCGGGTTGCATGCGCCATCAGCGGAATCAGCGGAAACGGGTCATTCATGGGGGTTTGCGCAGCGTTTGTCAACGCGGTGTCAGCCGTGCCGCCATCCACATCGTACACACCGGTAACATCGCCCAGAAACAGCGTATCGAACAACCCCCGCTCCAGCAGGCTAGCCAGGTCCACCCAATACTGGGCATTCAGATAGTCGGAGGATGTATCTTCAGGATTTGTCCACTGGCCAGGCGCCAGATGACCGACACAGTTCATCAGGAACGCATTGAGGCGTATTTCTTTTGTCATTACATAGCCAGAATTCAGGTACAGCAAACCGGGTAGTCTATGCCGTGCCGTCCCCGGCTACCAATACACTCTGACTATATTGTTATTACTGTTAGTTCTTTAAAGCGATTCTCAAATGACTATTGGTCTTGGCTTCGCACGCTGCAGCGGATAAACATTGCCCACTATATCGCCACTCATGACCAGCGACTTTATTGCTTCAAAGGTTTCTACAGGGCTGAGACCCATTTTCACGAGGCCTTCCACTGCTTCGTACAAAGATGCAGGAACACCGGCTATCATGCCTGAAGCGAAGGCGCCGTCCTGGCCCAGGCTGATCGCCGTCCATTGAGCAACCGTACTGGCCTTGCACAGCCGATCGCGACACGCCGAATACTCTTTCTCCATTTGAGCTTGCTGGCTGCTGCTCAAATAGTTATTCTCCACCGCCGTGCCCCCCACCACACTGCCGCTGACTACGCTTCTGCCATCGCCACCAGCGGCCCCGGCAAGCCCTGCTCCAGCAAGCCCCGCAAGCGAACCGACCGTGGCTTTCTCATCCGGCGTCAACTGGCTTACCTCTTTGCCATAGATCCAGCTTGCGGCAACCGGCGCGACCGCTTCGGCGCCAGCGGCAGCTACGGCGTTGCCGACAATGTTGTTGCCGGTTGCAGCAGCCACGGCTGCGCCCAGGCCCGCATGCGCCAGATAGTGGCCCACCGTACCTTCTTGCCTGGCCTGCTTAAATTGTTGACCGATTTCTCGTGCAACTGTCGGGCTGGCCGCTGCCACCACCGAGCCGATCAGACTGTTGGAGGGCGTTGCCAGCCCGGCAGCGGCCGTTTCCAGTATCCACGCATAGTTGCGCAGCGAGGCGTTGCGTGTATCGCGCTCTTGTTCGCTGATCTGCCCCGCCTTGAACAGGGCGTCGTTTTGGGCGATGCGTTTTTTCAATTCGGCGGATGCTTCCTGGCTGTTTTTGCTGAAGTCTTGCGAGACTTCGCGTTGCAGGTCGATTTCTTTCTGGACCTCGTCCTTGTCAAAAGTGTTTTGCAAGCCAGAGTAGGCCAGCGCCGCATCGCTGGTGAGCGGGGTGTTGATCGCAACAATGGTCTCGGCAACGGATTGTCCGGTCAGCGCTTGCTGCGCTTCTGGCCGGGTGATCGTGATATTGGCAGTATTGATGCCGCTTTTGGTCACGCTGCTCTCATTGCTGCTTTCCGAACCAAAGCCCATGCTGGCCTGCATGCTTTTGCTGCCTCCCGGCATGAAGCCGCCATCGCCGCCAATCCCAACGCTGGTCGCCTTGACCTTGCTGTGGTTTTCAATGTCGCGCGCGGCCAGCGTACCCGTAGTCAGGCTGTTTCGCCCCTCGGCCTCGGCCCGGGCGCTGGAGGTAATGACCGCGCCAGTCAGATCGGTATGACCATCAACGTCTATCTGGTAGCCCAAATCCTGCGCAAAGATGCCCGATAGTTCGTTGACACTGGCATAGTCGGCCGAAATTTTTGATTTCGATGCGCTGCCAGATCCGGAGGCCCCGTATCCAATGGTGACTTCGCCCTGGGCGTTTAGCTGCTTGCCCTCAAAGGTTGACGTATCTTGCAGGCTTTCTATGGACAGATCCGATGCCCGCAGCACCACTTGCGAGCCGGCCACCTGTGCGCCTTTCAGGGTCGTTACCCCGCCGCTTTGCATCACGGTGCGGCTATCGCGATCACCCACATGGGTGTTTTCATAGTGGATTTGGTCGCCATTGCCGTGGCCCTTGCCTACGCTGGCGCCCACCGTAATGCCAAGCGCTGCGGAGCCATTTTCATAGCCGGCGGATACGCCAATCTTGCCGCCGGCCGAACTGTTTTTGCTGCGCTCTTTATAGGTTTGTGCTGCGCCAGCAAGGGTGATGGCGTCCTCGGCTACCAGGGTCGTGCCTTTTTTGCCCGCAATATCCGAGCCGATCACGGTCATGTCGGAGTCTGCACCCCCGCCCGTTGCCTGCACGGTGACGGTGTTCTGCGCAAGCACCTGACTGCCGCTGGTTTGTGTCTGCTGCACCTGGGTACTGCTGCGGCTGTGTTGGCTGCAAGCACGCTGAGCATCGGCATGATGCAGACAACCCGCAACCTATAATGCCTATGGCGTGTACGAAGTGAAGAAAAGGGACGTTCCCGCTTTCCTGGCGGCTGCCAATTATGAAGCCTGAAAATTGACCAATACACCATCGCTGCCTGCAAACGTGACGACTATTTGCGAGCATTCTAAGAGTACAGCGGTCAAAAGTAATTTACATAGATCAAAAAAATCACGCAGAAAGCTGGCTTCAAGCGTGATATTTGCAGTACGGTTATGTTTGGCGTTCTCAGGACAATATCCGATAAACAGTGACCGACAGCAAGTTGGCCAAAAAAAAAAACCAATACTACAACCATTAGCACCGAATAAGCGATATCGGCAATACTCTTGCGATAAAGAGCTATCGCAATTGCGACGACAATCAAGAGAGCCAGCCGCGCTAGAAAAAAAGATAGGTCCGTATTCAGAAACCGCGCTTACATAGCTAGCATAGCAGGCTGGTCCCCATCTATCAGGACATGGGCGCGATATTGCACCGCCCGAGTCTGTAAATAAAACTGTGTAAACCGTCTATTATTACACCCAGACCGGGTAAAGATTGGAAGCCTGCACTGAATCGGTTTATCATTGAATTCGAAGATCGCATCAGCGATCATGTATAACTCGGGCGGTTACACAGAATTATTTACACCCTCCAGAACTGTAATCAGGGTAAATTATTTATAGTGATCTATATCAATATACGCATTCAGACTCGCCGCAGCGAATGCCATGTTTGGAGGAATCATGATTGATGGAATATATTCATCTACATTAACAATAATAGTAATCTTTACATCACCGCGTTTTGAAACATCAACGAACTGATCCCATTTATTTCCCAATCTCTGAATAATGGAATACCACTGCTTCTCAACGCTATCTCCATTTGGATCCGAACGTAAAGACCAAAGGTTTTGGCGTGGCAGATCACGTTCTTTGTTTCTCTCTCCTTTCAATAATGCCGTATCTGGTTCGACTCCGAGCATATCCGTTATTTCTTTCGGCGGTATCGAATTTCCATATAAGCATAAATCTATTTGCATCTTATAATCCATGAATATTTATTCCTAGTCGTTGAGGCGTTCCTGTTCCTTGTCTCGGTCCCGCATACATGTTACTTTGCTTATCAACAAAAATATCGCTTCTGGAATCCAGGCCAGATGTATCTGCGGCAAGCTGCAGTATGGCTTCGAATCGTGAGGTGATCTCAGTAATTCTTTGTTCGTTTGACACATTTCCTGTTTCAATGGAGAGATTGCCCGAATTCTCTTGCTGGTAAGGATCAATTAACCACGGTCCACCCATAACGACTGAATAATCACCACCATAGCGATAGAGCGACCGACGCGCCAATCCGGCATCTCGTAGTTTTGCTGCGATGTTCTGAAAAAAAGCACCATCCATGACGGCATACACCCGGGTATCTGGATCCGCTATTAGCGCAAAAAGGTAATCACGCAACCGTGGATACTCATCCGGCAAATAATCAACTACCGCCGAATCTTGCATATTGACTAACCTTTTGTCGCGGGCGAAGCTTGCTTGGCCTGTTTCATCTGACATTCGGTTCCGCCTGGCCCTTCATCGCCGATGAACACATCCGAGGAACCCGTTTGCGCGGCACCGCCGCAATCAATAGCATCTCCCACTCTTCCAGCAGGCCGGCCCTCGATGAATACACTCGCTGACCCTTCGCTTAAGGCACGCTCGTGTGAGCCAGCATGTCCCGCAGAACAGGCATGAGACTCGTAACTATCGCCCAAACGCATTATTGGTTTGCCATTGATAAAAACTGTCGGGCTACCCCCGCTTGCATTGGTTGCAGGAAAATGACAACCGTGACCGGAACCGACATCTCCTTGACGTGTTGCTGCTGGCATTTTTATATTCCTCCGAGTCAGCTATGGTGTTTATTGGGGATTAGGCGCAGTTTTAGAATCAAAACCGCGCAGTAATTTCTGACCCAATCCGTCGTCAATGCTTTGATCTTTGATCTTGGCGGCATCTCCGTCAGACACCTGAACGCCTCACCAAAGGTGAGGCTTTCACTGAAACGATCATACCCGCCCAACAATGTTCACGGCCGGGTGGGTCAGGAAATCGGCTAACTCTCGCGGAAGCGAACTCAATTGCGCGCGCGTCATGTTGCACTCAATCTCATTTGGGCGTGCAGCCAAAGAGACATACATTTTCAGTCTGTCGGCGTAGTAATGAGACACATAAGCAGACAATTTTCTCTCGACGAACAAAAACTCTTGATTCATATTGCGCGCTGCCAAAAAGAAGATCTCGTCGAAAGGCATCGAGCGTTCCAGCTCTTTCCAAGCCGCCCAAACCTGGACAGGGGTCGCGTTCATGCACCATGAGACCATGGCGGCAGCGATTGCAAGTACGGGTGAAGGTTAGGAATTTGCAGATAGGGTTCCGGCCAGGTCTTCCAATGAGAACGGAACAACAGATCGCATGTACTGCGGGATGGCCTTCTTCATTCTTTCGTAAAGCGCCATGCCGGAAGTCACATTACTCTGTTCACTTTCCATTTTGGCAGCATCGTATGACTTTTTTCCATTACCGACCAGATCATTTGCTTTATCGAGCGCAAGCGCCTCCCTGGCACCACCTCCTGCTGCTTTGAAAAGCTTGCCAATGGGCAGACTGGCCGATAGCCCGCAATTCAAAATATTCGCAATTCCGATGCTCATGCTATCGAGCCCGAGAAAAATGAAGCTGTGGTATCCACAACCTATCGCAAAACTGCCTTCATATGAAACAAGCCATCTTTGCGATTTGGTGGCCATATTGCCGACCCATTGATCAGGCTTGGTTATGTCGTTGCCAAAAGGGAATTTGTTATCGCTCATGTTATTGACCGGCCGGAGCTAAAAAACAATATTTTTTCTCTCTGAACTGCATTGCTATATATGGGCAGTCATTCCAATGCTCTTTCAGGCAAGCCTGCTGAGGCTGTGCCATTTCGTACATCGTGCATTTTTCGTTTTCGCATGTCGTTGTATAGACCTTTCCACTCTCGGTGTGGCCCGCGGCAACGATCGTTTTATCCTTGGGCAGCGGTAACGCTGCAAAAGCGTCAATCATCTTTTGCTGCTGCGCCAGAGTACCGGAGTCCGGCTGCTGAGATAGCGTCATCTCGCCTGTCAGAAGCATAATCTTGATGTAGTCGTCAAATTGCGCTTTGGAGCAGGAAAGCTGTCCATTTTCCGAAACAAGGGCGGCTTCGCTCTTTTGTCCTGCCAAAAGCGCTGTGCCCAACAGTACTGCGAGCAATAAAAACATTATTCCGGTTGAAATAAAGCGTTGGCTTACTTTCATAATTTAAATTCAGTTGAGGTTAATTTGCATGGATGACATCGCAATTGCACTGTTGGCTCGTAGCTCAATAACAGAAAATTACTCGGGAGGTATGTGTGCGCGCCAAACACGAGCGATGAGCGGGAATAATAGCCGACCGTTTAGTGCCAGCCATTATTGCTCCCTTGCCGGCTCTAATAGACACATATCCTGCCCTCGAAACCGAACGGCAATATAGCTGCAATTTCCCATATGTGCATACATGCAATCGTAATCAGCTTGACTCATCTCTTTCATCGTGCACGTTTCTTCTTTACACGTCGTCGTAAATATCTCTCCGGACGGCACATGAACACTTGCAATGACTGTTTTTAAGCCATCCGGGCGCTTAGCCAAATAATTTGCAAGAGCCTCCTTCTGTTTGGCACCACTACCATCGTACGGCTGAGATGCGATAGTCATATCACCAATCTTTATCATATTCGACTGATACTCGCGAAACGTAGCCGCAGAGCAGGTTAATTCACCGCCTCCTACTGCAGCGGTAGAAATTTCACCAGTTGGTTGAGAAAACTCCAATCTGAATAGTGCATACATCGCAAACAACGTTATAACCAGAAAAAATACAACTCCAATTTTTTTTAGCATATCCCCGGATACTCTCGTTTATTATTTCAATTTAATCTTCGGCGCACAGGGCATTATTCGGGTCCATCATATTTATCCAGGGCATCATAATAGGCCTGAAGTTGCAAGCGGCTTGGACCTTCGCCTGTGCGGGTGCAGAAATCGTAATAATCAGCCTCGACCCGATCGACTTCCATACCACGAACCAAAAATGCATTTAAGAATTGCATGACCGCTAACCGAGCGACTTCGCTCATGTCGGCGCGGAAGCAAATTTGGTCTATCTCATCATCGGGACTGGTAATTCCACGACGGCTTGTGTAGATTAAGATAGAAAGAAAGCAGTTAAGCTTATCTGATACGTCGCGGCAAGCAGTTAAATCCTCGGTGTTTTCGGCTAGTGTCACCTTCGCGCCTCTGCTCTGGGTAGGTATCCAGAAGTCAAGCATCAGTGGGTCGCCCCAGTTCTCTTTATCCTGATCAGTGACCTGCAGTGGTACAACAAGTGCCGAAACCTCTTCTCCAAGCGCATCTCGAGCCACTGCTATCCAGTACAGTTCCAGCATTAGGAAAGAGGCATCGTTGGTGCGAAAATCCGAGAAGGGAAACTGCGGATGGCGCAGTATCTGGTCAAGTTCCATCTACTACCTTATGCAATGAAATTGGTTGAGCCGCCATAGCTATCGACATTATTGATCCCATTACGAATTCTAAGCAAACATATTGTTATTCATTCAATGCGGTGCACACACACTAACAGGGCAGGTTTACTGCGTTAATCCGAGGGGGATGGAAACTTGAAGCCATCTCTATCGATCGGTACGAGGCTTAGCGTTTTCACGGGGGGTGGGCCTTCAGCTATAGGGTATAGGATCAGCCCATCGGGATAATCGAAATAACTGGCATAGAAGTGCTCCAGCGCATCATCCGGCGCTGGTTTTCCTTCCGACGTCTCAAGCCGGAAGCGTCCGCGATACCATATCGTCTGGTCACGGTATTCGCCCACAAAAATGTCAGTGGCAACGCCAGGTACACGACAAGCCCGTGCCCAACCATAGCCGTCTACTCCCCCGACGAGAATGAGGTTCTCTCCGAGCGGCTCGCCCCACACACGCTCGACTTTGTCGATATCCCAAGTTGGAACCGATATATTTGTGAACGGATACTCTCGCACACAGTTTTGACTAACCGGCATCTTTTTGCTCTCCGTAGATGCGGAAATGCTCCATGACGCCATCGTCAACATAAGAATGACCGAAGTCTTTATCAGGGACATTTAATCACTTTGTATTCAGTCCTGTCGGATACGCGAAATCGGTGCTGATCTGCCCAGCACTTGATACATCAAATGCTCGGTCACTTTGCTGACGTACCGGCATCTGACGAGCGGGGCCACCTCCATCGCAATGGTGAAAGCTGGCTTCAAGCGTGATATTTGCAGATCAGTACGGTTATGTTTGGCGTTCTCAGGACAATATCCGATAAACAGTGACCGACAGCAAGTCAGCCAAAAAAACCAATCCTACAACCATTAGCACCGAATAAGCAATATCGGCAGCAGTCCTGCGATAAAGAGCAATAGCAATTGCGCCAATAATCAGAATAGACAGCCGAGTCAAGAAAAATGGTAGATCCACATTCAGAAACATCGCGTACATGTCAATATTATCTACAGGCAATGTATCTACTGAGACATAGGCTCGATATATCGTTATCCGAAATAACAAGTAGGCGACTGTCGTGACAATATAGAAAAAAGAAAAAAGAAAATATATCAAATCAGTTCAACCCTTGTGCTTTCAATTGAGCCACCAAGTCTTCTTTTCTTCCTCGAGATTCTGGAGTACCACTGCCAGAATAATAAAAATGGCCTTGAAAAGGTCCTGATCTTTCAGATTTTGGCATTTGAGAGAACAGTGTTGGCACAGCACTTATCAACTCCATATCACTCATACCGGAATAAATCGGGTCTCCTTGCTCGGACAGATTTACCACGATGACATTTTTAATGTTCGGCATGGACTTAACCCAATCCATCAGACTTTGTTCGATCGGCGGGCCGACTAACGCTAGTGTGTCAACCTCGTGTCCGGCAAGGGCATGATATCGGGCTGATAACGCGGCAATGACCGCTCCCCAGGAATAACCAATGAAGTTAAAAGTAGCTGCTCGGGACGGTATCTGTTCCGACACACCAATAGTACTTAGAGAATAATCCCCTCGGGCAGCGATCCTGAACAGCCGGTTATCTTTACCAAGTGGAATCCAACTCCTATTATCTGGCCCCATCTTGTAAAGCCATTGCTGGTTTTCTGGATCAAATGTATAGGCATCCCGCAAAATCGACATATCATTGTAATACATCACCGATGGCGCATCCGCCAGCATCTCAGAGCCTTCGATCTGGCCGATAGTTGCTTCTAGAAGTGGAATTCTCGTATTGTACCGGCCGTAGACGGACTTGCAGATCCCTGCTTCAGTCAGGACATCGACAAATTCCTGATTGTAGCCTCCAAGCATTCCCGCGCCACCCAAAAATACAGTCAAGTTTCGATTACAAGGGCTAACTACGGTGCCGATCTTATCATTCATTTTCTAACCTTTTTATTTTCAAGTAGGCATCATAGGACGCACCATGTTGGTGTACGATTTTTTGGACACGACGCTGAGTGGACAACCGATAACCCATACCCTTATCAAGATCGACAAGGGTACGAAGCTGGATTTGGCTATCAAATCCGAAACCCAACCAGCTCATAATTGATTGGTACGCCGCATCCATGTTAGCCGGATCGATATCAGCAGCAAGTTTCAGGGCATCTTTACGAGTCTTGTTTGCTTTCAGATCGTCCAAGATTGCCGACAGAAGACCCTCAGGGCTTACCTTGCCATCGCGTATCCGGTCACTGGACACGCACAGCACCCAGTTTTGTTCCGAGTGGTCGTTACGATAAATCAGGGAATGGAGTTGTCCCATAAACCCAAAAAAACCACAACGCAAACTTTCGTCAGATTTGATGATCGCTTCCAGTACGACTACATCGAAATATCTGAAAAATACCCAACCCTTCTCTGGCATCTTGATCCGGGCGAACTTCCTGAAATGTCCCTGAACTCCAACCAGATCTTGACGAGACCTGACATAGACGCCTGGAGCACTGTTCCAAAGCCCATTGATCCCCTCCGGGCCGGTGAATAAGCGGCGGGTGAAGTCGTTACCTTCTTCCAATCGCACGATCCAAGGCGCAACATTTTTCAAATCATCATAAGCAGTGCCCTTAAACATGCATTGGTGTTCCAGGCCGCTATTACCCAGCAGTTCCGGAAGGTTCACTACTTTGGCAGCATCAAGTATCGCATATGTCTGCATGAGAGGAACGGCAGCAGAATCACCGCTTGCCGCTGCGACCTCCGCCTCGGTCGCCTCGGGTTGGCCGAACAGAACCGCCCGCAGTACGTCAGGGACGCTTTTCTTCAGCGACATACCGAACTGCTGGTCTAGAGGCACAACATTCTCAATGGTATTAATGCGCACGACATCAGTCGCCATACCACCCTCCTGTTTCACAAATTGACCAACTGGCATATTCCACGGATAAACCTGATTGACGTTTTTTTTTGAATCCATTGCGCATTCTATACAACAATTGCAAAAGCAAGCACACCGCTATTCATTGAATCGGGCACTCCCTGAGCATTCGACAATTACCCCGCCACAGCTAGTCTTTGCGCCCTGACGGGCGACCCAACGACCGTCAAGCATTGCGCCGGTGCTACCCTCTGTAATAACGCCGCCGCAGGCACATTTGTCCCCTACACGAGCAATAGGTTGCCCGTCCACGGTACTACTGCCGCCTTCAATGATGGCATTCGTGCCATGTATCGGGCAAAGATGCTTATCGCCGACACGCGCAATGATCATGAAGTCCGTTCCTTGTCGAATTTTGCACATTCCTCGCAGAGCGGTAGACCCTCACGTGCGGCCATTTGAAGTGTTGGAACCTGCGCCCCTCCCGAGCCGCCCATGATGACATTACCTTTCAGCCAGATTGTTGGCGCTTCCAGCGTAATGCCGGAGGCATCGATGGTGATTCTCCCACCCGGGCCTTTAATCTGCATTTTCTCATAGGCCATCAACGTATGCTGCTTTGTATTATTGGTGATCGATCCGCCTACATCCAGTGTGTATTTTCCGAACACTTCGCCTTTAAAATTGCGGCCTGCTTCATACAAATGGTCAGCATAGATCGCTTGCTTGTGGGTATTTCCAATACGGTGAATATGGTCCTTTCCATAATCCTCTTGCTGATTGCGGCCAACCGTGTAGTACATGTCATTGCCGATGTTTTCTCGGTGATCGTTCCCGACGCTAATCGTCTTGTCATGGCCGATAGATTCCGACTCGTCGTTGCCAACTGACTTGCTACGATCATGTCCGACGGAGTGAGTCTCGTCGTTTTCAACTTCAACATCCTGGTTGCGCTCAGCATGGATCCACAGCTGTTCCTGCCCCGCCTTGTCCTCAAAACGGATCGCATTGGCTGTCTGGTAATTGCCATCAGGCGTGGAACGCGAATAAATCCCCATTTGGGTCTCATTCTCCGGCAGTTTCCACGGCGGCATCATCGCTGCGTTATACACCCGGCCTGTGATAATTGGATTGTCAGGATCCCCGTTCAGGAAATCTACAATGACCTCATCACCAATACGCGGCACCTGGATCGCCCCGAAATTACCACTGGCCCAACTGCTCGAAACCCGTATCCAGCATGAACTGTTCTCGTCTTTCTTATCGTATCGGTCCCAATGAAAGTGCACCTTGACCTGGCCATATTCATTGGTCCAGATCTCTTTACCCTGAGGGCCGACGACCACTGCCGTCTGTGGCCCCAAGGTACGCGGCTTGCGCGTGATGCGCGGTGGCCTGAACGGCAAGGTGGCGCATTGTACAGTCAGATCGAACACGCAACGACGGCCGTTTTGGGCAGCCTCCTCTGGCGAGCCGACTGAATGGTAGTTGTTCTCTTTCAGATTATAACTGGTGCCCAGCACCACGTATTCGCGGTTTTCTTCTGTACGGGGGCAGCGAACCAGGTTGAACAACGAACCGGTGGCTACGCCCCGCGCCGTGCTGCGCAGCGTCCTGGTATCTCGAACATGGTGTTGTTCCTGCATGCGCTGGCGCGCATAACGCTCGCCCAGCGGATCATCCCCGTAATTGCCTGGCCATTCATACACTTCCGCTTCATTATGCGCGTGATCCAGCTTGATTTGCTGGCGCGCCGCCAGATCTGCGCGGGGTGTGGTGAAGTTATAGTCGTTAGTGGTGTATTGCCCCGGCCTCAGGTCCTGAAACACCGCCACATGTGTCATATAGTCCTGCTGTGGCAGCGTCAGTTTGTCTTCGGTAAAGTACGACACATGCTCGTAGCCGTCTACCGGCTTGTGGCTCTGGATTTCGTCGCTCATGACCAGCGTGTGCTTTTCCTGCTCATGACGAAAGTAATAATGGATGCCTTCGGCCTCCAGCAGCCTGCTCACAAACTGAAAATCAGTTTCGTCATACTGCACGCAATAGACGCGCGGCGCGTAGCTTTCCACCAGATCGAACGCAAACGCATAGCCATAGGGCGAGAGAACCTGCTTGACGGTCTCTGGCACAGACTGGTTCTGGTAGATGCGGAATTCTTTTTTGTGTGTCGCCAGCCAGAACCAGGGCACCACGCGCGCTTCGTACACAAAGTAACGATCCACGTCGCCTTCCTGGCCTACCAGTGCAAAACTGGCGATCACACCATTAATGTGCCGGGGCGCTGCCGCCGTTTCGATGGTCAAAGTCAGGGATTTGCCCAGCAACGCCCTTACATCGACCTGCATCGAGCGATGCAGCAGGCGTACGGTATAGTCGGAAAGAGTAGACATCCCGTCGGTGCCTTGCATGGCGTCAAACAGGAATTCGGCATTATCCGCCGCAATGGAGACCCTGATCAACCGGTCAGGGTTAATTATGTTCGATATATTTATATTCGCAGACATCTAGCGTGGCGGGCCTGCGTTGCGCCCACCCCTTTTTATGTAGAAATGTTCTTATTTATTTAGAAACAGCCACTTACATGCATTATAAAGAACCGCGGCAGCCAGCGATATACTTTTTTACAATCGCTTTCAAACTCGGCATGCAACGTATTTGCTTGCTCCCTGGCGGGCAGCGTTGGCGTTATTGTCATCAATGTGGTCAAATCCATACTCATTAACAAGCAACATCCAAAGACAAAACGATGACTTCCTCTTGCAGGCTGGACCAGGCTTACAGCGCCTTTGATGCCGTCAACAGAACCGACCCCAATATTTTCAACTGGCAGGGGGAAGACTGGCCACGTGAATTGTTCCTGTCCACGAGACTGACCGAATGGGTCCGAAAACTGGCCCCAAATGCGTCCGAACCCCTGCAACTGGCCGCGCGCTGCCAGCATATCGGCCGCTGGCAGATTCCGCGGCGTGAATATCCGGAAGGACGTGTTGGCTACCTGACCTGGCGCAAGGCCCTGGCCCAGCACCATGCCGACATGGCAGCGCGTATGCTAAATGAATTAGCGTACGATGCCCCAACGATCGAGCGGGTAAAAGCGATTGTTCTCAAACGCGGCATCAAGCAGGACGCCGATGTACAGGTCATGGAAAATGCCTTGTGCCTGGTCTTTCTGCAATATCAGTTCGAAGCATTCCGGCTGGACAATGAAGAGAAGATCGTGAGCATCATTCAGAAATCATTGCTCAAGATGGATGACGCAGGACGCCAGCAGGCACTGACGCTGGATTACAGTCCTGCCGGGCTTGCGGTGATTAACGAGGCGTTGTCGGGGCTGTAGTTAATGAGCTCAGCACCTCTTCATTATGCTCGCCCAGTACAGGCGGCGGTATAACTTCGGTGCTTCTTTGCCCATCGAACGAAACCGGCGGGCGCACAGTATGAAAGTCACCCATAGTCTTATGTCTGGCAGAAACCAGGATTTGCAGATGCCGGGCCTGCGGATCTTCCAGCGCCTCGCTGGTGTCGTACATGGGCGCATGCGGCACATCTTCAAACTCCAGGCGGCGGCACCACTCATCGCGTGAGTGCTTCGCGAAGATCCCCCCCAGAATCTGGATCAGTGCTTCCTGATTCTGGATACGTCCGTTACGGTCGGAAAAGCGCGGATCATCAAAGAGCAAGGGTTGTTCAATTGCTCTGGCCAGGCCTTGCCAGAATTTCTCGGGCGAGGACATATGCAGGGCGATCCACTTTTGGTCGGCGCATTTCAAGACATAAGACTGGGATACGCTCGGGCGGCTGTAGGGCCCCATGATTTCGCCCGCCGAATAATAATGCGTAAAAGCATCCAGGTTGAAATGGCTCATGGCTTCCAGCATGGACACCTCTACTTTGCGACCCACTCCCGTGCTATTGCGCTCATGCAGGGCGCCTAGAATGCCGTATGCGGCGTAAAAACCAGTAATGGAATCGGCCAGCGCCGGACCTACAACGCGGGGGTTCTCTGGGTTGATCAGTAGCCCCAGGAAGCCACTGGCGGCTTGCGCTACCGAATCATAGGCAGGCCGTCCTGCTGCCGGGCCGGTTGGTCCGAACCCACTAATTGAGCAGTAGATCAGCCTCGGGTTGATTTTACGCAGCCGCTCTTCACCTACATTTAGCCGTTCGGCTGCGCCCGGCCGAAAGTTCTGAATATATACATCTGCTGTACTAATCAGTTCATCGAAAGTGGCCAGGTCGGCAGCGTCCTTGGTATTGAGTGTGACACTGCGCTTGTTGCGGTTGTATGTCTGAAAATGAGGGCTGTACAAGCCGCCTTTGAAAGCACGAAACGGATCACCCGCTCCAGGCTGCTCAATCTTGATAACATCCGCCCCCAAGTCACCCAATAGCATGCCCGCTGCGGGACCAGTTATAAAAGTGCCTTGCTCCAGTACGCGAATGCCATTAAGTACTTTGATCATGATAAAGCTCCATCGGGTGTACTAGGCGTGATCGGGGGTAAAGTTGTCGGGCAACTCACCATCGTAGACGTAATTGCGTGTCGCCTGATACGACAAGGCAAAGCCGATGGGTTTTTGGAACTCCTCTGTCAGATGGCCGATCAGACCCGCGGTACGTGCAAGAATCGGCACGCCTCGCAAGGCAGTCATGGGAAAACCTACGCCCAGCAGTACGGCTGGAATGGCTGCAGATACATTGAGCATAAGAGCCTTGCCGACAACCTCTGGGATCACTTTTTCTACCGCATCAGCAATGTACACATAAGTCATATCCGCCCCGGCGCGCTCGGCGACCGCAAACAGCGCGGTCACGCGCGGATCACGCGCTTTATGCAGGGGGTGCCCGTAACCGGGTATGGCGCGTCTGGCGGCACGGTACTCGCCCACCACCTGCCTGGCTGCTTTGTCATAGTCTTGGCCATCGCCGGCACGTACACGAATCTCTTCAAGAAAAACACCACTGGTTTCAGAAGCTCCCAGAATGACCGAACCGCAACCAAGAATCCCTGCAGCGACCGCGCCCTGCAAGGCATCGGGCGCCGCCGCCAGTGTCATGCGACTGGCTTGCACGCTAGGGACCAGGCCGTGTTCCGCAATGGCCACCAATGTGGCATTTAATACCGCTGTTGCTGCCGGGGTAGGTGGCTGCCCTGTCACCAGCAAGTGAAAATAGTCTGTGAAAGACATATTGCCGATCAGTTCGACCGCAAGATCTTTGCCTCTAACGACAATGGTCTCGCTGTTAGAGGTACAGATGGCTGAGTGGGGAATGGTTTCTTTACCGATTTTCATAACGTTCCAATGAGAAGCATTCACGCAGTTACGCATGCAGGTACGCACCTATAACCGGATGAATGCATTGAATAAATGGGGTTTTGTTGAAAAAATCATCGTTATAGATGTCTCAAATACATAGCAGCTTATGTGGGGCGCCGCCCGTCAAAGGCGACTTGCAGCAACATGCGTATGCCGTGGCGCTCAATAGGATGGGGGTTCCAATATGGTGTGGCAATCGCGATATCGGTCGCCCTGTCCAGATCGCTGTCACGCATCCCGATATCTTGTAACGCCATTGGCGCGCCAAGCGACTGGGCCAGATCGTACAAGGCACGGGCAGCGGGAACCGTTTCCTGACCAAGGGCGCGGGCTATCCGTTGCATGGCCTCTGGTGCAGCACTCGCGTTGTAGGCCATCGCATGCGGCAAGATAATGGAGTGGGTCTGCGCATGCGGCAGATCAAAGCTGCCGGCCACGGTATGGCAAAGCTTGTGATGCAAAGCCATGCCCGCACCGGCAAGCACCATGCCACAAAGCCAGGCGCCGTACAGGCATTCAGACCGCGCGGCAAGCGAGTTTGCGTTCTGACCGAGTTGACGCAAACCGTTAGACATGGCGCGTATGCCCTCTTCTGCCATTAGTGCCAGCACCGGATTTCCCTCTTGGGCATACAGTCCTTCAGCGGCATGTGCAATGGCATTCATGCCGCTCACGACAGAAATATCAAAAGGCAACTTCAAGGTAAGCGATGGATCGTAGATGACGGTGCGCGGTAATGCTCGCGCATCTTTACCGGTTTTCTTTAAACCATCCGCGGTGATGCCATAAATGCTGGTCATCTCCGATCCCGAATAGGTGCTAGGCACTGCCAGTATGGGCAGGCCACTTTCAATAGCCAATGCCTTGGCTAGTCCTATGGTAGAACCGCCACCCAGTGCCACAATACAATCGGCCTTCTCCCTGCGCACGGCCTCCTGTGCATTGCGTACTGTGGCAACGGGCACATGCATGACTGCCTGGTCATAGATACCGACGCCGCGCTCGGCAAGCGCATCCACAGCCTGCTGCGCCAGCGCACGCTGACGTGGAGTGCAGAGCACCAGTACTTTGCGAACACCAAGCAGACCGGCCTCATCCTTCAGCGTGCTCCAGGCATCCGTACCAAATACCACTCGTACTGGCTGCGCGGTATATATGAACGTTTGCATCACGTCAGTTGACCTTTGCACCGGATTTTTTCACCAGCTCAGCCCACTTGTCGATTTCAGCCGCTTCGAACCTGGCCAAATCCCGGGTTGACTCACCGCCTGGCTCAACGCCCTGTGTCTTGAGCTTTGCCGCCAGATCGGGATCAGCCAGCGCTACGTCAGCGGCCTCTTTCAGCTTGGCCATGACCGGCGCTGGCGTACCTGCCGGAGCGTACATCATGAACCACGCCACCAGGTCGAACTCGCTTTTGGTCTGCTCTGCAATACTGGCTACATCAGGGGCCGCGCTGCTGCGCTGGCTGCTTGAGACGCCAATAGCGCGCAACTTGCCTGCCTTCACATGTGACAATACCGCGGCGGGGTGATAGAACATGAACTGCACTTGTCCGGACATCACATCCTGCAAAGCCATGCTCCCTTCCTTGTAGGGCACATGCAGCATCGTGCCGCCCAACCGGTCTTTCAGCAATTCACCGGCAAGATGTCCCGACGTACCACTGCCCGCCGAAGAAAACGTTATCCCCGGAGGCGTTGCCGCTGCCTTTCCCAGATCTTCGACCGAGTGATACGGAGATTTTCCACCTACCACCAGAATGGTAGGGGTTTGTCCAACAAAAGCGATGGGCTCGAAATCCTTCTCCGGATCGTAACCACGCTTTGAGTACAGTTCTTTGTTGATCGCGTGCGTGCCGACCGTACCCATAATGATCGTATAGCCATCTGACGCACTTCGGCTCACCTGCGCGGTCCCGATCGTTCCGCCCGCACCGGCCTTGTTCTCGATAATGATCGACTGCCCCAGTACTTTGGACATTCTGTCGGAAACAAGCCTGGCAATCGTGTCGGTCGTTGTGCCCGGACCAAATGGCACGACCATGCGTACCGCTTTGGAGGGATATTCCTCGGACTGGGCCGGGGTCGCCGCATATAACAATGGCGCACAAACCAGTGTGGCAAGCAGGCGTCGCACAGCGCGACTATCTCGCGCATTTTTAAGAAAAGTTAACATTGTCTCGTCCTGTGTAGTGCTTTTCGCACTGTATTGATTATTGATATATGGCTTATTGCACGATCAAGTCTAGTCGAACCGATGAAAAGATAGAAATGATTGTTTTCGTCTGATATGATCGATGTTATCGATAGATCGAATACCTATGGAACTCAGACACTTACGATATTTCATCGCCCTGGCAAGCTCGCTGAACTTCACGCGTGCGGCTGAACGCGTCCATGTGACCCAGTCCACGCTGTCGCACCAGATCCGCCAGTTGGAGGAAGAAATTGGCCAGCATTTGTTCGATCGCAGTAGCAAGCGCGTGGTACTGACCGAAGCTGGTGAATCGTTCCTGATCTATGCTGCTCGCGCCCTGACTGTCATTGACCAGGGCCTGAGTGAGTTAAAGCAAACGGTTGCCCCCATGACCGGTACGGTGCGTATAGGCACAACACATACATTCAACCTGGGGTTCCTGCCAGACTGCATTGCCCTGTTTCTGAAGCACAATCCGACGGTCAAGATCGTCATTGAGGAATTATCGGGGGACGCCATCACGGATGGCCTGAAGGCAGAACAACTGGATGTGGGTATCGGCTATCGCCCTGAACTGCAAAAGGAGATACGCTTTGAGCCGTTGTTTAATGAGGAGCTGGCCCTGATCGTGGCAAAGACCCATCCGCTGGCCAAGCGCAAGCGCTTGCGTATTGCCGAGCTGCATCGAGAATCGCTGGTTTTATTACCATCAAGCTTTTCAACGCGCCGCCTGCTTGATGAGTGTTTTAACGCCGCTGGCGCCCAACCCAATATTGTTGCCGAAATGAATACGATCCCGGCCATGCTGGGCCTGGTTATGCGTGACCACGTCGGCTTTATCGCCGCGCCTAGCGCCGTGGCGGAACATAATAAGCCCCTGCGCGTCATTCCGCTAGAGGGGCCGACACCCATCCGTACCCATGGCCTGCTGTTTATGGACAGGCACGTTCAGACGCCAGCCAGCATGGCTCTGATCTCTCTCATCCGCAAGCAGACCAAAGCCAAAGCCAGTGAACTCGGCGCCACGCCCGCGTAACAGCCATGCCGGTATGGCGCCATCGTAAGACCATGAGTAACATGGCAAAAATATGCTGGTTTCCAATCCGGCATTTCGAAAATATAATAACAATTATTGTCTAGTATTATTAAATACGTATGCCAACAAGCATTTCTTTGAGCACGCACTTTGAAGTGTTCATACACCAGCAGGTAGAGTCGGGCCGTTATAACAATGCCAGCGAAGTCGTGCGCGCCGGCTTGCGTCTGCGGCAAGATCAGGAACGCCTCAACAACGTCAAACTGGCCGAGCTTCGCCAGTCTATCGCCACTGGCATGCAAAGCGGCGATGAAAAAGATGCGAGCGAAGTGCTTGATCGCCTTGAGGCCAAGTACAGAAATCAATCAAGCTCCTGATCTTCAAGTGCAGAACGTGTGTTTCTCGTCGGCAACTTACTCTTGGATCATCGGAATAATCGGCACAACCCCCTTGTGTATATAGTCGCCTGAACTATCTATGGCAACCGTCACCGGAAAGTCGCGGACCTCAAACTCATAAATGGCTTCCATACCAAGGTCCTCGAAAGCGACAACACGAGAATGTGTAATGGTTTTGGCAATAAGATACGCTGCCCCACCGACAGCGCTCAAATAGGCAGTGCCTGTCTTTTTGATCACATCAATGGCATTCCGGCTGCGTTCGGCCTTGCCAATGGAAATGAGCAGCCCGGCCTTGTCAATGAAATCTTCCAGATAAGCATCCATGCGATTGGACGTCGTCGGGCCGGCCGGTCCCACCACTTCATCGCCAACCGCATCTACCGGTCCCACATAGTAAACAGCACGCCCGCTCAATGACACAGGCAGGGGCTGATTGTGACGCAGCATATGCGCAATACGTTTATGCGCCGCATCGCGCGCCGTAAGCATTTTGCCCGATAGCAGCAGCATGTCCCCTGCCCTCCAGCTTCTCACTTCTTCTTTAGTCAACGTATCCAGATTCACGGCAATAGACTCGGCCACATTGACCGTATCCGGAATATCGTCCCAAAGGCTTTCGTCATGGACCGGCAGGCAGGGCACCCCGCTTCCGTCTAATTCAAATGTCATATAGCGGGTGGCCGCGCAATTGGGAACAATGGCAACGGGAAGCATGGCGGCATGACATGGTGCGTGGCGCAGTTTGATATCCAGCACGGTGGACTTGCCGCCTAACCCCTGGGCGCCAATGTTCAGTTCGTTATTGATACGCTCGTACAGCGAGAGCCGCAAGCGTTCGTAATCATCAAGATTACTCTTGTACTTCAATTTCTGAATATCAATGGGCTGGTGCAGCGACTCCTTGGCCATTTGCATAGCCTGCTCCGGACTGCCGCCCAGGCCAATGCCCAGCACGCCGGGCGGGCACCAGCCCGCACCCAGTTTCGGCATTTGTTCCAGCACCCAGTCCTCTACGGATTCGTTCGGATTCAGCATGGCAAACCGGGCCTTGACGTCGCCTCCGCCGCCTTTGGCGCTCACGGTGACGCGCAAGGCATCGCCTCTGCACATGGTGATATGCAACACCGCTGGCGCGTTATTGCCGGTATTTTTGCGCGCACCCAGCGGTTCGCCCACCGTGGTTGCCCGCAATGGATTATCCGGGTGGGTGTAGGCTGCAATAACGGCGTTGTCGGCCACTTCCTGCAATGACGGCATGGGCTGCGCGTCAGAAGAAAAACGCACCTCCATGCCGATTTGCAGGAACACATGTGCAATACCCGTGTCCTGGCAGATCGGACGCCTGGCGGACGCACTCAGCTTGCTATTGATCAGAATTTGCAGGATGGCGTTTTTGGCATACCGGTTGTCTTCTTCAATATAGGCCTGCTTCAGGGCACGAACGTAGTCAGGCGGATGATGATGGCTGACATATTGCAATGCTCCGGCAATGCTTTTTTCCAGATCTTCCAGGCGTATGGTATTCATGTTTTACTGAGGCTCGATGCCCGCTTGCTTGATTACGTCTGCCCATTTGCCGATTTCCGACTGGGTGAATTTCTGGAACGCATCCGGCGCGTAATTTTCCTCTGGCAACAGGAAGATTCCCTGTTGTTCCATTTTGTCGGTGAAGGCCTTGTTCTGCATGACCTTCTGATAGGCCTTATAAGTGGTATCGATCATGGCGCGTGGCGTGCCTTTTGGTGCATAAATACCATACCAGGTAGAGGCCTCAAGACCTGGCATCGTATCTGAGATAGTGGGCACATTGGGAAACTGCGGCATGGTTCGCGATGCGGTCAAGGCCAGCGCCCGGATCTTGTCGCCTTTGGTCTGGGGCAAGGCGGTATTGGTTTGATCGAACATGGCGTCAACCTGCCCACCCATCACATCGTTCAGCGCCGGCCCCGCCCCCTTGTACGAAATCTGCATGATTTTGATGTTTGCCTTGGCGGCAAACAATTCCGCCACGAGGTGAGAGCTGGAGCCAACACCGGCATTGCCAAAATTGATCTTGCCCGGGTTGGCTTTGGCAAACTCGATCATCTCGCCCACCGTCTTGTATTTTGAACCGGCGCCAACCAGTAATACCAGCGGGGTGTCGGGAAAGCGAAAGACCGCGTCAAAATCCTTAATGGGGTCATACTTCATTGTTTTGTACAGCGAAGGGGCTGCCGCCATATAACCGAAATGCCCAACCAAAAAGGTATAGCCGTCCGGCTTGGCGTTCGAGGCCTTCGCCGCACCAATTTGTCCGCCGGCGCCGCCGACGTTTTCAACCACGATAGGCTGCTTCAGCTCTTTTGATACTTCAGCGGCAACCATCCGCGCCATGCCGTCGGTCGGACCGCCTGCCGCAAAGGGGACGATCCAGGTTACCGGCCGCTCCGGGTAGGACTGGGCGTAAGACACGTTGCATGCAACAATTGCTGCCACACTTGTGATTAATAGAGGAGTTGTTTTCATAAAGGGTTCCTTGTTGGCGTTCAGATACGTGCTGACGCGTTCAGGGCAAGAGCGACCATTTCCGATGCCTTGCCCAGGTAATTGGCGGGATTGGTCAATGCCTGGATTTGCTCGTCTGATAAGTGCTGCGTGACCGCCGGGGTTTGCAAGAGTACGTCGGCCAGCGTCTGGCTGCCACTGTTGACCTTGCGGCAGGCGTCGTACACCACCTCGTGGGCCTGGTGTTTTCCTACATGGGCAGCCAGGGCCATCATGACTGACTCGGCCACGATCAGGCCTTTGGAAATACCCAGGTTCTTCTGCATTTGCGCCGCATCTACTTCCAGTCCTCCCAGCGCAAAACGGGCCTGGGCAAGCGCGCTTGCCGTCAGCAAAAAGCTCTCAGGAATGGCGATCCACTCTGCATGCCAGGGGCCGGTGGCCCGCTCAAAATCCTGGACCATGGCATCGAGCATCAGTCCGGCATGCTGTCGCACGCCCTTGGCGCAGGCCAGCATAATTTCACTTGAAATTGGGTTTCTTTTCTGCGGCATGGTGCTGCTTGCCCCGCGTCCTTTAACGAAGGGTTCATACACTTCGGCATACTCGGTCGATGCCATCAGCATGATGTCCAGAGCGATCTTGCCCAGTGAACCGGTGACCAGGGCAAGAAAATTAAGCGCTTCTGCAAAATTGTCACGTGCAACATGCCAGGTTGTTACCGGAATGCCCAGGCCAAGCTCCCGCATCATCTCAGCCTGCACTTGCAGACCCATATCGCCCAGCGAGGCAAGGGTACCGGCAGCCCCGGCAAGCTGGCCAACCTCTACACGCGGCTTCAGTTCACGCAAACGCTGCTCGTGCCGGTCAAACATGCCAAGCCAGATCGCACACTTATAGCCGAACGTAATGGGAAGCGCCTGTTGCAGGTGCGTGCGCCCTGCCATCGGGGTATCTTTGTAAGTGCAAGCCAGCTCTTGCAGGATTGTTCTGAGCGCCCGAATATCAGCCTCAACCAACGCCAGCGCCTCTTTGATCTGCAGCGCATTAGCGGTATCCATAATGTCCTGGGTGGTCGCTCCCCAGTGGATATACTTGCCCGCTTCTTGGCATTGCTCTGCAAGCTGGGTCACCAGCGGCAATATCGGATAGCCCACATTTTCCGTTTCGTGTTTAAGACGCTCAAAATCGAGTTGCTCAAACTTTATCCGGCTTTCTATTTCAGCCGCGGCCGTAGCCGGAATCACATTCAGGCGTGACTGGGCCTTTGCCAGGGCTATTTCAACCGTGATGTACTTGCGGATAAGGCTGGCATCCGAGAACACATTACGCATAGCCGGCGTACCAAACGTATCGCGAAACAGCAGGGAGTCAAAAACAGTGGATGCGGAGGCAGACAGCATGAGGATTATTTCCATTATGTACGAACATATTAATATAATATATTATGTACGTACATATTAAATATCGGTAATAACCCTCATCTGGCCAATTGCCCGTATAATTTCCAGCATGAAAAAACTGACTAAATACAATGAAATTGCGCTGAGCCTGAAAGACGACATTGCCTCCGGAAAATACGGAATTGGCAGTCTGTTGCCGACGGAATTCGAGTTATCCGCCATGTACAGCGCAAGCCGGCAAACCGTCAGATCTGCGATCGCGGAACTGGCTCGCCAGGGGTTTGTCAGTCGCACCAAAAAACTGGGTACACGCGTAGAATCCGCGCTGCCGCAAAACATGTACCTGTACCGGCTCGATTCCATCAACGATCTGGTGCAGTTCAGCAATGAAAATAAAAAAGTGGTGCAGACGCTGGATCAGATCGTGCTGGACAAACAACTGGCCGCTGAGCTGGGACTGGAGCCAGGGCTGCATGCATTGAAAATATCAACAATGCGTTATGGCAAGGCCGGGGACAAATTGCCGATAGGCTGGACTGATATCTATGTTGTGTTGACTGGTCTTGACCTGGCATTACTGGCCGACAGGGTCAGGGCCAAACCGGACGTCTTGGTCAGCGCAATCCTGGAGGAAGAGTTCAACGTGACGCTCAAGGCCGTGAGTCAGGAGATCGATTCTATTCTTTTACCGGAAGCGCTGGAGACCGTGCTGCAGGCACCCTCTCCCGCCCCGGCCCTGAAAGTGATCAGACGGTATATTGACAGTAACGATGAAGTGGTGGAGATAAGCATCACTTTGCATCCGAGCGGCCGGTTTTCCTTGCTGCTGGATGCTAAGCGGGAGATGTAGGGGGCGTTCTTCACATGAATGAACTTACCGGGGTTTTGGCACAATTGCATAAGACACGCATTAGTGCGCGACATGGCAAACCAGAGTGCCTCAGCCACGCTTTGAGCTGGTTTGATTCTGAATAAAATGCGAAATCGATTGGGCCAGATAACAAGCACCTGAGCGCCTGTCGCTCAACCTGCCTGCGCGGGCTTTGCGAATATTGCAAAAGTCATATCCGGCACCCTGCATTGTTTGCGCTGCCTGTCCTGCCTACAATCGGGCCATAACTTGCTTGCGACGGTACCGCAGCGAGCTGCTATATAATCATATTCAATATAGAAATAAAACCAGGAGACATCGAATATGCGTCTAATTGATGCGGATACACCTGAGAAAATTCGCCTGCAGCCCCAGCAGGCTGTGCACTTGGGAGAGGCAGCGCTCAGGGGCATTGGCTACACCGAAGAAGAAAGCCGTATTATCACTCACCATCTCGTGGACAATTCCCTGTGTGGCTATGAGTTTGCAGGCTTGCCGCGTATCCTTGCCATTGCCGACAGCCCCGAATTGCAGAACCCCCGTTATCCGGTCAAGGTCATCCATGAGACACCGGTTTCGGCGTTGCTAGACGGGGGAAACCACGTCGGCTATATTTCCGTCAACGCCGGAGCCGAATTGGCGATCAAGAAAGTGCGGGAGTCGGGCATTGCTGTGGTCGGCGTGTCAAATAGCTGGTTCAGCGGTCGCAACGCTTACTACCTGGAAAAAATTGCCCGTGCCGGATATGTCGGCATCCATACCGTTAGCGGAAGCCCGATGGTCGTACCGATAGGCGCAAAGCGCCCGGCTTTGGGCACGAACCCGATCGCCTTTGCATTTCCCGCTGAAAAGGACCCGTTTATTTTCGACATGGGTACGGGCGCGACCATGTGGGGAGAAGTACTACTGCATGCCTTCCTGGAGAAAGACTTCGATGACGAAGTCGGCGTAGACGCCAACGGCACCCCGACCCGCAACGCCAAAGCCATTGTCCAAGGAGGCGTGGTCCCGTTTGCCGGGCATAAGGGGTATGGCCTGTCGCTGGCCATCCAGGCGTTAGGCCTGCTTGCAGGCGCCAGACGGCGCTCTGGCCAGGTATCGGACTTCGGCTTTCTTTTTATTGCCTTTGACCCTGAAATATTAATGCCGGCCGCCCAGTTCAAAGCCCAGTTATCGGAACTGCTGCAATCGATAAAAGCGCTGCCCAGGCAGGACGGCGTGGACGAGATCCGCATCCCCTCAGAACGCTCGCAACGGGAGCGAAGCCTCAGGCAAGAACAAGGCATTCTGGTGCAGCGCCGGGTCTATGACCGGTTGATGCAAATGCGTGACTCAGATGGATGAGCTGGCTGCAATCCGGGTATTCGCCCGGGTAGCCAGGGCGGGCACCTTTTCCGAGGCGGCGCGCCAGCTCGATATGTCAACGAGCTCGGTCTCACGCCAGATCAACGCGCTGGAAGAATCGCTGGGAATCCGCTTGTTCAAACGTTCAACGCGCAATCTGGTCTTGACCGAGGCAGGGGAAACCTACCTGACATCGATCGACCCGGCATTGAAGCAGTTGGAGCTGGCCAGGCGGACAGCACTTTCCTATCAGCGCACGATCAGTGGCTCCATACGCTTTCATGCCCGCACCTCAGCGGGGACAGAAGTCATCGTGCCTGCCTTGTCCGAGTTCTTCATCCGCTACCCTGATATTGAAATTGATATCACCCTGACCGATGAGCGTGTCGATCTTCTTGCCAATGGCATTGACGTCGCGGTATGGCTGGGCAAACTCGAAGACTCCAGCATGGTGGCAAGAAATCTGAGCAGCAGCAGGCGCGTGATCTGCGGCAGTCCGGCCTATCTGCAGCGCCATGGCATTCCGCGCAAGCCCGACGATCTGCTGCAACACAGCTGCCTGGTTTACCTGCAGCATAACTACCTGAAAGACTGGCGTTTTCAGAAGGATGGCCAGTCTTTTGTCATTCCAGTCACCGGCAAGTTGCGCACGCCCAACAGCGTGGTGCTTATGGAAGGTGCCAAACAAGGACTGGGACTGGTCATGCTGCAGGGGTGGATGGTTCGCAAATCGGTGCAGGAAGGCTCGTTGCAAGCGGTTATGGAAGATTATGAAGCCTACCCGACAGAAGCGGACACAGCGTTGTATATTGTCTATCCGCATCGACACGGCCTGCCGTTGAAAGTGCGGGTTTTTATCGACTTTTTGGTGCAGCTGTTTGATCCTGAATCGCAGGCGTCTGCGTGATCGTTTTGCTCACGTCTGCCAGACGATAAATCCGGGCAGCATTACGCCAGAACAGGAGGTCTTTTTCGTCAGATGTCGCAGCCTGCGCAATTCGCTTCAGCGCATTCCAGCCCACACAATAACTGTGAGAGCCTCGGTCTGCCGGAAAATTACTTTCAAACATACAGCGCGTTACACCGAAAGCGTCGATACATGGCTCGATCCAAGGTCGCCAGATATCGGCCAATGCTTGCGAATTGGCCGGCGTACCGCCCTGGCCTGGCCAGCCTAGCCCCGTCATCGGCAAACCCAGCCCGCCCAACTTCACCGTCACATTGTCGCAGCGAGCCAGTTCGCGCATATTCTGCAGCCACTGGGTTCGCACCTGCGCAGCCTGGCCTTCGTACCCTCGTGTTCCCAGCACGCCGCCACAGTGATTAAGTATGATGTTAACCGATGGAAAATCCCGCGCCAACGCGGTCAGCCTGGGCAGTTGATGAAAAAAGAGCCACGCGTCAAACGATAAGCCAAAGCGGCCCAGTTGTGCGAATCCCCGGCGAAAGGTCTTATCGTCGAGCAATCCCGGATGGGACGGGTAGGCGGGATTGAGCAGTTCAATGTCCTTATCCCATGCCAGCGGTTGCCGTATACCCTTGAAATAATTGCCGCCGGCGCCCATGTGCGATTCCAGTACAGGACGGACCCGCTCGCCCAGTGTCAGGTCAGCATATCCGACAATACCGGCACAGATACGCGGCACTTCAGGGGGCGCCTTGTCGCAGGCCAGGGCGATATCATGGGCAAACGCCGTCTCGCCGATAGCCTTGAACGCTTCAGATCCGTGTTCCCGCAGCATCGAACGCGCCTGCACATAGACCGTTGCCCGGACATCATGCCCACTGCATATATCGGTGAGCATGTCATTTAGCAAATAGCGAATGCCGGGCCTGTCGTACAGGTGGTGGTGCGCATCGATAATCAACTGGTCCGGATCGAGTGCGAGCTCGCGGGTGCCAGGCAACCGGCAGGCGTCACCATGGGGCTGATCCTGACCATTCACGGCTGGACTCCGGCCTCGCCTGGGACCGGGCGCTCCAGCTCGGGCGCCCGGCTTTGCGGAAGACCGATTTCAAAGCAATTGAGCGTGATCGAAACCAGACAGTAATAGCCAAGTATCGCAACGAGCTCTACCAGGCCACGTTCTCCCAGCACCTGAAGACCCTCGGTGTAATGCGTCGACGATAGCTGGCCGCAAGAGAGCACCTCGCGTGAAATCGCATAGACGGTTTTTTCTTTCACCTCGCTAAACGCCGGTGCACGATGATCGGCAATGGCATCAATAGCGGCAGGGTCCAGTCCCGCCTGCAAGGCCAGTTTCTTGTGCGCGGTCCATTCGTGATGGGACGTCCAGTGGCGGGCGCAAACCAGTATGGCCAGCTCAATCAATCTGGGCGTCAATGTCGTGTCAAAACGCAACAAGGCGCCCAGATCCTGGGCGCGCCGCGCCAGTTCGGGGTTGCGAAGCCAGGCGATCATCGGAGCGGGAACTTTGCCCCGGGGTCCTGCTCGCGCGGCCTCGCAGGCAGCAGCCTGCTCTGCAGACATTTCAGACGGATCCAGCATGGGAAGACGTTGCATACAGTTCTCCTGAGCATTCTAAGTGGTTGGACGCGCTGCTGTCATGCCACCATCGACGACCAGTTGCGTCGCAGTGATATATCGCGCTTCGTCGCTGGCAAGAAACAGCACGGCATGGGCCACATCCCAGGCGTCTCCCATCCGGCCCACAGGAACGCTGGCGTGGCGTTTTTCAATAAATGATCCAGCATCTTGTATGCCCAGTTGTGTAACCAGCCGGTTAGAGACCAGGGGCGTGTCCATCACGCCTGGAACGACGGTATTGACACGAATTCCTTTGCGCGAATAAGCGATCGCTACAGCGCGACTAAAGGAAAGCACGCCCCCCTTGGACGCAGCATACGCCACGCTCACCCTTCCTTGATCCTGAAAACTCATGCAGCCGATGCTCGACAAGTTCACGATTGCCCCTCCCCTTGCTTCAGAATTGAATTGCCGTTCCATGACAGGTAAAACGTGCTTGCATCCAAGAAACGCCGTTTTCAAGTTCAGTTCCATCTGTGCATCCCACGCCTGCTCTGGCATCGAAACCGGGTCGCCCGGTGCGCTTCCCCCCACATTGTTGACCAGCACATCGATGCGCCCGAACCGATCCAGGCATGCACTGACGGCCGATTGCACTTGCTCGCTGTCGGTCATATCGCAGGTTTGCCAGACCCAGTTTTCATGTCCTTCTTCCAGCATGGCGGCATTTGTGCCTTGCAGTGCACTGTCGTCCCTGTCCACGCCAAATACATGGGCCCCCTGGCGGGCCATCAACACTGCCGTCGCCTTGCCATTTCCCCATCCCTGCCCGGCTGCTCCGGCGCCCGTCACGAATACCACTTTTCCTGTCATATCAAGCATCGCTGCTCCTTTCATGCTTAGTGAACCGTTATTGACGTTACGCAATGAGCCCGACTTCGCTCGCCTTTATATGCAACGCGACGTAATGGGAATAAATACGCGCGTGTGCAAGGCCGCCGCCCATGAACCACAGCCCCTGCTGTGGCGTTGGTCGAAACATATTGCTCAACTCGCCATCCTCGGCCAACCCCCAAACCAGCCCGATCTTGTCGGCGATATCCTCGCCCAGTAACTCGCGCACGACCTCGTTCTGGTTCTGGTAGCCTGTGGCCGTCACAAGCAGATCGGCCTTGTAAATGCGCCCGTCCTTCATCTGCAAGCCCGTTTCGACAAAGCGCTCGATGTCTTCGTACTGGATCAGCCCGACCTGGCCATCGATGATCAGTTCCGAGCAGCCGCAATTGAGGTAGTAGCCCCCGAAGCGGCGACGCAGTTTCATTTGGTGTCCGGTGTTATCTTCCCCTATATCCAGCTTCATGCCCTTGGCTCGAAGGCCTGCGATAAGATCCTTATCCATTTCCAGCATTTTTTCGACAGCCAACTGGTAGCCGCGCACCAATAAAGGATAGGTGCTGGCCGTGGCAATCAGATCGCAGTCCTCCAACGGCAGACCTTCGTTGTAGTAAAGAGAATGATTGATCCCGGCAGCCTCGACACTTGCCACCGTAATGGAGCCACGCTGTATCAGCGAGACATTTGCGCCGTGAGCGTGCAGATCCTGCGCAATATCATGGCCACTTGTACCAACGCCCAGCACCAGCGCCGACTTGCCTTTCCAGGCGGAACCGTCGCGGTAGTCGTGCGTATGCAGGATCTGCCCTGCGAAATCGTCAAGGCCAGGGGCACGCGCCGGCTTGGGTTTTCCCACGATGCCATTTGCGAAAACAACATGGCGGGGATGCAGGCGCCGCTCGGGATGCCCGCGCCGTTGAACGCGCGCCGACCAATGTCCTGCTGCCTCGTCGTAACTGGCGCCCTTGAACTCGGTATCCGTCCAGACGTTGCACTCCATGGCCCAGGCATACGTTTCGAGCCAATTGCCAAGCATATCCTTGGGAAGATAGAGCGGCCAACTGGGCGGGAAAGGCATATAAGGCAAATGGTTAAGGGGAACACGATTGTGAAGGGCCAGTGAGTGGTATCGGTTGCGCCACACATCCCCGACACGCGCCAGTTTTTCTACCACCAGAGTATCGACACCCTGCAGGCGCAGCCGCGCCGCAAGGCTGAGTCCTGCCTGGCCGGCGCCAACGATCAACACCGCAGGCTCCCTATCTTCGAACGCCCGCTCCCGTTGCCGCCTTTCTGTCCAGTTCTCGCCGCCAAAGGCGCGCGAGTATGCCTGCCCGCTGGGACGACGCCCATTGATGGGCTCTTCATGCCCCTTCAGTTCGTCAAGAGAGGTCATGAGCACCCATGCCCGGTCCGGTTGATCCGCCAGTATTCTGACGATGCCGTGGCCGCGACCGGCCCGGCTTTCAAACCCGAAGATCGCCTCTATGACATCGACGCCTGTCCGGGTGACACGGCGCGGTGGCGTGCGGCTTGAGTCCAGCGCAAACATGCTGGTTTGCGCGCTCGCCTGGGCATCAAGCAGGCCCTGAACAATCTGCTGAGCGCCGACATAGGGCGTAATGTTCCAGGTGAAGGCCAGCAGGTCCCGCCAATGACTATCCGCAGAAAAAATATCAAGAAGCTGCTCGCGATCTCCGGAACATAGCGAGGCCTCGAAACGCGATAGCCAATCCCGAACGATATCTGTATTTTCGATCAGCCGGGTTCGATCAAGGATCATGTCGTCTTGCATCTGTGCTCCTGTATAGTGGCGTCGACAGAGTCTGGAAAGGCCGGGTAGCAGGTTGGGTTCTTTTCTATCCAGGCTTGTCGTCGTCAGGAAATTCTAGTTGTGAAGGCGACCCGGAAATAGTGATGTTCCCGGTAAACAATCTTGCTCCATACGCAAAGGCCAGGGAAGGACACAGCAAATGCGACAGCTTTCCTGATTATGCAAAACACATTTTCAGTTTCGTGCCATATACAACATGAATCCAATCCCTAGAATGATGCTATGACATGACATGCCAGTAACACACCAAAGGAGACAATATAATGAAAATGGATAGACGGACATTTTTGAAAACAGCCGGCGCGCTCCCGGTGATTGGACTGGGCACCACAGCATATGCAGAGCAATATCCTTCCCGGCCTATAAAAATTGTTGTGCCGGCATCGGCAGCCACCTCCATTGATGTAGCTGCGAGATTTTTCACCGAACCCCTGTCACGCAAGCTCAAGACTCCCGTTGTGGTCGAAAACAAGCCAGGCACGGGCGGACTGATCGCCTATGCCAGCACTGCCAAAACCCAACCGGATGGCTATACCCTCATGCTTGCGGGAATTCCGATGTACCTGTTGCCACTGTTGTCGACGGGGACTGCCCAATTCGACGCCAGGGCGGACTTTACACCAGTTACGCGGGTCGCCAGGGTGTCCTTGGGTGTTGTCGTGGCGCCAGACTCGCCGTACCGGACGCTGGATGATCTGATCCAGGCAATGAAAAAAAGGCCAAATGAACTGACCTATTCCTCCCAGGGAATTGGCAGCACGGCGCATCTTTGTTCGGTGCTGTTCACACACATGAGCCATACCAAGGCGCAACACGTACCCTACAAATCCACCACCACCGCTACCACAGACGTAGCAGCAGGACGAATCACATTTACGACTCAAACGGCACCTGCATTGCTAGGCTTGATTCAGAGTGGCAAATTACGGCTGTTGGCAGTGACGGGAGAAGAACGCTGGGAGCCATTCCCCGACGTGCCTACCGTGCAAGAGGCAGGTGTCCCCGATTTCGAACTATCGTCCTGGCTGGACTTCGTCGCTCCAAAAGGAACACCTGAACCAGTTCTCCAATTGCTTACGGACCAATTCAGCCAAATTGCGAACTCTTCAGAGTACAAAACATTCTGCAAGCAACAGATTATTTTTCCTGATGTCGTGGGCTACCAGGAGCTTGCCCGGCAGATGCCTGATGAAGCAGCCAAATGGAAACGGATCGTTGATCTGTCCAAATCCAGCTGACGCATTTGCATCGCTATGCGCATTTGGACTGCAACGTAGCCGGCACTTCTGCTGCTTCTGTACTAGCCCTTTCTTTGAACACCAATGGCACCACACTCAGCACCCCAAGCACTGCCAGCCCCGCTCCTACCCACAGCGGGGCGCGCATGCCAAAGTCCAGGCTGATGCCCAACCCACCCAGCGCGGAGCCCGCAAACAAGCCAATATTAATGACGGATGCATGTACGGTATTGACAAGCGGACTTGCGTTCGCCGTCTTGATCACGCGTGCCACCATGGCCGGGTTCAAGGCAACGCCGGTCAGTCCGATCAATATCAAGGCGCCCAGAGCGACAGGCTGTAGTTGCCCGAAAAGCGCGAATGCAATGAGCGCTGCTGTCAGGACGATCTGTCCCCAGAACAGGACCTGCATGGTGTGACGATCGGCAAGTCGCCCCACAATAAAATTGCCAATGACGGTTGCCGCGCCATACAGCATGAGCAACAAGGGAATGGTTGAAGCGTCATAGCCACTCACGTTGAGCAAAATAGGGGAAAAATAGCTGAATGCGGCAAAGGTCGCGCCAATGATCAGGGCGCTGGTGCCGTATGCGGCCCACAGGCGGCCGTTATTTAGCGAAACCAATTCTGCCTGCGCACTGGTGCGTTGTTCAATCCGCGAGGCCGGCAGCGTAACGGCAAGCAGGACACCCGATGCTGCCGTCATTGCGGCCACCAGCCAGAATACGAAGCGCCAGCCCAACGCCTGTTCCAGCGCAGTGGCTGCCGGCACGCCGAACACGGTTGCAAACATCAGGCCGCTGATAACGATGGCGGCCGAGCGGGCCACCTTGCCGGGTGCCACCATTTGGGCGCAAATGGCCAGCGCCAGGCCGAAACACGCCGATGCAGCAACGCCGCACAATATGCGCCCAACGACCATAATTTCATATGTGGTTGCCGCAGCCGCTACCGACTGCCCAATCGTATAGACCCCGATAAGCACAAGCAGTGCACGCTTGCGCGGCACGTTCAGCAGGGCCAGCATCAAAACAGGCCCGCCAATGACCATGCCCGCCGCGTAATAGGAAATCAGATAGCCAACTTCAGGAACCGAGACATTCAGCGCCTGGGCCAGCGAAGGCATCATGCCCGCCACCATGAACTCGGAAGTGGTCAGGGCAAAAACAGCCAGCGCCAGGAAGTAGACAATCACAGGCATGGTTTGTTGCTCTTGACTCTTAGACATTTGCGCCGCCATCAATCAGCAGGCTGGCGCCGGTAATCGAGCGTGCCGCATCGCTGGCCAGATACACAGCCATGGCAGCGATCTCTTGCGGCGTGTTGAAACTGGGAATGGCGCGCAGGCTGCGTTGACCGTCGGCATGCTCGCCATTGGCCGGATTCATGTCGGTGTCGGTCGAGCCCGGCTGGATAATATTGACCGTAATACCGCGCGGCCCCAGGTCGCGCGCGGCGCCTTTGGTCAGCCCCCACACTGCTGCCTTGCTCATGGCGTATAGCGACATATCCGGGCTGGGTACCCGTTCGGCCAGGTTGCTGCCGATATTGATAATGCGTCCGCCCTCGGTCATGACCTGCGCGGCGCGTTGAATGGCGGCAAAGACTGCGCGGGCATTCACACCCATCTGACGTTCGTAATCGTCCAGCGTGAATTCCCCGGTTGGCTTCAGTTCAAAGATCCCCGCGTTATTCACCAGAATATCCAGCTTGCCGAAATGCTCAAAGACCGTAGAAACGGCCTCTTGCACTGCAACGGGGTCAAGGCTGTCCACTTGCAAGGCCAGTGTTACGGGCGCGGCTGGCGACGCCTCGCCCGATGTATTTTTCAGTGCTTCAATGTCCGCGACCAGTTTTTGCGCCGCCTCGCTCGAACTTGAATAAGTGAAGGCAACGTTCGCGCCCTCTTTTGCCAGGTGACGCACAATGGCTGCGCCAATACCACGGGAGCCGCCAGTGACCAGCGCTGTTTTTCCTGCAAGCTGCAACATATCAATTTCCTTTCTTTAATGATCGTTATATAATCCTAAATTGAATTGATGCACGTCGTCAACATATTTTTTGAGTAATCGTTATATAATTTAATTATGGTAACCAGAGGCCGACCTCGCTCCTTCGACAGAGACGCTGTTCTACGCGCCGCCATGCAGCTGTTTCAGGCTCACGGCTACGAAGGTACGTCCATGGCCGATCTGACTGCGGCCATGGGTATTCCTGCGCCCAGCCTGTACAACGCATTCGGCAACAAGGAAGGATTATTTAAGGAAACGGTGGAGTACTACGTCACACATGACGGCAGCGCGACCGCCCGTGCCCTGCGCGAGCAGCCAACAGCACGCAAGGCAATTGAAATAATGCTGCATGAGGCGCTGGGGCCAGTTGCAAACACGAACAAAACCCACGGCTGCCTGGTGGTGCTGGGTGCCACCAATTGTGCCGAGGAACACCGCGAGGTTGATGATTTTCTGAAGGGATTGCGCCAGGGCAACTACGAAGCCGTCCACCAGCGCCTGCGCAAGGCCCAGGCAGAAAAAGAATTATCGGACACCGTGGACACGGCTGCGCTGGCAAGTTTTTATGCCACGCTGATGAACGGCCTTGCCATACAGATACGGGACGGCGTGCCGCGCGCGGTACTGGAAAAAGTGGTGGAAACAGCCATGGCGGCCTGGCCTGATCAGACTGGCTGATTACTGGCTAGCCCGCTGGCTTTCCTCCCTATTGCGGCAAATCAATATCCTGCATCACATATGACAATGTCTTGCCATGAGCATCCATTGCAAGTGAAATCGTCACTCCGCCTCCCAATGCATTTTCGATCACAAAGTTAAGCGCTCTCAGTTTTGGCAGTTCATATCGTGTCACCGGCCCCCCCGCAAGATGCTGATATGCCTGCATAACGCGTTCGACCGTCAAATCGCGACGCAATCTCTCCCATCCCGTCGCGTCATACGCAATAACCGAGACATTCGATGTATTGCCCTTGTCGCCGGCACGCGAATGCCCCAGCTCATAGACTTTGGTCATGTTGGTCCTCCGTTCATGACAATTTCCGGGCGAACATGCTCGCGCGGCAGCAGCAAAGATTTAACCCCAATCACCTGGCGCACAGCATTGGTGCCTCCTCCACCGCCTGCAGGTCCGTTCACATTTAACGTCCTTACTTCAAAACCCACGGCCTCGGCTGCCTTGCGATCCTGGCTGCGCGCAGCAACACGCAAACGGACTTCGTAAGGCTCTGGCCGGTCGGGCTGCTCGCCATGCAGGCTGGATACGCCGATGTAATCGACGCGGATTTCTGGATAGGTGAAGCCTCGCAAGGCAAGGCGCTCACGCACGATTTGTTCCGACATGCGCGCCCGAGCCAATGCATGCGGTCCTGCATAGCCGACCTCGCCTTCACCGATCCAGCCGTCGTGATAGCCAACCACCACTTTGTAGCTCGGGGTACGTGGACGGCCGCGTGCGCCCGTCATCTGCACACGATTTTCGGCCATCTGCACAAATTCAGCCTGGGTAATATCAAGAACGCAATCAGGCGTGATGTAGCTTGTCGGATCGTGCATTTCGTATAGGGCCTGCTCGGTGCAGGTGGCTACATCCAGTCGCCCTCCTGAACCATCCACTTTGCCGAACTGTACATTGCCGCTCACATCGATATCAGCATATGGAAATCCAATACGAGCCATATCCGGTACGAATTTGCGAGGCAAATCGGCAAAACACCCACCGGTCAGTTGAGCGGCGCACTCCATCAGATGTCCTGCGAACGTGCCGGCTGCAAGTCGCTCGTAATCGTCGTAAGACCAGTCCAGTCCATGCAGCATGCAGGCAAGAAAAAGGGACGGGTCGGCCACACGGCCAGTCACGACAATCTGCGCATTCCGCCTGAGCGCTTCACTGACGATATCGGCGCCCAAATAAGCGTTCGCCGCCGCCAGGTGCGGCAGCAGCGATTCCACCGGCTCACCGCTTTCCAGCAAAGGCAGTTGCGGATTGGCGCGAATGACTTCGGTCACATCATCGCCGACAATGGAGGCAACGCACGGTGCTTCCAGGCCCAAGGCTTGCGCCTGTTCCCCGACAACTCGGGCCGCTTGCAACGGGTTGGCGGCGCCCATATTGGTCACGATCCGTATCCCGCGCTGCATGCACTCGGGCAAAACCATGCGCATGCGATCCGCCAGATAGGGTGAGTACCCCGCCTGGGGATTCTTCAGGCGTGTCAATGTTTCACGAGCGATGGTCCGTTCAGCCAGGCATTCGAATACCAGATAATCGATGTCGCCATGCCGGGCCAATTCCAGTGCTGGCTCGAAGCGGTCATCGGAAAAGCCCGAACCGGCAGCGACACGAATGCTATTTTTGGTCATGCAATTACTCCAATTAATCCGATTATTCCGGTTTAATACCTGCGGCCTTGATGATTCTGGCCCATTTTTCGGTTTCAGAAGCCTGAAACTGCGAGAGGACCTCACCATCGCCAAACGCCACTTCAGTGCCGGTTTTCTCCGTCAGTTGCTTCAGCTCCTGTGAATTCATCGCCTTGCCGAGCAATCGGCTTAACTGCGCCGTGATGTCAGGCGGGGCGTTGCGCGGCAAATACACGGCCGTCCAGTAAGACATTTCGTACCCCTTTACGCCGGCCTCTTGCATCGTCGGCACCTCAGGCAGGATATCCAATCGCCGCTGACTGCTGACAGCCAGGCCGCGCAGCTTGCCGCTCTTGATCAGGTTGACCGCCGAAGAAGTATCGACAAACATCACCTGCAGCAGGCCGCCCATCAAATCATTGAGCGCGTTTGGATTACTTTTGTAGGGAACGTGGACCAGATCCACGCCGGCAATCTGCCTGTACAACTCGGCCGAAACACGAGACGAGGAGCTGCCGCTGCCAAAATTTAACCGGCCAGGTTCTTTCTTGGCCTGTTCGGTAAAGTCTGCGACCGTGGTAGCGGCAAACTCCGGCTTTGTGACCATCACCAAATAACCCTTGCGCAGCAAGGCTACCGGCGTGAAATCCTTAACCGGGTCGTAAGGCACGTTCTTGTATAAATGCTCAGCGGCGGCATGCGTGCTGTTGGTGGTTAACAGCATTGTGTATCCGTCAGGTTTTGCATTCGCTACATCTTGCGCAGCAATGAAACCGTTGCCACCCGGTCGGTTTTCGACCACGACCGTGATTTTATCTGCCTGCCCCATTGCCTGTGCCAGTGCTCGCGCAACCTGATCGGTGCCACTGCCGGCGCCAAACGGCACCACCATTCTGATCGGCTTGGAAGGATAAGACTGTGCAACAGCCGTTTGGGCCATGGCGACGTACAGCGCTGCGCACAAATAGAAAATCGATTTCATCAGGTCTCCTCGGATAGGTGGCAGATATGCAAATGCGAAAAATCGCCAGGCTCTGCCTTCTTTGTCATTACTTGTGCGGATAGTGTAGATAGGGCACACTGATATCGGAAGTGAATTTATCTTATCAATTTGATGTTAATAAATTATCAATAGGCAGGAGCACACGATGCGCTCGACATTGACTGTCCACGAATTGGAAGCATTTTTGTTGCTTGCGGAAACCTGCAATTTCCATCGGGCAGCCGAACGTTTCCATGTATCACAACCGGCATTCAGCCGTATCATTCAATCTGCCGAGCAAAAGCTGGAAACGCGCCTGTTCGACCGCAATACCCGCCAAGTGGGGTTGACCCGCGCCGGGGAAGAACTATTGCCGATCGCTCGCCGCATTGTTGCCGAATTCCACGATTCATTGAGCGATCTGTCTGAATTCGTAGCCGGCCGAAAGGGCCTGATTACGATCGCCTGCCTGCCATCGGCTGCTGCGCTATTGCCTGAAACCATGTTCAAATTCGAACAATCACATCCACGGGTAACCATTTCATTGGTACCACTGTCCAACGAGTTCGTTCGGGATATGGTCTCTGATGGGCGAGCAGACTTTGGCATATCGGTTGCCCCGGGCCCACAAGGACAAGTAGCCTTCGAACCCTTTACACGAGACGATTTCGTGCTGATCTGCAGCCGCAATGATCCCCTGGCAAAGCGCCGGCAGGTCGATTGGAATGTACTGGCAGACCGCCCCATCGTAGCCAGTGGCTCGGCAAGCAGTATTCGACCCATCGTAGATCGGGTATATGCCGACCTTGGTTTGTCTATCGTACCCAAGTACGAGGCAACGAATATTTCGGTGGTCGGCGCAATGGTGTCGGCCGGGCTGGGCGTCGCACCCATTCCTCGTTTGGCATTGCGGTTGATGGATATTAGGGGGCTGGCGGTACTCAAGCTGGGCCGGCCCGTAGTGCATCGGGACATTGGAATATTGACGCGTAACGGGCGCTCGCTATCGGCCGCCGCTACCAAGTTTCTGCATACTCTGAGAATGCAATGAAGGGCACGCGTTCGTAACCTGCGCCCGGCCCGACCATCTGACCCTGCGATCTGCATCAAAAAATTGACAATCTCCCAAAATAGCCACATATTCACCGCATGAATTACGGTGAATATATCTGGCAATCTCTGCAATGGCCTGACTGGCAATATGATCTGGCTACCCTGACAGAACCTTTAGCAGCCGTCAGTCACGCACAGGGCATGCTGCTGGGCCGCCTGGCAGATATAGGCATGCCCCTTCGCGACCAGGCAAGCCACCGGCCCCATGCAAGTGATTTCCGGTCCCATTGGCCGTGAAAAAATCCACTACGAAGCCCCGCCCGCAACCCGACTACCTGTTGAAGTTGCTCGTTTTCTGAACTGGCTGAACAGCGGCAACCCCCATGAACCCGCGCTGCTGCGCGCCGGGCTGGGTCATTTATGGTTCGTCACTTTACATCCGTTTGACGATGGCAATGGCCGAATTGCCCGTGCTATAGGCGATCTGCTGCTGGCGCGTGCTGACCGAAGTCCACAGCGGTTCTACAGCCTGTCGGCACAGATTCAACGCGAACGCAAAGCCTATTACGATATTCTGGAACGCACGCAAAAAGGCGACTTGAATGTCACCGGATGGCTGCGATGGTTCCTGGCGGCCCTGCTCAAATCGGTCGAGCAGGCGCAGAGCACGCTGGATCAGGTATTGTTCAAGGCAAGATTCTGGCAACATGCAGCGAACGTTCCAATGAACGAGCGCCAGATCAAAGTGCTCAACCGGCTGCTTGATGGGTTTGAAGGAAAACTGACGACAAGCAAATGGGCAGCCCTGGCAAAATGCTCGCAGGACACAGCGCTTCGGGACATCACAGAGCTATTGCAGTATCGGATACTAAAAAAGTCTTCTGCGGGCGGACGAAGCACAAGCTACGTCCTCTCCCACCGCAACTGACCATCTGTCCGGGGCACGTTTGATGACGCGTCAGCCTTATCAATATTGAAATACCAGACGGCCATTGCCCGCTTTTCTGCCCGTTTCACTACCCGCATCCTTATCCTGTTATCCGGCAGTGGAATCACAGGGCCGGGCTCCCGGCGGCACTTGCCGCACCCGTCCCAGAAACGCCCATTGATACCGTGCCACTTCGCTTCCCTGAGCAAGCGCCCGGCCGATCCATTGTCCGGCCTCACAACGATCGGATTTAACGGCGTCTCCATATAGCGTTGGTCCCACCAACAGCGCCATGCCAAGCATTTCCTGTGCGCCCAGGTGGTCGGCCGCTCCTGCGGATCGCAACAACCTCAGCATTTGCTCATAATGGCCTGCCGTCTGGGCTTCAAGCGCCAGCTGAAACGTCTGCCCGGGCGAGATCATTCCAGTGGCCAGCGCCGATGTTGACGCTCCAGACATCGCGACCGCAAGCATTAGCATAGCCCAGTCTTTGCGAAATACTGAGACAGGATTTCCAGATTCGTCTTGTGAATGTATTGAAGCCATATCAATCTCCCGTTGGTTTATACGAGAGTCATTCTGGCGTATGAAGGAATCCATGGAAAGACGGATTATCCGTAGAAAGCTTCAGGCAAATCCTGAGGACGGCTTCAACACGTTATTGTCCCAGGATCTTGAAATTTTATGTCTGTACTTCACAGATGAAATAAATTCGCTGACCCGCCGCGTCTACCCTGAAAACACGCGGCAGGCCCAGATTATGCTAACGAGCGACCCCGAAGTTCATCCGCTGCACCGGGCTGCTTTAACCCCAGATTTTCCCGTAACGTTCGCCCTTCGTACTCGGTGCGAAACAGGCCGCGCCGGCGCAGTTCCGGCAGAACATCTGCAATAAAATCATCAAGCCCACCCGGCAGCCATGGAGACATGATATTAAAGCCATCGGCTCCGCCCTCTTCAAACCATTGCTGCAACTGGTCGGCGATTTGCGTGGGTGTTCCCACGACCTGCTGGTGCCCACGGGCGCCGGAGATGCGCAGATAAAGTTGCCGGATTGTCAGGTTGTCGCGCTGCGCCAGGTCGGCCAGCAACTGCTGACGGCTTTTGCCGCCGTTGGTGACCGGCAATTCGGGAAGCGGACCATCCACCGGGTAACCCGACAGGTCCGCGCCGATCATATTGGACAATAGCGAAACGCCCACGATCGGGTCGATCAGGCTTTGAAGCCGTTCGAATTTTTCCTCGGCTTCAGCCACGGTGCGCCCGACAACAGGAAAGATACCCGGCATAATCTTCACATCATCCGGCTCCCTGCCGTAGCGCTGCGCACGATCCTTGATATCTGCGTAGAAGGACCTGGCCTCGTCAAACGTCTGATGCGCTACAAAAATAACCTCGGCTGTGCGACCGGCCAGCTCGCGACCGGCTTCGGACGCACCCGCCTGGACCACCACGGGACGGCCCTGCGGCGAACGGGCAACGTTCAGCGGCCCTCGTACCGAAAAATGCTTGCCCTTATGATTCAGTATCCGCAGTTTTTCCGTGTCATAGAAAATGCCCGATGCCTTGTCACGCAACAGCGCATTTTCACCCCAGCTTTCCCACAACCCCACCACTACGTCGTGAAATTCCGCCGCACGCTCATAGCGCTCATCATGAGCGGGGTGTCGCTCAAAATTGAAGTTCTGCGCCTCGGCTTCGCTGCTGGAGGTCACCAGATTCCAGCCGGCGCGCCCGCCGCTGATCAGGTCCAGTGTGGCGAACTTGCGCGCAAGGTTATAAGGCTCATTAAAGGTGCTGGATGCGGTAGCGATCAATCCGATGCGCTCGGTCAGCGCGGCCAGGGCCGGCAAAACGGTCAGCGGCTCCAGTTGGTCGGCCCGGGCGGTACGGGCCAGGAAAGGCAGATGTGAGCTGCGTACCCCCACCGAATCAGCAAAGAAAATGGCATCGAATTTGGCCGCTTCAGCGCGCCGGGCAAGATCGGCATAGTGCGCGAAATTGGTTCCTGCATCGGCCTGCGCCTCGGGGTGTCGCCAGGCGGCAATGTGGTGGCCGGTCTGCATCAGGAATGCGCCTAGCTTGATCTGTTTCAGGGGTTTACCCATGGGATTGACTCATAAAAAAAGAAAAGGAATTACCAGGCCATGCCCAAGTCTGCCAGCGAGCGCGGATAAGGACGGGAAGAAACGGAGCGTTGCGGGCTGTCAATCTGGTTCGGGTCAAGATCCAGGAAATCGCTCAACACATCGTCCCGCAACTGGATAAAGTGTGGATCACTGCGATTGCGCTGGCGCGGCAGGTCAACCTGCACTGTGCGCCGGATGCGTCCGGGGTGCGGCTGCATCACCACGACCTTATCGCCAAGGAATACGGCTTCATCCACATCATGCGTGACCAGCAACATGGTAATTTGCTCTTTCTGCCAGATGTGTTGCAGTTCAACCTGCAGCTTCGACCTGGTCAATGCATCCAGGGCGCCAAAAGGCTCGTCCAGCAGCAGGATGCGCGGACGGTTGACCAATCCGCGCGCTATGGCCACGCGCTGCGCCATCCCCCCGGATATCTGGTGTGGATAAGATTTTTCAAATCCTTCCAGCCCGACCAGGGCGATATGCTCGGCAATCAGGTCGCGCTTTTGCGCCGCGTTAAACGGCGCGTTGCGCAGTGCCACGCCCACGTTCTGCTCTACCGTGAGCCAGGGGAATAGCCGGTGGTCCTGAAAAACGATGCCGCGCTCGCGACTGGTGCCGGCAATCGGCTGCCCCCCGGCCAATATTTGCCCTTCAAAGGCGTTGTCCAGTCCCAGGACCAGTCGCAACAGCGTAGACTTGCCGCAACCGCTGGCGCCCACGATACTGATGAACTGGCCCGCCGGCACAGTCAGGTTGATGTTGTCCAGCACCTGCAGCACCCCACCGCTGGCTTGCTGGCTTGCATACCGCTTACCCAGTCCGATGATTTCCAGATCATTGGATACCAACCGGGGATCGACATGCCCGGATGAAGACTGCGCCACTGTCGCAGGGCCACCGGTCGCAGTGACCGTATCGTCGCCGCGCCGCCTGAATTGATATTGCGCCATAGATAAAGTTCCTTGTATTGCTGTATCTGGCAGGTTGTTGATCTGCAGAAAATTAAAGTTGACCGCGACCGCGTGCGATCCGGCGTTCGACCACGCGGGCCAGCGCATTCATCAGCCAGCCCACCAGACCGATGACCACCATCCCGAAGATCACCAGATCCATCCGGAAATGCTCGCTGCCTTCGATCAGCGTATTGCCAATTCCCTGCCCGGCTACGAGCAGGTATTCGGCACCGATCGTGGCCAGCCAGGAATAGATCAGCGCCAGGTAAATACCCGTGAAGATCGCCGGCACAGCCGCAGGCAGAATGACCCGGCTGATCGTTTGCCAGCGTGTATACCCATAAACGCGGGCAACCTCCAGCAGGCTGGCAGGCGTGCTGCGAATGCCGTCGCAGGTGTTGACCACCACGGGAACCAGCGCCGCCAGCGACAGGAACACTACTTTGGCCACATCCCCCAGCCCGAACCACACCGAGATCAGTGGAATCCACGCGAACAGGGAAATTTGCTTGAAGGTATTGAAACTGGGGCCGACAATCCGATTAAATAGCGGCAGAAAACCCAGCAAACCACCCAGGATCAGTCCGCTGATCGTACCAATGGCAAAACCAGTCAATTCCCGGGCCAGGCTGGCGCCCAGCGCTACCCACACTTGTCCTGTGGAAAATTGCTCAATCGCCGTTTCCAGCACTTTGCCGGGCGAGACCAGCAAGGCCGAGTTAACCAGCCCGGACCGGGATGCCAGCCACCACAACGCGATCGCCGCCACCGGCAGCACCAGCCCACGCCAGCGATTGTCAGCGCGCACGCGCAGGGGCGCCGCCGTCTCGCTGGCAACAGCACTCGAAGAAGATACAGAGACGGCATTCATTGCAAACCTCCCGGGACATCAGAACGATGCCGGATCACGCGGGCTTCGGCATAATCGAGCAGCCTGTCGATGACATAGCCGATGGCTCCGACCACGATCACCGCTGCCATCACAAGGTCAAGCTGGAACAATTGGCGTCCATAGACGATCAGGTAGCCAAGTCCTTCGCTGGAGGCCACCAGTTCCACCACCACCAGCGACAGCCAGGCCTTGGTAAAACCCAATCGCAAGCCGGTGAACAAGGTCGTTGTCGCCAGCGGCAATATCACTTCGAACACTTCCTGACGGCGACTATAGCCATAAACCTGGGCCACTTCCCGCAGCGCCGGTGGCGCCTGGCGAAAGCCCTGCAAGGTATTGAGCGTGACCGGCACCAGCGCCGCCTTGGCGATCAGGATATATTTGAGCGGCTCACCAATACCAACCAGCAGCAATACAAAAGGGAGCCAGCCCAACACCGGAATCTGCACCAGCGCGTTAAAAGTCGGCAACAGGTACGCTTCGATCCGGCGCGACAGCCCCATGGCGCAGCCGAGCAACAGGCCCAGCAATGAGCCGGCAACAAAGCCCAGCAGCACCCGGCGCATGCTGGCCTCAACGTTCAGCCAAAGGTCGCCGTTGGCGAACAGATCGCCCAGCGTCTGCCATACGAACTCGGGTGGCGGCAACACTTGCGGTGAAATCCAGCCCTGACTGGCGCCTGTCTGCCAAAGCGCAAGCAGCGCGATCGGCAAGAGCCAGGGCAACAGACGCTCACCCACGCCCTGCAGAATCACGTAGCGACGACGGCCCAAGGCAGGTGCAAGATTTGCCGCGACAGCGTTGCGCGTGTCCAGCGAGGAGATTTGCGACATGGCCATCTCCCGGCTAGCCGCCACTGCCCGCGGCAGCTACCTGTGCCTGCGGCTTGGGCTGGCCCTTCACATCGAAACTTGTCCAACGATGTTCCAGCCCCTGCTTTTTGAGCGCATTTTGCAGAAAGCTCGGATCAAACCAGTCATCTACCGAGACTTCGCGACGGATCAACCGCAGCTTGAGCGCATCACTCACGACGGCTTTGTAGCGTCCGATGATAAAGTCATCGATCAGCGGCGAATTGCGTACCGCAAGTTGCTGGTTCTCAAATTCGGCCACATATGATTCGTAGGGTGTGCCGCTACGCGCCCACAGCTTGAACAGAGCATCGCGGTTTTTTTCGTCAGAGGCCCAGGCCGCCGCCCGTACAAAAACATCCACCACCCGCTGCACCGCCTCGGGGTGTTCGGTGGCAAATTCATCCCTTACGTGCAAATGCGCCTGCCGCGTGAATGACGGATCCTGTCCCTGGGTCGAGTAAACGATTTTGACCAACCCCTGATCGCGCAGCTTGAAAAACTCTTGCCCGCCAAAGGCCGCGTCCACACCCTTGGACGCCAGGGCGGCCTGCGCACTGCCGGTATCCAGATTGATACCCTTGATGTCGCGCTCCTTCAGGCCATGCGCGTTCAGCAGGTTATTAGCCACCAAGTGCCCGTTGGTGCCTCTAAAGATCGACACGCGCTTGCCTTTCAGGTCTTCGATCGACTTGATATCGGAGTCTGGCGGCGTCACTACATACAGATTATTGCGTGCACCGCTGACCAGCAGGATGCGGGTCTTCAGGCCATTGGCGCGACCCACCACAGAGGGCAGATCACCATGGTAGGCAAAATCGATCTGCTTGTTCGACAGGGCTTCATTCACCGCCGGGCCCGCCCCCTTGAAAAACAGCCATTCGACCTTGACGCCGTCCGGTTTGAAGGCCTCTTCCAGCCAGCCGTTGAGACGCGCCACCGACCCCGGCGAGCCTCCCCAGGAAATAGGATTGCCGCCACCCGCGGTGGCCACCCCGATACGTACAGTAGTAAGGGGCTCGGCATTCGCCGTTGCTGCAGCAAAGGTCACCGCCAGGCCAGCGGCCAGCATTGCCAACACGCGTCGGCGAAATATATTAAATTGCATCTGAATTATCCTGCATTGATCATTTGGTTTTCAACAAGCCGGGCGCATGCCTGCCGTCACCCGGGCAACAAGCGGCCGCGGGAACGACAGATGCCGGCAGCCTCGTCAGCTTTGCGACGAGCTCAATTTCTTTTCGATTGCAGTTCCTTTGAAGAACTGCGGATTTGCCTGAGTATAGAAACGATAGGGATTGTCAAAAACCAGCGCCTTGAAGTCAGCCGTGGTAATAACGCCCTGCTCGACCAGATCCCAGCTTTCAGCCAATGGTTCCGTGAGGTCAGGAACATCCCAGTGACCAATATCCGAAGACCAGATGGCATTGATTTTGGCATCCAGCGGATTGAGCTTGGCATTGAATGCGGACGCAACGGTTCGGTCGTCCGATTCAGAGCCAAAGTAAAAACTGTCTACCCACTGCGTCTTGATATCCTGCGGCGATTCAATGCCGGCCAGGGCGAAATCATCGATCTCGTCTTCGTTAGGGTCGCGGCTATGAGGTAGCGCCGAAATACCCACGCTGTCCAGCAGCAAGGTGCTTCTATCCAGCGTACGATCCTTGATCAGATCCTTGCCATAGCGCTGAAACAGGCTTTCGAGCAACGCCAGATCGGCATTGGCAGGGTTATAGTTCTGTACGGCAGTACGGTTGCGTTTCTCCCAGCGATCAAGCAAGTGCGTGAACACATGCGCGCCCCAGTCTGCACCGCCTTCGAGCAAGGCCACGCGCAGCCCTGGAAAACGCCTGGTTACCCCACCGAAAAACAGCGCTTTGGCAAACGCCTGGGAGCCGTCAGCAAAATGACCGATATGGTTATACATGTAATTGCTGATCGAATGACGGCCGGTCCAGCCCTGGCTGCCGTAATGCGTGGTCACCGGCACGCCCAGCTCAACCACTTTGGCCCAGAACGGGTCATAGTCATACTCGCTGTCAATCCCGTAGAAGTCGGTGTAATTGGCATACTTGGCAACATCAGGATGATCCGCTGCGGGGTACTTATCGGCCACGGCGGCAATCGGCCGTCGTACGCCGCCGGCGATATTGATCACTTTCAAGCCCAGCGTTTTGACGGCAAACTCCAGCTCTTCAATCCCCTCTTCGGGGGTATGTAGCGGAATGCCGGCCACGGGCGTCAACCGGTCGCTGTATTTGCGGTACTGATCAGCATGATAGTGATTGATGGCGCGATGCAGGGCCTGCCGATGCTGACCGGCACCCAGCGGCGCCAGCACATCGTTGGGAAAGAGTATCGAGTAATCTGCACCCTGCTCAGCCAGCCTCTCGGCCAACAGTTCCGGCAGGGTATACGTTGCCAGATCCAGCGTGTTGCGCGTCACACGCGCCCACCAGGGAGAACGCAACGTGCGGTGATACCGGCGTTCGGCCAGCGTTTGCTGATACCAGTCTTTGCCGTTGCTGCGCGTATTGAACCGCGAGCCCAGCACCTTGCGCAAGGCGTCGACCAGAGTGCCGCCGCCATACTGCTGGACATACTCTTCCAGTGCAGGCGTGTAGTCGTTGACGTGAACATCGGTGTCGATCACTGGGTAATCCAGCGTCGCCTTAACGGCGGTGGATCGTGAGGCTTGTGCAGCGGTAAGGCGATCGTTCATAAGAATCTCCTGGTTGAAGTACTGGGAATGACGCGATCACGCAAACTGCGCGGCACCGTGTCATGAAGCTCCATGAACGAAAAAGTATAGGGCAGACCAAAGATTACCTTAACGATAATTTTCGCCTTTATATATTCGCTTATTTTCTTTGTTATCTTCTCCCGAAAGCCAGTATTCGCGTGCCTCTTATAAACACAAACAATAATCGAAAGCGAGTTTCGTTATATCACATTTGAAATTTCAAAGCTCATTTCCGGCAGTGATATCGATACGTTAAAGATGTTGTTTGATTCGGCTGGCTTGTTGCATACCATGAACTTCTCAGTACGTCATGAAGCCCTGCCGATTGCGTTTATATATTGTTATCGTTATATCTATCTTACGGAGAACCCATGTCCATCCAGTCGATCAATGCACGCAACCAGTTCCGCGGAAAAATCGTAGAGATCATTGCCGGTCCGGTCGTATCTGAAGTTGACATCGAAACGCCTGCCGGACTGATCACCTCAGTCATCACCACGCGTTCCATCGAGCAGCTCGGACTGGCCATCGGCTCGGAGGTCATCGCCTTTGTCAAAGCCACCGACGTCGCAGTAGCCAAGTTATGATTGTGCTCGACAATGAAAAGGCACGCCAGTTGAGTACGTGCAGTCGATAGCTGGTATCTTTGCAAGCCTGCGTATGCCCCGCCAATATTCGCGCCGGAAGTCACAGAAATATTGCGGGGCGGGGCGGGGCGGGGTGAGGCAGGCCCGACCCCTGGTGAGATATACCGACGCTACCAGCAGCCTGGCTCGGGCAGCATCAAACCAGGTTCGTCGGTTCGCCCAGAAAGAACTGGTTGATATTATCAAACGCCGTTGCGAAATAACTTTCGTAATTATCTCGTTCTACATACCCCAGGTGCGGGGTACACAATACATTTGGCATAGCTAGCAGCGGCGAGGCGGTGGCCGGTTCCTCCTCATAAACGTCAACGGCAGCAAAGCCAGGGGCGCCGTCGGCCAGCGCATTCTGCAGCGCGCCGTTTTCAATCAGCTCTGCCCTGCTGGTATTGACAATCAAGGCGTGGGCGCCCATTCTGGCCAAATCGGCCTGTTTTACGATGCCCTGCGTCTCGTCATTAAGACGGATATGCAGGGAAACAATATCGCTTTGTGCAAAAAACTCTTCCCGCGACGGCGCAACTTCAAAACCGTCGGATCGGGCTTTATCCGTCGATCCCGATCTGCCCCATACCCAGACGTTCATGCCGAAGGCGCGACCATATCGCGCAACCTGCTCGCCAATTCTGCCATAGCTCCAAACGCCCAACCTGTGACCCTGTAGTTTCTGACCAAGGCTTCCCTGCCACAAGCCCTGTTTGAGGCGATTGGCCTCGGCCACGATATGCCGGCGGCTGGCCAGAATCAACGCCCAGGTAAGCTCTGCCGTCGCGGTGCCCGACCCGGCTCCCTGCGCCACGGCAATGCCCAGGCGCCGGCAGGCCTCAAGATCAATGTGCCCTGCCACCTTGCCTATTTGACTGATGAGCTTTAGCCGGGGCAATTGCCTTAGCACGTCTTCTGTCAACACCGTTCTTTCCCTGGTCAGCACCAGCGCATCGGCTTGCGCGAAGCGCCGCACCAGTTCATCCGGATCTTTGCAACTGTCATTGTAGACAGTCACTTCATGCGATTGCAGTTTCTTGAAACAGTCCAGATCACGAACGCAATTTTGGTAATCTTCAGGAATGACGATGTGCATAATAGGTCTATTGAATTTTCAGATTAAGTTTTTTGGCAATCCCGTCCCAGGTTTTCAGATCTTCGCTGATGACTTGATTGAACGCTTCCACGCTATTGCCGCCCGGCTCGATACCCATCGATTTAAATGTCTCTGCCACTCTGGTGTCGGCCAGCGCTTTCTTTACATGCTCATTCAGCTTGCTGATGATGGCCGGATCAGTCCCCGCCCGAGCCAGCAAGCCATACCAGGGATGAATTTCAAATCCGGGGAAACCTTGCTCAGCAATCGTGGGCACCTCTGGCACCAGCGGTGATCGCTTTGCCGTGGGTACGGCCAACGCCTTGATTTTATTGTCTTTCAATAAGGGCAAGGCAACCGTGGTATCCAGAAAAATGGCGTGGATCCTGCCCGATAGCAGGTCCTGGATAGCTGGCGCAGCGCCTTTATACGGCGTGTGTTCCAGTGCGATACCCGCCCGATCCTTGAACATCTCCATCGCCAGATGCCCAGACGATCCATTGCCCGAGGAGCCATAGAAATAAGCGGAAGGTTTGGCCTTGACCATGGCAATGAAGTCGCTCAAGGTGTTTACCGGCATTTTTACATTAACCACTAACAGATGCGAGATATAACCCACAACAGAGACGCCGGTAAAGTCAGTGGTCATATCAAATGGAAAATCAGACCGCAGCGCCGGAGTCGTTACGGCCTGGATAGAGGGAAAAGCCAGGGTATAACCATCGGCAGGCGCGTTGCGCACTTCACTAAGCGCAATGACACCTGTGCCGCCCGGCTTATTGATTACCACGATGGTCTGCCCCAGGTTCTCGCTCATGGGCCTGGAAATCGCCCGGGCCATCAAATCGGTCGGGCCGCCGGGCGCAAATGGCACCACGATCTTTATCGGTTTTTCGGGATAGCCTTCGGCCCCCGCCGTTGCAGCAAACGACCGTACTGCAAACGGCAGCCCGATCATTGCCGCCGCCCCTTGAATCAGAACGGCCCTGCGCTTGTCATTCACCTTCATTGTTGTCTCCTTATCATTGGCGTCTCGCTATTATTAAAGGATTCTACCTTTTGCCTGAGTGACAATGACAAGCACAATTCCACTGGATGGAATGCGCGGGCAATACAAATGAAATGGGGTATTGATACCTTCGGTGGCCATAACCGGCAGCACCAATTTCCAGCCAGGTCCTACTCTTTGCTTACGTCTTTGAAGGAGAGCGTTTCCTTCACGGCAAGATAGGAACTGTGCAACAACGATTTGGCGGCGTTTTCTGCAGCTGCACCATTGCCTGTGGAAATCTCTGCAACAACTGCGGCCCAATCGGAAGCTGACTGTTTTCTGCGCTTTTGTGTACGGAAACTAACCGCTTTCTCTCTAATTGCAAAGCGCCACAGCGCCTGGTCGCTCAACGCTTCATACATAGTATGAAGACGTTTTATACCACTTGCCGACATTAGAATCCGCTGCATGTGGACTGATATTTCCATGTAATCAACCGGCTGGGTTTTCGGGTCATTGGCTAACTTTTTCAATTGAGCAACGCCGTCCTGTAATTGCTCCAGAATATCCGGAGCATGTTTCTCCGCCACAAGACGCGCAGCCAATCCAAGCAATTGGGCACGAATAATAAAGATTTGCTCTATTTCGAGCGGGTCAAATGCAGTTACCCGCACACCATATCGCGGGATCCTTTCCGCCACACCATGTCGCTCAAGAATCGACATGGCTTCCCGTATGGTACTGCGGCTGACAGCAAACCGCTCCGCATAGGTCTCTTCCTTCATACGTTCGCCGGGCTCGATGACTCCTTCCTGGATGGCTTTCAAAAGCTGTTCTGCGACCTGTTCTGGCAATGTTTTTGCATGACGGCCGATCTGAATAGCTTCATTTTGAAAGTAGGCATCTTGATGTTTCATGCGATTCCTTTAAACAGTTTGTTCTATTTTAGCGACTATTCACTGACCGCGGCCATAAATTCCGATTAACATTTAATGTCGACAAAATACATAAAACAAGGTTAGTATTAATTCAATGGATTTATGCAAATTCTTATGGAGACGACAATGGCGCAAATTCAAGTCAAACCCGTGGGCTATTCACTAGGCGCCCAGGTAACCGGTGTGGATATCTCCCGGCCGCTGACCGAACAGCAGGTTCTTGACATCAAAGATGCATGGACTCGGCACCAGGTGCTGGTATTCCCCGATCAGGACCTGAACCCCGAATCACTTCTTACATTCAGTCGTAATTTTGGGGATTTGGACAATTTTTCCAGCCAGCCATTTAACCGGCATCCCGATTACGATGAGATATTCATGCTTTCGAACAAGCCTATCAATGGAAAAGTGCCTCCGGGCTCTACCGGAGGGCAAAACTGGCATACGGACCTGTCCTATACAATCAGGCCAGCCAAAGCGACACTTGTATATTGCATAGAAAAACCTTCCGTGGGTGGCGATACGATGTTCGCTAATATGTACGATGCCTACGAAACGTTATCCCCTGTTCTGCAACAATTCCTGGATGGCCTGGAAGCCGTCCATGACGTCAATCTAATTACCGCAAAGAGACCACCGGAGATCGTCGCAGAGTTTGCCCGACTGAACCCGCCGGTCATCCATCCTGCCATTCGTGCCCATCCGGAGTCCAATCGCAAAGCGCTATACGTGAACCCCCGGACCCGCAGATTTGTGGGCATGACAGAGCCCGAAAGTGCCCCCCTGATCAAGTACCTTTCCGAGCACGCCGTTTCTCCCAGGTTTGTCTACCGTCATCGTTGGTCGGTTCGAGATCTTGTTATGTGGGATAACCGCTGCCTGACTCATTTGGCGGTGGGTGATTTTGATCGTTCGGAGATCCGCCATATGCTGAGAACATCGACGATGGGTGACTATTATGGGCGCTACGAAGATGAAGCCACAGTGGCGGAAACAAAAAAAACTGAAGGAAGCAAGGATTTGGCCAAGGCGATATCGTTATTACATGATTGACGCAATACTGCCGGAGTTGGATGAGTTACTCCGGCACAGAACATCTACCTATGGCTGCCTGCATAATAAATTAATAGGGAATGCAAATGAAAACCTGTATTAACGCCATATTGAAGACTATGGCAATTAGCGCGTCTGTAATTGCAACTGTATTATCCCCGACCGCGGTTCTCGCCCAGAACCCCGTCCGCGTCATGGTTGGATTTCCGCCAGGAGGCGCAACAGACGTGATGGCGCGCGCGTTAGCAAATGAACTGTCAAAACGAATGAATCGGGAGTTTGTTGTTGAAAACAGACCCGGAGCAAGTGGAAATATAGCGGCATCTGCTGTAGCGCGCGCAACGCCTAACGGAGAATCCTTGCTGTTCGTGGCCAGTACGCACGCAACTAACCCATCCTTGTACTCCAACTTGAGTTTTGACGCAAAAGATGACTTCGCCACAATTGGTATGGTTGCCACTTCGCCCTACGTTCTGGTCGTCAATCCCAAGTTTTCCGTTAAATCGGTGGATGAGCTGACTGCGTATCTGAAGCAGCACCCGGGCGAAATAAATTTTGCTTCTGCCAGTGCCGGCACCGGTCAACATTTGGCGGGCGAAGTATATAAGAAAGATGCTGGTGTCAATATCCTTCATGTGCCCTACAAAGGAAGCTCAGCCGCACTTTCGGATTTAATTGCCGGACGAGTGGAAATGATGTTCGATAACGTAGCTGTGATGATGCCGCATATCAAAAGCGGCGCACTGCGTCCGCTGGCGGTAACGTCTCAGCAGCGTTTCAAGGAATTTCCTGACTTGCCTACCATGGCTGAAGAAGGATATGCCGATTTTAATGTTGTCAGCTGGTTTGCCTTACTGGCGCCCGCAAAAACGCCCGTTCAATATCTCGACGAATTGAACATCAAGGTCAATGAAGTGCTAAAGAGCGAATCGTTCGTCAAACAGTTGGCTGAGTTTGGCGCATCCCCCAAGCCATCGACCCGGGAGCAATCAAATGCTTTCATTGATGCAGAGATCGCACGCTGGCATAAAGTAATAAATGACCTGGGATTGAAAATCAACTAATAGTGTCATGCAGCCAGACCAGATGCTTAAACGGTCAGGCCGCTGGCCAGGCGGCCTGCATTGAACGCGAAGCAACGGGCCAGATCGGCACTTGCTCCCTCCTCAATCCAAATTTAAATTCAGGCTCTTGAGCACCTTTCCCCATTTATCCGACTCGGCCGCAACATACGCCGCCAATTCCTCTGGTGTGCTCACTGCCGGCTCTGCGCCCATAGCCATCAGGCGTTGACGCATGTCGTCCTGCAGCAAAATATGCGTGATTTTGTCGTTCAGCAATTGAACAATATCTGCCGGGGTCCCTGCAGGCGCGAAAAAACCATACCATGCGCTGGCGGCGTATCCAGGCACGCCCGACTCGCCAATGGTGGGCACATCCGGCAAAGCCTGGGAACGTTTGGGGTTGGCTACCGCAATGGCCCTGAGCTTACCTTCTTTAACATAGGGCAGTGCCGTGGCCATATCAAAAGTAAGCGAGATGCGCCCGGCCAGTAAATCGGGTATTGCCGGTGCCAATCCCTTGTAGGGAACGTGCTGAATGTCCACGCCAGCCATGGACTTGAGCAGTTCTCCGGCCAGATGCTGCGACGCGCCCATGCCCCCTGATCCATAACTGAGTTTGCCCGGGTGCTGTTTCGCATAATTGATCAACTCTTCGGTCGAATGAATGGGTAATGCCGAATTCACCACAAGCAGCAATGTACCGGTGGCGGCAAGCGTGATGGGTGCGAAATCCTTTTTAGGATCATAAGCCATTTTCCGATAGATGTAAGGGTTGCTGGCATTGGTGCCGATCGAGCCCATCAGCAGCGTATATCCGTCGGGCCTGCTGCGTGCAACCTCGGCGGCAGCGATATTGCCGCCCGCTCCGGTCTTGTTCTCGACAATCACGTTCCACGCCGGGTCTTTGGACAGTTGCTCGGCAACCAGCCGCGCCACGATATCTGTCAAGCCGCCCGCCCCAAAAGGCACAACAACACGTATGGGACGGTCTGGATAGTCTGCCGCCTGCGCCGGACCACTAATGACCAACAGACCCGGCAGGAATGTAAGTACGAACGCAATCGTTTTGCAAACGTGCCACAGGGTATTGATTCTAAAACGCATTATCTTCATGATTTGACTCCGTCTTTAATTATTATCAGATGTGCAACCGGCGCTTCATTTGCCGCAGCATTCTGGCCTGAACATTCACTGCATAGCATTGGGGAATCAATGGGTACCATCAAGAATCGCCCCATCAGCAACCAGGTTCTGACGCAAGCGCTGGATGTTGACAGCGCGAAAGTCCGGCCTTGCTGCTTGCGATTTATCGGCCAGCACAAGCGATGCCGCCGTGGCCACCGCCTGCCCCATCGCCATGCAGGGTCCCATTACGCGAACAGATCCATGTGCCGGGCGGTCTGCAGACAGGCATCGACCGGCAACCGCCAGATTGTCCAGCCCTTTGGGTAACAGGCATCCAAAGGGAATATCATAGGACCCGCCTCCTTCCACAGGAATACGCAATTGACCTATGCCATCCTGGTGGATGTCCACATGGTGGCTGCCTTTGCCGATCGCGTCTTGTCGCTTTCTCGCGGAAAGTACATCTTCCTGTGCAAGCACTTCATCGCAGACAATACGCCGCGTCTCTCGTATGCCGATGCGTTGCGCCAGCCCAGACAATACCGCATGCTCAAAGCCCGGCACCCGTTGACGCATGAAATTTGTACAGATCTCGATTTGCTTGCTTAAGGGCTCAAGCACAGCACTTAGATCACGGGTGCGGGTAGCATCAACATTGGCCACGCGTGTGGTGTTCAGACACACTTCCCGTTTTTGTGATGAAGTTGGTTGAATCATGATCAACGCCGTCGGATACAGCTCTCCGGCTTCTATTGCATTTGCCATAAGCGGACCATCCCCTTTCAGAAAGACAGTGGGGTGGCCTTGCTTTTTCACTTCCTGGGCGATTTCCTGATCACTGCGGCCACCGCGAATGGCATCGCTTTCTCCCAACGCAAAGTGCTCGGGTTCACGCACAAGAAAATCCAGTAATGCCGGTGTATCCACGTTAGCAAGGCGGAACATCAACGACAGAGGCTGGTATTGCCCCTTATCGCCACTCAGATAGGATGCCCCCGCCATGGCGGCGATATCTCCGTCTCCCGAAGCGTCAATAAACATGGCAGCAGTAATACGCGTGCGTCCCTGCTTGTTCAGAATATGCACAGATTGAACCTGAGCGTCCATATGCTCCACGTCATAAGCAAAGGTATGCAGCAACAGCCTGACTCCATGGCGACCAAGCAGGTTCGCTACCGCCAGCTTCATGATTTCAGGGTCATAGCAGACGTAGTGAATCAGACGCCAATCGTTCAGCGCGCCAATATACCCACCCAATCGACGACATTCCTCCAGCAATTCGGTGATAAAGCCGCCCACGACCCATTCACCGTGACCATTGAGTGCGCCATCAATAGCCATTCCCGTGAGCAACTCTCCTCCGGGCATGGCGCCGGACTCAACCAGGATCACATCCAGCCCCTTGCGGGCGGCGGTGACAGCGGCGGCGACGCCGGCCGCACCCGCGCCAACGATAAGCACATCGGTTTGCACAGCCTGTATTTCATCTGTTCGCATCACGCATCCTTTATGTTCATATAATGAAAAAATAGTTATATTTTTTATTAACTGATGGTGATAATTATGGATTTTTAACTGATAAATAAGAATACCATTTCAAACGTAATGTTCATATAATGGACTAATGAACGATGGCACTCAGGTCGTACAGCGCGTATTTGCCCTTATTCGGGCCATTTCCACCCGTCCCCATTCAGGATGGCGTCTGTCCGAGCTCGCCTCTTATTGCGGACTAAACCATTCCACCGCCCATCGGCTGTTAAATGGGCTGGTGCGTGAGGGCATGGTGATGCAAGACAGCAGCACGCGCCGCTATCGCCTGGGTCGGCTGGTGTTCGAATTGGGACTGGCAGTGCGGGACGAGTTTGATTGGCAGACGTTGTGCACGCCCATTCTCAGACGTGTGGCAGAGGCAACAGGCGATACGGCGTTTTTTAATCTGCGCAGCGGACATGAGTCCATCTGCATCGCACGCTGCGAAGGCTCCTATCCACTAAAGGCACTCACCGTTGAAGTGGGAGGACGGCGTCCGCTTTGCGTGTCTGCGGGCGGTGCAGCCATGCTGGCTCATATGGACGAGCCTGAAGTGGAAAAAATCATGCAAGCCAGTGCCCCTTATCTTAAGCGCTTCGGGCCGGACAGAATACACGCTATTGAGCGCCTGCTGCAGGAATCAAGGACGCTTGGCTATGGCTACAATAGCGAATTGATCATTCCCTCTGTGTGCGCCATTGGCGTAGCCATATGCAACCAGGCGGGAGAACCGATAGCCGCTATCAGCGTTGCCACCATCAAGAGCCGGCTGTCGGGATCGCGACGCCAGGAAGTGCTGAGTATCCTCAGACAGGAAACTCAGCTGGGCGACAATATTGAAGTGCGATAACGTCGCAACAAGGATTCACGCCGTCTCCGGGATACGAAGCCTGATCCGAACAGAGGTATCACAACCTCTCTTTGACCCAGTCCCTATCGCAGCTCAAACCCCAGATTATTCAACGCCTCTACCAGCCGGTGGCGCCCGGTCAGCGCTTCCGGTCCGCGAAGCCGGTTCAGGGAATGCAGATCCCACGGTCCGTTGTTCTTCATGCCCTGTGCCTTATAGAAGTCATCCATGGTCGCGTTATAACTTTGCGCCGCCGACTCCAGAGCAGAGGCATCATACTGCTCTTTGTGCAGTACCGCCGCCTGAGGAAGGCGTGGTTTGACCGCCGCCGGTTTAAGCGGGTCCGGATAGCCAATGCACATGCCGAAAGTCGCAAAGGCATAATCGGGCAAACCAAGCTCTTTTGCCACTTGCTCGGGCTGATTGCGCATCCCCCCGATATAGACCACGCCCAACCCCATTGATTCGGCTGCGACCGCAGCATTCTGTGCTGCCAGCGCCGAATCAATTGCGGCCACAAGGAACGCCTCCATATACGTCAGGCCATCATGCGCCACGCCGCGCTTGACGCCCAGCGCCTTCAGGCGCGACAGGTCGGCCACCCACACCAGAAACAACGGGCAGCGTCGTATGTGCTCCTGGTTGCCGGCCAGTTGCGCCAGCCGGTCCTTGCGTGCGGCATCCTGAACTGCGACCACGCTCCAGGTCTGCAAATTGGACGAGGTGGAGGCTGACTGCGCAGCCGCAACCAGCAACTCCAGGGCGCCTGGCTTGAGCGCCTCGTCGGTATAGGCGCGCACCGAGCGATGATTGAACAGCGTCTCGATGGTTGCATTGACTTCGTCTGGAATGAATGCAGCCTGCTGATAACGTGCCTGCACGAGATCTTGTGCAGCGTCGGCGGCCGACGCTTGAATTGAAGAATCTTTACTCATAGTTTGAATGCAACTCCTAATAGGGATGTCAGGCCACCTCACGATCACCGTGACGCTCATCATCAATATCGATATTGGCATAATGATAAACGCATCATCATTATTAAAGTAATAACGCCTTGGTCTTTAGATATTCGAGTCTCCATCCGACGCCGGCTTGCAACCTGTTTCAGCCGGCCGGTGCGCGGCTACGGCAATCGCAACCATTATAATTATCTACCCGGGCAGCATTGGTCGATGATGCGCGGTGGCCTGCTCCTCCACCATGGCCTTGATTTCCCGCGCCATGGGATCACGCAGTTCTTCCAGGACATGTGCCACCAGCCCTATTGCGCGGGCCATCACACCAATGCCCCGAACAATATTCCACGGGATCTGCAGCTCACTGGCCACTGCGGCGATCGCTCCTGTCGCATTCACGGGCAGGCTCTTGCCCAGTTGCGTGCCGGCTTCATCAGCCACCGCCTTCATCAACGCGACATATGGGCCCGAAAAGCCATTTTCTTCGGCTATATCAAATAAGCGCGGCGCACGCGGATCCACAGGTTTATGGATGTGATGGCCGATTCCGGGAATGGTTCTGCCGTTACTGCGTTCCTGCTCAACAATTTGCCTGGCAAGCGCGGCAATATCTGCCTCTGCGGCCGGATCCGGCAACGCGGTTTGCAGCAATCGCGCCGCATTCTCCATGCTGCCAACAAACACACTGCCAAGCCCGTTCAAGCCGGCGGCCACTGCGGCCTGCATGGCCTCAGGTGCACCGCAAATAGTCATGCGAGTCACGATTGCACTAGGCGTCATGCCATGCTCCACCAAAATGACAGCCAGCGCATTAAATACCCGGGACTCCCGTTCATTGGGCAGGCGATCGGTCAACTCCAGAAAGGCCATATCGCCCAGCGATACCTTGCCCATGATATCCCGGCAAAGGTCCAGCCCCTTGATGGTGATGGTATCTTCAGTACTCCAGCTGATATCGGTTCTAAGCTGTTTGCGTTTTGCCATGTGTCTTTGTCCTTTGCGCTAATAGATTTTTTTAAGACGCAGCACGCGCCTGTACAGTTACTCTTAACCGGAAAATCTGCTGCCCGCGTGGTTGTCATCCTTGCAAATCCACAGCCCTGGCGCGTATTTGCGCGTCGTTGCGCAAGACTGCCTTGGCCACTTTGTGAGTAGGAGTAAGCGGCAAGGCATCCAGCAATACAACATAACGCGGCACCTTGATAGCGGCAAGCCGGTCCGCACACCATGCCGCCACGTCAGGTTCGCTTAGCGCCATGCCAGGCTTGGCAACCACAGCCACAAAGATATCGTCCTCGCCCATTTCAGAGGGCACCGCCAACGCAGCGACCTGAAACACGTTCGGATGTTCGCCAATTACCATTTCAAGTTCGGCTGCAGCGATGTTTTCACCGCGCCGACGGATAATGTCTTTCTTGCGGGAGATGTGAAAATAAAAGCCGTCGGCATCACGCCGTACCAGATCACCTGTCTTGAGCCAGCCGTCATGGAAGGCCAGTTCAGTCTGCTCGGGGTCGCGAAAGTATCCTTGCATGACAATGGGCGATTTCACCCACAACTCACCAGCCTGGTCCGTTCCGACATCACAACCGTCATCATCGACCACCCGGCATACGGCCCACGGCCTGTCCGGCTCCGGATGAACGCCGATCACCCCCATGCTGCCGGCTTTATCCGGTCCTTCATAGGGATTGCAGGTTACCCCCGGGATTTCTGTCATCCCAAAGCCCGAGAACAAATGATCGATGCCGAATTCCCGTCTAAATACTTCGGCAGCCTTCTTGCGCACGCCATACACGACCCGTAAACAATGGTCCGGCCGATATTCGGACCGATCGCGCGCGCACAGGATCGTGCCAATCGCTTCGATAATATTGACGATGGTCGCGCCGTGATCGGCTGCCGTATTCCAAAACTGCGTAGCCGAGAACCGCGACTCGATGATCATGCTGGCGCCAGCAGCCAGCACACCGCCCACAGAATAGAACAAGGCATTGACATGAAAAAAGGGAAGAATGATCATCACCCGATCATCCGGCTGCATATGCAAACGCGCCACATTCGCTTCTCCTGCCAGCAATAAATTACGCTGGCTGTGCATCACGCCCTTAGGATATCCGGTAGTGCCCGAGGTGTAGATAATGACGCAGGTATCGGTGGCCTGCACTTCGTCCGAAAGAGGGAGGTCAGGCGCATTATCAATGGCTTGTTCGATAGAAGCGGCGACGGCCGGCGTTTGCCCCCACAGCAATGTCCATGGCTTTTGCGCCATCGCCTGCGTAGCCTGCTCAATCGATTGCAGAAGATCGGCCTGAGCGATGATGCCTTTGGCGTCGGCATGGCTGAAGGCATAGGTTAATTCGCGCGTACTGTAGTCCGGATTGATTGGCACCATGACCGCACCCAGGCGAGCCAGGGCAAACAGCGCCAGCAGATGAACCATATCATTGCGCCCCACGACGGCAACCCGGTCGCCCCGGCCAACGCCACGAGCCTTCAGCGCACGTGCAAGCCTGTCATAGCGCGCTCCGAATTGCCCCCAGGTAAGCGATGCGCCAGACTGGATAATAAAGACATCGTCTGTCCGCCCCTGGCAACGACTGGAAAACGCCTCATGAAGCGTCCCGTTGTGAGGGCGATAGCTGCGCAAAACGTCAATCGGACTTTTCATGAAAACCACCCCTGAGCATGGGAGAATACCCGCAGTTTACTTTAAATACACATTAGTGCACAATAGTATACTATTGAATCCTATGATTTCAATCACTCTAAAAAAATGACAATTCCAAAACCATTCAATGGAGAGAGACATGATGAAACACCTGTTCAAAGCAGCGCTGTTGGCAAGCGTTCTGGCCGCCACCCCAAGCTATGCAGCTGGCGCAAGCGACTATCCCAATAAGCCCATACGCATTGTTGTTCCCTTTGCTGCCGGCGGTGGCGGCGACTTTATCGTGCGCGCCTGGGCTGATAAATTCTCTGCCGCGGTCAAGCAGCCGGTTATCGTCGACAATCGCGGCGGCGGCAATACCGTGATCGGGACCGAAGCTGTCGCCAAAGCGGCTCCTGACGGCTATACGCTGCTCATCGTCAGCCCAAGTTTTGCAACAAATCCCACCCTGTTACCCAGCCTGCCGTACAAAACGCCAGAGGATTTCACGCCGGTAGGACTGGTTATTACCTACGCCATGGGACTGGCCGCACGCTCAACCCTGGAGGCCGACAATATTCAGACCCTGCTTTCCAACGCCAAAAAGAGCGCCAAACAATTGACGATCGCCACCTCGGGCGCTGGCTCGGCAAGCGACCTGGCAGCAGAGCTTTTTCGCGAGGCCACGCAATTGAATTTGCTGAAAGTCCCCTATCGGGGGGCCGGGCCGGCCTTGCTGGATGTGGCTAGCGGGCATGTAGACATGACGTTTACCGGTTTGTCGCAAATCAAGGCGCAACTGGATGACAAACGGGTCAAACTGCTGGGCACCTCGGGACACGAGCGGCTTCAGTCGGCGCCCGACACACCGACAATTGCCGAGCAGGGACTGGACAACTTCGAGGCCCTGGTCTGGTGGGGCATCCTGGCGCCCGCAGGCACGCCGCCAGATATTGTTCTGAAAGTGAACAGCGCGCTCAAACAAAGCCTTGCCGATCCGGAAGTAACCAGACGGCTGGCTGTTATCGACGGCGAAGTCAAAGTCTCTTCACCGGAAGCCTTTTCTGAACTGATCAAAACCGAGATCGCCCGCTGGCGTGCGATCTTGAAGCCCGACGCCAAAAACACAGCAAAGCGCTGATCACATTTGCAAATATAGGCGCGTCGACCGTCGCCGCGGCCGCGTCCCTGAACCGGCATTCAGAATCGCCAGCTTAACCCGCCCCGAATGCCCTGGTTCACTGACCGCCGCGCGATCTGTCCCGTATAACTTACATTGATACTCAGATTTGACATTGTCTGCAGGGTGAGCCCCACATCCAGTACCAGCGCGTCCCGGGCCAGCGGCACGCCTTCAATCGTAAACGGGCTGCCACCCTCAAAAGAGAAATGAGTCCTGGGCGCAACGCGACCGAAGGCATGCTGCCAGCCAACCATGGCCCGCGCTGTCAGTTGGCTTTTTCCGTTGTTGCCCACAACAGCCTCACCGCGCATCCCAAGCGTGCTGAGAGTGTTGCCCTGGCTGCCACTGCGCGCGATCAGGCCCGCCGCCCCGCCCTCATCAAAGGCATCAGTATGTAAACGCACATAGGCCAGTTGCGCGAACGGTTCGATCGCGGCGTCGCCGGCATCGAAGCGATAGCTCATTTGACCAAACAGCTGCGCCGTGCGGGCGCGGTAATCGCTTGTGGCTGTTCTCGTAAACAACGGTATCGCCCGCTTGGTATCAATCTTGTGCCAGGTGTGCGTCACACCCAGGCGCAGCGCTGCCGCGCCTTGCTGAGTGCCGGCATACGCAGCCAGCGTGTAACTGTCGACCGAGGCCGATGAACTGCGCTCATCCACACGCAGCGAACTGGATCCATACCCGCCCATCAGGCCGGCTCGCCAGGAAGCGCCCAGCTTGCCGTCGGCGCCAACGAAGAAGCCGCCGCTGGAGCGATTTAAGCGCGCCGTGCTGCCGGAAGACGACAAGTGACCCCAGGTGCCGAACGCCTGCGCCCAGGCAGCGGACGGGGCCGTGGCGGACATGTCGTCTGTCGATGAGGCTGCCCCGGCAACCGATGCCGCCCGCACGACGCTGAACGCGGTATTCAAACGGTTGCTTATGGCATCGCGCGCGTAACGACTATCATCAATCAGGGACGAAGCCACGCTGGCATGCACTTCGCCTGACAAACTGTCGAAAGTGCTGCGCGCGGCGCCTGCATCCATCAGAATGACTCGATCGTAAAGGCCCGTGTTATTGTTGTCGCTGATCACATCTGTCATGACCGCTACAGGCCCGGCGTCCGGCAGTCCCTGACTTTCAATGCTCGCGCCCACGGCCCGCTGATTGCCGGTTACGCCCACATCGGCAAAGGCAACCGCGTTACGATCAATATCCAGATAGACATGTTTCGGGTCGTACGCAAGGGATAGATCGAGAAATGCGTAGCGCTCACCCAGCGCATCGTACCGGCCCGAAACGCCGTTCGCCGCCGATATGATCGTGTGGCGCTGGTCGCCCCGATACCGGCCTGGCGCCAATTGAACTGTCACCGCGCCACCCTCAATTTGCGCCGTTCCCGTAATATCAAGGCGACTGGTGCCATCGGGCGCCCAGGCTTGCACCCACAAAGCGGAGTTTTTCCGTTGTATATAGTCGCCATCGATCGTCAGGGTGCCACCGGCCTGTGGCTGGCCGCCCGCGACCGTACCCCGGTTATCCATTGTGCCGATGATGGCGCCGTTGCCCACGAGCATGCCTTCGGTATCGACCAACGTATTCGAACTAATGCTTCCCTCGATGGCCAGCACGCCGCCATTGACTTGCGTCGCTCCGCGATAGTTGCTGTTACCCTCAAGAATCAGCACACCGTTGCCCGACTTGACCAGCCCGCCGGCGCCCGTGATATCGTTTGACCAGGTACTGCTGCCCTGGGCAATGGCCACGCTGAAGTCGCCCCAATCGAACTTACCGGGGCCGCGCACAGCCGCCCCGACATTGAGCAGACCATAGCCGAAGATCTCGTCCACGCCCTCGTCGCCCACATCAGTGGCGGTACCCAGCAATACCTGTCGTACTTGAGCCATGCTCATGTAGGGAAAACGTTGTGCGACCAGCGCTGCGGCGCCGGCAACATGCGGAGCCGCCAATGAGGTGCCCCACTGCCTGCTATATCCACCGCCGGGATGCGCGACCAGAATATCGTCACGATCATCTATCCAGACCCATTGCCCGCGATCATCCAGAGCCCAGCCGTCACTTCCACCAGGCGCGGACAGACACCAGGCCATGGCAATGCCGCAACCATTCGACCAATCCGGCATATAGCCAGGGGCCAGCGCTGCGACGGCCAGCCAGCCTGCTTCCAGTTCAGGGACATAATAAGGCAAGCCTGCGGGATTGATGGGATCCATGCCTCCATCATTGCCGGTGCCAAAGATCATCAAGGCACCACCGTCAACTGCACGGCGCCCCGCCGCAACCAGATTCGGCTGGCGCCCGATCCAATATTCCGAGGAATGTTCCGTGATAGTGGTACCGGTATCGCCCCAACTGTTATTGATAATGCGCACTCCTTGCAGCCGCAGGTTATCCCAGGCAACGCCGATTCGGCGATCAAACAAGATGTCATTGTCCTGCTCGTTACCGAGCATGCGAGCGCTGTAGATCGTTGCACGTGGCGCAACCCCGTGCATACCCACGCCATCACGGTTGGCAGCAATGACCGAAGCCACCCAGGTGCCATGACCATCAAAGTCAACCAGATTGGGAGAATCAGCAACGTAGTCATATCCTCCACCAACACGGCCTGCAAACTCGGCGTGGCCCGCATCGATTCCAGAATCGACCACGCCCACTTTCACGCCGTCGCCGTCCAGACCCAGCGCATACGCATCTGCCGCGCCGATGAAATCCAGACCCCACTGAGCCTGATATTCGCTGGTACGCCACATTTGGGGATCGCCTGAGCGATCTGCCGCCTGTGCGTGAACCGTGCAGGCCAGCATGTCGGCGGTGGCGGCCAATAAAAATAACGTGTGCAATTTGCCAGGTCTTGCCATGTTCATCCAAAAGGTCTGCCGTACGGACCGCTACGAACTCTCATATTGGTAAGCGTGACGCCGTCTTCCGTCGGACACTGTCACAATGCTACATAAGAATTCTAAACGTTACGCAATCATACAATAGCAGTGCCCGTTTGGCGCGGCAAATTTACCTCAACAACGAGTGACACCCGGTGCAAGCTACTTGGTGTTCGCCTATTTTCATGAACATTCAATATTCGCCTTTTGTTTTGTCGTGGCTTGCGCAGGCTTTTGCCCATGTGTACAACCGCTGAAAAAGATATGTCTTAATATCAATATATCTCTTATTTAAGACAAAATGCATGCATATTATTTATTTAATAATTAATACGATATAAAATGCATGCAATTATTCAAAACAATTAATCAGGAGACAGCATGGACACACCATTGACCAGACAGCAAGGCGTCCCCCGTTATGACAGCCCTCCATTAAAAGGCAAACGTCCGCCGCGTTGCCCGCCGTTTGTAGAGATCAGTCATGAAGACCAGTTGCTGCCTTATCTGGAGCACGTTGCACAGCGTCCCTATAACCACGGGTTGAATGCCTGCTGGGATCTGAAAGAAGGCGAACGGGTCTTGCTCAGAGTGGACAATTGGCATAGTGAATTGACCATCAAGGCATGCGAGAAGATATTGCAAAAGTACAAGGTGAAATACGACATCAAGTACATTGACCGCGGACCGATCCGACAGTGGGTTGGTGCCGATGAGGTTGAGTACTACCTGTTTCGCACCAAGGAACTGGCTGAATGGATGGACATGTGGGAGGAAGAGGAGAAACGGCAAATTTACGACAAGATCCTGATGGGTTATGGCGGACCCGTACTGGCCGAGCGTCTGGTAAAAATCCAGCGCATGCCTTTTATTACACCTGAAATTCTAGCCTCACCAGCTCATGCGATGCCGATAGAAGTCATTAATGCCATCGACAAATGGACCTGGGATCGGGTCCGGAGCGCCAGGCGAGTTCGGATTACCGATCCCGAAGGAACCGATATTTCCTTCACCAACCACGATGAGTACTGGGATGAGAAGCGAGAGTTCTATGCGCCGGACTTGGTAACCAAAACCTGGCGGGGAAATGAACACTTCGGCAAGACCTATTTACCGGGGCATATTACAGGCCGTCCCTGGATGTTCCACCCCACCAAGGAGGATGCATGCGGCGTCATTGCCGGAACAACCAATCATATCGCCCCCTGCGACTGGACCCAGTTGATCGTAGAGAATTCCAAAATCGTGCAGATCAATGAGGGCGGTGAATTCGGGAACCGATTGCGTGACGTAATGGAAAAAACCAAGGATATCCAGTATCCGGGTTTCCCTGACAAGGGCATTATGCACTGGTGGGAAGCGTCCATCGGCACCAATCCCCACATTCACCGACCCCGCAAGGACTTCCCCTCGGGATTTGTGAACTGCCTTTATGAAAGAGTGCGTTCGGGCGTGATCCATATGGGATTTGGCACCATCATTTCATCCATGGCAGAGCGTGAAGCTGCCAGAGCCGGACATTTGGTCGGACACTGGCACCTTCACCTCTATTTCCCGAACTACACGACCGAGCGCTCGGGCGACAATGAAAATGTGATTGAAAACGGACGTCTGCAGGCCCTGGATGATCCTGCCATACGCAAGCTGTGCTCAAAGTATGGCGACCCGGACCTCTGGCTGGACGAGAGCTGGAACCCCGCCGTGCCAGGCATCAACATGCAGGGTGATTATTGGGATCACTATGCAAGGGACCCGCTGCATTGGGTCAAAACTGAACTGGAAGTATGCCGCAACTACCATCCCATGTTCATGACGATGGTCGGCGCAGACGGCAAGTATTGCTCCGGCGAAGGCGCCGACTGGTGGAAAGGCGGGTGCTGCAATCACAGTGGCGTCTCCTCCAGCCCGCTCAAAGGCAATTGCTGCGGCAAATGAATCATGAGCAGGCTTGGTGCCGGCGTGTGGTTACTCGGATGCTGGCTGGCGGCCGGCATGGATGCGCGAAATATCAATGCCACGCTGTGGCTGGCCCAATGCACGCAAGCGGATCTGCTCAGTAAGTTTACGTCTGTCTATTCCCTGGCGCATGGCCTGGCCTTCCCTTGTGCTTTTTTGCTGATGATTTTCATGTCGGCCTGGCACATAGGTAAGCCACAACGACGGGGACCGCGAACAGCTGCGGTTATCAGCACGGGGCTGATGTGGTTGAGCATGTATCCGGTTTGCCTGATCAGTGAACCCGTCGCGCTGATGATGCCGGGTACCGCTGGTGTACAAATCTATGCGTTTTTGATGTTGGCCGTGGGCAGTGCAACGATGCAGTTATTCAACGATAAAAATTTACTCCTTGAGCGAGGACACAGATGAGACAAACAAAAGCAACAATGCTGGCTGTGGGCATCACAGCAATGATGGCCGGATCCGCCGCCTTTGGCGCCCAGACGGATACAAACTGGCCGGACCGCCCTATTACCCTTATCGTCCCCTTCGCGGCAGGAGGCGGGGGAGACACATTGGCCAGGCTGGTAGCAGACCCGCTGGCCAAAACAGTCGGACAAAGTATTGTGGTAGAGAACCACCCTGGGGCCGGAGGCAATATCGGCAGTGCTGCAGCTGCGCGCGCCAAGGCTGACGGGTATACATTTCTGTATGGCACTAACGGCACCCAGGCGATCAACCATGCCCTGTATAAATCGGTGGGCTATAAGCCAGAGCAATTGAAAGCAGTGGGGCGCTTTTCAACGATAGAACTGACCATGGTCGTTGCGCGGGACAATGCAAAGGGAATTGACACCATTGCCGACATGCTGAAATATCGCACTGTGGCTGAAAAACCCTTGACCTGTGGTTCCGCCGGCAATGGAACCTCATCACATCTGGCCTGCGAAATGTTCAAGAAGCAAACGGGCATGCCGGTTACTCACGTACCCTATAAAGGCAACGCGGCTGCCGTGACCGACATTATTGGCGGTCGGATTGACTTCATTATCGATGTAACGCCAAACGTGATGTCACAAATCAAATCTGGAAGACTCAAAGCACTTGCGGTCACGAGCAAGACACCCAGTCCATCACTGCCGGGGGTGCCCACATTGGACGCCTCAGGGCTGAAAGGATTTGAATTTTATGCCTGGGACGGTTTATATACGCCGGCAGATACACCGCCAGCGGTTATCGTTAAAATGAATACCGCTATTGATCAAACACTCAGGCTCAAGGAAACGGATCAGCGACTGCGTGGCAGGGGCGCGGTCCCATCTCCCATGACACCTGGACAATTTCAGACCTTCACCGAAGAGGAAAAGCAGCGATTGGGCGCAATTGTCCGGGATATCGGAGCGACAGTGGATTGAATCAGCAGTGCCAGGGAAAACGGCGCCGGCGTTTCTGGCTATAATCTGAACTTACGTGGGCCGATTCCGAATGGCTGGCGCCGCCCTTATTTCATTTGCATGTCCACACTAATAAAAACTGTCACAGAAGAATTGCGCAGGCGAATCCTCAAAGGATCATTGCCGGCGGGTTCACGCATCAAGGAAATTGAGTTTTCAGCAGAGCTCAATGTCTCCCGTACGCCCTTGCGTCTTGCCCTGGGCGAACTGGAACGTCTGGGTTATGTTGAAAAATCTGGCCGCCAGGGGTTCCGGGTGCGCGAGATCAATATGGATGAGGTGGCCGAAGCGCTGGAACTGCGCGGCGTGCTGGAAGGCTACGCGGCGCGGCGTATCGCTGAAGCCGCAATCTCTGATAAGGACAGCGCCTGGCTGGGTATGCTCGTGGACAACGGTCGCGAGCTGATCTGCGCATGGACTCGGGAAACTCGGCAGCAGTTCGCCGAATCCTGGGCGGAAAATAATAAACAATTTCATGATGCCCTGATCACATTGGCACGCAATACCCATCTTGCCGAATCAATGCAGACGGTATCACGAACCGTCTTTGCACGAGCCAGCAATCTGGGTTCAATTGGTGACTATCCAGAGATCGAACTGGAGTTTTTCACCCGCGCCCAGGAAGATCACGAGGCAATCTTTGAAGCCATCACCCTACGGGAAGGGGCGCGTGCCGAAGCGCTGTGCCGCGAACATGCGCGACGCAGCATCGACAACAAGAGAAAACTCAGTCGGCTTTCCGAGCGCATTTAATCCTGCATACATGCCAATCAATGACCGTTGCCATTGATATCAGTAAGAAACGCTCAATCCAGGGGAAGCCCAATAAGTAACAGTAAGCGTATATTTCCCGAGCGATCTGCCACAACCAAGTTGTTTCATTCGAATACCACAAGCCATATGTGATACACACGGGTGTCCACGAGCTTTAACCACGGCTGATGCGGCTGTTATACTGGTCTGGTCATTCTCATCTTAGATTCGTAATAGATCGCCCTGCTTCGATTGACCCAAACATCCACCGACTACCCGCTCCCGCCCGTACTTGCCGGCCCGATTCTGCGCCGCCTGGAACCCGGCCGCCTCGTGCTTTGGCTGGTCGGCAGCGTACCGCTCAATTTTACGCTGCTGCTCGCCCCTGCCGGTGAACCGCCCCGGCGAGTGACGCTTGACGCGACACGCTGCCGCGTCATTCCCGTTGGCCGCCATGCCTTTTTGCATTTGATTGATGTCGCCCTGTCCGAGCCGCTACCGCAAGACACACTCATTGCCTACGATCTGGTCGCGACCCTGGACAACGGGGTTGAAGCGAACATTGCACAATGGGCGCCGCATCTGCTGCATGAAGGCGCCACTCAGCCGACCCTGGTGCTGCGCAGTCGCGCTGACGACATTCTCTTTGGTTCCTGCCGCAAGCCGCATCACCCCGCGCGCGATGGGCTGGCACGCGCCGACGAGCTGTTGGCCGGGCACATCAGGCAGGCCCACGCACGACCGGCCATGCTCATGCTCTGTGGCGACCAGATTTATGCCGATGACGTGGCCGGCCCCATGCTGGCCGCCATCCACGCCCTGATTGCTCGCCTGGGCCTGTACGGCGAATATCTTGAAGGCGCCGTTGTCGCCGACAGCGAAGCGCTGTACGCTCATCCGGCCGGCTATTACCGCCGCGAAGACCTGCTGCCCGCATTCAAATCGAACGAGGCGCTGCGTGAACGTTTTTTTGGCGGCGTGGAAAAACCGATTTTCACGACAACCAGTGCGCACAACCACCTGGTCACGCTGGCCGAAGTCATGGCCATGTATCTGCTGGTCTGGTCTCCTGTACCGTGGCAACTCGTGACCGAGTCTCCCATGCCTGCGCTTGCTGCCGAACACGCGCGCCAATGGCGACGCGAGGCAGACATTCTGCAGGGCTTGCGTCGCGACCTGCCCAAGGCTGCGCGCCTGCTGGCGCACGTCCAGACCCTGATGATCTTTGATGATCATGACATTACCGATGACTGGAATTTGTCGGCCAAGTGGGCCACCACTGCCTATGAACATCCATTTTCGCGGCGCATCGTTGGCAACGCGCTGGTGGCCTACATGCTATGCCAGGGCTGGGGCAATCGCCCCGATGTGTTCGACGCAATGCTGGATGACATGAGCGCCCTTGTTGCTACGCCAGACGCCACAGATCACCTGGATGCCGCCGCGCAGGACGCGCTGATCACGCGTCTGCTGTCATTCAGCCAATGGGATTACGTGCTGCGCACACAGCCGACCGTGATCGTCCTTGATACGCGTACACGCCGCTGGCACAGCAGGAGATTGCCCAGCCGCCCGTCCGGGCTGATGGACTGGGAGTCTTTGACCGACTTGCAACATGAATTGCTTGACGAGACGGCTGCCGTGATCGTCTCGCCCACGCCCATGTTTGGTGTTAAGCTGATTGAAGTCGTGCAACGACTATGCACCTTCGCAGGCCATGCCCTGACAGTTGACGCAGAGAACTGGATGACGCACCGAGGTTCGGCCAGCGTCATGCTGAACATCTTCCGCCATTCGCGCACACCGGGCAATTACGTTATCCTGTCGGGCGACGTGCACTATTCCTTTGCATACGATGTGCAGGTCCGCGACCGTGATCGCACGCCGCACATCTGGCAGATCACCAGCAGCGGTATCAAGAATGAATTTCCACGGCGGCTGCTGGACTGGCTCGATCGCCTTAACCGCTGGCTTTACTCACCGCGCTCACCACTGAACTGGTTTACCCAGCGACGACATCTGCAGATCCAGCCGCGCCTGCCCGATCAACGCCGCAGCGGAGAGCGCTTATGGAACAGCGCAGGCATTGGCCAAATACTGCTCGACGCACAGGGCCGACCCGCACGCATTCTGCAACACAATGCAGACGGCCGCCCTTCCACCGAATTTATTGCACCCAAACAGACTGTGTCCGCTGCAACAGTTGCAGAACAACCGGGCGCGGGTGATTAGTTCAACCGAATGCGTTCGACGGGGCAATTACCATTACCGCAAGCCAATGATCCGGTCGCACTGTCTTGATTGCATGGCGCGGCGGGCCTCGCACCCTACAGCGCCTGCGGCACGCGCAGACTCAGTACTGTCCCAGGATATTGAATAACGCCTGGCCGATCTGCGGCAGAAAGGTGATGTCTTCAGACACTGCCTTTCCATGGGAAAAAACCACTATCGTAATAGCGCCGTACACTTTGCAATGATCCTGCGGCAACAGAAAATGCGCGCTGTCGTGCCTGTTGTAACTGGACAGCGCATCGCCGGTCCAGCCGTTCCATCCGGCCTTGGAATAGTATTCCAGGCTTTGCGGCAGATGCTCTCCCAGGAATCCGTTTACCTGCGAATGCGGCAGAATCTTGAAGTCCGGCGCAAGAGAGCGCTTCAGATACTTTGCAGCCTCCTTGCTCATCGCCGCGTCCAGGAATGTCCCGCTGCAGATTTCGCTGAGCAGGCGCGCCACAAAATCACTGCTAAGGCAGTTGTGATTGTTTTTTCCGTCCAGGGTGACAAAGAGCCTTTCCCGTCCGTAACGATCGTCATCCATGAGCTTCTGGCAAACATTGATGCCCTGTGCCTCCGGCCAGCCCAGACTTCCGAAAAACCGGTTCACGCCCTGGCGCTGCTCAAACCATTGTTTCATCTGATCCTCTGGCAACAGCGTATCACCGGTAGTGCCCGACAGCATATCAATGACATAATTGGTCGCGTTATTGCTTGACCACAAAATCATGTCTGTGATGGCGCGCTCCAATTCATCATGCGGCGCCATCTTACCGTCACGCAACGCCGCCTGCGCGGCCGCCAGATAAGCCACCTTGACAACACTGGCCGGATAAAATTGCCGTTGACCCTGCCAGGAAAATCCTTGCCGCCTGCCGGCATCCCCACCCGCGCTTGCTCGCGGAAACAAATGCAACGTAATACTCGAATCGGCCAGATCATGAGCCAGGGGTGCAAATATCTGCCGCACAGACGACAGCAGGCGCTGCCCGATTTGACTGGATTGTTCTGTTTGTTGGTAATACATAGAAAATTTCCTAGATTTCTGCCAATCGTATGCATCTGGCGCGTTGCGTACCCGAAACGGGTATCAGGTCTGGATGACTTTGCCTGCAGCGTTCTGTCACGTAAGGACAACGGCTCGAAAACGCGCAGCCTGCAATGGTTTCGTGTGGATCGGGCAGTTCGCCTTCCAGAATCGCAGATGGATTCCTCATCGAGGGGTCAGCAATCGGAATGGCGGAAAGCAATGCCCGCGTATAGGGATGCCGTGGCCGGGAAAAGATATCATCCTTGGTGCCCTCCTCCACAATTTCGCCCAGGTACATCACCAGAACGCGATCGCTCACGCGCTTGACCACGTTCAGGTCATGTGCGACGAACAGAAATGCAACCCGCAGCTTTTGCCGAATTTCCTCGAACAGATTGATAATCTGTGCCTGCACCGACGCATCCAGCGCGGACACAGGCTCATCCGCAATAATCAGTTGCGGATTGACGGCCAGCGCCCGGGCAATGGATACGCGTTGGCGCTGACCGCCACTTAAGGCATAAGGAAACTTCTGTTTCAGTGACAGCGGCAAGCCGACAATGCCAAGTAACCGGTCCACCTCGGCGGCCAGATCGCCCTTGTTACGCGCCGCGACATGCGTGGCCAGCGCCTCTTTGAGCAAGCGTCCTATGGTAAATCGCGGGTTCAACGACGAATACGGATCCTGGAACACCATCTGAATCCGGGTGCTTCGTTCGAAGCGTGTAAACCGGTCCATTGATCTGCCATCTGACCAGGTGACCGTTCCAGCCGAGGGCCTTTGCAATCCGACGATGCATTTGCCCAGCGTGCTTTTACCGCAACCGGATTCGCCCACCACCCCAACAATCTCACCTTCGTTCACGTGCAGCGACACGCCTTTGAGTGCATGTAGAAAACCCGCCTGCTTGCCAGTGAGAAAATCGCCTAGTCGCCGTGGGCTGCCATAGCGCTTTTGCAGATTCTCTACGGTGAGCAGAGCCGGCGCATGTGATTCGCTTACCACAACGCTTCCTCCTTGCGATGACAGGCACAGGCGTGTGCCGGCGTCAGGTGTTCACTCTCCGGGTTCTCGATGCGACATCGTTCAATCGCAAATTTGCAGCGTGGATGAAAACGGCAACCGGCAGGATAGTTTCCAGCAGCGGGAGGCTCTCCGGCGATCGGCTCCAGCTTGTGCTGCGGATCGACATGCGCCGGCAATGCATTGAGCAGCGCCCGTGTGTAGGGATGGCGTGGATTGGCAAAAATTTCGGCTACGCTGCCGCTTTCTACAATTTTGCCGGCATACATGACTGCCATATCATCGCAATGCTGGGCAACCACACCCAGGTCGTGCGTGACCAGCAAAACTGACATTCCCACGCGCTCGCGCAGCTCGTGCAGCAGACGCAAAACCTGGGCCTGGATGGTGACATCCAGCGCCGTGGTAGGTTCATCGGCAATCAGCAACTGGGGCGCACAGGACAGCGCCATGGCAATCAGCACCCGCTGACGCAGCCCGCCGCTCAATTCATGCGGCCAGGCATTGAAGCGTCGCTCTGCAGAGGTAATGCCCACTTCTCGCAGCAGCCCCACCACTTTTTCCCGGACCTGGACTGAAGACAAGCCGGCATGGTTGCGTCGTACAATTTCTGCCACCTGATCGCCAACCCGCATGGTCGGATTCAAAGCGGTCATGGGATCCTGGAAAATCATGGAAATCTTCCTGCCGCGCACTTGCGTCAACTGCTGCTCGTCCATTGCAGCCAGGTCCTTGCCGTCAAACAGGATCTGCCCCTGCTCTATCACAAAGGGCGAGCCGCCGAACAGGCGGATAATCGAACGGCAGGTGGTACTTTTTCCGCATCCGGACTCGCCCACCAGGCCAAATACCCGGCCTTTTCTAACCTGGAACGTCACGCCTTCGATTGCCATCTGTGCGCGACCGCGCTGGCCAAAACCCGCGTGCAGGTTCTCGACCTGAAGTACATGATCCGTTGCCACATTCATGATTTCACCCTGAGTTGATTATCAATCCCGTCGCCCAGCAGGGAGAACGTTACGCCGATATAAATGATCATGATTCCCGGGAACACGGATATCCACCACGCATCGAATATGTAATTGCGCCCTTCGGCAATCATGACCCCCAGTTCAGGCGTGGGTGGCTGTATGCCCAGTCCCAGAAACCCCAGGGAGGTCACCGCCAGAATGGTCAGGACGACGTCGGCCATCATGAACACAATGGCAGGGGTAATAACATTGGGTAGAATATGCAGGAATAGAATCCGCAAGTGACTGTAGCCCATGACCCGTGCCGATTGAACATATTCGGTGGTCTTTACCAGCAGCACTTCGCCGCGCACGATTCGCGCAAAGGAAATCCAGACCACCAGCGTAAAGGCCAGATACATGTTCTGCGTGCTTGGACCCAGCGAACCAACAATGGCAATGACCAGCACATAAAACGGAAACGCCCAGACAATATCGACGATGCGCATAATCAGCGTATCCAGCCACCCGCCTACATAACCGGATATCAAGCCGATCAGCGAGCCGGTTACGAATGGAATCAGCACGCAGACCGCCACGATTTCCAGATCGGTCTTGAGCGCTTCGATCGAGCGCCACAATACCTGCCGTCCAAGGTCGTCGGTGCCAAAGAGATACTGTAGATTCGGGCCCTGAAGACTGCTGTCAAAATTGATCTCGGACGTATCTATCTGGAATACCGCCGGAACCACATAAGCCACCAGAATCAGGAGCATGAACAGGAACAGGCCCGCCCACAATGAATAATTCTGCGCAAGCCGACCACTGCGCCATCCGCTCAATATCGTGCTCATGATAATTCCACCCTGGGGTCGGCAACCACATAGGCCAGATCAGCCGCCAGGTTGATCAATACAACCAGTACCGCAAAAGTCACGGTCAGCCCCTGGACCATCGGATAATCACGCGCCGCAATGGACGAGACCATCAGTCCGCCCAGGCCTGGCAGGGCAAACACGGCTTCAATCACCACCGTGCCCCCGATAACCCAACTTGTATGCACGCCCAGCACCGAGATTGTGGAGAGCAACGAGTTACGGAATACATGGCGCCGGAGAATCTGCATTCGACTCATGCCCTTGGCATAGGCGGTATCGATATAATCGGCATTGAGTACCGCGATAATCGAGCTTCTCAGGGAACGCACGGTCAGGGCCGCAGTACTTAACGCGATGACCAGGGCCGGGAGAAACAACGAATGCAACAGGCCGAAAAAGCCGCCATTGAGCCCGGACACCGGAAAGATCGGAATATAGACCGAAAACACCAGAACCAGCAGAATGCCCAGCCAGAATGCAGGCATCGACATAAAACAGATAAACAGGAACTTGATCAGATTGTCGGTTGCCTGGTTCTTGCGCAATGCGGCCAGGAAAGCCAGCGGAATGGTCAACACGATTGCAATAACGGTACTGTAGGCAACAAGCGCCAGGGTCACCCACAGCCGATCAAAAATCAATGGCCCCACCGAGGTACGGAAGGCAATCGACGTGCCGAAATCGCCTCTGAGACAGTCCAGTAAAAACTGAAAGTACTGAACCACCAATGGTTTATCCAGACCCAGCTGATGCTGCAATTTGGCGATATCTTCGGCTGTACCCCGGCTTCCCAGCAACAGTGTTGCCGGGTCCCCGGGCATGACCCGCAAAAGCAGAAAGGCCAGAATCGTGATACCCAGCAATACCGGGATCAACTGCACCAACCGCAAAACAATAAAACGCAATATCACGAGCGACCCCTGTTGTATCCTGGATTCTGGTGCTTACTTCACCCGGACTTCTTCAAGCCTGTAATTTGACGTGGGCAGAACACGGAAGCCTTCGATATTGGAACGATAGGCATAAGGGACACCCTGGTGATAAAGGAAAATAAACGGCGCTTCCTTGTTTACGATTGCTTCGATTTCCTTGAACATGCGTCCGCGTTCGGCGCCTTCAGGGGTTTTGCGTTCCTCTGCATACAAGGCGTTGACGCGTTCGCTTTTCCAGTTCGTATGCAAGGCATTGGCCCGCTCCGGGTTAACCGCAGTAAAGCCGATCAATTGGTCAGGATCGATGGTATCGCTGGTCGTGTAGGTCAGCGACATTTCATAATTGCCGGCTTTGGTCGTCGTAAACTGGGATCCGCTCTCGATTGTCTGTACCTGGATGGTCACGCCGATCTTGCTCAGGGCATTTTGAATGACAAGGCCAACCTGTCGTGAAGTGACGTCTCCAGACGGAATGAGCAGCGTCGCCTTGAAACCATCTGCAAGTCCGGCCTCGGCAAGAAGTTGCTTGGCCTTTGCAGGATCAAAGGCGTACGGCTTGATATCGCTATTGTGATGCGCCATGATGGGCAACGAGGAAGACGCCGGCTCGCCGTTGCCTTTTAATACGCCCTGGATAATGGTTTGCTTGTTAATGGCATAGTTCAACGCCTGGCGAACACGAATGTCATCAAAGGGCTTTTTGCTGGTATTGAGCTGCACCAGATCGGTGCGAAACACTTTAGCTACGGCGGTCTTGATATTCGGATCATTCTTGAGCATGGCGACCTGGTTAAACGGAATGTCCATCGCCGCATCCAGCTCACTGGCCTTCAACTTAAGGATACGTGCATTATCATCCCCGATGATTTCCAGCGTAGCCTGGTCCACAGCGGGCTTTCCTTCTTGCCAGTAGTTGGGATTCTTGTCCAGTGAGACGCGTTGACCCTTCTGCCAGGCCTTGAGCGAAAAAGGACCACTGCCTATCGGCGCATTGAAAAATTCGTCGCCCTTTTGTTCCAGTTGGGCTGCCGGTAATATGGAAGCGGAAAACAAGGCAAGATTATTGAGCATCGGCGTAAAAGGTGCGTCCAGGCTAAGTTTTATCGTCCTGTCGTCCACCTTCTCATAGCCCGTAATGGGCTTGAAGAATCGGGCCCAGCCGGATTTTTCTCCCGCTGCCCGCTTCAAGGAAAAAATCACATCGTCAGCCGTTACCGGTTTGCCGTCGCTGAATTTCGCGTTTTCCCTCAGATGGAAGGTATAGGTTTTTCCATCCGGGCTGATCTCCCACTTGTCGGACAGCCCGGGCTCTATCTTGGTTCCGTCCGCAGAGGGCTTGACCAATTGATCATAGATCAGCAACTGTGTCCAGATAGACGGGTTGTCGCTAGAAGCAATGGGGTCGAGCGTGAGCAAATCCTTTGCAATGCCCAATCGGAACTGGCTGGCCGCGGCCTGAGCCACATTGAGCGCACAGGCAACAGCAATTCCGATTTTCAATAATGAATGAAATCTGATCATAACGGCTCTCCGGGTGACACACTTTAAAAATGGCAAATGGGAAGATCCTGCTTTCCCGGGCTATTTTGCAGGCAATAGGTATAGTATGCAAAGGAAAAAAGTTATATCATCCATGACTAAAACTCATACTATGGGGTGCCGGTGAAAATCAGACATATCGAAATCTTTCACGCCATACGCACGACCGGTTCGGTCAGCCGGGCGGCGCGTTTGCTGAATATTTCCCAATCCGCAGTCAGCAAGACCTTGGGGCATGCAGAACTGCAACTGGGTTTCCAGCTTTTCGAGCGTGTCAAAGGCAGGCTGAAACTGACGCCGGAAGCGCAGTCGCTGGCGCCGGAAATTGAAAAAATGATGAACCAGCTGGAGCATATCCGCTCGCTGGCATCCAATATCCACCAGCATCCGGCCGGGTCGCTCAAACTGGGCTGCCTGCCAAGCCTGGGCCTGCATCTGATGCCCCAGGCCGTGTCGCTCATTAGGCAACGGTATCCGGACATCAATATTGAAGTCACCACGGGACATGAGTCGGAGCTGATCAGAAAACTGCGCTCGCGCGAGATCAATATCGCCTTCACGTTCAAGCCGGACGAGTATCCGGACTGCTCAGCCTCCACCATTGCCAAAGTGAACATGGTGCTGGCCGGGCCGCGCGCAGGCCAGGTCAATGACCCTCGCCAGGTGGACTTTACAAAGCTGATCACCTATTCTGCGGGAGATCCGGTCACTCGCATCATAGAATCCATGGCCATACCATACCAATTTACCAACCAGGTAAAGGTTGAGACATATTACGTCGCAGCCGCCATTGCCGAGTACGAAGACCGGCTTGCGATTGTGGATGAATTCACGGCAAAATTTGTCCTGAGAGATAAATCCAGATACATTCATTTTGACCCGCCCATCACCCTTGATCTGGTAGCCATCTACCGCGAACAGGGGCCACCCAGCACATTAGAGAAACAATTTATCGGTGGCGTGCGTCGTCTGGTCAAACAGGAACAGGCAAACGGCATACAGGCGCACTAACCGGATGGCCGCAAGCTGCCGGCTGTAAAGCCCTGCATTGTAATTAACTTTCGCACACGCTCTTCGAAGAAAGAAACCTGCAGATCAGGGCTTGACCAACCCATAACCTTGCGGTTATCATTAAAATACATAACCGGATAGCTATGAATACTCCTACACCCCACTCTCACGATTTGCTGTTTCGCACGCTGGGCGACCCGACCCGCCGGGCCATTTTTGAGCGCCTTTGTCGCGACGGAGAGCAGACCGTGACAGCTTTAACCGCACAAGCCGGCGTATCCCAGCCGGCCGTCTCAAAGCATCTGGCACTTCTTAAACAGGCAGGGCTGGTGCTGGACCGCCATGAAGGACGGCAGACTCATTACAGCGCACGACGCAGCGCACTGGCACCGCTGGTCGACTGGACCAGCAAAATGACTGGCTTCTGGGAAAGCCGGTTCGACGATCTTGAAGCACTTCTACAAAGGATAGACCAATGACCGCAAATACATCTGAAATACGCTCCGTTGTTGTAGAGCGTGAGATTGCTCATCCTCCTGAAAAGGTCTGGCGAGCGCTTACCGTGCCTCATCTGATAGAAGAATGGCTGATGAAAAACGACTTTGTTCCCGCTCTTGGCCATCGTTTCAAACTACAGGGCGACTGGGGCGGCGTACTCGATTGCGAAGTACTCACCATTGAGCAGAACAGCGTTCTGTCCTACACCTGGAATTTTGTCAATGACAATCCGGACTTCGATCTGAGAAGTGTCGTCACCTTTACGCTCACGCCAACGGCGACAGGCACGCATCTGCGTATGGAGCAATCAGGTTTCCGACCCGAACAGAAGCAGGCGCTTGGCGGTGCAAAATCCGGATGGGAACAATTTCTTGGCAAGCTGGAACAGGTGGTGGCCCAGGCAGAATAACCGGCTGCCGTTTATCGCAAGCGCCTCGCCCCTGCCGGGCGCTCTTTTTCAACAAAGTCCCCATCCACATAAAACCACCGCCCGTCTTCACGTATAAAACGACTCACTTCATGCAGGCGCGCCGCGCGTCCATTCTGGCGAGACCGGGCAACAAATTCTACCGTTGCATGGTCATCGTCCTGCTGAGCGTGACGTCGTACATCCAGCCCCAGCCACTTGGTGCCCGGTGCATTGGGTTCCAGTGACTCCGGACGGGTGCTGCTGTGCCAGGTGTCTAGCAGGTAATCAAGCTCATCTAATACGAAAGCGCAATATCGGGAGCGCATCAGGGTTTGCGCATCGGGCGCCATCCGGCGCAGCGCGCCATGGTGCCAACGACCGCAGCAAGCCTCATAGCTTGACGTGCTGCCGCAAGGACAAGGCGACTGCTGCAGGATCGAATGGTTTTGTTTCACAGAAAAATGGCAGAAGTAATATCGGTAAAACAGTATACCGCCGTCATGCACGTGCCCCGGCGGTCTGCGCAGTCTGTCCGAACAGAATTTTCTTGCCTTCCTCGGTTACCGCTGGCCGACTCGCAAACGGTTCTCCCTTGGCATAGGCACGCACGGTAGCGGGCCGCTGGCGAATCTGTTCGAACCATCGATGCAGATTCGGAAAGGCTTGCAGGTCTTGTTGCTGGCGCTCGTATGGCACGATCCATGGGTAGGACGCCATATCGGCAATGGAGTACTCCTCGCCCGCTATAAAAGAGCGACCTTCCAGGCGACGGTTAAGTACGCCATACAAACGGTTGGTCTCTTTAACATAACGGTCAATGGCATACTGGATTTTCTCGGGTGCATAGACGCCGAAGTGGTGATTCTGACCGGCCATAGGACCGAGTCCGCCCATTTGCCAGAAAACCCATTCCATCACGGTTTTGCGTGCACGCACATCGGCCGGCAGGAACTGTCCGGTTTTCTCGGCCAGATATTGCAAAATGGCGCCCGATTCAAACACGGTGATGGGCTCGCCACCGTCGGTGGGAGCTGTGTCGATAATCGCCGGCATACGATTGTTGGGAGAAAAAGCAAGGAACTCAGGTTTGAACTGGTCGCCGGCGCTGATATCTACAGGATGAATCTGGTAGTCCAGTCCGGCTTCTTCCAGAAACAGGGTAATTTTGTGGCCATTGGGTGTGGGCCAGTAATACAGGTCAATCATCTTTTTTCCTTTTTGCATGTGGCGGTTCGGGAGTAAGTAACATTAATGCGGGGCGAATCATTCCCTCGAGCAGGGTACGTTCCGGTCGGGTTCTGGCAAGCACGCGCATACCGATATGGATCCCCAGCAGCATCTGCGCCAGCTCAGTAGCGCCATGGCTGTCCGTGATTGTGCCGTCGCGCTGGCCGGCGCGGATGCAGCGTCGGAAAAACGTCTCCACCTGTCCGAGTACCTCGGTAACGATCTGCCGGAACTCGGGATCATGGGGAGCCACTTCCAGCGCCGAGTTCACAATCAGGCAACCTCGTCGCTGCTTATCGTCTAGGGAGCATTCAATGGTTTCCGTAAAAAAGGCGCTTATCGCCTCTGGCGCAGACAGGGTTGCTTGCAGCCGCTGCCCACGAGCAGCAAAGCTGGTTTGCACGTAATAGTTAAGCGCCCGACGATACAGGGCCCGTTTGTCGCCGAAGGCGTTGTACAGGCTCGCGCCAGTGAGCCCCATCCTGCAGGCCAGCTCCCGGACCGACGTGGCTTCGTACCCGTGTTGCCAAAAGCAGTCTATCGCGGCGGCCAGCACCGCGTCTTCATCAAACTCTCTAGGTCGGCCCATGGTCACGATCTCAAAAAATTGCCTCGCCTTAAAGCACGGAATTATCTATTATTTCGGCAATTCTAAAACGATCGATCTAAAACGGTCAAGCATATGCTTATAACGAAAATCATGCATACATTGATGCTGGCGCTACCTAAGCGCAGTTCATTGAGTTTATTGAGTATTTTGGTTAAGCCACTGCGTACGTTCACCCGCCACCGCAATCCACAATCACATTCCCCACAGACCGCCCACTCTCCACCGCTTGATGCGCCAAGACTATATCTGCCAGCGGGTATACCGGCCCGATATGATGCTGCAACATTCCTTTGCGCAACATTGCCTGCACACCATCCAATGCGCGCAGTCTTTGTGCCTGGGTCAGTTCATAGACCAGGAAAAAATGCAGCGAGAGAGACCGCGGCAGCCACTGGCCATAGTTAAGCGGCACAATGCCGCGTTCATTGGAACCGTAGCAGACGAACCGGCCATGCGGCGCCAGCACATGCTCATCCACCAATGCAATTGTAGTGGACAGGTCCATATCGATAATGGCATTCACACCTGCGCCGTCTGTCATGGCAAGCACACGGTCGGCAACAGATTCTTCCTTATATAGAATCGTGTCCTTGACACCACTTTCATGCAAAAACGCCGCTTTGGTTTGCGATCCCACGGTGGTAAGCACGCGAGCGCCCTTTGCCTGGGCCATTTGCGCCGCGTAATAACCAACACCGGATGCACCACCGATAATCAATACCGTCTGCCCGGCTTCCAATTGGGCAAGCTCCACAGCACGAAAAGCGGTCAATGCCGGAATGCCCAGGCATGCCCCCGCTTCAAATGACACGTTCTCGGGCAACTGAACCGCCTGCGTTGCAGGTAACACAATATATTCGGCTGCTGTACCATGCGGGCGATTGTATTGCGCGTTCCATAACCAGACCCGCTCTCCCACTCTGCCGGCATCTACCCCCTGGCCTGTCTGATCGATAATACCGGCACCATCACTGTGCGGAATAATCAAGTCCCAACGCACCGGCCTCCCTCCAGCCCTTGATTTCACATCAGAGGGGTTCACACCAGAGCAGGCAAGCCGCACCCGAACCTGCCCAGGTCCTGCCTCAGGCACAGGTTGCTGCCCTACCTGCAACACCTGGTCTGCGGGGCCATTTTTCTCATACCACGCCGCCTGCATCATGTCAGCGCCTCCTTCACGAAACGATTGCTCAACGTACCCAGTCCTGTCAGACTCACATCCACACGATCGCCGGGCTGCAGGTTCGGAGAATGTCCGTCCGTGCCCATCCATACCATGTCACCCGGGTACAGCGTGAGGTATCGGCTCATTGTACTGATAAATTCCTCAACGCCGAACAGCATATCTGCCGTATCAAAGCGCGTACTTTGCTCGCCGTTGACTGATACAACCGTCTGCATGCTCGCTACCTCAGCGTCAGTGCAAATCCATGGCCCCATCGGCTTGAATGTGTCCGTATTCTTTGCGCGCCAGAAAGTGCGATCGGACGCCTGCCAATTGCGTTCGCTCACGTCATTGCCAATGGTATAGCCGAAAATACAATCCTTTACCTCGCCCGCTGAAATATTCTTTGCTTTCTTGCCGATCACGACCACCAATTCGCCTTCGTAATGGATACGCGTGGCATCCGCAGGCATGATTACGTCCTGGCCGTGTGCAATTAATGCGTTGTTCGCCCGATAGCCTACGTCCGGTTTCTTTGGAATCGTCAGCCCTTCTGTACTGATGTGCTTGACGTAATTGAGGCCCACGCAATAAAAGGTGGGTGGAACAATAGGCACCTCTATCGTCACGTCCTGCAATTGCAGTCGTGTTGCAGTGGTTTCATAATGCTCCAGCGGATCTCCCCTGACCGCCGTGATTATGTCCTCGTCGCTTAATATCCCGTAGCCGGTTTTGCCATCAAGACTGTATCGAAGCCATCTCATCGTTTCTTCTCCTTTACGCGTTCGCTGCAAAAATCGTATCTTCTGCACTCAACTGGGCAATCAGCCAGCGATCGGCAACCTGCTTCATTTGAATATGCACGTTGCGGACCGATTCGATGCCTTGCAAAGGACAAGGCCCCCGGACCGGAACGCCGGGCTCATGCCGAATCACCAGCATATAGGCACGAATCGTGCAGCGTTGCGTTTCGCATTCATCAACTACTAGATTTGTAATAATGTGAGCAATTTTCATGGTTGGCGAGCGCTGCTGCAATGCCTGTTGCACCTGCTCCGGCCCCTTGAGCACTTTGCCCTGTCGCCGCCAGATCGCATCTGTCGCCAGCAAGGCGACCAGGGCGTCGTAGCGGCATTCATCCAGGTGGCGGAAAAACTGCATCACCTGATTCTCACACTGTCTCATTGCTACATTCATGTCAACTGTTCTCCGTTACTACGATTTAAAGACGTTTGTGCCAGCACCGAGGCGTCAATATCGGCCAGGCTCGGCGTGCCGCAAAGCTGCATTGTCCTTCTCAGCTCGTCACTCAGGATAGTCAAGGCACGGTCCACGCCGTCATAGCCGCCGCCCAGCACACCAAACAGGGTCGCGCGACCAGACAATACCCCTGCGGCCCCCAGGGCCAGCGCCTTGAATACATCGCTGCCACGACGAATACCGCCGTCAAGCATTACAGGCACACGGTGATTGACGGCACGCACAATGCCGGGCAGGGCCTCCAGCGTCGCCAGCCCCGTGTCCAGTTGCCGCCCGCCGTGATTGGATACCACCAGTGCGTCCACGCCCACCGCCAGAATCGGCTCAACATCCAGCGGATTGACTACACCCTTGATAATTAGCCTGCCGGGCCAGCGATCACGCAGTGCGCGCAACGCGCCCAAATCAAACGCCGGGTCATAGTTCATTCCGGCAACACCCTGCATTTTGGCCCGGTCCGCCTGCAATGAGGCCAGCCCCTGCAGACTGGGCATCACCGGCGGCTTGTGCAGCAACATATTGAGCGACCACCAGGGTTTTCTGACAAACTGCCCGATGTTGCGATATCCCAGCTTCATGGGAAAACTCAGGCCATTGAGCAAATCTCTTTCGCGCTTGCCGCCAACCGGCAGGTCTACCGTAATGACCAGCGCCTCATAACCGGCCACGCCAGCACGATCTATCAACGCGTTCAGGCGCTCCTTGTCCTGCAGAATATAGGCCTGGAACCACAGCCGCCCGGGGGCCTTGTCGGCAATCTCCTCAATGGATGCCGTGGCTGATGTCGAAAGCGTATACGGTATGCCGTGTTTGGCCGCCGCCTGAGCCAGCGCAAGATCGCCGCCACGCCAGCCGAATCCGACGGCGCCGGTTGGCGCAATGGCCATGGGCAGCCCCATGGAAGCGCCAAATAACTGTGTAGACATATCTACCCGGGAGACATTGCGCAGTACGTGTGGCAACAGGCGCACCCGACTGAACGCATCACAATTGTCATGGAGCGTGATTTCGTCTTCGGCGCCGCCGTCGTAAAAATCAAACACCCCGCGCGGCAATCTGGCGCGGGCCTTATCCCGCAACCGCGCTATGCTGTAACAGTCATTGACACCCAGCCACTTCATGTCCCGCTGCCTCATTCCGGCTTCACGTTGCCGTGCTTGATCACTGATTGCCAGCGTGCCTTATCCTTTATCAGGAACTCGCGGAACGCCTCTGGCGAATTGCCGACAATGTTCGCTCCCAACTGTTTCAGTTGCGCTTTCACCTCAGGCTTGGACAGGGCCGCCACCGCCGCCTGATTCAATTTGGCCACGATATCCTTGGGCGTTCCTGCCGGCGCGAGCATGCCGATAAAAGACGCAGCCTCTTCAAAACCGGTCAGGCCCATGCTTTCCAGGGTGGGTACGCCCGGAAAGTCCGGATGCGGTTCCCGTGTGCCGACCGCCAGTATCCGCAGGCGCTTGTCGGCCACATAGTCGGCAATACCCACGCTGGGATAGAACATAAAGGAGATCCGCCCCGCAATCATTTCCTGCAATGCCGGGCCGTTACCCTTGAATGGCACATGTACCATGTCCAGCCCCGCCTGCGTTGCGAGCATTTCTGCTGTCAGGTGGGCAGAACCACCGAACCCCGATGACCCGAAAGTCAGCTTGCCCGGGTGCGCCTTGGCGTCCGCAATCAGATCCTGCATATTCTTATAGGGCGACTGGTAGTTTGTCACCACCACCATGGGCAAGGTCACAAAGTTCGTAACAGGCTCAAATACCTTGGTCGCTTCGTAGTTGTACCGGTCCGGATACAGGAGGGGATTCACGTTAAGAGTGAGCGAGGTCACCAATACCTTGTAACCGTCGGGTGCAGAATGCATGATGTCATTTGCGGCAATATGTGCACTGGCGCCGGGCTTGTTTTCCACAACAACAGGCTGGCCCAGCGATTCGCTCATATTTTTGGCCACCACACGGGCCACCACGTCTGTGGGACCGCCGGCAGAATAGCCAAGCACCATGCGGATAGGCCGATCGGGGTAGTCTGCAGCCCCGGCAACGCCGGCAACAAGACACGCCATCGCGGCAGCGGCGATGGCCAGATTATTCATCAGCTTCATTGTAGTCTCCAATTGAAATTATATTTTTTTACGCAGAGGTCCCGCCGGGGGTCTCGCTTAGCGCTCGTACTGCTCTGGAAAATATTTGTCCGCCATGACCTGGCAACGCTTGATCAGGCGATGTTCATCCGGCCCGTAGTCCGCAACCGCATTGTGAATCGTACCCATGTTGTCCCACATCAGCACATCGCCCTGCGCCCACTGATGGCGATAGCAATATTCTTCCTGCACCTGATGTCTGAAGAGAAACTGCAGAATCTCTTCGCTGCGCGCTTCGGGCAGTTCATTGATTCGCATGGAATAGCCCGGATTGGCATACAACACCTTGCGGCCGGTAATCGGATGGGTAAGAAAAACCGGGTGTGAGACCGGCGGCTTGCGCCTGCGCTGCTCCTCGGTCAGCGGCGGACGCGTGCTGCCCTTCTCGCGGCGCATCATGTCCCAGAACTTGTTAAAGTCATGCGTGATGGTCATGCCCGCCAGCTCTGCCTTCAATTCCTCAGGCAATCCCTCATACGCCGCGTGCATATTGCAGAAGGCTGTATTGCCCAGTGATTTGCCGTCACGAAAAGGGATCCGAATGCCATACAGCACATTGCCAAAGGCAATGGTTTTGCTATAGGACATATCGGTGTGCCAATCCTGCCCCGCATCGCTCAGCCCGATGGGCTGTCCGTTCTCTTTCATGTTCGACAAGATCATCACTTCCGGATATTGCTCGTCATGGAACAAGTTAGCCACGTTGATCTCCAGCGTACCAAAATGTTCTGAAAAATCACGCAATTGCTTTGCGGTCAACTCCTGATCTGGAAAGCTGACAACGCCATACTGCCCCAGTGCCTGTGCAATTGCCTTGTAGTTCTCAGGGCTCAACGGCATGGACAGGTCAATGTCATAAATGGTGGCACCCAGGCTGGCTGCCTTTGGTTCAATTCTCATAAACAATTCCTCTACAAAAGTATTAAGCGGCCTGTCGCAGAATGGACAACACCTCATCAGCCTGAGTGACCGGACGCGGATTCACGGCCAGCCCGCGCTCTGTCATGGTCTGCGCGGCAATCGGCGGCAAATCGACAGCCGTGATACCTATGCAGGCCAGAGATGCGGACAAATCCAGTTGTTCAATCACATGTGAAATCCAGCCGGAAACGGTTGAATGACTGGTGCCGGCTATGCGATTGAGCACCGCCAGCGCCGGAGCCAGACTGGCGCCAGCGACAGATTCATTAAAACGCAGCGCGTGCGGCAGGATGATGGTATTAATCTGACCGTGTCCCACGTTATGCCTGGCGCCAATGACATGACAAATGGCATGATGCAGGCAGGTCCTGGCCATCGACAGCACAATGCCGGACAAATGCCCGCCCAGCAGCATACGCCAGCGCTGCGCCTGCTGGCTCAGCGCTTCGTCCGTGAGCGCCTGGGCAAACAACTCAATCGATTGCAACGCAATGGCATCGGAGATCAGCGACCGGTTGCGCGAATACATACCCTCAAAGCAATGCGCCAGGCCATTCATAGCGGTATAACGCATCAGGGCCAGGGGAATATCGCTACTTAAATCCGGATCGATCAGCACCGTGCGACTGGCCACCTGGCGACTCCAGAAAAGCAGTTTGTGATCGTCTTGCCGCACGCCGAACGATGGCGTCAACTCGGCACCCGAGGCCGTAGTCGGCAATGCAATGATCGGCAGTTTTGCCTGTGTCCGCACCGGGATTTCGACGCTCGAAGGTGGGGTAAAACGCGTCACGTGATCGGCCAGAACCCCGCCTTCCGCCAGCAACATAGACAAGGCCTTGGCCGAATCGGACACACTACCGCCGCCCAGAGCAACAATGCTGTCGGGCTGGAATCCGGCTATCTCGCACGCCGCCTGCTCTACCCATGTCACGCTACTGTGGTTCGGCACCTGGGTAAATACCCGTAATTGCATCTGTTCAAGGGTTTGACGCAATGTGGCCCATTTGGGCGAGTCGGCCATGCGTTGCTGCATCAGTACCACCGGGCGAATACTGCCCAGCGCAGCCAGCTCTCCACGTAAATCCTGCGCGCAACCCGGGCCGAACTTTACATGCGTGCCAAACAGGTGATAATCGATAGAGGGGATGATCATGGAATTGAACTATGTCGGAAATTACGGCCATTCTATGCATGAGGATTGCGCATGCATAGAAACAGATGGCAAAATAACTGTTTCCAATTTGCGAACAAAGGTAGTGCACAACCATGAACACTGTCGAATGCATAGAGGTCTTTGTGGAAGTGGCAAAAGGCCTGAGCTTTACCAAAGCAGCGGAACGGCTGGGCACCAGCCGGTCGGTCATTTCCAAGAAAATCGCCTGGCTGGAACAGACCTTTGAGACCCAGCTGTTACAGCGCAACACCAAGCGCGTCAGCCTGACCGAAAGCGGCGAGATTTTGCTGCGTAACTCCGATAGCGTGTCGCGCGCGCTCACCGAACTCAAAGACCTGGTGCGCAGCTCGGTGCAGCACCCGACTGGCAGAATCCGTGTGGGTTCACCACCCTCTTTCGGCGCAGTTCACCTGGCGCCTGCTATCCAGGCATTTCTGGAAACCTATCCGGAAGTACAAATCACCATGCAACTTGATGACGGCCGCAGCGACCTGATTGCCGAAAACATGGACCTGTCTGTGAGAATTGCTCCCCATCTGCGGGACACCAGCCAGATCGCCTACAAAATCGCGATCGTGCCGCAAGTGCTGGTGGCGACAAGCGATTATCTGAAACGGGCAAAGAAACCAAAACACCCGGCTGATTTGAAACACCACAACTGCCTGCTGCACACATTGAAAGCCCCGACGTCTGCCTGGCAATTGACTGATTCTCAAGGCAAGCTGCACAAAGTTCAGGTCGGCGGCGCCTTCAACTCGAACCTGGGTGAATCCTTACTGCATCTGGCACAGCGCCATTACGGCATCTCCATGCACCCGCGCTATATGGTCGAAGAATTGATCTCCCAGGGCCGACTTCAGGTGGTGCTGCCCAACTATAAATGCGAAGGACTGGATATTTATGCGGTCATCCAAAGCAAGCGCTACCTGCCCTACAAGGTGCGCCTGTTCATTGACCACCTGCGTGGATACTTTCAGGATATGAACTGGACAAGCGCGTCAGGTAGATTGTGAATGTATGGGTGGCGTAGGGGTCAATCATTATTTCCCGACTTTAAGAACCAGACATCACCAACTCTGAACCTTCAAAGTCATTTTTTCCGTGCCCTTGATACTATCTGTTTACGTTACTATACGATCAAGTCCTTTGCTTGCCAGGACACCGAAACCATGTACAACGGCATTCGTGTTGCTCGTTTCGTCAATATTGAAAAGGTAGCCATGCGCAAACTGGCCATGCCTGAAAGGGCGGCGAACATTGCAGACCTGCGCGCTCCACCGAATAATCGTCTGGAACGTCTAAAAGGCAATCGACAAGGACAATACAGCATCCGTATCAATGATCAATGGCGCATCTGCTTTGTCTGGACCGGGCATGACGTTGAGTACGTCGAAATTGTGGACTATCACTAAGAGGTGACTATGCGTACCGTACCTTATCCAACGCCTGGCGAAATCCTGCAGGAAGAGTTTCTGAAACCGATGAATATCAGCCAGTATCGGCTGGCAAAAGAGATTGGCGTATCACAAAGACGCATCGGTGAGATTATCGCCGGCAATCGCACTGTGACGGTGTACACCGGCCTGCGTTTATCGCGCTATTTTGGTACCTCTGATGAGTTTTGGACAGGTTTGCAATTGAGCTACGATCAGGCGCGAGCAAAAGATGCGCTGGCCGATGTACTGGCTAAAATCAAACCGCTGGCTTTACCCCGGCATATCTAAACGGCAGTGACCGCAAATTCAATGCGGCCGGCCCAGGGGCATCGACGTCAATAATTGCCAGACATCGATCATTAAATGCTGCACGAAAATGATTTTTAGCCTTCACACACAACAAACGCACTTTTGCCAAATCAATCCCATGCAAAGCCAGGATACCAGGATCATGAGTTGGCGCCACAGACTCAGTCACAATGACTTGGATGTGTGACTTACCCTCAATAGCAAACAAAACCGTGCGTCCGCAGCGCGACAATCGACCGTTTTCCATCGGCCCTTGATTGACAAATTCGCCATCGGTCAGACGTATTGTCTTTACCCTGACTGCGACCGATTCACCAAACAGTGTACTGTGCCGCGCACCCAACTGAGCATCGAACACGGAACCCGGACCCTGCTCATGGGCCATAGCCACAACATCGGGTGCGGTAAAGCACATAAACAACGTCTCGGGTAGATCAGCAATCTCCATAAGGGCACGCAAGAGTTCTGGTGTGTCGTTGGTCCCGCCAGACAAGGGATTGTCACCCGGATCCACAACAGCGACCAGGCCGTCCTGTTCGCACAAAATAGCCAGTGCCTGATCAATCCCGGCTTTTGGTGTGGGTAGCGTGACCTCAAACGCACCAGCGCGATCATGCAGGGAAGATAGCATCTGGTCCATCACTTTTCGCCTTCTCTGCCCTGAATGATCCTGATCAGTATTACTGACCACCATTACCGATGCCCCCGTGTCCGGAGAGTCTGCGTAGGGAAAGCCACCAAATACGGCTACGTCCAGAAGGGCTTCGTCAATACAGGAGACAGCCTGGGCCTGAAGTTCATGCATCGGACCTGCCTCGGTACGCATATTGAAACTGGGCAGAATCAATCCCGGTTTACAAATATGAACCGTGGTGCGCACGTTTTCGTTCACCATGGCAACCAGTCCTGCCAAGACACGTTCTGCCGTTTCGTACATGTCAATATGCGGATAGGTTCGGTATCCTGCCGCTACATCCAGCAGTGCCGCATGAGTTGGCCCAAGATTGGCATGCAAATCAAAACTTGCACCCACTGGAACACCAGGCGCACACTCTCGTACTGCCCGCAACAACTCAATATCGGGCGCTTTCCTGGTTTTCGTAATCGATGCGCCATGCAATGAAAGATAGATTGCATCAAATTTGCCGGCAGACAAGCCTGTTACTATGTCATCTCGTAATGTAGTGAACACCTCATCGTCCATAGGGCCGGCGGGCATTGCAGATGCACATCGCAATACCGTAACGTCCCATTCAGGATGCTGCCTTGCGAACGCCTCGACAGCACCCAGCTCTGTTGCCGTTCCCCTTGCTGCAGCCAGGGCCGCGTCACCACTGGACCATTCACGCAGATGAAAGTCCTCAAACCGTCCCGGTACGGGACTGAACGCATTGCCTTCATACCAGAATCGGGCGACCGCAATTTTCTTTCGGGATGATGCCGCCATTGACTGTGCTCCTATTTCGCCTGGATGCCGGCATTTTTTACCAGCGTCTCGTACTTGGTCTTTTCTGCTGCAAGGTGGTCGGCCAGCTTCGCTGCCGTACCGCCCATTGGCCTGGCGGCCTGGTCTGCCAGTCGCTTCTGCGTTTCCGGCAATTGCAGCCATTTGTTAACAGCGCGATTTAATGTATCGATCACCGTTGGCGGTGTTCTGGCTGGCGCCATCAGAACAAACCATGAGGTCAGCTCGTAACCCGGGACGGTTTGTGCCACAGTTGGAATGTCCGGTGCCGACGCAGCTTTGGTGCTGCTTGTTACGCCCAGCGCATTCAACTTGCCGGACTTAATAAAAGATAATGCAGTGGGAAGATTATCACCCGAAAGTTGAATCTGCCCGCCTAGCAGATCATTGGTTGCCTGACTCGCCCCTTTATAGGGAATGTGATTGATACTTATGCCCGTTTTCTGCAATAGCAATTCCAATGCAAGATGGCCTGTGCTTCCCACACCCGGTGATCCCCAATTAAGTGCTGTAGGATCCTGCTTGGCACGCTTTATCAAATCGGCCATATTTTTCAGACCGGTGCCCGGATTACTCAGGACAACATTGGGAACCTCAGCAATATACGCAACGGGTGCAAAATCGGCCTGCGCATCGTAGCCAGTATTTTTGTATACCAGTTGGTTCACAATTTGCGTGCCGGGCGTGCCAAGCAGCAAGGTGTATCCGTCAGGCTTGGCTCGTGCCACTTCTGATGCCCCCAGATTGCCGCCCGCGCCCGCCTTGTTCTCAACAATGACATCACTGTTCAGTTGTTGCCGCAACCCTTCTGCGGCCAAACGCCCCAGAAAGTCGGTGGTGCCACCTGGAGAAAACGGCACCACGATGCGTATGGGTGCGTCAGGCCACGCATACGCCACGCCGCCAGACATGACGGCGCACATGCCCACAAGCGCCAACGGCAGCCGGTGCAGCACTTTATTCAGCTGATTCATATTGCCCCCTGTTCATAAAATAGATCATTTGATTTATATTATCATAATAATAGATCATATGCCTTATAATCATTGATCACTCGTCTGGTACTTCACGAACCCTGGCTTCACTCAACGCATATTGGTTTGATATCACATGACTCATATTATTCATAGAAATCCACAAGCCCGGCTGCCCATCGCAGCCAGCGGCAACGGCTGCTTTATTACTGACACACAAGGCCACCGTTATTACGATGCGAGCGGTGGCGCCGCCGTGTCTGCGATCGGTCACGGTCACCCTGTCGTTCTCGACGCCTTGGCGACTCAAGCCCAGCAACTGGAATATGCCCATACCAGTTTTTTTACAACCCACGCTGCCGAAGCCCTGGCCGATCATCTTTCTCAGCACGCCCCTGCTGGCCTGAACAAAGTATATTTTCTGTCAAGCGGCTCGGAGGCTGTGGAAACTGCTATTAAAATGGCCCGTCAATATCACGTGGATCATGCAGAACCATCCCGAGCCCGATTTATCGCGAGAAGGCAGAGTTATCACGGCAATACATTGGGCGCCCTCTCCATTGGAGGGAATCTGCCTCGTCGCACACTTTACGAACCATTATTGATGGATGTGCTGCACGTCTCGCCCTGTTTTCCCTATCGCTATCAAAGCCACGGCGAATCAGACGAAGCCTACAGCACCCGGCTGGCCGCGGAACTTGAGGACACCATTGTCCAGGCGGGACCGGAAACGGTCGCAGCCTTTTTTGCAGAGACAGTTGTGGGCGCCACCGCTGGCGCAGTGGCTCCCGTCGACGGCTATTTCAAAAAAATCAGGCAGGTCTGTGATAAATATGGCGTTTTGCTAATACTTGATGAAATCATGTGTGGCATGGGCAGAACAGGAACGTTGCACGCATTTGAGCAGGAAGGGGTAACGCCCGATATATTATGCCTGGCCAAAGGGTTGGGCGGCGGCTATCAGCCTATCGCTGCGGTGATGGCACAAGATTTTATTATCGACAGAATATATCGTGGCTCCGGCGCATTCCAGCATGGTCATACTTACGTAGGGCACCCAATTGCCTGCGCAACCGCACTTGCTGTTCAGCAACTTGTACAACGGGAAAATCTGGTCGAACAGTGCGCAAAGCTTGGAATAGCACTTCACGCTATGTTAACTGAACGCTTTGGCGAGCATCGCCACGTCGCCGACATTCGTGGCCGTGGATTATTTCAGGCAATCGAACTGGTGGTCGATCGTGCCTCGGGCAAGCCGTTCGATCACCAACTGAAGATAAACCAGCGCGTTAAACAATCAGCTTTTTCTCGCGGACTACTATGCTACCCGGGTGGCGGTACAATAGACGGCCTGTCTGGAGATCATATTCTGCTGGCGCCACCGTATATTACAACCGAAGGCGAGCTATCCGAAGCGGTCGATATACTCGGACAGTCAGTTGATCACGCGCTGGCCAACCTTGCTAACTAGACAGTACAGATGCATAAGCCTGCACGGGGCAGGAAAGCGGCAAATAGTATTTGCCAACAGGCAGTGACAATCATAGATGCAACCACGACAGATTGAGGATCGAACATGGATAAAGAACAAGCGGAAAGTCTGATCAAGTCAAAGTTTTCCGAACTGTCTCCCATGTTGCAACTGGCTGCAAAATATGTCGTTGATCATCCGCAAGAAACAGCCCTTGCCTCCATGCGACAAGTCGCGAAAAATGCAGGCGTACAGCCCAGCGTGATGCATCGCCTGGCTGTTACGCTGGAATTTGAAGGCTATAACTCGTTCCGGGACGTGTACCGGCACTGGCTGTCAAGCAAAGAGAGCTCATTCTCCGCCAGAGCAGCGCAACTCCAGAAAAGAAAAGCCGGCGACCTGACCGAGCGACTGATTGCCGACGTCTTAGAGGCCGACATTCACAATCTCGATGCGTTGACCGACCCCCAGTCAACAGCGGCATTCAAACAAGCTCACAATCTGCTGGCCGGCGCCAAGTCCATCTACGTCGTCGGTCTGCGCAGCATGTTCCCTGCAGCATATTATTTCAGTTATTCCTGCGGCATGTTTCTGAACAATACAGTCCTGCTTTCGGGCATCGGAGGCGGTTTTGCCGATCCATTGCGGCGGGCAACAAAGGAAGATGCGCTCATCGTTTTCAGTTGCTATCCGTATGCGCGAAATGCAGCTACAGCGACCCGCTACGCGCGAGCCAAAGGAACAAAGATCATTGCCGTTTCGGACAGCGCCGTATCGCCAATCAGCAAAATAGCTGACGTGTCGTTAATCATAAAAAACGAAACCCCGTCGCTGTTCCCATCCATTACCCCTTTAGTCGTAGTTGCACAGACACTGGTGGCTATGTTGGTGGCCAGTGGCGGCAAAGGCAGCGTTCGGCAGATCAGCAGCAGTGAGACGCAATTGGCAGAGTTTGACGTCTATGTGTCTTCACGGAATGGTTAAGCGTTGAGCCGGGATTTTCTCCCCCTTTGACCGCCGCAATCATTCAGTGAAGTCACGCCTCTGCCATTTTCACCTCCTCACGCGGTCTCGGCAGCTTCCCGCAGTTGCGCTGCCGCCTGCTGATCACGAAGCCAATCGCCACTTTCCGGGTAAGCAAGTCCAAGGTTCTCGCGCAAGGTATCTCCCTGATAATCCTTGCGAAATACACCTCGGCGCTGAAGTTCCGGCACTACCATGCGCACGAAATCTTCATAGCTGCCCGGCGTATGGGTCGGTGAAATGACAAAGCCATCACATCCGCCCTCGACAAACCATTTCTCCATCTCATCGGCAACGGTTGTCGGCGACCCCACAAATACATTGAATTCGTTGAGTCGAGCGCGTTTGGAAAAATCAATAAAATCACGTACCGACGGGTTTGCTTTGCCACTTAGCATCACAACCCGGTCGCGGAAAGCGCGCCAACCAGAGACGGCTTTCATGTCTTCGTCGTTGATGGGCTCGTCTATATCACGGCCCGCAAAATCGTGATTGAGCACTTCGCAAATCAAAGCCAGGGCGTCTTCATCTTTGGCAAGCGCGTCCGCATATGCCATTTTCTGACGGGCGATCTCATCAGTTTCCCCCACGACGACATAACATGCGGTTGCGATCTGCACCTTGTCCGGATCCCGCCCTTCGCTGGCAATCACTGATTTCATTTCGGCATACTGCTTTTTGGCCATGTCCAGATTGGGATATACCACAAAGATGAATTCTGCCCAGCGGGCTGCAAAGGCCTTGCCACGACCACTCTGCCCGGCCTGAATCAGCACCGGCTGGCCCTGCGGCGATCTGGGTACGGTGAACGGGCCACGGGAACTGAAGTACGCGCCGCGATGATCCAGTCGCTTTACCTTTTCCGGATGGGCAAACAGCCCCTTGCGCTTGTCTATAACCAGCGCCTCTTCCTGCCATGTATCCCAATGGCCAAGCGTCGCTTCCAGAAATTCGTCGGCACGTTCATAGCGCTGGTCATGCTCCAGATGCTTGCTGCTGCCGAAATTGGCTGCTTCGGAATCATTCAGGGATGTAACCACATTCCAGGCTGCCCGACCTTTGGTCATGAGATCGAGGGTGGCAAAGGTACGCGCCACATGATAGGGCTCATAATAAGTCGTCGAATAGGTAGCGCCCAATCCCAGTTTTGTGGTGACTGCAGCCATGGCAGAAAGCACCACCACCGGATCCATTTTCACCGCCCGGATGCCATGTTTGACGGTGTCCGTATGATCGCCCGAATAGATGTCGGGCATAGCAAGCCGATCATCAAAAAACGCCATATGAAATTTGCCTTCTTCAAGTACACGGGCAATGCGTTGATAATACTCAGGTGTCAAAAAATCCGTTGCAGTGGCAGCATGCCGCCAACTGCCAGGATAGGTGGAACAGTTCTGAGCCTGCAGGAAGCCGATAAGGCTCATTTGACGTTTTTTTTGCTGCATATCCAATATCTCCAGTCTGATATAAAGAATTTCTATAGCGAACACCTCCCTATACGGGAATGTCCACCTCCAGCAGTGGTCCGTGCTGCTGCGCGCCATACACATCGCTATCGCCAAAGGCGCCGGCCGGAATCAGACGTGGAAGCGTCGCCTTGAAGGCGCGGGCCGCACGATAAGGCGTAAACAAAACGTCTTGCTCAGAGACCTGGTATAGCTTTGCAAACAAGGCAGCATTGAGCACGCCGGTTCTTTCAACGCGGTCGAACAACTCTTGCGAATCGAACATGACATCAATAGTCAGATCAAACGGCCCGGCATTCTTGCTTTTGCAAATGCTGGCCAGTTCACGAATTTTTGTCATTGCTCGCTCCAATATGTACATACTCGACAGGAAATAGCTGGTTCGGATCGTCTACTTCAACGATATGAAAAACGCTGAATTCGTACGCCAGGCCAAGTGAAATATCCGAAGGCGAGAACGGAATCGCCATATTGCCTTCCCGACACATGCGGCCCGGAAAATCGGAATGCAGCATGGACAATCGCGCAATGCCTGTCACGGCATTGGCCAGATCCTGCGTGTCGGCCTGCACTTCAACTACAAATGCCATTTCGTGAGGCACCGCAAACGATGCCGTTTCACGCGCGCCCATCACTCCATTGCGACCGTAGCTGCGAATTGCTATGCGATATTGCTCGGGTTGCACGCCAAAAGCGATGGTTTTTTCTTCAATGTTAGCGTTCACAATATCAAGATATTGTTCGACGTCGCGAATCAGAATCGGATCGCGCGAAGCGCAAATCGTGATGGCGCGATATCCGGTGCAGCGTACCCCTTCGAGCTTGACGGTATAAGGGGTCTGATTCTGCCACCGCATCCCGCTGACCCTGACTATCCGATCTGAGATCTGTTCAAACGCACAATCGGAGGTATCCAGCATACCGCCCGGCTCCAGATGATGAATCGGGCTTTTGTTTTCGTGCAGTGCAAAGTTGGCGACCGAAAGCGTGGTGCAGCGCTGGTTCGGGTTGGTCGGTTCCAGATCCACGTGCTCGGCGGTAATCCGCGCCAGCAGGCAACCTTCGCGCTTGGGCACAGCGGGCTCTGAGCCGCATTCGAGCATTTTTCCTGCATACCAGGCTTGTGCCGGAGGCAAACCGGCACGAATCGCGACCGCAGCCCAGGGGGCCGGATCAGTGCTGCGGCCGGCCAGAATCACTTGCGCGCCTTCATCCAATGCACGAATGTAAGGTTCCGGCCCCATCAGGCCGACAATGCGGGTAGCTTGCCGAATCGTCTCCTCGGAGAGCGGCATCTGCCTTGAAACCGTGTGCACCTTGCCGGCAGAAACCCGCTGAATCAAAAAGTCCGTATCCAGCTCTGAACGGATCAGCGCCAGCTTGAACTCGAGCTGTTCCTCGGAAGCGATTTCCCGGACAATATCCGCCATCATTTGCAGATGGGGCTCGCCCCCTGCGCCCCCCGAGGTGCCCACCACAACCGGAATGCCGCGGGGGACGCCCCCTTTGATCATAATACGCAGATCCCGCTTCATGGCAACGCGAGAACAGAATGCCTTGCCTGATCCGAGATAATATGGGCCAGGATCGGTACTACCGCCATCTGCGCCAATCATATGTGGCTCCTGCGCCAGCCCTGCCTCGAACGCGGATTCAGGAAAGCCATAACCTAGTATGGGCGTCGCCGAGAGCAGCCTTATCTCACTCATGACGGATTCCTTTCTCTAGTCATTCCTGCAACCTGCATATCCTTCTCCTTAAGCACTTCACTATTCCAATGTTCCGTTGTGTCCATGTCTCTAACGCCTGCGATAACCGGTATCTATTCAGGCGTGATATTGAATTTGGCGGCCAGCGCCTTAATTCGCTGGAAGTACTGCGCCTGATCCGCGTTAAATTCGTCAATGTCATTGGCAACAGGCTCTGCAGCCTGAGAAACCAGTGCTGCCTTCATCTCTGGATCTGAAGTCACGGCCTTGACTTCCTGCCGCATGCGCTCAAGTGCTGCACGCGGCGTTTTGGCAGGGGCATACAAGCCGTAGGTGACGTAATAGTCAAAATCTCCCAAACCCAACTCCCTCAACGTGGGGACCTCGGGCAGCGCTGACGTGCGCTCCAATCCGGTCACAGCCAGTGGATGCAGCCGTTTTGATTTCAGATAAGGTATGGCGGCGGCAATACTCGACGAAGCAATGGACACGGCGCCGCCGGCAGCGTCGACCAGCAGCGGACCGCTCCCTTTGTAAGGCACATGCACGATGTCCATTTTCTGGCTGTCCGCCAGCATTTTGACCAACATCATGGTGAATTTTTCGGAATTGGCTATGGAGTATTTACCTGGATGGGCGCGTGAGAGCGCAACAAAATCCTTCATATCTTTGGCTTCAATCCCGTTATTGGCAGAAAAGAGCAATGGGGAGCGCGCAATCATTGTCACGCCCGTCAGATCGGCGAACGTGTCATAGGGTAAATCCTTGTGTACGAGCGGATTAAGAAGATGCGTGCCGACCGCTATCAGATAGGTATAGCCGTCAGGTGCTGCACGCGCAACCATATTGGTGCCGATAATGCCATCGGCGCCTGGCCGGTTCTCTACAATAACCGTCTGCCCCAATCGCTGGGAAAGCTTGTCGGACAATTTGCGAGCAAGATAGTCGGAACCACCACCTGCGCCATAAGGCACGATAATACGAATTGGCTTGCTGGGAAACTTCTCTGCCTGGGCGGTTGCAATAACGCCTGTCAGGGCCACAGAAGCGACCGTGGCAACAGCGATGAGCAATTTATTGAATGGCCACACTTTCATTTTTCCTTGTCTCCGATGTCATTTATGTATTTTTGGATATACGACTGCCTGCCCCGTCGTGACGAAAAGCACCGGGGATCAAGCAGGATTATTACAACTGAACAACTGAAATTGCAGATATGATCATGATCAAAACATCGTTGCCCATTTCAGACTGACAAGGGCGCCATCAGCTTTGCCTGAGAAACATAATCAAGATAGTGGCTTACTGCGTTTTCCAAAGCGGTTTCGTCCCGATCTTTCAGGGCAGCCAGCATCTTCCACCTTAGCGGATCGAGCTCTGGACGATAGAGCGCGCCCACCTTGTCGGACTTGTGATATTCGTTAACGCTCAGTTGCAACAGCGTGGTCAGTGACTGGGCCACCACTGCTATGACCTCGTTATGTGCCGCCGCGGCGATCTGGTCGAAAAAGCGGATGGCCAACCGGGCTCGCTGCAGCATATCACCGGCATCAATCTGGTCCTGCATTTGCTGCAACGTAAGTTCAATAGCAGAAAAATCTTCGTTTGCTGCATTGGTGCAGGCCAGCCGGGCCATACCGATGTATACCAGCCGTCTTGCCTCGAGTAACTTGGCCGGCCCGATCGTCCCTCTTGCGGCAAGTTCTCGCAAGGATTGGGTCACCATCATGTACGCGCCTTTGCAAAATACCAGCGGGTCGTCTTCACGCACCCGTTCAAAGCGCTCTACCCGTCCGATAAAGATGATGTGATCGCCGGCATCGTGCTGTTGATGCATGCTGCAGTGAAACCGGGCAACACAATCGTCAATCAACGGCACACCTGCATACCCGCTGCTGAATGTCAGCCCTTCGAACTTATCGGTAATGGCCGAGGTCGCAAACCGTCCGGACAGCGCCCCCTGATCGCCAGCCAGGACGTTAATTGCAAACGCCCCGGTATTGCGAAAAACATCGATCGAACTGCTTTTCTTGCGCAGGCTCCACAGCACCAACGGCGGATCCAACGACACGGAGCTGAAGGAATTGCAGGTCAATCCGCAAGCTTTACCCTGTCCGTCAAGTGTAGAAATAATGGCCACCCCTGTAGGAAAGCACCCCAGGGCATGGCGAAATTGCTTATGATCAAATTCCGTTGCGTCCACTGGCCGCGCACCGGGCGTACCTGTCCGGGCTTTGGATGTAGATTTGTATGCAGTCAAACCGGTATCTCCTGTGATGCATGTACAGACAGATTCAGTCTATAGCGCACACCACCGGAGAACAATTTCTAATTATTAATACATTTATAAGCCATATGAAATAATCATCCTGCTCTCATTTCGCCCCGGATGGGGGACCAAGCGTAGCGGCAAAATCTTCTCGCAGTTGGTCGCAAAAGTGCTGGGCAGTAATGGTTGGCATATGTTTTCGGGAAAGCAGAATGCCGAAACAGCGCGTCAGGTGCAACTCTGGCAACGACAGAATGGTGCGCGGACGCTGTACATTGGTTTGCGCCATTGAGCGGGGCAACAACGCAACGCCGTGGCCCGAGTCCAGCATCGCAAGAAGCGTTGTCAAATTTGTCAGACGCGGCGCGAACTGACCACTCAGTCCCTGTTCAAGCATGGCGTTAGCAATTTGGCTTTGAATGCGATCGTACTGCTGCAGCAACAGCAAGGGGTACCCACTAAGCGAGGCCAACGTCGCCGGTTGTGATGAGGCCAGTGGATGGCCCGTCGGAACCACAACCACCATCTCGTCTTCTCCCAGGGGCTCAAAGGTAAACATGGCTGGGTCGCCTTCAAACGCCACCACCCCCAGATCAGCCTCTGCGCTATGGACAGCAGCGAGGATTTCGTCATGCTGCATATCTCTGATATGTACATCTACCTGGGCATGGCGGCGGCTAAATTGTTGGATGATCGACGGCAGCGATTGCGCTGCGATAATAGGCGATGCAGCCACAACCAGGCGCCGCTTGCCCTGCTCTGCTTCGGTTTGAAAATCGTCCAGCAGATTGCGCAAATCGTGTAGGGCGATGCTGGCCTTTTCATAGAGTTTTTTCCCGGCTTCAGTGGGCTCCATGCGCCGTGTCGTGCGTGTGAGCAAGCGGGTGTGTAAAACAGCTTCCAATCGCTGGACCCGCTGTGTCACCGCCGGCTGAGAGATATGCAATCTGCCTGCAGCGGCATTGAAACTGCCACAATCGACAACTGCCAGGAAAGTCTCCAGCTCCAGCAGGTCAAAGCGCAAAGTGCTGGGCCGGCTTGATTTGCTTGCAGTCATCGTATTACGATCCTTCTGGCTGCCAATAACAGGTTATCGGCAGCACACACAGAAAAGGGGACACGGCAGTCTTGCCAACCAGCATAATGCGAATACCACATGTTGTCTCCGAACCACCTGTCATATGAAATTAATGAATTTTATACAGTATAGGTGAATACTCGAAAATACTAGCTTGCTGCCATACGGTCAGCGAACAGACGCAAGCTGATATACAGCAACATAAGTCAGGGAGCACCGCATACTCACAGTCCACTCGAAAAGCGGGTAACGGGCAGATTGCGGATGTCCCATTTATAAAGAATCGCCAGGTTCCGGCCAACTTGACAATAAAACACCCAAATGGGGGGCGAACTCACCTGCGCCACAACGCTCCATCACGCGCCGCAGCGCTCAATCGGCCAGCGCCTGTGCGATTGCGGTGTAATGCGCAAGCCTCATGGCCGGGTCAGGCAATACATCTTGCAGCATGATCTCGTCACAACCGATGGCGTGCGTCATCGTGAGCAACCGATCGCGCAAATCCTTCAAAGGGCAGATTGTGTACATGGGCCATTCGGCCGTTTCTGCAGGCCAAACACCACCTGCCAGCGCCACCGCTTCGTCCACTGTAGGCAGACGATCGGGCATGGTCTCCAGCCGGCGACGCTGATCAAAGCACCAGCGCATCGGCATGGCCAGGCGTTCGGCTTCATCCTGGTCAACACCCGTACTCAGTCGGATTGCCAGAAAAACCTCTGGTGATTGCGGCAAGCCCTTGCGTCCTGAAGCCTGGAAGGCGCGACGATAACTGGCTGCAGACTCGACCGCAAATTCCGGCTTATGAAAGGCCGAGAGTGCAAGCGGCAGGCCCAGCATCCCTGCGCGCGCAGCCGAATTCGGGCTAACGGCCATGATCCAGGGCAGAACTGGCGCGACATCGGGCATGACCTTAAGACTTGCAAAAGCATGATCCACCGGCAAATCTGCAAAAAGATGTCCCAGCAGTTCATGGACCTTGTCACCCTGATCGTGCAATAGCGCACGACTGCGATCCGGTTGCAGCGCCAGATCGGGCAAAGGCCCCGACTCGGACTGGCCCATCCCCAGATCGAAGCGCCCCGGATACAGCGCAGCAAGGGTCTGGACACTTTCTGCAACTTTATAGGGGCTGTAATTGTTCAGCAGCACGCCGCCGATGCCGATGCGGATGCGAGAAGTTGCTGCCGCCAGTGCCGGCGCCAGCACCATCGGATCAACGCAAGCCTCGTATGGGACCGCGTGATGCTCGACGATCCAGTGTCGTGCAAAGCCCAGCACATCAAGATGACGCGAGAGCGCGATGGTATCGGCAATCGCGGTTGCGCTATCGCGCCCAGTGCCGATCTGGACCTGGTCAAGAAGCGAAAGTTTCATATTCTTACCCGCAAGCGCGGCAGGTAGCAGTTGCCACCCGCCTCATTTTTTATTTGATGTCAAAGGCTGATGGCAGGATCAGATCCTTGCGAATATCGATCTTGCTGGATGCTTCCAGCATACCCGCAGAAATCATGAATGCCTGGTCTGCTTGAAGATTGGCAACATCGGCCTCGGTCATTTTGGGATCAAAATCATAAAGCGCATATTGCTTGCGCGCTTCGTCAAGACTGATGTCCTGGTCTTTGGCAGCGATGGCCAGCGCCTCGTCCAGGTGCTCACGCATAAAATCGAGCGCCTTCAGATGAGCCTGGAAATAAGCCTTAAGCAATTGAGGATTGGCCTTGGCAAAGGCGCGACTGGTGCCGATGACCGTTGTAGGTGCGATCAGCCCTTCGCCGTTGACAATGATATGACCGCCCGCAGTCTCCACCTGCGTGGCATTGGCACCCGCCAGGGTCACTGCATCAACACGACCGGCCAGCAAAGCTGCACGTGCAGTTGGCAGATCCATATTGATATAATCAATATCATCCAGAGTCATTTTTTCGGCCGCCAGTGCTGCCACCAGCAGTTGATTGAGCACCGTTCCCTTGGGCCCGGCCACCTTCTTACCTTTAAGCGACTTGATATCGGTCGGGCCAGTGGCTGCGGCCATGACGAAGTACGCTTTGGGCGCGCGGGCATAAGCGCCCATGACCACAACATCCGCGCCATTGGCGTTGGCCAGAATTGCGGAGGTTCCACCCAGCACCGAGGCTATTTGCAGTTCACCGGCGGCAAGCGCCTGGGTCTGCGCCGCACCAGAAGTAATCTCCGGATGACTCAGTTTCACACCATGGGAGGCAAAGGCCTCATCCAGATAGCCTTTTTCGCGCATGACAATTGAGGGAACGTTAAAAGGCGCCGTCACGTAGGAGACAGCGGCTTTTGTCGTTTCTGCAAAGCTGACGCCAGAAGCAAGCAGACTCACAGCCAATGCGGCAGTCAGCATAAAAGTGCGTTTATTCATAAGAATTCCTTAGGAGTTTGAATTGGGACAGGCGAACAGCCGGTCAAGCAGGTGTTGGCGGGCCGCATTGATCGCGGGCTCAGCCCCGGTTCGTGGGTAGGCGGCATCCAGATCCAGGCGCAAAGTAAAGCGGCCCTGATCAATCACAAGAATTGTCTGACCCAGACGAACGGCTTCCTCCAGATCATGCGTGACAAATACAATGGTTTGCCCCAGTTCGCGCCAGATCCTGATCAGGTCATCCTGCATCTGCTTGCGCGTAAACGCGTCGAGCGCACCAAAGGGCTCGTCCATCAGCAAAAGCGCCGGTTGCACCACCAACGCACGGGCGATGGCCACACGCTGTGCCATCCCGCCCGACAACTGGTTCGGCCAGGCATCACGAACGTCATGAAGACCGACCATTCTCAATGCCTGGTTGACCCGCAAGTCTATTTCGGTACGCGCCAGCTTCGATTGCAGGAGAAAACCGGCGTTTTGCCCCGCCGTGAGCCAGGGCATTAGCCGCGGTTCCTGAAAAACCACGCCAACCGACTCGCCGGTATGTTCGAACTGACCGGTATCAGGCGTTTCCAACCCGGCCATCAGGCGCAACAGCGTTGACTTGCCACAGCCCGAGCGGCCCAGCAGAACGTAAAACCCCCCTTTATCCAACTTCAGGTCAATACCCTGTAAAACATCCCGGTGCGTACCGTCGGGCAGACGATAGCCATGATGAATATTGCGCAGCTCAGGCATGGGGCAGCTCCATTTCCTGGCGCAACCATGGGAAACGCCACCGCACCAATGCCTTGAGCCCGCTATCGGCCAACAGTCCGATAATGCCAATGACCAGAACGCCCACCAGCACAATATCGGTTCGCGCCAGGTCCTGAGCATCAAGAATCATATAGCCCAGACCAGCAGCTGAAGCAATCAGCTCCGCACCGACCAATGCGCGCCAGCCGTAGCCCAGACCAACACGCAAACCAACAAACATCGCCGGCAACGCGGCCGGGATGGCAATTCGGCGCATCAACTGCATGCGGCTGAAACCGGCAGCGCGGCCGACTTCAAGCAGCTTTGGATCCACCTGCGCAAAGCCACCCCGGAAACTGAGAAAGATGGGGAAAAAGCACGCCAGAATAATAATGCCGATTTTTTGTGTTTCGCCGATACCCAGCCAGAGCATTAAAAGCGGCATCAGCGCCAAAGGCGGAATCTGACGCACGAACTCCATTGGCGGATCCAGCAGGCGAGCCAGTGCCTTCCAGTTGATCATCGCCAGACTGATCACCAAGGCGAGCAATACGGCAATCGCATACCCGGCGCCCACCCTCCCCAGCGACACGCCAATATGCTGAACGAGCTTGCCATTGGAAAGCAGCGTGATGAACGTGGACCAAACCCGTTGGGGAGAAGGCAGTAAAAACGCACTCACCAACCCAAGATTGGAGACGGCAAACCAGGCGATCAGAACGGATATGAATACGAGAGAAGAATGGAAAAGACGCATTATGTATTGTTTCGGCCACGCATTTACCTGCGACTGGGCCACATGGTGACGGCCGATTTCATTCGCGTGACGACGATGCAACGGCCGCATGCTTGAACGCAAGAAAGCGAGCGGGCACGACACATTCAGTAGCCTGCCAGTTTATCACAACGCCAGCAGTGTCGTTTGATGCTGCGCAGCCGACGCACAAGTGAGCGTACCCCCCGGCCAGTTGCTGGCAATACGTTTGTGATGCACGTGACAAAAGTGTTCCGGCCCTGATCGCTTTACGCGCAGCCAGACGCTTATAAAAAGGAACATACAAGGGGGACACAAGGCCGCGCGCACCATGACTGGCTGCGCAATTGCGTTTGTGAGGCATGGCCCACTGCCAGACAAATGAAATATAACACCCGTCAATCTTCCAGATTATATTTCACTTGTATTGTCATCAGTACATGTATATGATTTAATACATTCTTTACATGCATACAATCAGAGGAGACTTTGCATGCACCAATCCTATTTACGTGCTGGCCTGCTCGCCGTCATTCTTGGCTGCACTACCGGCTTTGCCGCCTACGCAGCAGACAAACCGCCACTTAAACTTGTCGTGGGCGCAACGCCTGGAGGCACCACCGACCGCGTTGCCCGAGGGATTGCCCAGGAAATGAGCGGTATTCTTGGACAAACCGTGATTGTCGAGAACCGGCCTGGTGCCGGCGGAAATATCGCCGCCGATGCGGTTGCCCGCGCGCCCAAGGATGGCAACACGCTTTTGATCAGCTTTACCAGTTTTACGGTCAATGCCACGCTTTATAAAAAACTGCCGTTCGATCCGGAAAAGGATTTCACGCCCATCACCATGCTCGCAGAAGTGCCCAGCGTGCTGATCGCCCGCAAAAACTTCCCGGCCTCGGATGTGGCATCGTTGATCGAGATGGCCAAAAAAGAACCGGGTAAATACTCTTTTGCGATAGGCGGCATGGGCTCTTCCCTGCATATGGCCACGGCCAGCTTCGAGATGGGCGCCAAGATCAAAGGCCTGACCGTACCATACAAAGGCACCTCGCCCGCCATACAGGATGTAGTAGGTGAACAGGTGGACCTGATGTTTGCCAGTGCTGTCAACGTGATGCCGCTGGCTGGCGGCGATCGCATCAAGATTCTCGGCGTCACCAGCCTCGAGCCCATGAAACAGTTCCCGTCAGCACCACCTATCGGCGACACCGTCAAAGGATTTTCATCCAAAGCCTGGTTCGGGATGTTCGGGCCGGCAGGCATGTCCAAAGAGCGCCTGGCGCAGTTGAACAAGGCCGCAGTAGAAGGTGCACAGCACGAGAATTTTGTAAAAATGATTGAGCCCGAAGGCGGCACCGTGGTTACCAGCACGCCAGAGGAATTTGCCCGGTTTGTGTCCGAGGACATTAAACGCTACGCCGACGTCGTAAAATTCACTGGAGTAACTGCTGACTGACTACCCCTATGATTGATAATCCCACGCCTCGCTACTACAAAATATACCGCCTGCTCAAGCAGGCGATAGAAAATGGTCAGTATGACCATCAGGAGGCGATGCCGGGAGAGAACGTGCTGGCAGAGACCTATCAGGTGTCGCGCCTGACTATCCGCCGCTCTCTGGACCTTCTGCAAAGCGAAGGCCTGGTGGAGCGACGCCAGGGTTCCGGGACCTTCCCTCTGGCCCGCAATGTTGCTTCGCAGCCTCTGTCGGCGGATATCAACAAGCTGGTAGCCCATTTGAATAAAATGGGCTCGGGCACCCAGGTGCGCCTGCTCAGTTTTGAATACGAAACCGCCAGCCAGATGGCGGCACATCAACTGGAATTGCCCGCCAACAGCAAAGTACAAAAAGCCATCCGCGTTCGCTATCACAACGACAAACCCTTCTCCTATCTGATTACCTATGTGCCCGAGGATATCGGGCGGCGCTATACCAAAGACGATATGACGCAGCAGCCCTTGCAGGCGCTTTTGAAAGGATTGGGTATCAAGCTTGGCTCGGCAGAACAGGCCTTTACCGCAACGGCGGCCGACGCCCACCACGCCGATGCACTGAATGTGGGTATCTCGTCGCCCCTGCTATGCATCAAACGGCTAACCCGCGACACACAGGGACGCCCGATCGAATATCTGATTGCCGTCTACAACCCGGAACGCTTCGAATATCGCATGGCGCTATCGAATAAGCGCTCCAAAGGAATCGACGGCTGGATTGTGAACGACACGCATAGTTAGGTTTAAAGCGGCTAAGCGCGTGCACGATCGCGCACGCCGTAGCACCAGGAAAACTAACAATACCAAAGCCGATTTATCCCGACAATGGCGAACCTCGTCTGTGCTGCTTCAATCTGAATCTTGATACTTGTGAGAATGAAGCAGATAAACTACTATGCACGAACCGCATTGGCTTGTCCAAAGCTCGTGAAAAGCTGGTTCAACTTGCATCAAATGTCGAAATCGCAACCGGTGAACGATCAGGACATGCTATCTCTGCAGACTCGAAGAAAATATCGTAATTACCGTACAGATGACGATGCAAAACGAAAACGACCCCGATTTAGATAAATACGTCTTTAGCGCAAATCTGGTTCTGCTTGCACAGATCGCGACAATAATTTCTGGCATTACGATCGGGATACTTGTCTACGCAATCAATCTGCCCATCTACTATCTGTCTTTTATATTATTATTTCAATTATTGGTTATCCCGTATTTTTTCAGCAACGCCAGACTTCTAAAGAAAAAAAAGCAGCGCCGCCAGTCAATTATCACAAACGGCACCAGCAGTAATGCGGAAATCATCTCAACCGAAATGATAGGCAGTGGCGGCGACATCGATAATTATTATACTTTCGAGCTCCGTCCGGAATCTTCAGACATCACAGTAACCGCGCTGGAAGCGTTGACGAGCGAAACCTATGGGCTGGTGTGCAGACAAGGAAAAATACCCATACGATATCTCCCCGAGGAACGGGTTGCTGTGATCTGTGTGGACGAAATTACACCTGAATAGATCAGGCAGCCGGCGTCTCCACTTTGAACTGCACACTTGGGGCCACATCAAAGACAATCACGTTGCGGCGATTGCTTTTTTCAATTCCAGTGAATCGAACAGAGGGCTTGTTCTTGAGTTTATAGGTTTTGGAGTAGTTGGCCAGATGGCTGGTTTTGCTCATGAACACCTGAGAGGCAATACCACCCGCCACACCCGGTTGATCACCAAAGGAAATCGCCTTGATTGTGCCCTTATTGTGCACAGGAGCACCGCAAAACAGGATCCTGAAACACGGATTTGGCGCAAGCAGATGCGTTCCGAAATTCGGATACGGAAGGGGCGCCATGCCCGCCGGAGGCGTTTTACAGCAATCAGGAAATCCCAGAAACCCGCCACCCAGTGAAGTCGTGTTATACATTGTTATTCTCCTAAAAAAAGGGGTTTTTATGCCGTACGCTGTAAAGCTCGGCACGACGTAATGGCATATCGTTTGTAATAGTCACGCTGCCGGGATGCTTAGGGGTACCCGTCGCACCATGCGTATGCATATGCACACAACTTGCGCCTTTAAAATTTGTACCGGCTAAATTGGCATAGTCAAAATTGGAATAAGAAAGATTGCATTGCTCGAAACTGGCATTTTCGCAATCTGACTTCTCGAAAACAGCATATTCCAACTCCGAATGGCTGAAATTGGCATTACCGGCCTTGGTTTCCGACCAAATAGTCTTGTTCAATTTAGCATTGGTAACCGATACGTGCGCCAAGCTGGCGCCGGTGAAAACCGTCCCGTCACCTTCCAGGTTATCAAGTTTGGCGCGCAATAAATTGCATTGGGCGAACATGGACCCGCCGACACGAGCACCCGTGAAATTCGAATCCTCCAGACGCCCTTCCGTAAACTGGCACGCCACAAACGTCTTCCCGGAAAAATCCTTTTCACGCAGGTCACATCCGATAAAGACAACCTGATTGAACAATTCACCCGCAAATTCAGTCTGTCGCAAATCGCTTTCTAAAAAAACGACATTGTCCAGATCAGCGTTACCAAATCGACACTGATCCAAGTTGGTCTCGTGAAAAATACATTTTACAATCTCTTCGCAATCCAGGCGAGCGCCCTGCAACGGGGAGGCTCGCACTATTGATAGCGCTAACTGGCAATTTTCCCAAATCGACTCATTCATCACGCTATCGTTGAACGTCGTATCAACAATCTGGCAATTACCCAAGTGAATGCGCGACATATCACATTTAGTGAAAATGCAATCGTTCAAATTAACCGACTCCATTATAGAATCTGTCAATGTGCAAGCGTCTAGTGTACAGTCCTGCAAATCACAATTGATAAAATGCGTCCTGGAAAAATCGACATGGTCAAATATCATTCCCGACATATCCAGATCTTTGAATACCAAGTCGGAAAACACTTCGTTAGCGCACGGTTCTCCACGCTCAAGATACGCATTAAGCGTGACGTTATCCATTATCGAACACCCTAAACACGCGTGCTTCGGTATCGCGGAATACCGGATACAACTCCAACTGGTCTTTATATGCGCCGCTCGTACTGGTCGTGTGGTCTACGTCCACTTTCGATACGTTAGTCCTGAACATGGCGGCACCATCAAAACAGCACCCAATCAGATTGGCTTTTTCAAGTGAGGCCTGAATCAGGTTCGCATTTCTGAAACTGCTGCCTTTCAAATCCGATTTGTGAAAAATGGCCTCGCGAGCAATCACATGATCAAAACAGCAGTCTCTCAGAATCGCATGAGAGAAATCAGACTCTGATATATCGCTGTAGTTAAACTGGGCTCCCGTGATTTTTGTACCAATAAAATTACATTCCTTCAATCTGCTTCCTATAAACTTCGCGCCTGCCATATTGACATCCTCTTCAATAAGAAGATTGCTCAAATCGCTCTTGGTGAATATACAATCCTTAAGTTCAGACGTCATGAAAGACACATCCACCAACCGGGTTTCATCAAACCGCGAGGCATCGAGATTTGATTCTACAACAGCCCATTTATTGAACGCGCAGCTCTCGAATACCGTATTGCGCATCTTCATTTCGGACCAGATGCACGAGTCGAAATGGCAGTCTACCAATGTTGTATTATCAAATTCAATTTCGTCGCTGATGTGATTCGCAAAGCTGCAGCCGACAAATTTTGAGGCCCTTACCTTCATTTTAAGGAACTGCGTTTCCCGGAACGTGCATAGATGAACAGTAGCGTGACTGAACAGGGCTTCGCTCAAATTTGCCGTGGTGAAATCCAACGACTTCAGAACGCAATTGCTAAACCTGGCTCTGGCAAGCACTGCCTCAGAGAAATTGACGTCGCTCAGCCGCCCCCCTTCAAAATTGACGCTTTCTAGAAATGCTCCGGAAAAATCGGCGCCGTCGAGAACAAGGCCGCTCAGATCCGCTCCAGTCAAGTCCATTTCCGAAAGATTACCGTCCAACCGATACCGTCTCATCACTTCTTCACGCAATGGCGAGCTGGCCGCCGTATCCAGCGCAGGTGCTGCCGCTTGATATTGCACAGAATAAAGATAGGATTTTCGCACCGAAGACGTCAACGTATCGAACATCTCATCTGTTTGATTTCGGGCCGATTCCTGCGTGCCGCTTGATGCCAGTGCCTTTGCACTCTCCATCATGCCCATGTCAGGAGGACCGGAAATATCTATAGGCAATGCGTCCGTGGCGGCATGCGCACTGTCCAGCATATCGGCCAGACGCTCCATCTGTGGATCGGAAGATTCGCGCATAAGCGCCAGGGCCTGGGTTTGCGCATCTTGTGCCAATTTGGTTTGTCGATCCGGGTTATTGAAAAAAACATCAGGAGACTCCGGCGGTCCGACAAATTCAGGGATCACGGCTGTATACTCCAGCCCCCGGTTTTCGAACCACGACTTGGCCTGTTTCTCCTGATGACTGATGTATAACCGGAGGCGGCTCCCCAGCTTATCCTTCCCCACCGAGTAATCAGTCTCGTCATCTGCGCGCAGCAAGGCCTGCGGCACGAGTTCTTCATCTTTTTCAAGATGATGCATTACCTTTTCCGGATCCAGCCTTTGCATCATCACTTTTTCGTAATGCTCGAAACTTCTCGGGCTATCGCAGTATTCAACGCCGGCCATGATAACTTCTACGTCGTCTGCTTCTGTATCCAGAATCTCCACGGAACCATGAAACATGAGGATGTATGACTGAAGTTCAGGTACCAGCCAGACCGTTGAGGCTCGCATATTGTCCACCTCCCGCAGATATTGACGATGATGCTCGTCGCGCGCCAGCAGCAGGAATCTCGCCTGAAGAGACAGAATGCTGCTCTGCCAGCATTCCAGTTCCGGGTGCATATTCCACACACGGAACGTTTCTCCCAACGGCAGTTCCTCCAAATCGCGCCACTGCTGGTTATCTGCTGCACTATTGAAGATGGTCGGATCCATATCCGGCAAAAATCCGGGAAAATCGTACTTCTGCCACTCCTCGCTATAACTCCCTTGAAGTGTCATTTTCATGGGGTGGCTTGGGCCGATGGGCCCAAATGAAGCCGGTGCGGGCCGATCGCTTTTCTTATTAACCCCCTGCAACGGATCTTCCACGTTGGGAGCCGGCACAGCACTTGTTCCGTTCACCTGAACAGGATCGATGCCCTTTCCTTCCGGATTCTGTTGAAATGCAGGGCCTCCGTAGGCATGAGCCCAATCTAAGGGCATCCGCTCGAACGACTCGGCCTGTGTGAGCGAATTGCCCATCCAGTAACGATCGCCGCACACACGCAGCTCTTTGTGCAGATCTCCAACTTCTACTCTGACCATACACTGCGTTTTATCAGCCTGATGCGCCGTATAGGCAAACCCGCTCACAAGATACTCCGGGTGCGCCTTTGGCATAATCTGATCAAGCACACCACCACTATCGAGCGTCGGAAGCACTTCAGCCCAGATTTTCTGATCCGACTGCAAGTAGGGTCCTTTGCCGTCTGAGGAGATAAGCACATATACGCCGCACGACAATCGGGTTTGACCTCGCCATTGGTATGGCCTGGTCAGCACCCCGGCACGCATTGGTTTGATTGTTTTCATGAAGTTACGTTTGCGTCTTCTTGCCTTTGATATATTCCGCGTACACCACGCACATCGATTTTTTCTGCTTTTCTCGTGAATGCGATCTGGCGTTATCTTCCCTGTTAATCGTTTCTACCTTTACCTGCCACAAACCTACATTATGTCGGTTAGGTGAAGGCAACAGAAATCTGCGTCCCAAGTTAATAGTCATGAACGACGTGTTCAAATACAACCCAGACATGTTGATGCTGTAGCCATGCATACCCAGGCTAAACGGAGCGGCGGACATTTTCAATAAATACATATAGAAATCCAGCCCGGATATTTTCTCAATTGTCTGGTACGTCTCGGTGACTTTGGGCGATTTGCAGGTAATGCTTGTATCTGTCAGCCATTGAATGTCGTTACTGTGGGTGTGGACCGAGGCTTGCCCTACAGTCCTGGACAGCGGCTGGTTATAGTCAAACGTCGCATCTTTATCGTATTGATCAGTTGCATTTTTAATGAAAAGTGCCATTTTCTTTCACCACTTCAACGTTAATGCGTAAAAATTAATGTCATTTTTTCTTTCGTCTTCCAAAAATGCTTTCGTTTTTTCTTTATGAATTGCGTTGAAAGTGGTAACCCCAAACTTGAACCACGCAAACCCCGGGTTCGCATGCAGCACCTTCAATGGAGATGGATTCAGGAAGATCGCTCCGGCCAGCCCGTAGATCCCGGCCATCTCCGTTTTATAAGTGAATGAATGGGTATACGTAACCGCGTTATATTGCGCATTCAATGCCGACATGCCGACATTGAGGGCAGCCACGGCAATGGATCGATCATAGGTCGTTGTGACATCGCCACAATCGAAATTGAATGTTTGGCTATTGCGGCTATAAACCTGGCCGCTGGCATCTATCAACAGGCCATTGTCATAGTTCAACGTCGTGAAAGCTTTTGACGTCAAATTCTCTTTTTGTACAAACGTAGCCTGCACGTCTTGCAGATATTTGTCCGTGAAACTGCTCTTGTAAAGTGCCATCTGTCGTGCCTCACTCGATCATGTCGTATTAGATCGTGCTGCGTTAATGTTATGTTTATTCACAGTGATAAACTTGATTGCACTGAGCACATTCCGTTTCGGAGACCTTTCGTTTTTTGTAGTATTGGAAAATTTCTTTGCTGACATGGTCACCAAAACCTGCAACAAATGATAATTTCCCCATAAAGCAATACCGCAACTGGTCACCGTCATGCCCGAGGCGGCAGAGAGCCCTGCAGCTAAATGAAATACACCGTAAGCATTAAGATTCACACCGTAACTTGAAATAGTTGCCACGTTCGCCGACGAAGAACGATTCCAATCGATATCGGAGTGCATTAAACTTATGTCACGTAAGATAGCAGCACGAAATTCCAACTGTCCAGCGCCCACCGTCAGCTTCATTCCACCTTTGTAATCCTGTTTGGATTGGCCATCAACATTTTTTGTCTCTTTTCCAGTAATGTCATACGTCGCCGGTCCTATATGGACATCATGGTAGAGCTGTTTATATAAAGCCATGGATTTTTGGTCTCCTCGGAACATGGGTCGGTGTGAGGCCGATCCAATCACAAACAAATGCGCTGATCAAATCCAATACTGCCCAACTTACATTAAGAGCGGCTTACCATTAATGCGACCAGTCTCATCACAGCAAGACAACAGGCAAAGCCGCCTTGGCAGTTTGAATTCATTTCGAAGTAGACATACACTGAGCCGACTGGTGAGCCTGGCTTAGCGGGCGTGGCCACCCTATGAGGGCCAATGCGCCCTATACTCCAGCCACGATATCTCCACCCCGTCGGGAAAGTAAAATTTTTGCGGCTACGGCAATACAATAAACTCCTGGCTCCCGAGGCGGCTGAGTTGTATTCCCATCCCGGGAATGTTTAAGTGCCTTGTCGGTTATGCTAATAATACAGCCCACGTACTCGACTATTTTTATCATACTTCAGAACGGTATTGTTCCACCAATCTGATGATGCGCGGCCACGAACTCAACCAAATGTACGCAATCTGGGAGTAAATTACAATTAGCGTATTCGTCACAAAAGTAACAAAACGTTTTAAATGGGTTGTCGATGTATATATTGGTATCATTTGTTAGTTATAAACTATACATCCCAAGCCTATATAGATACAGGCCCAGTCAAAACTTCAGCAAAGCAGTCTAAATAGGGGCTTGCCTTCCGCGCTCCCAGGTTAGTGCCTAACCTATCAGTTCTCCTCAATCTTCTTTATAAGTCTTTATAAGAATCCATAAGCGTAAACCAACATCTTTTTCGCAACAACCGCAACCGGCTTCATACCAATGACTTGCCAAAGCATTCTAGACGACATTGGGCCGCAAGCTTGCACCTGGTGTACGACGGTCTAACACGCATAGCAACGGCCATATGAAAGAATGCGCGCCTCATTCGTAACGCGCAGCCTGCTCCAGCAATGCTGGTGTACCAATCAAATCGTTAAGCTGATCAAAATTGAGCATTGCATCCGCCGACCCGTTGGTCGAGCCGTTCTGGTATAACTGGCCGTAAAAGCGCTCAAGCGCATGCGCAATCGCGCGCGCCGCAGCACCGGGAAAAATCACAATGCTAAAGCCGATTTTTCCCAGGTCGCTCGCCGAATGAATGGGCGTCATGCCTCCTTCCACCATATTTGCCAGCAATGGCACGCGCCCATTGAACTGCGCGCAGGTCTGTGTCATCTGCTCATCGGTACGCACCGCCTCAATGAAAAGGACGTCCGCACCACATTCCAGATAGGCTTCGGCCCGTTCGAGCGCTGCGTCCAGTCCTTCCACTGCCACGGCATCGGTTCTGGCCAGAATTAACGTGTCGTCGCTGTGGCGCGCATCCAGCGCAGCCTTGAGCTTGCCACACATTTCGGAAACAGGAATCACCGATTTTCCGGCCAGATGACCGCAACGCTTCGGGAATGTCTGATCTTCAAGCTGGATCATGGATGCGCCGGCCTTCTCGAAACCCCGTACCGTGCGCATGACATTCATCGCGTTGCCAAAGCCGGTGTCACCGTCCACAATAATCGGCAAGCTGATGCGATCGGCAATGCGCGAGAGCGTCTGCTCCACTTCGGTATAGGTGGTCAGTCCAACGTCGGAGCGGCCCAGCCGGGTGTAGGCAATCGAGGCGCCGGATAGATACACCGCCTGAAAACCGGACTGTTGTGCGATCAGGGCAGACAACGAATCGTAAACGCCTGGCACAAGCAGGCAGGACGACGATTGCAGAAGGGTTTTAAGTGATTTCATTTGCATTCAAGTATTCGGTTCTGCTCCGCATGTCGGGCAGAAAAAGGTTATTGACGAACGGACCCCCGCCAATGCATATCTGAAGAGCGAGCGAATTAAACGGACGAAAACAAAGGTCCGGCGAGCAGCGAGCGCCGCGATCACAAGCGTCATCGAGCGTGGTAGCCGCGCAAATCACAACGCCACCATATCACCGTGAGACTGCCAGTTTGCGCTCCAGTTGGGCCAGCAAACCGCCAGCAGCAGCCATTTCAACCAGAAATGGCGGAATCGCCTGACAGGCAAACGTCTGCACCGGCTCGCTGACGGTCTCTGTATCCGGATAGACGCGCAGAACTGATCGCTCAGTATCAATTTCAATATAACTGCCCTGTTCAATGGCTTCGGCCTGGGGGCATAGCACGGCCAGCAAACCCAGATTGAAGGCATTGCGGAAATACAAACCGCTGAAGGACGGCGCAATCACGGCTTTTACACCCAACTGGACCAGCACGCCGACCGCCTGTTCGCGCGACGAGCCAATGCCAAAACCAGGGCCGGCAACAAGCACGTCTGCGGGCCGCAGCGCAGCAGCAAGCCCTGGGTAGCGGGCCTCCAGGCAATGCGCAGCCAGCTCGGGCAGATCCAGTTTCATATAGGCCCCTGGCGCCAATGCATCGGTATCGACATTCTCGCCAACCCTCCAAACGCGATATCTGCTCATTGCTTGCCCTCCGCCAGCACAATCCGTGGATCTGAAATACGTCCGGTCAGCGCCGATGCCGCAACCGTGTAGGGCGAGGCCAGATACACCTGGGTGTCAGCCGATCCCATGCGCCCCTTAAAGTTGCGTGCCGTACTGGAGATCACATTGGCAGCCCCCTTCAGGGCATTACCATAGCCTGAACAGGCGCCACAGGAGGTGGCAAATACCTGTGCGCCCGCATCAAGCAGAATATCCATTATCCCTTCGTTCTGTGCATCCTGCTGGTCGCGCAAGGTCGCGGGCGCCACCATCAGACGAACGCCTGAATCAACACGCTGCCCTTTGAGCACCGCCGCTGCGGCACGTAAATCTTCCAGCTTGGCGCCGGTACAGGCGCCAATGTAGGCCACCTGCACCGGTGTATCACGCATTTGATCGACGGAATGAACATTGTCCGGACTGTGCGGTGCTGCAACCATGGGCGATAGCGTGCTGGCGTCAAATGAGCGTACATCCCGCTGCGCGGTTGCATCACTGCGCCAGTAATCCAGATCCACATCTGCATTAACGCCCACCGACGCAAGATAATCCAGCGTGATCTGATCCGGCGCAATCAGGCCCACCTGCGCACCCAGCTCGGCGCTCATATTCGATAGCGTCATACGTTCCTGCATGGAAAGCGCCGATACAGCGCTGCCTGTATATTCGACGGCAGCATAATTGGCGCCATTGGTGCCATACAGCCCGATCATATGCAGCATCATGTCCTTAGCCGTCACGCCGGCCGGCAGTTGCCCGGACCAATCCATGGCAATGGTCGGCGGCGTGCGAACCCATATTTCTCCGGTCACCACTACCCCCAGCATCTCGGTGCTGCCGATGCCGAACATATACGCGCCAAATGCACCCCCCGTGGGCGAGTGTGAATCACCACCGACGCAAAACATGCCGGGACGCAAATGTCCTTTCTGCGGCAGCACCACATGGCAGATGCCGATTGAGTCGTATACATTGGGAAGCTGTTGCTCGGTTGCCCAGTCGCGTGCGATTTTCAGGATCCGGCGTGAGTCGTCATCTTCTTCGGGGACGTAGTGATCCATCACCAGGACCACCTTGGATTTATCCCAGATTTGCGCCCCGAGCTTTTCAAGCATTGGCTTGAGCCGGCGCGGACCACTGGAGTCATGGAACATGGCCAGATCCACAGCGCATGTCACGATCTCGTTCACCGCCACTTCCTGCCGTTGGCTGGCCCGGGCGATCAGTTTCTGTGCAAGCGTGTGCGCCGCCATAGCAAGGTCCTTTTGGGAAAGATATACGAAGTTTGCCTTATTATAAAGATGTACTTACAACAATACAAGTAATGCATGTGCACACCATCTACTCATCGCGCTCACCGGCCGGGACCACTCCAACCATTTCGTGGTGACCGGGACCTACCGTACGATCCGGATAGACAGGCGCACTGAGACATGGCGCCGATTTTATAATTAGCAAATGAAACAAATTACATTAATGCTACGTTAGTAATAATGTTTTGTTACGTATATGGTACATACGACAGTTGTAATTTATATCCAGATTGCGTACATTCGCTTGAGAAGTAATGTTAATGAAACAAGACTGAAAAAAATCATTAACCAACTGTAAATAAACAACATTCCAACATTTTTCCGGCAACGCACGCATCCTTTTACCTAAGGACATCTCCGTGGATATTCCAAATTCGATCCAGTTTCGCTCCATTGTTGCACACACGCCACTCGGGGGCTGCCTGGGCTTTCGCCAGATGAACGGTTCCGAAGGCCTCTCGCAATTATTTGAATTCGACGTCGAACTGGTCGCCGACAATTACAGCCTGGATCTTAAGAGCCTGCTTGGCAAACCGCTCACGCTTGAAATTGAAACCGTGGCCGGATCCCGCTTTCTGAATGGCCAGGTCACGCGATTTCAGTTGATTGGCCGAGAAAATGCTGTGTCCCGCTTTTACATCTATAAGGCCAGTGTACGCCCCTGGCTTTGGTACCTGACCCAAACCTCCGACAATAAGATCTTTCAGCAAAAAACCGTGCCGGACGTTATCAAGGAGGTCCTGGGCGAGTACGGATACCCATTTGAAATGAAGCTCAGCGGCTCATACCGCAACTGGGAATATTGCGTCCAGTACCAGGAGACCGATTTTGCGTTTATCAGCCGTCTCATGGAACACGAAGGTATTTACTATTACTTCAAGCATGAGAACGGCCAGCACACCCTGGTTATGACAGACGACATTGCGTCACACGAGGCCACGCCGGGATACGACTCGATCCCCTATTACGGGCCGGATCGCCATGGCAAGCCCCAGGAAGAGTACGTTTCCATGTGGGAAGTAGTAGCCCAGATCACACCTGACGGTTACGCGACCACTGATTACGATTTCACCAAGCCTGGCGCAAGTCTGGATTCCGTATCGAAGCGTTCGGGCGGATCGGAGAACGGCAATCTGGAAATGTTTGAATGGCAGGGCGGCTTTCAGGAGCCCGATCATGGCGAGCAATATTCCCGTGTACGGCTGCAGGAACTGCAAAGCATCCAGGAACAGGTACGCGGTATCGCCAATGCCCGCGGCATTGCTGCTGGCTTTACCTTCAATCTGAGAAACCACCCCAGGTCTGCAGAGAACAAGGAGTACCTGGTCGTCTCGGTCAATTACCGTATGAGCGTTGCAGGTTATGCCACAGGCACAGGCGCCCAGGAGGTCTATGAAGAAATCTTTACCGCGCTGCCCGCATCTATCCAGTATCGCGCCCCGCGCATCACGCCTATTCCACGCACTCACGGACCGCAAACAGCGCGCGTAGTGGGCCCTGAGGGAGAGGAAATCTGGACAGACAGATACGGTCGCATCAAGGTACAGTTCCACTGGGACCGCTACGGCAAGAAAAATGAAAACAGCTCCTGCTGGGTTCGCGTATCCAGCCCATGGGCCGGCGGCGGCTTCGGTGGCCTGCAACTGCCCCGGATCAAGGATGAGGTCGTGGTCGACTTTATCGGCGGATGTCCGGACAGACCCATTGTATTGGGAAGGGTTTATAACGCCAATAACATGCCGCCTGTGGAGTTGCCAGGCAAAGCGACAATCAGCGGCTTCAGGAGCCAGTCTGTGTTCGGGGATATGAGCACCACGAACATGATGCTTTTTGACGATACTTTGGGTGCAGAGCTGATCACGCTAAAAGCGCAGATGGATATGGTGATTAGAAGCCTGAGGGATATGGAGGTAGTCGTAGGCAACGACTTGCGAGCATCCGTCACTTGCAATGCTCATACCACAATTGGTGCCAGCGAATATAAGGCAACGGGAGGCGCACGCCATGATTATGTGGAGAGTGCCACCAAGCAGAAATACAAAGGTGGACTTGAGAGAAAAGTTGAAACCGGCACAAAAGAGGAATACTTAACCACCCGAGAAGTAACCACCACGGGCGTATACAAAGAAAAACAACCAGATTATCACCTTACCAGAGCTGGCAGCAGTACTGTTTCCATTAAAGGAGATGCTCACAATTATTATATTGAAGGGCCGACCAATCTGACAATCAAGGGAAATGTAAATCTGGTTGTTGATGGAGAATGGACTGCAAATGAGCCAACGGCGGTGAGTCCAGAGGCCCCCGCAGAAATTGGAAGCGAACCAACTACTCCGACAAAACCGTATATATGTCACCCAGAATAGGGACGCTTGGTTATGGCTCGATATAAAGGCAATTACAAAGATCTTTTTAAAGATACGGCAACGTACACTGTCGACTTAAAAGAAACCAAAACAGTTAAAGGAGAATCCAATAGCAATTTTCAGGCAGGTATGGATCTGACTGTTAACAGTGGAAAACTGATTATCAAGGCAGATACGCTTGATGAAACGACGACCCAGTGGTACGACGTGGATTGGAAAAAATGGGACCAGGGTTGGAAAACCACAAAATCATATCTCGGCGCAAATATAAACTTATATGGTGCTTTTTTTCTATCCACCGCTAATACGCATTCAATTGCGGCGGTGATTGTCAGTAATGGAAAATCCAAGTGGCGTAACACCAATCTGATTCAAATTCTTTACGGAGAGGTAGAGCACGCCGATGCCCATAAATCTAAAGTAAATGCAGCAGGAACAAAAGTGTTGACTGGAGTCAGGTTCATTAGAGAAGTAAATACCTTCTGGAATACCAAGGCAACCCGGTTGTTATAAATGATATATATGTCCTACTAAAATTGAGATGAGATAATTATGGCGGTATATAAAAATAAATTCGAGAACGTATATGAGAAAGACCTGACATCAGACATAGATGGTATAGAGACTGTTGATGTAAAAGGCAAAACGACTTTTGACTACACGAATGGCCTCACTATTGACGCGACAGGACAAACGTTCTATCGAAAAGCCGAAGTAGTCAATACAAAAACGCCAAATCATACGCTCAACTATCAAACCTCTGAGACCCATGCAAATATGCAAATGGGATATGCAACCTTCAATGTCCAACTGAATGTGACGAATGTTGCCCTAGCCGTGTGGAAAACAGAAACATCTACTTCTTATAATTTGGCCGGTGGAATATTTGTGAATCCCTCGCCCATAAAACTTAAGCGTACCGGCGCTTCTATACGGACACACCCACGTGTCCGAGAATGGCATTTGGTACTTCTTGAAAAAGCTAAGCGCACGAATAAAAATGTGTCCAAGATCCATACTGGTCTTTATAGATTGCACATGTGGGGGTTATAAGAATGGCCAGATTTAAACAAAATGCCCACGATGTCTATGAGCAAAATGCTGACTTTATTCATGAAAACAGTACGCTGACAAAAACCGTTCAAAATGCGTCCGAACATTTTCACAAAAGCAACATTAGCTGGTCCTCGGACAAGAAAATTACGCTCGATAGTCCGGAAATAGAAGAAACATACCACACCATAATTCGTAGAAAAAACTTTTCGTTCTACACTTATGCGCTGTTCAAAGGGCTGTTCACCAATTACAACCAGAGTTTGTTCGGCTATAGCAAAAACAAATCAATTATGTATCTCAATTTATCTGGGATGACGACAAACAATGGTATTGTTTTCATGTTGCCAGGCGCCAAATTATATTACACCGGTGCCTACATGCTGAAATTCAGTCTGTTCACGAAAGATGATGTTACGGCTACATTAGACTCCAGGAAGTTCGTGGCCGATGCCGCAGGAAACACGAGTATTGATACAGCCTCCGGGAAATCCTCGAAAAGCGAGAAAAAAGTTGGAACGACGACTGTTACCACTTCTTCCAATACAAGATATATAAAGTATGGAAAGTCCAAGCATATTGGTGGGATATATATCAAAAAGACAAATACCCAATACCTCTCGTAAATGAAAACAATAGAACCATCCAGGCTGACAATACTGACCAGGCCATATCAGTGGAGAGGCGGTACCCGGTTAGCTATCGGGCTTTACGTTCTTGCAAAGCAATCCCCCGAGGGATGGCATCTGGTTGATGATCAGGAATTATGGTCGAATGTGCTGCCAGAGCTCGACAGCAACGGCATGCTGGATCAAATCATCCCTAAGGCAAACCCGGAGTATTTGATCAGTGGATTCGCCTACACTCACTCACAAGAGACAAAAACCGCATGTATCGTAAAAGCGGAAATTGGAGAGTTGCAGAAAAGCCTGCTGATAATCGGAGACAGATATTGGATTGGTAATGAGCCAACAAAACCACAGCCCTTCTCCAGATTACCCATTACCTGGGAAAACGCCTTTGGTGGCGACGGATATGAGAAGAACCCGGCGGGAAAAGGCGTTGCTGACGTCGTGCTGGGGCAAGAAAAAGCAATTCCTCTTCCAAATATAGAAAGCCCCACACAGCGAATTTCATCCAAAGCAGACAAACCAGATCCCGTATCTTTTGGTCCGATAGGGCCAACCCATCCCGATCGGCTTAATATGCTGGGAACCTATAGCGAAGAATGGTTTAAATATGATTTCCCAGGATTTCTGCCGGACATGAATCCCAGGATTTTCAATTCGGCGCCGGATGATCAACAATGGCAAACAACTCAAGCTATACCAGATAGCACTTCATTTAAAATCTGGAATATGCACCCAGAAAAAGCATGCTGGGAGGGTACTTTACCCTCACTTACGGCGCGTGCATTTATATCAAAAGAAGAAAAAGATGCGCCTTTGCAGGAAGTTGAAAACATAACGCTTTCAACAACATGGTTCTTGCCTGAGCGTGAATGCGTCATCTTGATGTTTCACGGATCGGTAGAGATAGAAGATGAGGACGCCGAGGACGTTGCCATCGTTATGGGAGCAATAGAATTTGAAAAGGATCATCGCTCCCTGGCACATTATGAAAATGTCTGTGCGCTTCGTATGGATCCAGAATTTGCGCTGGATTATATGTCGGATGATTCGCAATTAGTATCAGAAGTATTGATTGGCACGCAGGAGGAGTCCGTAGATTACTCCCCCGACAAAAGTAAATTATCAATACGTCTCGATAAGTTTCTCCAAATACAAGACCAGGAAACCGCCAGAACGCTAGACAAATATGGCATAAAGGAACAGGATTTTTTTGAAGAGTTTGTTGGCCCGGAACTTGATCTTTCCTCGATAACAGATCAAGAGCGCGAAGCGTATTTCCAGAGATCGGACCAGGCCGCCAATGATCAACTTAAAGAGATTATCAATCAATTCAGAGCAGAAAATCCTCGTAGCGCGAATCTCTTAGACGATATCGAGCAATCTTTTAATCCCGACATAGATTACAAGACACTGGAAATTCCTGTTTCGGGGCCCCCTGATTTGAGCCATTTCGATCTGCCTGCAAATCATATAGTAGGCACTCCTCAAGAACAGACCAAATTTGACGAACAAAAACAAAGACTTAAAGGCTATGCGCGAAAGTCCTACTTATACACCGCTCATTATCAAATGGCAGTTCCTCGTCTGTCGTCCGAGAAAAACCAATCGATAAAGCAAGCGCTTTTAGCACGCTATGCTCTGAGTAAAGATCTGACAAAAATGGATCTGACGGGCGCAAACCTGAGCGGATTAACTTTTGAAGATGCTGATTTTTCAGAATCTTTTTTGGAAAATGCCTTATTTTCAGGCTGTACTCTTAAAAATGTCGATTTCTCGGAAGCGGTATTGACGCGTAGCCGCTTTATCAATTGTGTCTTTGAGAATACCAATTTTTCACGTACTAATCTGGCCAAAGCAAAACTAGAGAAATGCCAGATATCGCACAGCACATTTATTGAGACTGAAATCGAAAACAGTCAGTTTATCGATTCAGCAATTCAAAAATGCAAGTTTGAAATGCTGGCACCAACTGGCTTCGAATGGACCGGCTCTCAGTTTACAGGCTGTGAATTTGTAATGTGTATTTTGGAAGAAGGCGCGATTGAGCGGTCTACGTTCGCTACGTCTGATTTCTTTAAGACCATATTTGAAAATAGCACGCTTCAGAAAACAGCTTTCAATAAATCAAGTTTTAAAGACAGTGCATTTACCAGTACCACCTGCGATGATTGTAGCTTTGATGAAAGCACTTTGAACAACGTTATGTTTGAAGAAGACGCCCCTATTTTAAATAGTAGATTTTTAAAGTCCTATCTTCAGGAATGCAATTTCATGGAAACAAAATTGCATTCGATTCAGTTCTACAGATGTAATTTGACGGGTTCAGATTTTACAAAAGCACAATTGCAGAGCTGCAACTTTGATCATGTGGTAGCGCGCGATGTCATTTTCTACAAATCTGACCTTACCGGTAGCAGCTTTCGCGGTGCAAATCTTATTCAGGCAACGTTTGAGAAAGCGAATCTGGCAGATTGCGATTTTACTGGTGCCACCCTGTTTAGAACAAATGTCTCTAAGGTAAAGCTGACTCCAGAAACAAAATTTGATGGCGCTTTCAGAGACCAGTTGGAGGTGTATCCAATACATCGTGATAAATTAAACGTTAATGCGCTATTTACGAATGAGTAGAAATAAATTTTTAGAATATCTTGAGCGATCCGAACCTTGCATGGGAGAAACGTTCAGCGATTTGAACTTAAAAGGATTGAATTTTTCCGGAATGGTGTTTGACGATACCGCCTTTGATCGATGCAATTTCACTGACTCCGATTTAGACGAGTGTATTTTCAATGGATGCACGTTTGATGGGGCTATTTTCGATCAGTGTAGTTTAAGAGAATCCGTCTTCCGTTCATGCTCACTGAAGGGAGCAAGCCTGATCGGATCAAATCTGGATAGTACGTCATTCAGTACTACGGACCTTTCTTCATCCGTATTTAACGATGCGATAGTAGATGGTGCTCTTTTTCAGGACTCTGATCTTTCTTCAGTCAAATTTAACGTAAAGCTGTTTCTCAGAATCATTTTTCAAGACATAGTCGCCACAGGTCTGGAGATTGGCGAAGTTGATATCGAAAAATCAGTATTTTATGAAATGAACATGAGTAAAGTACAAATCAAAAGTCGACTATTCAGTCAAGTCGTACTTATTGGTTGCAATATGCGTGGGCTGGACTTATCAAACCGAAGGTTTGTTTCCTGCCAGTTTACAGATGCAAAGATGGACGACTGCAATTTACAAGGATCAGATTTGGTGCAATCTGTATTCTCAAATACGTCGCTCTCTAATGCCAATCTTGATCAGGCCAATGGCCCACTCACCTTATTCGCGCAAGCCAATGTTTCAAACGCAACGATCCGAAACGCGACATTTGATCGCTCAATCTGGACCGATGCTATTGTTGAAGGCGCCGATTTTAGCAATTCAACGCTAACATATACATCCTTTACCCGCGCACAGTGTAAAGGTGCTATATATAACGATTGTGCATTGAATTTTTCAAATTTTGATTATGCAGATTTAAGAAAAACCAGTTTTAAAGACGCTCAGTTTGAGCATACCTCTTTGCATGCCGCGTTAACATCTGACCCTTTACTTTTAGGAAAAAGTGGTATCGCAAAAAAAGATGAGGCACTGCTTAGGGCAGAGCTACACAGTATTTCCGGAACCGTTTGAAATAGGAAACTAATTATGTGGAACACAACTCAATTTGGTGGTGGCTATTTGGGATTTCCAGATATATGCAAAACGCCAATGGTTGCTAACGCCCCATTGCCTTATCCAAATTTTGGCACACATGCGCTTGGCGTCAATCCTTGCCCTTACGTATTATTTTGTATTGCCCCGGTCCACAACAAAGGAACGAAAAAGGCTATCTCTTTTGGCGATCAACCTGGAGCAACAGGTGGCGTTGCGTCTCAGGTGTTTATGAGCCAAACATCTCATCTTGCGAACTACTCAAGAAAGTACAAAATATGCAACAAGCCAGCAGTCAGGATGACGGGGGTTGAGAAAAGCAATCGCAGAAATGTCGTTGTCGTCGATCTCATCCCGTGCATACAGCCCGTAACAAGAACCTACGGATAACATTAGATTTATAATTTTTCGGACACGATAATTGCCTCCATCGTATCGGGTAGATAACGAATAGGAAGTGTGGCCAGACTTCTAATAAATAACTGCGAATCCATTATTTCTTCCTCTATGATCAACTCGACTGGAGGTTCTTTGATCGTGACCGTAAAAATATAATATTCTCCAAAATCGGTCACTCGACCGGTACGCTCAACATTCAATACATGCGCTCTTGCGTCGGTCCCGTTCTCGTAAATATTGCTAAATCTATTAACAGAATCCGGCATTGTGATCAATCCATCTTCTAGTCTGCTGATAGCGTATAACTCTATGAAAAAAACAGCGACGAGAGAGTAATTTGATCGGAAGTACCATAATCCAACTAATAATACGAGCGCAACGACGACCTGCCAGATCAAGAATCTTTTTATCGCCGATTTTTTAGAAGATTTATCCATGCCCATACTTTTGTGTTCACCCTTTTTGAGCCCCCATGTGATCCTAACTAAACACCATCGTCTCGGGCGTTTCAAATCGCAACAGCGTCCCACTACTCTGGACAACTGATTCCCACGCATCCACATCAAAATCCATCACCGTCAATGAAGCCGGAGGAAATCCCATTTCCAATCGCTCCAGAGTGTCCTCATCGCCCTCGCCCGACAAATATTGTGTCGTCAGGTACAGTCCGGGATTATGCCCCACCATCAGCACCACGCGCGGCCCCGGCTCAATATTGCGTATGACATGAACAATATTGGCTACCGATGCCTCGTAGATCCGCTCCTCTGTGATCTTTCTGACCGGCGCATCAAATGCAGCCGATAGATGGGTCCAGGTCTGTTGCGTACGCGTGGCGCTCGACACAATCGCAAGTTCAGGCTTTAGCTGCTGCGCCACCAGATACTGTCCGACAAGTTCGGCTTCACGGTATCCGCGTTCAGCAAGGGGGCGCTGCAAGTCTGCAACACCAGGAATTGAATTGGATTTTGCGTGACGAAGCAACATGAGTCTGAGCATAAACGACCTTTTTATGGCTGGTGCCCCGGCGGGCACACTTTTCCCTGTTCAGTGAAGAATCTATCATATACCGCCGTGCGCGGTGATATGACAAAATCACAGCAAGATCGTTGCGTTAATCAGCCGGCGGAGCCAGCCATCTCGACCTGCGGTTCGTCGGTAGCCAGCAAGTAGCCCTGCCCGCGCAAGTTCCGAATGAGAAGGCTGGAGTTTTGTGTACTGGCCCCCAGCTTCCTGCGCAAGCTGCTGATATGCGTATCTATGCTGCGGTCATAAGAAGAAGGGATACGACCCAGTGCGAACGCGCCAATATTGTGCCGCTGAACCACGCGACCGGCGGAGCGCATCAACACCTCAAGAATGCGCTGTTCCGCACCGGTCAGGACAACCGCGCTGCCATGCAGCGTGGCTGCTCCGGTAGCCGGATTCAGCGAAAGCGGGCCCGCGACCAGCACCCCACCGATGTTTGCCCCGACTGACCCGATCGTGACGGGTTCGTCAAACCTTGAGCCGCGATACGAGACACTCCGATAGGATGCGGCGCGATATGAGCCGCTGTGCTGGAAGTGGCGCAATGGTGGTGGTGAGAGCGTTGGTACCTCATCGGTTCCGTGGCGTCTTAACAGGGCGTGCATTCGCGCCTTCAATTCGGCCATGCACAGCGGTTTGGCAAGACAGTCATCGGCCCCTGATTCCAGGCCGGTTACACAATCGGTATCCGGGCCGGTCAGCAAAATCAAGGGATTGTTCGATTGCTGACGATATTGCCTGAGCCACTCCAGACTGGCAACGTCCTGCATATCTGCATCCAGCACGGCAAGGTGATGGCGCCGCCGCCGCATCAACCGATCGGCCTGGTAGCCAGAATGCGCCAACAGAACGCAATATCCCTGGGATTCCAGATATTCACAAAGCATTTTGGACAGCGCCACGTCGTTTTCAATCAAGAGAACCCGTAGCGCATTCGGCTTTTCAGTGCGCATGTTTGGTGTGGTTGCCCCTCTCACCACAGATGCCATGCCCGGCGGGCAAAGCGTATGTCAAGAAGTGCAAAGATATCAAAAGTTATGGAAAGAACATTGCTGAACAACAGCTGACAATATCTAATAGCTAATAATTCTCATTTAGAACTTCATATAGAGAATAAGTCTCATTCTATCATTGCCAGAGAGGAAATTTTCTGATGTTGCCCTTTACCCCGGTATCAAAACGAGAACCGGCTCGTAATACCCCTGTCCGCCAGATGGCTGCATTATGTGCGCTCAGTCTTGGCACCGGCTTGCTCCACATGGCCTACGCACAGACAGCGAGCGTAGAAACCGGCGTTGCGTCACTGAACCCTATTGTGGTCACCGCCAGTGGTTTTGAGCAGGACATCATCGATGCCCCGGCCTCTATCAGCGTAATTGCCCGGGAAAAACTGGAAAAAGGCGCCTATCGCGACCTGACGGATGCGCTGCGCGACGTTCCGGGTGTCATCATGACGCCCTCGGACAACAACACATCTGACATAACCCTGCGTGGCATGAGCGCCAACTACACCTTGCTTCTGGTCGATGGCAAACGCATGAGCACGCGCGAAACCCAGACCAATGGCAGTACCGGTACCGACCAGAGCTGGGTTCCACCGCTGGAGGCCATCGAGCGGATCGAAGTGGTGCGCGGCCCGATGTCATCGCTTTATGGCTCGGACGCCATGGGTGGTGTGATAAACGTGATTACGCGCAAGATCCCGAAAAAATGGGGTGGCTCGGTCCGGCTCGATTCCACCCTGCAGCAGCATTCAGCATCTGGCAACAATTTCCAGGGTAATTTTTATATTGCCGGCCCTATCAAAGAAGACCTGCTCGGTTTCAGTCTTTATGGCATCTACTCGCATCGCAGCGAGGACGACATCGTCGAGGGTTATAACCGCCATACCAATCGCGGCGTCACCGCCAAATTGGCCCTGACGCCCAATCGCGATCACGATATCGTGCTCGAAGCCGGCGCCTCCAGGCAGGATTATCGTTCAACGCCGGGCAAAACCCTGGCGCCAACCGAAGAAGAAAGCCGTCGCCAATTCAACCGCAAGCACTTTTCCTTAACCCATGACGGACGCTGGTCTTTTGGCACCTCAAACACCTATATTCAGCGCGAAGAAACCGAGAATCTGGCTCGTGAGATGACCATCCGCAACACCACGGCCAGCACCAAATGGAGCATGCCGCTGTTTGAACGCCACATTGCCACGGTCGGTGCCTTCTATAGCCTGGAAGATCTCAAAGACACCACTACTAACCAGATGTCCGACCGCTCTGCCGTAGACCGCTGGCAATATGCCTTTTTCGTCGAAGATGAATGGCAGATTACCGACGCGTTTGCCCTGACTGGCGGGCTGCGTATGGACAACGAGAAAACCTCCGGGATCCACTGGAGTCCCAGGCTATATGGCGTTTGGCATCTGAACGACAACTGGACGATCAAAGGCGGCGTTTCCACCGGCTTTCGTGCGCCATCGCTACGGCAAACCCTGCCGGACTGGGGCGCTTCCAGCCGTGGCGGCAATATGTATGGCAATCCTGACCTGAAACCGGAAAAAACACTGACCAAAGAAATTGGACTGATCTATAACGATGAGAGTGGCCTGATGGCGGGTATCACGCTGTTCGACAACGAATTCACCGACAAAATCACCCGCGTACCCTGCCCGGAATGCGGGCCGGTCAATGCACAGGGGCGCTCGGCCACCACCTATGTGAATGTGGACGATGCCATCACCCGTGGGGTAGAGGCGACCCTGACAGCACCGCTGAGCGAGAAATTGTCACTGACATCCAGCTACACCTATACCTATTCCAAGCAGAAAAGCGGCCAGTACGCCGGCAACCCGCTGAACCAAATGCCCGAGCATATGTTCAATCTCGGGCTGGACTGGAAACCCACAGACAAACTCAATGGGTGGATGAAAGTCACTTACCGTGGCAAGGAAAGCGATCCGACCCAGGGCATCTCTGCCAGCACGACCATGGCGCCTTCGGCGACTTATGTGGACCTGGGCGGCTCTTATGACGTCAATAAAAACGTCACTGTGTATGCAGGCATCTACAACATCTTCGACAAGCAGGTCCGCTATGACGATTATGGTTACGTGGAAGATGGCCGCCGTTACTGGCTTGGCATGAATCTCAAATTCTGATTGAAATAGCAACCGCAGCGCTGCCGTTGCGGTTCATCATAACAAAGGCATTACAAATGAAAACTACGCGACAAACAAAAAAATGGCTGGTCATGGCGCAAACAGCGCTGGCCATTGGTGCGACGTCACTGGCAGGCCAGGCCATGGCCCAAACTGACCCGATAACAGTGCAACATGCAAAAGGACAGGCCACAGTCAAATCGCAACCGGCAAAAACTGTCGTATTCGATCTGCCTACGCTGGATATCATGCAGGTATTGGGCGTACAGGCTGCAGGTGTACCCAAAGCGCGCTTTCCTGAGTCACTGTCTGCATATAACGACCAAAGCATGCCCAAAGTGGGCACGCTGTTTGAACCCGACCAGGATGCCGTTAAAAAGGTATCGCCCGATCTCATCATTGTAGGCGGTCGTTCACGCGCCAAATTTGATGATATGGCCAAACTTGCGCCAACCCTTGACTTGAGCGTGGATACCCAGGCACCTCTCAAGAGCATCGAACGCAATACACAGACGCTGGCTGCCATTTACCATAAAGAACCCGAAGCCCAGGCTGCCGTAAAAAAACTCAATGATGCTGTTGCGGGCCTGCAAGCCAAGGCAGCTACAGCGGGCAACGCCATGCTGATTCTAGCGGTCGGCGAAAAAACGAGTGCATTTGGTCCTGGCTCTCGCTTTGGCATGATCTATGACGTTTTCGGTTTTGCGCCCAACGAAGCAGTGAAGGACCTCTCGGCAAAAGATCGCCACCCGGTCAAACTGGAGGGCATTGCCAAAGCCAATCCAGACTGGCTATTCGTGATTGATCGCAATGCGGCCACCGGCAAGCAGGACAAGCCAGCCCGCGAGATGCTGGAAAATTCCGTCATTCGTGACACCGCAGCCGCGAAAAACAACCGCATTGTCTATCTGGATCCATACAACTGGTACATCATGGGTAGCGCCGGCCTGACATCCATGCAACAGAATATTGAGCAGATTGCTGCGGCATTGAATGCAAAATAATTTATAACATAAGCAATATTCAAATTGTGATACCCATGCGGGAAGACGTTGCGCTGGCATCTCTTCCCGAATTTTTTGCCATTCGTACAGAAGAGTTCTGCGGCAGGCTAGCCGGAGAATATATATTGCCGTCACCCGCACTATTGCTCGGGGTCCTGTGCAATTAAAGCGCCAGTTCCCCGCCCCCTTTCCACGAAGCCTTCTGCGAAGCGCCTCCAGTACCTCTCATGCGGGCAAGCGCCCCTCAGCGCTTGCCGCTGTCACCGTTGCTCACCATCGGCTTTGACAAAATCAATGAACGCGCGAAGCGGTGCGGGCACCAGTCGCCGTCCCGGATAGTACAGAAACGGCCCCGAAAAGCTCACCCACCACGACTTGAGTACCGGCATCAACGCACCACTTTGCAGATGTGGTCGCAACCAGTCTTCGAAAAGAAAAACAATCCCGCTGCCGGCTATCGCGGCATCTACGGCCAGATCAGTGCCGCCGCCTGCCTGTACGATAAGCGGCCCGGTTGGATCCACCCTCAATTTCTCACCCTCGCGTTCAAATTCCCATGGCGGCATTGAACCGCTGGAAAACCGTGTGCGCAAACAAGCGTGGTTAAGCAAATCACGAGGATGCTTCGGGCGACCGCAACGCTCAAGATAAGCGGGTGCGGCAGCTGCAGCAAAACGCTGAGTTCGTGGGCCGATAGGCACCGCAATCATATCCTGCTCCAGACGCTCCTCGTAGCGAATGCCTGCATCGCATCCGGCTGCAATCACATCGACAAAGCTTTCCTCTGAAAATATTTCCAGTTGAATATCTGGATAAGCCGCCAGAAACGCCGGTACGATATCAGCCAATACCAGCCGCGAAGCGCTTACCGGCACATTGAGCCGAAGCGTACCGGCAGGTCGCTCCCGGAATACATTGACGACATCCAGCGCCGCTTCCATTTCAGCCAGGACCGGGCCAAGTCGGGCAAGCAGGCTCTGCCCTGCTTCGGTTGGCACCACACTGCGCGTCGTCCGATTAAGGAGCCTCACCCCGAGCTGCGCCTCCAGGCGACGCACCGCTTCGCTGTAGGCCGAGGCGCTACTGCCACTCTTGCGCGCGCCACTGCGAAACCCTTTGGCCCGCGCCACCGCGACAAATGCATTCAAATCCCCAGGATCAACCTTCATTATGCCTCCGCATTGTGCAAAAATCCGCACACGCTGTATGGATTGCACCCGATTATCATAACAATATTAAAAGCTTAATATGTGGCCTATCCACATCGATTATGCTAACTGTCATTAAAGGAATCACCATGACTTTTCCTGAACAATCAAACACATACTCATTGGGCGAGCTCAAAGTAAACCGACTCGGCTACGGCGCCATGCAACTGGCCGGTCCCGGCGTATTTGGCCCGCCCAAGGATCACCAGGCAGCCATTGCCGTGCTGCGACACGCAGTAGCAAGCGGCGTCAATCATATAGACACCAGTGACTTCTATGGCCCGCACATCACCAATCAGCTTATTCGCGAAGCATTGTTCCCCTATCAGGACGATCTGGTCATTGTGACCAAAATCGGCGCCGTCCGTGGCAACGATGCCTCATGGAATGAGGCCATTTCACGCGAAGCCCTCACGCAGGCGGTTCATGATAATTTGCGCAATCTCGGCCTGGATGTGCTGGATGTAGTCAACTTTCGTTGCATGATCTCACCCCACGGCCTGGCCGAAGGGTCAATCGAGGCGCCGTTGACAACCCTGGCCGAACTGCAGCAACAAGGTCTGGTGCGCCACATCGGCCTGAGCAACGTGACGCCAACCCAGATCGCCGAAGGACGCAAAATATGCAACATCGTATGCGTACAGAATCACTACAACCTGGCACATCGTGACGACGACGCGCTGATTGACGATCTGGCTCAGGCCAATATTGCCTACGTCCCCTACTTCCCGCTGGGTGGTTTCTCCCCATTGCAGTCAGCAACGCTTTCTGAAGTAGCGGCGAGCCTGAACGCAACTCCCATGCAGGTGGCGCTTGCCTGGCTGCTGCAGCGATCGCCCAATATCCTGCTTATTCCAGGTACCTCATCTACCGCGCATTTACAGGAAAATCTCGCAGCAGATCAGCTGGTTCTTCCGGGAGAGGCGATCAGGGAGCTGGATAACATAGCGGGTGACTGATAATCGCATATCGGGACATGATACTTTTCAAAAATACCCATATTGAGTATCATCATGCCCAATATGGGTATTTACGCATCACCCTCTCAACCGTCAGTCAGTCTGGCGAACGCATTGTTTTCCAGCACCAAGCAGCAGGTGCTGCGAATCCTGTTTGGCCAGCCGGACCGCAGCTTTTATACCAATGAAATCATCAGGCTGGCCAGCAGTGGCTCCGGTGCCGTCCAGCGCGAATTGGCTACGCTGGCTGACAGCGGGCTGGTCACGGCCACACGCATAGGTAATCAGAAACACTATCAGGCAAACCAGCACTCACCCATTTTTAGCGAACTGCACGCTATCGTACAAAAAACCATCGGGGTGGCAGAACCCATTCGCAACGCACTCGCTCCGCTGGCGCCGCACATTACCGCAGCGTTTATTTATGGCTCAATAGCCAAGAAAACGGACATGGCGACCAGCGATGTCGATCTCATGCTGCTGTCCGATTCAATCAGCTATGGCGAGGCCTACGCCGCACTTGAAGATGCCAGCCACGTAATCGGCCGCCCCGTCAATCCGACAATTCTGACCCAGGCTGAATTTACAAAAAGAAATTCCGCCAAAGAGTCCTTTCTGACCCGTGTTCTGGCTCAGCCAAAAATCTGGATTATCGGAGACGATGATGCCCTCCCCGTTTGACAAACTTACCGGTCCGGGCAAAGTACTCAAGGCTGAACCGCCAGATCGTCGAGAATTCGAAGGCCTTAAGCGTTCGGGCCACGCACGGCTGCGCGACGCCCACAATGCATCCTTGTCGATAGAAAGCCGCTTTGACCTGGCCTACAACGCCGCACACTCCCTGTGCCTGGCAGCTTTACGCCGGCATGGCTACAGACCGGAACATCGCTATAACGTATTCCAGCTACTGCCGCACACATTGGGCTTGGGGCCCGAAGTCTGGCGAATACTGGACAAGTGTCATGGCATTCGTAACCTGGGTGAATATGAAGGCGCTTTGAACATAGACGACCGGATTGTCACCGATCTCATTGCATCAGCTGGCGCGGTAGCAGACAAAGTGGACGAGCTTGCAGCGATCGAATAGCGAAAGCGCGCACGGATCCACCCAGGAATATTAGCCATTCGCACGCGCGGGAACAGGCGTACAGCCTCTCCCCCCCCCGCAACACATATCAGCAACGCTCTATTGTCATTGGTCGCGAATGGCTTGTCGCCGCATTTCAGGCACGCTGCCCAAGCGTGCTGACTCCTCATCCAACACCTCTGACACAATCTTCAAAAAACGCGTTGTAACAGCAGACTCTGCGCGCGACTTCACTGTCACCAGGTTTAATTGGCTGGTCAGTTTTGGCTGCTGCAACTCGATGAACTTCACGCTGCGCCCGATAAATATTTTTTCAAACATTTTTGGAGCAAAGCCAATGCCAATGCCACGCTCAATCATCATCAGCATGGGCAGTGTCTCGTTTCCGGAATAAACAATCTTTGGGTTAAAGCCTGCCGTGCTGCAGGCTTCCAGAATGTGCTCGCGTATGCCATTGCTGTCGGTGCTGGAGTGCAAAAGGAAATTCTCCTGCGCCAGATCCGAAAGCGTCACGTTCTGCCGGGTTGCCAAGGCATGATCGTGTGCGACCGTGAGCATCAGGGGTTCCGTCATCAAAGTGCGCATCACCAGATCTTCCGACTGAAAACGTGTCCTGATAATTCCTGCATCAAGCTCATTACCACGCAGGCAATTCAAAATATAGGCGCTTGCTCCTTCGCGAACATTCACCGTGATATTGAGTCGTTCCTGCTGGATGCGCTGCATTACCAGTGGCAGGATGAAAAGACTCGCCGCCGTTGAGCAGCCTATGGATACATTGCCTTCGGTGCCGGCGGCGTTATTCTTTACGTCGTGCCGCAATGTCTTGAAGGAGGCCAGAATGTCTTTGGCCCTGATATAAAAAAGCCTGCCCGGCTCACTTAATACAAGCCGGTTCTTCTGCCGGTTAAACAGCGTGACATCCAGAGACTGCTCAAGCTTCTGGATCAATATGCTCAGCGGCGGTTGAGTCATATTCAAAAGCCTGGCGGCTTTCGACAGATTGCCGGTTTCCACCACCGTCACAAAGCAGCGCAGCTGATGTTCGTCCATGACAACCATATTTAAAATAAATAGATATTAGATAAATTATATATTAGACATATCTAAATAGTGAATTTAAACTTCAAATTCCAGTTTATTAAATAATTCGTTCCACAAACGGAGACAAAATGAGATTCCTCAAATCAATACTTTGCGCATCGGTGGCCTTTATCGCACTCACCAGCTTACCGGCTCATGCGGCCGATTCAGACTGGCCCAATGCCAAACCATTTCGCGTCGTGGTCCCATATCCGGCCGGCGGCTCGGCCGACATTCTTGGGCGCCTGGTTGCCAAGAAACTGTCTGAAAACCTGGGAAACAACGCTGTCGTGGAAAATATTGCGGGCGGCGGCACGATTCCGGCTGCGCTGTCGGTCCTTAAGGACAAGGCCGACGGTTATACCTTATTCGTGGCCAGTGACAACACATTGAATATCAATAACTTTCTATTGAAGGAGCCACGCTATGACGGCGACAAGGATTTCACCAGCGTTACGGTGCTCAATACCTATGCCCACTGGCTCATCGTAAACAAAGACAGTCCGTTCAAGTCAATGGAAGATCTGAAAAAGTACATTATTGAAAATCCGAACAAGGCTTCCATCAGCGTAAATACCATTGGCGGCTCGGCTTACCTGGCGCTGGATAAATGGAAAAAAGAAAACAAACTTGATTTCGAAATCATTCCTTATCGCGGCTCGCCCCCTGCCGTGTCTGATCTGATTGGCGGCATCACCACGGCTCATATTGATGTCGCAGGCTCTTCCATGTCCTATTACGAGGGTGGCAAAGTAAAGCCGCTGGCCGTTCTGCAGTCGCAACCGTTGAAGAAAATCCCCTCCCTCGAGACACAATCCTATGACGATCCCAAAGCGCTGACCGTCAAATCGAATCTTTCAGTCGTGGTAAAAAATGGCACACCGCCAGAAATACTCGAAAAGCTGTATCAGGCGCTCAAGAAGGGAGAACACGACAAGGATTTTACAGACGCATTGAATCTGTTTGCCTATGAGGCCGTATTGACGCCGCCGGCTGAAAGCCGCAAGTTCATTCTTGAAGAAACCCAGCGATACAAGAAACTGGTCGAAGCCTCCGGCCTGGAAAAACAGTAATAACCTCAAGCAAACAAGGTAACAGCATGAAAGTGGTCGTAGCATTGGTCCGACACGAGACAAATACTTTTTCACCTATCCAGACACAATTGCATTCGTTCTGTCGCGGAACCAAAACGGATGGCCCCGCTTATGGCGAATCTGCAAGGCAATTGTGTGAGAACACAAACAGTGCAGCAGCGGCCTATCTGGACCTGGCCGCCTCACTTGAGGCCGAAGTAGCCTTCTCCATCCTAGCCAACTCGGTACCCAGCGGCACCGTACAGAAAGCCGCATTCGAACATATTGCCGATACCGTTATTGCTACTGTCAAACAAGGCTGTGATGCCGTATTACTGGATCTGCATGGGGCCATGGTGGCCGAAGGTTACCCCGATGCCGAAGGCGAATTACTGCGCCGTATCCGGCAGGTCATTCCTGAACAGGTGCCGGTTATTGTTTCCCTGGACTTTCATGCCAACTTCAGTGAAGCGCTCATTCGTAATGCAACTGTGATTACGGGTTACTGCACTTATCCTCATGTAGACATCTATGAGACTGGGGAAAGAGCGGGACGCACGCTCAAAAGAATCCTGTCTGAGCAATTGGAAACCACCATTCTGTGGCGCCGTCTGCCGATGCTGACGCATATGCTCAAGCAAACGCCATCCAGTCAACCCATGAAAGACATCATGGACAAGGCCATGCAGGCCGAGGCTGATGGTGTCGTGCTGAATGCTTCCGTTTTCGGTGGATTCCCGCTGGCCGATATCCCCCATGTCGGCCTATCGGTTGTGATCGTTGCCGAAAAAAGCAAAACCGCTCAGGCGCAGGTGTTGCTCAATGAGTTATGCGATATGGCATGGTCCAGAAAACAGGATTTTGTATACGACGTAGAGCCCCTGGCAACTTCCATTGCCAAGGCAAAGCAACTGGAAGAAGGCCCGGTCATTCTTGTTGATCATGGCGACAACTGTGGTGCGGGCGGTGTCACAGATGTCATGGCCGTTCTGGAAGAAGTCATGAAACAGGAACTGACAGATGTGGTTGCCGGACCGATCTGGGATCCGCACGCAGTGGATACGCTCATCAAGTCGGGAATTGGGGAAACAGTAACGATCGATCTGGGCGGAAAAACGGATATGCCGGAGCTCGAACTCAAAGGTCAGCCACTTCGGATCACCGGAAAAATAGTCAATATTACAGATGGCAATTTTCAGATTACCGGCCCCATGTTTACCGGGATGTGGCTCAGCCTGGGCCGTACCGTGGTTCTGGAGAGCAATGGCGTGACTATATTTGTATCGGAAAAGCCCCAGGAACCCTATGATGTGGGCGTATTTACCCACGCCGGCATTGACCCTTTCAGCAAGAAATATGTGCTGATTAAATCACGCCAGCATTTCAGGGCGGGATTTGAACAAGACGCCAAACATATCGTCCTGATTGCCGGCCCGGGCGTTTGCAGTTCAGACTATGACATTTTCCCGTTCAGGCACCTGTCCCGCCCCATTTATCCCCTGGATAGCGAGACGACCCTGGCGCATGCTGAAGGCATACAGTAGTCATATACCGGCGGTTTGACTATGCACATTAGACAATAAAATCTGTCGCACACAGGCCAGAAAGACATTTGCATTTTCTGGCCTGCGGCCTCGGCTGCGGGTTTTAATTGTGGGGCTTTGACTACGAGCTATGGCTATGGCGATGTTCCATATGACATGCTCCACTGCAAGCCGCCCCTTAGTCCAAATGAAAAATAGATTCCCCGATCAGGTTTTGGGTGTTTCGGGCGCCGCGACGGCATCCTTGTTGGTTATGCCAAATGGAATATGTACCGAGGGGACAAGCGAGCTGGTCAGTTCCAGATGCGCCGATTGATCATCAAAGAAGATATGTGGCTTTAGGACACCCAACACGTGTTTTTTCGCAATGCCGCCAAGAAAGAAAGCATCATTGGTCATCACGCCCCAGGCTTTCAGGGTATTAAGGGCCCGTTCGTGCGACGGTGCATTTCTGGCGGTAACCAGCGATACTCTTAGCCGGTTCTCGTAGTCGGGGTTCTGCTTTTTGAATTGCTCTTCAATGGATTGAATCTTTGCTATCTTAATCAAAAAATCCCGTAACGGGCCAGGGCCATGCGAGTTCATGACGTTTGCCACTTCATGGGCATGAAAATCACTCAATCCCGAGGCTTGCATAATGCTTTCAGACTCATCGCTAGCCAGTACGCCATCAAAGTCAAATGCGATGCGCAAGGCATGATCGTGTTCATCATCATCAAATTTTGAATCCAAAACATGTCCGGCAGGATATCCCGCGCGAATTGCTGCGTCTACATCAGACTTGTTGCCGGACAAAAACAACGATATGTTCAGCGCAGGAATATACTCATAGGGCGAGCGTCCCTGCATGAAAATGGCACGCGTGATACCAAGCCCGTAATGTTCTATCGTCTTCATCACCCGCAATCCCGTATCCGGATCGTTTCGTGACAGCAATATCACTTCGACCAACGGATCTTCGGGATCGGGCCGCATATGATTAAGCGAGAGCAGCCTTTTTACAAAAGGAAAAGCAATCCCCTTGGGCAGCGGATTATTAAGATTGTGTTCCTGGAATTTGCGATAGGCCTCCTCGCCCTCGCGTTTGAAGACCGAGTCAGAATCGCTCAGATCAAATACGGCACTGGAGGCCACGCCAATTACCAGGCGATCTGCTAGATCGTAGGGCATGACTTCCTTTGCATATAAGACCCTTGGTGACTGATGTCTATAAGACTACGCTGCGCGCTCATTGGCCGATTCTTTAAACAGGAGACAGATAATGTCCTGTATTTTATAGAATAACTAGCCATTTTTCCCTGGATCGGCCACGCAACTGAAACGATAGAGCCGCGCGGGATTCTCTACCAGAACTTTATAAGCAATATCATCTGTCGACAGCCACTGCGAGCGCTCCGTGGCCAGCAGATCCGGACTGACATCACGGTATGCGCTGATCTGCGTGGCCAGTTTCCCCGGCTCCCGGTTGGTATGCGGCCAGTCACTGGCCCACACAGCCCTTTCAAGGTTGGCCGCAAGTAACGCGTGGGCAATCCCGGAAATTCGATCTGCATCGCCAGCAGCCCCCACCCGATAGGCGCCGGACAGCTTGATATATACGTCGCCACTGGCCAGGCGTCTATAGAGTTGGCTGGCACGAAGCTGGTCCAAAGCGATCCCGGGCGGAATCAACCCGAAGTGATCAATGACAAGGGTAATTGGCAACACGCCCAACTGGGCCAGCACATCATTGATTATCCGGTACCCCGCATATATCTGAATATGCCAACCCGTTCCTGCCAGTCTGCTCGCCCAGTACTCAATGGCATCAATCGCCTGCGCCATATTACCGGCCCCCGTGCTCTCCAGATTGATGCGAAGCCCGATGACCCCTTTGAGGGCCATCGCCGCCAGTTGCTCATCAGTCACATCGCGATCGAGCACGGCCACACCGCGAAATATACCTGGCGCAGCGTCCAGACAATCGATCAGACACCGATTATCTGTCCCATATACACTGGGCTGTACAATCACAGCCCGACCCAGCGACAATCTGCCCATGTGCTGCCGCAACGCATGCAGGTCCGCTTCGGCCGGCGTATAAGGCCGGCGCTCAAGCATCCGATAGCGCTCATGCGGACCGATCACATGCACATGACAATCGCAGGCCAGTTCATGAATAAAAGACATATATAGCCACTTATACTTTGGTCAAACGCCGGAAGGCGTTCAGGACACCATGCGCTCACCGGCCGCCAACAGTTGAACCAGCGATTGCCCTACTTCTCTGGTGCCCAATTTTCCACCAAGATCCTTCGTTACGCTACCGGATGCGATGGAATCGGCAATAGCCTGGAAAATGGCATCTGCGGCGTGTGTGAATCGTGGCGCCTGGTTGCGCTGTCCATACCAGTTCAGCAGCATGGCCGCCGACAAAATCTGGGATATCGGATTGGCAATATTCTGACCGGCTATATCGGGCGCCGAGCCATGTGCAGCCTGACCCATGGCGTATTTGTCGCCTGCGTTCAGCGAACCGCCCAATCCAAGGCTTCCAGACAATTCTGCGGTGAGATCGGACAAAATATCACCGAACATATTGGTCGTCACAATGACGTCAAATTTGGCAGGATCGCGCACCACGTGAGCCATCATCGCGTCCACGATGTAATCGTCGATCCTGACCTCGGGAAACTCGCGCCCCACTTCATGGCATATATCAATAAACATGCCATCAGCTATTTTAAGGACATTTGCCTTATGTACGATAGAGACGTGTTTGTTGCGCGTCATCGCCAATTCAAAAGCGGAACGGGCAATCCGCTCACAACATTTTCGGGTGATACGTCGCAGGGAAATGACTACATCAGAGGTGATCAACAGTTCACTGCTACCCTGTTCGATATTGCGATCGGCATAGAAACCCTCTGTGTTTTCCCGAACCACAACTAGGTCAAACTGGCCCAGCCGTGCAGGCACACCTGTATATGTCCGGGATGGCCTGATGTTGGCATACAGATCCAGTTCCTTGCGAAAGAATTTGGACGGATTGATTTCGCCTTTTGCCTCATCCTTGAAATCATAGGTGGCCATGGGGCCAAGCATCAGGCCGTCGGCGCCCTTTACTTTCTCCAGCAATGCGGGCGTCACCGTACTGCCGTACTGTTTCAGGCTGTCGTGGCCGGCCATGTCATGCATCAGCTCCAGTCCCAGATCGAAGCGGTCGGAGACCGCGTTCAAAACCTGTTCTGCTACTGCCATGGTTTCCGGACCGATTCCGTCTCCCGGAAGAATTACGATTTTCATAAAATTCCTGTATGCGCTAAATATGTGTTAAATGATTATTCCAGGACAATGCCCGCCGAATGTATCAGCGTGCTGTACTTGCTGATCTCGGCCTTTACAAATTCGGCAAATTGTTCCGGTGAATTGGCCTCAACGGCGGCACCATCTGCATCCAGTCGTGCCCGGATTGCAGGCTGTGCCAATATTTTGTTGATTTCCCGATTCAGTTGCAGAATCACGGCTTTCGGTGTTCCTGCCGGCGCAAAGTACCCGCCCCACAAGCTGTAATTAAATCCAGGTACCGTCGCTTCGGCGACCGTTGGCGTATCTTTCAGGGCAGCCAGTCGCTTGCCCGTCGTTGTCGCAAGCGCCCTGACTGAACCGGATTTGATATGACCCATGGCTGCCGAAACGCTCGAAAAGAAACAGTCAACCTGCCCGCCGATCACATCCGTCATTGCCTGCCCAGCCCCTTTATAGGGAACGTGGGTCATTTTGGTACGGGTGCCCAATTCCAGCGCGACGGCGGCCAGATGTCCAGGCGTTGCCGTCCCTGAGGAAGCATAATTGACTGATTCAGGTGCCTGTTTCGCCTTGGCAAGCAAATCGCCAATCGTTTTAAATGGCGAGCCGCTTGCAGTTATCAGCACCAGTGGCGAGTCGCCAACCAGTACAACGGGCACGAGCGCTTCCAGCGCTTTATAACCCGCATTCGGGTTTGCAACGGGATTGATTGCAATTTCGCCGGTTTGCCCAAGCAGCAGATGATGGCCGTCTGGTTTCTGACGAATAATCAATCGCGTTCCCAGCATGCCAGACGCCCCGGGGCGATTTTCAACCACCACCGTTTGGGCCAGGGCCTTGCCCAGCGGCTCTGACAGCATTCTGGCAAATAGATCACCCTGTCCTCCTGGCGCATATGGCACCGTAACCGATATGGGCATGGCAGGATAAGCACCGCTGGCCGCTGCAGCCACGCGCGCCAGCGGCAACACCAGGAGTGCGCAGCCACTTTGCAAAAAGCGTCGCTTGCTCATTGCCAATTGTTGCTCATTCATATTTTCACCTTCATCTTGTCCAGCGCAATAACCTGCCACCCGGGCCGGATCGGACCCGCCCGATTCAATATCGTGTCAGTCGGCATCGCGCAACATTTTCAACCGTTCAAGAAATGCCTGACGGATATGGTTTTTCGCCGCAGTGCTGGCCGCTTGCGGATCGCGGTTACGAATAGCGGCCAGGATTTGTTGATGTTCCGCCACGGCCTTTTGCGCCCGTTGTGGCGATTGCAATGTACTGCGGCCAAGCAAAAACGTTGTATCGGAGATCGATTGCAGCGTGCGAATCAAATGCTGGTTATGCGCAGCGCCATAGATAGCTTCGTGAAACTGCAGATTCATTCTGACCGGATCGCAGTCGGGCTGCTCACTCTGCTCCAGAATCGATTGCATATTGTCAATTTCAGCATCAGTTGCGTGACGCGCGGCAAACTCCGCAGCAGCGCCCTCGAGTACCTCGCGCATGGCATACAGCTCGGTGACACCCTGCTTGTCGATTCGGGTGATGACCAGGCCACGACGAGGCTCATGAGTCAGCAACCGCTCGTCCTCCAGTCGCTTGAGCGCCTCCCTTACCGGCGTACGGCCCATGCCAATCAGCTTGGAAATTTCCATTTCACGCAAGCGTGCATCGCTGCTGAAAAATCCGCTAAGGATTTTCTGCTTGATATCCCGATAGGCTGCATGAAACTGAGTATTGTCTTTGGAAATAGGCATGGTGGTTTTCGCTCAACTAACGTTTCGACATGAAATACACGGCGCCTTGCCTGCGTTGCCCGGCGCGCTATGATTTCGGTATTGTATCGACAACCGATCGCCACATCGTCAATTCCTGCTTCAGCATTTTGCCGAAATCACCCGGTGTGCCAGTCACAACGTTGGCCCCTTCGTGCTTCAGGCGATTGCTTATCAACTGACCTTGCGCAATTTTGTTCGCTGCTGCGTTAAGCTTTTGTACCACCGGCTCGGGAAGACCCGCCGGGCCCAATACGCCCCACCAGGTCTTGATATCAAAATCCTTCACACCTGACTCCTGCAATGTGGGCACCTCGGGAAACAAGGGCGAACGTTTGTCGGAGGTCATCGCGAGCAACGTGACCTTGTCTGCCTTTACCTGTTCGAGCATCGTAGGCATGGTCGCAAAAAAGGCCTGCACGCGCCCCGCGATCAGATCCAGCGTGGCCGGACCGCTGCCCCGGTATGGCACGTGCGACATGGTTACGCCCGCGCGCTGTGTAAATAAGGCACCCGACAAATGGTTGATGCTTCCCGGACCTGCAGAGCAATAGTTCACGCCGCCCGGATCAGATTTAGCCTTTTCGATCAGCTCACCCACTGTGTTGAGCCCAAGGGATTTGTCCACCACCAGCATCAGTGGGCCATTACCCAACTGGGCAATCGGTGTGAAATCCTTGATTGGGTCATAAAGCTTGCTTTGCTCCCAGGCTGCGTTCGTAGCGAACGTAGAAGTGGCAAACAGCAGCGTATAGCCATCCTTTCGGGCCTGAGCCACCCTGGCTGCGCCAATGGAACCTCCGCCACCACCACGGTTTTCCACCACGATAGTCTGGCCCAGTGCCTGGCCAAGTTCGGCAGCAAATTCCCGGGCAATACTGTCTGTACCGCCGCCGGCAGCAAACGGAACAACAAGTGTGATTGGCTGTTCTGGCCAGACATTCGGCGTTTGCGCCAAAGCGTTGCTGCTCCCTAAAGCTAAAAGCACGGTGGCACACGGTGCCAGCCAACGGCTTGTATTCATCCCTTTCTCCTGTGTGTTTTATTTAAATATATTTATGTATACAAAAATATATTTAAAAGAATAGTACACGAATTCCAGAAAGCGTGTAAAGGGGGAAACGGTAATGTAACAGCGGGGGAGATCGGGTGGGGTCAGGATGATGGTACACGCAGGACATTTAGCCAGGCCGGCGACAATGCTGGTTCAAAACCGCATGGCCTGCGGCTCAAACCATTCCACAAGTGCATTGACAAATGCCCGGGTGCGGGCAGACAGGTTCTGCCGGGTGGGATAGACCGCCATGACATTGGCGGGCGGCAGGTCCCACTCTTGCAGCACCGGCCGCAAGCGCCCGGATTCAAGATAAGGTTTCGCATCCCATTCAGATCGCATCAAAATGCCGTGTCCATCCAGTGCCCAGGCCAGTGCCGATTCGCCGTCGTTGGTACTGAGCAATCCGCGCACTTTGACGGTTTCGCTGCGATTGCCCATTGTCAGGCGCCAGGTGCCGAAAGTCTCGTCGTTTTCCCGGATGACAATGCACCGATGCGTGCGCAGTTGCGCCGGATGGGCGGGCATACCTGCACTCTCAAGATACCTGGGAGAAGCGCAAAGTATCCGACGATTCAGGGCAATGGTTCTTGCCGTCAGGCTGGAGTCTCGCTGCTCACCAAAACAAATCGCAACATCAAAACCGTCCTGGACTAGATTGACCGGACGATCACTCAATTGCATTTGTATTTCAACCTCAGGATTGTCACGCTGGAACTGCGAAACCAGGGGGACGATATAGCGTCGCCCAAAGCCCAGGGTGGCGTGAACACGCAGCAGGCCGCGCGGAGCGGCACGGCTGCCCACAAGCGTCTGCTCAAGCATTTTCAGTTCGTTGAGCAGATGATTGCCCTGCGCCAGATAAGACTCTCCTTCCACTGTAAAACTGATCCGGCGCGTGGTACGGTTCATCAGCCGGACACCCAGGCGCTGCTCCAGCGCGGCAAGACGCTTGCTTACAGTAGACGGGGTAACGCCCAGCTCCTGCGCAGCACGCGCCAGCGTCGCATGCCTGGCCAGCAAAACGAAAAATCCGAGATCAGAATAGGAATCCATGCAATTGCAGTATTCAGGTGTCAGTTTCAATTGAAATTCATGCTTCATTATATCCCTGAGGGAAATAATAAAATGAATTCAGTGACATTATGTCTGCAACGAAGCGAATTAGAATAAGCCTTCGTATCAAACAACTGCTGATACGGCAACACCACATTCAAAATAATTCCAGGAGACAAACAATGCGCAGGATTACCCCGTTACGCCAACTGCTTCTAGGCATGGCATTTGTGTTGCCCGCAACCTGTCTGGCGCAGTCCTTTCCGGAAAGGCCGGTCCGGCTTATCGTTCCGTACGCACCCGGCGGCAGTGCAGATATTGCTGCCCGTCTGATTTCCGATGATTGGGCTAAGGCCCTGGGGCAGCCCGTCGTCATCGAGAACAAGGCCGGAGCAGGCGGCAATATTGGCGTTGACCTGGTCAGCAAGGCCAAGCCGGACGGCTACACCATTGGTTTGCAGACAGTGTCACTGGCAATCAACCCCGCGCTCTATCAGCGCATGCCCTATGACACGCTCGCCGATCTGGATCCGATTGGTATGGTTGCCACCTCCCAGCATGTGCTGGTCGTGAACAATCAACTATCAGCCAAAAACGTCAAAGACCTGATCCGTGATGCCAAAGCCAGCCCAGGAACGCTCCAATATGGCTCAGCCGGCACAGGCAGCACTTTTCATATGGCTGCCGAGTTGTTCAAGTCGGTCTCGCAAACCAATATCACTCATGTTCCCTACCGGGGCGGTGGCCCGGCTTTACTGGACACAATTGGCGGGCATGTGCAATTGAGTTTCCCCGTGCTTTCAGCTGCCTTGCCGCAAGTCCAGGGGGGCAAATTGCGACCCTTGGGCGTGACCGGTCCCAAACGCTCCCCGCTGATGCCCGACGTGCCCACCATTGCCGAAGCCGGGTTGCCCGACTACAGCTTCGAGACCTGGTTCATGGTGTTTGCCCCTGCCGGCACACCTGAGCCCCTGATCGAAAAACTGAACGCCACACTCAATGCCACATTGAACAAACCTGAACTGAAGCAACGCATGACCAAGGAGGCGTTTGATCCCGCACCGTCAACCACCGCCCAGGCGCGCCAGCTCCTGACCAGCGACATGAAAAAATGGGCCTCGCTGATCAAGGCCAGCGGCATCAAAGCCGATTAAACCGGCGTTCTGTCTGAAGAAATGAAATGACTGCAAAAACCCTTTACCAAAAACTGCTCGACTCGCATACCGTTGCCACGCTGGATGAGCACAATATTCTGCTCTATACCGACCTGCATCTGATGAATGAGTACACCAGCCCACAAGCCTTTTCCGGCTTGAACGACAAAGGCCTGCCCGTGCCGTTGCCCGGGCAGAACGTCGCCGTCGTCAGCCACATTATTCCCACCCATTCGGTCAAGAACCGGATCATCGCAGATCCGGCCTCCGCCTTGCAGGCCAGCAACCTCAAACGCAATTGTGATATGCACGGCATCCCCCTGTTTGACACCAATGATCCGTTGCAGGGAATCGAGCATGTTGTCAGTCCCGAACACGGCATGATACGTCCGGGTATGGTCGTTATCTGCGGCGACAGCCATACCACTACCTATGGGGCGCTAGGTGCACTGGGTTTTGGCATTGGCACCTCAGAAGTGGAACATGTGCTTGCTACGCAAACGCTGGTGTACCGCCTGGCCGGCAATATGAGAATAGAGGTTCAGGGTAAATTGCCCATTGGCTGCACCGCAAAGGATTTGATTTTGATGATCATCCGTCATATCGGCGCCCAGGGCGCCCGCGGACACGTGATCGAATTTTGCGGTACGGCCATCAGCGCGCTGTCCATTGAATCACGCTTCACATTATGCAATATGGCCGTAGAAGCCGGGGCGCGAGGAGCGCTGATCGCCCCCGATCAGCGTGCCATTGATTACGTACTGGAGCGCGCCACTGATATTTCACTCGACATGCGCGAACAGGCCCTGGCGCACTGGGAAACCCTGTTCAGCGATGACAACGCTGTATTTGACGTCACACATCGCTTTGACGCAAGCGAGGTTGCACCTTATGTGACGTGGGGGATCAGCCCTGACCAGGCCATTTCCATAGAAGAGCTTATCCCTGGCCACGATCAACATGATCATTCAGAGACAGGCGCCCGATCATACACAGCACAAGCGCTAGACTACACAGGTCTGACCTCCGGTACATCGCTGCTCGGTACGCCCATACAGCATGTTTTTATCGGCTCCTGTACCAACGCCCGTATAGAGGATCTGCGTGAAGTGGCGCAGATCGTACGGCAACGTCACGTTGCAGATGGCGTTCGCGCCATGGTCGTACCTGGCTCCGGCGCCGTGCGCCAACAGGCAGAGGCCGAGGGCGTTGCACAGATTCTGATTGATGCCGGTTTTGAATGGCGTCAGCCCGGTTGTTCGATGTGCCTTGCAATGAATGATGACGTTCTCAGCTTCGGACAGCGCTGCGCCTCCACCACCAATCGCAATTTCGAAGGAAGGCAGGGCCGTGGTGCAATTACCCATCTGATGAGCCCGGCCATGGCCGCTGCTGCTGCAATCACAGGCGTCATTACCGATGTACGCAAGCTGGATCAACCGGAGAATCTCCATGACTGAACAACATGTCATCTCGGGCGTGGCTGCCCCAATCCCCCAGCCCAATCTTGATACCGATCAGATCATGCCCAAGCAGTTTTTGCGCGGTATAGACAAAAAAGGGCTGGATAAGGGTCTGCTTTACGACATGCGATTTGACCGGCAGGGTCAGCGAATTGATCAATTCGTTCTGAACCGTAACGAGTACGCCAAAGCCAATATCCTGGTGGGCGGCGCCAATTTCGGTTGCGGTTCCAGCCGGGAGCATGCCGTATGGGGCCTGAGCCAATTCGGTATACAGGCAGTCATCGCATCCAGTTTTGCAGAGATTTTTTACTCCAATGCAATGAATAACCGGCTGCTGCTGGTTGTCCTGACAGAAGACGAGGTAAAGAATATCCTGGCAGATGTCGAAAATCCACACACAGCGCGTGTGACGATCGATCTGATCAATATGACGGTCCAAAGCCACAAAACCCGGGCCAGCTTCACGCTGCATGACCGCCATCGACGCATGTTCCTGGAGAACCTGGATCTTGTTGACGCAACGCTTACCCGAAAACCGCAGATTGATGATTTCGTGGCGCAGTATCATGAGCGATATCCTTGGCAAACGAACGTGGCAAACAAAACAGTGTCCCGCTTGAGGGGCTGAATCTGTCGTGTTTACAATCAACGGTGTATTGGCTTGCGTGATCGAGCGCCGGATCCATCTGCCGCTTAATTAGTCTATCAACGCCCCATTTTCATGAAACGGAAAGGGTCCGTCAAACTGGCCGGATGCGGCCAGGTGCGTGACCAGCCTGTTATTGACTTCGTCCCAGGCATGCACCCGAAAGCCTGGCGGCTCCAGCATCCACGAAGATTCAGCGTCGACGGCCAGATCCAGCGTAACTTGATGTGCCGGCGCCGGCGCGGTAGACGCAATGGTCCCACCAAAACGGACATCGATCGCCCGGTGCAGATGCCCGCAAATAATGCGTTCGATATTGTCGTGCCGGGAAATAATGTCGCGCAAAGCTTGCTCTCCTGTCTGCAATCCGATTTGGTCCATATGGCCGATCAGCGTGCGAAATGGCGGATGGTGCATGGCAATGACCACCGGGCGCCCCTGGCTGTCGGCCAAGGTCTCACGCAGCCATTGCAGCCGCAAGTCACACAACTGCCCCCCGCTTTGCCCTGGAATCATGGTGTCCAGCGCAATAAGCCGCAATGGCCCGATATCCACAACATACTGGATGAACTCCCCTTGCGCCATGTAGCGATGTTCGGGGAAGGCCGCACGCAAATTGGTCCGATCATCGTGGTTGCCAGGCAGAAGGTAAAGCGGCATATCCAGCGGCGCAAGCAGTTGGCGCAGATGCGCGTATTCGGCCGGTCTGCCAAAATCGGTCAGATCGCCTGTAAGCACGACAGCGTCCGGCTTCTGGCGCAGCCTGAGCACTGATTCTACACAGGCGCGCAAATACGGTGCGGTGTCCAGGCGACCATAGGCCAGTTTGTTGGGTTCCCGAATATGCAGGTCGGTCAGTTGTACAAGAATTGTCATGATTTCAGTTGTCATAAGCAGGAAGGAAGCGCGCTGTGTCGATATGCAGTCCAATCACTTCGCCCTCCCGAAAATTGGTGTCGCCCGGTTGTTCAGCCATCAAAACCTGCTGATTTGGCAATTTCAATTGCAATTGCACTCGATCACCCAGGAAGACGCGACGTTCTATCGTCGCCTGCGGGTGTCCTTGCACAACAGCGCCGATACGAATATCCTCAGGACGCAGCAGAACGGCCGGATGGGTTTTCAGATGATCAGGACACATCAGGACAGCATCGCCAAATGAAATTACGCCGCTTGAGATGGCATCGTCATCCCGCTCCACGCGATTGACCCGGCCAAGAAACTGAGCGACAAAAGGATGCGCAGGTTTTCTGTACAACGACTCGCCATCGCCAATCTGTACAATCTGGCCAGCACTCATGATAGCCAGACGATCGGCAATGGCCAGGGCCTCATGCTGGTCGTGCGTGACATGCACCGTGGTAATTCCCAGCCGGCGCAGCAACTGCGCCAGTTCATCGCGCAACGTCTCTTTGAGCTTGGCATCCAGCGCGGCCAACGGCTCGTCCAGCAGCAATACCCGCGGCTTGACTGCAACGGCGCGAGCCAGCGCAACACGCTGCCGCTGACCGCCGGATAGTTCTGCGGGGCGTTTCTTTTCCAGGCCATTGAGTCTGACCAGATCAACCAGTTCCGCTATGGTCTGCCGCTGCTCGTGCGCCGACACCCCCCGAACCTTCAAGCCATAGGCAATATTGGCCTGCACCGTCATTTGCGGAAACAGCGCATAGCTCTGAAACACCATGCCAATCCCCCGCTTTTCAACAGACAAATGCGTGACGTCCTGATCAGCAAACAAAATCCGGCTGCCGGGGTCTGCCGCTTCCAGTCCCGCCAACAGACGCAGCAAGGTTGTCTTGCCACAACCGGACGGGCCAAGCAGCGCGATCACCTCGCCCGGCTCGATGGTTAAGCTGACCGGTTGCAGGCCGCGTGTGCCATCCGGATAGGTTTTGGCACAATCAATAATGTTGATGCGGGTTTTTTCAATATTCATAACGATAATAGTTCAGTTCCCATAGCGTTTTTGCACCCAGTTTGCCACGCCTTGCAGCAACCACAGTATGGGCAAAATAACCAGAATAAAAACCAGGGTATAGGCCGAGCCCACTTCAATACGCATGGAAGCGTAGCTGTCGGCCAGCCCGACCGGAAGCGTTCTTGTCATGGGGGTATGCAGCATCCAGGTCAGATTAAACTCACCAATAGATAACGTAAAAACCATCAGCATGCCCGCCAGAATCGCGGGAAACACAGCCGGCACCAGCACACCAAGAAAACGCTGGGTAAAGGAAGCGCCCAGCGTTCTGGCAGCCTCTTCGACAGCCAGCAGATCTGGTCGTTGAAATGCAGACGAGACCGTGCGCACCATGAAAGGCAGCGTAAACAGAATATGCCCGATCAGAATAAAGCCGAAACTTTGCCGCAGCAGATTGATTTCACCGTAGGTAAGAATCAGCGCCAGCGCCGTGGCCAGCCCAGGCACGGCCACCGGCAGTGTCAGAATTTCTTCAAAAGCACGTGCAAAACGCGAGCGACTGCGCGCCAGTGCGTAGGCGCAGGGCACACCAAGCAAAAGAGTGCAGGTGACACATACCAGGGCCAATATCACTGATGCGCTCACTGTTGAACCATACACCGACCAGACTTCTTCAATCCAGTGCAATGTAAGACCGCTTTTGAGACCTGTTCGATAGTTATTCACCAGGCCGGCCATCACGGAAATGATGACCGGTATGAACATGAACAGACAAACCGCAAATGTAATAAAAAACAAAAAAGGCGCGGATTTTTGAGATTGTGTAGTCATGACAAATCTTACGCAGCAGGCGAGGACGTGCCGGCCACGCGTGCGACAAACAGGACGGCCCAGGTCACGATTCCCAGGGCAATCGAAAGCGAGGCAGCGAGTGCGAAATTGGCGTAGTTGGTAAATTCGTTATAGATGGTAATGGGTACCACTTCGAATTTACTGGCCAATGTGAAAGCAGTCCCGAACGCTCCCATCGCCGTGGCAAAGACGATCGCACCACAGGCCACTGTGGTAGACGCCAGCTGCGGCAGCCAGACATCCCGCGTGATTTCCCAGCGGGAAGCGCCCAAGACCCGGGCGGCTTCCTCCAGTTGTCCATCCATGGCTTCGGCAGCAGCCGTGTACGAGGCAATGGCGCGCGGCAGCGAGAAATACAGGTAACCAAGAAACAGGCCGATTACACCATATGCAAAAGTGACGCGCCCCATTCCCAGCATACTGCCAATATCAGCAAACCAGCCTTGTCGTCCACCAAGCAGGATGATGAAGAAACCGATAATGACGCCGGGGAAGGCCAGCGGTGCCGTCAGCAACGACAGCAATACCTGGCGGCCGGCAAAACGCCGGCGAGCCAGATAAACCCCCACCGCACCGCCAACTACCAAAGTAACCAGCGTCGTGGCCAGCGAGAGCAATACCGTATTGATCATGCTCCACATATACCGGGAATCGGTCAGGACAAGAAAATAGGTCTGCCAGCCCTGCTGAGCAGGAAGCGCGATCAAGCGTACGACCGGCAGTATCCAGAAGGCAATAAAGAATACAGTCACGGGCGCGAGGCACGCGAGCATTATCGGACTGCGTTGGCGGCAAGCAGAAACATGGGCGGACATACTTTTTCCCTGTCTTGGCTATTTCAAGTGTAATGGTTGTCGATATGGCGCTGATGGTGCAGTTGCCAGGTCATTAGCGCACTTCCTTCATGTAGCGCTCGGAAAAATCGCGCTGTACTTCGGCCATTCGTCCATAATCGACGGCCTTGACTCGTGCATAATCGGCAGCAGGCAAAAACTTGGCTTGCACATCGGCAGGCATGGCACTGGCGCGCACCGGGCGCAGGAACGCGCGTGCCCAGATCGCCTGGCCTTCATCGGACATGACAAAATCCAGCGCCTTGCGCGCATTGTCGGCATGTGGCGCATTGGCAACCAGACTCATCACGTAAGGCACTGCGACCGTACCCTCGGCAGGAATCACGAACGCCACGTTGGCATTGTCCTTGTATTTCGCCCGATAAGCGTTGAAGTCATAGTCCAGCAGAATGCCGATTTCACCAGACAGCAAGCGCGCATAGGAGGTCTGCTTGGGCACGATGGGTTCGTTAGCCTGCAGGGCTTTGAAATAATCAATACCCGGCTTGAAATTATCCAGTGTGCCGCCCAGCGCGGCATTTGCGGCGACCGCTCCCACGTAGCCGACAAAAGCTGAAGAAGGATCAAGATAACCGATCAATCCCTTGTATTCCGGCTTGAGCAGGTCCTTCCAGGAACGCGGCACGCTTTTGCCTTCCAGCGCATCCAGATTAACCATAAAGCCCATGGTGCCACTGTGCGTCGTAAACCAGTGGCCCTCGGGGTCTTTCAAGTCGGCGGGAATATCTTCCCAGTGTGCCGGTTTATATGTGGCCAGCACGCCCTCTTTCTGCGCTTGAACGGCAAATGAAATACCCAGATAGGTGATATCTGCAACAGGATTGGCTTTTTCTGCCACCATCTGGGCCAGCGATTGACCGGAATTCTTGTTGTCCGGCGGAATGGTCACTCCGGTCTTTTCCTTGATGGCTTTGAGCTGGGTACCCCAGTCGGCCCATTCTGTAGGACAGTTATAGCAAATGGCGCTTTGTGCAGATGCGGTAGCGGCGGCAGCCAGCCCAAGGCTTAGCAGGCCCGCCTGGGCGAAACGTTTCAGAATGCGTGACATCCTAATCTCCAGATTAAAATAGGCAGTGATATATGTCAGGAATTGGCGCAGTGATGGATAGGGGCCTGCGCGCAGGACTCGCCCCGATGAAACTCATAGTCAAGCGTTATGCTGTCTTCGGCTACGGGCACCCGGCCCTCTTCAATGGATCTGACAAGCAGTTGCACGCCTTCATGGCCCATCTCGGCATTGGGCTGTGCGATCGTCGACAAGGCAGGGGTCAGGTCCTGGCCAAGGCCAATTCCGTCAAAGCCGGTCACACTGATATCCTGTGGCACCCGCAGCCGGCATTGATATGCTGCACGCATGGCGCGTACTGCCAGCAGGTCGTTGGAGCAGATCAATGCAGTAGGACGGGAGTCGGTAGTTAATACACTTGAAATGTTGTCGATAGCCGTTTCAACGAACGGCACTTCTATCAATGCGGCGGGCTTGATGCCTGCTTTTTTCATACCGGCCACGAAACCTGCATAGCGCTGCTGCGCCCGGTCAGAGGCCTGCAACTGACCACACACCATGGCGATGCTTGTATGTCCGAGCTGCACCAGGTTCTGTACCAGATCATATACGGCGCGTTCACCTTCAACCGACACACAGGGATGATCGGGATGACGGTTGTACACCAGTACATAGGGCGTATCCTGAGCCCGCAAATTTGCCACGGCTTGTGACGTTTGTGCGTCGGATACCACCAAGAGCACACCATCCACGCCGAAGGCCTGCAGCTGTGCGACCGCTTCAATTTCATTTGCAATTTTGTATTCTGTCGTCGCCGGCATGATGGCATAGCCATGCGCTGCCGTTGCCTGCGTAATGCCCTGCAGGCATTCGGCAAAAACCGGGTTGGTCAGTGTTGGCAATACGACACCAACCACATGACTGCGTTGCGTTCGCAACGTCCGTGCCGAGGCATTCGGACGATAACCCTGCTCCAATGCAACAGCCAGAATCTGCTTGCGCGTTCGTTCGTTTACCAAGTGCGGCGCATTGAAGACGCGCGACACCGTCGCAGGAGAGACTCCGGCCTGGGTGGCGATATCAAGAATCGAAATCCGGTCGCTGCGATTTTTCATGGCATTGAATGCGGGGTATGAAAACGATTTCATTTTAGGTTAGCACTGTTACGCCGATGTGACAATCGTGCACTGCGGCAAGCGTCGTGACTGTGATTGCTATGTGACCACAGCCCTGCCCGGCGCTTCGTAGATTCCGATATTGTGTGCGATCAACGGTGCCAATAAACGCCGGAAGATTCAAAACAGTAACGGCAAGGCCAAAACCGATCAGATCAGACAGGTCCTGGCTGCGCTCGACAAAGCCAAAACAAGTAATCCACTTTGGGCTATGACAATGAATGTTAAACACTACACTTATCGAGTAAGCGGTTGAGCAGCGCTCTGCTCACGAAAAAATTCGACTCATGCGCAGCACCTCCCCCCGCTGCATCCTGTCCGGGCCTGCTGCAGTCTGCGCCCCATCCAACCCCCTTTTACTCTGTCTCATCACTGTGTGGTCATGTTGCCACGCGAAAGAATTCGCCCCCCTCGCCAGACGCCCGTAGCAGCCGACCCACTGCACTCAAAAAGCACATTCTGCACCACCGTAGAATAATTTCGCACTACCATCTATCATATTGTATTTATTCAATAAAATTTCATTGTTTATTTGTCAACTTTAGTGTTAACACCTATTTCAACAATAATTAACAAACGCTAAAGTACCTGTCAGAAAGAGGTCCCTATTAGCCCGACTATCGGAGAAACTCATGGCAGGCATACCCGCTTCCGCGTTGAGCGCGGTCAACAGTGATGCGAAACCTACAAAAGTACGGTGGCGCATATTTTTAATGATGTTGTTCCTTATTTCGATCAACTATATTGATCGCGCCTCGCTTTCTGTGGCCATGCCACTGATCTCCAAAGAATTTGAAATCAGTCCGACCGTACAGGGAATTTTGCTCAGCTCTTTTTTCTGGACTTATGCGTTCATGCAAATTCCAGGCGGTATGCTGGCTGATCGCTTCGGACCTCGAAAAGTCATTGTTGCTTCAACCATCGGCTGGGGCTTTTTCCAAGGGATTGCCGCACTTTGCACCGGTTGGTTCAGCCTGCTGCTTACGCGTCTTGGGCTGGGGGCCGCTGAAGCGCCCATTTACCCGGCTGGCGGCAAACTCAACAGCATATGGATGACCCAGACAGAACGAGGACGTGGAGCAACATTGCTTGACGGTGGCGCGCCGCTGGGAGCGGCACTGGGCGCCATTCTTATTTCCGGCCTGATTGCCGCGTTCGATTCATGGCGCCTGGCCTTTGCCGTCGCGGGTATCGGCACCATCATTTGCGGATGGTTTGCCTGGCGCATCATCCGCGACCACCCGCGTGATCATCCCGCCGTCAATAATGCCGAGGCTGAATACATTGAAGCGGCGCATGCACAGGACCTGGCCAACGAACCAGCCAGTACCAGCGGGCGCATCCTGGACTTTCTGCGCTATCGCTCGGTCTGGGGCATGTTTTTCGGATGGATGTGTTTCAACGCCCTGTTCTACGGGTTGCTCACCTGGATGCCCAACTATCTGGCGGCCGTACACGGCTTTAACATCAAGGAAATGGGCGGCGCGGTATTCCTTATGTTTTTCGCCGGTTTCGTAGGCGAGATCGCAGGAGGCTGGATCGCCGACAAATGGATTGCTTCCGGCACTTCGCAAGGCACCGTACTGAGAATCGTTTTTGCCATTGCCTCGATCATCGCCACGATCGCAATTTATAGCGTATCGGTCATCAAAGATCCCATCGCCGTCGTTATTCTGCTGTCTGTAACACTCTTTTTCCTGCGCTGGTGCGGCTTGTTCTGGTGCATTCCCTCTATCCTTGGCACCCGCAATCGCGTGGGCATTCTGGGCGGCATCATGAATCTTGGCGGCAATGTGGCTGGAATTGGCGTGCCCATCTGCGTGGGAATGATTGTGCAGGCAACGGGGTCGTATTTCTACGCGCTCATGCTGTTCACTGCCGCCGGCGTTGGCCTGTTCATCTGCTCTACGCTGCTGATCAAATATGAAGAGAAGGTTCCGGTCTAGTTCAATCGGCAAGTTCAATACAATCCGGGTTCTCTGGCTTGACGGTCACGGAACCTGTTTTTGCCACAAGGTAATTCAATGATGGAAAGAAAATTTATAGGTGTGCTCACACCTTCGTCCAATACGGCACTGGAACCGTTGACCAGCGCCATTGTTGCCGACGTCCCGCATGTGTCAGCACACTTCTCGCGGTTTCCGGTTACCGAGATATCCATGCGCGAGCAATCGGTTAGCCAGTTTGATTCGGCCGTCATTCTTGAAGCGGCACAGTTGCTGGCTGACGCTCATGTAGACGTTATTTGCTGGAGCGGCACATCGGCCGGCTGGCTTGGTATTGAGCGCGATGAGACATTGTGTCGTCAAATTACCGAACGCACCGGCATTCCCGCAACCACAGCGGTACTCGCGCTGCATGAACTGATGCAACGCAATCACGTTCGCAATCTCGGTCTGGTTACTCCATACATTGCTGAAGTACAGGATCTGATTATCAATAACTACCGCAAAGCCGGCATCAACTGCATTGCGCAAGCTCACCTGGGTCTTACCGTGAACCATGAGTTCGGTTGTGTCGAACCCGATACACTGGCCACCATGATTCGCCAGGTCGCAGAAAAACAGCCCGATGCCATTACCGTATTGTGTACCAACCTTAGGGCTGCGCATATCGTCAAGGAACTGGAAGCGGAGCTTGACATTCCGATCTACGACTCGGTCGCAGCCGTGGTATGGAAAGCGTTCGAGATGCTCAAGATAAATCCGCATAACCTGAAGGGCTGGGGTCGGATGTTCTGTCAAGCCCAAGTTTAAGTAGGTAAAACATGACCACACATACTTTCGATCTTGTGATACGCAATGCGCATGCAGCGACGGCAAGCGATACTTTCAAATGTGATATTGGAATACAGAATGGCCAGATTGCCCAGCTTGGATTGGGCATTGCTTCCGGTTCAAAAGAAATAGACGCGCAAGGCGCCTGGGTCACGCCCGGTGGGATTGACGGGCATTGCCATTTGGATGAACCCATCCCGCCTCCTTTGCGCATGGCGGACAATTTCGAAACGGGCACCCGCTCGGCTGCTTGCGGCGGAACCACTACGATTATTCCCTTTGCGGTACAGCGCAAGGGCCAGTCCCTGCGCGAAGCGGTGAGCAACTACCATGACCGCGCTCAGGACCTTGCCTGTATCGACTACGGTTTTCATATGATCATCACCGATCCGTCAGAACAGGTGCTGCACGAGTTGCCCGGCCTGATCGACGAGGGGTATACGTCTTTCAAGATGTATATGACATACGAAGATATGAAGTTAAATGATCATCAGATACTGGATCTGCTGGACATTGCACGCACGAAAAACGCCATGGCCATGGTCCACGCCGAAAATGCCGACTGTATTGAATGGCTTACCCGGCGCCTGGAGCAACAGGAGCGCACCAGCCCCCGCTACCACGCTCACTCACGCCCGATGCTGGTGGAGCGCGAGGCCACGCACAGGGCAATTTCGCTTTCCGAACTTGCCGGCGCACCAATCATGATCGTTCACGTTTCGGGCAAAGAGGCCATGGACCAGATCCGTTGGGCTCGCAACCAGGGCATCACCATCTACGCGGAGACCTGCCCGCAGTATTTATTCCTCACGGAACAGGACCTGGGATGCGATGATCATTATGAAGGCGCCCGATGTGTCTGCAGCCCGCCACCGCGCGACAAAAATAATCAGCAATTTGTATGGCAAGGCCTTTCGGACGGACTATTTACGATATTTTCATCTGACCACGCACCATTCTCATATGATTCGCCAGAAGGTAAAAAGCCCGGTGGCAAACAGGTGCCGTTCCGCCGTATTCCAAATGGCATACCCGGCCTGGAAACGCGGCTTGCACTGCTGTTTTCCTATGGCGTGCTCGATGGCAGACTGTCGATCAACCGATTTGTTGAGCTGACCTCAACCAATCCGGCCAAGGCATATGGCCTGCATCCGAAAAAAGGCACCATCGCCATTGGTGCCGACGCAGATCTTGTCATCTGGTCCGAAGATTCGCAGACGATCCAGAACATTAACCTGCATCATGCCGTTGACTACACCCCCTATGAGGGAATCGGCTTGCGGGCTGCCCCAGGCCTGACGCTGTCCCGTGGACAGATCGTCTATGATCATGGAACGTTCAAAGGTGCCGTGGGCCAGGGCCGGTTTTTGCGAAGAACCGCCCCTACCCTGCAGCCTATTCATTCTCCAGGTAGCGAAAATCGATGAAATTACTGATTATCAATCCAAACATATCGACCAGCGTCAGCGACCTGATTCACGCCGAAGCCCGTCGCGCGGCCAATGCCGAAACGCAAATCACCATGTGCACCGCCGAACTGGGTGTCGCCTACATAGAAACCCGTTTCGAAGCCCTCATAGGCGGCTATGCAGCGGCGATACTGGCTGCCGAACAGGCTCACTTGCATGATGCTGTTATCATTGCCGCCTTCGGGGACCCTGGCATTGAAGGACTGCGCGAAGCCATGAACATACCCGTAGTGGGATTGACCGAAGCCGCGCTGGCCAGCGCCTGCCTGCTGGGTCAGCGTTTTTCCATTATTGCCATTTCGCCGCGCATTACAGCCTGGTACCGCGAATGCGTGGAACGCAACGGCCTGATCTCGCGCCTGGCAAGCATTCGCAGCCTGGAGGAACCGTTGCGCGATATCGGGACTGTACAGACCGACCATGCCGAGCGCCTGGTGCAATTGTGCGAAGCGGCCATTGAACACGATAGGGCTGACGTCATCATTCTGGCGGGCGCGCCGCTGGCAGGACTGGCCAGGCAGGTCAAAGACCGCATTCCGGTGCCCGTCGTCGATGGGGTATCCAGCGCTGTATGCCACGCACAAAGCCTGGCAATCCTGGCGCCACACGGCGCTACCAAAGGCAGCTTTGCTGCACCTCCGATCAAACCGAATAAAGGCTTGCCCGATGCTCTTTCCCGGTTGCTTGCCAGAGACCGGTCGGCACCATGATTATGTGATCAAAGATCGGGCGGCACGCAGTCTGTACGTGGAAATTGCTAGAATAGCGCCTATGCGTACGAAATCTGTAGACAAGGATGTCAGCAACAGTGTGAACACCAAGCGAAAAGGGCGTGAGCTTAGCGTGGGAGATATCACCAGCAGACTATACTCGGCCATTCTGGAACACCGGATTCCTCCAGGCACAAAACTGGGGGAAGATCGGCTTGCGGTCATTTTCTCTGTCAATCGCGCACGTATCCGCGAGGTGCTGGCCAAGCTTGCCCATGAGCGCGTGGTCGACCTGATCCCCCAGAAGGGCGCATTTGTCGCCAAACCGACCGTAGAGGAAGCCAGGGATGTCTTCGAAGCGCGTCAATTGATTGAGCCTTTTGCCGTACGTAAACTTGTTGCAACACTGGACAAGGCCAAAATCGCCCAGTTGCGCGAGCACCTTGAACTGGAAGAGCAGGCCAGGCTTGGGCAAGACCAGCCCAGCATCATCAGGCTTTCCGGCGAGTTCCATATATTGCTGGCCGAACTTGCCGGCAATTCGTCTTTATTGCGTACCACCCGCGAACTGGCCACACTCACCTGCCTGATTATTTCCCTTTACGATGCGCCAACCGCCTTCAGTTGCCGGGCCGACGAACATTCAGAAATCGTCCAGGCCATCATTAACAAAGACGGCGATACTGCAGTTCAACTGATGCTGGCACATCTGGATCATATATTGAACAGCCTGAAGCTGCGGGAAACATCGGATGATATTGATCTTGAACGCATTTTCGGTGTCCTGACGCCAGAATAGCCGGTTCCGGATCAGGCTTCAGGATAAACAGGAAATGGATGATCCGCGGCGTGCATGGTACGGCAACTGGTGCCACGCCTTCCTGAACAGATGCCGGCAAACGCCTGGCAGCCTGATATACAAAGCACTAGCGTGAGGCTAGCACTCAACCAGCCCCACGCTAACATGGCCCGATCTGCTGACTGGGATCTCAACAATGAGCCCAGCCAAACAAACCAATGACACTCCCTGGTTACCCGCGCATTTACTTCTTCGCGCAATCGGTCATGCACCGCGTATTCTTGGTGTCCGGTCGATCATCGACATAGAAATTATCGCGATTGGGCATCTTGACCGCTGCCAGCGACTTGGCATCCAGTGTTGCGTCGGCAGACAAGATATTATTTTTGCTTAACAAATAGGCTGTCACGCTGTACACGTCTTCGTTGCTCAGCGACTGCGGGCTCTGAAAAGGCATGGAGCGCCGCACGTAATCGAATATCGTCGTGGCGTAGGGCCAGTAACTGCCAATCGTCTTGACCGGTTTATCACTGGCCAGGCTACCCTGACCTCCCACCAGTTTTGGCCCCAGACCGCCCTCCAGGTTAACGCCATGGCAGCTTATACACTGGGTTTTATACACTTTCTCTCCCAAGGCAACCGTTCCCTGCCCATCAGGCAGTCCGGTTCCGTCCGGAAAGACATCTATATTCCAGCCAGCGATCTGTTCATGGCCTGCCGGCGAACCCAGCCCCTTAAAATCATGGCCCTGCTGGGCATGTATGACAGATGACATTGCCATGGCACAGGCGCCGAGCATGATTTTTTTAAACCCGTCCATTGGTCACCTCTCCGGTCGTGGCGATTTTCCAGGGCTGAATCGCATTGTTATGATAAAAAGAAACCGTGCCGCGTGCCTCAATCAGCTGGTCAAGCATTGGCTGTACATAGCCGGTCTCATCAACAGCCCGGCTCATAATGACTTTATCCTCGCCATTCCAGTCAAACAAAAAACGAAATGCCGTAAGTGCTTTGCTTATAACCGGTTCCTGCAATGTGGCCGGCTGCCAGGTATCGCCGCCGTCTGTTGAAATATCAACAGCCGTGATTTTGCCGTGTCCGCTCCAGGCAATGCCGCGAATTTCATGCGTTCCCTTGCGCGTGAGCTTATGCGTGCCCGATGGCTGGGTAATAAGGGACTTGCACTCCATCACAAATGAAAATTTGCGCGCACGCCCGTCGGCCATCAGGTCTGTGTATTTGCCCGTTTCCTCTCTCGTGTACCCTGGCTGGTCGGTCACATGCAGCCGACGCAGCCACTTGATGCTCATATTGCCTTCAAACCCGGGAACAAACAGCCGGATCGGATAACCTTGTTCCGGCCGTAAACGCTCGCCGTTCTGGCTATAGGCAACCAGCACATCATCAAGACACTTTTCAATTGGAATACTGCGCGTCATGGCCGCACCGTCCGCCCCTTCGGCGACAATCCATTTCGCTTCTTTTTTCAAGCCCGCATGTTCAAGCAGCGTTTTCAAGGGAACACCCGTCCACTGAGCACAACTGACCAGTCCTGCCACCTCGGCCGCAGTCTTTCCATAAGGTGGTAAAAAGGACGGATTACCCGAGCATTCCAGAAAATAAATAGGCGAAACACAGGGAAATTGCCTGATCTCATCCATCGTAAATACCAAAGGCCGCTCAACCAGCCCATGCAGCATCAGGCGATGTTCGGCCGGATCTATCTGCGGAACGCCGGCATGATGCCGTTCGTAAAACAGGCCATTGGGTGTAATCGCGCCATCGAGTTCCTGCAACGGCGAAGTGCTGTAGGCAGACATCGGCTCTTTGAGGCCGGGGTACATATTTCTGATCGCCTTTTTTTCAAAGGCAGATGGCTTGCCATAAGGGCTTGCCGTCGGGCTGCCCAGGGAGCGGGTCCACTTGGGAACGTTCGGTGGCAGATTGGCAGCAGCATCAGCCGCAGCATCTTTGGCTGCATCAGCCGCAAGCGCTTCGCGCGCCACGCCTGCCGTCGCTACTGCCGTCACTACAGCGCTGCTGTGCAAAAGAAAATTGCGTCTAGCGGCCCGTGGCCCTGCAGACGCGGGTGTTACCCGCGACGCTGCAGGCTCGGCAACTGCCGACGTTGATACATTATTTTCGTTCATATTATCTCCCCACATTGCCCATGTCACAAAGTAACAGACCGACCGATCGGTTTTATGAATGATAGCGATATCTACATACGTTGGCAAGCGCAACTTGCTGCTAAAATTGGCTTATTAACATCACATGACGCGCCACCATGGCCACAACCGAAGGCATCGCTGCAGCCCCGTCCGGGCAAACCCTGCAACAACGTATCCTGAGAACAGCAGCGCAACTGTTTGCCGCCCACGGTTTTCATGCCGTTGGCATGCAGGCCCTGTGCGAGGCACTGCAAATCAGTCGCGGCGCGTTCTACCATCATTTCCGTAGCAAGGACGATGTCCTGGACGATATCTGCACCCGTTATATGACAGAGTTGGTGCACATGGGCCGGCAAACATTAAAGGAAGAACCGGATCCTGAGCGCTGCCTGCAGCGTCTCGGGCAGGATCTGCTACAGGTGATTGCCGCGAATCTTCCGGAGCTGACGGTGTGCTTTCGCGAAATACAGAGCCTGGGCGGCGAGCGCCGTCAAAAGGTGATAGATTTGCACCGCAAATACGAATCGCTCTGGAAGGAAACAGTCGAACGCGGCGCGCAGACAGGGGTTCTGCTGCCCTACTCGCGCGTGCGCATGAAAGCCGTGCTGGGAATGTATTATTACAGTTATATCTGGCTCAATCCCGCAAGGGCCGATGAACTGGCCGGCGCAATTACGTCCTTCAATGACATCGCGTTAAAAGGCCTGCGAAAATAATCCGGCCATACGTCGCTCGCGGTTTTTTTGTCCAAGACGCCCATTGCTTGGCTAAAATCTCAGAAGCATTCAACGGGTACGCACACAAGAGAAAAGTTTAGATCGGCGATCAGTAGAGCATGCGGGCGGCAAACGTTTTAGCCACGGTTTATTCGACGGCTGCCAACAGCAGTCACCTGCACGACACTCGTTTTTACTATACTGAACGTATCGCATTTCGTTCCTACCCGGCAAGCATTCGCCCGCCGGTTCATTTACCAATGACAGGAGTTTTTGCATGACCAAGATACTAGTACTTTACTACTCCATGTATGGTCATATCGAGACCATGGCAAACAGCGTTGCGGACGGCGCCCGCCTTGTCCAGGGCACTGAGGTGACCGTTAAGCGTGTCCCCGAAACGATGAATGAAGAGGCCTTTCGCAACGCGGGCGGTAAAGCCGATCAGGCTGCGCCTGTCGCCTCTGTCCAGGAGCTGGCCGACTACGACGCCATTATTATTGGTACGCCAACCCGTTTTGGCAATATGGCTGGCCAGATGCGTACCTTTCTGGATCAAACCGGTGGCCTGTGGGCCAAAGGCGCCCTCGCCGGAAAAATTGCAAGTGTTTTTACTTCTACCGGCACCGGCGGTGGCCAGGAAATGACCATCACTTCTACCTGGACCACCCTTGCCCACCACGGCATGATCATTGTACCAATTGGCTACACGACCCCGGCCCTGTTCGACATATCGCAAGTCGGCGGAGGGACGCCTTATGGCGCCTCGACCATCGCCGGCGGAGATGGATCGCGCCAGCCCGATGAGCGGGAACTCGGCATTGCCAAGCATCAGGGAGAGTACGTCGCAAAAGTGGCGGTTAAATTGAAGGGATGATTACAGATGCCGGTGCAGGCCTGATGAGCATGCGCCGGCCTTGTCATGAGGTCAGAGGCGCCGCCTTTATCTCAGAACGATTTTTGCAACATCTCCATACGCTCCAGTGCCCGCTGTGTCACCTCAGGATTGACCAATGGCGTTGGCAATTTTCCGGCCAGCAGATCCAGCGTCTGAGTCACGGACAACTGGCTGATACGGTGCATGCTTTCCAGGGTAATGCCCGCGATATGGCTACTGAGAATGACATTCTGCATCGTACGTAGTGGTGAGTCCTCAGGCAGCGGCTGCGATTCAAAAACATCCAGTGCAGCATTTATGTTCTGCTGCGTCAGCGCCTCAACGAGATCCGCCTGGTTAATCACCGCACCGCGCGCCACGTTGATGATACTGGCGCCCTGCTTCATCAGACCCAATGTTCGCTGGTTGGCCATGCCTTTGGTTTCTGCTGTCAACGGGCAGGCAAGCACCACAAAATCAGCCACTCGAAAAACATCGTCGCTGGGTACTGCACGGATATAATCGGGCATTTTTCTCGGGTCGCGCCGATAGCCAATAACGGACATACCGAACCCATGATGACAGAGGCGAGCCAGCGCCTGGCCGATGGCGCCGACGCCGATAATACCGACTGTCTTTCCACGAAGCTCAACGGCGCCATCAGCCAGCACACGGGACGCACCCCACCCGTCGCTGCGCAGCAGCGAATCTACCGTATGCAGGCGACGTGAAAGCAGCAGCATTTGCCCCACGACATATTCTGCCACAGCAACAGCATTTGCACCGGGTGCATTGCTCACCGGGATGGCCCTGGCGGTCGCTTCCGCAACCGGAACGATATCAACCCCGGCCCCATGCCTGACAATACCGCGAAGACGATCGGCGTGCGCCAGAACAGCAGCAGCAACTGGTGAGCGCACGATCAGCACGTCGGCGTCACGTATCTCTTTGGCAAGCACCTGCTCGTCCAGCGACGAAGCTACGCGCACTTGCGCATGTTCACGCAGGCGTGCTGTTTCGTTGGAATCAATCGGGTTGGTCAGCAGAACAATTGCACTCACGGGCTCTCCCTGGTTTTGGTTGATACGTCAATGACGAAACAGCGATGCGTCGGCTGTGTATGCAACAGACGGTTTGCACTGCCAAAGCGTTTTTGCAAATGCGCAGTGTACCGTGGAATCGTGCAGTGCGCGCCATCAGGGAAAACCCACAGCGAGCGATATCCAGCTATTACATTTGTGATATCTCCACCCCAGTTAAACGATGACGCACACCCCTTCATTGCCTAGTTAGTATCGCTATTTCATATGAAAGTTTTTTTTGAAAGAGCTTTTCATTCCCGCGAAATTGTTTTAGTATTCTCAAAACTTCCTAATTTTAAGAACATACGTCCTAATAATTGGGATTTATAAATTAACACTCTCCAGTTTATAGAGCGGAGGCAAAGGAGCCAAAGTTGAATATCACAGATGTCCAGACACTGTCCTGCGACGCAGGCTGGCGCAATTACTATTTCGTCAAGATATCAACCGACGCCGATATTTGTGGATGGGCGGAGTTTGACGAAGGCTTCGGTTCCCCTGGCGTTACTGCGGTCATTCAGAAGCTGAGCGAGATGCTTATCGGCAACCCGGTACCAAGCCAGGAGCGCTTTTACGCCGAAGCCTACAGCCGGACCCGACCTGCAGCTGGCGGGGTGGTTGCCGAAGGCATTGGCGCCCTGGAAAATGCGTTGCTGGACGTGCGCGCCAAATCACTGGGCGTACCCTGCCATGAACTGCTAGGCGGAAAGGTACGCGATAAGCTGCGTGTTTACTGGTCCCATTGCCCGGCCTGGCGCATCAATCATCCAAAGTATTTCGGACCTGCCGTCACCGATCTGGACGGAGTCAGGGCCATGGGAGCCGAGGCGCGTGAACGCGGTTTTACCGCACTCAAATCCAACACCTTCATTTTTGACGATGGCCCGGCCTACGCCTGGCGCCCCGGATTTGCCGCGCCGTTCCGTCCTGAACTGAACGCCGATCGCCGGATCATACGCAACCTGCGCGATTGCCTGGAGGCATTGCGTGACGGCGCCGGTGAGGACATGGAGATCCTGCTGGATCTGAACTTCAATTTCAAGACAGAGGGTTACCTGAAAATTCTGCGCGCAATTGCCGATCATGACATTTTCTGGGTGGAAATTGACAGCTATAGTCCCGATGCGCTTGCATATATACGGAATCACAGTCCGCATCCGGTCAGTTCATGCGAGACCCTGTTCGGTGCTCGAGAGTTCCTGCCTTATTTTCAGAAGAATGCCGTTGACGTCGCGATTGTCGATGTCGTCTGGAATGGCGCATGGCAGTCGATGAAGATCGCCAACCTGGCCGATATTCATGAAGTGAATGTCGCTCCGCATAATTTTTACGGCCATCTGTGCACCATGATGAACGCCCATTTCGCAAGCGCAGTGCCTAATTTTCGCATCATGGAAACAGACATCGATCGGCTTTCCTGGGACAGGGAATTGTTCACCTATGTTCCTGAGTACGTCGACGGGCACCTGATCGTCCCTGACCGTCCAGGATGGGGGACAGAACCCGTAGAAGAAGCCATCAGAGCGCATCCGCCAAAACCGGGCGGCGGACTGATCCGACCGCGCCAGTCCCGATAACTTACCAACGGCTAATTTTCTCAACCATGCAGTGACGACTCGATTACCAAGGAGACAACCACATGATTAATGACTGGAACGCAACACTAAGCAATCTTCGCAAGGGTGGCGCCGCTTTTGCCAAACACAACCCTGCGGTAGTAACGGCCTATCGTGGCCTGAACGAGGCACTTGGGCAGGCCAAGCATCTGGACGACAAGACGCGCGAGTTGATCGCGCTGGCGGTGGCCGTCACCACACGCTGCGACGGCTGCATTTCATCGCACGCTGCGGCAGCCCAGAAGGCCGGCGCAACCGTAGAAGAAGTCAGCGAGGCGCTTGGCACAGCGGTAGCACTCAATGCTGGCGCAGCCTATGTGTATTCGGTGCGTGCAATTGAAGCATTTGAGCAAATGGACAAATGAAATCTCTCCCGGCGGAAAGCAATTTCCATCGGGCGCAGTTTGCGTGGGCGTGGCAACAATAATTCCAAGCCACGGGTAACAGTTATCACTTTCAGATCAGGAAGTACCCAAAGGAGAAATAAAATGAGCAGACAAGTAAAACAAGCAGTTCGATTGGGAACATCAATGGCGCTGACCGCTGTGTGCACACTGGTATCTGCCAGTGCTCATGCAGTCTGGCCTGCCGATAAGCCAATACGCCTGATTGTGCCCTACGCCGCAGGAGGCGCCACCGATATCCTGGGTCGCGCGGTTGGAAACCAAATGGCCAGGGAGTTGAAACAAACGATTGTTGTGGAAAACAAGCCTGGCGCCGGCAGTATGCTGGGCTCGCAACAGGTGGTGCGTTCAGAGCCGGACGGCTATACGATTTTGCTGGGAAGCATTTCAAATGTACTGAACATGTATTTCTACAAGGACCCGCTTTATGATCTGCGCAAAGATCTCAAGCCGGTAGCGCAGATTGTATCCGTGCCCAATTTTCTGGCCGTGAGCAAATCGGTACCTGCAAAGAATGTTGCCGAGCTGATCGCGCTTGCCAAGCAAAAACCCGGGGAGCTCAGTTGCGCAACGTCTGGCGTCGGCTCCTCGCCCTACCTGTCATGTGAACTGTTCAAGGTCATCGCTGGCATTGATCTTATCAACACACCATTCAAGGGCGGAGCGCCAGCCATTCAATCGGCGATCGGCAATCAGACGACCATGGTGTTTGCCAACGAGGCCTGGCCATACATAGATTCGGGCCAGTTGCGTGGACTGGGCGTGACGACGGCTGAGAGATCTCCCTATTCCAAAAACATCCCTGCCATATCAGAAACATTGCCAAAATATGACGTCACAGCCTGGTATGGGTTCTGGGTGCCCGCCAGAACGCCTGACAAGATCACCAACGCGCTAAGCAAGGCAGCATCAGATGCGCTGCAAAACCAGGGAGTGTTGAATACCCTGAAACAACTGGGCGCCACGCCAAAACCGTCTGATCCGCAGCAATTTGCAGATTACGTCAATACCGAAATTGAACGCTGGGCCGCGATCACCAAAGAGATGAATGTGCAGGCCAAATGACACAGCACGAGATTGCAATACGCATACAACAGGAACCGTGATGCGACGACTAGGTGATGTACTGAAACATTGGGCAGAACATACCCCGAACAATCCGGCGATTTCGGATGAAATCCGCTCGCTCAGTTATGGGCAGTTGAACCAGGCTGTGGCCGATTGCCGGCACTTTCTGGCCGATTGCGGCCTTCGACCCGGCGATCGCGTCGCGTTGATCGGCGAAAACAGCACCGTGCTGGCAACACTCATTCTTGCCGCCGGGCTTGATGACATCTGGGTTGTCCTGGAAAATGCCCGGCGTGCCCCGCTTGAAACCGATGCCGTATGCAGCCACGCCCAGCCTCGACGTGTTCTTTATCTTACCGAGAACTCGCCTTCAGCCAGTGAGCATGCCAGTCGCCATCATGCGCAGGTAGTAGCGACGCCTTTTGGGGCGCTGGCAATGGGCCCGTTAATCGATACATTGCCAGAGCCGTGTTACGGATCGGCGCAGGACCAGGTAGCTGCACTGATCTACACCACTGGCAGCACCGGCATCCCCAAAGGGGTGATGCTCACTCACGGCAACCTGCTTTATATTGGTTCATTGATGCAGCAGCAGCGACACCTGATACCCGAGGATCGGGTGTACGGTATCCTGCCTATTACACATGTAATGGGCTTGTCGTCTGGCCTGCTCGGCACGCTGGCCTCTGGTGCCCATGTACAACTGGTGCCGCGTTTTGCCATTGCCCATTGCGTAAATAGTCTGAACCGCGAAGGTATCTCTGTTTTGCAGGGTGCCCCCGCCATGTTTTCCCGGCTGGTCAAATCGGAACAAATACGGGATTTGCAGTCTGCGACGTTAAGAGTCATTGCGGCAGGAGGCGCGCCGCTGGATCCCACCCTCAAGCGAGAGGTGGAGCAGACTTTCGGCCTGACATTGCATAATGGCTACGGCCTGACCGAAGGATCAGCCATCTGCTGGACCCGGCTGGAATCTGCCAATACTGATTGTGCTGTGGGCCCGCCCAACCCGGGCGTAGAGATTGCAATTCTGGATGCCGAACGCAAGCCGGTGAAACTGGGAGAACAGGGCTCATTGTGGGTCAAAGGTCCCAATATCATGAAAGGCTACTTTCGCGACCCGCAACGAACTTCGACAGTGCTGACGTCCGATGGCTGGTTCAATACTGAAGATCTGGCCAGGCAATTGCCCGATGGTCGCATCAACATTGAAGGGCGCACCAAGGATCTGATTATCCGCTCAGGCTTCAATGTTTCGCCACTTGAGGTTGAAACTGCACTAAATGCCCATGAACAGATTCAGCATTCGGCGGTGCTGGGACACACCATCTGTGGCAACGAGCAGATTGTCGCGATGATCGAACTCATTCCAGGCGCCAGCCTGAAAGAAGAAGACGTACGCCTGTTTTTGCAGGATCGCCTCTCTCCCTACAAACGGCCCGGACGAATCCTATTTGTCGATAACCTGCCTGTTGCCCCCAATGGCAAGGTACTCAAACACCAACTGAAACAAACGCTGAAGGAGCTCACATGACCGATGCCGTGACCTATGAATCCCGTGATGGTATTGCCATTATCACCATCAATCGCGAAGACCGAATGAATGCCATCGGCCCTGAGGTGGAAGCCGGCCTGGCCCTGGCATGGAAACGCCTGAATGACAGCCAGCAGGACCGCGTCGGCATTCTTACCGGTGCAGGCACCAAAGCCTTTTCTGCAGGCAAGGACATGGCCTCTACTGCACCGCCCGACTACCGCAGCTTTACACCCAATGTCGGCGTTCTGCTGGAAAAGCCGCTAATCGCAGCGATTAGCGGCTGGTGCATTGGCGGCTCGATTGTCCTGACACTCATGTGCGATCTGTGCGTGGCGACCGAAGACGCCAAATTCATGTACCCGGAAGCCAAGCTGGGCTTTGCCGGCGGGATGATTGCATCGGCAGCAGCCAGGATTCCTCATAAGGTGGCAATGGAATTAATGTTGCTTGGAGAGCCAATTACCGCCCAGCGCGCTTATGATGTTGGTATGGTTAACCGTGTGGTCCCGGCGGGTCAGCACATGGTTGAAGCCATGAAGCTGGCGCGGCGCCTGGCCGCCAATGCGCCATTGGTGATGAATATGCTCAAGCGCCTGGCCGCCCAGACCACGCCAATGAGTCCGGTGGAAATCGCCGGCCACGCCTGGCGGGAAAACCAGCGGGTGTTTGAGAGCGCCGACTTTGCCGAAGGATTGGCAAGCTTTATCGAAAAACGCCCGCCCGCTTTCAAAGGAAAGTAAAACCGTGCATGATTCTATAAACATGGAGCATTCACGCCGCCTGTAAAGCAGTGCAAATTATTTGAAGCAAACATAGAGACAAATGACAATGAATACGCCGAACCGGAACCGCCTGAGCGATTTTATTCAAGCAGCCACCAGACTCATGGACGACCATGATGACAATCAGCGACCACCGGCAGGCATGAAGTCCTTGCTGGCAGATCTCGTTGCTCAGGATGACTGGCTGCCAGAATTTTGCACCGTGCCGCACCCCACTTTTTATCAGCAATTTCTCCTGCACTGTGACCCTATGGAGCGCTTTTCACTGGTCAGTTTTGTATGGGGGCCCGGGCAACAGACACCGGTTCACGACCATATGGTGTGGGGGTTTATCGGCATGTTGCGCGGTGCAGAACTGAGTCAGCGCTATCGCACCAATCCGGATGGCTCGCTCACTGCAGACGGGGAGCCGGACCGGCTCGAACCCGGCATGATCGACGTGCTGTTGCCGTCCGAAGGCGATATACATCAGGTGTTCAATGCATACGACGATAAACCGTCCATCAGCATTCATCTTTATGGCGGCAACATCGGCGCAGTCAGTCGGCATGTTTTCGACCTTGCAAGCGGCCAGCCAAAAACGTTTATCTCCGGTTATTCTTCCGACCTGATCCCCAACGTATGGGATCGTTCTGCGAGCAGAAAAACCTGATGTCGCCGGTATGACGAACGCATTCTTTTCCCCTGCTCTGATGTATTCTGTCGCCTTATCACTTAGCGTACAGGGAAGGATATATAACGTCATGGATAAAACACTCATCAAAGGCCTGAAGGTCCTGGAAGTCGTTACCGGCTCTACCGAGAGAATCCGGACCATCGAGGAACTGGCCGATAAAGTTGGTCTGACACGCAGCAATACGCACCGCACTTTGCAAACACTGATTCATGCAGGTTTTGTGGCGCGCGATGATCAGGACAACTACATAGGGGGTATCCGGCTGTTTGAACTGGCAGCAAACCAGCTGGCGCAACTGGATCTGCGACGCATCGCCTCTGGTGCCATGCACGTGCTGGCAGAAAGCACTGGCGAAACCATCCACCTGTCTATACTGGACGGGTTCGATGTCGTATATGTAGATAAGATAGACAGCCCGCAACCAATTCGTGCTTATTCCATGATTGGCGGACGGGCACCTGCCTATGCTGTGGCCACAGGCAAGGCCATTCTGGCCTATCAGACCGACAGTTTTCTGGAAAGCCATGCCGGGCAATTGCAAAAGCATACAGACGCGACCATGGCAGATCTGGAAACACTGCGACGCGCGCTGGCCCGGACAGTCAAACAGGGCTATGCCGTCAATCGCGGCGAGTGGCGCGACGGCGTTGGCGGAATCGCGGTCCCCATTTTTAACGGACTGGGACAAATCATGGGGGCCGTTGGCATTTCGGCGCCCCTGGATCGACTGACACCAGCACGCATACGCCAACTGGTTCCCGAAGTTATCCAATGCGCCAACGCAATTTCGCAGCAACTGGGCTATACCGCAAAAGCAGACAAGCCTGATGCGTAGCCAGCGCGTTTATATCAACTGAAAAGGAATGTGCTGTATGAGACACAAATCAACCACACTTTACATAGGGTGGATCAGCCGTCAACTACGATAACCAGCAGCGTGTACCGACCCAACAGACTCTCTGCCTGAGAACCATCAGCTCAACCGACTCACTTGCTGAGCAACCTGTCATTCACCCAATTGGAGGAAATACCGAATGTTCAACGCAATACTGATTGAAAAAGACGATGCCGGATACCGTGCCACCGCAACGTCCGTTGACGAAGCACAGTTGCCCCAGGGAGACGTTCTTGTCGATGTGCAATATTCAACTATCAATTATAAGGACGGTCTGGCCATTACAGGGAAGTCACCAGTGGTCCGCCAGTTCCCCATGGTTCCGGGTATTGACTTTTGCGGTACTGTCAGGCAAAGCCAGCACCCGGATTTTAAAGCCGGAGACGCCGTGATCCTCAATGGCTGGGGCGTAGGCGAAACCCATTGGGGCGGCCTGGCCCAGCAGGCCAGCGTCAATGGCAAATGGCTGATCCGTCTGCCCTCGGGCATGAAACCAGAGCAGGCCATGTCCATCGGCACAGCCGGCTACACTGCCATGCTTTGTGTCATGGCGCTGCAACGCAACGGCCTGACGCCCGAATCAGGTGACATCCTTGTGACCGGCGCGGCAGGTGGCGTCGGCAGCGTAGCTGTCGCGCTGCTTTCATCTCTGGGATTTCGCGTGATTGCGTCTACCGGCCGGCAGCAGGAGCAAGAGTATCTGAGCAAACTGGGTGCCGCCGAAATTATTGATCGCAATACCCTGAGTGAACCCGGTAAACCGCTGGGCAAGGAACGCTGGGCTGGTGCGGTGGACAGCGTCGGCAGCCACACGCTGGCCAATGTTTGTGCGGGCACCAAGTATCGCGGCGCGATTGCCGCGTGTGGTCTGGCGCAGGGTCTGGATTTTCCTGCGTCTGTTGCGCCATTCATTCTGCGCGGCATTACGCTTGTCGGGATCGACAGCGTACATTGCCCGGTCAGGGAACGCCAGCAGGCCTGGGACAGATTGAGCAATGAACTGGATCCAGCCAAGCTGGCATTGATCGGCTCCCGTACGGTCGGTTTAAATGAAGTCATTCCCCTGGCAAGCCAGATACTGGAAGGAAAAGTGCGCGGACGGATTGTCGTGGATGTGAATCGTTAGGCAATATTGGCAATCCGGTAGTCAGACAGATGGCCAGGTCGAGAACGTTCTCGCAGCCTGGCCATTTTTTTCAATAACACATACGTAATAAAGACCGATCAGCCACGCGCCTCGCGTACCGCCTGCGCCAATTCACTGCAAAGCCCCAGCACATCAACCCTGGCCTGTTCACTACTGTTTGCCTGCGCAATCTTCTGCACCAGCGCCGAGCCGACAACCACGCCATCGGCCACTCTGGCAATATTGGCCGCGTGTTCCGGTGTACGAATCCCGAAACCCACGCTTACCGGCAGATCAGTATGCCTGCGAATCCGTGTGACGGCTTGCTGAACATGCTCTATGGTCGCTGAGCCGGCGCCGGTGGTGCCCGCAACAGAAACGTAATAGACAAAACCGCCGGCATTGCCCAGGATCTGCTGCAAACGTGCATCATTGCTGGTGGGTGTGGTCAGGCGTACGAAGTCAATGCCGGCAGCCTGCGCCGGAAGACAAAGATCACGATCGTGTTCAGCCGGCAGATCCACCACGATCAACCCATCCACACCCGCCTTGCCTGCGTCGGCAATAAACCGCTCCACGCCATAGCGATGAATAGGGTTGAAGTACCCCATCAGCACAATCGGCGTTTCATTATCGCTCTGCCGAAACTCACCGATCATTTTCAGGGTGGCGGCAACATTCTGACCCTGAGCCAGTGCGCGAAGGCTGGAAAGCTGAATGGCAGGGCCGTCGGCCATCGGATCGGTAAACGGCATGCCTAGTTCGATAATATCGGCGCCCGCTTGTGGTAATCCGTTAAGAATGGCGGCGGCGGTGTCATAGTCGGGATCACCGGCAGTCAGAAACGTGACCAGGGCCGCGCGATTCTCGTTCTTAAGTTGTGCAAAACGCTGTTGCAGGCGACTCATGCTTGTTGCTCCTTCTCTTTGCTATATTGCATCACAGTTTGCATATCCTTGTCTCCACGTCCGGACAGGTTCACGACCATCAGGTGATCCCTGGGCAGCGATGGCGCCTGCCTGAATGCTTCGGCCAGCGCATGAGCGCTTTCCAGCGCGGGAATAATCCCTTCCAGGCGACAGCATTGATGCAGAGCGTCAAGTGCTTCATCGTCTGTGATTGCCGTATATTGAACCCGGCCGATGCTGTGCAGCCATGCATGCTCAGGACCAATGCCCGGATAATCCAGGCCGGCAGATATTGAATGGGCATCAATAATCTGCCCATCGTCATCCTGCAGCAAAAACGTGCGATTACCGTGCAATACGCCAGGCACGCCCCCATTCAGGCTCGCTGCGTGTTTGCCGCTTTCAATACCATGACCGGCCGCTTCCACACCGATAATCTTCACATCCTTGTCATCCAGGAAATCATGAAACAGGCCAATGGCGTTGGAACCACCCCCTACGCAGGCGACAAGCGAGTCGGGCAGGCGGCCTTCCTGGGCCAGCATCTGCTCGCGGGTTTCCCGGCCGATCACTGCCTGGAAATCCCGGACCATAGTGGGATACGGATGAGGGCCGGCGACCGTGCCAATCAGATAATAGGTGGTGTCGACATTGGTGACCCAATCACGCAAGGCCTCGTTCATGGCGTCCTTTAACGTGCCAGTGCCTGCTGTGACAGGCAACACCTGCGCTCCCAGCAATTTCATACGAAATACGTTGGCCTGCTGGCGATCAATATCGGTGCTACCCATGTAAATGACGCATTGCAAACCGAAGCGGGCGGCAACCGTGGCTGTTGCGACCCCATGCATCCCGGCTCCAGTCTCGGCAATAATTCTTTTCTTGCCCATGCGTCGCGCCAGCAGAATCTGACCGATACAGTTATTGATTTTGTGAGCCCCGGTATGATTGAGCTCCTCACGCTTGAGATAAATTTTCGCCCCGCCCAGGTGTTCGGTCAGCCGCTCTGCATAATAGAGAGGGCTGGGTCGCCCCACATAATCCCGCTGGAAATAGGCCAATTCCTTTTGAAAGCGCTCATCGGTCTTGGCTTTTTCGTATTCGGCAGCCAGTTCGTGAATCAGCGGCATGAGCGTTTCGGCAACGTATTGCCCGCCAAAGTCGCCAAACATCCCCGCCACGCGTGTATCTGTGTTCAATGAAACCATGGGTGTCCATTCTCCTGTCATTTGCTTTCCGCCAGTATCGATCGGAAAGCCTGTTTTCATGAATACAGCATAAGCCAGCTGTCGTTATAAAAAAAGCGATAAAATAGCCCTGACATGTTAAATAAACTCACGAATTATGCCCAGAGACATCCCACCCCTTAACGCCTTGCTTGCATTCGAAGCCGCAGCGCGTCTGCTCAGCGTGAGTAAAGCAGGAAATGAGTTGCACGTGACGCACGGGGCGATCAGCCGGCAGATCCGGGTGCTTGAATCCTCCCTTGGAATCGCGCTGATCGAGAAAGACGGGCGTGGCATAAAACTCACAGATTCCGGCATGTTGCTGCGCGACGCCAGTGCCGCCGCCTTTGACCGGGTACGCAGCGCCTGCGCCGAGATCCGGCATCGTAGCGGTAACCTGCCATTTGTACTTGCATGTCCGGGTAGCCTGTTGGCGCGCTGGTTCATCCCCAGGCTGGACAAACTCAACCAGGACCTGCCCCAATTGCGCTTGCAATTGACCGCGGGAGAAGGAGAGCTGGACCCGCGCAATCCCAATGTCGATGCAACGCTTTGCTTTGCCGCTCCTCCCTGGCCAGATGACATGTATGTGCATGACCTGGGCGCGGAATATATTGGCGCCGTGCTCAGTCCGAGATATGTCAACTATGCCGCTCTGGTGGACGCACCAGTAAGCTCGCTAATGCATGAGCCGCTTATGTATCCGGCGTCCCGGCCGCAGGCCTGGGCACAATGGGCGCAGGCAAACCAATTACCGGCCGACAGCCTGCAATTGGGTACCGCGTTCGAGCATCTTTATTACCTTCTGGAAGCGGCGACGGCAGGCCTGGGCGTGGCCATCGCTCCAAAACAGGTCGTCGCAGATGACCTGGCCGCCCGGCGGCTGGAAGCACCCTGGGGCTTTGTGCAAACGAACGCACGCTTAAGTCTTTGGGTGCCACGAGCCCGTGCGGATCAACGCTGCGCCCTGCTGGCAGACTGGCTGGGTAAAGCGCTCGATTTCGCAATCCAGCCCAAATCCTAGTATTTATACATTTGTGATATATCTCCTGCTGCCCTAGAATATACGCAAGGCTTGCCGTTCTTACCGCCAGTGCTCCGTCTATGCACCATACACGCTCACGGCGTTGCCTGGACGCCAGCGTGGATAGCTGCGAGCGGCGTTTCAGATGACTGGCGCAGCTTGTCTGTTCCAGGCAGTGGTCATGCTACTTCCTGTCAATAGAGCCAAAAGGAAAACCATGCTTTACCGTGTGCTGGCCGACCTGGTTCTGGTTGCGCATTTTGCCTTTATTCTGTTTGCCATATTTGGCGGGCTGCTCGTTTTGCTGCGCTATCACATCATCTGGCTGCATGTGCCGGCGCTGGTCTGGGGCGCTGCCATCGTCGGGCTGGGCGCCATCTGCCCATTGACACCGCTGGAGAACACATTGCGGGGCCTGGCAGGACAACAAGCCTATACCGGCAGTTTTCTGGAGCATTATCTGTTATTGGCCATTTATCCGCCCGGGCTTACGCGCGAAGTACAGGTGCTGCTTGCGGCCGGCCTTGTTATTTTGAATGTCATTATTTACATATTGGTATGGCGGCGCCATGGCAGACAGAAAGCGGCCGGCAGAAAAAACTGAGGAGCGCCCGCAGGCGCGCCATTCACCTTACTGACACGGGTTCGTGCAGGGCATCAGCTCGCATCCATTGCGTCGATCGACAGCCCCTGGCACCACTCAGCCGGTGGTTACCAATGCTGGTCAATACAACGTGCAGGGGCCAGCGCCGGCAGTGCCTGGTTTTACTTTCCGGATGTCAGCCTGGCATGGCTGGTCATCAGATTCCGATAGTCGGGAATATGGTTGGAGAACAGGGTTCCCAGGCCTTCTATATCGTTGCGCCAATCGCGATGCAGCTCGCACGCCAGGCCAAACCATGTCATGAGCTGAGCCCCCGCCGAAGACATGCGATCCCATGCAGAATGACGTGTAATCTCGTTAAATGTGCCTGAAGCGTCTGTTACCACAAACACCTCGTACCCAGCCTCAATGGCGGACAGGGCAGGAAACGCCACGCACACTTCGGTTACCACACCTGCAATAATCAGCTGCTTTTTGCCAGTGGCTTCAATCGCCTTGACGAAATCTTCGTTGTCCCAGGCATTGATCTGACCCGGGCGTGCAATATAGGGGGCATCGGCAAAGGCCTGTTTCAACTCTGGCACCAGGGGACCGTTGGGGCCTTCCTCGAAACTGGTCGTTAGAATTGTCGGCAACTTGAAATAGTTGGCCAGATCGGCCAGGGCAAGCACGTTGTTTTTAAATCTGTCCGGATCAATATCCCGCACAAGGGAAAGCAGGCCGGTCTGGTGATCAACCAGCAGCACAGCAGCCTGGTCTTTGTCCAGACGAGTGTATGTCGGTGTTGCTTGAGTGGATGAAGCGCTCATTGTTCATTCTCCTGAATTATAAAAAAACTGCAACGTACATGGTGCGCGATGGGCGGGGTTGCCCATCGCTTCAAAAACTACACGGCAGCTATGCCGATACTTCCGTCATCTGGCCAAAACGACCGCTATTGAAGTCGCTGATAGCCTGAGCGATCTGGTCCTGGCTATTCATGACAAACGGACCATAACCAACAATCGGCTCATCAATCGGCTCGCCGCTGAGCAACAGCACAACGGCGTCGCTGTTTGCCTCGATAGCCATATGGCGGTCGGCTTTGTCCAGCACAACCAGTTGCGCTTCGCGTGCCACCGTATCGCCGTTGACCAGCACGGTTCCGCGCAACACCACCAACGCGGTGCTCCAGCCTTCCGGGACCTCAAACTCGGTAATGCCGCCTTGCCTGATGCGCATATCCCAGACATGCATTGGCGTAAACGTGCGTGCAGGTCCTTTCTCTTGTGCATACTCACCTGCAATCACGCGTACCGAGCCAGCTTCATTCGGCAGCGCAACCACGGGTATATCGCCATCGAGCACCGCCTGATAACCCGGCGCGGCCATCTTGTCTTTGGCCGGCAAATTGACCCACAGCTGCACCATCTCCAGCGCACCACCCTGACTAGTGAACGCTTCTGAATGGAATTCCTCATGCAATATGCCGGCACCCGCCGTCATCCATTGCACATCGCCGGGACCGATTGTGCCGCCCTGCCCGGTTGAATCGCGATGGCTGACTTCACCCTTATAGACGATCGTAACCGTCTCGAAACCCCGGTGAGGATGCTGGCCGACCCCCCGTTTTTGCCGAACTGGCGCAAAATCGGCCGGACCGGCATAGTCCAGCAGCAGGAAGGGGCTTAGTTGTTTGCCATGGCTTTGATACGAAAACATGGATCGGACGGGAAAACCATCTCCTACCCAATGAGGGCGGGGTGCGCTATAGATGCCAAGTACTTTTTTCATTCGTCATCTCCTTGTAGTGACAGTACAGATAGCATAAACTTGGAACGAGTTTTCCGGTAGATCCAAAAATTGGAGACATCGTTCCAAATATGGAACGACAAACACGATGCAAGACCTCAATAACCTTTATTACTTCGTGCAGATTGTCGATCACAAGGGCCTGGCGCCTGCCGGCAGGGCGCTGGGCATCCCCAAATCCACACTCAGTCGCAAGCTCCGAATGCTGGAAGAGCAATTGGGCGTACGCCTGATACACCGCTCCACCCGCCAATTTGGCGTGACCGACGTCGGCCTGGCCTATTACGAACACTGCAAAGCCATGCTGATCGAAGCCGAAGCAGCCCAGGCAATTATCGATATGACCCGGGCCGAACCGCGTGGCGTCATCCGTATCAGTTGCCCCATCGCTCTGCTTCAAACAAGTGTAGGCGGTATGCTGGCCGACTTCATGGTGCTGCACCCGCGGGTCACCATGCAGATCGATGCCACCAATCGGCGAGTTGATCCTGTGGCAGAGGCCATTGATATCGCTCTGCGTGTACGCCCGCCCCCCATACAGGACAGCAATCTGGTCATGCGTACCCTGTCTGACCGCAGTCAATGCCTGGTCGCCAGCCCTGCGCTGATGGAACGCAGTGGTGTTCCGGCCGCGCCGGCCGACCTGGCCGACTGGCCCAGCCTTGGTCTGGGTCAGCCGCAACAGCAATTTTCCTGGACATTATTCGGGCCAGACGCTGCCCAGGCCGTGATTCATCACTTCCCCCGCCTGATCACAACCGACATGGTCAGTTTGCGTACTGCAGCCCTGGCCGGCGTTGGTATTGTGCAGTTGCCGACCCTGATGGTCTGTGATCAACTCGCACAAGGCACCCTGATCAGGCCACTACCCGATTGGAGACCGCGGCGCGAAATCATCCATGCGGTGTTTTCATCGCGACGCGGCCAGATGCCTGCCGTGCGTGCGTTGATTGACTATCTGGTGCAGCGCTTTGATGCACTGGAGGAAGATTGAAACGCCACAGGCACTCGGGCTTGATATGATAGCGGTCAGTCCAATTTATATTACACAGGGAATATGACATGAATAACAAGGCACTTGTCCTTTTTTCCGGTGGCCAGGATTCCACCACCTGTCTGGCCTGGGCACTGGACCGGTACCAATATGTAGAAACCATTGGCTTTTCCTATGGGCAACGGCACGCCATTGAATTGACGTGTCGCGATCAGGTCATCGAACAACTGCGCACGCACTTTCCCGCCTGGAGCGCCAGGCTTGGCAATGATCATATGCTTGATCTTTCAGTGCTGGGGCAAATCAGCGATACGGCACTCACGCAAGACAAAGCCATCGAGTTCGAACAAAGCGGACTGCCCAACACCTTTGTACCAGGGCGCAACCTGCTGTTCTTCAACTTTGCAGCAGCGCTGGCGTACCGGCGCGGACTGGAAGTACTGGTTGGCGGCATGTGCGAAACCGACTATTCGGGCTATCCCGACTGTCGCGACAATACGCTCAAATCGCTGCAGGTCTCACTCAGCCTGGGGCTGGATCGACCCATGGTGATTGAAACCCCGTTGATGTGGATTGATAAGGAAAAAACCTGGCACATGGCAAGAACACTGGGCGGACAACCACTGGTGCAGCTTATTGAAGAACATACCCATACCTGCTACCTGGGAGACCGGCAACATCGCCATCCCTGGGGTTACGGCTGCAATCAATGCCCCGCTTGTGACCTGCGGCGCAAGGGTTATGAACTGTACAAAAGCGCGCACGAAAATCACTGAGCCATGCCGCCGGCGGGGCGGCTGCTAAACCATTGCCTGATGACCGGCTCTTTTTTCCTTGAATTGGGAAGGCGATACGCCTGTGAGCTGCTTGAACTGGCGACTGAATGCGCTATGGTCCGTGTAACCGCAACGAGCAGAGATCTCGGTAATGGTCATATTCTGATCCAGCAGGCGCAGCGCATGCTCCAGGCGGGTTTTCTGAATGAACTGCAGCGGAGTCATATGGAATATTTTCTTGAAGTTGCGCTCCAGCTGCGACATCGATAGCCCTGAAATATCGGCCAGCGTTTCCATGCGGATCACCTGATCAAAATGCGTACGCACATAGCTCTCTACTTTTTCCAATCTTTCATTGGTGCCGGGCTGATTCAGCTCGTCCGACTGGATATCGACAGACACGCCCGCCATTGCAATAATCTGGCCGCAAGCACCATATATCGGCATTTTGTGCGTCAGGCACCAGCCCAGCTCACCTGAACTGTAAAAATGCAGCTCAAGCTTGTCGGCAATGCAATTGCCGGTATGCAGCACACGATAATCCTGCTCCGTATATTCGTTACCCTGTCGCGTATTGAACACCTCACGCGACGACTTGCCGAGCACGTCTGCCACACATTCAAGACCACAACGCTTGGCCAATGTCTGATTGACCAGGACGTACTCTGCACGCGTGTTCTTGATAAAGAATACGACATTGGGTAACGCATCGAAAATCGGGGCGAGAATCGACAGATGATTCAACAGCGCATCCAGGTTCTGCGGCCGAAAGTTTTCAGCCACCGCAGTGACCAGCGCTGCAATGGGTGCAGCGTCAGACGGCCCGCCTGACAGCAGCGGATTGCATCTCGATAAGGAAAATTCATTTGCCATTTGCATTTTTCATTCTGTCCGCTTTGCAGCCACAAGCAGATTCAGATTCGGGAAAATCCTGTTCATTTTTTGCAAGCGGCGCATATTGCCGATGTTACCACCGCCTTGCAAACCCGGCTATGCAGTTTTCGACAGAGAAATGGTGAAAACGGTCAAGACAGGTATTGCTATTTCGATCAAGCTAATAAGAACTCGATGAACATTTATCCCTTTTCTGTTTAAGCGAACACAACATTTATGCATGATCGATATAAAAAACTACACGTCATCGACTCCCATACTGAAGGAGAGCCGACCCGGCTGGTCTACCAGGGATTTCCCAGCCTGGGCGACGGTTCCATGGCAGACAAGCTGGACCGATTCAAAGAAGAATACGATATGCTACGCCGGGCGATTATCCTGGAGCCGCGCGGCAACGACATACTGGTCGGCGCATTGCTGTGTAAACCGGTAGATGCACAAGCGACTGCCGGGGTCATTTTTTTCAATAACAGCGGGTATCTGGGCATGTGCGGACATGGCACCATCGGTCTGATCGCATCGCTCGCCTACCTGGGACGCATTCAGGCCGGCGAGCACACGATCGAAACACCGGTAGGCAATGTTCATTGCACCCTGCATGAGGACGGCAGTGTATCGGTGCGCAATGTGCGATCCTGGCGCTATCGCAAGGACGTCACCGTGCAGGTGCCGGGCATCGGTCCGGTTACAGGCGATATCGCCTGGGGTGGTAACTGGTTTTTCCTGGTGAACCAGGCGCTTGCTGCTATTCATATTGACAATGTCGATCAGCTGACCCATATCAGTTGGGCCATTCGACAGGCGCTTACCGCCTCCGGCATTACCGGGGAAAATGGCGGCCATATCGATCATATCGAACTGTTCGGGCAGACTGCAACGGCCGATAGCCAGAGTTTTGTTCTGTGCCCAGGCAAGGCCTATGATCGATCACCTTGCGGAACGGGAACCAGCGCCAAACTCGCGTGCCTGGCAGCAGACAGGTTGCTTGAACCCGGTCAAAGCTGGCGCCAGGCCAGTGTGATCGGCAGCCATTTCACTGCCTATTATCGCCCGGACGCCAGCGGCGACGGCATCGTGCCGGTGATCCGCGGCAATGCCCATATGTGTGCCGAGAACTGCCTGATTCTCGATGACCATGATCCTTTCAAATGGGGAATCGCTGCAGCATGAACACCGCTCTCTTTCTCTTTTGGGCCTCACCACGCGCCTGGTATTTTCAGACATGACGGGCACGCCGTCTTGCGCTCGCGTAATTGTCATTGGCGCGGGCATCATCGGCCTGAGCATTGCAGTGAGTCTGCAACGCGCAGGCGTGCAAGTGGTCTTGCTGGAGACGGACAAGGCCGGTGGCGGTGCCTCTTATGGCAATGCTGGCCATATTGCCATTGAGCAGGTTTTCCCCATTGCCGATCTGGCTATTGTCCGGCAATTGCCACACATGCTGCTGGATCCCATGGGTCCGCTGCGACTGGACTGGCGCTATCTTGCGCAGATCATGCCGTGGTTTTTCAAATTGCTGGCCAATATGCGTCCCGCGCGCGTCGAGCAGATCCATCAAGCCTTGCTGGCGCTTAACCAACAGAGCCTGCACGCGTGGCAGACATTCTCTGATACATGGGACTTGTCGCAATGGATACGAATACAGGGATCTTTGTTGCTGGCAGAAAACCCGGCAAGCGTCGCCGGATTACAGCAGCATGGCGCACGCCTTAATGCCATGGGCATCGCCAATAACTGGCTGGATACAAATGCATTGCGCGAACGCGAGCCTGCATTGGCAGCAAATCAGCTGGGCGCACTGTTCTATCCTCAGACCGGTCATGTGACAAACCTGACTGCCGTGACCGGACATCTCAAGACTGCATTCACGCAAATGGGCGGCCAGCTATACGAAGGCTGCAAGGTTTTGCAGGCGGGCGTTCTGGATGATCACACCGTGCGATTGCATACATCGTCAGGCCAGTGGTGTGCAAAGCAGGTTGTCGTTTGTGCAGGAGCCCATTCCAGACCACTGGTGCACCAGCTTACAGGCGTTGATGTACCACTGGACACCGAACGTGGATATCACCTGATGCTGCCGAACGAAACAGCACGATTTTCTGTCCCGATATCGAGCATTGATCGGCGTTTCATCATGACGCCAATGCAAGACGGGTTGCGCCTGGCCGGGACCGTGGAATTTGCCGGCTTGCAGGCGCCGCCCAATATGCAACGCGCGCAGCAATTGCTGCAACTGGCGCAGCCGATGATGAATGCCCCCCTGGATGATTCGGGTGCAACATCCTGGATGGGCTTTCGTCCCTCCATTGCCGATTCGCTGCCGGTCATCGATCGGCAGGGGCCGGTGCTGCTGGCGTTTGGTCATCAACACCTGGGGCTGACCCAGGCAGCCGTTACGGCTGAACTGATCCAGGCACTGTACTTCAATACCGAGCCGGGCATTGACATACGCCCTTATCGCTTACACCGTTTTTACGCATCTCATCAAAAAGGAGCAACACAATGAATCTGAATGGCATTCTGGTACCCATGGTTACACCGTTTGACTCGAATAACAAAGTCGATACCGCCCGTCTGCAAGAACTGGCGCTGGCCTATATCGACAAAGGAGTGACCGGTCTGGTGGCCTGCGGCACCACCGGAGAATATTACACTTTTTCGGAAGAGGAACGCGCCGCGGTCTTGCAGACAATCGCCCAGGCAGGCAAGGGCAAGGTGACGTTGATCGCCGGAATCAGCGACCTGTCCGCCGAAGTAGCGGTGCGCCGTGCACATGAGGCCAAGCGCCTGGGCTACGACGGTCTGATGCTGTCGGTTCCGCCTTATAGCCTGCCCAGCCAGGAGGGAATCATTGCATTTTTTGAGTATGTCGCGTCAGCCACAGACTTGCCTGTCATCATGTACAACTTCCCGGCACGCGTCGGCGTCGAAATCGAGTTCGATACGGTAGCGCGCCTGGCACGCCATCCCAACATCAAGGCTATCAAGGAAAGCAGCGGCAATTTCAGCCAGGCATTACGCATGATCCAGGCCAATTTCGAAGATTTCCAGGTGATTTGCGGTTGTGATGATCAACCCGTCGACTATTTTTTCTGGGGCGCCAGCAGCTGGATTGCAGGTGCCGCGAATGTTTTCCCCGACGAACAAATTGCCTTGTTCAATGCAGCCGCCAGCAAGGATTGGGACACGGCAAAAAAAATCATGACCGATATGTATCCGGCCATCCACTCCATGGAGTCTGGCAACTACAACCAGAAGGCCAAAATCGGCTGCCTGCGCGGCACCTTCGATGCCGGCAATGTCCGTCTGCCGCTGGTCAATCTGCCAGACAACGAGAAGCAGGCATTTCTTGCACTGCTCAAATAAACCGGAGCTTGAGATGACATTGAGCAAAGACACCATTTTTGAACAGGCTGCCCGGGGAGAACTCTGGGCTGGTCACCTGATCCCGGATCACAGCAGCACAGGCAGCAAACTGGAGAACCGCAGCCCGATCGACAACGCGGTGATCGGCTATATCGCCGACGGTGACGCTAACGACATGGATGCGGCGGTGGCCGCTGCGCGCGCTTCGTATGTGTCGGGTGAGTGGTCGCAGCTTGCGCCGGCAGAACGAAAGCAAATTATGTTGCGCTGGGCTGCCCTGCTCCAGGAAAATCTGGAAGAACTGGCGGCACTCGATTGTATCGATGCGGGCAAGCCGATTACTGAATGCCTTAACACCGATATGCCGGCCACCATCGAGACATTTTACTGGTACGCAGAAATCATCGACAAACTGTTCGACAAGGTTGCGCCTACCGGAAAAGATGCCCTGGGCCTGGTTGTCAGGGAACCCATGGGCGTCGTGGGCGTTGTCCTGCCATGGAATTTTCCTGCCCAGATGTTCGCCTGGAAAGTGGCGCCCGCGCTGGCGGCCGGCAATTCGGTTGTGGTCAAGCCGGCAGAACTGACTTCGCTCAGCGCCTATCGCATGGTGCAGCTTGGGCATCAGGCAGGCGTGCCGCCGGGTGCGCTCACACTGGTTTGCGGCCTGGGGGAAAAAGTAGGCGAAGCGCTGGGCCGGCATCATGATGTCGATATGGTGTCCTTTACCGGCTCCACTGAAGTGGGTCGTTATTTTCTGCACTATTCAGCCCAAAGCAATTTGAAGGAAATCGTGCTCGAGTGCGGTGGCAAAAGCCCGCAGATCGTTTTCGACGATGCCGATCTGGATGCCGCCGTGCCATCCATCCTGGCTGCCGCATTCTGGAACATGAGTGAAAATTGCAGTTGTGGCTCCCGGCTGATTGTGCACGCTTCCATTAAAGATGCACTTCTGGCCAGACTCAAGGCGGGACTGGCCGGCTGGAAAGTGGGCGATCCGCGCGATGCGACAGTTGCCATTGGACCAATGATCGAACAGGCTCATTTCGATAAGGTCAAGGCCTATCTTGAGAAAACGCTGGCCCAGGGAGGCACGCTGGTTGCAGGCGGCACTATTTACGAAGACCAGGGAAGTGGATGGTATATCGAACCGACCATTTTCGACAATATCACACCCGAAATGCCCCTATTTCAGGAGGAAGTATTTGGCCCATTGCTGGCAGTGACCAGTTTTAGCACGGACAAGCAGGCTATTGAGCTTGCCAACGACTCCAGCTACGGACTGGCCGCCTCTTTTTACACGCGCAGCCTGAGCCGCGCCCATCACATGGCCCGAGCCATCAAGGCAGGTACGGTGTCGGTTAACGGCTTCTCGGAAGGCAGCATTGCAACGCCTTTTGGCGGCTATAAGCAGTCCGGTTTCGGTGGTCGGGACAAGGGCGTAGAGGCGCTTGACCAGTATTTGCAAACCAAAACCATCTGGTATGTGAACTGACCGTATGACTAGGCAAACCGGTATATCCGGTCTGCTTTTTTTTTACCCGCTTGATTACAAAAACTACGCTGGCAGAAAGTGCCGCAAACGCTTGCAAAGGAGAAGTCAATTATGGAGCAACTGGTCAATACCCTGGTCGGGTATATCTGGGGAGACACCCTCGTGTATCTAGCATTGGGTGTGGGTCTTTACTTTACCATCATCACCCGCGCCGTGCAGTTCAGATACTTTTTCGAAATGATTCGGCTATTGCGCGAACGCAGAGAATCTGCCGATGGCATCTCGTCCTTTCAGGCATTTTGCATGGCGCTATCGGGCCGCGTGGGTGTGGGCAACATTGCAGGGGTGGCCACTGCCATTGCGGCAGGCGGGCCAGGCGCCGTGTTCTGGATGATCGTGATGGCATTGCTGGGCGGCGCCAGTGCTTTTATTGAATCTACCCTGGCGCAAGTGTACAAGGAGCGCGCAGACGACCAGTATCGCGGCGGTTCGCCCTACTATATCGAAAAAGGCCTGGGGCTCAAGGCCTTCGCAGTCGTGGCAGCGACGGTCATTTGCCTTTCCTATGGCGTGCTGGTGCCTGGCATCCAGGCCAACACCATTGCCGAATCATTTTCTACCGCCTTCGGACTGCCTTCGTACATCACAGGTGCCATTGTGACTGCATTACTCGGCCTGATCATCTTCGGAGGAATCAAGCGTATTGCCCGGGTTGCCGATAAGGTCGTGCCGGTCATGGCGATTGCCTATGTCATATTGATGGTGATCATTCTGGGTGCGAACGTCGAAAAAATTCCCGCGCTGCTGCACCTTATTGTCGCCAGCGCTTTTGGCGCCGATGCCATTTTCGGCGGTATTGTCGGAACCGCCATTGCATGGGGTGTACGCCGAGCGGTATTTTCCAATGTCGCCGGCGCTGGTGAAGCCACCTTCAGCTCGGCTGCTGCGGAAGTCTCACATCCGGCCAAACAAGGACTGGTACAGGGCTTTTCAGTCTATATTGACACGGTCATCGTATGCACCGCTACAGCATTGATGATCCTGATTACGGAGTCATACAACGTCATCCCGCCTGGCGCGACGTCACCACTGGTTGAACATGTACCAGGACTGGTTGCCGGCACTGCGTATACCCAGGCGGCCGTATCCACCGTATTTGCAGATTATGGCAGTGGCTTTGTCGCCATTGCGATCTTCCTGTTTGCCTTTACCACGCTCATGGCTTACTACTACATCGCTGAAACCACCATGGTGTACCTGGACAGTAAGCTGCGCTATCCCATACTGAAGCTCGTATTGAAAATTGTGTTTCTCGTTGTCGTCTATTTGGGCAGCGTCCAGTCTGTCAGCCTGATGTGGGGCCTGGGTGATATCGGCTTTGGCAGCATGTGCTACCTGAACTTTGTAGCCATTGTCCTGTTGAGCAAACCGGCAATCAAGGTGCTCAGGGATTATGATCGTCAGAAAAAAGCCGGCCTGGACCCCGTATTTGATCCTCGGGTAGCGGGCGTAGACAATGCGGACTTCTGGATTGAGTATAGCGAAAAAGCCCATAAAGCCCGCTAACTGCGGCGGCATGGCTGGGGGAGTGGCGCGCGCTGATTGCCTGTGCAGCAACAGGGGAGGAGTGATGCTAAAACAGGTAAACAAGCCCGCCACGCCTGCTTTTGCAGCGAATCAAAACGTTACATCTCCTCATTATTCCAAATGAAATAGCCGATTGAATGGTGTTAGTATAAAAAGTCGATTTGGTGCTGCAGGAGCCTGTCGTTCACCACAAACCTGTCGCAACGGGCATTTACAGGTATCTTTTTTGCCTGTCGCCGTTAAAGAAAGGAGTTTCATATATGAGTAACACATTATTGAGAAGCAAAACTGCCGCCGCTTTTTTCGCAGTCAGCGCCGGTCTTGGCTCTGCCATGTTTCTCGCCAATAGCGCCGCGGCCCAGACTACGAATCAGGGTACCGGCCAGACCATGGAACAACCATCAGGACAGGCAGCACCGTCCGCTGGCGGCCAGGGCATGCCTTCGGCCGCCATGCCATCGGGTGGTGGCGAAATACCGCAAGATCAACTGGTCAAGCTTGATCTGAACAAGGATGGCTCTGTTGCCAGAGAAGAATACAATCAGGCCATGGCTGCTGCATTCAAAAACCTGGACAAAAACAGCGACAACGCGCTGACGCCTGAAGAAGTCGGTACCATTCTGACGCCGGAGCAGTTTGCCGCAGTTGATGCCAACAAGGATGGCAAGATCAGTAATGAAGAAATGGTCACACAGGTCACCAGTGATTTTGATGCTGCTGACACCAATAAAGACGGTCAGCTCAAATAACGAACACCCCGGCAAATCGGGCTTCACTCATAAAGACCACGGCTGACAACACTGACTCAGCCGAACGAAACACACCGTGGTGCCAGCACGGTGTGTTTTTTTCAGGCCGGCCCCTGGAAGGTGCAGGCAACGGCGAGCTGGGCCCCGCCATTCCTATGGTTGGCAACGACAGGCCTGCAAGCAGCACATAGCCAATCGCCAGCGACCCGACCCGGCCCGGCCCGCACCCAGCGCCCGGTCGCTTGTCTTTAAAGAACCATCAAATTACTGTAATATGGTTCACCTTTGTTTTCTCTGGCAAGTATCACAATGATAATAACGTTGGTAGTCATTGTCATCGCCGTTTTTATCTGGGGCGCGCTGGCGTTATGGGTGCAATTTACCCGCCAGAAAGCGCGCCGCCGATTGCTGATCGCTCTGTGGGCACTGGTCAGCGCTCTCTTTGTGGCCGCGCTGCTCAAGCCGGCCATCGAACCGCTGCAAACCATCGCCGGCATCACCTATACCCTGTCGATATTGGCGCTGGTATATTGGTGGCGGAATATTCGTGCCTCCAACGATCGCAACTGGATACCCGATGTATCCCGCCAGGTGCACGGCTCGCTAGCCGGCAATACCATGACGATTGAAAACGTACGCAATTTCATCTGGCATTCGCCCGAGCACTTTACGGAACAATGGGAGACCAGGCAGTACGATCTGAGCAAACTGGCATCGGTAGATCTTGCCCTGTCCTACTGGAGCGGCCCGGCCATTGCGCATGCACTGGTTTCTTTCGGTTTCAGCGATGACCAGTATCTGGTATTTTCAGTCGAGATTCGGCGGAAAGTCGGCGATGCCTTCTCCGAGCTGGGCGGTTTTTTCAAAATGTACGAATTGAGCATTGTGGCCGCCGATGAAAAGGACGTGCTTTTCGTACGCAGCAATATCCGTCAGGAAGACGGTTATTTGTATCGTGTGCATATGGCGCCGGCGGCACGGCAGTCGCTGCTGCTGGCGTATCTGGACGAAGCCAACCGCCTGGTTCACACGCCACGCTTTTATCACACCATCACGGGCAATTGTACGACGTTGATATTCCGGATGATGGATCGCATTGTGCCCGGGCTGCCACTCAACTGGCGGCTGCTGGCTTCTGGTTACCTGCCGGAATACCTGTACAAGGTCGGCGCCTTGCAGGGCGCCGATTCGATCCAGGAATATCGCAGCCGCGGACGCTATACAGATCGGGCGCGCGCCATCCAGGATAGCAGCAACTACTCTGACGTCATCCGCGACGGTGTGCCAGGCATCTGAATCGCAGCGTGAGCAGCTGGGCACAGTCACAATAAATCATAAGGCAGCAGGCAGGATCGACTACTAAGATCGGCTATGAGGATCGTAAATGACGATCCTCAATATGGTCAGATAGGATCGCCTTGAACCGGCGTACTGGCCGTCGAGAGGCCCCGCGCGCAGATGCGCCGGCTTACCCCGAAATGGAGACATTCGAGGCCTTGCTCACCCGCAGCAAACGGGCAAACCATGGCGTACTGACCGGATGCACCACGGCGCGCAATGCACGTGCATAGTCCAGCGTCAGGCCCGGCGTCCATGCCATGGTGGTCGCGCGTTTCCTGATCTGGGCTGCAATCCATAATTCGGGCATGACCATGACCCGCAACACCTCCTGCCAGGAGCGCGAGGCCCTGTCATGCAGTGCACCGTCCAGCGCAGCCTCCAGCGCATAACTGACTGAACTGGAACAATTGCGATAAGTCAGGTTGTAAATTTCATGCTGCCTGTACTCCTGCCAGAACCGCAGCAGGCCGTCCGGATTGTAGGCATTGAATTTTACCTGCCAGTTCGATGGACACCAGGCCTGTGATTCAGTGCTGTAATCCGGCTGGAATTGACCCGGAACATCGTTATCGCGGGTCGCCTTGAGAATGCGAAAGAACTCGGAGGGCGAGCGATCAATATCGGTACCGGGATAAAGGCTGATATAGGTATCGGGCAGCATCTCCAGCGCCGCATGGCCCGTAGAGATAACGCCATTGATATCCACTGCCGCTATATACCGATTAATGACCGGCCGCGGCACGGGTGCGCCTTTGGATGAGCCTTCTGGGGTCCATACATGCACAGTCAAGGGTTCGCTCTGGACTTGCCCGGACGGCGCGTTGTCATTGACAGGCCGAGACAACTGCGACTTGCGGATTTTGGGCAGCACGTCCGAAGGCACGAACAGATCAAATACGGAGGTACCATCTTTCAACTGACGCGCCCTTAAAAATACATTCAGCGTGACAAGACCACCCATCATGAGGGTAATACCGATAAAGACGGAAATCGTTGCCGAATAATGACTGGGATAAGGGCCGAACATGAAAAGGGCAAAAGCGATTTTTGCCAGGCCAAATCCAAACGCGGCACGCCAGTTGGGAAACCGAACCACCCATGCCGATGCCATCTGCAATAGACCCATCACAAAATAAGCCATGCCCAGGATAATGGCAAGCAGCATATTGCTTATGGTTTCATTGGCAAGAATCAACAGCGCAATCAGGAAGAAACCGCCGCCCTTGAAATACAGCACCGCCTTTTGCGCGCCAATGCCGCTGGAGGCCACGCTTAACGTAATCACACTTTCGATCAGCAACAGAACACCGAAAAGGGTCAGGGGAAAGTAGCGCACGCCATCGAACGCATCCACGAAAATAACCAGCCCGGCCACAAGCCATAAAAAGCCCATGATACCCAGCAAGTACGCATTGCGACGAACGAAACTGGCACCAAACAACAGCAGAGCAATTTGTATCATGACATGCTCCAGCCAAACACAGTAAAGACACTGGATTTTCTCATCATGATTGCCCCCCTTGTCCAACAAGCCAGGTGCCGACCAGAACGGCTTTGTCCGGCTCGCTGATAAGTACAGGCGCGGTCGCGCGGATTCGCATCCAGTCGCTTGCCGACGATTTCAATCGAAATTCGGCTGCGTGTCCAATACCTGATTTGTCGCCACCGGTTGCCAACATGGCCGCCAGTGCAGCACGGTCATCGGGATGTGCCATGGCCAGAATCTGCGTTACGCTGCTCATGGTTTCCCGGTCGGTGCCCAGCGCCTCGTGGATACGACCGTCCCAGTCCATATGCCCGCTGGCGGTTTCCAGGCGGTACATGAAAGCCGTTTCCTGCCGCTGCTCCTGGACCACGCCATAACGCTTGACCGTCTGGGTAAAGACGCGCAGAAAAACGATCAGCAGTGCGGCGCCCACCAAATAGCACTGGGCCAGCAAAAGCGACTCGCCAGGCCGGAGCGATTTGAGGAAAAACGGTCCGGTACCTTGTGAAGAATGATAGATAACGATGGCGCCCAGGCATAGCAGGGCCAGCGAGCCCATGCGGTTGCCGCAGGCAATGGCTGCGACCACAGCCAGGGCGATAGGAATTGCGGTCAGCGCAAATACCAGCGTGGCTCGCCACGGTGCCTGTCCGCGTGCCATATTCAACTGCTCGGCGTCAAATATGTACCATGCGCAGATCGCCATCAGCACCAGGGCCGCCGTTCCCACCAGGACCGCCTTGGCGCCGGTGTTTGTACTCCCAAGCTGGTAGCCGCGTAGCCCCATCACGACCGCTGTCAGATATAGCACGCCCGAGACATGTGCGCCCCACCAGACCCAGACCAGTTCGTCAAACGGCGCATTGTCAAACAATGTCAGCCACCCGGCACTAAGAACTGCGGCAATGGCACTGATGACAAATGTGGCGACAATCCACCGCAGAACAATCTGCAGGCCATCTTTGTTCTGTGCATACCGGCACACGATCCAGGCGGTGACCATGTCCGAGACCAGTGTGATGATCCCAAGCGCCACCGCGATAGGGATATCATGGCCGAAATTGACGTCTGCGGTCAGTTGGGCAATAAAAAAAGCAGCTAGCAGCCAGGGCCAGCGGCGATATTCGCTGACCAGAAAGGCGGCTACGCCAATGCCCGCGGGAAACCAGACAAAGCCCACTTGCGACAGCGGATCGTCCAGCATCAGCGAAATATAAGCTGCAGCCCAGTACAAGACGGCCCATCCCAGGACTGAGACAGCAGCGCGGATTTTTGACTCGAATACGGGCATACGTTCCAGATATATTTTGGTCACACTTTGCAATGCATGCAATATATCACGGACGTGATGGTTATAGAATGGGCATCTTCCTTGGGCGCCTCACTATTAGTGCGCCAGGCGCTGCGCCGCCCGGCTGATACGGGACCGCCGATCCTCCATACTGGCCGCCATGCGCCGGGTTACTTCATCCAGAACCATGGCGGGTGCCCGTTCCGGCCGGCCGGCATCAAACGGCGGCTGCGGCGCGTACTCCAGTCCCAGCTGAATCATTTGCGCGGTGCGCTCGTCAAATAATTCACTGATCACCGTGAGCGCAAAATCGATACCGGCGGTAACGCCCCCGCCCGTAATGATATTGCCGTCCTGGACTACCCTACCTTCATCGGCAATGGCGCCAAAGGCGGGCAACTGGTCACGCCATGCCCAGTGACATGCAGCACGCCTGCCCTTAAGCAGGCCAGCCGCGCCCAGTATCAGCGAACCCGTACACACCGAGGTCACATAGGTGGCTCCCTGCGCCAGACGCCGGATGCAAGCCATATATTCCTCTGACTCCATCGCCTCTGCGCACCCGACGCCACCAGGCACGCACAGGACATCACAGCGACTCACGTGGTCCAGGTCATGCAATCCGGAAAAAACAAGCCCATCGGCGCTGACAGGCTGAGCATCGATCGACGCCACAATCACCTCAGTGCCGGGCAAACGGGAAAAGAACTGGTGCGGGCCTGTGAAATCCAGCTGGGTGACACCCTGGTAGAGCGGTATGACAATGGTAATGGGTCGGACATCAGGTTCAGCCATGGCGTTCTCCAAAAAAGTAATGGTTCGTGATCAATGCAGTCTAACGCAGCTATACTTGTCCTGAATGACACATTTCCAACTTTTTCAGCCATCATGAAGATCGCCTTCTATATATTTCCAGACTTTCAATTGCTTGATCTGTCCGGTCCGCACACCGCGTTCCAGGTCGCCAGTACGCGCCAGGCGCCTTCGCCATACACGATTTCCTTGCTGTCGGCGACCGGCGGGGCCATTACCAGTTCTGGCGGTGTGAGCGTCTTGTCTGAAAAACTTGAACACCAGGCGCCCGATACACTGATTGTCTGCGGCGGTCAGGGCGTTGGCGCATTGCTTGAAGATGAAACGGCGCTGCAACAGCTTGCCGATGCGGCAGCAAAATCGCGGCGTATTGCCAGTGTCTGTACCGGCGCGTTCGTTCTTGCGCACCTGGGGCTGCTGAATCAGAAGCGAGCGACGACACACTGGCAGCAGGTGGCACGCATGCAGAAAGCATATCCACATGTTCGCATGGATGGCGACCGGATTTTCGTGCGCGACGGCAATATCTGGACCTCTGCAGGCATCACCAGCGGCATCGATCTGGCGTTGGCCCTGATCGAACACGATTGCGGCAGTATTATGTCGCGTGATGTGGCTCAGCACATGGTGGTATCCCAAAGGCGAGCTGGCGGCCAGTCGCAGTTTTCGCCCATTTTGCAGATGGAGCCGGAAACGGCACGTATCAGGAAGGCGATGGATTATGCACAACAGCATCTGCGCGAGATAAGGGATATGGAGCAACTGGCTGCAATTGCATGCCTGAGTGTGCGTCAGTTCAGCAGAATTTTCAAGGTCGAGACGGGAGAGACACCGGCACGGGCAATTGAACGATTAAGAATAGAAGCGGCCCGCACCCGACTTGAATCGGGCACCGGCAATATCCAGCAGATTGCGGCAGCCGTCGGCTTTGGAACCCAGGAGCGCATGCGCCGTGCGTTCATCCGCTGGACGGGTCATCCCCCACAGGTCATCAGAAGACGCATGCTTGCGGCTGAACGACGCTGATTAGAGACGGGCCGCCCTCGAGCCTGAAGGAGACCACGTTGGCGTTGACCTCGCGCCCAACGCCTGTTGCCAGCATAAAAATATTACCCTGATTGCTTTTTGACCATATCGCGAATTTCCTGCAAATTCTGGGTCGCCCTTTCACTGATACTGGCCATTGCTTCGGTCTGAGATTGGCGCGCTATCTCGGCCAGCTCTTTCATATCAACCAATGCTTTTTCATAGGCCTTGCGCGCCAGTTCGGTTTGCGCAGCAGGGTTGGTGCCCGCCGTGCCGACTGCGCCCTGGATGTCGGCCATCGCCTGGCGGAACATCTCGGTCTGCTTGGCGGCAAGCGCCTGCATGCCGTCATACACAGCCTTGTTGGCCTGCACCAACGCTTCCACATCTTTGCGGCGTGCATCTGCAATCGCAGAAAGGTCCAGTCCCGGAATCTGAAACTGTTCATACATTTTGCTCAGTTCAGCAAAGGGGTTGCCTGCGCTCTGGTTTGCATCATCTTTCGTACTTTTAGCCATGGCATGTCTCCTTGGAGTATAGAAATATAGCGATGAACTTCATCCTAAATTAACATGAAACGCGAGCGCGCGGGAAAATGATGACCGCCATGTGGGTGATCCACCCTGGCCTAGCGCTCGAACCGGTCTTTCAATCCCATCCAGCAGTCAATATAGCTTTTATCCAGCTCGGGCCCCTGCATTGCAAACTGGGTGGGCACAAAACGGTAACGGCTTTCAAACATGAATGCCAATGTGTTATCCAGCTTCTGCGGCTTGAGCTCGGCGGCGGTTGCCTTGCCATAGGACTCTTCATCCGGACCGTGAGGCACCATGCAGTTGTGCAAACTGGCGCCACCGGGCTTGAATCCGCCCGGCTTGGCATCGTATTGCCCATACACCAGGCCCATGAATTCACTCATGAAGTTGCGATGAAACCATGGCGGACGGAAGGTGTCTTCCATCACCAGCCAGCGCGGTGGAAAAATCACAAAATCGCAGTTGGCAGTGCCCGGCGTATCACTGGGCGAAGTCAGGACCGTGAAAATAGATGGATCAGGGTGATCGTAGCTGATGGAACCAATCGTCATGAAGTGCGCCGTGTCATACTTCACCGGGCTCAGATTGCCGTGCCAGGCCACGACATTGAAGGGCGAGCTGTGCAAAGGCACACGCCAGAGATGGCCACCGAATTTTCGGATCAGTTCATACTCGCCTGCCGTATCTTCAAAAGCGGCAACCGGGGCCAGAAAGTCGCGTGCATTGGCCAGGCCGTTGGAGCCGATGGGCCCCAGCTCGGGCAACCGGAACTGCGCCCCGTAATTCTCGCAGACATAGCCCCGGGCCGGCTGCCCGGCTCCCTCTATTGGCTCGACTTTGAACGCAACACCGCGCGGGATAATAGCAATCTCCCGTGGCTGAACCTGCAGCAGACCCATTTCGGTTGTGATCAGCAATGTTCCCTGTTGCGGTACGATCAGCATCTCGCCGTCTGCATTGACCAACGCTCGTCGGGCCATCGGACGATCAGCAATATAGATGTGGATCGCCACACCGCTTTGCGCATCGGCCCCTCCATTGGCCGCAATGGTTCGCATGCCGTCAACGAAATCAGCCTGGGGATTATCGTTGCTCCAGGGCGCCCAGCGCAATGGCTCGGGAGGCAGAGCAATCGTAGGATCAGCCCCTGTTTGCCAATATGGCTGCTCAAACGGTGCATAGTGTCCGGCAACAACGGAAGGCTGACGGCGATACATCCAGGTGCGCCGGTTTTCATGACGCGGCGCGGTGAATGCGGTCCCTGAAATCAGTTCGGTGTACAGGCCACGCGGGCCATGCTGGGGACTGTTCCTGCCCTGCGGCAGCGCACCGGCAATGGCCTGACTGGCATACTCATTGCCAAAGCCGCTCTGGTAGGCAAGATCGTGACCAATACTGGAGGATCCATCCTGCCGGGTGCCGGCATCAATCTGGCTGTTATGGTTCATTCGGTATGCTCCTGTGGGCAGGTTATTCCACTTGTGATCATTGCGCCTGGCATGATCATCGATATTGAAAGTATAGCCCAGCCGCTACATGGCGTGATTTCTTTTGCGATGGTTCACACCGGCAATCGCATTGGAAAAACAGCCCGATTCAAGCGCAAGAGGCGGAGTGTGACCCAAGCCGCATCGCAGTATAGTGACATCGTTGTTTTCAAGTTTGACCGCCCAACATCATCGTGACGCCTGGCTAATTAAACATCGTTATACTGGCCTGTGATATTCAGAGTCGGTCCATAACCGGAGAAATCAGAATGACCTATTCATATACCACCATGCCCTCTCCCCTGGGCGAGCTGACACTGGTAGCCAAAGACAATGCCCTGGCCGCCATATTATGGGAGAACGACAGGCCCGGCCGTGTAAAGCTGGGCAGCCTGCAGCGCGACAACACTCATCCCGTATTGCAGAAAACGCAAGCGCAACTAAATGAATATTTTGCGGGCAAGCGTGATCGCTTTGAACTGGATCTGGATATGCAAGGCACGCCATTCCAGAAAAAGGTATGGGCGCTGTTGCTGGCCATTCCTTTTGGGCAGACCCGCAGCTATGGACAACTTGCTGAACTGGCGGGAAATCCTGCCGCCTCCCGTGCGGTTGGCGCTGCAGTTGGCCGCAATCCCATATCCATTGTCACGCCTTGTCATCGTGTGGTGGGCAGCTCGGGAAAACTGACCGGATTTGCCGGTGGCCTGGATGCCAAGCGCACACTTCTGCAGCTGGAAAGCCAATCAATGCCGGCGCAATAGTCATCGGGTCAGCAGGTGTGATCAGCCCCCGCTGAGCTGGATATCAATCCAACATTCGGGGGGCGGTACCGTGCCATCCGTGGCATGATCTGTACGCTAAAGAACAGTGTGGCACGGCACCAGTTGAAAAAATCGGCCGCACTGTCTTTTTATTGATCTAGCGGTATCAGGGCTTCATTTTTCCTTCCGATATGTCCATGATCATACGAGTGGCCAGATACAAACGTGGCACGATGGTTGGAATCTGCACATATTCGGCATCGTTAGAATGCGCACCAAATCCGCTCAGGCCAAAGCCTTCGACCACTCCCCCGCGGCTTTTCACGGCGGCAAACGCCGCATCGGTGCCGCCACCGGTCGCTTTGTCGGCCACGCTCATGTCCAGCTCCAGTTCATTCTTATAAATGCCCTGGGCATGTGCCGCCAGTTTGCGACCAATCTCGCTGGCTTCAAGTGGTGGACGCCGCACTTCGAATTTAAGTTCTACCTTGCTTTCCGGCAATAACTTGTTCTGGATTTTTTCCTGCATGGCTTTTTCCAGCGCGTCAAAATCCTGCACCTTCAATGCCCGCGCATCGGCTTGCGCAGTTGCTTCGGGTGGAATCATGTTCCGCACTGTGCCCACTTTGGCCAGCGTCCAGTTTAACTTGAGGCCTTCTTCGGGTTTGGACAAGTCTTTCATTTGCAATACCTGATGCGCCAGCTCGTACAATGAATTGACACCGCCTTCGGGCCGGGCACCTGCATGAGACGATTTGCCGTGAACTGTCAGATACGCCGCACCGATACCACTGGTTGCCAGCCGCACGCCCCCGTCTTTGCCGCCACCTTCAAAGGAGAATACTGCATCCTGGTCTTGGGCAAATTTGGTGATCAGCGCACGTGCACCCGGCGAACTGATTTCCTCATCGGAGTTCAAGACCACGGTGACCGTGCCAAACTGCTTGTAGTCCAGTTTTTTCAACATATCAACCACGTGCAGGATAGCAGCCACACCTTGTTTGTCATCGGCAATACCCAGGCCATAAGCCTTGTCCCCGTCAACACGAAACGGCTGGTCTTTCAGGTCGCCTTTTTGATACACGGTATCCAGATGCGCAATCATCATGATTTTTGACTGTCCTGTCCCTTTGATGGTTGCATGTACTACCGGCCCGGTTTTCTCGGGCGTGTCATCCATGCGATAGACATCCTTGGGCTCAATGATTTCGGTTTCTGCACCCAGTTGCTTAAGGCGATCAGCGGCAAATCCCGCAATTTTCGTAACCCCTTCAATATCCCGGCTACCGGACTCAATGTGTACCAAGTCACGCAGCGTATCCAGATACGCCTGCTGTTCACTCTTGGCCAGGTCGTGTACTTTGGCCACGGGTGCAGCCAGGACGATACCTGCAGCCAGGGCCAGGGCGGTGCCTGTGGCCAATTGCCATCCTGTTGTGCGTGACTGTCTGGGTTTGTGTTTCATATTGTCTCCTTGAAAAACACGTTGTTAAATTTTCTTTTCTACCGGCGCCTGCAGCAATGCAAGGCTGCGCGCTCTATCGTAGCGGCGCTGCAAAACCGGACGGCCTGTAAGCGATACCGGCAGCGATGCGCCCGGACGAACCAACCCGCGATACCTTATGACTTGTTCTCGTGCAACTGCTTGATCACCGCATCGGCGACACCAACTGAAGAGGCTGGGTTCTGGCCTGTAATCAGCCTGCCGTCGACAACGATATGCGGCTGCCAATCGTCTGCACTCGTATAGCGGGCGCCATGGTCTTTGAGCATATCCTCAACCAGGAAGGGGACCACATCGGTCAACCCCACCGCCTCTTCTTCTGCATTACTGAATCCGGTCACATTTCTATCATTCACCAGAAACTGACCCTCTGTCGTTTTCACGTGGCGAAACACAGCGGGCGCATGACAGACTGCTGACACGATTTTGCCGTTTGCATAAAAGTCTTTGATCAACGCCATGACATAACCGTTTTCGGCCAGATCCCACAGGGGCCCATGCCCCCCAGGGAAAAAGACGGCGTCAAACGAACCGGCCTTCACATCGGCCAGACGCTGTGTACTTGCCAGTGCCGCCTGTGCCTGCGGATCGCTCTTGAAGCGTTGGGTCGCTTCAGTCTGGGCATCTGGCTCATTGCTTTTCGGATCCAGCGGCGGCTGCCCGCCCAGCGGAGAGGCCAGTGTGATGTCGGCGCCGCTATCGAGGAACGCATAATAAGGCGCCGCAAATTCTTCCAGCCAGAAGCCGGTTGGTTTGCCTGTGGCGCCCAGTGTGTCATGTGAGGTGAGGATCATCAAAATCTTCATCATATTCTCCTGTTATACCATTCAATAGTAGCATTGGGAAAAACCAGAGCCAAAGAACAATTCATTATCACACGCGCCGCAAGAGAGCACTGTCAAATTGCTGAAAGATGTGCCGCCTACAATAACACCAGTTGCTCAGAACGCCTTACCCACAGACTGGAGCCATCATGAATACGCAATCGACCAATCGCAGACGCGATGCATGCAGTCTACGGATCAACAATGACGATATTGTGCTGATCGATCGTGCTGCCAGCGCTCGTGGCATGACACGCACTGATTTTATCGTCGTTGCGGCAAGGGAAGCGGCCCGTGGCGCCTTGCATCCAGCCAACCCAGCTATATTGGCGCCCGAAGCCAATCCTGAGCGCATTCGTTGATAGATTTTTTCCGTTTCACAGGCACTTCGTCAACGCCAGGGGGCACCTTTGACTGCGGCCTGCACTCCTGCACCTTGCACCACCGCCGTTAGCGCACTCCTTGATGCAGACGATATGAATCCGCTACCTGCCAGTAGCAGCTGCGGGCCGTCGTTTTATGTGAAGCATATGATTTTTTTTGCTGACATTAAGCTTACAAAAGCGACCTGGCTGACCGTCTGATATCGGCGCAAGCGCCTGTTTTGCCTGTTTTTGGTGCATCCCGAAACGAATGACACAAGTTGCACTTTTTATTACACATTTTCCGGTAATTAAGCCCTCAAGAATCTTTCTTACGGTTACGGTCTATCAGCTGTCCATGAGGGTGGGAGTATGCTTTGTGCCGTGCACAATCATCCCTGACACTGATCGTGGATCCTCGAGCCAGCCGGAACCCTCCATAAGGCAATTTGTCCACGTCAACCGGGAACGCCAGTCAATAAATGAAAATACTGTATACCAACTTTCACACCAGCCCCGGCATTGGGGGCCATACCTCCTACATAAGCAGGCTGATTGCGGGACTGAATCCCGATCACGATATCGCCGTTGCCGTTCCTGCGCAAAGCGCCCTGCACCGTATTGCAAGTGCAATTGTCGGGGTCCAGGTATACGCGCAGGACTACCCCAGCAAACTGCAGCACTTGCCCGCTGCCGCCGCCCACCTGCGCAATATCTTGCGCAAAGGTCAATATGATGTAGTGCACGTCAACGGGACAGCGGATCACCGCCTGGTTATGCTTGCCATGCTTGGGCTGCGTCGCAAGCCTGCGATCATTTTCACCAAACACAATGACCATGCAACAGACTCTATCGGTTCACGGCTGCGCGCCCGTTTCGGGACAGATCACTGCATTGCCGTATGTGATTTTGTCGCCGATCGACTGGCCGGCGGGCCCTACGATCGGGCCGGCGTCACTACCGTTCACAACGGCATCAATACTGACCACTTCAGCGCCCGCAACGGCGGCAACACCCGCTTGATGCGCCAATCCATTCTGGGTTCGGCCGACGATTCGCGCATCCTGCTGGGCAGCAATGCCGGTACGACAGAGTACAAAGGCTGGATAGACATGGTACGGGCGCTGGCGCAACTGGACCCGAGCCTGATCGATCGCCTGCATATTGCGATCGCCGGACCGCGCGCGCCGCAAAAGCTGCTGGATGAAGTGCAACAACTGGGCATGACCAGGCACATCAGTTTCGTGGGCGATCTGGACGATGTCCGCTCCTTTATCGCCGCCATCGATGTCGGTTTTGTTCTGTCCTATCGTGTTGAAACAATATCGTTCGCATGTCGTGAAATGATGGCCATGGGCAAACCGGTCATCGTGACCCGGCAGGGGGGGCTTCCCGAGAATATTGACACCGAAAAAGACGGCTGGGTGATCCCTCCGCGCGATCCCCAAGCTTTGTCCGCCCTGCTGGCGCAAATCGTTCAGGGTCATTACAATCTGCAAGATATGGGGGGGGCTGCCCGCAGCAAAAGCGAACAGCGTTTCGGCCAGGAAAAATTCGTCAGCGCGACAGAAAACGTATATCGCAAGGCCCTGCAAACCCAAACACGCCCTCAGGCCGCAACCATTAGCTAGCGTCGTTTCAGACGACGCCACTGCCATGGCGGCACAGGTTCTTTTTCGGCCCACAGGCCGCGACGCTGGCGTCGTGCCCGATCTTCGGCTTTGCAATAGGCAATGTCTGTGACATAGTTGCGATAGGCCCAAGCGTAGCCACTGGCAACCATCTGCATATTGATATTTTTCTGGTTTAGATAAACAGTGCCAACTACCCGTCCGTAACGGTCGTATTCGCCTGCCTGCACCATCACAGTCCTGCGATAGACGGCGTCGGACAAAAACTTTTTGGCCGCTCGCCCGTATGGCATACCGGATTCCGGTGCGTCAATCTGGGCCAATCGGATTTTGTGCTGCCGCCGGGCCTTATCCAGGATGGTCAGCGTGTCTCCGTCTGCAATCCCCACTACCCAGCCTTCAAGCCAGGTTGCCGCGAACACCGGCTGCACCGGTACGATCACGATGATCGCGATCAGGCAGCGCAATACTTCAGACGTCATCGCATTAAATCCTGGCACAAGATTCACTCAAAAGACAGGTTCATGCCACGAACAGGTGAGCATCCGTTTTGCGGTATCGCCGGCAGCAGCCAGGAATCTGCCAGCTCTGTTACCTATCGCACAGGCCGATCCGGGTAAAGAAGTCACTCTGAGCTCACTCACCACTGCCCGTAGAACACGCCGGCCTGCTTGTATTTATTCGTCTGTTTGTCCACTTCCTCTTCTGTCACGGTCGTGCGCCGTTTAAGGCCGGCAAACCAGTCCAGCAGCCGCTGTTTCATTTGACGCCTGATTGGCTCGTACTCCGGGTGATCCCCCAAATCATTGAATTCGTCCGGATCGTTCTGCAAGTCAAACAACTGGGGGCGCTCGCTATGCCAGTAAACATAACGCCACCGATCTGTACGCACCGACCACGCCCGGCATTCGCTCGTGGATTTGCCCAACGTCAGTCTGGCCTCACGATAGCTGTAATCCAGTTCAGAAAAGACGCAATCGCGCCAATCTACCGATTCATCATGAACCAGAGGCTGAAGCTGTCGCCCCTCAACCCGATGGGCCGGGATGTGGAGGTCCAGCGCCGCCAATATGGTCGGCACGATATCCACGCTTTCCACCAGCCTTGATTCGCGTCGGCCGCGAGTCGCATCGGCCTGCTCTGAAGGGTCATAGATGATCAGCGGAACCCGTTGCACGACATCGTAGAACAGTTCCTTCTCGCCAAGCCAGTGATCGCCCAGCAGGTCGCCATGATCGGCAGTAATGATGACCAGTGTATTGTCCATCAGCCCCGCAGATTCCATGTAAGTAAAAAGCCGGCCCAGATGGTCGTCCAGCTGTTTGATCAGTCCCTGGTAAGCCGGACGCACCCGCGCCACACATTCATCGCTGGAGAAACTACGACTTTCTTCTTGCTGGCGATAGGCTTGCACCACCGGGTGTGCATGGTCTTTTTCGCGCTCGGTCCGGCGCACAGGCAGACACTGCTGCGGCGAGTACATGGCATGATACGGAGCCGGCGCTACATAAGGCCAATGCGGCTTGACGTAACTCAAGTGCATCACCCAAGGTTTATCGCCGGCCGATTGCATATACGATATGGCGCAATTGGTCATATAAGCCGTTTCGGAATGCTCTTCCTTTACCCGGGCAGGAAAATTGACATTGCGCATATGCCAGCCACTTTGCATCTGGCCCTGGTCATCTTCTACCGCAATGACATAGTCGGTCCACGGGTCCGGACTGTCGTAGCCGTGTGCTTTCAGATAGGCCGGATAACCGCTTTCTGCCCCGGGCTCATGATGACCGTCATAACGATCAAGCTGTACGAAGCCGCCTTGCCTAAGAAGCACGCCAAGTTCGCTCTGACCATCTATGTTCAATCGCGCCAGCCCATGATTATCCGGCATCACGTGAGTCTTGCCTGCCAGTACCAGATCAATGTCGCGTTCCTTCAGATACTCGCCCAGGGTCACTTCATCAATGGACAACGGTACACGATTCCATGTTGCACCATGCGTAGACGGATAGCGGCCGGTGTAATAGCTCATCCGCGACGGCCCGCACACCCCCGAATTAACGAAGGCCTGCTCAAACAGGACACCTCGCCTGGCAAGGCCGTCAATATGCGTCGTCTGAAGATGGGGGTGGCCATAACAACTCAGATGATCGGCGCGCAGCTGATCTGCCATGATGAACAATACGTTTTTTACTTTTGCCATTTGTTGTTTACTTGCCTACCTTGAAGCCGGAATCGCGAACAACCGGTTCCCATTGCTGTCTGAATGCATCAATCGCCTTGCGTGTCTGTGCGGCATTGGCCTGCACCGGGACAAGATTGACCGAACGAATCTCTTTCTGAACCGTCGCGTCACCCATGGCTTTGCTGATGGCATCGCCCAGATAAGTCACCACCTCATCGTCCATGGAGGATGGCGCAAATACGGCGTTCCAGCCGATAGCCCGGATATCGATACCGGCCTCGTGAAAAGGCGCAACATCAGGCAGGCTAGCATCCCGCTTTTCGCTGGAAACCCCCAGCACCTTCACCTTGCCGCTTTTGGCCATGGGAATGAAGGTATCCAGCGTATCGATGGCAACCGGAATATTGGCGCCCGCCAGGTCTGTGAGCAATTGCGAAGACCCTTTATAGCCGACAATTTCCGGCTTCAGCCCGAGTTTGTCGGCCAGCATGAGGCCAAAAAAGTGCGGCAGGCTGCCCGTTGCCGGCACGCCGATATTGAGTTGCTGCGGATTGGCTTTGGCCCATTGGACGAACTGCTCAACTGAATTGATCTTGCTCGATGCCGGCACACCGAGCGCAAAACTATATTCGGTGACAAGAGAAACTGGCTTGAAATCCACTTGCGGGTTGTAATTGAGATCAGAAAAAACGATGGGCGCAATCACCGTTACTGCCGGGTTGCCCAGCATCAGAGTGTTCGCGCCTTTCCTGGTTTTTTTCAGGTCTGCCGCAGCAATCCTGCCCCCACCGCCCGGTTTGTTTTCCACGATGACAGGAACCCCGATTTCCTTTGCCAGTGCCTTGGCAACAATTCGTGCAGCGTTATCACTTGCCCCTCCGGGAACATACCCGACCGTTAATGTGACCGGTTCCGTAAACTTGGGGGGTTGCGCCCATGCTGTCATCGCTGCCGGCAGCAGCCCAACAGCCAGAAACCAAGGCTTGAAACGTACCATCATCTGAGTCTCCCGATTTTCGTTATGGCCCGTGCTGCGACAACAACAGGCGCGCGCGGCAACAGGGCATGGCAAGATCATTATTCTAGCGGAATTGCCGACAGATGGCGCGTACGGCACGGGATGATCGAAGAAGGGGGACGCAAGGGAGGATTCAGGGTATGCCCCAGACGCTATGTGGCTATATGGCTATGTGGCTTGCGGCTTGCGGCTTGCGGCTTGCGGCTGGCGGCTTGCCAACAATTTTAGTGAAGGGCTGATCTGGGCGCTCGCCTTAATGGTTGCTCCACTGTAGACAGGTTCAGCATATCGCGCAGCTCGTTACGCTGGCCCAGCAAGTCGTGCAATGTGTATTTATCCAGCACGGCCAGAAATGCCCGGGTAGCTTCACGAAACACCGACGGCAATTTACAGGGGCCCGCGATAGCACAGGACGAACAGTCGACCAGATCGAGATCGCCCTCGGTATGACGCACCAACTGGCCTATAACAATTTGCTCTACCGGCAATCCCAGCCTGATGCCCCCGTTGCGACCGCGCAGCGTTTCGATATAGCCCAACTGCCCCAGATGCTGCACCACCTTCATCAGGTGATTCTGCGAAATGTCATAGGCTCGCGCAATTTCAGCGATGGACGAAAGTCCATCGTCGCGCGAGCCCAGAAAAATCAGTACCCGCAGTGCGTAATCTGTGTATTGAGTCAGTCTCATATAGACCTCGGCATGCGCTTTGACTGTTGCAATAAATATGCAATATAACATTCATCTGACTTGCATATTAAAATTATTTGCAATAAGATGCATTTAAAATGAATGTTATAAAGACAATGTCGGCCCTCTGTTCCAAGCAGATGCCGCCAACACATTTGAAAAGTGCCTTATCGGAAATGAGCCTGATTGCAAGCCACTTCTGAAATTTCACATCTGTCATTGTCCCCTTGCATACTCTGTTTTCATAGATCGCCCTGGGTGCAACCTGCGCCAGGCCGAGCCACACCCCAACCCACTACAGGAGCTCCCGCCATGTCGCAACCCGCCGTCACCTCTTTGACTCCCGACACCATCCGCATCGTAAAGGCAACCGTGCCCGCCTTGCAGACTCACGGCGCGGCCATTACGGCAAAAATGTATGACCGCCTTTTCCAGGATGAACATATCCGTAACTTGTTCAATCACGCGAACCAGGCCAATGGTCAACAGATCAATGCACTGGCGGGGGCCATTCTGGCTTACGCGGAAAATATCGACAATCTGGGTGCATTGCTGCCGGCGGTTGAACGAATTGCACAGAAACACGTCGGGTTTCATATCCTGCCTGAGCACTATCCCTACGTAGCCACGGCGCTGCTGGGGGCAATCCAGGATGTCCTGGGCGATGCAGCTACAGATGAGATACTTCAGGCCTGGGGTCAGGCATACTGGTTCCTGGCAGGTATTCTGCAAAACAGGGAAAGCGCGCTGCGCGAGGCCATCGAACAGGCACCCGGCGGCTGGACCGGCTGGCGCAACTTCGTGGTCAGCGAAAAAATTCGCGAAAGCAGCACCATTACTTCATTCATTTTGCGTCCGGTCGACGGCGAGCCGGTGATTCGTCATAAACCCGGTCAATACATCACATTCCGCTTTAACGCACCGGAACAAGCCGGCATCAAGCGCAATTATTCCATTTCCTGCGCGCCCAATGGCCAGTACTATCGCATCTCGGTCAAACGCGCAGAAGACAGCCAGGGAGGTTCGCGCTTCATGCACGATCACGTCCGGGTTGGCACCACACTTGAAATAACACCACCGGCAGGCGACTTTTATCTGCCTGAGAACCCCGAACGGCCGATTGTCCTGCTGTCTGGCGGCGTTGGCCTGACACCGATGGTCAGTATGCTTGAGACCATTTATCAACAACACCCGCAATTGCCCGTGCATTACATACACAGCACCATGAGCAGTCAGACCCATGCCATGGGTCAGCATGTGCAAACGCTTGCTCACCAACGGGCCCACACGAAAGTATCGACCTTTTATAGTGAACCGGCGGCGACCGACCAGGCTGGAGAAAACCACGACGTATCGGGCATGATTTCACTTGACTGGCTGACCCGCAATACACCGGTGCAGAATGCGGATTATTACATCTGTGGACCCAAGGAATTCATGCGAGTGTTTGTCAATGGGCTGGCAGCCAGCGGCGTACCCGCGGAGCGCATTCATTACGAATTCTTCGGCCCGACCGACGAACTGCTTGCTGCCTAAGATGCCATTGCCCGGGCAAATTCACACTGCGATGACCCGCAACGGCGACATTTGCCCGGCCGCCGCAGTCGGCTCCTGCGGCTGACCGCAAAGTCTGCCATGGACCCGGCACTCAACTGGCTCGGTCCGAGCAAAGCGTGAACGCGTACAGAGCATCAGCAACTGCGCAGGCTTTATGGCGAGTGCAATACCTGCACTCGCTGCATATCGCGGCGGCTTGCGTGGCACGGGATATAATCGGATAACGTAACTAACAGCCAGGGCACAATATGCCCTGGCAGCGCATCCGGGTCATATGATTATTCTGTCCGTACTTTATGTCATTGCTATCGTTGCCGAATCCATGACCGCAGCGCTGGCTGCCGGTCGTCGCAGCATGGACTGGGTTGGCGTTTGCCTGCTCGGATGCATTACCGCGCTGGGCGGAGGCTCGGTCAGAGACATTCTTCTGGACCATCATCCATTGTCCTGGATTGCCCATCCTCATTATCTTGTCATCACAACCGTGGCTGCCCTGGCCACTATCGCGCTTGCTCGCGTCATGCACCGCCTGCACCACCTCTTTCTGTTTCTGGATGCTGTAGGTCTGGTGGTGTTTACTATCATTGGCTGCAATGTGGCGCTGGAGCTGAATCTGCCTTTAATGGTCGTAATCATTTCGGGGATGATCACCGGCTGTGTAGGCGGTGTCCTGCGCGATATTCTGTGCAACGATATCCCTCTGCTCTTTCGCAGCGAACTGTATGCAAGCGTGTCGATCGTGACTGGCCTGCTGTATGTTGCCGGCCTGCATCTTGGCCTTACTCACGAGCTGGTCATGAGCATTGCACTGCTGTCCGGCCTGACCCTGCGTATGCTGGCCTTGCGGTTTAAGTGGAATATGCCCAAATTCATTTATAACCGCGATGAACATTGATCAGTCAGGCGCACGGCCAACATTACGATAGCCAGACCACACCTTGGCCGCAGGCAGATTTGCGGTCCTGTCCCTCATTAGTAGATACCCCTACTCCCACTGGCGAAGCTGCCGCGTGGACCCATAGATTACGGCCAACTGGCTCTGTATCTGGTGCTTTATTGCCTGTACATTCGTCTCCCAAAGCAAAAATAATAAAAATGTGTATACAGGAGATAATTGATGGATATCGATAGTAAAAACCAGCTGCAGCACTCATTAAAGCCGCGGCATATGTCAATGATTGCACTTGGCGGTGTGATCGGAGCAGGGCTGTTTGTTGGCAGTTCGGTTGTAGTAAAGAATGCAGGCCCGGCCGCCCTTGTCTCATTTCTGATCACCGGCATCCTGATTATTCTGGTCATGCGCATGCTCGGCGAAATGGCTTCTTCGTTGCCGGTTGTGGGCTCGTTCTACGAATACGCCCGCAGCGCTTTCCGCGAACAACCTGGCAAGGCCGAATTTGCCGGCTTCATGACCGGATGGATGTACTGGTACTTCTGGGTCATTGTGGTGGCGATCGAAGCGATTGCCGGCGCCAAGCTCATCCAGTTCTGGCTGCCCAATATTCCTTCATGGGAAATTAGTCTCACACTGATGGCCATTCTGACGGTCACCAATCTTTTTTCGGTCAAATCCTATGGAGAATTCGAATTCTGGTTCTCCTCGATCAAGGTGGCCGCGATTGTCGTGTTTCTGTTTCTGAGCGGGCTGTTTCTGCTGGGCATGTGGCCCAACCATCAGGCGCTGGGCCTGGGAGAAATGCTCAATCATGGCGGCTTCATGCCCAATGGCTGGGGGCCCGTACTGTCAGGCGCCGTAGCGGCAACTGGTTTTTATTTCGGCGCGGAAATTGTCACCATTGCCGCAGCAGAAACTGCCGACCCGGCCAAGTCCGTGGCAAAGGCGACCAATTCGGTTATCAGTCGGGTACTGTTCTTTTATGTCGGTTCGGTATTTTTCGTCGTCTGCCTGGTGCCCTGGAACTCCGAAGCCATCTCCACACCCTACGTAAGTGCCTTGCAGGTCATGCAGATCCCCTACGCGCCGCACATCATGAACGCCGTCATTCTGGTAGCGGTACTCTCATGTCTGAACTCAGGCCTTTATGCCGCATCCCGTATGATATTCGCACTCACCCGCAACGGCGATGCGCCACAGGCGCTGGCTCGGGTGTCGGAAAACGGCGTGCCGATACGCGCCATTATTTTTTCCACTCTGTTTGGCTATGCGGCCATTGTCGTGTCTTACTATTCGCCCGATGGTATCTTCCCATTTCTGGTGGAGTCTTATGGCACGGTGGCATTGGTGGTCTATATTCTGATTGCGGTATCCCATATACGGTTGCGCAGAAGAATGGAACAGAACTGTCCCGAACGCATCCGGGTTCGCATGTGGTGCTTCCCTTATCTGAGTTATCTGGCCATCGCCGGCATGCTCAGCATCCTGGGCGCCATGGCGTTTTTGCCTGAGCAGAAAAAGGCGTTCTGGTTCGGCCTGATCAGCCTGGTCATTTGCGCTCTGGCCTTTTTGCTGTCCAGACACTGGCGCAAAGAAAAGACATTTAAACCGGATGTCACTCGCCGTGTGATGGAGCGATAGCACAAGCGGACCAGACACAGGACCGCTATCTGGCTGGTCCATTCACTTACGCAGTCCTGCCCGATATCGGGGTCGGGCTGCGTAGGCCATTATCCATCTGGTTCTTGTTGAAACCCCAATCCTGGCCGATTGCTGAAAGCGGCGAGCAATAACTTTGCTCTACCCGCAAGATTTTGAACTGCCTTGCTTCAATCTCGCAGATCGTGCCGCTGCGACCCGTTACGCCGTCCTGAAAATACCGACGCCGCAACGGACCACATAACCACAGTGAGTCCCCCTGACGCATCGACCAGGCCACCTGTTCTGCCTGAGTTGCATACAATACGGCGTCATGATGTTCGCTGCACACCCTTGTTTCATTTGTATATCGATCACGCTGCTCGCTGCGGGTTTCAAGTGTGATGCGCAACACGGCCGTGCCGTCGGGAAAATAGCGCAGACACGGATCAGCAAGCAGGTCGCCCAGCACAGTCATTTCATTAAGATATCGTTGCATCGTGCGCTCCACATCGTCAAAAGCAAAAGGGCGACCCTGCGCCGCCCCTGTTTAACTGCCGGTTCAAGACCCGCCAGGCGTGCGCCAGACAGCACACCACCGCGCAGCGGCAACTATTTCTTCAGAATTGCCTTGGTAATGGTGTCGGCGTTGTATTGCATCATCTTCAGATAAGTGGAGGCTGGCTCATCCGGGCCGGACAGCGCATCCGAATACAGTTTGCCACCCACAGCCACATTGCCCTCCGAGGCAATCTGTTTGATCAGGGCCGGATTGCTGATGTTTTCCATGAACACTGCAGATCCTTTGTCTTCCCGGATCTGGCGGATAATCGCAGCTACATCCGCTGCAGTCGCTTCCGTCGCCGAGGAAGTACCTTCTGGCGCCAGCAAAGTCAGGCCATAGGCAGCGCCCAGATAGCCGAAGGCATCATGCGAGGTAATGAGCGTGCGTTTATCTTGGGGCAATGCGGAGAACGCCGCTTTGACAGACTCATGCAGCGCCTGCAGCTTTTGCGTATAGGCACTGGCGTTCGCCTTGTAAGACTCGCACCCTTCGCGGTCGACCTTGCACAAGGCATCGGCAATGTTTTTCACATAAATCATGGCGTTGGGCACAGACTGCCAGGCATGAGGGTCATACTCGCCATGATCATGTTCATGAGCATGATCGTGGTCGTGGCCGTGGTCGTGGCCGTGGCCGTGGCCGTGGTCATCATGAGCTGGCTCTGTCCCATGCCCATGTTCATCTGCGGTGTTTTTCAAGGGTTCTATACCCTTGGTCACCTCTACTACCGGCGCCTTGGTTTCGCTGGATTTTGCCAGCCGCTGCATAAACGTATCGAACTGCAAGCCATTGACCAGCACCAGGTCTGCACGCTTGAACGCGATCACATCGGCCGGCTTGGGTTCGTAGGCATGGGCATCGCCATTGACGGGAACAATGGACTTGACCATGACACGGTCCCCACCCACCTGGCGGGCAAAATCATCAATAATGGAAAAGCTGGCCACGACATTGACCGGTGCGGCGCTGGCGCCACTCATGAAAACCATGCCAATGGCGCCGGAAATAAAAAGCTGCTTGAACACAATGTGCACGTGAAACCTCTGGGTAAGAATGGGACCGCGCCCACGCGCGGCTGACAGATGTAAAGGAAGTTCAATTTCAGTTATGTTATAACATAACATTAAAATCGTCAATGAATTCAGCACTTGCCATCTCCTTTGCCAGTTGGCCTGGTCCTTTTCCACGGAAAAAGAATCAGGTATTCTTGAGCCTGCGAAGGTGGGGAGAAGCCTTCGCTTAAAATCATTTCAATGTAAAAGGAGTAAAGTACGATGCAGTATTTGGACGTACTAAAAACATTTTTTGATACTGTAGGCGGTTGGGTGTGGGGGCCCGTCATGCTGGTGTTCCTGGTAGGAACCGGTGTCTATCTGACCCTGAGACTGACGTTTCTGCAATTTACCATGTTGCCCTTCGCGCTCAAACAGGCGTTTACGCGCCATCCAAAAAGGAGCGATGGCAGCGACAACCAGGGAGACATTTCACATTTTGGCGCCCTCATGACTGCGCTTTCTGCCACCATCGGTACCGGCAATATCGCCGGCGTGGCTACAGCGGTGGTTTTGGGCGGCCCTGGCGCCGTTTTCTGGATGTGGATTACCGCCATTTTCGGCATGGCAACCAAGTTTGGCGAAGGCGTGCTGGCGGTCAAGTACCGGATAGTCAATGAGCGCGGCGAGATGTCCGGCGGGCCCATGTACTATATTGAACGCGGCCTGAACTGGAAATGGCTGGCCATTCTGTTCGCCCTGTTTGGTACTCTGGCCTCTTTCGGCATCGGCAGCTCCGTGCAATCGAATTCGGTCGCACACTCCATTCAGGAAAGCTTCGGCATTGACCCCATGATTACCGGCATCGTGCTGACCGTCTTTACTGCTATTGTTATTCTGGGTGGCATTAAAAGTATCGCCACTGCGTCATCGTTCATTGTCCCGTTCATGGCCATTTTCTATGTCGCTGGCGGGCTGATCATTATTTTCATGCACCTGGATCTGCTGGGCCCGGCCTTTACCACTATCTTTCGTGATGCATTTAGCGGTGAAGCGGTCGCGGGCGGCGCTATCGGCACTGTCATCCGGTATGGCGTGGCGCGGGGCGTGTTTTCAAATGAAGCCGGGATGGGTAGCGCGCCCATTGCCGCCGCTGCCGCAAAAACCGATCACCCGGTTCGCCAGGCGCTGGTGTCTATGACGGGCACTTTCCTTGACACCATTGTCGTGTGCACCATAACCGGCCTGGTGCTGGTCATGGGCGGCATATACACGAATGGCGAGACCGGTGCTGCGCTGACCACCCAAACGTTCAATTTGTTGCTGCCAGGCCCCGGCGGCTGGATCGTTACCATCGGCCTGGTCTTCTTTGCCTATTCCACGATTCTGGGCTGGTGCTACTACGGCGAAAAATGTGCGGCCTATCTGCTGGGTGATTGGTTTGTACTGCCCTATCGCATCATTTATGTCGCCACCGTGATGGCCGGCACGATTGCCAGCCTGGACCTGGTCTGGGCCGCTGCCGATACCTTCAACGGCCTGATGGCGGTACCCAACCTGATTGCACTGGTATTGCTGTCAGGTGTGATTGTCAAAGAAACCCGCGACTTTATTGCTAAACGCAAAAGCGGTGAACTGCCCTGACACGATAGAGACCAGCAGCGTAGTCGTCAAACATGACGGCTGCGCTGTCTGCCACACTGCTATCGCCGTGTGACAATTCCTTGGCCGTCCGCCGCGCGCTCGGCCGCCAACAGACTGCAATCAGCACAAGACCCGGTAATGCTCGGAAACGACTCCCGAGCATTACCGGCTCAGCGATAATCGCCGATATTTTTTTCATTCAGCTGGACCACACCACCAGCCAGATCGGCCGGATCAAACACAAAGGCTTTCCCAAAACCCTGGACCAGCGTACCACGCGTGGGCGTCAGCCGGTACATGGTGAAATCGTCCAGGGTGTCGAGCAGACTGACGGTTTTGCCTGCCCGCTCGGTCAGCAGTGCGATCGCCCTGCCGTGTTCGGCTGAGTCTTTTTGCACCGCTGTCGCTGTTCCACGGTAATTCAAACGCAATCGCGCATAAATATTGCGGGTCTTGCTTTCGTCTTCAATCAGCAGAATATCCAGTTCCTGTTGCGCTTTCAGATTCTCACCATGAATGGCAAGGCCCGATACCAGAATGTAGAACTTGCCGTCCATATGGGCAAAGGGGGCGTAACTGGCCGTGGGCCTGTGCGAGGCATTGGTCGTTGCCATGATCAGGCTCAGGCACTCGCGGTGCAGACGGTCAATCTCGCAAGTGAGCGCCGCTAAATCTGTGTCGCTATTCATTTGTCACTCCATGCTGTTCAAGCGTTACCCGGCACTGCAGGCTGGCCGTCAGCTTACAAGGGTATGATTATACAAATACACAGCAGTGATCTCACTATTGAAGCGAATAGCGCAAAGCAACCACATCCCGGAGAACAACGATGCCCGACTCAGCCAAACCCGTTCACCATGCAGCAGACCAGGGGTATAGTCAATCGGCTGGCACCTATGCCCAAGGGCGCCCCGACTACCCGCCGCAGATTGCCTCCTGGCTAACCGATACGCTGGGCATTGATATACACGCCACGGTGGTTGATCTGGGGGCCGGTACCGGAAAGTTTACCAGATACCTGCAGCAGACCGGCGCCCGCGTGATTGCGATCGAGCCGGTGGCGTCCATGCGCGCCGAGCTGGCCACCCATGCAGAAGGTGCGACGATTCTGGACGGCACGGCGCAGGCCCTTCCGCTGGAAGATGAATCGATTGATGTACTGGTATGCGCCCAGGCATTTCACTGGTTTGCAACACCCAAGGCGCTGGATGAAATCCATCGCGTGTTGCGGCCTGGCGGTCGGCTTGGCCTGGTGTGGAACAAACGGGATACACGACAGACGTGGGTGAGGCAGTTGGATGATATTGTGAACGCCTATGAAGGCGATGCGCCCCGTTTTCACTCCGGCAAGTGGCTTGAGGTATTTCCACATGCGGGCTTTGGGCCGCTGCAGGAGTCGCATTTTGCGCACGGGCATACCGGCACACTGGACAATGTCGTGGTCAACAGAAGTCTATCCACCAGTTTCATCGCCGCCCTGCCGCCGGCGCAGAAGGCACAGGTCAGGGCCGAGGTTCTCGCACTCATTGAACGGACACCTGCATTAAAAAATCAGGAACAGGTAACTTTTCCGTATGAAACCCTGGCCTATTGCGCCGTGAGGCTTTAAGGCCAGGGCACTGCTTTATGGATGTTTTATGAACCGCAGACCCGCTTTATGCGGCTGCGGTCCTTGTCTCGCTCTCAATCCCAGTAAGTTTCCCTTTGGCCGCCCTTCATGGTTCCCAGCAGTGCGACGGCATAGCAGATCCTGTCCAGGACAGAGTCAAGCATATCGCTGTAGAAATGATTGCGGTGCATAGTGATACCCCTTAAAAAGAAAAATACACAGATTCGAGCTGTCGCGGGAGACTAAAAAGTACTTCCAGCCAAACATCTCATGGGATATAAAGCAAATTGCGTGCCAGTTTTCACTCGGATGAAATGGGATAAATCATTGAATATTCAAGAAAAAAATGCCCCATATTGGTACAAACCCTGATAAAGCGCAAGTATCAGGAGCATCATGCTCCTGCATGTCGCATGCTCACGCGAGCAGCGCCGCCATGGCGACTCAGTCGCCCTGCCAGTCACGGACACGTAGAAGCAACAAGTTGTACTTGCCAACTTCGCCGGTTATGATGATCACGATCGACATTGACCCACAGGATAAAATCATGAATCAGGCATTTGTTCGCACCCTGCTGCTGGCTGTGACTTGCGTTGTTGGCGCAACGGCAGCAGCTGCGTCGCTACAGGGCACTGCAATGTATCGCGAGCGCATCGCCGCGCCGGCCGATGCCATATTTGAAGCCCGCCTGCAGCAGGTGCTGGCAGATGGCACGCCGGGCCAGGTTGTGGGGCGCGCAGCCTTGAACCCGGCTGGCCAGACCCCTTTCCGCTTTGAAATCGTCTACGACGACTCGGCGGTCAAGCCCGGGCTGCATTATCGCGTCAGTACGGTTTTAATGAGGCAGGATCAAGCCCTTTTTACCGGTATTGCGCCCGTCACCCTTCCCCACACGGAGAGCAAACCCGTCATGATCATGATGCAAAAAGGCGCGCAACCGGCAGCGATTGCGTCTTCGGCATCAACTGCATCGTCTTCGGCATCAACTGCATCGTCATCGTCCGCATCCTCTAGCGCGTCACCCGATGCGCCGCCATCAGCGTCGGCCTCTGCGTCGGCCTCTGCCACAGATTCCGCATCAACAGGCAAACCGGACAGCCCCTTGCGCAACACCTATTGGAAGTTGGTTACCCTGCATGGCAAACCGGTGCAGGCACACGATCAGCAACGCGAGGCGCATATCGTATTCTCTTCCAATGACAATCGGCTTTCGGGCAGCAGTGGCTGCAATCGCATGATGGGCGGGTTCGAAAACAAAAACGGTCAATTGAAAATCAAGGACGTGGCCGGTACCATGATGGCCTGCCCACAGGGCATGGAAGTGGAAACGCAGTTTGTGAAAGCCCTGCTCACGGTCACTCGGTATAATATCAGCGGTGAGCATATGGATATGCTGGACGCCAATGGGGACATCGTGGCCGGATTCGAAGCCGTCGCCCTGCAATAAATCGTCGGTGGTACCGCGCCCGATTCGGCGCGACATACGAACCCTCCTTGTACCAGATCTTTTCCGCTCGTCCATTTACCTTCTTCTGAGCAACGTTTTCCATGTACAGCATTCCGGCACTCTTTCTACACGGCATCATTATCGGGATTGCCGCAACCGTCATTCTGGATATCTGGGCGCTTATCGCCAAGCGTGCCTATGACGCCGCGCCTGCCAACTGGGCAATGGCAGGCAGATGGTTTGCCCATATGAAGAACGGCCGCTACATCCATGCAGATATGGCACATGCATTGCCCGTTCGTGGTGAACTGGCCATTGGCTGGATCATGCATTACTTTGTCGGAATTGTGTACGGGCTGATGGTCGTGGCCATCTGGTATATCCAGAACCTCGCCTCCCCCACCCTGCTGGCGCCGTTCCTGATCGGGCTGGTGCTGGCAACCTGCGCCGCCTGGTTTGTGATGCAACCGGGAATGGGACTGGGTGTGGCCGCCAGCAAGACTCCCGATCCCTTACGCATTCGCCTGCGCAATATCGTCAACCATGTTGTTTTCAGCTTTGCCCTTTACGTCAGTGCGATCGCACTTTATGATTATCTGAGGTAATACGGGCTCGACGTCGACGTTGTTCGCGCAATTGCACCTCATGGCCATCCAGGCTGAACTGGACGCGATACTGCACCAGCTTGACACCCAGCGCCCGGTACTTGAACATATAGCGCAATCCGATCAGCATGGCCAGAATTCCGGCCGCTGCGCCCACACCCAATGACCAACGGGGGCCGAAAGCATCGGCCACCCAACCCACAAACGGCGCACCAATCAGGGTGCCACCCAGCGCTATGGCCATATAAATGGCCATTACCCGACCTCGCATGGCGGCATCGGTGGACATCTGCACGGTGCTATTGACCGTCGTATTGAAGGTCTGGGCCGCGATACCAAGCACAACCAGCACGACACCAAATACCCAATAGTTGGGCGACACGGCAGCCAGCGTGCAACCAATACCAAAAATTCCGGCTCCCGTCAGAACGTAGGCAATGCGCGGACGCGCCCGTTTTGCCGCCAGCAACGCACCGCTGACCGAGCCAATGGCCATGGTCGACGAAAGCAGGCCATATTCGTTTGCACCAACGTGAAAAACCGTGACGGACATGGTCGAAATATAAATGGGAAAGTTCAGACCGAAGGTGCCGATCAGAAACAGCATCATGAACAGCGCTTTCAGGTCGGGGCGCCCCCATACATACCGGAATCCTTCAACCAGGCTGCCGCGCGTGCGCGGGGCACGTTTGCTGCGGTTGAGGTCCTCTACCCTTAGGTGAAGCAGCGAGGCGATCACGGCAAGATATGTAACCGCATTGATCACAAATACCCAGCCGATCCCTACCCCGGCTATAAGCAAACCGGCAACGGCCGGACCGATCATGCGCGCGGCATTGAACGAGGCAGAATTGAGCGCAACCGCGTTGGACAGGTCGGTATCGCCAACCAGCTCGGATACGAATGTCTGTCGTGCCGGCCCGTCAAAGGCAGTAATGCAACCCAGCAACAGTGCGAAAACGTATACCTGCCATAATTGCACCAGGCCGGTAAGGGTCAGCAGGCCCAGTCCCAGGGCGAGCACGCCCATGACCGCCTGCGTAGCGATCAACAGCTTGCGCCTGTCAAGATAGTCCGCAGCCATGCCGGTGAACGGAAGCAAAAAGATCTGGGGACCGAACTGCAACGCCATGACAATACCAACTGCAGTTGCATTGTTATGGGTAAGATAGACCAGAACCAGCCAGTCTTGTGCGGTACGCTGCATCCAGGTGCCCACATTGGACACGATGGCGCCACCCGCCCAAATGCGATAATTGCGAATGGCAAGGGAGCGAAACGTTCCGCTTTTGATGGTACCCACAAACTCCTCCCGGCAATGCCGAAAAACGGTTCAGAAGGTCGACGAATGGGTTGTGCCTGTGTCCGCTGGGATCGGAACAACAGGCGCCGCGAGGTCGTCGGCGATGGTGCTGCGTGTATGTGCCGCCGCAGTTGCGGTCAGTGATTGACGAGTCGCTTGAGCAGTTCTATGGCTTTTGCCAGTGATTCCTGTTCTTTTGTGTTGTAGCAGGACTGAATTTCGCGTACCAGCCAGTCCTCTCGGGCGGCGCGACTGGCTTGAATCATCGTGAGAAAACGCGGCGTCAGAGACAGGATGGTCTGGCGACCATCTGTCGGATCGGGCGTACCCTGGATATGGCCTGCGGCATCCAGACTGGATACCGTTGCTCCCATTGATTGTGGCCTGACTCCCTCGGCACGCGCCAAGGCGGTCACAGTGGTGGGCCCGTCGCGCTCCAGCCGCAACAATACCGACCGCTGCGAAGGGGTGAAATCCCCTGCGCTGGCCTGTGCACGCAGCTTGCGTGTAAACGAGGAGATCAGAATGCGCAATTCTGCAGCCAGTTCTGATACCCGCGCCTGTTCGGGGCTCAACGGTTTCTTATCCATCGTGCCATAGTAGCAGATTACAAGGAAAACTACAAAGGTAACCTTCTTTTATGCCGGACTTTTATCTTTCGATGTATTTCAGTTCCGGGATATGCCCGGCAAGCCGGCATCCAGCCACAGCAGGCAAAGCTTGCGCCCGCTCGTGCACTAAGATGGCCATTGGCGAAAGGATTGGCAGGACATCCCATTTGGGCTGCCCTGCCCGCTAATAACAATCAGGCGACCTGGCTGTCCAGTCGCTCGCGAATCTGTGACAACTCCTGGGGCAGACGCTGCTGGAGTTTGTTGAACAGTTCCTCGTGCAGACCCAGTTCACGGCGCCATTGTCCCTGCTCAATGGAGGTAATGCGCTTAAATTGCGCAGCGTCAAAAGACAGACCATCCCAGGTAATATCTTCAAAACGCGGTGATACGCCAAACAGGTTTTCCTCTCCCTGGGCCGTACCGTCAATGCGTTCCAGCATCCACTTGAGCACACGCATATTCTCGCCAAATCCGGGCCAGATGAACTTGCCGTTATCATCAGTCTGGAACCAGTTCACGCAGAAAATATGAGGCAACGTCGCGCCGGACTGCTCGAGCCTGCGTCCCAGATTGAGCCAGTGCTGGAAGTAGGAGCTCATGTTGTATCCGCAAAACGGCAACATGGCGAACGGGTCGCGACGCACCACGCCCTGCGCCCCGGCCGCCGCTGCAGTGGTTTCCGAACCCATTGTGGCCGCCATGTAGACGCCCTCTACCCAATTGCGCGCCTCTGTCACCAGCGGCACGGTGTCGGATCGGCGACCGCCAAACAGGAAGGCATCAATAGCCACTCCTGCCGGGTTGTCCCATTCCGGATCAATCACCGGATTCTGGGTTGCCGCTACGGTAAACCGGGCATTGGGATGGGCAGCTTTGCGTCCCGAATCCGGGGTCCAGTCCTTGCCCTGCCAGTCAATGAGGTGCTCGGGCGCGGGGCCCATGCCTTCCCACCACACATCGCCGTCATCGGTAAGCGCGACATTGGTAAACAGCACGTTTTCCCGCAACGAGGCCATGCAGTTGAAGTTGGTTTTCTCGTTGGTCCCGGGCGCAACGCCGAAATAACCGGCCTCAGGATTGATCGCGTACAGGCGGCCGTCGGCACCGGGTTTGATCCAGGCAATATCGTCGCCCACCGTGGTGATTTTCCATCCCGGCAGCGAAGCCGGCGGAATCATCATCGAGAAATTGGTTTTACCGCAGGCCGAAGGGAATGCGGCTGCGACGTGCATCTTTTTGCCTTCCGGCGAGGTGACGCCCAGAATCAACATATGCTCGGCCATCCAGCCTTCGTCACGCCCCATGTTCGAGGCAATGCGCAAGGCAAAGCATTTCTTGCCCAGCAACGCATTGCCGCCGTAGCCGGAACCGTAAGACCATATTTCACGGGTCTCGGGATAATGCACGATATATTTGGTCTTGTTGCAGGGCCAGGAAACATCGGCCTGGTTCGGTGCTAGCGGGCTGCCCACCGAATGTACGCAGGGGACGAACTCGCCATCGCTGCCCAGAATATCGAACACCTTGCGGCCCATTCGGGTCATCAGCCGCATATTGACTGCCACATAAGGTGAATCGGACAACTCCACGCCAATGTGGGCAATGGGAGAGCCCAGCGGCCCCATGGAAAACGGAATCACATACATGGTACGGCCACGCATGCAGCCATCGAACAGGCCATCGAGCGTATCGCGCATTTGCTCAGGTGCTTTCCAATTGTTGGTCGGACCGGCATCTTCCTCTTTTTCAGAACAGATATATGTGCGGTCTTCCACGCGCGCCACATCATCGGGATCAGACCAGGCCAGATAAGAGTTGGGACGCTTCTGAGGATTCAGTTTACGCAGGGTACCGGATTGAACCATCAACGCACACAGGCGATCATATTCTTCCTGGGAACCATCGCACCATTCGATACGGTCAGGCTGGGTCAGTGCGGCAATTTGCGCCACCCAGGCTTTCAGGCCGGCGTGCTGCACCCATTCGGGCGCATTGATTTGAATTGAAGGTTCGGGACGAGCTGCATTCATAGGGTTTGGATCTCCGTATTCTGGCAAATGCAAAAACGCCTCCTTTGAAGGCGTCTGTTGAAACGATGCCGTATGGCCCCGGACCGGGCCCGCCAGTGTGCAGGCATGCCAAACAGTCCGGAATGACGCCTCATTCTAATACTGCATGACGATTATGTGTACGCTTTCTTCTTTTTGCGTTTCAACTTGTTGCCTGTGTTACGTTCCTGACAGCATGCATCAGCACAATAATCATGACTATTGCACATGTCATTTTCCGCACTTGCACACAGTCTATTGACGCTTGAAACAATCATCATTACTTAATTAATGATGCATCGCACCATTGTATTTCAGGTCCGCAGACGCGGCGTTGTTGCCTGTCAGCGGACCTGCAGCACGAAATACGACGGTTACCGCACACCTGCGCGAGCGGCGACCACAGGGCCAGCTTCGATGCTCTCCCGGTCTTTTTTTATCGTCTTGATGGATGCGGCACTCACGGCTGAAATGATACCCACTATTACGGTATAGGCGACGACCAGCCACGGCTGGCCATTATTTTCCCGTAACAGCGCAGTGGCGATCAGCGGCGTGATGCCCGAGGCAAAAATGCCAGAGAACTGATACACAAATGAAATTCCGGTATATCGCACGCGGGTGTCGAACAGCTCGCAGAACAATGCCGCTTCCGGACCGTATACCATGGCGTACAAAATACCGAAGGGGATCACGATTGAAAGCCACACGATGAATACGTTATCGGAAAAGTGCGTCATAAGCCAGAATGCCGGGATCGCAGAAAATCCGGTAATGAGCGAACCCCAGAAATAGGTGCGGGTGCGTCCCAGCCTGTCGGACATTGCGCCGAAATACGGAATGAATGCACACATGATGATGGCGGCAATCATCACACCCGTCAGGGCGTCCGTACGCGACATATTCAGGTTCTTGGTCAGGTAGCTGATAATGAACACACCGAAAATATTGAAGAACACGCCGTCGATATACCGCGCGCCCATACCCTTGATGATGTTCATCGGATAGTTCTTGATCATTTCCACAAACGGGATTTTGCTTTCCGCATTTTGGGCCTTGATTTTCTCAAACTCAGGACTCTCCTTCACGGCAAGGCGGATATACATCCCAACGAAGACCAGCAGCGAAGACAACAGGAAGGCCACACGCCAGCCCCAGCTCATGAACTGTTCATCGGTCAGCAGCATGGACAGCAAAGCGACGACACCGGATGCCAGGCACAGGCCCAGTGACAGGCCGATTTGCGGCAGCGATGCGTACAACCCTCTTTTCTCCGGCGGCGCATATTCATAGGTCATCAATACGGCACCACCCCACTCGCCGCCAAGCCCGATACCCTGCAGCACACGAAAGAACAGCAGCAAGGCAGGCGCCCAAAGGCCAATACTCTGATAAGACGGAATCAGGCCGATTGCAACTGTCGAAATCCCCATGATCATCAACGTCATGATCAGGGCACTCTTGCGTCCAACCTTGTCGCCAAGATGGCCGAAAATAATCCCACCCAGCGGTCGGGCCAGAAACCCCACTGCAAAAGTGGCATAGGCCAGCAGTGTACCGATATAGGGGTCTTCACCGGGGAAGTACAGATGATTGAACACCAATCCGGCAATCACGCCATAAAGAAAAAAATCGTACCATTCAATTGTCGCGCCCACCAGCGAAGCGGCCACGACCCTGCGTAATCCTTTTGCGTCACTCATTGTTGTCTCCTTATATTGATTTATGTATGACTGTCGAGCGGACCGACTTGGGCGATTGCACGTGCGCGCCGATCCAACGCGCCCGCCTGAGCCTGACGACAACAGCGCTATGCCACCGCGCGCTCTTTTGGATCGGACGGTACCTTGACTGCCGTGGCAACGGGCTCATTGCCCGAATTCGCATCTTCAAGAACGAATTCGGCGGCCCTTTCGGCAATCATCACTACCGGTACATTTGTGTTGCCTGATACAAGCGTCGGCATGATCGACGCATCAACAACCCGTAACCCTTGCAAGCCATGTACGCGCAATCGATGATCAACCACTGCCATCGGATCGCTGGCCGGACCCATTTTTGCGGTGCCGGATGGGTGAAAGATGGTGGCGCCGTTTTCGCGGCAAAAATGCAGAATCTCATCATCCGTCTGAACCTGGCGCCCTGGCTTGACCTCGCCTTTCATCAACGATTGCATAGGTTCGGTATCGGCCAGTTTCCGCGTCAGCCGTACACCCGCAATGGCAGTGCGACGATCCAGTTCCGTATCCAGATAATTGGGTTGCATGGCGGGCGGCTCGAACGGATCGGTGGAGCGGATTCTCAAATGTCCACGCGACTCGGGTCGCAACTGACATACCGAAAAAGTGCAGCCTGAAAAATCATGGACCTTGCCGCCGGCCATATCGGCCGACAGGGTGCCAAAGTGAAACTGCACGTCGGGGCGCTGATCCGCTTCGGACAGCGCATTGCAGAACAAGGCGCCCTGATTGATGCCGATGGCCAGTGGACCGCCGCGCAGCAGCGCCCATTGCAGGCCCATCTTGGCCTTGCCCGTCCAGCTGCGCAGCAGATCATTGGTCGTAATGGGTTTGCTCACTTCGTAGATCAGGCGAAACTGCAAATGATCCTGCAGGTTTTCGCCCACACCCTTGAGGTCATGCACCATGGGAATATTGAAACTACCCAGATGTTCCGCGTTGCCGACACCCGACAACTGCATTAACTGTGGAGACTGCAGGGCGCCCGCACACAGGATGACTTCCCGATGCACATTCAGTGTTTTGACTTTTCCGTGCTGGCGATACTGGATGGCGGCGGCCTTTTTCCCGCGAAACAGGATTTTCATGGCCTGGGCTTCGGTTTCGATCCGCAGATTCGAACGGCCCCTTGCCGGGTTCAGATAGGCGACCGCCGTAGAACAGCGCCGACCATTGCGAGTCGTCAACTGATAGTATCCGACTCCGCGCTGATCGCCCGTATTGAAATCCTTGCGAGATGGTATGCCAAGGCTGTTGGCTGCACCGATCAGGGCATCGACCAATTCGTGCCGCTTCGGAATGGAGGTGGCGTTCAGCGGCCCCTCGGTGCCGTGCGTCGGACCGGCGCCAAGATCATTGTTTTCAAGTTTACGAAAATACGGCAGGCAGGCATCCCAGCTCCAACCCTGGTTGCCCAGCGCTTCCCAGTGGTCGTAATCTTCCTTCTGTCCCCGTATGTAGATCAGGCCGTTGATCGAACTGCTGCCGCCCAGCGTTTTGCCACGCGGCCAGTAAATCCGGCGATCCAGCATATTATGATCGGGATCGGTATAAAACCCCCAGTTCAATCGCGGATTAAACATGGTCTTGCCATAACCGATAGGAATATGAATCCACATATTGCGATCAGCGGGTCCCGCCTCGAGCAGGCACACTGAATATTTGCCGTTCTCGCTCAACCTGTTGGCCATCACGCACCCGGCCGAGCCGCCGCCCACCACCACATAATCCACACACTCATCCATCACTTGTCTACCTGTCTGTTTTTATTGGGTCAATGCAGTGTGCGTCGATAAGGCCGTTATTTATTAGGGGTATACACCAATGATTTCAATTTTGAAACGATAAGCTCTATTTTCATTTCATTTATTGGAATAGATGATTTCAAATAATTGGATTTTCAGCGCCTTTTATTCCACAATAAAAAAGGACACAGCACGTATTGATTCCAACTCAAAACGCCTGCCTGTTCTGACCGCGGTCAGGCCATCCTGTCACACCACCTGCACTACGCATTCCTGTGCCGAAAATTCTGGTTTCCTACCTTTTACAACTGACGGCGCAAGGGCGTTGAGCCAGCGCTTGCGGCAGATGCACAGCGCGTGACAGGTCATGCGCCGACATGATTCCGGATCCTTGGCGATCCCTACATTCACAGCGAGCTATCGCTGTTTGTTTTGATATATCTACTGAGAGGTGAACTCATGCAACTTCGTTTATCCCTACGTACCCTGGTTTTGTCTGTCGTCGCTTGCGCAACCGCGCTACCCTCGCTGGCGCTCGCACAAAACGACGCCATAAAAATCGTGGTGGGCTATCCGGCGGGAGGCATTCTTGATGCCTTAGCCCGGGCGGTCGCAGATGCCTATCGAAAAGCCGGTAATGGCCAGGCATATGTGGAAAATAAACCGGGCGCCTCCACCATGATGGCGGTCATGGAAGTGGCCCGCGCCCGGCCCGATGGACATACCGTCCTGCTGTCGCACTCACTGCCATTCAGTATTTACCCATTTACGTATGCAAAATTGAACTATTCGCCCGACGCTTTCGTGCCGGTAGCCCATCTCGCAAACACGCCGATGGTGATGTCTACAGGCATGAAGCAGCCGTACAAAACCGTCCATGACTACATCGCAGCCGTCAAAGCCGACCCGTCATTGGGCGCTGTCGGCATCGCCGGCCTGGGAGGACCAAGCCAGTTTGGCATAATGGAAATGGCAAAAAACCAGAATATCAAGCTTGAAGCCGCTTCCTATTCGGGCGGCCCGCAACTGGTCAATGATGAAATGGGAGGACATGTTCCCCTGGGTATGGACGCGGCAGGCGCCCAGATGGAGCTTTATCGCGCCGGTAAAATCCGTTTCCTGGGTCTTGGCGGCACACAGCCGGTTGGTTTTCTGCCAGGTGTAAAAACACTGCATGAGCAAGGTATCAAGGGATTCGAGAACGTCAACGTCTGGTATGGCGCCTACGCACCCAAGGGAACGCCGCCTGAAGTCACCGCCAAACTGGAAAAGGCATTCATTGCCGCCGTAAAAGATCCCGCACTGAAGAAAAACTTTGAAAAACTGGGTCTGGAGCTGACCGGGGAGCCGGCTGCCAGCATGCAAAGCCTGCTTGATCATGAGAAAAAAGTATGGGGCCCGATTATCAAGGAATCCGGCTTCAAGGCCAACTGATCACCATCGTTCACGTACCGGCTTCCAACTGCCGGTACCGGCCGATGCCTGTCGGTTTTTCGTGTCAATGCAAGGTGCGGATTTACAGCCGCTACCTACTAGGGGTTACACCAATGATTCCAATTTTGAAACGATAAGCGCCAATTTTATTCCGTTTATTGGAATGTATAGTTTCAAATAATTGGATATTTATCATTATTTAATCGACAATAAGTAAAAGAGAACCGGCCCCCATGTTGAATCACGACTCCAAACATCTGCGTATCCTGACTGTGATCGAAATTCTGGCTCGTGCCAGTTATCCGCTTTCGCTGGCGCAAATTGCCCAGCGGGCGGACTTGCCCAAGGCCAGTGTGTTGCGGCTTCTGCAGCAACTGCACGAAGCCGCCTATATAACGCGGCTGCCCGAGGATAAAGGCTATGTGCTGGGTGCGCGCTCGCATCATGTCGCGCTGTCGGTTCTGAGCTCAACACACTTTGATCGCATGTGCCGCGTGCTGCTTGGAAAGCTGGTAGCAGCAACAGGCGAAACCTGCAATCTGACGGCACTCATGGATAACCAGGTGCATTATCTGGCTCGCGTCGAACCCGATTGCGACATGCGACTGCAGTTGCACCTGCGCACCGGCGCCCACGTGCCTTTGCATTGCACAGCCAGCGGCAAACTGTTTCTTGCCATGATGCCTGAAGTACATCGCACCGGTTTGCTGGAGACGTTGCCGCTTCCCGCCATGACGTCCAAAACAATCACCAATCGCGAGCGCCTGCAGCACGAGCTGAACCTGATTGCCCAGCAACGTATCGGCACCGACAACGAGGAATTCGTCAAGGGTATGGTCGCCATCGCCGTGCCGGTGCTGGATGAACGTGACCGCGTGATCGCCGCCGTTGCCTGCCACGCCCCCACGGCAACACATTCGTTTTCCGATATTTTTGGTTTTTCCGGCCTGATGGCAGAGACCGCGAAGGCACTGAGTCAGGTGCTTGCGGGTGACGCAAGGTGCGTTGACAGGTCATCTGCCGGGATGGTTCCGGATCCTTCGTGATCCTTACATTCACAGCGAGTGATTGCTGTTTTATATATTCTACAGAGAGGTGATCTCATGCAATTTCGTCTACCCCTGCGCGCGCTGATTTTGTCTATCACCGCTTGCGCCGCCACGCTGCCTTCGCTGGCATTCGCACAAAACGACACCATCAAGATTGTGGTGGGTTATCCGGCCGGAGGCATTCTGGATGCATTGGCCCGGGCAGTCGCAGATGCCTATCGAAAAGCCGGAAACGGCCAGGCATATGTCGAAAACAAACCAGGCGCCTCCACCATGATGGCGGCAATGGAAGTGGCGCGTGCCCGGCCCGATGGACATACCGTCCTGCTGTCGCACTCCATGCCTTTCACCAGTTATCCTTTTACCTATGCCAAGCTGAATTACTCACCGGATGATCTGGTGCCGGTGGCCAATCTCGCAAATGTGCCCATTGTTATTTCCACCGGTAGCCAGCGGCCGTACAAAACCATCCAGGAATATCTGGCTGCTGTAAAAACGGATCCGACACTGGGCACCGTCGGCCTGGCCGGCCTGGGAGGTCCTACTCATTTTGGTCTTATGGAAATGGCAAAAAACCAGAATATCAAGCTTGAAGCCGCTTCCTATTCGGGCGGCCCGCAACTGGTCAATGATGAAATGGGCGGACATGTTCCCCTGGGTATGGACGCGGCAGGCGCCCAGATGGAACTGTATCGCGCCGGGAAAATCCGTTTCCTGGGACTGGGCGGCACACAGCCGGTCAGTTTTCTGCCCGGAGTAAAGACACTGCATGAGCAGGGCATCAAGGGACTCGAAAACGTAAAAATATGGTACGGTGCCTACGTTCCCAAAGGCACGCCGCCTGAGGCCGCCGCCAAATTGGAAAAGGCGTTCATTGCCGTCGTGAAAGATCCGGAAATGAAGAAAAATTTTGAAAAACTGGGCCTGGAGCTGACCGGAGAGTCGGCTGCCAGCATGCAAAGTCTGCTTGACCATGAGAAAAAAGTGTGGGAACCCATTGTTAAGGAGTCCGGCTTTAAGGCCAACTGACAGCAATGGATCATGTCCTCGGAATGCCTGCCGGGATTGCCCGTGAAAAAGAAGGCATTGTCAGGCGGGCTGACCGTGGCAGCCCCCTCCCGCTCGATCAAGGCAGCGGTCGCCGCAAGCGTGCAGCCGGGAACCGCTAACCCAGCAATGCCCCTTCAAGCGCAGCGGCCAGGGCATCCTGGTCCAATGCCGGGGTACCCACAAATACCAGCGAACTGTTGGTTGCCGTATGCGGCCATGATTCAAGCACCATCGGTTGACCGCGCACATAATGCAGAATGTGCACGGCTGCTTGCGGCCCGACGCGCACAGGGCCCTTGGCACGCAAGACTGCCTCAGGCAGTTGTTCAAAAAAGTCTTGCAACCGTCCTTGATCAAAAGCCACGACGCTGTCAAAACAATACGACTGAAATACCGGCTGCGCAACGGCTGCCGGGCCGCTGGCCGGGACTCCTGTAGCGAACAGGCGTGCGCCAACGCTATCTCCGGCGCCGACTGGCAATGCCGGGAGCGATGTGGTTTGCCGGATCGCTGCCGAAGGCGCCAGCAGCAGTTCCCAGTCAAAACGTCCATGACTACCGGTAAAGACCGGCACGCCAGGGGCACACTGATGCAGCCACGCCAGCACCCGTTCACAATGCACAGAGTCGGCCAGGTCAGTCTTGTTGAGCAGGATAAGATGGGCGCCGGTAACCTGTGTTTTCACCATGTCCCCGACATAGGGATCATCGCGTTGATCCAGGATCGACACGGCGTCCACAACCGTGATAATCGATTGCAATAAGAACCCCTCGCCCAGCATGCCGATCTGCGCAATTTTTCTGGGATCGCTCACCCCACTGCCTTCGATGACCAGGCCATCGAGGTGGCCCGCCTGCTTTTCAATGGTCATCAACGCACTCATCAATTCGGCTCCCATAGAGCAGCACACGCAGCCGTTGCGCAGCGAAATGACGCCGTCCCCACTGACCGATTGAATCAATGAAGCATCAATATTGACGGCGCCGAAATCATTGACCAGCACCATCAACCGCAAGCCATGAGGCGCCTGCAGCAGGTGATTGAGGACCGTGGTTTTGCCGGCCCCCAGGAAGCCGCCGAGCACGGTCAGCGCGATGGCCTGGCTCATGTTTCTGTCTGCGGGCAGGGAAATATCGTGCCGCCCAGGACGGTGCCCCAGATCCTGATGTCCTTGAGCCTGGTCGGATCAACCGCCAGCGGATCTTCTTCAAGGATGGCAAAATCGGCCTGCTTGCCGGTCTCGATACTACCGATCCGGTCATCCAACTTGAGCGTATAGGCAGCGCCCAGCGTCATGGCATGCAAAGCCTGCTGCACCGAAATCCTGTTTTCCTCGCCCAGCACGCGACCGGACGCCGTCATTCTGTTGACGGCGCACCAGGCCGTAAACAGGGGCGCAATGGGCGTGACCGGCGCATCCGAATGCAATGAAATCGGTACGCCGGCAGCCAGCGCCGTCGCCGCAGCATTCAAGCGGTTGGCACGCTCGGGACCCATGGTCATTTCATAATGGGCATCGCCCCAATAGTACAGATGGTTGGCAAACAGGTTGGCGCACACGCCCAGGCTGGCCATGCGCCGGAACTGCGCCGTGCTGGCCATCTGGCAGTGCTGCAGGGTGTGCCTGTGGTCACGGCGCGGACTGGTGGCCAGCACCGCTTCCAGGGCATCCAGCGCCACATCGGTCGCCTCGTCGCCATTGGTATGGATATGCACAGTCAGCCCGGCATCGTGATAGGTCTGGATCAGCTCGCGCAACTGTTGCGGCGGAGTCACCCAGATGCCATTCTCCTGTGCACCTGCCGGTGGCTTGTAATAATGCGGCCAACGCAGCCTGGCGGTAAAGCCCTGAATGGATCCGTCCACGATCAGTTTGACAATGCCAAAACTGAGCTTGCCTGTGTTGCACGCAATGCTGGGCAATACCCGGTCCAGTCCCTTGCCTTCGGGATCGCGCAAGGGCGCATAAGCCGGCACCAGACGCAGCGGAAATGTATCGCTGCCTGTAGTCTGGGCCAGGCTGGCCAGTGTTTCCTCGCTCAGGTCATTAACCAGGTCAGTCGCTGTCGTGACGCCCGCCAGCTGCGCAACCCGGGCAAAGTTCCAGATGCCATGAGACGTCTGTCCCTCATCAAAATAGACGTTGCCGATCTTGCGAAACACCAGATACATGGCGGCAAATTCCTGCAATTGGCCCGTCAGCTTGCCAGAGGCGTCACACTCGACGCCATCGATACCCGAATCAGCGGTGATCCCGGCCATCTGCAGCATGGCTGTGTTTACGTTCATCAAATGAATACTGGCATGCAGGACCACAACCGGCCGGCTGGACGAGATCTGGTCCAGGTGTTTGGTAGTTATCCTCTCACCCTGGAAATAAATCGGGTCAAAACCCCACGCGCAAAGCGTTTTGGCAGGATCGGCCATGGCCTGCTCGGCCTCCTGCAACCGTGCGACAACAGCTTGCAGCGTTTTCAGACCTTTCCACAGGCGCCCGTCAGGACCACGCCTGTCGTAAAACCCAACATAAACAAAACTCCACATTCCGCCTTCAAGCAGGTGGCTATGCCCTTCAATCATGCCGGGCATGATGAACTTGTCTGCAAATCGGTCGTCCACAACCGCCTTGCCCCAGCCCTGCAATGAAGCCAGATCGCCGGCGCCCAGAATGCGGCCATCCCTGACCGCCACATGCGTGGCCCGTGGCTGCGCAGGATTCATGGTGATAATGCTGCGCGCACGATAGATGCGTATCTCAGCATTGTCCGATATAGATTGCGACATATTTACTCCTCCTTTGACCCTCACATATTACTATAGGCGGATATTAAAATTCTATATTACGAGATTATTTATCTCGGTTTTTAAAATTTATATTGACCAAACCCCAGTTTGCCTCGTATCATTAACAAAAATCGGAATTTTTCATACCGAATATTCATATTTAAACGAACAAAGTGAGGATACGTCAATCATGAACACGTCAACACCCCAGCAGTCCCCCCAAAAAGCCGTTACCGGCGTCCAGAAAATGACACCATCGGAGGCCTTTGTTGAAACCATGGTCGCCAATGGCGTCACCAATATCTTTGGCATCATGGGCTCGGCCTTTATGGATGCCATGGATATCTTCGCCCCGGCGGGCATCCGGCTGATTCCCGTGGTTCACGAACAAGGCGGCGCGCACATGGCTGACGGCTATGCGCGGGTCAGCGGCCGCCATGGCGTGGTTATCGGCCAGAACGGTCCCGGTATCAGTAACTGTGTGACTGCGATTGCCGCAGCCTACTGGGCACACTCTCCGGTTGTGATGATCACACCGGAAACCGGCACCATGGGCATGGGGCTGGGCGGCTTCCAGGAAGCCAACCAGTTGCCGATGTTCCAGGAATTCACCAAATACCAGGGACACGTCAATAATCCGAAACGCATGGCCGAATATACCGCCCGCTGCTTTGACCGTGCCCTGTCCGAAATCGGCCCAACCCAGCTGAATATCCCACGAGATTATTTCTACGGTGAAATCGAAACCGAAATTCCACAACCGCAGCGCCTGGATCGCGGCGCCGGTGGCGAAAAAAGCCTGAACGAAGCGGCCGAACTGCTGGCTACCGCCAAATTCCCCGTTATCCTTTCTGGCGGTGGCGTCGTCATGGCCGATGCCGTCGAAGAATGCAAAGCACTGGCCGAGCGGCTGGGTGCCCCCGTAGTCAACAGCTATCTGCACAATGACTCGTTCCCCGCCAGCCATCCGCTGTGGGCCGGTCCGCTGGGCTACCAGGGCTCCAAGGCCGCCATGAAGCTGATCGCACAGGCCGATGTCGTAGTGGCGCTGGGTTCACGCCTGGGCCCATTCGGCACCCTGCCACAACATGGCATGGATTACTGGCCCAAGGAAGCGAAGATCATCCAGATTGACGCTGACAACAAAATGCTCGGCCTGGTGAAGAAAATTTCAGTTGGCATTTGTGGCGATGCAAAGGCAGCGGCCGTCGCATTGCTGGAGCGCCTGCAGGACAAAAAGCTGGCTTCAGATGCAACCAAAGAAGCGCGCGCCAAAACCATAGCCGACGAAAAAGCGGCATGGGAAAAAGAACTGGACGAATGGACGCACGAGAAAGATGCGTACAGTCTGGACATGATCGAGGAAGCCAAGAAAGAAGGCGGCAAATATCTGCATCCCCGTCAGGTGTTGCGTGAACTGGAAAAAGCCATGCCCAAAGACGTCATGGTCTCGACAGACATCGGCAACATCAACTCCGTGGCCAACAGCTACCTGCGTTTCGAAAAACCACGCAGCTTCTTTGCCCCAATGAGCTTCGGCAACTGCGGCTATGCCCTGCCTACCATTATCGGCGCCAAAGTGGCTGCTCCGGATCGTCCAGCGATCGCCTATGCCGGAGACGGTGCCTGGGGCATGAGCATGGTGGAAATCATGACCTGCGTACGTCATGACATTCCGGTAACCGCAGTCGTCTTCCATAACCGTCAATGGGGTGCCGAGAAGAAAAACCAGGTGGATTTCTATAACCGCCGCTTTGTTGCCGGCGAACTGGACAACCAGAGCTTTGCAGAAATTGCGCAAGCCATGGGTGCAACCGGATTCGTGGTCGACAAACTGGAAGACGTGGGCCCAACCCTGAAAAAAGCCGTGGACATGCAGATGAACGAAGGCAAAACCTGCGTCATTGAAATCATGTGCACCCGCGAACTTGGGGATCCGTTCCGCCGCGATGCGTTGTCCAAACCTGTACGGTTCCTGGACAAATACAAAGACTACGTCTAAGCAATAACGGAACCTGAGGAGCAAGCCATGGGCGTTTTGCAACGCATCGTCGAAACGGCGAAAGCCGCCCCGAAACGCATCGTGTTGTGCGAAGCCCAGGATCCGCGCGTGCTTGAGGCAGCAATACGGGCCCATCGGGACCGTATTGCAAATGTAATAATGGTGGTCGATCCGGCGCAGGTCGCCGCGACCGCCAGCCAGCATGGCCTGGATATCTCGGGCATGACCATTACCGACCCCGCAACCAGCCAAGCACGTGAACGCTATGCGCAACAGCTGTACCGCTTGCGTGAGAAAAAGGGCATGACACTGCAACAGGCACAGCAAGCCGTTGCACAACCGCTGTGTTTTGCCAATCTCATGCTGCAGATGGGTGACGCCGACGGCTCGGTCGCCGGCGCTGTTCACACCACGGCAGATGTGGTCCGTACTGCCCTTCAGGTGGTGGGCGCCAAAGCCTCTGCCGGCAGCATCGTGTCCAGTTTCTTTCTGATGATTTTTGAACATGAGCACCACCCAACCAAGGGTGGCATGATATTTTCCGATTGCGGGCTGGTCATTGATCCGGACGCACAACAACTGGCACGTATTGCCCTTGACTCGGCAAAAAGCGCAAGCGCGCTGCTGGGCGAGGCGCCACGCATTGCCATGTTATCGTTCTCGACGCTGGGAAGCGCGCAACATGTCAACGTCACCAAGGTCCAGCAGGCCACCAGCCTGGTCAAGCAAGCGCAGCCGGATCTGCTGATCGACGGTGAAGTGCAGCTGGATGCCGCCATTATTCCCGACATCGCGTCGCGCAAACTCAGCGATTCGCAGGTTCATGGGCGCGCCAATGTGTTGATTTTTCCAGATCTGAATGCCGGCAATATCGGCTACAAGCTTGCAGAAAGACTGGGGGGCGCCATCGCTATCGGCCCGCTACTGCAAGGGCTGAACAAGCCAGCGAATGACCTGTCGCGGGGCTGTAGTGCCGATGACGTTTACAATGTCATTGCCGTCACTTGCGTACAGGCACAACAGCAGCAACTGCAAACCCGTACCGGTGAATTATCGTCGGTGTCCGCCGGCCAGTAATCGCGCAATATCGTAAAAGACAGCAGGCGTCAGTGCCTGCTGCAGATCCACCGCCAGGCTTCTTGGATAATACGAACTCAGATCCAGTCCGACACCCAGTCCGACAACATCGATACCCTGGCTGACGGTCTGCCGAACGACTTGCTGCAGGTGGCTGGCCAGATAATAATCATCATTGACATATTGCGTGGCGCTGTCCATCGGGCAACCGTCAGAAACCACGATCAGGGTGCGTCGCCTGACCGACTGCTCCTGCAGCCGCTGTGAGGCCCAGAGGACCGCCTCACCATCCACGCCTTCCCGGTACAGATCATGCTTGAGCAACGCCGCAATATCCAGGCGCGCGCGCGACCAACTCGTATCGGCCTGCTTAAATAGCAAATGACATAGTTCATTAAGGCGCCCGGGATGAGCCGGCTTGCCCTGGCGCTGCCAGTCTTTCAAGGCACGACCGCCATTCCAGGCACCGGTTGTAAAGCCCAGTAATTCAGTTTGCACGCCAGCCATTCCCAAAGCCCGCAACAAGGTATCGAGCAGTACAGACAAGCGGCGCGCATGCGTGCGCATGGAACCGGAGCAATCGAGCAAAATAGTGACGGCCTGGTCAACCCGCTCAATCACCTGGTCCTGGCGAAATATCCGTGTTTCGGCAGGGCTGGCAACCAGCTGGCTGAGCGTACGACCATCAAGAATGCCCTCTTCCTGGCCGAATATCCAGCCGTCATCCTGCGGCATGCGAAAGATACGGCGAAACAGCCTGGCCAGTTGTGCCGCCCCGATCGACAATGCAGCGCGATCCTCGTCCATTTGCTGGCGAAACTGCTTGAGCTCTTCCCGCCTTACTCGCGAGGCTGCCAGTTCAACACGGTCGTAGCGACGAGTGAATACACGGTAGCTGGCCTGGTGCTGTTCGAATACCTGGCTTTGGCCGAACGGTGCAACATCAAACCCGTCTTCGGGCTGCGCATCTGGTGTGAGCAGCAGGGAAAACAGCGATCGGCTGTTTTTGTCGGAATCCTTCTGCCGGCGATCCAGCGCCATTTCCGAGGTCAGATTCAAGCTGACCTTTTCGGCAAGCCATGCCGCTATCACAGCATAGCCTGCCTGATCATTGCGCAGACGGCGCAATGCATACAACTCTTCGCCTATTTCACCCGCCATACCGGCGCGCGTGGCTTCCAGCAGGTCCTGCTGGGCTTCGCTAAGCACGCTCCCGGTCACTCTTGACCACACGGTCAGCATGACAGTAAACAGCAAAATACCCAGGCTGCTTTCTATCAAGGCAGAATGTTCAAACGCCTCGGCCCAGGCACGAAAGCGCGTCTGCACATTAGCGTGCACCCCTGGCCAGTCCGAAGCGACCGTCGCCTCCAGACGCACCTGTTCAAAAAAATCATAGAGAAGCCGGGCAGTCTCATCTTGCGGACATGCCTGTTCATAAATTGTCGGATCGCAGGCAAGCAGGCGCAACGCCAGACCATCAGCCACGGCACGAAAGTCCCTGAAGGTCTGATTCTCGGGATCCAGCCGCAAATGCGGCGCCAGCACCGGCACAAGACTGTCATCCAGATACAGCCTGCCCTTCCTGAAATGCGCATTGGTGCGACCGCTGATGGCACGCACGGCAGCGCCGCACAACTCGTCGGTATGTTGCTGGAATATGCTGTGCGCAATATCGTTCACGTGAGCATGGTACCCATAAATGCTTCGGGCAGCTCTTGCTCGAAACAACGCTGGTAATATTCGGCAATCAGTTCTTTTTCGGCGTCGTCACATTTGTTCAGGAATGACAATCGAAATGCCAGGCCGGTATCGCCGAAGATTTGCCGGTTCTCTGCCCAGGTAATCACTGTGCGAGGCGACATGAGTACGGAAATATCGCCTGCCTCGAACCCCTTGCGCGTAAGGTTGGCCAGATCCACCATTTTGCGAATTGTCTGGCGCCCTTGCGCATTGTCCATCTGCGGCACCCGGGCCGCAGTAATCTGCACCTCGTCCTCCGGCTGCAGATAATTGAGTGCGGCGACAATATTCCAGCGATCCAGCTGCGCATGATTGAGCGATTGCGTGCCATGATACAGGCCGTTCAAATTGCCCAGCCCGAGCGTGTTGGCGGTCGCAAACAGCCTGAAATCGGCGTGCGGGGCGATGCTGCGGTTCTGGTCCAGCAACATGAAATGACCGTTGCGCTCCAGAATCCGCTGAATGACAAACATGACATCGGGGCGACCGGCATCGTATTCGTCAAAGATCAGCGCCATGGGTTGCTGCAACGCCCAGGGCAGGATACCTTCCTGAAACTCGGTAACCTGGCGCCCTTCACGCAGCACAATGGTATCCTTGCCGACCAGGTCCAGGCGGCTGATATGGCCGTCCAGATTGACCCGCACGCAAGGCCAGTTCAGCCTGGCGGCCACCTGTTCGATATGCGTTGACTTGCCGGTGCCGTGCAGGCCCTGGATCAAGACCCGCCGGTTTTGGATGAAGCCGGCCAGGATGGCAAGCGTAACATCATGATTGAAATGATAGGCGGTGTCGATCTCCGGCACATGTTCCGTAGGCTCGCAAAACGCGGGGACGGTCAGGTCGGTATCAAGGCCGAAGACTTGCCTGACGGAAATCTCGCGGACAGCGCGGGGTGAGTTTTGCGGGGTGGTCATGAGGTTGCCTTTCGTTGCGGATCGCAATGGCGGACCACTGCGCGTGAATGATTTACGCAGCCGCGTTGGCTTTTTCAATTTCTGCCAGCGAATCGGCTGCACGACGCAATACCGGCAAAAATCCCAATGCCTTTTCGCGGGTAATGCGCATGATGGGAGACTGCGCCGCGATGCCCATGTTCGACTTGCCGTTTTCTCCCGGAACCAGCACGGCAATACAAATGAGGCCGGGCAAAAACTCTTCATTGTCCATGGCATAGCCCTGCCTGCGCACCTGTTCGATTTCCTGTTCGATCGCGTCATAGTGCGTCAGGGTATTCGGGGTATACTGTTCCAGCGGGGCGGCCTCCAGCAGACGGCGACACTGTGAAGGCGACATTTGCGCAAGAAACAGTTTGCCGCTGGCCGAGCAATGCAGCGGCACGCGCGAGCCCGGGTGCAGATAGAATCGAAGCGGCGCGACCGTTTCCACCCGGTCCAGATACAGCACCTCGTTGCCGCTGCAGGCGGTAATGTTGCAGCTTTCACCAATTTCCTCGACCAGGTGCCGCAATACCGCGCGTCTTGAGCCATGAATGGTGTTGTTCAACAGCAGCTTTTCCGCCATCTGGTGCAGGCGACGACCGGTGCTGTACTGCCTGCCATCCCCATCGCGAATAATCAGCCTGGCACTTTCCAGTTGCTGTAGCATACGGTGCAGGGTTGGCTTGGGAATACCCAGTTCTTCACTCAGGCTTTGCAGCGAAAAATAGCTGTCTTTTTCGGCAATGACCTCAAGAAGCGCAAACAGCCGTAGCGTTGGGGTGTTGCCTTCGACACGTTCAGTTTCGATCATATCCATAGAAATCGCCATTTATTTCAAATATCGAAATAAATTATACCAATAACCGGAATATTGATCAACGTTTTCTTGAAACTACCGGAAAATGCTGCGCAACCAGTTCAGCCAGCGTTTTAATGCCAACTGCAATTTTCGGCTCGTCAATGGAACCATAGCCAAAACGAATGTAGCGTCGGGCGCTTTTCGATACCCGGCTGAAGAATACCTCTCCCGGCTCAAGGACAATCCCGTTTTGCAACGCCACTGCCGTTAGCGCAGTGGTGTCGATATGTTCCGGCGCCCTTACCCAGCAGAATGACCCGCCAGGCGAAGAGATGATCTGAAACGTCGGCAGATACTCCTTTAGCGCATCACGCAGCACCCGTTCGCGCTGACCATAGATTTGCGATTGCTTGCGCAGAAAAGACTGGTAATGGCCCAGCGAGACGAACAGGGCAAAGGCCCGTTGCAGAAAAGAAGGGGCATGTCGCAACATCAGCCGCTTCAATGCACGCAGCTCGTCGACCAGCGGCTTGGGACCAACGATGAACCCCAGTCGCAGCCCGGGTGCAAATGTCTTTGACAAACTGCCAACATAAATCACACGCCCGTTCTGGTCCAGGCTTTTGAGCGCCGGAAAGGGCTTATCAATAAAGCTGTTTTCAAATTCAAAATCGTCTTCGACAATCACCGTATTGCAGGCATTGGCTTTTTCAAGAAGCGCCTGGCGCCGGGCCATGGACATGGTGACCCCGGTTGGGCATTGATGGCTTGGCGTGACAAAAATCATGTCCATGTCAGCAGTAATGCCCTCGACATCAACGCCCTCTTCATTGACTGGCACCGGCACCACGTGACGGGTGCGACTGGAAAAAATATTGCGCGCGTCCGGATAGCCGGGCTCTTCCATTCCCACTTTGTTGCCCGGCCTGACCAATAGATCTGCCAGCAGATACAGCGCATGCTGAGCCCCCACCGTCACCATGATTTCATCCTTGGTCGCAGAAAAACCCCGCCGCGGCAGGACCTGATTCTGGATTGCGGCAATAATCTCCGGGTCGTCCATCATGATCAGGTCTTGGGCCCAGCTGCGAATATCCACAATGGACAGCGCTTTCATGCAGCATTCGCGCCATTCGGAAGTGGGGAACAAGGCAGGATCAAACTGACCGTACACAAAGGGATAGGGCTGGGTCTGCCAGTTGGCCGGCTTACGGATGTTGCGTTGCTGGCTGGGCCGCGCATGGATGCGTCCGTGCCAGAAATCGGTTTCGTCATCGCCACCGGCGCTGGCGATAATATCGAGCATATTGCGTTGCTGCGCCGCCTGCCCCACGAAATGACCGCTGCGGTTGCGCGTTACCAGATAGCCTTCGCTAACCAGTTCCTGATAGGCAAACACAACCGTATTGCGTGCGACCTTGAGCGTGTCCGACAGGAATCGACTGGAAGGCACCGGCGCATCCGGCGTCAGGTGACCCTGCGTAATGGCGGCTACCAGCATCTGGCGGATCCGGCCCTGCAGCCCCAGCGATTCGCTGGTTTCACGAAACAGCTTTTCCCAAAGCAGCGCACTCAAGGCTGCCCGACTGGGTGCGCTGACCTTGTCCGATCCGGGGCTGACACGTTTTCTGTGATTACTCATTGCTTTTTTCTTGTAACAGGCCAATGAAGGCGTGATCCGGCACGCGACGGGAGTGTCTGTGTGCTGGCTCACGATAATTTCAAATGCAATAGAAGCTTGCGATTATCCCTGAAACGGACATGGTCGCCATGCAACGGCGACCCATGTCGGCAAATCTGCGGCATGAACAGGGCTCGATCTATACCTTGCCCTTCCAGGGCACCATGGCCTTCTCTATATAGCGGATCAGGGCGTCAAAGATAAACGCAAAAAATCCGATAATAATGATGCCCATAATGACGGTATCACTGGCCAGATACTGTGCAGCATTCAATACCATGAAACCCAGGCCGCGATCGGCTGCCACCATCTCGGCAGCAACCAGTGTACTCCAGCCCACCCCGATACCAATGCGCATGCCTGTGAATATTTCCGGCAAGGCCGACTTCAATATCACATACCAGACAATCTGCCTGTTTGAGCCGCCCATGGAGTAGGCGGCATGGATCTGCTCCATTGACACCGACTTAACGCCGGCTCTGGCGGCAATTGCCATGGGGGCAAAGATAGCCAGATAGATCAGGAAAACCTTGGGAAACTCGCCAATACCGAACCAGATAATGACCAGCGGCAGATAGGCCAGCGGCGGCAAGGGCCGGTAGAACTCGATGATTGGATCGAACAGCCCACGAGCAACGCGATTGACACCCATCATGATGCCCACGGGGACGGCCGTAAGTAGTGCCAGAAAGAATGCCGAAAACACCCGGGTCAGGCTGGCCACGGTATGCTCGATAAGCGTCGCATTGGCAATGCCATCTGTCATACCCACGATGAATTTGTTATATACCGCCACAGGCGACGGCAGAAACAGCGGCTTCACCCAGCCAAAATACGTAATAATGGACCAGATCACCAGCAATGAAACCGCCGTGGCGATACTGATGAATACGCTGGCACCGGCCCCCGGGGCTCCATAGACCTGTCCCGGTACAGCAGCAGATCTGCCGAACAGTTTATTAAGCATGGTGGCCTCCTTCCCGCTCATCGCTGTAGATGATGTTGAGTACCGTCTCTCGCATTTCAATGAACTCGGGGCTGGATTTGATTTGCCTTGCGCTTTTTCCTGCCAGGAATTGGCGATTGAACGAAAGCTCATAGGTATTGGTGATCCGGCCCGGCCGCGGTGACATCACGATCAGTTTGGATCCCAGAAACAGGGCCTCTTCCACACTGTGCGTGATAAAGAAAAACATTTTGTCCGTCACTTCCCATACCTTCAGCAACAGTTCCTGAATGGTCTCCCTGGTCAGTGCGTCCAGCGCGGCCATGGGCTCATCCATCAGCAGCATGGCCGGATTGCAGGTCAAAATGCGGGCGATGCCCACCCGCTGCTGCATCCCGCCGGAAAGCTGGTAGATCATATGCTGATGAAAATCTTTCAACCCTACCAATTCCAGGTTGCGGGCAGCGATTTCATATCTTTTGGCTTTTGGCACACCCTGCAGCTTCAGTCCGAACTCGGTATTGTCAATCACGTTGAGCCAGGGCAGCAACGCATGCTTCTGAAACACCACGCCCCGATCTGCGCTGGGGCCTGATATCGGTTCATTGCCCAGCATGATCGTGCCGGACGAAGGCGACATGAAGCCGGCAAGCAGGTTCAGGAAAGTTGTCTTGCCACAACCGGAAGCGCCGAGCGCGACCACGAACTCGCCGCGTTCGATTGTGAGGTTAACATCCTTGAGCGCAACAACACGATCATTCTGGCGTATCCCCGGGTACACGACATTCACATCTTTTACATACAGATTCTCGGCTACAGTTTGCATTGCGATGGTCTCCAACTACGCTTCGTTCAGTGGCAGGCGGACATCGCCCCCTGCCACGGTTATTGCATCTGCAATTATTTTTGCTTCGCGGTTTGCTCTGCCCAACTGGCATTCACAAATCCACTATAGTCGGGAAGTACAGAGTCAATCTGCTTCTGCTCTTTCAAAAAGGTTGCACTCTCTGTCAGCGCCTTGACTGCGCCGGAACCGGCACCGCCGCCCAGCCAGGTTGTTGAAGCCATCTCTTGCGCTGTCGGGAAGACCAGCATTTTCATCGCTTCCAGAATATCCTTTGCATTGCCGCCGATCATCTGGGTAATACCCTTGACTTCAGGGCTGCTTTCGTTCCACTTTGCACCATTCTGGTTATAGTCGCGATAAGCATCGGCCATGACTTTGGTATAGGCCTGCATGAATTTCGGGTTTTTCTCTGCCCAGTCTTTGTCAACCACAATGCCGTCAAACGTCGGCACACTGGCCTTGCCCACTTCCTCGGAGTCGGTCAGCACTGTTCCGTCTTTAAGCAGTGTCGTCAGCGCAGGAGGCCACACATAGGCAGCATCGATATCGCCGCGCTGCCAGGCTGCCACGATCTGCGGTGGCTGCATGTTCAGAATACGCACATCACGCGGATTCATTTTCCACACCTTACTCAGCGCAACCAGCAAATGAAAATGCGAGGTCGAGACGAACGGCACACCTATACGCTTACCCTTGAGGTCTTCCGGTTTACTGATGCCCGACCCCTTGCGGACCACCAGTGCTTCGGAATGGCCAATGTTGTCAAGAATCCAGAACAGCTGCATATTCACGCCACGCGTTGCAGCGGCCGCAATCCCGGTAGAGCCAAGAACGCCGATAGGGATGCCGCCCGAGGCCAGGGCGCTGGAAATATCGCCTGCCGAGCTGAACTGACGCCACTTGACAGTGTAGCCCGCAGCTTTTAGCGGCTCGTCGAATTTCTTCATAGCGATGGCTGACACATAAGGTCCGACAATCTGTTGATATCCAACGGTCACTTCCTCTTCTGCCACTGCGTGGGCAGACCAGAGAAGCGCCGTCGCGGTTGCTGAAGTACACAGCAATGTTTTCAGGAACGTTTTTTTCATGATTGACTCCATGAATGGTGGTTTACAACGTTGTAGTAAATGCGCTTGGTCCACGCGATGCTTTTTTCTATTCAATTATTAGTATTGCCATTGCTGCCTGTCTTCCTCCTGTTACCACTCCTCTCTTTACGGGGCCTCCTATAACTGCCGCACGAAACCTTGCCGGTCCTGTTTTTAATGAATCGTCAATCTTTCAGGGTCGGGTGCCACGCCGAACCACTTGCGATAGATATCAGCGTACTGTCCTGACTGTATCGTCTCGCGCAGCGCCGAATTCACCCGTTGCGTCAACGCACTGTGCTTGGGAAACGCCATGGCATAGAAATTGTTTCCGGTGACCACGGTATCGACCACTTTCACCAACCCTTTACCCTTATTGGCCGTGTAATAACGCACATTCGCCGTGTCATGAACCAGTGCATCCAGACGACCGGCGGCCAGCTCAAGATACGGAAAGCCGCCATCCATGTTCTGAAAATAGCTTATCGTTGCCGTCGGCACGGTTCGGCTTACATATTCCACCGCATCGGTACCGCGTTTGACTCCTATCCGCTTGCCCGCAAGGTCGCCAAAGCGGTGAATATCGGTATTGTCCTGGGCCACGACCAATGAAATATCGCTACGGAAATACGGATCGGAAAAGTCCATGCTCCGCTCCCGATCCTGCGTGATGGAAATACCCGCGATGGCCATGTCCACTTTGCCGTCAGTCAGATTTGCGAAGATATTGGAAAAATCCATGGGTAGCAAAGAATAGGATACGCCCATTCGCCTGGTGACAAGATCGAGCAGATCGATATCGAAGCCGACATATTTACCGTTCTCCTTGAACTCAAACGGCAAAAAGGCGGTATCGGTGGCCACGACCAGTGTTTCTGCCCGCGCCGCCCGGGCGCCTGGCGGCATCACTGAATACAGCATCAGCAAAGCGAATGCTGCCAGAGCCAGGCCAATAGACTTGCGACGCGAGCAGTGCCCAGGGTTCATCAGATCACCTCATCTCTCAGGTAATACCAGTGATAGAGCATGGCCTGTCCGAGACGCCGGAAAGGGGCAAACAAATGTCCTGGTAACGGCGAGTTGTAGATGGGCAAGTCCCATTGCGCGCCATCCTGACCCACGATACGCTGGGCCAGGCGTCGCCCGGCCCATGCCGAGGACGACACGCCGTTGCCACCATAGCCGAACGAATAATACAGCGACAGCGAGGGATCGGGCTGGACAATACGCGGCATCATATCGTGACTGACATCGACCCACCCGCTCCAGTTGTACGCAATGGGCACCCCTTCGAGCGATGGGAATTTGCGGTAAAGACCTTTCTTGAGCAAATCCAGATGCTTGGGATTGGCTGCATCCTTGCCGGTAATGGCACTGCGGCTGCCAATTTGCACAGAACCATCAGGCAGCAGCCGATAGTAAAAGCGCAGCGTACGGGTATCGGTAATGAACACCGTCGATTTGAGTCCGGCCTCTGCCAGCTCCTGCGCAGTCAGCGGTCGAGTCACCATGGAATTGGACTGGATCGGCATCAACTTGGAACGCGTTGTATTGTGTACGCCCTGTGTTGTATAACCACCTGTGGCGAAAGCCACCTTGCGCGCCTTGACAATACCGCCCGGGGTGTGCAAATAATGCAGGCCGTCACGCGTTTCCACTTTCATGACCGGACTGGACGTATGCACCTTGACCCCAAGCTGCCGTGCACGTCGCAGATAACCGAAGGCCAGTTTCAGCGGGTGCACCCCAACGCCCTGGGGCTCCCACAAGGCCGCCTTTGCTTCCTGATCGTTCACATATTCTTCACGCAGTTCATCCCGGCTGAGCATGCGCGTCTTGTAGCCGAAGACGTCATTCATCACGCGGCTTTCATTACGCAGAAAATCAATTTTCTTGTCACGGTGCGCAGTGTAAAGATGACCACCTGTTTGCGCATCACAATCGAATTGCGCTACCAGTGACTCCCAGTACTCGAAACCGGAGCGTATTTCTGCATCCAGCCTTTTGGCCGTTTGTTCACCCCATTTGGCAATCCACTGGGAGCGATACAGGCGACCCATGGCATTCTGTCCCTGCCCTCCGTTTCGACTGGTGCATCCCCAGGCGGCAGCATTGGCCTCCAGCACCACAACCTCGGCCTGATGGTCCTGAGCCAGATGCAGCGCAGTAGACAGCCCGGTAAAGCCGGAACCCACCACAACCACATCCGCAATCAGTCCGTCCGGAGCCGGACCGTCATCGGGCGGCGGCTCACCTGCAGTGGCAACCCAGTACGTCGGAGCATACTGCTGGCCTTGTGTCGGTGTATCGGTAAGCGGATCAAACAGCGGATCGTATGCGCGCATCAAAGTTGCCATGACGATGCTCCCGCTTATTTTCCGGCCGCAATTGCAGGACGGTTCTTGCGAAATGCATTCTTCACCAGAATCTTTCCGTCTTTGAATGTGAACAGGTCCACCATATTGGCTTCAATACGAGCGCCATCTTTCTGAGTGCCGGTAAACGTCGTTTCCGATACCCCACGATCACCACTGATCCAATGCCTGCCATTACGCCATTGCGCGTCTGGAATATTTTCCCAGGCAGCCTGAAAAGCCTTTCTTACAGCTTCACGCCCTTCGATCCGGTTGCCGCAAACCTGGTCGCCGGCCACGGTTTCGAAAACACAGTCGTCATGCATGAACGACATCAGGGCGTCAATGTCATGGTCATTCCATGCCTGGGAAAAGGCCTCAAGGGTCTGGATATTTACCGCGTTACTCATTTTGCATTCTCCTGCTTTGATATTTCAATCAAAGATAGAAGAAGTTTGCCTGCCGGTCTAGGTCCAGTTTCCGCACTTCGTTGAGTCCAGATCCAGCTGGACACAATGAGCCACAATTGCTCAGTTGTGCGCCAGTACAAAGCGACCGGGCATTGCAGCGTATCAGCCCGCCCACTGGCAGTGCATAAGGTGCACGCCAATTGTGCGCTGCGTTATTCCGGGGCAGCACCAACAGACAGAAACAGGACAATGAACACGTATAAGTCCAGTCAGTCCAGCGTATCGCTCCAGATATTTTTTGCCCAGGAACGTGCATCTGTGCCCTCTTTTTCGGAAGGATGGGCGGACAGGCCACCCCCTTCAGCCGAGACCATGTCCATTTTTTCCGGGTCGTAACGGTAGACATTGGCCACATGCATGGCCGATGTATCGTCTACATAGCTATAGCAGGTATTGGCAAAGACAGGAAGCGGATCCGGTTGAACGTCGGCCAGTCGCGCAATCATGCTGCTGGCGCATACCTTGGCCTGGGAGTTGGCGATATGCGCCGACTTGGGCAGACCCGAGTCGACAGAATCGCCCAGCAAATGCACACCAGGCACCTTGCGTGACTCATACGTCACAAAATCCACATCGCACCAGCGACCCTCGCCGTTGGATAACCCGGTAGCGAGCGCCAGCCGGCCCGCGGCCTGGGGCGGTATCACATTCAACACATCGGTCTTCCAGGTATCGAAGACTGTTTTGACGGTCCTGCTGTCAACATCAATGGCGGACAGCTCGCTGCCCGGCTGGTAGTCTATCAACCCTGCGTACTGCTCGGCCCAATTGCGCTCAAACAACGCACGCTTGGAAGTAATACCTGGGTTGGCATCCAGGACCAGCACCTTGCCTGTAGGGTTATGCTGTTTGAGATACCACGCCACCTGACAAGCCCGTTCGTAAGGCCCGGGAGGACAGCGATATGGTAGCGGCGGCACCGTGATGGCAAAAACGCCGCCCTTACGCATATGCTGCAGTTGCCGCCTCAGCGCCTGTGTTTGCGGACCGGCTTTCCAGGCATGAGGAACACGCGCTTTTGCCGCATCGGTCTGCGTCATAGGCAACTGCGAATAGTCAAAACTGATGCCGGGCGCCATAATCAGATAATCATAGGGTACCGTCCCGGCTGCAGTACGCACCAGCTTGCGGTCCGCGTCTACTGCCAGCACCGTTTCCTGGCGCACTGTCACACCATGCTTGCGAATCAGGTTGTCATAGGAGCGGGTAATCGCCGACAGCGGAACAGATCCGCCCAGCACCAGATTGCTGGTCGGGCAGGAAACGAACTGCGCATTTTGTTCAATCAGCGTGACCGGCAGTTGATATTCGCTCCACATGCGCAGGTATTTTGCCGCCGTCGCACCTGCAAAGCCCGCCCCCACAATGACAACACGCGCCTGCCGCAAACTGCGCGCAGCGCTCGCGCTCAACGGCCAGACTCCGGCGCCAAGCCAGGCGGCCCCCAAGGTATTGATAAATTCCCTGCGCTTCATCGTTCATATTCCATCTGTGTACTGAAATACCGCCAGTCATGATGCAGCCCTATTTCTATTTCAAGTGAAATAGACTTAGTACAGATGCTGCTCATCGGGGTTCTGGCAAGGCCGCGAAATACACGGCCAAACGGTCTATTTCATCTGTAGTCAAACCGCGGGCATGTTGCGTCATGACATCTGTGCCTGTCTTGCTGGTTCGAAACTCCCGCATGCGCGACAGAAACTGCGCCGAAGGCATTCCCGCCAAACTTGTTGTCTTTGAGACACTGACCCCGTTCGTACCATGGCAGGCCGCACAGGACGCGGCCAGAACACGAATATGCAGATCAGTCTGCGGTGCCTGTGCCATTGCCTGCGTGGCACCCAACAGCAATGCCAGTGCCCATAACCGGGTCGCGATGTCGGTCCCTGTCATCATTTTCAGCCCTATTGCCACTCCATTTTAGGAAACAACAAATTCACGTTGCGCGGATTGATGACATCAAAAAGCCGCCATTTATCCTTTTCCTGTGCTGCCGCGTGTTGCATCACTTCGCTCATATCCTGCCCCTTATCGATGCCCTGAGCAATATCGGACTGCAGTGTCAGCAAATAGCGTCGCTGCGCGTCCCAGGCCGCAGCCTGATCTTTCGGACTGGAACCATGGCCGGGCACCAGTCGCGCCACTGGTTTCTGTTTGATGGTATCTATCGCCTGGATCCAGCCTTTGATATCGCCATCAACGGAAGGGGTGCGTTCGGTGAACAGCAGATCGCCGGTCCAGAGCGTTTCCGTCTGTTCGTCAAGAACAGTCAGATCTGTGGTGCTGTGCGCGGGTCCCCAGCTTTGCAGCAACAGGGTTCGCCCGCCCAGGTCCAGCCGTTGCGGTTCGGAAATCTTGATGGTTGGCAGGAGAACCGTGTTCTTGCCGCCGTCGGCACGCGCTGGCGCCTCGCGCAGATAGGCATCCTGGCTTTCATACATCGCCGCCGCCAGCTGGGCATGCCCGACAAACTGGATATTGCCGCCGGCAAACGCCGCATTTCCCAGAATATGATCGGGGTGAACGTGCGTATTGATGACGTAGCGGATCGGCAACGGGGTGGCCTTTGCCACGGCCTGCGCAAGCGAGCTGCCGATATCGAATGAGCCGCCTGTATCAATCACCGCCACTGCCTGTTTGCCAACCACGAATCCGATATTGGCAATATCACCATCGTAATCAACATCATCAAAATCCTGATGCGCTCCCTGATGCACGTATACCCCGGGGGCCACTTCATGCATTTGCAGCGGTGCTGCGGTGGCTACGGCGCCGGTCACAGTCATCGTCCAAAACAGTGCGAACCGAAAAAAACCGGAACGCATTACTGCACCTTCACATCTGTTTCATGACGAAAGTGTTTACCGTCGCTGTCCTCTGCGAGGACCGTCAGTTTTCCACTTTTATCCGGCACGAAGAAGAACCGGAAATTCGGATCTTCGCTGATACCGATATACGTGTCCGCCTGCATGACCGGCTTATCGTTATAGCGGATGTCTATCTTCTTGATGAAATAGGCCGGACGAAAACCCTGAGTCATCAGGTCGCGCTGCAAACCTGTATTCATGGGATGGCGTATCATCAAACGTCCCTGCGCCGGTTTGCCCGCATGAACCGGATCGACAGCGGCCAGCTTCATTTGTCCGGCAGTCTGTCTGGCGGCGTCAGCATCGCCACCGACCGTGCCGCCACAACCGCCCGATGCCTTGACCGGCACTGCGTTGCGAAAATAGCGGCCATCGCTGGTTTCTGCGATAACATGAACGTAGTCATCTACTTCAAGCCGAATGCGGGTAGCAATGTCGACCTTGCCGCTTTCCGGCGTAAAGTGAAAGACAGCGGTCAACGGCACAGGATTTTCCGGGACAACCAGTGTCACACTCTTGATGTAGTCGTCCTTGGTTGCCGGATAGTCAATGGAAAACGCAAACGGCACCTGCGCGCCACTGGCGGCCCTTTTGGGCGCGGCGATATGAATAAAGGGGCCGTCCTCAAGCTTTTTTCCAGAAAAAAAACTGCTATTTACCTTATCCCAGGCAGGCGCATCGACTCCAGCCAGCGAGTGCGACGGCAGCGATATGATCATGACAGAACTGATCAGCATGACTGATTTGCGTAACATGTGAACCTCCTCAATGAACATGTTCCGTTCTCTGTACTTTACCGCGGCGTGATTGGCGCGCGAGGCATTTTTTATACTGTGATTTTGTTGCGGCTCTAAACGACCCTGGCAGACATGACTATAACAATATACATCTAATTGTCGGGCTGAGACGGGAACGCACAGATTGCAGGAAAAAGAGGAAAAGCAGCTGATATTTGCCCGGTGCGCTATTGTTGCCGCACGCCGGCCGGCGGTTGGATAAATAGCTGGTTTTCCCGGCAGAGGCTGCTATTTAAGACCGATGATGTTGCCTGGTCGCATGCAGGCGCAAGTTGCAATGCATACCTGATACATCAGGTGCGGCACCGTGCAAGCGCCTGGCCCATGGCCGATCAATGCAGCGATCCCCAGCGCTTGACCGACGGTTCTGCCTGCGCCCACAGCCAATACTGTCCGTTCTTGCAGACATCCAGCGTGTACCAGTGCTCGGCTGGTTTGCCGTCTATCGTGTCTTCTACCGAGAACAGGGCCTTTTTGCAGGTTGTCAGCGCATTGACTGACTCGCTCACAACGATTGTGCGACCCTTGTTGTTTCCGTATGGCACCGGCTGCTCAACTTTCCAGCGCCGTTCCTGCCCGGGTACACTCTGCGCAATTGCATTTGCAATTTCTTGCTGTTCTGCTGCACTGAACCGCTTCATTACATATTTGACACCGGCATCCACTGCAGCGTTAGTGGCAATCGCCACAGTCAGGCCCAGCGCAGGATTGCCCGTTACCGATGATGTCGCCGCACCGGCAGTCAGACCCGGTAGCGTCGCGACCAATGAACAACCGGCCAGACTGCCAGCGGCACAAACGCCAAGTGTGATTATTGCAAGATTGGCACGTAACCGCATTACTGCAAGGCTCCCCAGCGGCTGACTGCCGGCTCTGCCGTGGCCCATGCCCAGCGTGGTCCGTCCTTGCAGATCGAGGCCACATAAAACTCGTTACGGGGCATAGAATTTTCTTCACTGTCGACCGAATAGACAATTTCCTTGCATTCCAGCAGACCCTGGCTGATGGCACGACTGACCGTCACCCGACCCTGCTCATTGGGCTCCATAGGGATGGAATGAATCGACTTCCAGTTGGCCACCTCGCCTTCTTTAAGCTTGCCGGCCGCAGTGGCGATCACTTCCTGAGTATAGCCATGCATTTCTCGCTGCACGTATTGCACGGCAGAGCGGGTGGCCGCCTGGACGCCGACGCCAATACCGGTGGTAACCGCCGCGTTGTCTGTGACTTTTTGGGCAAGCGCGGCGCCGGCAATCCCGGCACCCGCCGAAGAGCCCTCCAGCACCAGCGATTGACAGCCCGCCAGCCCCATCACACACAACATAGCCAGCAGCTTGAGCGCGATGCAGTGGCGGCGCAGGATACCGGTGCGACCAGGGTGTGCCCCATCGCTACTGGGTGCATAAAACGAAAACATGTATAAAATATTTAATCTGCGCAAAATCATGCACTTATAAAGATTTGTTGATAAAGTGCATTATATTGGCATCGAACACCAATTGAACATCAAGAACCGTCAGGAAGTTGTAATCAGATGTTGATCCGGCTCATGCAATTTGAATCGGGCCGGCCGATGACAAGGCGCGTAGATCATCAGGGCTGGCCGTGGGCCTGAGCACCAGAGCGCTCAAGACAATACTCCCGGAACAACTGCAGCGAAGCCATATTCCTGTTGGCCATTGTGGCCATTACAATCCGCGAATCAACCTGGGCGCCGGCGATTTTCCTGAAAGCCACCCCCGGCGGGCTACTTTTACTGTAGATACTGGGCACAATGGATATACCCAATCCAGCCGCCACCAGCGCCAACGTCGTACTGTTTTCCCGCACCTGTTGCACGATTCTCGGAACGAACCCTGCCGCCGTCGCCACGCTGGAAATATGCTCGAACAGCCCGCATCCGAGCGCACTGGGAAATAAAATAAAGTCCTCATCAGCCAGGCTGTCGATGTGCACGGGATCGGCCGCAACCGTTTGACCCTCTTGTCCTGCCGTAACCAGCATAAGCTCGTCATGCCACAATGCCATGGTCTGGATACTGCGCGGGGGCTGGAAATTGAGCGCAGGTCGCAAAAAACCAATATCAATTTCATTGTCGTTCAGCGCAATGATCTGCTCACCCGTAGACATATGTTGAAGATCAATTTCAATTCCTGGATAAAGACGCGTGAAGCCCTGGATCAGTTTGGGAAAATCTTCAAATAGCGGCACCGATGCCGTAAATGCCAACCGCAATTTTCCAACCTTGCCATCCAGCGTCCAGGCACACAGCTCTTTTGCACCGGCATAGCGCTCCAGAATGGCCAACGCCTCCCGATAAAACAAACGGCCTGCATGGGTCAGTGCAACTGAACGGCGCGTGCGGTCAAACAACTGAACATTCAGATCTTGTTCCAGCAATTTGATCTGCTGGCTCAGCGGGGGCTGGCTGATATGCAGACGCTGCGCAGCCTTGCTAAAGCTGAGCGTCTGGGCCACTGCCACAAAATAATTAAGTTGCCTGAAATCCATGTTATTCGAAAAACATATAAATAGAAGATTTAAATAGTATTAGACCATATAAGTCTGATGACGGAAAATGCAATTGAGACAATTGTTCCCCGACCGTCGTTCTGACGATTTGCGGCACCATCGAAATAAAAAACCAGGAGATCTCACATGACTATCCCGAATCTGAGCAAGCGCATTTCACTTGCCATCACCACTGCGCTCTGCGTTACTGCCGCACCAGGCGCCCAGGCTGCCGAGTACCCGGAAAAACCTATCACTGTTGTGGTGCCCTATTCTCCCGGTGGCGGCGTAGACATTGTCACCCGCATCGTGACCAAAGCCATGACCGAAGATCTCAAACAACCAATCATTGTCGACAACCGCCCCGGTGGCGGGACTAATATCGGCATGGGCTACGCAGCCAGAGCCAAGCCGGATGGTTACACCCTGTACATGGCTTCCAATACCCTGACCACCAACAAAGCCCTGTATTCCAATCTGGACTTTGACCCCTCAACTGCATTCGCGCCCATTGGCAAAATCGGCGACGCGCCGCTGGTTGTTGTCGTTACCAAAGACTCGCCTTTCAATACGCTGGGCGACCTGGTGGAATATGGAAAACAGCATAGCGGCGAACTCACTTTCGGCACCGCCGGTACGGGCAGCTCAGGTCATATGGCAAGTGAATTGCTGCTGCGCAAAGGCGGATTCAAGGCATTGCATGTTCCTTATAAAGGTGGCTCTCCGGCCATTACCGATCTGCTTGGCGGACGCTTGTCATTCATGGCGATTAACCCGCTGGAAGTAATCTCCCACATCAAATCCGGCTCGCTGCGTCCCCTTGCTGTTCTCAACAGCAAGCCCACTGTGCTGCTGCCTGACCTGACCACCGCTGAACAGGCAGGAGTTCGGGATGTAGATGCCACTGTATGGTGGGGATTGGTTGCACCGGCCGGCACGCCCGATGCGGCCATACAGAAACTCAATGGCGCACTGAACAATGCACTGAAGAAAGAGGAAATCATTCAGAGTCTGGCCAAGTTGGGCGCCACACCCGCCGGCGGTACGCCCGCAGCGTTTGACGCGTTCCTGAAAAAAGATGCCGCGTCCATGGCCGAACTGGTCAAAAGCGCGAATATCAAAGTCGATTGATACCGTCAGTTAATTATTCAGCTCATTACGTTTTTTTACGAGAATCAAACATGCAACAGAAAACTGCACTGGTCATCAGTGCCCATGCCGCCGATTTTGTGTGGCGCGCCGGTGGGGCCGTCGCCCTTTACGCCAGCAGAGGCTGGAGCGTGCACATTTTGTGCCTGTCATTCGGAGAACGCGGGGAGTCGGCAAAAATCTGGAAAAACCCGAATATCACGCTGGACGCCGTCAAGCAGGCGCGTCGTGTAGAAGCAGAAAAAGCCGCAGCCATTCTGGGGGCAACGATCGAATTTCTGGATTGTGGCGACTATCCGCTGCGGGTCAGCGATGATGTACTGTTTAGCATCGCCGACCGCTATCGGTCCCTGCGGCCGGAATTTGTGCTGACCCACTCCTTTCGTGATCCGTATAACTTTGACCACCCCTTTGCCAATCATCTGGCCCTGGAAGCGCGCGTTATTGCGCAAGCGCACGGGCACAATCCACAGGTCCCTGTCATTGGCGCACCCCCCGTATTTCTGTTCGAACCTCATCAGCCCGAGCAATGCGAATGGAAGCCCGAGCTGTTCCTGGATATTTCATCTGTATGGGAAAAAAAATATGAAGCGTTCAAGACCATGGACGCCCAGGAGCACCTTTGGGAGTACTACACACGTGTGGGCCTGCAGCGCGGAGCGCAGGCATCACGCAACAATGGTCAGAAAATCAACTATGCCGAAGCCTACCAGTGCGTGTACCCTCGCGTCTCGGACGCTTTCTGATTGCGGGCCTGCAGGAGAATACAAATGACGATGATCAACAGCAATTTTGACCGACCTACCGCAGAACAAATCAATGCAGCCAAAACCTTTGCCGCCTCTATCATGGCTGATGCAGCCGGTCGGCGCGGCGCACTGGATGGTCGTATTCAGCCACTTGCCTCGCATATGCAATTGTGTGGCCCGGCTTTCACGGTAGAGGTTCGCCCGGGCGACAACCTGATGATTCACGCGGCGCTGGTGCTGGCCCGCCCCGGCGATGTACTGGTGATAGATGGCCAGGCGGACACCCGCTGCGCCCTCATGGGCGAGCTCATGTGCAAGCATGCAGTGGCCGCGGGCCTGGCAGGCCTGGTCGTGGATGGCGCCATACGTGACCGCGGTGACCTGCGCGAAGGCAATTTTCCGGTGTTTGCCTGTGCCAGCAATCCCAATGGGCCGACCAAAAATCTTGCAGGTCGCATCGGCCATCCGGTGTCGGCTGGTGGCGTCACCGTCAATGCCGGCGACCTGGTCTGTGCGGACCAGGACGGCGTGCTGATTGTGCCGCGGCAGGATATTGATATCGTATTGGAAGGCGCACGAAAAAAGGTCCAGGTCGAACACAAACGCAGAGAGGATATCGCCAACGGCAATCTTGTCTACGACTGGCTGGAGCAGGCGCTCAAGAACGTGGGAGCCATTGCAGACGGTGACAGTCTGGCCTCGCTTATGGCACGGTTCGAGGAAAAATCCTGAGCCTACGGCAGCACGGGCGCATTATCCAGCGCGCCCGCCTCAATACGCTGGCGGATCGATCAATATCGGCATAAAGCGTGCCTGTTATTTTTTCATGTCCACAGTTGCAATAAGACCTTTAAAATAGTCAGACTGCTGTGCCATGAATTTGGCGAATGCGGGACCTTCCTGATATGACACGGCCAGATTGGCCTGAGCCATCCCTTCTTTGAATTTAGGATCTTCAACAATTTTCCTGCTGACATCGCGCAATTGAGCCACAACATTTTCAGGCGTGTTCTTAGGCACCCCCAAACCGCGCCATGTACCTACAGTCACGTTGACCCCGTCTTCCTTCAATGTCGGCACTTTCGCGTATTCTCCAGCTAGGCGCTCGTCTGTCATGACTCCCAGCATTTTCAGTTGGCCCGATCGTATATAGGAATTGACCTCCACCGGACTGACGACAATGGCCTGAACATGCCCACCAAGCAATGCAGTCACGCTGGGAGCAGCTCCCTGGAAAGAAATATTATTGAAGGTAATATGCTGGTCGCGTTCGATAGCGGCAGCCGCCAGATGCCAGATTGTGCCGACTCCGGCATTGCCCAGGGACACACCACCAGGATTATGCCTGGCCGCTTCGATCAGGTCCTGCACATTTTTCCACGGTGCGTCAGACTTCACAACGATCGTGCCCGGATCGCCGTTAAGCCGCGCAATCGGCACAAAATCCTGCTCTGTAAAAGGGATCATCTTCAAATGAGGCAGAATCGCCAACTCTGAAATAAGCACGGCAACCTTGTACCCATCCGGCTTTGCACGCCGGACCTCTCCCATGCCGATACCGCCGCCGGCACCAGGTTTGTTGCTAACGACAAACGGCTGTTTCATATATTTGGCTGACACCTCGGCGATAACCCTTGCCATCAAATCGGTACCGCCTCCCGGTGACGACGGCACGATCAGCTCCACCGGATGATCAGGATAGTCGGCCTGCGCCTGCCCGCCTGTCATGCCGACCACAGCCAGAATCATCAGTTTTATTGCATTTGTCCATTTCATTATTGTCTCCTTCGTGTTCGGGACGCGATGCGCCAAACGGCCTTGGCCTCCTGTGACCTGCCCTGCCTTTGAGTTCACCAAATCAAGTTGATACTTTCACTGGACTGCGGTATCAAAACCCTTACAGGACGGCCAGCATGCCGCCGTCCACATAAATAATCTGACCGTTCACGTAGTCGGAAGCCCGTGAGGCCAGAAAGATCGCAGCGCCAGCCAGTTCCTCCGGCAAACCCCAACGGCCGGACGGCGTTCGGCTCTTGACCCAGCCATCGAATTGCGGATTGTTCAACAGCGCTTCGTTCATATCGGTTGCCATATATCCCGGACCAATGGCATTGATCTGAATCTTGTGCGCGGCCCATTCCGCCGTCATCGCGCGCGTCAGCATTTTGATGCCACCCTTGGAAACAGTGTAGGGCGCTACCGTCGCACGGGCGCACTCGCTGGTGAGCGAACCGATATTGATAATTTTTCCGCCCTCGCCACGGGCAATCATGCGTTTTGCCGCTTCACGCCCCACCAGAAAGGCACTGGTCAGATTGGTGTCGAGCACACGATGCCATTCAGCCGCCGCCAGCTCGGTCAACGGCTTCCTGAGCTGAATGCCCGCATTATTAATGAGGATATCAACTTTCCTGTTCTGGCGATCCAGTGACTCAAAGGCAGCGACCACCGCATGTTCATCAGCCACATCGAAGGCTAGTGTGTCGGCGCGAAACCCCCGGCCGGTGATCTGCTGTGCCGCCTGCTCAAGGCGATCTACGTGGGTGCCATTGAGGATGACATCGGCCCCATGTTCTGCCAGCGCCTGGACAAAGGCGAATCCCAGCCCGCGCGAAGAGCCGGTGACAAGCGCTGTCTTTCCATTTAAATTGAATAATTCAGACATGATTTCTTTTTCTCTAGTCTTATAGTGATTCCGGGGTGCTGACGCGAATCGTCAAATCTTCCCGCTCGAATACTTCGTCGCGTAGCTCCACGCCCAGGCCAGGTCCCTCCATCGGAAATACATAGCCGTTTTCAATACGCGGCACTGCGGTCACCAGCTCGTTGTACCAACCCTTATAAAAGGCGCGCACCGACTCCTGGATCAGCGTGTTGGGCTGACTGAATGAACAATGCACAGCGGCCGCAAAGCCCACCGGTCCGATGCAATCGTGCGGAGCAAATGGCCTATGCCAGGTCTCGGCAAGCGCAGCTATTTTGCGGCCCTCAGTCAATCCACCACTCCAGCACAGGTCGACCATCACCACATGCACGGCATCGCGCTCCAGCATATCCTTGTATGGATAACGGGAACCCAGCGTTTCGCTCGCGCACACCCACACCGGCGTAGACCGTGCATATTCGGCCAATGCCTGCGGCGAATTCATGCGAATGGGATCCTCATACCAGCGTGGCGCATATGGTTCTATGGCACGCGCGATTTCCTTGGCGGCGGGCAAATTCCACAAGGAATGAAACTCCACCATAATGTCCATTTTGTCGCCAACCGCCTTGCGAATTTTTTCAAACGGCTCCAGCGATTTTTTCATCTGCCGGGCATTAATGAACAAGCCCTTGTTCTCAATCGCCGGTGGATCGAACGGCCAGATTTTCATGGCGGTGATGCCCTGCTCAAGCAGGTCCAGCGCCAGTTCATCTGCACGATTCATGAAACCATCCAGATCTTCATAAGGACCTTCCTGTCCTTTGTTGATCTGCCAGTTGGACACCGGCTTGATATTTTTCGATCTCACATAGTTGTAGCCGGCGCAAGTGTTGTACACCCTGATTTTGTCGTGGCATAGCCCGCCGAGCATTTGGTGCACAGGCTGGTTACATACTTTGCCAAACAGATCCCAAAGCGCTATATCGATCGCCGACGCCGCACGATATTCCGCCCCGGTAGACGATTGCGCCATGGGCAGGTTCAGCATTTCCTTATGCAAGGCTTCAATATGTAATGGGTTCTGCCCCAGCAAACGGATGGCCAGCGTCTCATGTATGTGCGCTTCTACTGCCCCGGCGCCGTAGAACGTTTCGCCCAGCCCCACCACGCCGCTGTCGGTATGGATGCGCACCCAAATGACGTTGAAAAATTCCTGCGTACGCAGTGTTTCAATTTTGGTTATTTTCATGAGAATTGGTCACCATTGACTTATTTACACTGGCATGCAAATCGTTTTCCGCACGCTCGATAATTTCCAGGACGGCCTGTTCCGCCTGCACAGGATCGCGTGCAGCAATAGCCGAAAGCAGTGCCTCGTGCAACGGCTGGGAACGGGCTGGTCCGTCGGGCACCTGTATGCATAAATCAAAGCTGACTTCAAGAATCACATTGATTGCCTGCTGCATTTGACGCAGAAACTGGTTATGACAAGCATCCAGAATGGCGCCATGGAAAGCCAGATCTGCCGGCACATACTCGCCCTTGCCATTAATTGCATTTGCCATGGCATCCAAATGATGACGCATAAGCGCAAGGTCTTCGGCGCTGGCCCGTTGCGCAGCATACCGAACCGCGGCCGGCTCAATCACGCGTCGCAGCTCCATCAGATCGGCAATATACTTTTCATCGATCATGCCCGTGCTGGCGCGCCAGACAACAACCTTGGGATCAAATAGCTGCCAGTTTTCCGATGATTGCACCAGTGTGCCAGTACGGCGACGCACCGACACCAGGCCGCGCGCGCTAAGTGACTTGACCGCTTCCCGTATGACAATGCGGCTTACACCCAGCAGCTCGCACAGGTCCTGCTCCGGCGGCAGCACTGCCCCGGCGGGATAAACCCCTGTGCAGATATCTGCGCCCAGGCGGTTCAGAACGTCATCGTGTATTGTTTGTCTAGGTATCATGATCACAATCATAATACGTATGATGATTGAAATATATAGTAATTACCCTGATTCGAGCGAATTTGGCATTCCACAGATGGCTCTGTTGCGATAGATGTCGCAAGAAATGGTTGCCACAATAAGCTGTTGGGGTATCTTGAACGCTTCAGCAATTCCCGCGCAAAGACAGACCTGGCCCGCTCAATGCAAGAACATCAGTATTGGCAAGCGCTTTTCAACGTTTGGCCTGCCTCCCTGGCGCATTCAATATAGCGTATCGCGCTGGCGTTGCGGCAACTCACGATCATATTTTTCACCGTCAATCTGCGCGTGGGTCAGGCCCGCCAGCATCGTGCCTGCTGTTGGCACATTCAATTGGTCTCGTTCCGGCGCCGGATTCCACAAACCGGAGCGCTGAATGGCGCGGGCACACTGAAAAAAGACTCGCTCCACTTTCATGACAATCACGCATTGCGGCGGCTTGTCACGCATGGCCAGGCGTTGCAGCAATGGCGGCGCGACACTGATGTGCGCGGTACCATTGACCCGCAGCATTTCTCCCATGCCGGGAACCAGAAACAGGACGGCCAAGCGTGGATCGGCGAGCAAATTGCGCAAGCTGTCGATGCGATTGTTACCCCGCCTTTCAGGCAGCAACAGCGTGCGTTCATCTTCAATCTGGACAAACCCGGCAGGATCGCCACGCGGAGACGCATCCAGTCCGTCCGGGCCGCTGGTGGCCAGAATGGCAAATGGAGAGGCCTCGATCAGCGGCCGGTACAATGGATGTATATGATCCACTTCCTTTTTCAGTGACGCCTCGCCCGGCGTACCAAACAAAGTGGCCAGTTGCTCTATGGTGCCAATGTGGTGGGGATCATGAAAGGTCATCGGCAGGCTCTCCGGAAAAACAGTACGCAAAAGAAAACAAAGTCCTACTATACTACGCCCTTAAGGTTGCCTTCCTGTGACGACACACCTGGCAGCCCGCCATGGCCGCGAAGGCAGCCATTTATCTTCAAAAATAACAAATGAGATAACAGCAGACTCCTGTAACAACGCGAGCTGCTGGCGGCAAAAAATATGCGCCATGCCGTTACCCTGCCATATGCAATTAATCGGATAAGGCGTATGCTTTGCAGTGTATCGTCGGCGGCGGCGATCATTTTCAAGGAGACTCTCATGAACAAAGCACTACTGTCCTGCATATTGGCTCTGGCCGGTGCGGGATTTGTCAGCAGCGCAGCCCTGGCAGCGGAACCACCGGTCAAAACAGAAAATGGCATGCTGGTCGACAGCAAAGGCATGACGCTATACACCTTTGACAAGGACAAAGAAACCCCCGGGAAAAGTGCATGCTCAGGTCAATGTGCAGACAACTGGCCACCGCTGATGGCCACTGCAGAAGATAAAAAATCGGGCGATTACGATGTGATCAAACGCGATGGCGACCAGTCACAATGGACCTACAAGGGACAGCCGCTATACCTGTTCAAGAAAGACAGTAAACCGGGCGACATGACCGGCGATGGCGTCAAAGACGTCTGGCACGTCATCAAACCGTAGCTGTGATCAGTGGATACCGGCAATTGATCAGCCCAACGCGGTATCCAAAAACATCATGACAGCAAACCCCGCCATCAGTCCGATGGTGGCAAAAGTCTGGTGGCCATTGCGATGCGTTTCCGGTATAACCTCATGGGATACTACAAATATCATTGCACCGGCTGCCAGCCCAAGACTCATTGGATAAGCCACAGCCATACCGCTGGACATCCCCACCCCCACAATCGCACCAAGCGGTTCCATCACACCGGAAGCGACGGCAAGCAACACTGCCCGCCCTACCGGCATTCCGATAGCCCGCAGGGCAAGGGCCACGGCCAGGCCTTCCGGAATGTCCTGAATGGCAATCGCCGTTGTCAGGGGCAACCCGACCGTCATATCGGATTTGGAAAAACTGACCCCGATGGCCATGCCCTCGGGTAAATTGTGCAAAACAATGGCCAGCACGAAGAGCCAAACGCCGTTAAGACGTTTATACTCGGGCCCCTGCGCGCCCAGCTCCTGGTGCATATGCGGCGTGAAATAATCCAGTCCCAGCATCAGCAGCACACCAAAGGCCAGTCCCAGCACAACCACAGCAGAACCCAGCAGCGCACTGCCGGTGATTTCCTGGGCTGCCTCCAGTCCAGGCAGCAACAGTGAAAATGAGCTGGCCGCGAGCATCATGCCAGCAGCGAACCCCAGCATCGTATCCTGGGTACGAACCGGGATGCTGCGCAAACCGAATGCAGCCAACGCACCCAGCGCGGTGGCACCGAATCCGGCAAAACCGCCGATCAGCGCATATTCAAAGGCCGTATCGTCAACCGAGGTCAAGGCCCTATAGGTGCCAGCCAGCAGCAACACCAGCAAGCACGCTCCGGCAAGCAGCAGACCTGTTGTGACACGCGGGTTATTACGGGCCTGTAGTATCCAGGCCTGCCATAAAGACTGTTGAGCGACATCATTCGTATTCATTTTTACCCTAATATCTGGAAATCGGATGCAGGCAATCATACACATAGTATCAAAATGACATCTGCCATTTAAATTTATCGCAACTACGATGTGCGAAACTCTGGCATTTACAAATTCAGAGACCGGAGCCTGATCATGGCCACCAGACCAAATTTCGACCACGCCTGGAACACCTTTGCGCAGATCAAAAAACCAGGCAGAATGGTGGGCGAGATGATCGGCGGCAAGGTCCAATTCAATACCCACAGTCTGATTTCGTCATGCCTGCCCCATCCGCATGAGCTATGTACTCAACCGCAGCAGCATTCCTGTTCCTTCGGACGCCGTCGGCTATGCAGCCAGCAGCGGCGCCGATGGTCAATAGCATATGTCCCGCGTCATCGACAGGATCCATTTTCGGAAAAGTACATTCTGCAAGGCGGACATCGTCAACAATCACGCTCCCACACCGGCTCAACTTGCCGGCAAGAGGGGGCTGCTTGTGTTCCGGGGCCATGACCGGGATAATGCGGTTGGCCATGTCACACTATGGAACGGCACACGGAGCGCCGACTCTTGCCATTTGTATGCCGATCCGAACAATGGAACCTTTGTTCCTGAAAAGGCCTGCCTGTGGGAATTGAAATGAACCGCAGACGATTCTTTGCAGCGACACAGTGCGCCATCGGCATCATGACGGGCGGCGTGCTATGCCCCCTGAGTTGAACTTACACACAGCTGTCATACTGGTCCTATATTCTTGCGGCTTTCCAACTTCACGCAGGAAGCACTCCATGACATTCCGATACCGTTTTTCGGCGCTGGCACTGGCGCTCGCTCTAGCCGCAGCCAGCAGCATGGCACAGGCACAGACCGAAGTGCCTGCCGTTCTCGAAGGGCACGCCATATTGCCGGCCAACAGCACCATTGCAGCACCGGATAATGCCCCGGAAGATCTCAAAACGGCGGGCAAATACACCTCGCGCAAACGCGTTGACAAGCCGGCATCCGTCATGGGCAAATCAAACGGTCGCGAGACCGGCATCAGCCTGCCGATCTCCGGCCAGCCCCTGCAGGGCCACTCCGGCATTCAGGTAATGAAAGACGGTAGTGTCTGGATCCTGACCGATAACGGCTCCGGCAACAAAGCGAATTCGCCGGACTCCATGTTGTATCTGAATCAATACACCATCGATTGGAAGTCTGGTCAATTCAAGCACCTCAAATCCGTGTTTCTGAGCGATCCTGACAAGAAAGTACCCTTTCGTATTGTGCACGAAGGTACGCCGCAACGCTATCTGACCGGTTCCGACTTTGATACGGAAAGCTTTCAGATTATCGACAATACGTTGTGGATGGGCGAGGAATTCGGCCCGTTTCTCATCAAAGCAGATCTTGACGGCAAGGTTCAGGCTATCTTCGAAACAGAAGTTGACGGTCGTAAAATTCAATCGCCCGACAATTATCTGGTTGCTACGCCCGGCGCGCCCGGGGAAAGCTATCAAGACGTCAATCTGAAACGCTCCAAGGGATTCGAGGGGATGGCTGCCTCATCCGATGGCAAATATCTGTATCCCTTGCTGGAAGGTCCGGTCTGGGATGAAAACCAGAAAACCTGGGAATCGGCCGATGGCAAGACCGTGCTGCGCGTACTGGAGTTTGATGTTGCTGCTGAAAAATGGACCGGCCGCTCCTGGTTATATCCTTTGGAGGCGGCACATCACGCCATTGGCGACTTCAATATGATCGACGCCACTACAGGCCTGGTCATCGAACGGGACAATGGCGAAGGTACACCGGACAAGGCGTGCAAGCAAGGCCAGGATCCGCAAGCCTGCTTTGCCGATCTGCCCAAATTCAAACGTGTTTACAAAGTCCAGTTCGGACCCGAGAATGCAGGCAAGCCGGTACGAAAAGTGGCATACATTGATCTGCTGAATATTGCCGATCCATCCAGGGTGGCACGCAAGCCCCTGACCAACGGCGTGCTGCAGTTCCCGTTCTTTACCATCGAGAATGTTGATATCGTTGACGGCGAACATATCGTTGTGGGCAACGACAACAACTTCCCATTTTCTTCCAGCCGCGAGCCCAACAAGCAGGATGACAATGAGCTCATCCTGCTGAAAACCCCCGAACTGTTGCAGGCCAAATAACCGGTCCGTTACAGGCGTAGCCAGGCCGGTCAACACTCACGACGGCCGGCTTTTATCTGCCTGTCCTGGTGTTTTTCTACTAGAATGAAACAAAGTTCGTTTTATTTCAACTGAAACACCAGGAAATTACGATGCAAATACCGGAACACAGGATCATCATAGTAGGTGGCGGCGCCGGCGGCCTGGAACTGGCCGCCAAGCTTGGACGTAAATTCGGTCCTCGACACATTTTTCTGGTAGATGCAGGCGTGTTCCATATATGGAAGCCGTCGCTGCATGAAGTGGCATCGGGCACACTGGATATTCACCGTGAAGGGCTCTCATATGCCATGCTGGCCAAGGACCACGGATTCACATTCGTACCGGGCGAAATGGACGGCATCGACCGGCAGGCCCGCAGCATTCATGTAAAACCGGTCTACAACGAAGGCGAAGAAGTATTTGCAGCCAGAGACCTGTCTTATGACACCCTCGTGCTCGCCGTCGGCAGCCGCTCGAATTTCTTTAATACGCCGGGGGCCGAAGAGTACGCCACCGCGCTGGACTCCACCGAACAGGCCGAAAAATTTCGCCTGAAATTTTTGCGCGAGCTGGTTGCCGCCGATCAGCGAAAAAAAGCCGACCCGGGGCACTCTCTGAATATTGCCATTGTTGGTGGCGGCGCAACCGGTGTCGAGCTGGCGGCAGAATTGCTGGAGGCAGGAAAGAATCTGGGGTTCTATGGCATCAACGAACTGAATCCCGAAGAAGATATTCACATCACACTGCTCGAAGGCAGCCCCCGCATACTTGCGGCCCTTCCCGAAAAAACATCGGCGGCAGCCACCAAACTGCTCAAGGAACGCGGCATTACCGTCAAGACATCGGTGCTGGTGGCGTCTGTACAGGAAAAAAGCCTGACCGACTCCAACGACAACCGGTATCCGGCCGACCTGACGGTATGGGCAGCGGGCATCAAGGCGCCAGCCTTTCTGACGGAACTGGGCCTGGAAACCAATAAAATCAACCAGGTTATTGCCGACACAACCTTGCGCACCAGCGACCAGGCGATCTATGCCATGGGCGACTGTGCCCAGGTCGAATGGGAGCAGGGCCGCTATCTGCCGGCACGGGCGCAAGTGGCCCACCAGCAGGCAGACTATCTGATCGGCGAACTATCGGCCCGTATCAACGGCACGGCCAGCAGCGGCAAGCCGTTTGTGTTCAAGGATTACGGGTCGCTGATCTCCCTGGGTCATAACAAGGGTGTGGGTAGCCTGATGGGCGTGCTGACCGGCAAAAGCCTTTTTGTAGAGGGTCTGCTGGCACGCCTGATGTACATGAGCCTGCATTTGATGCATCACATGGCGATTCTGGGTATCGCCCGTACCGGTGCGGTCGCCCTGGGTCGCCTGCTGCTAAAACGCAGCACACCCAAAGTCAAGCTGCACTAACTGTTTCGCGGCGGCTGCCATAGCGGCTCCGCTTATGCCGGACGATAGGCCCGCTCCAGTATGGCGGTCGCATCTGTATAGATGGAAGCACCGAACACACCTGCACTTTCTTCGAAACGTGCGCGTACAAACGCCTCTGCCAGCCACGCAGGTGCATGCCGATAAAGCAGTGTGGCCTGCACCAGCAGCATCAGGCGTTGCGTGATCTCGCGTGCCCTCGATTGCAGCACGTCCCCCGATGCCGACAGCCATTGCTTCAGTTGTGCCATGGCCTGCGACAGCACCGGGTCGGCACGGCAATCGTTGGCAAGGTGTTCCAGCAACAGCGCCGCCCCATCAGGGTCCCGCGAAAGCGCCCGCAAAACATCAAGGCACATCACATTGCCAGAGCCCTCCCAGATGGAATTGACGGGGGCTTCACGCAGCAGCCGCGCCAGCGGCGCATCTTCGATGTAACCATTGCCGCCCCATACCTCCATGCATTCTGCAATGGCCGCAATACTGCGCTTGCAGACCCAGAACTTGGCTGCGGGCGCTACGATACGCAAAAATGCTTTCTGTACAGGGTCAGTCTGTTGTGTCACCGCATGGGCCAACGCCATGCCGAGCCACAGCGCAGCTTCGCTCTCAATGGCCAGATCGCACAGTACCGACTGCATCAGTGGCTGATCTGCCAGCCGTTTGCCAAATGCCATGCGATAGCGAGTGTGATGCATGGCCTGCACCAGTCCCTGGCGCAACAGCCCGGCACTGCCAAGCACGCAATCGAGCCGCGTCTGATTGACCATGCGCAAGATGGTAGGAATGCCCGCCCCCTGCTCACCCACCCGTAACGCCCAGGCACCATCAAACGTTACTTCCGCGCTGGCGTTGGAACGATTCCCCAGCTTGTTTTTCAGCCTCTGGATATGCACGGTATTCATGCTGCCATCCGGTCTCCAGCGCGGTAGATAAAAACAGCTCAGTTGCTCCTGTTCATAGGCCAGCACCAGATGCGCATCCGACATGGGAGAGGAAAAAAACCATTTGTGCCCATGCAGTTCATAGACCGGCTCTGAGTGACCGATGGCCACGGCACGTGTGGTATTGCTGCGCACATCGGATCCGCCCTGCCTCTCGGTCATGCCCATGCCGATCATCATGCTGCGCTTTTGGGAAACAGGGGCATTGGCGCCGTCATAATCACGACTGTACAGCAGCGGCGCCAGTTGCCCGAGCAAAGGCTGATCCTGCAACGCCGCAACCGCGGCAAAAGTCATGGTGATCGGGCACAGGCTGCCGGCTTCGGTTTGCGCATGCAAATAAAACAGTGCCGCACGCCGCACATGCTGACCGTCCTGCCACGCGGCAGAATGCACGCCCATATCGAACAACATCGTCAACAGCGAATGCCAGGCAGGGTCGAACGTAATCAAATCCTGTCGCTCGCCAGTGCGGGTAAAGATGGCCGCCTGCGGTCCGTTTATATTGGCAAGCTGCGCCAGCTGCAAAACGTGCTTTGAGCCCAGGCGCTCGCCGTAGCTCTGGCACGCTTGTTTCGCGTCTGCAGCAGAGAAAACATCCAGCGCCTCGCTCAGCGCCGGATCACAACTGAATAGATTATAGTCTTCGAGATCCGGAACCTGATTGTCCGGCGTAGTGAATGTCGTGGTGACCATGTGAGCCTCCGTAAGCAAGTGGATCCAAGACACAGCCTGCTTATCACTGCTGTCATGGCCTGATATACGGCCAAGTTTGACGGCTTGTTAGTACGATTTGATATTACGGCCAGGTATCGTGGCCTGTATTACGACTTCGTGCCGTGACCAGCGCCTGCTCTCACCAATCGCTAATGTGGTCTGATATCGCGCAACCGCCAGAGACAGGAAGCAGATGCACCTGCAGATTTACTGTAGCACACCGGCCCACCGCCGGGAATACATTAAGCTTAGCCTCCCTGTGCCAGCCTTTCAATAATGGGGCAATCAGGCCGATTGTCACCGTGGCAATGATCCGCCAGATAGGCCAGCTCATCGCGTATGGAATGCAATTTGGCAATGTCTTCATCCAGCTCGTCAATATATTGGCGCGCCAGCTGGCGCACATCAGCGCTGTGCCGCGAGGTATCCTCCCATAAGCCAATCAGGGTTTTGATGCGTTCAAGTGAAAATCCCAGTTCCCGAGCCCGCCGAATGAAGGTGAGCATGCGCTGGTCCTGAGCCGTGTATTGCCTGTAACCCGCATCGCTGCGGTTGACTGCATGAATTAAGCCGATTTTTTCATAATAGCGAATCATCTTGGCGCTCACACCGGTGGCAGCCGATACTTCTCCGATATTCATTTCATTCTCCCTGAGCATTTTCATTCAGGCGGCAAAACGACGCAGCCGCAATGCATTGGTGATTACGAATACGCTGGAAAGCGCCATGGCGCCTGCAGCAAAAATGGGCGATAACAGCATTCCATTGAATGGATACAGCAAACCTGCCGCGACCGGGATCAGCGCCGCATTGTAGGCAAACGCCCAGAACAGGTTCTGCCGGATATTGCGCATGGTCGCCCGCGACATGGCAATCGCGCCAGACACATGAGTCAGATCGCCAGACATCAGCACCACATCTGCCGACTCCATCGCAATATCGGTCCCCGACCCAATGGCGATCCCAACGTCGGCAACCGCCAGTGCAGGTGCATCGTTAATGCCGTCACCGACAAAGGCGACCGGCCCATGGGTTTGCTGCAGCCGCCTGACGGTATCGGCCTTGGCGTCGGGCATCACTTCTGCAACTACTTCATCGATATTCAACTGTCGGGCAATCGCCTGCGCCGTACGCTGGTTGTCGCCACTGACCATGACCACCTTGAGCCCCTGTTCATGCAAGGCTGCAATCGCTTCAGGTGTCGTATCGCGAATACTGTCGGCAACCGTGATGACGGCCGCCAGTTTGTCGTCGATCGCAACATAAAGCGGCGTCTTGCCCTCATCGGCCAGCTTGCCGGCAATTGACGAAAAAACCGCCGGATCCAGCTTGTGCTGAGTCATCAGCCGGTCCGAGCCGATCAGAATCTGTCTTGCATCTACCTCGGCGCGAAGGCCGAGCCCGGTCAGGGACTCGAAATTGTGGACCGGCGCAATGGCCAGGTTCCGTTTCTCTGCAGCGGCGACAATGGCGCGCGCAATGGGATGCTCGGAACGGCTTTCGGCAGCAGCCACCAGTGCCAGCACCTGGTCACGCTCAAACCCTTCGGCCACGGTCAGATCGGCCAGCTCCGGATAACCGCGGGTCAATGTGCCGGTTTTATCAACCGCAACCACCCGTACATCCATCAATGTTTGCAGCGCTTCGCCTTGTCGGAACAGGATTCCCAGTTGAGCTGCGCGACCCGTACCCACCATGATAGAAGTAGGCGTTGCCAGGCCCATCGCGCAGGGGCAGGCAATGATCAGCACGGCGACCGCATTGACCAGCGCAAACCCCAGCGCCGGTTGCGGTCCGAATATCAGCCATATTACAAATGTGATCAACGCAATCAGCATGACCGCCGGAACAAACCACATGGTAATGCGATCGACCATGGTCTGGATCGGCAGTTTTGCGCCCTGCGCCTGTTCAACCATGCGGATAATCTGCGACAGCACGGTGTCTGCGCCGACACCGGTGGCACGCAAACTCAAGGCGCCGTTCTGGTTCACCGTGCCCGCCACAACGGTTGCGCCGGGCGTTTTTTCAACGGGCATCGGCTCGCCGCTGATCATGGATTCGTCTACAAAACTATTGCCATCTGTCACTAGTCCGTCAACAGGAATACGCTCGCCGGGACGCAATTGGATCAGATCGCCTACCACCACCTCTTCGATGGCGATTTCGCTCACCTGCTCGCCGCGCTGTACCCGGGCCGTTTTCGCCCGCAGTCCGGCCAGCCGTCTGATGGCCTCCGATGTATTGCCCTTGGCCCGTGCCTCAAGATAACGCCCAAGCAGCACCAGCGCGACAATCACCGCCGCCGCTTCGTAGTAAACATTCACGGTGCCGCTGGGCAGCCAGGCAGGAACGAAGGTAGCTACCACCGAGTACAGATAGGCAGCGGTGGTGCCCACGGCGACCAGAGAATTCATGTCGGGCGTCAGGCGCAGCAGGGCAGCAATCCCCTTGACGAAAAAACGTCGTCCCGGACCCGCCAGCACAGCGCTGGTCAGAATGAACTGTAGATACCAGCTGTTCTGCGAGCCAATGGTTTCTGCCACAAAATGGTGGAATGCCGGTATTGCGTGGGCACCCATTTCAAGAATAAACACCGGCAGCGCCAGTAGCACCGCCAACAACAGATCGCGCTTGAGCTCAAGCCTGTCGGCTTCGCGCCGGACTGCTTCTGTATTACTGCTTTGCGCAGGATTGCTGACCACCTGCGCCTCGTAGCCGGCACGCACCACGGCCTGGGTCAGCAAAGTGCTGTCCAGGTCCAGCGGCGCACGCACCTGCGCCCTTTCGGTGGCCAGGTTGACACTGGCTGACTGCACGCCCTGCACGGCAGACAGGGCGTTCTCAACATGCCGCACGCAGGAAGCGCAGGTCATGCCAGCCACCGACAATTCTATCAGCCGGCTTTTGTTTTCTGCCCTGGGGGCGGGGTGGCCCGCCACACCGCGGGATAGGGTTGTAGAGCTCATGATTTGCGTCCTTTCGAAGAAAAACCGCCGCTTTTGAGTGCATTCGGGCCGATAGTGGCATCGCCCCGGCCAGCGCGGCACGGGTCTGTCAACGCGGTCGACCGAGCAATAATGACGGCGCGAACAGTTTACGTTCTTCAATGTAAAGCTTACCATGATGGGAAGGTCAAGCGCCTAGTGATCATGTCGATCTCAGGGTCAAATCCGGTACGAGCTCATTCCGGCAGACAATCATAACGTCCATATGGCGCCGGCTCGGCAATATGGGTAAACTGACGCCTTCCCTACTTTTACCGGACCTCACCGCCATGGATCTGCCTAATCACCAACTTACCATGACAGTATTGATGACGCCTGACATGGCCAATTTCTCGGGCAACGTCCACGGCGGCACCATTCTGAAGCTGCTTGACCAGGCCGCGTATGCCTGTGCCAGCCGGTATGCCGGCCGCTATGTCGTCACGCTTTCAGTTGATCAGGTCATGTTCCGCCAGCCTATCCACGTTGGGGAACTGGTCACTTTTCTGGCTTCAGTGAACTACACCGGTAACACTTCAATGGAAATCGGCATCAAGGTGGTGACCGAAAACATCCGCAGCAAGCAGATTCGCCACGCCAATAGCTGTTTTTTTACCATGGTCGCCGTTGATGACAACGGCAACCCCGTTCAGATTCCAGCGTTGACCCCCGACAATGACCTGGATCGTTGTCGTTATGAAGCGGCAAAAATGCGGCGTTCGCTGCGCCAGGAACTCGAGGCGCGCTATGGGGAAATCAGGGCTACCGCCGGCGCCTGATAAAATAATGAAATATATCAATAATTTAGCTTGACACGTTCAGAAAGCACTGCTAATATAGCAGGCTACCATGACGTATTTGTATTGGTAATTTGAACAGTAGTATTTGAACAGCAGCATTTTTTGCAAATTATTTTTGGCAATCATTCTGTTACTCGTCATTTGAAATATCAGTCGTTTGAAATTCTGGCGGCCTGCAAACAATAACCCGCGTATAAAAAAACCGGGCATAACTCAGCAGGCCGGAACCCCTACCGGTACCGCAATTTCATTAGCGACATTCACGCGACCAGTAATCCTGATGCCAGATTCATACTGAATAATTATTCTTACTAAGTTTGCGGGTCTTTCTCACGACACCGCAACGCGAGACAGAACTCCATATCGTCATTGTTAAATTGCTTGTGTCATCGGCCTCGCCATACCAATTGCGGCTGCCGCCACATGCACACCCTTAACAAATTGATGCGCCTGTATTCTCATACTTACAACGAAACGCCGGCGCAATCATGATTCTGCAATAAATTTCGGCTACGCTATGCATAGCTGAACCGGATTATCTCCGGCGCAGAAAATCAAAAACAATAATCTCATAATAAAGGAAACTACAATGAAATTACTAACACGCTTCCGCCAGGAATTTGGCACACAGAACAATAACAACAATCAGCAGCACCCTGCTGTCAACACACCGGTTAAACCCACCGGCTTCAAGCTGGGTATGGCAATGAACCAGTCGCAATTTCGCATGCACTCTGAAAAATAATCTCTGCGGTTGCCGCTCACCGCGGCGCCAGCAGTTGATCTGAAACTCAAAACCCGCTTCCGGTAATGAAACCGGACAGCGGGTTTTTTTAAGAATTGCCGTCTTTACGGCGCCAAAGCTTATTACTTAACTGCGTACAGGTACAGCTCTACGCGACGGTTCTGGGCGCGGCCCTGCACGGTCGCATTGTCTGCGATCGGATCGTTGGGGCCACGACCTTCAATGCTCATACGGCTGGAATTGACGCCTTTGCCGCCCAGATAATTGACCACGCTTTGCGCGCGATTCACAGAAAGCTGTTGATTGAATGCCATTTTGCCGGTGCTGTCGGTATGGCCTACAGATTTAAGACGCAGTTGCTGGCTTTCGTTCATTGATTGGGCCAGGGCATCCAGCACAGGGAACAGCGCAGGTTTCAGATCATACTTCGCCGTATCGAAGGTTGCACCTTCGGGAATATTAACTTTGAGGCTGCCGTCGGGCATTTTGGTGGTGGAAATGCCCAGCTCTTTGCCGCCGGCGTCATTCACGCGACCCACGATGCGGTCCCAGTTATAGCCAACAATGGCGCCACCGATAGCACCAATACCGGCGCCGATACCCGCACTTTTGGAAGAATCCCCTATCAGCGCGCCCAGACCGGCACCCAATGCGGCGCCAACACCAGTGCCTGCTGCCGTATTGCCGCCTTGCGTAGCACATCCGGCCAGCATTGCGCCGGCTACCAGCACTGCCGCGATTCGAGTTTGACGAATAATCATTGACTTCTCCTTGTTGGATTTGTTTGCTGTACTAAAAAATCTGAATAACCAGTTTGAAAATCAGCCACACCACATATCCTGAGCCACATTCAGACCGGACCGCAGTCCGGGGGAATTCTGTCCAAGGACAGCCGCAATTATCACGATCTGCCCGTGGAACGGGGCTGATAAATAGTGACAACCTTGATGGTGTCAATACAATAACCGAGCAATCGCCAAAGCGCAAGTAATCATCGGAGCGTTGATATATCCGGGCAAACCCTTTGATGCAGCAGCATTACCAACTTGCAATCGGGCTGGGTGGCCAGGCGAAATGTGATCTGTTCGAATTGCCGGATACCCAATTGCGGGTGATTGAATTCCCTTAGGCCACCTTCGCGTTCGACAACCACCTGGCGTGCCCACCAATGGCCGAAGACAGAACTGCCGGCCAGCAGATCATCAATCAGACTGGAGGTCTCACCATCATCCAGATAAGCGCCGATATCTGCGCGAAACTCCGCCACCACCCGATTGGCGCGCGTTTCCCAGTCCACCACAATGTCCGGCGCCTGTGCGTCCAGGAAAATAAAACGCAGCAGATTGGGCTGCGCCTGTGCACTCATCCATCCGGCAAACACCTGGTCCAGTGCAGCGTTAAACGCCAACACGTCCCAGTGCCGGTCCAGAATGTACGCCGGCGCATTGATACTCTCGACGCAGGCCTGCAGCGAAGCCGTCGGCGCCGAGACGACAGCGCTATCATGATCAGGATCGCTGACGTCGGCCAGTTCAAACAGATAAGCACGCTCTGCCCTGGTCATTTGCAACACGGTGGCCAGGCGCGCCCATACGGTCGCCGACACCGACACATCGCGCCCCTGCTCAATCCAGGTGTACCAGGTAACGCTGATATCACAAAGCTGGGCCACTTCTTCGCGACGCAGACCGGGGGTGCGGCGACGCTGACCACCGGCAATACCGGCCTGTTGCGGCGTTACGCGATCACGAACGCTGCGTACAAATGCACCCAGCGCCTGCTTGCGAAATGCTCCGTGTTTGTCAGCCATACCACTCCTGCCTGATGATGCATTCAGCGCTGCGTTTACCCCAGTACGCTCATGAGCGAACGACGAACCTCTTCTTCAGGCAATCCACTGCGCGCAATATAGTCCTGCAACTGATCTTGGCCTATCGTCCCCACATTGAAATAGCTCGAATCCGGATGGCTCAGATAAAAACCCGACACACTGGATGCCGGGAACATGGCCATGCCATCGGTCAGATACATGCCAATGTCTTCGGTCTGCAAGACGTTGAACATATCCACTTTCACGCGATGCTCTGGGCAGGCGGGATAGCCTGGTGCAGGACGGATACCCTGATATTTTTCGTCAATGAGCGCCTGATTATCCAGGCTCTCGTCCGCCACATAACCCCATAGATCGCGACGTACCCGGGCGTGCATGCATTCGGCAAAACCTTCGGCAAAACGATCGGCCAGGGCCTTGAGCAGAATCGACGAGTAGTCGTCCATATCCGCTTCAAAGCGTTGCTCGTGCTTCTCAATGCCAATACCGCCGGTAACCGCAAACAGACCGATATAGTCCTTCACGCCGGTTTCCTTGGGCGCGATGTAGTCGGCCAGGCACTTGTTGGCCACGCCTTCACGTTTGGCATTTTGTTGCCGCAGATTGCGCCAGGTGAACAGCACCTTTTCACGCGATTCATCGGCATACACTTCGATATCTTCATGGTTGACGCTATTGGCAGGGTAAAACGCAATAACACCGCCCGCACTCAGCCAGCGCTGCTCCACCACTTTTTTGAGCATCGCTTGCGCATCCTCGAACAGTTTACGCGCCTGTTCTCCCACCACCTTGTCATCCAGAATCTTCGGATACTGACCAAACAGACTCCAGGTCTGGAAAAACGGCGTCCAGTCGATAAACGGCACAATTTGCGCCAGGTCGAAATTTTTGAATTCGCGACGGCCCAGAAATTTCGGACGCGGCGGCGTGTAGCTGCTCCAGTCGATGACCGGAGCGCCCTTGCGGGCCTCGTCCAGCGGAATGATAGGCGTGGCCTTGCGATTGGCATGACGCTCGCGCACCAGCGTATATTCTTCCCGGACCTGCGCAAGATAGCTCTCCACCTGATCCGAGACCAGGTTGGTAGCCACACCCACCGAACGGCTGGCATCAGGAACATAGATGACCGGACCGTCATAGTGCGGCGCGATCTTGACCGCCGTGTGCACCCGGCTGGTGGTCGCCCCGCCGATCAGCAATGGAATCTTGTTGTCACGGAAATAAGGGTCGCGCTGCATCTCGGATGCCACATACGCCATCTCTTCCAGGCTCGGGGTGATCAGGCCCGACAACCCAACAATATCGGCCTTTTCCTCCTTGGCCTTGGCAAGGATCTGCGCGCATGGCACCATGACCCCCATATTGACGACCTCGAAGTTATTACATTGCAAAACTACGGTGACGATATTTTTACCGATATCGTGCACGTCGCCTTTTACCGTTGCAATAACGACCTTGCCTTTGGCGCGAACATCGCCACCGGCCGCTTCGATCTGCCGTTTTTCCTCTTCAATGAAAGGAATCAGATGCGCCACGGCGTGCTTCATGACCCGGGCAGACTTGACCACCTGGGGCAGGAACATCTTGCCCGCGCCAAACAGATCGCCCACCACGTTCATGCCGTCCATCAGCGGCCCTTCAATGACCTCAATGGGACGCCCGCCCCGATCGGCAATTTTCTGCCGCACCTCTTCGGTATCGTCAACAATGAACTGGGTAATGCCGTGCACCAATGCGTGCGACAGGCGTTTTTCCACTTCCTGTTCGCGCCAGGTCAGATCAGCCTCTTTTTTCGTCCCGCTGCCTTTGACTTCATCGGCGTACTCAACCAGACGCTCGGTCGGCGTGCGCTCGTCTGCAGCATCGGTTTTGCCCACCGGTTCCTGTCGATCCAGTATCACATCCTCGACCAGGTCGCGCGTCTTCGGATCCATATCCGCGTACACACCCAGCATGCCTGCGTTCACTATCCCCATGGTCATGCCTTCCTGAATGGCGTAATACAGGAATACGGTATGAATCGCTTCGCGCATGGCTTCGTTGCCACGGAACGAAAAGCTCACATTGGAGACGCCGCCGGAAATGCGTGCGTGCGGCAGATTGTCATGAATCCAGCGAGTGCCTTCAATGAAGTCCACGGCGTAGTGATTGTGTTCCTCGATCCCGGTGGCTACTGCAAAAACATTGGGGTCGAAAATAATGTCTTCCGGCGGGAAATCCAGTTCATCCACCAGCAAGTGATAGGCTTTGCCACAAATGTCTTTGCGACGCTGCAGCGTATCGGCCTGGCCTTCTTCATCAAAGGCCATGACGACCACTGCCGCACCATATTTGCGGCACAGGCGTGCATGCGCCAGAAACGGCTCCACGCCTTCTTTCATGGAAATCGAGTTAACGATCGGCTTGCCCTGCACACACTTGAGGCCCTCTTCAATCACCTCCCACTTGGAACTGTCAATCATGATCGGCACCCGGGCAATGTCGGGTTCTGAAGCGATCAGATTCAGAAAGCGGCGCATATTCGCTTTCGAATCAAGCATGGCCTCATCCATATTGATGTCGATGATCTGTGCGCCGTTTTCTACCTGCTGGCGCGCCACCGTCAGCGCTTCATCGAACTTTTCTTCGCGGATCAGGCGCAGGAACATCTTGCTGCCGGTCACGTTGGTGCGTTCGCCCACGTTCACAAACAGCGATTCATCATCAATATTCAGCGCTTCCAGGCCGGACAGACGGGTCTTGACCGGCACATCGGGCACCGTGCGCGCCGGCAACTGCCGCACCTTGCGGACAATAGCGGCAATATGTTCGGGCGTCGTACCGCAACAGCCGCCAACCATATTTACGAACCCCGCAGCCGCAAACTCTTCCAGCAAACTCGAGGTATCGTCCGGCGTTTCATCGAATCCGGTATCGCTCATGGGATTGGGCAGGCCAGCGTTGGGATACACGCACAGCCAGGTATCACAGATCTTGGACAGTTCGGCAATATATGGGCGCATCAGGGCGGCGCCCAGGGCACAGTTCAGACCGATGGTAACCGGTCGGGCATGCCGCACCGAGTTCCAGAAAGCTTCCACCGTCTGGCCAGACAGAATACGTCCGGACGCGTCGGTTACCGTACCGGACACCATCACCGGCAGACGGATCCCGCGCTGCTCAAACACCGTTTCCACCGCAAAAATCGCCGCCTTGGCGTTCAGCGTATCGAAAATGGTCTCGATCAGCACAATATCAATGCCACCATCGAGCAGACCGGCAAGCTGTTCTTCATAGGCCGCCTGCAATTGTTCGAAGGTAATATTGCGCGCCCCCGGATCGTTCACGTCCGGTGAAATGGAGGCCGTCTTGGGTTGCGGACCAAGGGCGCCGGCGACAAACCGCGGATGATCTGGCGTGCTGTAGGCATCACAGGCCGTACGCGCAAGCCGGGCCGATTGCACATTCAGTTCGTAGGCCAGACCGGACAGATCGTAATCGCCCTGGGCCACCGAGGTCGCGCCAAAGGTGTTGGTTTCGATGACATCGGCACCGGCCTTCAGATACTGCTCATGGATTTGGCTGATGACATCGGGACGCACCAGCGACAGCAGCTCATTATTGCCTTTGACGTCCTGGTGATGTTCAGCGAAACGCTCGCCGCGAAAATCGGCCTCGGTCAGCTTATAGCGCTGAATCATGGTCCCCATGGCCCCATCCAGCACCAGGATCCGCCCCTTTTGCAGTTCCTGCACAAAACGGGCGCCAGAAGTATAGGAGTCAACGGGATAAGGCAGGGCAGGATAAGACACGTTCAGGCTCGATCTAATTAGTTGAATTTAATGCAAAATTGTAGCGGATTTGCAACCGTTCTACCGGTAAACCCCTGCAAACGGCAGGCAAATAGCGGCTGCAAGTCGTCCAAATGGTCTGACAACTGTCATGATCTGTACCAATCAATTACAATCGCCCCTTCAGGGTGCATTCACCGTGCAGTGCACGGAGTGAATGGTAAACGGGAAACAGAACGCGCAATATGGCGCGCCAACCTGTGCTGCCCCCGCAACGGTAATCAGGCCTTCGGCCTGCAGCCCGACATCGGCCCTGAAACTGCCGCTGCTCTGTTTATCCAGACAGTATTTATTCGAACCTGATGTGCGGGGTCGCGCATCTTTACCGGTATACCCATATGAAGTTCTCTCTTACCCCCATGGCGCTTGCCCTGGCGGTTCTGCCTGCAGCCGTCGCAGCTCAAACCCCCGCCGCTGTCGCCCCTGATACGCGGGTCACCCGTCTTGAAACCATTGTTGCCACGCCGGCACGCGCCAACCAGGCGCTTTCCGACGTGTACGGCGATGTCAGCGTTATCACAAGCGAAACACTGCGCAATGCAGGCGCGACATCCCTGACCGAGCTGCTTGCCCGCCAGCCGCAAATACAAACCTATCAACTCGGTGGCCCGCAAACGCTGTCCGGGCTTTTCGTGCGCGGCGCCGGCCCCCAGCAAACGCTGGTGATGGTTGACGGTCAGCGCATCAATGACCCGGCAACCGGCAGTACCTACCTGAGCGCCATAGACCCGACAACCATCGAACGTGTAGAGATCGTGCGTGGGGCAGCCAGCAGCCTGTATGGATCTGACGCCATGGGCGGGGTCATCAACATTATCACGCGCAGCGATGGCCAGGACAAACCACTGAGCGTTTTCGGCAATATTGGCGTGGGCACCCATAGCCTGTTCAAGGCCAGCGTGGGTGTCTCCGGCGCCAGTAACGGCTGGGACTATCGCCTGGCGGGGAGCTATGCCAGCAGCGATGGCTTTAATGCCACCCGTGAAAAACTGGGCGCAATGACCTACAACCGGGATCGTGACGGCTACGAGCAGGCGTCGTTATCCGGCGCAGTGAGCTACACCTGGAAACCCGGTAACCGCCTGGGTATTTCTTTCTATAACGGTTACACCCACGGCGACTTCGATAGCGGCGCCTACGACACCAATACCTTTGGCATCATGCGCCAGCAATCGGTTGCCGTTACCAGCAATAATCAGTTGACCGACTGGTGGGAAAGCGTGCTGCAAGTCAGCGTGAACCGCAATCTGTATGACTCGCGCGCCTCATATGGCGACTCGGTGCTCGGCAGCATCCAGCGCACGTACTCCTGGCAGAACAATTTCTCCATCAACCGCCAGAACAAGCTGTCACTGGTACTGGAGCGCAAGGATGAAAGCATCTTTGGCACCACCACCTACGAACAGGACAAGCGTCATACCAATGCCGTCGGGTTGATTTACCGTGGCGACTTTAATCGTCATCACATCCAGGCCAGCCTGCGCAACGACAACGTCTCCGGCTATAACAGCAAAACAACGGGTAGCCTGGGCTACGATTTTGATATCACGCCAGAATGGTCTGTCGGACTGGCCGGCAATACCGGCTATCGCGTTCCCACCTTTGCCGATCTGTACACACCGCTAAGCTTTGGCTATCAGGGCAATCCAAATCTGAAACCGGAAACCTCACGCAACATTGAATTGCGCACCGCGTGGCGAACAGAGTCGAGCTCGCTATCGATCAACGCCTGGCAGACCCGGTATCGCGACCTGATCAACGGCTACGTCTGCGACGAGATGTTCAACTGCACTGCCGAAAACGTAGACAGAGCCACGATTCGCGGCGTTTCCTTGAATGCCGAACACCGTTTTGACAATACACGCATCTACGCAGGCGCAGATTTCATGAATCCGAAAGATGATGAGAACGGCAAACGGCTGATCCGTCGTGCCAAACAAGTCTATAGAATCGGGGCGAGCCATACTTTCGGTCAGGCGACACTGGGCGCAGACTTCACCCATACCGGGGCACGCTATGACGACAAGGACAACACACGGGCAAAGCGACTGGGCAGTTATGGCGTGCTGAACCTGCATGCCAGCTACGCCTTCAGCAAAAACCTGGAAGCCCAGGTGTACTGGAACAATGCGTTGAACAAGAAATATGAGACTTCATATGGCTACAACTCCGCCGGTTCCAATGTGTTCCTGAACCTCGCGTTCCGGATGTAAACCATGCCCTGCCGCAACCGCCCCCCTTTCCTGCCTATGACAGTTGCAATAAAAGGAACAGTGCTTGCGGCACTCTTGTGCGCGTTCGCCGTGGCTGCTCCAGTGGCAAAGGTTCCGGAAAAAAAAGCGGTCAGTTTATCGCCACACCTGACGGAACTTGTCTATGCTGCGGGTGCCGGCGACCATCTGGTGGGCGTCTCCGAAGGCAGTAACTACCCGCCCGCTGCCGGCGCCTTGCCGCAGGTAGGCAGCGGCGTTACCCCCAACGTAGAACGAATTGCGCTTCTTGGGCCGGATGTGATTCTGGCGTGGGGTTATAAAAACAGCAAGGACCTGTACCCTGCCCTGCGCAAACTGAATATTCCCATGCATTATCAGGCGCCGGCCAGCCTGGACAGCATCATTGACGATATCGAGGAACTGGGGACGCTGTTCGGCACCCAGGCAGCCGCCGGTAACACCGTGCGGGACCTGCGCCAGATTCTGAATGCCATGCGCCAGCGCTACCAAAATGCAGCGAAGATCAAAACCTTCATTCTGGTCAGCCAGGAGCCGCTCTATACGCTGGGCGCAGGTTCGTTCGTTATTGATGCCCTGCACGCCTGCGGCGCCGAATCGGTCTTTACTACCTTGTCAGCGCCTGCACCGATTGTCAGCAGGGAACAACTGCTGCTTGCGCAGCCGCAGGCCGTGCTCTTTGCCGCAAAAAACATCAGCAGGCAACGCAACATCCTTGGCCGCTATTTTTCTTCAATGGGCCTGCCGCTACAGCCCGATCAACTGTTGGGCATGGATCCGGATATTGTCTTTCGCCCTGCCGACAGACTGATCCGCAAACTGCCGGGGTTGTGCGACGATATTGACCGGATCAGGCAGCGCCTTGCTCCAGCTGCTTCTGAATCGCCTTTGCCGCCACCACGCCATCTGCCATCGATGTCACCACGCAAGGATGCTGCCGGTGCGTGACTTCGCCAATCGCGTAAATGCCCGGCAGATTGGTTTGCGTCGTTTTAAAATCGGTACGCACATAACCGAGTTCATCACAATCGAGCCCCAAATCCTGCATGCCCTGCAAGCGGGCGCGAAAACCGGAAAGCACCAGCACAGCATCGTAGGTTCGGCCATTGACCTGGCGGGTGGCCGGGTCGAAAGTGTAGGCGCCGGTGGTGATGTCCGACTCATTAAGAAACTTCATCCAGTGCCGCTGGCACCGTAGTGTACGTGCATAGATATGCACGGACTTGGCGCCCCGTTCTTTCAGAAACAAGGCGTTTTCAAAGGCATTGTCGCCCCCGCCCAGAATGGCCACATCCTTGAGGGCGAATTCATAATTGGCTACATGCTTGCCGGGGCCGACAAGTACATCATCATAGTGATCACGCTCCCATTCCGGCGGCCTCCTGGGCTCTACCCCACTTGCAATCACGACATAGCGTGCATGCAACGGCAGGTCTGCACCGAAATGCACCTTGAAATGCGCCTGGCCGCCCTGCCCCCCCTGCTCGCGTTCGATTCGGGTAACGTGGGAGTTGAGCAGCACCGGCACGCGGGCGCTGTCCAGGCTCAGTTTGATTCTGGCGGCCACCTCTTCGCCCGTCAATCCGGGCGCCGTCACATTCCAGGTATCCTCAAACGGATTGCTGGCGCTTAAACCACCGGCGCGTCCATTGGACTCGATAATCAGGGGAGAAAACCCCATATGGGCCAGCCACACCGCACAGGACGCACCCGCCGGGCCTGCGCCAATCACAATGGCATCATAAACAGCCTGCTGCATTTCGGGAAAAATCCTCGTTTAATCATGAATTTATCTAAACAAAGCATATTGTACCCCCGGCTGCTACCCTAAAACACTACAATAGCATCCTGAATTAAAACCGGACTTTTCCGGTGCCTCTTTGACCGATTTCACATGACCACTCGCCGTATTTTTTTCACCCGGCTCGCGCTGGATGCCCGTATTGGCATCCTGGAGCACGAACTGCGCGCCACCCAGCCCCTGCATATTGATGCCGATATCGACATGCAAGTAGACCAGCAGGTCAATGATCATGATATTCGCAGCGTGCTGGACTATCGCAAGCTGCGCGAAGCGATTATTGAAGAATGCACGCGCGCGCATGTTCATCTGGTGGAAACGCTGGGCGACATGGTTATACAGCGCATTCTGAATGATTTTCCCGAGGTCTTCCGCGTACGCCTGCGTATCGGCAAGCCCCTGGCGTTCTCCGATTGCGCGGCCGTTGGCATCGAAGTTGAAGCGAACCGCTAGCAACGCGCTGACCTTTCCTATTTTGGACATGAACTCGTCACCATCATGACTTCTGTTGCCCCTTCCAGCCATCAGGCTGCCCAAAAACAGCGCCAGCACGACAACAAGCTGACCAAACGCATCATGCGCGAAGCCGGCACAGCTATCGTCGACTACAACATGATCGAAGACGGCGACAAAGTGATGGTCTGCCTCTCGGGCGGAAAAGACTCGTACAGCATGCTGGATATCCTGCTGGCCCTGCAAAAACGTGCTCCCATTCATTTCGATATTATCGCGGTGAATCTGGACCAAAAGCAGCCCGGCTTTCCTGCGCATGTCCTGCCCGACTATCTCACCCAGTTGGGTGTGCCATTTCATATCGAAAACCAGGACACCTATTCGATTGTCAAACGCCTGATTCCGGAAGGCAAGACAACCTGTTCGCTATGCTCCCGCCTGCGCCGCGGCATTCTGTATCGTGTCGCCGGCGAACTGGGCGCCACCAAGATTGCGCTGGGTCACCACCGCGATGATATTCTGGCAACCTTTTTCCTGAACCTGTTCTACGCGGCAAAACTCAAGTCCATGCCGCCGAAGCTGGTTTCCGATGACGGGCGGCATACCGTGATCCGTCCGCTGGCCTATATTGCGGAAAAGGACCTGATTGCCTACTCCGAACTCAAGCAGTTCCCCATCATTCCCTGTAATCTTTGTGGCTCCCAGGAAAACCTGAAACGCCAGGAAGTGGGCCGCATGATTGCAGCATGGGAAAAGGAAAGCCCCAAGAAAGTCTGGAACACCTTCAAGGCATTGTCGGCAATTGCCCCGTCGCACCTGATGGACCGCAATCTGTTTGACTTTGCCGGCCTGCGGCCTACCGGCGTTGCCGACGACAATGGTGACAAGGCCTTCGACGCCGACACCTTTGCCGATACCACCGATCCTGCCGATACCGACTTCACTCAAGCCAATGGCGACCATCACGATCGTCCTGGCCATCCATCAACCCAAAGCGCCGACGCACAGGCAGCAGGTACGCTCACTACCGGGAACCCATCGCGCGCGCGCACGATCCGCATTCAATCACTGTGAGGCATTCCATGTCAGACTCGACCTTGCTGCACGCACCACTAGGGAAAGAAACCCGATATCCCGAACACTATGATCCGTCATTGCTGTTTCCCATTGCCCGCGATGCCGGGCGTGCGCAACTTAGCCTGCAGCCGCACCCGGCCTGGCACGGCGCCGATATATGGAATGCATACGAACTGTCCTGGCTGGATCCCAAAGGCAAACCGCAAGTGGCTCTGGCCCGTTTTTGCTTTCCGGCCAGCAGCACCCACATTATCGAATCCAAGTCGTTCAAGCTGTATCTGAACTCACTCAACCAGACCACCCTGCCCGACGGCGATGCCGTCCTTGCCCGCATGCAGCAGGACCTGAGCGCCGCCGCCGGCGCCCCGGTCAGCGTCACGCTGTTTGCGCCGGCAGACTTTGCTGCCCAGACCCTGGGCGAACTTGAGGGGACCCTGCTCGACACACTGGACATTGAGGTCTCGTCCTACGTTCCCGACGCCGGATTGCTGCACGCTGACGCCACACAATCCAGACATGAGACGCTGCGCACGAATCTGCTCAAATCCAATTGTCCGGTCACCGGTCAGCCAGACTGGGGCAGCCTGCAAATCGAATATACCGGCGCTGCCATCGATCACGCTTCGCTCCTGAGGTATATTGTTTCCTATCGGGGACATAACGGGTTTCATGAACAATGTGCAGAACAGATTTTTTGCGATATCATGCGTACCTGCGCGCCAGAAGCCCTGACCGTCTATGCCCGCTACACGCGTCGTGGCGGCCTGGATATCAACCCCTGGCGCAGCACTCAGCCGGATTTCATTCCCGCTGATGCCCGCAATGCGCGTCAATAACCTCACTTCTAACAAAAGCTGGTCGTACCCATGAAACAACCGCCCTATGTCAGTGTCGCCGCCGCGTTCAGCAAAGGACTGGCCACGCAGATGCGCCCTTCCATGCTGTTTGCCGTTGTATTGCCGTTTGTCATCGCCCTGATCACGGCGGTGATACTGCTGGTGTTTGCCTGGGGACCCCTGGATAACTGGCTGGATAATACCGCCATGCATTGGGGCTGGTTCCAGTCTGTGTCCACCCGACTGTCTGGCTGGGGATTTGTCACCATGAGCGACTGGCTCACCGGTGTGCTGTCATTCGTCGCCCTGCTCGCGGTCAGCGGCATCGCGGGACTGGCCGCTGCAGCCATTCTGGTCATGCCGTTGGCATTGAAAGTGATCGGTGATGGCAGCTACCCGGATGTGCAAAAAAAAGGCCAAAACGCCACAATCACCAGCCTGGCCAATACGGTCAAGGTGAGTACGATTTTCGTGGTTGGCTGGCTGATTACATTGCCGCTGTGGCTGATTCCCTTTGCCGGGATTGCGCTATCGTTATTCTGGGGCGCGTATGCGTTCTCTCACATGACCCGGCTTGACGCCATTGTCGAACACGCAACCCTTGAAGAACGGGTCTATGTGCTGCGCCATTATAGTCGTGGTTTCTGGCTGATCGGACTGATCTGCGCAGCGATTGCCCTGATCCCGTTTGCCGGCTTTGTCATGCCCGTCTTTTCAATCCTGGTATGTACCCATTATGGATTGATGGCGGTCAAAGCGGTGCGGGCGCAACAGCCCGTGGCGCCCGTAGAGAACAGCCCTGTGCAGGCAAAACGCCTGCCCTGACAGCGCCAGGCGTTCAGGAGTTGAACGCGCCAGCCTGCTGCAACACAGTTTTGAGCTCGCCGCTTGCGTGCATTTCGCTCACGATATCCGAACCGCCAATGAACTCACCCTTGACATACAACTGGGGAATAGTGGGCCAGTTCGAAAACCGCTTGATGCCTTCGCGCACTTCCTGATCGTCCAGCACATTAATAGTGACCAGTTTTTTTACACCTGATTCACGCAGAATCTGGATAGTCTTGCCGGAGAAGCCGCATTGCGGAAACTGAGCCGTGCCCTTCATGAACAACACAACAGGGTGTTCTGTAATGGTCTCTCGGATAAAATTCTGTACTTCGCTCATTGTATTCACCTGTGTCAGCATTGAAAGAAACCAGTTCCATCATCTGGCCATCTCTCCAAAGAGTTTAACGCTAAATCGTAAAGCAACCACCGGAAATGCGCTCAATACCGGATAAATCATTGCGAGATTCAATATTTTTGAAGCCAACCTTGCCCAACATATAGCGAACATGCTCGGCCTGATCCCATCCGTGCTCAATCCACATCCAGCCGCCATCGGCCAGATAAGCCCGGGCGCCGGCGATAATACGCCGGATGGCCGCAAAGCCGTCGGAATAATCAGTCAGCGCCATGGGCGGCTCAAAACGCAGATCACCCTGCTGCAAATGGGGATCATGGCGCCGTATATAAGGTGGGTTGGACACGATCAGATCGAAAGCCTGTTGTGGAATACCATCAAACCAGTCGCTTTCCAGAAAGCGCACGTGCGCGGTACGATGTTTTTCCGCATTGCGTCGCGCCAGCGCCAGGGCATCGGGGCTCTTGTCTGTTGCCAGCACCAGCGCGCCAGGGCAGAACCGCGCGATGGATACCGCAATCACGCCTGTGCCGGTGCCCAGATCCAGCACATTGGCCCTGGGATGTTCGCGCACATAATCAATCGCAGTCTCCACCAGCAGCTCCGTTTCCGGACGAGGAATGAGCGCCGCTGCAGACGTCTCAAACGTCAGGCCCATGAATTCGCGCTCGCCCATGATATAGGCCATGGGTTCTCCGCTTATGCGCCGCTCGATCAGGGCGCGAATCTGTACAACCTGTTCATCGCTCAGGGGATCACGGTCGTGTGCAATCATCCACGAACGCGACACACCCAGCGTGCGACCAATCAGCATCCGGGTCTCAAGTGGCGGAAGGCCACTGGTTCGCGTCAAAGATTCAATCGTGATGGCCAGCGCCATTCCTGCTCCTTCTACTACTGCCGGTATCACCCCGGCCAAATGATGTAATCGATATTCAATATTGCATGATGTCTACAATGAGTCGTCACCCAGCGCGGCCAGCAACTCGGCCTGCCGCTCGGCAATGAGTGCGCCCGTCAGCTCGTCCAGCGAGCCCTCCATGATTTGTGCCAGTTTATACAAAGTCAGGTTGATTCGGTGATCCGTGACCCGACCCTGAGGATAATTGTAAGTACGGATACGCTCGGAGCGGTCACCCGTACCCACCAGGCTTTTGCGCTCGGCCGCCTCTTTCTGCTGCTGTTTCTGGCGTTCAATATCATTGATGCGAGCCGCCAGCACACTCATGGCACGCGCTTTGTTCTTGTGCTGTGAACGGTCGTCCTGGCACTCGGCGACGATGCCGGTTGGAATATGCGTGATGCGCACAGCCGAATCGGTTTTATTGATATGCTGACCGCCCGCCCCGCTGGCCCGGAACGTGTCGATGCGCAGATCGGCCGGGTTCAGCGCCACTTCCGCAATTTCATCGGCCTCGGGTAAAACGGCGACCGTGCAGGCCGAGGTATGCACCCGGCCCTGCGATTCGGTCTCGGGCACCCGTTGCACACGATGCGCGCCGGATTCGTATTTCAATCGTCCATACACCCCATCGCCATCGACCCGCGCAATTATCTCGCGATAACCGCCCATTTCCGATGCGTTCTCGGAGATAACTTCAACTTTCCAGCCCTTCTGCTCGGCATAGCGGCTGTACATGCGAAACACGTCGCCGCTGAAAATCGCGCTTTCATCGCCGCCGGTACCGGCCCGTACCTCAAGAAAAACACTGCGGCCATCATCGGGATCGCGTGGCAGCAATTGCACTTGCAATTGCTCTTGCAGCTCTTCCAGGCGCGCTTTGGCCAGCTTCAGTTCTTCCTCGGCCATTTCGCGCAGCTCCGGATCCGATGACATTTCCACCGCAGCCTGCAAATCGGCTTCGGTTGACTCGTAGCTGCGAAACAGCATTACTACCGGATCAATTTCCGCGCGCTCACGCGACAACTTGCGAAACCGATCCATATCGTTGGCGGTATCGGGTTCGGCAAGCAGTGCATCCACCTCGATCAGGCGATGCGAGATTTGCTCCAGACGGGAGCGCATTGATGGTTTCATAACGAATTTTGGGAGAAAACGACGTGTTCAGGAAAAAGGCGACGCCAGCTTAGCGCCGCCGCCAATGATAGCGGGCCAGAGCACCGCTAATGGCTGGAATCCTGATACGGAAAGAGACGGGGCAGCATATCCATGAGTGCAGCACGATCATCGCCCTGGCTACGGTTGAGCGCGACCATAGGGGCGTGCAGGTACTTCTGGGTAAGACTGCGGGCAAACTGTTCAAGAACCAGGTCGGCATTTTCACCCTTGGCCAGCAGGCGGCGAGCCCGGTCCAATTCGGTCTGCACGACGGCATCGGCGCCCTGATTCAGGTTGCGAATAACCGGTACGACCGCTCGCGAATCCATCCAATGCATGAAATTCTGGACACGACTGTCGATAATGGCCTCTGCCTGAACCACAGCAGCCTGGCGCGAATCACTGGCCATTTGCACATATCGGCCCAGATCATCGACCGAGTACAAATAGACGTCATCCAGCTGCGACACTTCGGGCTCGATATCGCGCGGCACGGCCAGATCAATCATAACCATGGGCATATGACGACGCGCCCTGGATGCTTTTTGCACCAGCCCAAGACCCAATATGGGCAGGGAACTGGCCGTACAGGACACCACGATGTCAAATTCAGCCAAACGCTCGGGCAGGTCTGCCAGCTTCATGGTCTTGCCATCGAACTGGGACGCAAGCGTTTCGGCACGCTCGCGCGTGCGGTTGGCCACCACCATACAGGAGGGCTTTTGCGCAGCAAAATGGGTAGAGCACAGCTCGATCATTTCACCAGCGCCAATAAACAATACCCTGGTTTTAGACAGATCGCCAAACACCCGCTGGGCCAGCCGAACCGAGGCCGCAGCCATGGACACCGATTGCGCACCGATAGCCGTTTGCGTGCGAACTTCCTTAGCCACCGAAAAGGTTTTCTGGAACAGCTGATGCAGCAAGGTGCCCAGGGACCCGGCATCGCTGGCCGCACGTACGGCGGTTTTCATTTGACCCAGAATTTGCGGCTCGCCCAGGACCATGGAATCGAGTCCGCTGGCAACACGAAAGGCGTGACGTACGGCCAGATCCTTGTTGTACTGATACAGATGCGGGCGCAGTTCGTTGGCTTCAAGCGAATTGAATTCGGCCAGCCAGGAGGGGATGTGCTCAGCCACTTCAGGCTGGGCCGCACAGTAGATTTCGGTGCGATTACAGGTAGACAGAATCGTGGCTTCCTGCACCCTGGCGCCAAATGCCGAGCGCAAGCCGTCAAGCGCCGGGCGCAGCAGCTGTTCGGGCATGGAAACCCGTTCGCGCACTGACACCGGCGCCGAATGATGATTCAAACCGAAGGTAAGAACGTCAAGTGACATGGCCGTAATATCTTGAATTTTCTTTTATGATCTGGTATTAGGTTGATTATAGACCTTCCGGCGGCTTTTTTTAAATATTTATGCCACGAAGGCTGCAAAATATGTACACAGATCAAAAACTAGTGTATTATTTCGTTCTTTGTTGGCCAGGTAGCTCAGTCGGTAGAGCAGAGGATTGAAAATCCTTGTGTCGGCAGTTCGATTCTGCCCCAGGCCACCATCAAGATCAAGCACTTACGCCAGCCGTTATCGGTTGGCGTTTTTGTTTTTGGCTGGTGCTTTTGATTTGCAGTTATGTTTTTGACTCGCACTTTTGGGCGAGAAAATGGCTACCAAATTTGTTGGCGCACCCATCTCGACTACTTCGCGCTTGCCTGCCTGGACAATAAAAACCCATTACATTTAAGGCAAAAGCGCCAGGTTCGTGATCTAATAACTTAACAACAAACAACGCAAAAAAGTTATCGAATATAAATCCTGGCGTTAGCCTTATTATTAGTTGGGCGCATATTGATACTGTCACGCAACTTTTTGAACTCGGCATAAAACCTCAACGCCCCCGTGATCTGAAGCCAGGTACGCGCCACGGACAATCTGCGATCCAGACTGCATTTAAATCGCCGATCAGTCAAACAAAATTATGATTCTGGGCAAATAGATATTTATTCACGATTTTCTGAATGTATGCTGCCCGCAAAACACGCGCCTGCGCTGAAAATATGGGAAGATAGATCGTTACCCGTTGCGCCAGTGAAAAATTAAATTAACTCTGCCTGCCCTCTCATGAACTCATCATCACAACAAGCCTTTATAAAAAAGGCGGCCACGCTGATCAGTGAAGCCGACGGGTTGCTTGTTACTGCCGGTGCCGGTATGGGTGTGGATTCGGGCCTGCCCGACTTTCGGGGCGCCGAAGGCTTCTGGCAACATTATCCGGCACTGCGTGCCTCGGGTATCTGTTTCGAGGATATTGCCTCTCCCGTTTACTTTCCCGAGCACCCCGAGCTTGCCTGGGGGTTTTATGGGCATCGCCTGGCCCTGTATCGGCAGACAACCCCTCACGCAGGATTTCAGATCCTGCGGCAAATTGCATCACAAATGCCAAATAATGCATTTGTGTTTACCAGCAATGTAGACGGCCAGTTCCAGAAGGCAGGCTTTGCAACGGAGCAGATCGTTGAATGCCATGGTTCCATTCACTATTTGCAATGCATAGACGTTTGCGAACAGGATATCTGGCCGGCTGACGACTTTGAGCCGCAAGTAGATATGCAACGGTGCCAGTTGCTGAATCTGCCGCCGCGCTGCCCGCACTGTGGCTCGCTGGCGCGGCCCAACATCATGATGTTCAACGACTGGCATTGGGTGGATACCCGTAGCCGCCAGCAGCATCAGTATCTGCAGGCCTGGTTGAAAAAGACCAGACGTCCTGTTATTGTCGAACTGGGTGCGGGCACCGCCATTGCCACCGTACGCTACTTTGGCGAACGCCAGAAAGCGCCAATCGTTCGCATCAATATGCACGAAGCCGATATAAAAAGAACAACCAAGAATGTTCCGCTGGCCATGGGCGCACAGCAGGCGTTATTGCAAATCCAAAGCGCGTTGGAAGAACTGGGTTATTTCGGCAAGACACAGCCCTGATCAGGCACCAGCGCATTGCCATATCAGCCTGCAGGCTATCAGTATGCGCCGCCCCCTTCGTGACTTTCGTGCGTGACTTGCCGCACAACCTGAGTTACATTCGTTGTAGATATGACTTTGAACCGACCTGCCCTGCTTCCGTGCTCGGCCATCACAGGAGGCCAATGCCATGCCATACCCTTACCGAGCGTTATATCGCTTTATTTACAGACAACGCCCATTGTTGCTGCTGCTTGCCGGTGGGGCTGCTGTCACGTTCAACCTGTCCGCCGAAGCCAAACCGCCGCCGACACTGGCCGCTGCGAACTTCGCCTTCAAAGATACATCCGGTGAAATCAAAGACCAGACAGCCGAACATGCCCGGCGCTTACACGCACTGAACGAGGCAGTTCGCCATGGGCTGGCGCAAAACGGAAAAATAAAAACAGTACTGCTAACCTGTCAAAATGACACATGCAATGCAGCGGAACCGGGTCTAGAAGTGCTGGCAGCCGAGGCAAAAAAGGCCGGCGCAAGCCATCTGCTTTTTGGCGAGGTGCACAAGATGAGCACGCTGGTGGGCTGGATCAAATATGCCATGGTAGATCTGAGCCAAAACGCCGCTGTGTGCGAGCGCACGCTATCTTATCGCGGCGATAATGATCAGGCCTGGCAGCATGCAGCAAGATTTGCAGTGCGTGATATTGAGAGCAACTGTATTGACCGGGGATAGTACGCGTGCCAGTGAGCACGCCACACATCTGAACTACTTGATTGATCGCTGAAAATCCTTGACCTGGATATTATTATCCAGCGACGCATCCACCGCGATATCAAAGACGACTCGGTCAGCTCGATGCCAGGCAGTGAACCACTCCAGTGGCAATCCATGCTGATCGTAATAACACGCCTGCAATTGCAGCAGCGCATCGCTTTTTTTCACTTTAAGATAGCTGGCCAGCATCTTGTCGCTGGGAACCGTCTGAATCTGATTGCGCCCCTGCTGCGGCTCACGATTAAAGCGTTCCAACAACTGACGGTGCAGGGATTTATCGATCAGATCCTCGCTGCTCAGGGAGGCAAATTCCTTGGGCAACCAGGTCTTCACATATGAAATAGGCTCATCATCAATATACCGCACGCGTTCCAACAGCAGACCTTCAACGTCGCCATAGAACGCCGCAACCTCTGCAGGAAAGGCGGCCTCTTCCAGTCGGATCACTGACGTCTGCAGGCGCGTTCCCTCGCGTTCCAGCTGCGCATGCAAGCTGAGCGAGTTTTGCAGATTGCGACGGTGTTTCATGCGGGGAGCAACCACGGAAGATCGGCCAGCCTGTTTCAGAATATATCCATCGTCCACCAGCAGCGCCAGGGCCTGGCGCACGACGCTGCGCGCCACATTGAAGTGTCCGCACAGCGCGCTCTCGCTTGGAATCGGACTGCCCGGCGGCAACCGATTTTCAGAGATGGCGGTTTTCAGGCTGTCAGCAACCTGCCGATACAACGCCTCTTTACCTTTGTTTTTTACGTCGATTTTTTTCAGATAAAGCACGATATCCCCGCCAAAATAAAACTATACCCCTTCCGATTTTGAAGCCGCTTCCCATACCGAAGACCAGCCAAGGGAGAGGCTGGCAGCACGCTCGGCAGCCAGAATCAGGCTTTCTTCACGTGCAATGTTCTGACCGGCAATATCAAATGCAGTGCCGTGATCCACAGAAACACGCACAACCGGCAAGCCCACTGTAATATTTACGCCGTCATCACCATATACTGCCTTAAATGGCGCATGGCCCTGATCGTGATAGCACGCGACCAGAAATTTCCATTTGCCTCGCACAGCCTGCGGCCAGAGCGCATCTGCCGGAATGGGTCCCACAGCATTGATACCCGCTGCCTTGGCCCGTTCGATGGCAGGCGTTAATATAGCACTGTCTTCCGTACCGAAGATATTGTTCTCGCCGGCATGCGGATTCAGACCAGAGACGGCAATCGGCTCATCCTGACGGTTAAGGGCTTTGGAAAAGGCGTGAACCAGTTGCAAGATATCGTCCATGCGCTTGGGGTTCACATCGTCAATGGCCTGACGCAACGACACATGCGTAGTCGCATGAAATACATACAGATCGCCGGCAGAGAGCACCAGAGAATAATTTTTGACACCGAATTCATGAGCCAGCAGTTCGGTATGACCGGGCCACTTATGCCCACCCAGGTGCATGGCCGCTTTGTTCAACGGCGCGGTAACGATACCGTCAACCTCCCCCTTGCGGGCCAGGTCACAGGCTTTCATGACAAACAGCGCAGAGCCGGCGCCAGCACGTGCGTCCAGCTTGCCCAGCTCGACATCTTCAAGAGACGGTCCGACCTGAATGATCTCGATCGTGCCCGCTTCGTTGGTCGCTTCGGCCGGTGCCGAAATTTCCCGCACCTTGCTCACGTCACCGTTCAGGTTCAACACCGCCTTGCGCAGTGCAGCCACATCACCGATGACGATAAATTTGGCAATATCGCGCAGGCCCGGATGATTCAACAGCATTTTGGCTGTGATTTCAGGACCAATGCCGGCGACGTCGCCAACGGTTACCGCCAATACGGGCAATTTTTTCGTGCTCATTTGAATTTCCTTTCCGTCAGGGTCTCTGCAGCCTGAATCAAAACATTTTCCGAACCAAAGCCACCGGCCTTGGTCACAATCGGCATGCCGGCATATTCGCCGCCAATCAACGTGCCCAAAGGAACCCCTCCGGACACTTCATCTATCAGGCGGATACCGGTTGCCTGCAAGGCCGTCATCACCTGCTCTGCACCGTCGCCGCCGGTAGCAATCAGACCTCGGACTTTGCCGGCGCGCACAATCGCCAGCGCCAGTTGGCCAAGACGACGGGCAACCAGGGCCGAGGTGAGCCCGGGCACCTGACGGGCAGGCGCCTGCAGCACCAGAATCCGGCTGACATCGTCGCCGCCGGCGACACGTGCAAGCATCTGCTGCTGCCATGACTGCCACAGGACATCGTCACCCAGCACCTGCGGCTCGGCAGTCAGTACCGTCGCACCGTGCGCTTGCAACGCTGTCACCTGCGCGCGCGTGGCGCTATGCTGCGAGGTCACCACGGCCAGAACGATGTCACCTGAATCAGGCTCACTGGCCCACGCGGCAGCCATCGCCATCGCCAGTCCGCCGGCACCAACCGGCAGTGCACGCTCGCCAAGCATTACAATAGCCTGCGCCAGCCGTTTCAGATCAGCATCTGTACGCGCATCCACAACCACAATCGCTCCGCCACTGCCGATTTTCTGCGCAAGCGTGGCTGGGGTATCGTCTTGCGTCGGGCTGACCAGATTGCAGTCAAGCATCACCGGCACGGAACTTTCCGTGACGGGCGTCACCGGATCGGTTCCTGCCGAGGTTTCGGTTACCGGCGTACCGTTTACCAACAACACACCATTTTCCAGTGTTCTGCCAGTAGCGGGATAGGCCGGGCATACCACGGCGATCGCATTCTCATGCCATTGCTGGCGGGCCGCTTCGATTTCCGCGGCAAATGCCCCGCGCAAGGTGGAATCCACCTTCTTGAATACATGGCGAACGTCATGCCGGCGAAAGGTCTGCATTTCGCGGGCAACAGCCTGGGCTGCCGCCTGTGGAGACATGGCGCGGCTGTTGCTGTTGACCGAGACCACTTGCGCTTGCATGTCGCCCAGCGCAAAAGCCTCCTCGGAACCACCAACATACAACTGTGTTTCCCAGCCACAGCGAACGAACTGCACGGCCGAATCTCCGGCGCCAGTCAGATCATCCGCAATGATTGCTATCTGCGGCTTCATAACTTTGCCGGTTCCCCGGCAGTCGCAGCAACGCCCGAAATACCGTCATCTACCGGTTTTAGCTCACCGGATCTTTTCAGGAAATAAGAAGCCAGCAAGGGCGCCATGATTGAACTGATCAGCACGCATGCCGCAACCTGCGCGGTCGCTGTTTCGACATAGACCTGAAAGCGCGGATCGGCAGCTGCAACAATGGCCGGTGTCGCAATGGCGTTGCCAGCGGTCGTGCCGGCGGCAAAGCCGATGCCGCTTTTACCGCCGCGTCGCAGGATGAGTTTGTACCCCATATAAACCAGGAAACCGGTAATGGGGCTGATCAGAAGACCCAGGATGATGCCGGTGGTGCCGCCACTGACGATCGCCGACAGATTGATACCGGTACCCAGCGCAAATGCAAAAAATGGAATCACAATATTGGGTACGGGATCGAGCACCTTGCGCCATTGCAGGTCCAGATTGCCAACCAGGACGCCCAGCAGGAAAGGCACCAATGCCGCGACAAGCGCGATTAACGGAATATCACCCAGGCCCGAAGCGCCCAGAAACAGCAGACTGAAAAATGGCCCGTCATTCACCGCGCTGGCCACATAAGCGCCCCGGTCCCGGGCATCGCCATACTGACCGGTAAAAGCCAGCCACAGACCGCCGTTACTGTTGTCAAATGCAGCCAGCAGCGCCAGGATAGAGATACCCCATACGCCATCAATACCCACAAAGCTGCCCAGCAGCACAATCAGGCTGGCCGGAATAATCGTTTTACAAAAAAGAATGGTGCCTGCCGTTGCCAGGATCGGGCCGCCAGTGCGCATATTGACCTGCGTACCTGTAGCGAAAATCAGCAATGCAATCAGCGGCATGGCACTGTTTTTAAACAGTGCGGTAGTAAAGCTGCCAATGCCAAGGGCTTCGGGAGCGAATGTCCCCAGTATCGAGCCCAGAATCAGGGGAATAAGCATCAATCCACCAGGGATTTTCTGCATGGTTTGGAACATGGGAAATATTGAACGCTCTTGTGTCATCATCCGACCCAGCCTTTTGGTCAAAGGGGAAGTATTAAAGAAAATGAATAGTCTGGTGCATGGCTTGTTGATCGTGCTTCTTATCTTTGCCATGACTTTGTACGTACAACCTGTACGTACAGGTTCGATTATTGTCTTTTCAAATCGGCTTGTCAATCCATTGCGGATCTCTGGCGTAATTTTTTTCGTACGCCGATCGCAGTTTCTTGTGCTTAATGCAAGTGAAATAGTATGCAAGGTGCGGACCGTGGCCGTGACCGGCCTGGTCACCGTTTGCCTGAAAACCGCCTCAGCATCAAACTAAAAATCCGCTCATGGCGTGGCCCGGGTCGGACCAGGCGCACACACGCGCTCAGGCGTCAATGTCGAGCAATCGCAGTTTCTGGGACAGGACTTTACACGCTTGCATGAGCGGTTCAATATATGTTTTGCGGCGATCGGCAGCAATGCGAAACAAGGGGATACTGATGCTGATACATGCTACCGGACGGGCGTGCTGGTCAGTGATGGCGCAGCCGTAACAAAAAATATCGCGCTCGTTCTCTTCACGATCTTCTGAAAACCCCTGTTGTTCGATATCACGAATTTCCTGATACAGTGCGTCGGCGCCAGGCAATGTATTGTCTGTGAATTTTTCAAATGTGATCGTGCCAACTAGCCGGCGCCTGAGAGCATCATCCTTAAGCGCGGCAAGATACGCCTTGCCGACTGAACTTGAATAGAAAGTGACCTGGCTGCCCAGCCGCGAATTCATGCGCACCGCCTGCGGGCTTTCCAGTTTGTCGATGTAGGTCATCGCACCATTGACCGGCACGGCCAGATGAACGGTTTCACTGGTCAGATCGCGCAGCGCCATCAACTGCTCCCGACAAACCTTGCGAAGATCGGAGCTCTCCAGCGCCTGGCTGGCCAGACTGATCAGGCGCGGTCCCAGACCAAACAGCTGCCCGCCTTTATTGATGATCAGGCCTTCGGCCAGCAAGGCATCCACGATCCGGTACAGCGTCGGTTTGGGATAGCCCACCGACACGCTCAGATCCTGGATCGTGACGCCCGGTCCGGCATTGCCTGCGATGGCGTCCAGTACACGCATGAATTTGGAAAAGGAAGCGGTGCCGGCCACCGGCTGACCAGCCTTGTCCTGCGGGGAAGTCGTTATTGTCATGATGAAAATTCAAGTTACCATATAGCCACCATCAACCGGCATGATAACACCCGTCATGAATGAAGATGCGTCCGAGCACAGAAACGTGACGGCACGCGCCACGTCTTCGGGCGTCCCCCAGCGTTTGAGCGGCGTACGGTCCAGAATGGGCCGGGCCCGGCTCTCATCGTTCTGCAGCGCTTCAGTCAGGGGCGTGGCGATCCAGCCTGGAGCCACTGCATTTACGCGAATGCCGTCTGCAGCATAGGCGATGGCCAGCGATTTGGTCAGTTGCGCAATGCCGCCCTTGCTGGCGCTGTAACCGGGCACCAGTCCGCCCCCAAAAAAGCTGAGCATGGAGGCCATGTTCACAATACACCCGGTAGATGCTGCAAGCAAGGGACGCAAGGCCTCGCACAAACGCATGGTGCCCACCAGATTGACATCAATCACCCGCTCGAACACGGGTAATTTGAATTCCTCGACCCGGGCGATGATGCCCGCGCAATTGATCAGCACATCCACTTTGTTCAGGGACGCAGCAAACGCCGCCACATCCTTGTCACTGGTCACGTCAACAATGGCCTCTGTCACTGTCGCGTGACGGTACGGTTCCTGGCTGGCCGACGGCAGACCGGCAGCATAAACCCGCGCGCCCAGCGCGCCCAGCTCCTCGGTAATGGCGCGCCCAATACCCTGGGTGCCGCCGGTGACCACCGCGGTTTTTCCTTCAAGCAAGTCCTGTCTGAAACTCATGTTTTTTTCCAAATATTATCAATAGGTGGCGCGACCGCCGGAAAGATCAAACACCGCGCCTGTGCTGAACGAGCATGATGCGGACAGCAGCCATAGCGTCAGTTCGGACACTTCTTCACACTCGCCCAGCCGCTTCATCGGACTTTTATCTATCATGGTCTGCACATGTGCCGGCGACATCTGCTGCAACAGCGTCGTGTTAATCGCGGCAGGCGCAATGGCATTGACCCGGACCTGGGTTTGCGCCAGTTCCTTGCCCAGTGATTTGGTCAGCGCCAGCACAGCCGCCTTGGCCGCGCTGTACGCCGACGCGTTTGGCGTGCCTTCCTTGCCTGCCAGAGAGGCAATATTGACGATACGCGCTGCCGGTGCCTGCTTCATCACAGGGACGGCCGCACGGCAAGTGTTGTAGACCCCCAGCAGATTGACGGCAATCACCCGTTGCCATTCCTGCGGATCGGTATCTTCCAGCGGCAATGTAGAACCGGCGAACCCGGCACAATTGACCAGCATATCGATATGCCCGCAATTGGCAACAACGGCATTACAAGCGTCTTGTACAGAGCGATCATCACAAACGTCAACCGGATTAAACTGCATGCCCAGTTGCTGCAACGCTTGCGGCGGCGCCTTCAAGTCCCATACCGTCACACTGGCCCCGGCAGCCAGCAGGCGCTGGGCAATATCCAGGCCGATCCCGCTGCTGCCACCGGTCACTACGGCGGTGCGGTGCGAAAAATCATAATTGGCTTTGCTACTCATGATCAGCGTACGAACTGGTCGACATAGTCGGCACCCAGGCCGACGCTTTCATAATGCTTGCGACACATGTCCAGCTTGGTAAATACATCTTCATAGCCGGTGTGATTTCCTTCGCTGTCCACGTAGTACATAATGCCGTTGACCTGGAACATGGTAATCATCTCTTCCACGTCTTCGGGCACATACAGCGTATGGGTTTCACCGGGGGGTTCGAAAACATAACTGCCTTCGGTGGCCACCCAGTCATGCTCCAGGTAACGCCAGGTGCCTTTGATCACAAACCCATGTACCGGCTGGGGATGCCGATGACAGCTGAGCACGCCCGATTTTCTGACACGCAAAAGATTCATCCAGTATCCCTGCGAGACGTTCAGGCAGAGAGGACGAAACCATACATTGGGCGCCTGCGGGACCCAGATGCGTTCGTCTTCGGGCACGGCGTTGGGAACGACAATGTCTTTCAATGCTTCTTTCGGATTGGGGTAACGATAGGGAGTGGGTTCGGTCATAACAATTCCTTGGCCCCATTCATGGGGCAATATGTCAAATGTGAGTTCTGAAAACTGGCTAAGTTACTTGATATCAAGTTCTTTCAGAACCTTGCTGTACCCTTCTGTTTCCAGAGCCATCTTCTGTGCAAATGTCTCGCCATCAGCATACACATAGCCCAGGTTCTGCTGTTTGATGGATTTGATCAATTCAGGATCCTGCGCCACTTTCTCAAATGCCGCCTTGAGCACCCTGACCGCTTCGGCCGGCATATTTTTTGGCCCGGCAACGCCGCGCCAGGTGCCATAAGAGACATCAATACCCTTTTCTTTTGCAGTCGGTACATCCTTGAACTCTGGCACGCGTTCCTCGTTCATGACTACCAGCAGGCGCATTTTTCCGCTGCGCACGTATTCGGCCGCCTCAGCGGGGCTGGTGGCCACGGCATCTACCTGTTTACCCAGCAAAGCCAGCAGAGACGGCCCCGATCCTGGATAGGGAACATGCGTCACCTTGGTGCCCGACTTGACCTCGAACGCACTGAGCGCGACGTCGTAAACGGCGCCAGTGCCCGGGGTTCCCACATTCATACCATCAGGATTATTTTTGGCGGCGGCCAGAAAATCCTCTACAGATTTATAGGGCGAATCATTGTGCACTACCAGTGTTGTCGGGTCGGCATTCAACTGCACCAGCGGCGTGAAATCCTTGTAAGAACGGTCAAACAGATTGAGCAAGGGCAATGTCACAAACTCGCCGGTTACTACGGCCAGGGTATAGCCATCCGGTTTCTGATTGAGCACATACTTCCACCCCACTGCACCGCCGGCGCCAGACTTGTTAAGCACGATCATGCCTTTGGGAAAGTGCTTTTCCGCAGCCTTGGCAAAACTGCGGGCAACGGCATCAGTGCCGCCGCCAGGCTGAAACGGAACCACAAGTGTAATGGGCTGGCCAGGATAGGCATCTGCCGCTACGGCCAGCGCGGGAATAGTTGCCAGGCCGGCACAGGCAATAAGTGAGGCCAGCAAGGCACGACGATGGTAGATCATGACAGATTTGTCTCCTGAGAAATTCAATAAGGGAAATTGGCTTGGCGCGCTTGGCCACGATAAAGGCATGAGCACATTCTTATATCTAAAAATCCATAATATGGATTTATTTCTATATTATGGATATAGTGTATAGAAATTGTGTTTCCCGGCCATCTGGGGAAAACCCTTAATTACAGATGAAATGATCACAAATGAATGACGACAGAGTCCCGGCTCTGCTCGCCCGGGCGTTGTCGTAGGGCATAAAAAATCCGGCTGCAAGTTTCCTTCATGGAAACTTACAGCCGGAGCCTATGTCTTTGCCCGATGTCGCTGCCCCTGAACGCTTATGCAGTATCTAGGCAGACTCGTGCAACTTCCAGTACAGGAAATTATGCTGCGGGCCGAACACACGCCGATAGACCAGCAATATAGCCAGCACGCATGCAATAGCCGACGAGGCGGTCAGCAAAAACATCAGCAGAATCTGGTAACGGATGGCTTGCTCCGGGTCCTGGCCAGCCAGGATCTGACCGGTCATCATGCCCGGCAGGCTGACCAGCCCGATAACCATCATGCTGTTGATAGTAGGCATCATCCCCGCTCGCACTGCCGTCTGCGCCGCTTCGCGATAGGCTTCCCAGCCGCTGGCTCCGAGCGACAGCATCATCTCGACATGATCGCGCCGCTGGGTCAGTTCGCTGGTGATGCGATCCAGCCCCAGCGACACGCCGGTCAGCGTATTGCCCATGATCATACCCAGCACCGGAATCACATATTGAGGGGAATACCAGGGCTGTATACGCATGATCAATACCAGGCCAATAGCCATGGTCAGCCACGACGGTATCCAGATCGAAAACAGTGCATCGAACTGCATGCCCCGGTAACGAATGCGGCTGCGGTTTCTGGCGGCAAGCCCGGCAATAACGGTCATCACAGTCATGATCACAAGCACGATATACCATTTGTCGGCTGCAAATACCCATTTGAGAATCAGGCCGATGGCAAACAACTGCACTACCATCCGTACAGAGGCAATCAGCAGCTGTCTTTCCAGCTTTAGCCGCAGCAGCACTGAAATCAGCCCATTGGCCAGGATAAGCAACGCCGCCAGACCGATTTCCCCGATCGATATTTCCATATATTCAAGGTTCATGCCTGCCTTCCCGTAATTTCATCGGTCATGAGGCGACCGCTTTTCATTTGCCATAAACGATTGCCCACACGGGCCTTTTGCTGTTCATCGTGGCTGATCCACAGCGTCGCCGTCTGCTGATTGTTCACGTGCATCCAGTGCTCAATCAGCTTTTCCACCAGTTGTGCGGTAGGCTCGTCCAGCGCCGAGGTAGGCTCGTCCAGCAGCAAAAGACAGGGATCCAGTTGCAATACGCGCAACAGGCAGACCAGTTGTTTCTCTCCGCCAGACAACGTGCCCGAATCCTTGTTCAGAAAAGCGCCGGGGCGGTCAATGGCGTGCAAAAATTGTTCAATTTTATGCCTGTCGTACTTTTGATCCCGGTTCACTGCAAGTCCGAAAGGAAAGGTCAGATTGCCTTCGACGCTGGTATGCAGTAACACCGGGCTTTGCCGGATATAGGCGACCTGAGCCCGGTAGCGACAAGCGTCGCCCGGTTGTACCGGCTTGCCGTGCAAAATCAGTTCGCCGGCATCGGGCTTGTCCAGCAAGGCCAGCGTCCGTACGAATACACTTTTGCCTGAGCCCGAAGCGCCGGACAGCACGATGCGATCGCCGCGCTTTACGGTGCAGTCTGCCGGATACAGCAATATATGACCATTTAAAGGGTCTTTGCGACTGAGATTTCTTGCCTGCAGCAGCGCGGGCGTCTCTACTTCTGAATTATCGGTTACCACAACTTATGCTTACCATCGTTGATCACGGCGTCGCAGGACAACCGTCAAAAGGCTGCTGACCATGCAGCGGCACTGGCGGGCCACAGTAGAGCAGGCTCTGCGCCACTCACAGGGAACTCGCACAATATACACCGAAAGCGCGGCCCGAGTGCGCCACGAACACGCTCAGACTGACGGTTTGGTGCCATTGCGTCGCGCAAGATGGGGAATGCGCAATACAACGTCCCGATCCTTTTGTTTTTCGGTCTCGGCAAGCATCTCCCAATCCACCAGCGACGGATGCAAACGCCTCCGGTCATCACGCTGGGCGCCGTAGCGCCAGCCTGCAAGGTAGCGCTGGGCCATCCAGCGCCTATGCTCCACCTGTGCCAGCATCTCTGCCTCATCGGCAGTAAATGACAGCGCGTGCTGCACGCCGGCACCCTGCTCGTGTGTCACCACCAGTTTCCCGCACATCGCCAGTTTGTAGGCAATATGATCCGCCTGCGCACGGTTCGCGTCCTTGGCCTGTTCATTCAGCCTATCCCACGATTGCTTGTAGGCGTCGCTCTCGCTGACCGAACCTTGTTGCGGTGCAAGTTGCTGCAGATAGTCTTCGTGAATGCTGCGCGCCGTAATATCCAGGCGCTCGTGTGTAATCAGCTCCACCTGACACACCGATTCCAGACTGCCAAAAAAGGTCAGGCGGTTCAATCGGCTCTGCCGGGACTTGAGCAGTGCATTCAGGCCATGATTGTGATAGTTCAAAGCGTACACGCGAAACGCAGCGGCGGGCGTCGCATGCAATATTTCAAGCGACAGTTTCAGATTGGCCGAATCGTCGTCAAATGCAACAATCACCACAGGAACAAGATGGGTCGGTGGATCAATAACAAACTCATTCAAAATTTGATCATAGGCGCCATCGAATGTCATATATTTGATAGATGACACCATGGCGGCGCCGGGATACTCGGCAGCCAGTTGCCTGCCTGCCAGCTCGGCGTCGGCGCCATACACAATAATGTCGGGCGAGGCCGGGTTGATCGTATGCATCACCTGCAGTGCCTGCACCAGCAAGGCTTTAGCCGTCTCTCCCGTACCAAAGACAACCAGCCGAAAGGCGGCATCGTGATCGCTCATTTGCTGGGCGTAATCATAAGGAAGCCGTGAAAAGAACTGCCGTGCAATCATCTGATGATGATTGAAAAACCGCAGATCAATACCGTTTTTCTTTTCATCTTCGAAATAGTCCGATTGCTGCAGCATGGCGCTTACCTTGGCGTTGCCTATATGCAGGAAACAGCGCACCTGATACTTCCCCGGATGCTTTTGCGTGATCTGGTGCAAGGCCCTCACCACATTGATGGTGGTTTGCTCTTTATCCAGGAAACAAATCATGAATCGCGCGCTGCGAATACCCGCGTCCTGAAGCACCGCGCTTTGCGTGCCGTCGCCAAAATAAACAAGATGGCCGTCACGCCGCAGCGCCCCCGCATTGCAGTGATCGGCGTCCAGCTCAATGGCAACCCCCGTTGTATCGTGAGTGCGTTTCAGGTCGTCCAGTAATGCCTGACCCTTTTGATTAATGCCGACCACCAGTATCTGGTTGCGCCTGAACAGCAATCGAAATTGGGTGTAGTACTCAACAAAGAGCTTCTGGGCGATCCGGTACATCCCGGCCAGCAGCGCCAGCGTCACCACTATTTTGACCAATGTCAGTTGCCATGGCAGATTTTCCGGCGGCAATGACGACGACACCGGATCCGACCCCATCAACGTTCGCAAGGTACGATACAGCCTTTCGGGCAGATAGAGCCACTCATTGATCTGTGGGTAATGCTGCCCCAGGCCATTCCAGGTCAACACGATGACCGCGAGCCCACCCAGTATGACCAGAATGCTTTTTGTACGGCGCGATAGTTTCATTTAGGGATGCTCCTGTACGTTTTGCTGCGCCTGTTCAAGCAGCGCCATGGTTTTCTGTCTGACACTGTCATCCTTTACACGATGAAGCTGCAATCGAACCAGGTGACTCAGGCGGCGAGCGACAAAAGCGGTATCCTTATTCCGACTGTAGTAAACCGCGAGTGCTGCCCTGGCCATCGGATGAAAACGCCAGTAACGATCAATCAGTTTCAACTGCGCCTCGTTACGTACCGGCATGAATTGATCCAAATAGGCGGTCAATGGCCTGGAGGAACCCGGCACTGGAGACCGTACATAGGGATCCTGGAAAAACCAGGAATCCGGGCGCCGGCTAACTTCAGGTACATCAACCACTGCAGCGGACTCACTATCATATTTTTTGCCAAAATAAATTTCGGTTTGATCCGCCAGATCACGCGCCGGGGCCAGCAACGCATTGGGCACTGCCCAGACATTAAGCACTACCTGATCATTTCGAACGTCCACTGTCAAAATATCCTTGCCGTTACTCATCATCTCAACATCACTGATTCGGCTGATCCCAAACGGCATGACAACAGGCAACCCCGTGGTCGTGTCATACATGGTGATCCCCTTTTCCGAGCCAACTTTTTGTGGATCAGTGGTAAATAGCAAGTTGCCATCTGCGGAAAAGTTCAAATAGCCGCCAATGGCATCATTTTTAATTTTCTGTCCTATCGGCCGTTTATTCTCCAGACTCCACAAGCGTATATATCGATTATCTTCTGCCACAGCCAGCACTTTTCCGTCCGGGCTCAATTGCGCTTTCGGCAAATCGCCGGCTGTGGGAAACGACAGGGGTTTGCTGAAATCCGCCAGATCATATAATTGCGCAGTGTCATTGAAAAAAGCCAGCAAATAATGGTTATCCGGTGTGAAAGATGCCCCCTTGATTCGAGTGCTTTCCTGATGCAGCACTTTGCTGCTCGCAATATCCACCACCCGCCAGTTACTGCGTTCATCCAGGATCAGAATGCTCGACAAATCTTCCGATAATCGGTACTTCTCGCCTTTTCTGAGCGTAACGGTATATACACGCTCGCCTGTCTCTATGTCCCAGATTCCCAGACTGACCTCATCAACTCTTGACGAAAACCGCCTGCCATCGTGACTGAAAGACAACATACCTTTCACAGACATCGGCTTGCCGATAGATTTACCTGTTGCTGCCCTAAAAAAACGCAGCTGATTGCGTCCATTTTCGGGCCTCGACACGGTATAGACGAGATCATTTTCATCCAGAACGCCGAATCGCTCGATTTCGGACGGCGTGTTAATAAAATCGCGAATTTCGTCTTTGCCATCCAGGGCAAGGAATTGCAACGAGCGGCTGTTCTTTTTAAGTAGCAGCACTCCCGAGCTATCAGGTTTGGCAAACAAACTGACAAGATTGGGCCCCAGCTCAAACTGCGAACGCAGCAATGCGGGGGCCAGTTCAGTCACCAGGTAAAACGACCCTTCCTGGTTTTCTACCCGTTGCGTCATATCCGGCGACAGGTTCGGTGAATCATCGAATAACAATCGCGCCAAATCAATGCCGGTCTCACCAGTAGACAGCAGCTGATTCGTCGCCGTTTCGTATACGGTGTAGCGACCACCCAGGAGCGTCGTAAACGTTTTCCCATTTTCACTGAAATAAACATCGTCGGGTACAGGCCGGGCCGACACTTTGCTTACATGCTGATCGCCGCGTCGCAGATCGATGTGATACATGCCGTTAAGCGCACGCGCAAACACATGCTGTGAATCAGGACCGAATTTAAGTCCCACGATGCTACCTGGCACCAGGTAATCGCGCGCATCCTGAAGCGCGCCCTGGGTATTCACAGGGTAAATGCGCACGCGATTTACATCATCATTGGTACTATAAAAAGCAATGGCCCCGCCTCGAGAATCGACCACCACCCGTTCTGCAGTCGTGCCTGGCGTCCCACCGGTCGGCACTTCCTCGACAGCCACCCGACCTGTCCGTAGATTAACGATCTGCGACTTTATGTATTGCTGCGGGCTGTTTAACCGAACCCACCCCTGTATGACAAGCCAATGACCACTTGCATCGGGCGTAACAGAAGTAAGTCGCATGTCCGAAGGCGGCTCGTACAAGATACTCACTGGCTTGCCCTCCTGCCACGACGCTACTTTGTTATCGTTCGTCGTAAAGTACAGCACATTGCGGTTGTCAAACTTCATTTTGGAAAACGAATTGGCATTGGCATCCTTCAAAATCGTATGAAGCTTCTGCCTATATGCATCCCATATCTGCACCCCGCGCTTGGCATTGGAAGTAGCATCGACACCAGCAAGCCAATGGCCGTCAGGGCTGAACACAGGGGTAGATTCCAGCCTGGGCATCAATGTCATGCCATTTTCTCGCATCAGCATCGATTGCACATATAAAGCCGTTCTTTCATTGCCATAGCGGGTCGCCGCAGCCATATACGCTGCGCCTTCGGCCACCTCTTTCTGATCAATCTTATTCAACCCGGAAAGAAACAATGAACGTGACAGCATGGTTTGCGCGGTATTGCGCTCTGTCCAGGCATAGACACCCAGCACCATGGCCATCACAGCCAGTATCCCTATCACAACTGCAATCCGCTTGACGATCTTCGTGCGCTGCCTGGCCTTGGCCAGTTGATAGGCCTGATCACGCTGCGTCAGGTCACCCAGCGGCACATCAAGCACACCTGCAATAATTTTGAGTTTGGCCAGATCAAGCCGATCCTTGTAGGACTGAACGCGACGCTCCACCTCCTTGCGGGAAAGTGTGCGATCGCCCTGCAAAGATTGTCTGTACGCCTCGGGGGTCGTGAAGCCCTGCTCTTGCGTGCCGGGCAGACGGACATCTGCTGCAATGGGCTCCTGGCTCACGCTGTGATCGATGTCGCCCGACTCATCCACGCGATAACGCAACACCTCGGGAAAACACTGCTGCGCGGAAGACTCGGCGCCGTATTCAGGTTCGCCGGCAAGAATCAGCGCAATAATCCGATCGCCCTTGCCGGTCTGCTTGAAGCGGCGCAGTTCCTCGCTTACATAGACAGATCGGGCCGATTGCGGCGAGCTCAGGTAGACAAGATAGGCTGAAGCGTCAAGCGCTGCAGTCAGCGCGGAAGACAAACTGGCGCTGGCCGACAGTTCCTTTTCATCCTGGAAAACGGGGTAGATTTGCGCAACAATGGGCTTGCCGGCACGATTGGGTCTGCCCACCAGATCGGCAGGCACCTCGTAGGTCTCCAATTCATGATGCAGCCAGTCTGCCCATTTGCGCCCTTCCTCCCGGTTATCAGCATGGCTGTAACTGATGAACGCAGCGTAGGTCTGCCGGCTGTCTGCGATTTGTTCGGTCATATTTATCTATGCAGACAGGTTCAGAGTCATCCGTTTTACCCGAGAAGCGCTGCATAGACAATATGTCTGCCTTATTTTCTATGAAAAATGATGTATCGGATTGTGAAACTCGTCGTATTTATTTGCAGCACCAGGCCCTGTCGCCCTGAACAAACCGCAGGGCCAACGAGCGCCAACGATGGCCTACTCGCTCCAACCCTCAACAGCAATGAGATGTAACTGAGTGAATGCCCGGTCATTGGTCACCAAAACGGCTTGCTGACGCACTGCGTGTGCAGCAATAAGCAAGTCTGACGCACCAAGACACCGGCCATTTTTTTCCAGTGATGCACGTAGCTTTCCATAACTGGCTGCCGTATCGCTGCTCCGTGGGAGTACCTCAATATGCCGCAAAAACTCATGGACCAACGCATGCAGCGATTTGGATTGCGGTCTTTTAGCGAGCCCAAACAATCATTCCGCTTGCGTGATGACTCGCTGTCCGGCCGAGAGTCAGTCCGCCCCCCACGGGTCATAACTGGTGAAATTCCAGATATTTCCTTCCATGTCTTTGGCGTCATAGGAACGCCCCGGGTAGCCCTGATTATCATAAGGCGGCTGGATAATAATGGCGCCGCACCTGGCTGCATGGTCAGCGTGGGCATCAGGGTCATCCACGCGCATGCAAATGCACATGGTGATTCCGCGGGCTTCATCGGGGGTCAGCCAGTGGTACAGATCCTTGGCCGGCGACTCCCGATCACTGCCCAGCATAATCATATTGTTGCCAATAACCAGTTGGGCATGATGAATAATATTCGGGTCTTTTTCGTCCGCGTAGATCGCGTGGCGGGTAAATCCAAATGCCTCGCACAGAAAACGAATCGCTGCGGGCGCATCCTTGTATCGCAAACAGGGAATAATTGCGCTTTTTTCCAACATGATGATTCTCCTGATCCAGTCAGAACGGCAAGAGCAATCGGCATCTACATTTGTGATTGAACACGCAAAACCAGCAAACGCTTACGTTGTCCGGCCTGGATTGCCCGTTACCTAAATAGTGTATTTGCAGCATAGTGCATGCGCACGATTTGCACAGGCACACCATAACCGTGGCACCGTATTAATTGCCATTACCTGCCCGTCGCAGACAATAATCACGGCCAGCATACCAACGGCATGACCAGCGTCTCATCTGGTCACAACCGACCGCGGCTATACGATCATTGGTGCTTTATAGTTTACTGGGTTTCACGCCAGATGCCTTTGCGGCCTCACCCCAGAATTTAATTTCTTTTTCAATAAATGCCTGACTGTCCTGCGGCGAGGCAATGAATACTTCATTGCCTATAGTCGCCAGTTTGCTTTTCAATTGCGGATCCTGCAGGATTTTCTGCATGGCGTCGTTCAAAACCCGCACCGTATCGTCTGGCGTCCCGGCAGGGGCAAGCAGCGCGATCCAGGCCGTTGCATCAAAACCAGGCACCCCCAGTTCCGCCAGCGGCTTTACGCCGGTAAATGCCTCGGATCCGCTTTTATTGGCCACGCCAAATACCTTCAGACGACCGTCCTGGACCAGGGGCTTGATCGCCGGTGCTGCTTCGAACATGACCGAGGTGTCGCCCCCAACCAGACCAGCAACGGCTGCGGTCGCGCCGCGATAAGGTACATGCAACAGGTTCAATGCAGTCTGGTGCTTGAACATTTCCATTGTCAGATGATTGGTCAGGCCAACGCCCCCGGAACCATAGTTGATCTTGCCGTCATGCTGCTTCAGATAACTGATCAGTTCCGGCACCGTGTTGGCCGGAACGTCCTTGCGCGTCACCAGAAAAAGCGGCACTTTGGAAACCAGCCCCACCGCCTTGAAGTCTTTTAGCGTGTCATACGGCAGATTGGTATACAACGAAGGGTTAATGGCCAGCGGCCCCGAAGCGCCGATCAGCAAACGATAGCCGTCTGGCTTTTCCCGTTTGGCCGCTTCCAGACCGATGATGCCGCCCGCACCACCTTTGTTTTCCACTACAAAAGGCTGCTTCAGATGCTTCGATAGCTGCTCGGCCAGCAGTCGCCCGATGATATCCGTCGTCTGGCCACTCGGGTAGGGAATCGTGATATGCACACTTTTCTCAGGGTACGCGGCATAAGCGGCCAGCGGCAACAAGGCAAGCAGATTCAGGAACAGCGCAAGCAGTTTTCTCATTTATGTCTCCGTTTATAATATTGTTGTCTCAGGTGCTTATTGTTTTAGCACGTAAAAAGCGTCAGGTAAGGCACCCTGCTTCAAGGTCGTTCCCAGGTGGCCATCAAGCTAAACCGGTCTGGTATATAAAAATTATCTGACGCAGTCAAAAGCCGGCCGGCGTTATCAAAATATACTCTTAGTATTCCAAGCGCCATATCTCCCGGCTTGCAATCGACCAGGCCTGTTGCCGACTCCGGCACCCTTTCGGCAACAACTTGCTGGCTTACCTTATGAATTTGCTGGCCATATTCGGACTGCAGAATACTGAACACGCTGGGATGATTGCCTGTCAGCTTGTCCCGCACGCCGGCAAATTCCGGTGGTAAATAGACACGGGTATACGAAATCACGGTGCCATCCCGTACCAGACGGCGATTGGTGTGCAGCATCAGCAGTTCTACCCCGGCCGGCACGTGCAGCCTTGCTGCTTCGCGCGGGTCCAGGGTAATGAACTGTTCGCCCAATACTTCCAGTCGAGTCTGCTCTGTATATCGCATCAAGTCTTGCAAAGAGCCGAAGGCAGATACAAAGACAGGCTCTGCAGCAACCGGGCGGCTGGCAATGACCACGGTGCCGGAACCTGCCGTTCGCGTAATCAGCCCGGCTTCCGCCAGACGACGGGTTGCTTCCCGCACCGTATGCCGGCTTACGCCATAAATATGACAAAGCTGATGTTCCGTTGGCAACTGCGTACCCACGCCATACCGCTCGCTCTCAATATCATTGAGCAGCGTCTGATGAAGCCAGGCATAGCGCGGGAGGCGTTTTGTCATCGGATCCTGTCTGGGTTTACGTTCCAGCCCTGCACGGTCGCCGCTCCACGGAAAGAAATCTATCGCCCGATACAGCACAGCAGCCATGCCTGCATTGAGCGGGCAACGTTCAGATTTAATGTACGTACAATTATATCTGTAATATCAGAATTGTCTATTGCAATTGAAATTGGATTATTTACAATGTACGTACAATTACTATTTCTATTTTATTTATAACAGGCCGACCAACAGGAGACAACCCGATGTTCGCGCTGCCCCAATATGCCACGATCACAACCGCAATCAAATCTGATCACATTCTGTTAGTCACACTGAACCGGCCCGAGGTGGCCAATGCCCTGAATACACAGATGGGGGAAGAGCTGCTTGATCTTTGGAATCGCCTGATCGCAAATCCGGGGCCTGTGCGCTGCGTCGTCCTGACCGGCGCGGGAGACAAGATTTTCTGCGCGGGAGGAGATCTGAAGGAACGCAATGGCATGAGCAAAGCGCAATGGCAACGACAGCATGAGTTGTTCGAGCGCATGTACTGGACTCTGGTTGATCTTCCCTATCCGGTGATTGCTGCAGTCAATGGTCATGCGTATGCCGGTGGCCTGGAAATGGCCATGTGCTGCGACTTCATCTATGCCAGCAAGACGGTGCGCTTTGCCCTGACCGAAGTCACGCTTGGCATCATGCCTGGCGCCGGCGGCACCCAGAATCTGCCACGAGCCGTGGGCGATCGCAGAGCCAAAGAGATCCTGATGACAGGTCGCCCTTTTGATTGCAATGATGCCCTGCAATGGGGGCTGGTCAATAAAGTATGCGAGTCAGAGCAAACGCTGGAACAAGCCCTGGAAACCGCCGCATGCATAGCCGGCAATGCACCGCTTTCGGTACGCCAGATCAAAAAATCGGTCCGTTATGGCGGGCAAATGGAATTGCGCACAGCATACCGTTTTGAAGTCGAGGCATATAATCACCTGATCGACACCGAAGACCGGCATGAAGGCGTCAAGGCGTTCAATGAGAAGCGCAAGCCCGTTTTCAGGGGAAAATAATTGAACACGCTGACGCATGACATCGCTCGCTTCATTCACACCTTTGACCAAAGCACGGTACCCCCGCATGCCTATCAGTTGGCAACGACAGGGATCATCGATTGTATGGGCTGCATGTTTGCAGGCGCCCATGAGCCGCTGGTCCATATTCTGGGACGACACTTTACAGGAACCACGAGTGCGCAGGCCGGCTCGTCAATCCCTGTGCCATTTCTAGGCGCCTATTTTCGGCATACTGATGCCGCCTGTCTTTGGGCTGCAGCCAGCCATGCGCTCGATTATGATGACGTGGCCATGTCGGCCCACCCAAGCACCGTACTAATGCCAAGTGTCATTACCACCGCCTGGCAATTGTCCAGCAGCGGCAAAGAGGTGCTCAATGCCTATATTATCGGTTACGAGATCTGGGCAGAACTGTTTGGCCGTGAGGCTGATCCTTATCACCTCAAAGGCTGGCACCCCACCGCCGTTTTCGGGACCGTTGCCGCCACCGGCGCGCTGTCCTATTTATACCGGCTGGATCAGCAAACTACGACCATGGCGCTGGGCCTTGCATCCAGCATGGCAAGTGGCCTGGTTGCCAATTTCGGTACCATGACCAAGCCTTATCACGCAGGCCGCGCCGCTGCCAATGCGGTGGAGGCCGTGCAACTGGCCAGACTGGGCATGACCGCCTGCGCAGACGTTTTTGAGCACAAAGCGGGTTTTCTGAGCGCCATATCGCCTGGCGGCCGCGTTGATGTAAACGAAGCGGTTAAGCTGGGCCGGGCGTTATACATTACCGAGTCCGGCGTCAATATCAAGCGCTATCCCGTTTGCTATTCCAGCCATCGCATTATCGATGGCATGCTCGCACTGGCGCAGCAGTACGACCTGACACCGGATACCATCGCTACGATCGATGCCACTATCGGACGCCCGCAAGCATCCATGTTGCGCAACCGGCAGCCAGTGACCAAACTGGAAGCCAAGTTCAGTCTGGAATTTGCGATTGCCGCCGCATTGCTGGCAGGCAAAGTGGGCCTGGCCGAACTGTCGGACGCATTTGTGAGTCGCACACAATTGCAGGCTATCTATCCGCAAATCCGGGTTCATGCCATTGATGATCCGGATCCTGCTGACCCCGCCTTCTCCATAACGGATCGACTTTGCGTGACATTGAAAAACGGCACTGTTCTGGATTCCGGGCCGATACGCTATCCACGCGGCCATGCACGTCTGCCTTTGACGCAACAGCAGTTACAGGAAAAATTCATGGATTGCGTGGCAAACGGACTCGCAGATGGGCACGCAGACGGCAACGCCGCGCCGACAGAGCAGCAGGCAGGCCTGGACCCGGATCGCGCCCGGCAACTATACCAGGCACTGGATTGTCTGCCGGACCTTGCCAATATCCGAACATTGTTTACAGCATGAACGGCGAGCAAAGCAACGGCCAAAGCGCCACAGCCAGCATGAAGCCCCTCATTGGATAATCAAGTGGACAATCAATTGAACAACCACACACCCAAAGGCCCGCTCAGGGGCATTCGCATTGCCGATCTGACCTCCGTTGTCATGGGCCCATTTGCCACGCAGTTGCTGGCAGACCTGGGGGCGGATGTCATCAAGATCGAATCCCCGACGGGCGACACCACCCGGAACATGGGTCACAGAAACAATAAAGCCATGGGCGCCAATTTCCTGCAGTTGAACCGGAACAAACGCTCGATCGTACTGGACCTGAAAACCGATGACGGCCGTCAGGCATGCCTGGACATTGCGGCCACCGCAGACGTTTTCCTGTATAACGTTCGTCCGCAAGCGATGGCCAGGCTGGGCCTGTCCTACGACGCGGTCCGCGCCGTCAATCCGCAAATCGTCTACGCAGGCACCTATGGCTTTGGCAACGCCGGTCCCTATGCCGGTAAACCGGCATACGACGACCTGATCCAGGGGATGACAGGCATTGCGGCACTATACCAGCAACACACCGGCCAGCCGCCACGTTATGTACCGCTGACGATGGCCGACAAAATTATCGGCATGCAGGTGGCAATTGCCTGCCTGGCCGGTGTTCTGGAAAGCAGAAGCTCCGGGCAAGGACAATCGATAGAAATCCCCATGTTCGAGGGGATGGCCCAATTTGTATTGGGCGACCATTTCGGCGGCGCCACTTTCGTGCCACCAAAAGGCGATATGGGATACACGCGGCTTCTGACCGAATCGCGCAAGCCCTATATGACACTTGACGGCTATATCTGCACCGTGATCCATACCGATAGGCACTGGCAGAATTTTCTGGGTCTGCTCAATCGCCAGGATCTGCTGCAGGCAGGCTCGCCCTTTGCCACAATCGCCTCACGCGGCGTGCATGTCAATCAGGTATACGGCTTTATTGAAGACTCCTTGCGCACCTGCAGTTCGGCCCACTGGCTTGAAGCGCTGGGCCAGGCCGATATCCCGGTAGCGCCGCTCTACGCCGTTGACGATCTGCTGGACGACCCGCACCTGAAGGCCGTACAGCAGATTGTCGAGCTTGACCATCCGACGGAAGGCCGTTTGCGAACAGTTGCACCATTGGGCACCTATTCGCGCACTCAGCCTTCCATTTACCGGCATGCCCCCAATCTGGGGGAACACACAGATGAAATATTGCAGGAGACGGCCAGGGCGATCAGCTCTCGACGCGATTCGCGTCAATAACCGTCAGCGCAGCCATATTGACGATGCGCCGGACAGTAGAGCTTGAGGTCAGGATATGCACAGGCGCATTCACACCCAGCAGGAACGGCCCGACCGCCACATTGCCCCCGGCAACGGTTTTCAACAGGTTATAGGCAATATTGCCTGAGTCGACATTGGGGCAGACCAGCAGGTTGGCTGGTCCCTTCAATGTTGATGAAGGCAGAATGCGCTCGCGCAGCACTTCATTCAATGCGCAGTCGCCATGCATTTCACCATCGATTTCCAGATCCGGATCCTGTGCCCGCACCAGCTCCAGCGCACGCCGCATCTTGTCTCCAGAGGCTGAACTGCCCGAGCCGAAATTGGAGCGCGACAGCAATGCCACCTTGGGCACAACGTCCATCTGCGCCAGTACCTTCGCCGCAGCCAGGGTGTACTCGGCAATCTGTTCGGCGGTAGGATCATCATTGATGTGGGTATCGACCAGCGCCACCATACGCTGATCGAGCAGCAGAATATTCATGGCTGCATAAGACGTTGTGCCTGGCTTCTTACCGATCATCTGGTCAACAAAACGCAAATGCTCGTGATAGGCCCCAACCGTGCCGCAGATCATGCCATCGGCATCGCCGACATGAACCATCATGGCACCGATCAGGGTCAGACGGCGACGCATTTCCACGCGTGCCATTTCCTTTGTGATACCGCGGCGGCACATAACTTCCCAGTAGTTGGTCCAGTACTGATGAAAGCGCGAGTCAAATTCCGGGTTGGTCACCTCCACGTCCTCGCCCAGCTTCAGACGCAGCCCATATTTTTCAATACGAGCCAGCAAAACAGACGGACGCCCCACCAAGATCGGACGCGCCAGCTTTTCATCGACCACGACCTGCACTGCACGCAATACGCGCTCGTCCTCGCCTTCGGTAAAGACAATGCGCGCCTTGCCGCCGTCGCGAACAATCTGTTTGGCCGATGCAAACAACGGCTTCATGAAAGCGCCTGAGTGATACACAAACTGCTGCAGTTTTGCGGCATAGGCCTCCAGATCATCCAGCGGGCGTGTTGCCACGCCGCTTTCCATGGCCGCCTTGGCCACGGCAGGCGCCACCCGGACAATCAGGCGTGGATCGAAAGGCTTGGGGATCAGATACTCTGGTCCAAATGACAGATCATAGCCACCATAGGCGGTCGCGACCACATCGCTGATTTCCTCTTTGGCCAGCCCGGCGATCGCGTAGACCGCGGCTTTTTCCATTTCACGTGTAATCGTGGTAGCGCCCACATCCAGTGCGCCGCGGAAAATGTACGGGAAACACAGTACGTTATTGACCTGATTAGGGAAATCGGAACGGCCAGTAGCCATCACCACGTCGTCACGCACAGCCAATGCCACTTCCGGCATGATTTCCGGGTTCGGATTTGCCAGCGCCAGGATCAGCGGGCGGGCCGCCATGGTTTTGACCATCTCGGGCTTAAGGACGCCACCGGCGGACAGGCCCAGGAATACATCGGCGCCATCGATGGCATCAGCCAGCGTACGATGCTCGGTTTTCTGCGCGAAGCGCAACATTTCAGGGCCCATGGGCGTATTGCGCCCTTCATAGACCACCCCGTCGATGTCCGTTACGAATACATTTTCCAGCGGCAGGCCCAGATCCACCATCAGATCCAGACATGCCAGCGCTGCCGCGCCTGCTCCGGACGACACCACCTTCACGTTTGTAATATCTTTGCCGACTACGGTCAAGCCGTTGATAAAGGCTGCCGCAACGGTAATCGCCGTGCCATGCTGATCGTCATGGAAAACGGGAATACTCATGCGCTCGCGCAGTTTGCGCTCCACCTCGAAACACTCGGGCGCCTTGATATCTTCCAGGTTGATACCGCCGAAGGTGGCCTCAAGCCCGGCAATAATCTCTACCAGCTTGTCCGGATCAGTTTCATTGATCTCGATATCAAAAACATCCAGACCGGCAAATTTCTTGAACAGAACAGCCTTGCCTTCCATGACCGGCTTGGAAGCCAGTGCACCAATATTTCCCAGGCCGAGCACGGCAGTACCGTTGCTGATAACGCCCACAAGGTTGCCACGCGCGGTGTAGCGAAACGCGTTGAGCGGGTCAGCCACGATTTCTTCACAGGCAGCCGCGACACCGGGCGTATACGCCAGCCCCAGATCCCGCTGGGTTACCAGCGGCTTGGTGGCGGTAATGGAAATTTTGCCAGGCACGGGAAATTCGTGATAATCCAGCGCTGATTGACGATCGATGGTACTCATGGGCTGTAGCCTCCTGAAGAATTGATTTTGCATCCAGTTTATGCTTTCTTCATAAGCAAATTATTTTCAATTATGATAATGATATATCAATTACCTTATACCTGCTTAAAAATTGAACACGCCTACCGCCGATACGCTTGAACACAGACTCGCCGGTCGCCTGAAAATGCGCCACCTCACCTTGCTGCTTCACATTGGCGAACTGGGTGCGCTGACCCGCGTTGCCCAGCAGATGGGCACCAGCCAGCCTGCCGTCACCCATGCATTGGCTGAGCTGGAGGATATGTTCGGCGTGCCCCTGTTTGAGCGCACCGGACGCGGCATGACGCCAACAGCGGCAGGCAAGGTACTGCTGACACGTGCCCGCAGCATGTTGCACGATGTCAGCGCGCTCTCGCGTGAAATGACAGCGGTCAATGCCGGCCGCGTTGCCCATCTGCATGTAGGCGCCATCCCGTTCATTCCCGGGCAAATGCTGTCTGCGGCGCTTGAGCGCACCCTGCCCGATCGCCAGCGAATGACCGTCACCATACACGACGGCACCAGCCGTAGCCTGATGACAATGCTCAGGGAGCACGCACTGGATTTTGTCATTGGGCGGGCTTCGGCATCCCTGGACATGACCGGGTTGCAGCAGGAAGTGCTCTATTACCAGTCACCGCGCCTGATTGCCAACCGCGAACTGGCGGCGCGACTCGGCCAGCGCCGGGCTGACTGGGGACATCTGGCCGAACTGGACTGGATTCTTGAACCAGCTCCGGCGCCCATGCGCGAACAGGTAGCCGATATGTTTCTGAGCGCGGGCGTGGTGCCCCCGCAGCCCCTCATCGAAAGCCTGTCGGCTAAACTGACCGGCGAAATCATTGCCGCGCGAGATCATGTGGTCTCGATCGTGCCCAATGATATTGCCGAAGAACTTGTGCGCATTGCCGGCGTGGCAGTGGTTCCCTGGTCGCTGCAGTGGACACTGTCACCCATTGCCCTGTTCAGCCTGAAGGACAGACACAAACGTGATGTAGATGCAAGATTCATTCAGTCGCTCAAGGACTATTGCGTAAAACACCGCTCCGCCTATTCCCAGGAGCGGTATCAATACTGAACAGTGCGGACCACGGCGCGACCCGACCATCGTCGCGTCCTGTTCCAATTGCAGTTGTGTTTACTTTGGCTGATGGCTACGCCTGGCAGCCGGCTGCAATGCCAGCAATTCGGATTCCAGCGCATCCACCCGACGCAGCAAATTGAGCACCAGCGCAACACCATCGGCATTCAGGTCAAAGTCATCACGCAGCCGTCGCGCCTTGCGCGCCACCACAATACATTCGGAATAAAACATGCCCGAGTCGGCGTGCCCGCTTACCGGCGAGAGCACACCGGTCTCCACCAGATCCATTACGTCGGCTTCGCTCAAGCCGGAAACGGCCGCCACATGCTGCAGCGAACACACTTCGTCCTGGTTCAGCCAGATGGTTTCAGTAATCTGCACGCTCATGATTGACCTCCTGCAAAACGCTGCCTGCGTGGGTCAAAGCCCGAGGACGCGGCAGCCAGTTCGGTGTACAACGCCTTCTCACGTTCGCTCACCGAAGTTGGCACTTCAATTGTGATAACCGCATACAGGTCGCCCTGTACGTTGCCATTACCCGGAAGACCTCTTTTGGAAAGGCGCATTTTGCGACCAGCCACAGTCCCGGGTGGGACGGTCAACGCTACTGGGCCGCCCAGCGTGGGAATTTCCACGCTCGCCCCCAGCACTGCCTCCCATGGGGCCAGCGGCACGAGAAGCGTCAGATCATTGCCGCTCACCTGAAAATACTTATGCGGTTGCAACTTCATGACTACGAACAAGTCTCCAGGCGGGCCGCCATTCATGCCCTGCCCACCCTTGCCCGCCAGGCGCAGGCGCTGGCCATCGGCTGCGCCCTTGGGAATGCGGATGCGAAAGGTTTTCGGCACGCGATGCAACAGGCCCTGACTGTCATAATCGGGGACCGCCACCGAAATTTCTGTTTCAGCGCCGTTATAGATTTGTTCCAGCGTGATCGGCATGGTGAACTCGAAGGTTTCCCCATGACGCGGACGACTGGCGTAACGAGCAGCTCCTTCGCGCTGCGTCTCGGCAAACGCCTTTAGCAGATCGGACAAGTCTACATCTGAAAAATTATCTGATGATTCGTGAAAATGCTCTTGCCATTGATGCGGCGGCACAAAATCATCGCCCTGTCGGTGCTGACCAAGATTGTCATAGGCGGCCCGTTTTTCCGGGTCTTTCAGCGTGGCGTAGGCTTCGGCCACTTCCTTGAATTTGCTTTCGGCATCGGGCTCCTTGGATATATCGGGGTGATATTTGTGAGCCAGGCTGCGATAGGCCTTCTTGATCTGTGCCTCGGTCGCATTACGCTCTATACCAAGGGTCTTGTAATAATCAACGTATTTCATTTGCACCTGCCGGTTTCAATGTTATTACGGATTTCTTGTGATTGATTTTAACAAGTTTCCAGCAGCCGAGCGTCTATAGCTATACCCAATTATCAAGAAGACATTGCACAGCATAATGACCGCGATCGGATAGTGTCATTGGCATCTCACGGATGCCACGTGGTTCGCATCGCTTGTGTGGGCATACCCTTATGCTTGCCGCCGAGCGCCAGCGACAAGCTGTTTGCCTTGTTAATGAGGGTATCGGCATACCCCTTCAGAATAGGTCGGCTCAGCCTGCTGGATGGTCCGGAAATGCTGATTGCCCCCAGCAGTTTCCAGTTGACGCCGTAAACCGGCGCAGAAATACTGGAGACATCCTTGTCGCGCTCGCCAACCGAAATATAGTAGCCATTGCGACGGATGGTATCAAACTGACTGCCCGCCGCTCCGGAAAATGCAAGAATCACCTTGCCCGGGGATCCTTTTTCCAAAGGCAGGACCTGGCCCACGCTAATGTGGAATCGTATTGCCTGCGGCCCTTCGATCCGATACAGGCAAATCCGGGCATCCCCTTCCTGCACAAAAAATGTGGAGCTTTCGGAGGAAAGCGCAGACAATTCCTGCAACACCGGCTCGACTGCCGCAGAGACATCAAAGGAGGATCGATATCTGGCACCCAGCCAGCCAGCTGCTGGTCCGAGACGCCAGGCGCCATCCTCACGCTGGACCAGATAACGATGATAGGCCAGTGTGCGAGCGATACGCAATACCGTTGACTTATGCAAGCCACTACGTTTGCTCAGTTCAAGCAGTGACAGGTACTCGTCATCCGGCAGGAAACTTTCGAGCAGGCCGATGGCGCGCGACACGGCGATCACGTTGTCGCCGTCTTTCTCCTGATCTTTCTTATTCTTCACCTTGTCCCCTGAAGATCATGATTGCTTATTCCTGGCAACAGCCTTTGCGGCGCACTCAGGCTGGCCAACGCGCGACCCGCCAATATCGCTCGCTATCATGAACGCGGTCGCATCCATCACAAAAGCAATTGCAGTATGTTTATTTTGAACTTGCAGATTGTACGACTACTGACCATTTTTTTGATTCCTCATCAAGGTACTTCCTGAACGCATTGCCATCTGCACCGATGACTTCAGCGCCCAGCGATGTATACCGTTCCTTTACCGCAGGCTCGTGTAGCGCTTTCTGAATGGCGTTTTGCAGCACCTGAGTCACAGCAGAGGGGGTGCCGCCAGGGACAAAGACGCCATTCCACTCATACACCTCGAATCCCGGGAGACCGCTTTCACTGACGGTTTTCACATCCGGCAGCAGTGGGTGTCGCGCTTTGGACGTGATCGCCAATGGCCTGAGCTGCTTTGCATCAATGAGCGGAAGGGTTGAAGAGATATTACTGAACATGATATCGACCTGAGCGCCCAGCGTCGCGGTGATGGCCGGGCCGCCACTTTTGAAGGGAACATGCAGCATTTCTATTTTCTTGCCCTGATTAAATAGTGCGCCTGCCATGTACTGCAACGTACCATTGCCGCCCGAGGCAAAAGTCACTTTTCCAGGATTCTCACGCGCATAGGTTACTGCTGCCTCCTCGGTTTTGAAACGGGATTTACCGGAGACAACCATCACGGTTGGCATTTTAGAGACCAGCGCAACAGGGGTCAGATCCTTTTGCGGATCGAAAGTAAGTTTCTGCAAAAGAGGATTGATAGTCAGCGGTGTCGCGTCATACAACACCGTGTATCCATCAGGTTTGGCGCGCGCCACATACGACTCACCGATAATCCCACTGGCGCCGGCCTTGTTTTCCACAATGACAGACGTCCCAAGATACTTTTCCAGACTTTGCGCCAGGACGCGTGCCAATGCATCAGCAGTACCACCGGGCGAATAAGGAATGACCAGACTAATGGGCTTGTCTGGATAAGCTGCCAGCGCATGACCGCAGCAAGCCAGAAGCATCGCCGCGAATGCGGCCCTGCAACGTAATTTCATATGAATATCTCCTTTATATTTTTCTTGACGGTCTTGTGAATCCCGGTCCCGCCGGCCTTTGCGCACGACCATTCATTGCACTAACGGCCCGATCATGTGTATGTGGCAACGGGCCTGTTGAGCGTGGGTAAACCCAGACACGTGCGCCTATGACTCACCTCTATTGAGTATCATCCCGGGCACTTGCGTTTCAAATTGCAGAATCGTACCCGTGGCCGATTCCGTGCAATACACGGTTTTTCTATCCGGGCCGCCAAACGCAAGATTGGTGCATGAGGTGCCAACCGGGCTGATCCAGATGGAAATCGGCTCGCCCCGACCGTTCAACTGCCATACATAGCCCAGGCCGGGATTGGCCACCAACAGATTGTTTTCCAGGTCCATTGCCAGGCCATCCGGCCCGCTTGGACCATACGAGCTGAAAAAGCACCCGACTTTCGACACGCTGCCATCCGCCATAAGCGGCGCCCGCCATATTGCATTGGCCCGCGTTACCGCCACAAACAGAACAGACTCATCCGCATTCAATACAACACCGTTGGGACTGGGTATTTTATCCAGCAACAGGTCGAGCCGGCCATCCGGACATAGGCGGTACAGGCGACCAGTGGGGTCGTGCATTCCTGTCTGCCCCTGATCCGTAAAGTACAGGTTCCGGCTGGCGTCAAATATCAGATCATTGACGCCCTTGAACCGTTCACTGCTGCGTCTGCCAAGCAGCGACGCAACCTGCCCCGTATTGACATCCAGAACTAACAGGCCGTTTTTATAGTCTGCAATGACCAGTTCATTATCATTCCTGAATTTCATCCCGTTGGGTTCGCCGTCATATTCGCAGATCAATTCCCAGTTGCCCGATGGATCGATACGGAATACGCGGCCAAACGGGATATCGGCCACATACAAGTTGCCCGCAGTATCAAACACAGGCCCCTCAAGAAACGAATCAACGGGCCGGCCGTTGCGGTTGGCCTGCGCCCACTCGGTCATCGTATCGCGGTAGCGAAACCGGTCGGGCAACGACGTAAAAATACGAGCTTCACTGACTTTGGGTGAACACCGGACATACATCTTGCATGCTCCATCGCGAACGGCACTACGCCGGCATTTTGTTCTGTTTGACCTGCGCATCGGCAAGACTGCGCAACAGATTCTGTGCCGCGGCAACGCCCATATTGACGTAGGCCTGCCCCGTGACGCCCCCGACATGCGGACTCAGGACAATTTGCGGCTCGCTGAATAAAGCGTTGTCTTTTCCAGGCGGTTCCTGGGAGTAGCTATCGAGCCCGGCAGCAAATACCTGCCCCGAACGGACCGCCGCGCACAACGCAACTTCGTCCACCAATCCGCCTCGGGCAGTATTGACCAGGATGACGCCCCTGCGACAGGCCGACAGGGTAGCCGCGTTGATCATATTCCGATTGTCATCAGTAAGCGGACAATGCAAAGAAATACAATCGGCATCGGACCAGATTTGCGCCAGACTCACCAATGTAATGTTCTCGACCGGCTGGGCCAATGGATCAAAAGCAATGACGTTCAGTCCAAGCGTGCGGCAAAACCCGGCCATTTTTCGACCGATGTTTCCCAGCCCGATCAGGCCGATGGTCTTGCCCCGAAGCTCAATGCTTTTGTGGGTGGCTTTGTCCCAATGACCATCGTGCATGCGTGCGTTCTGCTGGGGGATGGATTTGGCACAAGCCAGCAGTAATGCCAGCGCATGCTCTGCCACGGCGGTCGCATTCGCACCGGCTGCAGCACAAACCGCAATACCGTGTTCTTTCGCAGCGACACTATCAATGGTATCAATGCCACTTCCATGCTTGGATATGACCTTCAGGCCGCGTGCGTTCGCGATGACACGTCTGGTAATCCTGCCATAACGCACAATGATTCCAATCGGATCATGCGTTTTCACCAGCGTAATAAGATCCTGTTCCGTTGGCAAAACGCCGGCATAGACCACCTCGTAACCTGCCAGTATCTGCAGCGCCTCGGGTGCAATATCAGCGCCGGTGACCAGCACTTTCTGAGCGGCAACACTCACAGCACGTCTCCTTGCTTCAGTACACCGGCCTTTACCAGCGCATCGGCAAGCCACGGAGCACCGACGTTACCCTTGCCGATTTCTGCGATCCTGGCGGCTTCCGCTTGCACTTTCTGTTCCGCCAGAAGCAGGATCTGTTCGATATTTTCCTGGGGCACGACGACAACGCCATCATCATCGCCCACGATCAGATCGCCGGGATTGATCGTGGTGCCAGCCAGTGTCACAGGCCAGTTGATACGGCCACCAAGCGATTTGGTCGGCCCATTAGGATTGGTCCCGGCGGAAAATACAGGAAAGGTCCCGACAGCAATCTCTTGCGTGTCCCTTGTGGCTGCGTCAACCACGAAACCGGCCAGGCCGATTGCCTGCGCCTGTGTCACCATGATTGTTCCGCACAGGGCCGCCGTCAGATCGCCTTTGCCTTCGACCACAATCACATCACCAGGCTGGGCCAGCGCAAGCGCCGCATGAAACATCAGGTTGTCGCCCGGACGCACTTCGACGGTAAATGCCGGTCCCGCAACCTTCACGCCCGGCACCCTTGACTGTATGCTGCCATCCAGGGTGCCACGGCGCCCGCCCACGTCTGCAAGAATGGCTGCCTGAAACCGCGAGGCGCGCCTTACCAGCTCCGGATCCGGCCGTTTAATGTCTTTGCGAATAAAAGGTAAGTCTTTCATGGATCGTTGCTGCTCCTGATTATTTGAGTGTGATATTTGCTGTCTTGATAACGTCGGCCCACATCGCCGTGTCTGCTTTGATCCGCTTCACAAAAGCGTCCTGGTTCCCATCGACCACCATGGCGCCGGAATGCTCGATCTGTTCCTGGAATTTTTTATCTTCCATTGCAGTATTGATGGCGGCACCCAATGTCTGCACGACCTGCTCCGGGGTTCCGCTGGGCACCAGGATGCCAAACCAGGTCGTGGCGTTAAATCCCTTGAAACCCGACTCATCCAACGTGGGTACATCCGGCAATGTTTTCATCCGGGTCAGGGAGGTGACCCCCAACGCCTTGATCTGTTTATCTTCAATCGCGCCGGTCAGTGTGGATGCCGAAGACATATAGGCCTGTATCTGATTGCCGATCAGCGACGGAATACCGTCGGAGGCGCCTTTGTAGGGAATGTTTTCAATCTTGATACCCGATTTTTGCTGAAACAAGATAGAGGCCAGATGCGCCACGGTGCCGATACCCGGAATGCCAAAATTCATGCTGTTGGGGGGCGCCGCCTTGACCTGCTGGATAAATTGCCGGGCATCCGAATAGGTGGCCTGTTTTGGCCCTACAAAAACCAGGGGCGCTTCAGCGACCAGCGCAACCGGAATAAAGCTTTTTACCGGGTCATACTGAATTTTCGGCTGCAGAGTGGGTAAGATAGCCAGGTTACTGGTCTGACCAAGCACAATGGTGTATCCGTCAGATCTGGCGTTGGCCGCTGACCCCAGCCCCACGCTTCCGCCTGCGCCCGGCCGGTTCTCCACAACGACATTCCAGTTTTTCTGTTTACCCATCTGCATTGCCAGCTCCCTGGCTACAAAATCGGTGCCGCCGCCCGGCGGGAAAGGCACGATAAGCTTGATCGGCCGGGTCGGATAGTCCTGCGCATATGCAGTTGTAGCGGCAAGGACGCAAGCAAGCGCCAATACAAGTTTTGAACCTGATTTCATTGTTGTCTCCATGATTTTCTATTTATTGCGATCAAATTGAAGCTGAACGAATCCTATCGATGCGATCCGTTGTTTGCAATGTCGTTTTGTACAATGCAACGCAAACTGAACAATGAAATTGGCAAGAACGAACAACAAGCATTGCGTGTGACGCACTTGTAGGCAATCGCATTCTCTATGCGACCCATGGCTGGCAGATGGCCGCAGCCATGCCCGCTCATCGTCGATCCTGCTGGAGGACGGGGCTGGCCTCGTAAAATGGGCGATTTTTCTGCCCTGAAACGAGATGAATTAGCCGCCGCCTAAAAAAAGCAGAGACGAAGCAGTAAAACGACAGAGCAGAGACGTGGGACTACAGAAAAGATTGTTCCCGAAACGATGCTTTCAGGTAATCCACCAGCAGGCGAATAATGCCCGGCACATGCGGGCTGTAAGGACGCAGCGCATAGATATGATCGCCAAAGACACTGACCGACTGCCATTGCGGCAGCAGTTCAACCAGGGTACCCCGGTCCAGTTCTCTTGCTACCGAAAAATCGGGCACCAGTGCAATACCCTGGTGCGCCAGTACCATTTCCCTGAGCGTTTCGCTGTTATTGGCGGCAAACGAACCGTTGACCTGCACGCTCACCCGTCGCGACGATGATCTGCGGCTCTCAAAATGCCAGGCCGGCTGCCCGCCAGAGCGCAAATAGGTAAGACAGTTGTGATCAACCAGATCCTGCGGACGCACCGGCCTGGGGTGAGTTTTCAGATACTCCCGGCTGGCAAGCAGCAGCGTCCTGGTGGCGCAAAGCTTCCAGGCAACATAGGTTTCGGGCACCGTGGAAGAATGCCGAATGGCCAGGTCAAAACCCTCCTGCGCCAGTGGACTGATATGGTCGGACAGCTCAATGTCGATACGGACTCTCGGGTACTGGCGCATGAAAGCAGGTAGGCGCGGAATAATCTGCTGGCGGGCCAGCGCCACCGGTGCAGTCAGCCGAATAATGCCCTGGGGCGTATCGGCCAGTTCGCGAATGCGGGCGCATCCGGTTTCGATGCTGCTGAATGCCGGCCTGGTTTCGGCAACCAGTTCGCGCCCGGCTTCGGTCAGCCTCACACTGCGCGTCGTGCGCTGGACCAGCGCAATCCCCAGGGCGCTTTCCAGTTCCTGTATGCGCTGGCTCATGGCCGCCTTGCTGACCCCCAGCCGTTGAGCCGCCGCTGTATAGCTGCCGGCGACCTCCAGCATCCCAAGCCAGTAGATATGTGACCACAACGGTTCATTTTTCAGGTTTTTCATACCTGCATTGTCCATTATTTTGAACAATTAATCCACAACTGGCCTATTGATCGCGTCGCTTTGCGGTGTCTATACTGGTGCCATCATCAGCAAGGAGCCAAATATGAATTCCCCGTCCACAGCCGCTTTCACAGAGAGCACCGATGTCGTCAACTATATCAATGGCAGCACCGTCACACCCCAATCCACGGAAAAACAGGCAGTGTTCAATCCTGCCACCGGTCAGACGGCACGCCACGTGGTGCTCTCGGGTGCAAACGAGGTGAACCTTGCGGTCAGCGCGGCCAAGGCTGCAGCAACGGAGTGGGCCAATGTTCCCCCCATTCGCAGGGCGCGCATTATGAACCGGTTTCTCGGTTTAATGCATGAACACGCCGATACGCTGGCAGCCATTATTACAGCCGAACACGGCAAAGTCTTCAGTGATGCCCAGGGCGAAGTTGCACGCGGTATCGATGTAATCGAATTTGCCTGCGGCATTCCTCAACTGCTCAAAGGCGACTTCACTGATCAGGTGTCCACGGGTATCGACAACTGGACTATGCGCCAACCCCTGGGGGTCGTTGCCGGCATTACGCCATTCAACTTTCCCTGCATGGTGCCATGCTGGATGTTCCCGGTAGCGATTGCAGCGGGCAACACATTTGTGCTTAAACCCAGCGAGCGCGATCCCAGTGCGTCCCTGTTCATGGCGCGCCTGTTCAAGCAAGCCGGCCTGCCGGACGGGGTCTTCAATGTGGTCCAGGGCGGCAAACCTGCCGTGGATGCCATTCTGGAGCATCCTGACGTCTCTGCTGTCAGCTTTGTTGGCTCCACTCCGATTGCACACTATATCAGCGAGCGCGCGGCTCACTTTGGTAAACGGGTCCAGGCTCTGGGTGGTGCCAAAAATCACATGGTCGTCATGCCCGATGCAGACATCGACCGCACCGTCGACGCCCTGATCGGCGCCGCATACGGCTCTGCGGGCGAGCGCTGCATGGCGATTTCCGTGGCCGTGCTGGTTGGCGATATTGCAGATACGATTGTCGAACGGGTTGCCGAAAGGGCCAAACAACTTGTTATTGCAGATGGCATGAACCCGAAAGCTGAAATGGGTCCCATCGTTACCCGTCAGTCGCTGGAAAAAATCGAATCCTACATTGATATCGGAGTAAAGGAAGGCGCTACGCTGGTGGTTGATGGGCGCGGCCATAAGGTTGCAGGCAATGAGGAAGGCTTTTTCACCGGCGGCACGCTGTTTGACAATGTGACCGCTGACATGCGAATCTACAGGGAAGAAATCTTTGGTCCCGTGCTTGCATGTATCCGGGTCAAAGACCTGGGCGAAGCGATCAATCTGATCAATGACCACGAATTCGGCAATGGCGTATCGTGCTTTACCAGCGACGGGCATACCGCCAGAGAATTTTCACGTCGTATTCTGGTTGGCATGGTCGGCATCAACGTGCCTATTCCAGTACCGATGGCATGGCATGGGTTCGGCGGTTGGAAAAAAAGCCTGTTTGGCGATATGCATGCCTACGGCGAGGAAGGCGTACGCTTTTATACACGCCAGAAGTCCGTCATGCAGCGCTGGCCGCAAAGCATTGACAAAGGCGCGGAATTTGCAATGCCAACGGCAAAATAATTTCACTTTGTTATTTCACTTTTTATAGGGGGCCGGTAAACTGGCGTTCATGCACACGCCCGTTCAGCCCGGTATTCCCCGCTTTCTGCAGGATGGTGTTTTCTATCAGGAACACCATCCTGATCCTGCATTCGGCGAGCAGATATATTGTCTCTGGCAATTGCGATCCACCTGTACGCTACCCAGCGATTGCCACTATCTGGTGGTACCAGACGCCTGTATTGATCTGGTCTTTGATCTGTCCGGGCAGGCAGAACAAGGCGTTCTGGTCATGTCTCCTGGTCTGCAGGCACTAGATCTGAACCTGGGGCGACAGTTTGATTATTGTGGTATTCGGCTCTACCCCGGTGTCTGGCGCGGTTCGCAACATATTATCGCGCAATCGCAAACATTTTGCTCGCTGGGCGGCGTCGATACGCCTGCTTTCACCCGTCAATTGAGCGCATGTTCAGAAGCGGACCAGCAACAGCTGCTGCAACATTTCGTGCGCGAACTCACTATGCACGGCACCATCAACGAAGCGGCCTGGATGCCACAATTGCTGGCGCAAGCGGACCGTTTGACGTGTGTGGACGATCTGGTGAGCGTATCTGGCTACAGCCGCAGGCAGTTACAGCGGCTCTTCCCGGAAAAAACCGGGTTCTCGGCCCACGATTTTCTGAAGATCCTGCGCTTTCACCAGGCGCTGGCCACCCAGCGAATTGATGCCTATACCGACCAATCGCATTACATCCGCGAGTTCAAGCGCATCACGGGTATTACACCCGTCGCATTCCGACGGCAATACCGCTAGCCCCACCAGAACCAGGGCAGATGCGAGTGCTGCCGCTCATGGCCGAAATATACAATACAGGCGGGGTCAGACAGCCTATGATCAGGCATGCGATCCAGGAGCCCGTGATGAAAAAAGTCTATTCAATTGTGATTACCGAAAAACTGCAGCCTTGTGCCGATTTCTACACACACCATTTTGCTTTTAGCGTCGTCTTCCAGGAAGATTGGTATGTTCATCTTGTACATGAAGCAAGTGGCGCCGAACTGGCTTTCATGGCCCCAAACAGCGCCAACCAGCCACCGCAACTGCACGCAGCTTACCAGGGAGCTGGTATTGTCTTGAGCATTGAAGTTGACAATGCAGAAAAGGAATATCGCCGGCTGACAAAAAGCCAGGACTGCGACATCTTCCTGCCCATAAAGGATGAACCCTGGGGTCAGCGTCATTTCATGTTGTCGGACCCTGCGGGCGTCTGCGTAGACGTCGTCGAACAGCGCGATAGCGGCGGGCAAGCGACATAATCGGCATTGCGGGTGAAGTTCAGGCCCCGGGATTGACTGATTTAGGCAGTACGACAATCGTGCCCTGGGCTGTGGCGCACAGCTTTTCCTCGCCGTCCTTCACAACAAACAAATCGCAGCGCGTGACGGCCTGCGTACGCCCCTTGTAGACTACGTGTCCTTTGGCCACGAGTACCTCTCCGACGGCAGGCCGCAAGAAATTGATCTTGAATTCAGATGTGATCACTGGAATACCGTAGGCGATGCCAGCAGCAAAGGTAAGCGCTGTATCGGCAGCGTAGCCGAGCACGCCGCCATGCACCGAGCCCAGATGCTGCATGAGGTTGCCATCAATGGAGATACGAAATTCACACGTGCCATCTGCCGACGCATGCGTGGCCTCGGTTTTCAATAGCGTACTAAACGGCTGCCGGGCCAGAATGCCCCGTACCCTTTTCAACACATCGTCGTTGCTGACAGTCTGATTCATGATCTCATTTCCCAATGTTAGGTAAGGCTTCAGATACGGTCATCGCGTGTCTATGACCGTATCCTCCTGCCCTGGCGCTGCGTCTTAGCGCTGTGCTTTACCGCTGAACCTGATGCTCCATCTGCCGTACATAATGATAGAACCGTCGCCACAGCAACAGTGCAGTGGCGCTCAGCCCGATGAAAAACCCCAGCCAGATACCATTGACGCCCATATGAAAGATATAGGTAAAAACTAGTACGACTGGTACACCAATCAACCAATACCCCACCATGGTCAGCACAAATGTATCACGAGCCTTGAGAATGCCGCGCATGGCGCCCACTGCCAGATTTTGCTGGCAATCGGCAAATTGCAGCAGCGCAGCCAGAGCCAGCAGGGGAACGGCAATTTGCAGAACACTGCCAACATTTTTCGTATTCTCATCCAGAAACAGGCCGATCAGGGTTTGGGGTATGGCCACATAAATAATGGCGACAACGCCCATCGCCACAAAGCCCATCCGGATAATCGCCTTGGCCAGCAATCGCAAACGTGAGGTATCGCGCTGTGGCAAAGCATGACTCATATGAATGGACACCGCATGGGACAAGCCGATGGAAACCATAAATGCAATATTCACGTACTGGAATGCAAGGGTGTGGGCCGCCAGACTGGCTGCGCCGAGCGTGCCGGCGACCAGGGTCAGCACCGAAACAAACCCCGCTTCGCTGGCATAGGCCGCACCGGTGGGCAACCCCAGCCTGAAGGAGTCACGAATAAACAGTCTGGATTGGGTCGAGCGCAATGAGACAGTGCCGGGCGTAGGCAGTCGCAGCACCGGCGCCAGCAGCCTGTCGCGACGAACCAGCATGTAAAACCCCACGGCCATCAGTGTTTGTGTCAGCAACGTTGCCAGGCCCACCCCCGGCAACCCGAGTCCTGTCCAGGTGCCGACGCCAAACACAAACAGCAGATTCAGGCCAATATTAACCAGAACAGCGAGCAGCGTAATCAACAATAAAGGACCCGGGCGCTTGAGCGCCACCGCCGCATTGCGCAAGACCTGCAGCCACAGCAATGGAATAAGGCTGGGCGCCAGAAAAACCAGGAGCGAATAACCCAGTGACAACAATTGCGGGTCCTGCCCCAGATAGCGCAAGAAAGGAAAGGCGAGCAGCATGAAGGCGACCATCACTGCACCGCACGCCGTTGCCAGCAGCAGGCACAGGCGCACCTGAGAAGCCAGCCGGGCCCTGACACTGATGCCACCCCTGGCCCAGGTCTGCGCAAACAGATTGGCCGCCGGCGTGACCAGCCCGACGCTGGAAGTTCTCAGCAATCCGAAGAGCGTAATGGCAATGCCGCCGGCCGCGATCTCTGTCGGGCCAAGCATGCCCATCATAATCAGGTCGGTGGTCGTCAGCGCGATCGAAGCCAGTTGCATCAGGACCAGGGGCCAGGCAAGAAAAGCAATCTCTTTGACAGTCGTACCAGCTTTCACAACACACCAAATGCAAACAGCGCAGAAAATTTGAATCTGTATATGATATCCGAAATTATTTTCTTTCAGCCTGCAATGCGGCAAGGCTGCAACCGGCTATCCTGCCACACACCCTAACTGTCTACATATTCGAACTGGGCACGGAGCATTTCATAGATATGCAGCGTCAGCGGGCTGATAGTGTCCTTGCGTGTGAGCAAGCGATAAGTCACAAATGGCAATGGCGGCAGGCCCTCGGCCTGGCCAAGCACACGCATATCCGGCCCCAGAAACTCAACGCTGCGGACCGTCACACCCAGCCCGGCACGTACCGCCGCCTTGATGCCCACCAGTGACGGAGCCAGGTAATTGATATGCCACTTTATCTGTGTACCTTCCAGTGCAGAAAGCGCGAGGCGACGAAAAATACTGGGCTCGTCGGCCAGGATCAGGGGCAAAGGAGCCCGGCGGTTATACGGAAAATCTGCGGCACATACCCAGGCTGTCGGCGAAGTCCGCAACACAAATCCATTTAAGGCCGGATCATCGCGGGTTGAAATGGTCAGATCAATATCGCCGGCCTGCAGCGAAACCATAAGCGACGGGCTGCGCTCGACCTGGATCTCCAGTTTTACCCTGGGCGCCTGCCGGGCAATATAAGTCAGCATGAGCGGCAAAATAGTGTCAGCCACATCCAGCGTCGCACCCAGGCGGATTTGCCCTTCCATTTGCTCCTGACCAACGGTACGCAGCACCTCATCATTGATCGCCAGCAAACGCCTGCCGTATTCGGCCAATTGCTTGCCCTGCATGGTCAGCACCAGCCGTCGTCCTTTTTTCTGGAACAAGGGATAACCCATTTGCTGCTCCAGCTTTTGCATCTGCTGACTGATGGCCGACTGCGTTTTGAACAGCACCTGCGCCGCACCCGAGAATGTATTAGTTTTTTCGACAGTTACCAGCGTTCTCAGCAAGCCAAGATCCAGATTATTCATAGGGAATACCCTTAAAAACAAGCCCTTGAGAGCATACCGCTCATAGAGAACATATTAGCACTGCTTATATGATTTCAAAAAATTCTAATTAGTAAATACAGGTTGAACTATCTATACTTTGAAAAAATCACAGGAGAAATAAATGAACGCAAAGCAAGACAAGCAGGTCGCCGTCCGCCAATTTATCAACATCGCCAAAGATAACGGCCAGGATCAACTGGACCGGGAAAAGCTCGCCAAAATACGCGATGCCCTGATTGAAATTGCCGCTCGTAAAGAGTGGTGGGGACAGGACACCTACCCGGCTCCCACCGGCGACGATCTGCAAGCGCGCTACCTCATTCATTCGGAGCCCGATAACAGTTATGCGCTTTATCTGAACGTCATGAAGCCGGGAAAAAAAATTGTTCCACATAATCACACCACCTGGGCCTGTATTGCTGCAGTCGAGGGTGTAGAGAGCAACTATCTGTATGAACGCACCGACGACGGCAGCGTACCGGGCCATGCAACCGTTGTGCAAACGGGCGTGCAGGCTGTAGAACCCGGCCATGGCATCGCCCTGATGCCCGATGATATTCATGCGGTGCGTATAGAAGACGACAATATCCGCCACCTGCATATGTATGGACGAGCGCTGGAAACCCTGACCGAGCGCATGGCCTTCGACACCACAAATAACACTTGCAAGATCATGGACGTCGGCGTCAAAACCCAGCGGAGCCAGGGCTGATGTCAGCTGTCTCCAGAGCAACCCAACTGGCCTTGCTGGGGCGACCGGAATCAGGATGGGCCAACACGCCTATTGTCAAAGGCAGCACCTACCTTTTCGGCAGCCTTGGCCAATGGCGCGCCGCTCGTGCACAACGCGACACCGATAGGGTGCTGTCATACGGTGCCCGCGGTAACGAAACGGTTTATGCGCTGGAAGATGCCATTACCGCAATTGAGGGAGGATATCGCAGCAAGCTTTTTCCAACAGGCCTGGCTGCTATTGCCACCACCCTGATTGCATGCCTGAAATCGGGAGATCATCTGTTGATTTCAGACGGCGTCTATGAGCCAATGCGCCAGCTGTGTGAGACGCAACTGGCCAAGTTTGGCGTCACATACAGTGACTTTTCGCCGACTGACCCGCACTGGGACCGCCAGTTGCGGGCAGAGACAAAAATGGTCTATGTTGAATCCCCGGGTTCGCTGCTTTATGACATGCTCGATTTACCGGCGTTGTCGCAGGTGTGCAGACAACGCGATATCCTGCTTTGCGCAGACAACACATGGGGCTCTGGCATTAACTACCAGCCGCTCAACCTAGGTTGCGATATTTCAGTCGTGGCAGCAACCAAGTACCTGAGCGGTCATTCAGATGTGATGATGGGTTCTGTCACGGCCAGCAAGGCCTGCTTTGCCCAAATAGAACAGGCCAGCATCAATCTTGGACAGACTGTAGCCGCCGAAGACGCCTTCCTGGTGCTGCGTGGGCTTCGCACGCTGCAATTGCGACTGCAGCGTCATGCCGACAGCGCCCTGCACATTGCGCAATGGCTGAACACGCATCAAGCGGTACGCAGCGTGTTTCACCCCGCGCGGCAAGGGGATGCAAACCATGAACTGTGGCAGCGAGATGCCACGGGCTCAAATGGGTTATTGACCATTGAATTTGATCCCGACCTGGCATCGGAAAAAATCGAACAAGCGATAGACGGGCTGCAACTTTTTGGCATCGGTTCATCCTGGGGAGGCTATGAAAGTCTGGTCCTTCCTGTCGACCCGCTTCGCACCAGGCTGCGCAATAGCAAACACCATGGCTACGTCCTGCGCCTGCACATCGGCCTGGAAGATCCAGCAGACCTCATGCGCGATCTTGAGACCATGTTCGACCGCATCAAATAAGCTGGCGCGTGGTCCGTCGCAACTCCAAATACTTATAAACCCTCTTCGAGCAAGGCACGAGAACTGACAATGAAATATATCAACGCCCACGCGCTGAAAAAACAAATCCATGACGCCGATGAAATCGCAGTCCTGGACATACGTGAGCATGGCCAATATGGAGAGAACCATCTTTTTTTTGCGGTCTCATTACCCTATAGCGCACTGGAACTGGAAATCGCAAGGCTGGTTCCCAGAAAAAACACCCGAATTGTAATGTATGGCAACAAGCATGACGATGAGGTTGTCAAACGCGCGTGTCTTGCCGCAACCGCGCTGGGCTATACCGACATCAGCATACTGCAAGACGGCGTACAGGGCTGGCAAGCCGAAGGATACGCAACATTCTCCGGGGTAAACCTGCCCAGCAAAACATTTGGCGAACTGGCAGAACACGTTTATGACACGCCAAGAATATCTGCACTGCAATTGCAGGCGTTGCTCACGGACGATAGTAATAAAATCATTGTGCTCGATGGCCGTCCCGTGCCCGAGTACAAAAAAATGAATATCCCGGGATCGGTATGTTGTCCGAACGGTGAACTGGCGCTGCGTGCAGGTGAACTTGCGCCGGACCCCGAAACCACAATCGTCATCAATTGCGCGGGCCGCACACGCAGCATTGTAGGCGCACAGACCCTGATTAATTTAGGCATTCCCAACAAAGTGTACGCATTGGAGAACGGCACACAAGGCTGGTACCTGGCCGACCTTCCGCTGGAGCATCAGTCGGACAGAATATACCCACGATCCATACAGGAAAAAAAACTGCCGATATTGCAAAAGCGCTCGGCAGCGATTGCCTCTCGCTATAACGTGCAAGCCATCAGCGCTACGCAGGTTGAACAGTGGCTGGCCCAAACGGATCGCACAACCTTTCTGTGCGATGTCAGAACGCCCGAAGAGTTTGCCCAAGACAATCTTCCAGCCTGCGTCCAGCATACCCCGGGTGGCCAGCTTATCCAGGCAACCGACGAATACGTGGGCGTAAGAAAATCACGGCTGGTGCTATTGGATTTTGACGGCGTGCGCGCACCGGTTATTGCAAGCTGGTTGCGGCAACTGGGCTGGGAAGTCTATCTTCTGAAGAACCCGGAAAATCTGCGGGTTGCAGATTCGGCTGCAATACGCCGTCCGTCCCTGTGCAATACAACCGTTCTTGCCGGCGATCAGATCACATCATTTATCAAGGCCCATCCGCAGGTAAAGATCATTGATACGCGCCCCAGTATGCAGTTTCGTAAACTGCGGCTGCAGAACGCAGCATGGGCAATTCGTCCGACAATGGCGGCGGTTGTTCCCAAGGATAAAGAGACAGCGATACTGCTGATTGGTGAACGCCCTGAAAAGCTGCAAATCCTGGCCGCCGATCTTGAGCACGCAGGACACACCGAAATTTATTCTGCCTGCATGGACACTGAGCAAATCAGGCACAGCGGCCTTTTGGTAAGCGCAGACGAGACCGTACTGCCGGATGAACAGTGTATTGATTTTTTATTCTTTGTTCACGACCGCCATCAGGGAAACAAGGAAGCAGCAAGAAAATATCTCGAATGGGAAACCAATCTCATATCGCAGATCGACGATCTGGAACGCCAGACATTCTTATTTGATTAAAACACCCCCGGAGCGAACAATGAAGAGACAACCCCGCAGCAACCTGACAAACCCCACTTCCACCAACAAGAGTGCATGGCTGCTGATTGCCTTGCTAGCCTCAACATGGAGCACCGGCGCCTTTGCAAACCGCCTTGCCGATATCAAAAGCCGTGGCACCTTGATTTGCGGGACTCAAAACGCCAGTTCTCCCTACGGCTATCAGGACCCGAAGCAACGTAAGTATGTCGGGTACGACGTCGATATCTGCCAGGCGCTTTCCAGCGAGCTTGGCGTCAAACTGCAGCATAAGCCATTGTCCACCGAGGCTCGTATCCCCGAAGTAAAGATGGGACGTGTGGATATTGTGGCCGGATCAGTGGCCTGGCTGCCCAAGCGAGCCGAAGAAGTCGATTTCAGCTTGCAGTATCTACAGGGAAATATCAAAGTACTGGTCAAAAAAGAATCCGGCATCAAAACGCTGGCTGACCTGGCAGGAAAAAAAGTCTGCGCTTCATCGGGATCCAGCTCGGCTGCCATCGCGCAAAAAACCTTGCCCAAGGCAGACGTTCTTACTTACCAAAATATCTCCCAATGTTATCTGGGCTTGCAGAATGACAAAGTGCAAGCCATGAGTGCCGGAGAATTGGTGTTGCTCCGCTTTGCGAATGACTCCCAGAAAACCGATACTCCAGCGGTGCTGCTGGATGAGCCCACGGCCACAGAGCATATCGGCGTTATCATGAACAAGGGAGAGCCCGAACTGAAAGCCGCTGTGGACAAGGCCCTGACAGCCATGGAAAAGTCTGGCGAATTGGACAAAATATTCACTAAATGGCTCGGCAACGACTCCATCTACAAGCTGACACGCACGTTCAAAGTCGTGCCCGTTGCCCAACTGGATAGCAGCGCGAAGCAATAGCATCAGGCTGATGATATTCGTACGACCGGTGCGTGGCGGTGTCCACGCCGGCAATATACCCACCAGGAGGATCCGGGAACGTCCATTCCCTGGCTTACCATGAATTTTTCGCTTTCCTTACTCTCCGATCCTGAAACCGTACATTTACTGTTAACGGGGCTGTCAGTGACGTTGCGCCTTTTTTTCGGAGCACTTGTCTGCGGCTTTGGCGTCGCCTTGCTGCTGACCGCAGCCAATCTTATTCCCTTGCGCTTCGTGCGGGCCATCATCAGTCTGTATGTGGAGTATCACAGGAATGTTCCTACTGTGGTGCAAATCATGGTGTGGTACTTCGGCATGCCCGAAGTTTTGCCCAAAGCACTGAAAATATGGATCAACCAGGGAAATTCAGAATTTTCCTTTGCGCTGGTTGCCTTGTCCCTGAATGTAAGCGCCTATTATTACGAGGACATCCGCTCGGGAATCAAAGCCATCGCCGGTACGCAACTAGAGGCGGCCCGGGCGGTTGGTTTGAGTTCGGTGCAGGCGCTGCAGTGCGTCGTGCTGCCACAAGCTATTCGTATCGCGGTACCACCCATCATCAACCGCTCCCTGATTCTGTTCAAGGACACAAGCCTGGCCATGGTCATTGGCGTGACCGAACTCACTTATCAGGTCAAGCGCATTGAAAACATTACCTTCCAGACTTTCCAGATCTTCCTTATTTCGACAGTCCTTTACCTGGTCATTTCCTTGCTGATTGCCCTGCTCGGCGCACAGGTCGCCCGCCGTTACCCGGCAAACTTCAGAAGATAGGAGCACGTTTATATGTATGATTTTATCGATACCTACGGCATGATGTTCCTGGTGGGGTCCTGGCCAGGCGGCCCCATTGGCGGCTTTGCCGGAACACTCATTCTGGCAGCGCTCAGTCTGGCTGCCGCATTTCCGATCGCACTGCTGATCGGCACCGGCAGGACCTGCGAAATAAAGATTATTCGTGCCCTATCCACGATATGGGTCTATGTGTTTCGTTCCATTCCTCTTATCATGATCATCTTCTGGGCCTATTTTCTGTTGCCCACCATCATGGAGACGGAGATCCCGCCGTTCTGGACCGCCGTATCGGCGATTGTCATTTATGAGTCGGCGTTCCTGGCCGAAATCATCCGCGGTGGATTGCAGGCGCTTCCTGCCGGCCAGGTGGAGGCTGCGCGAGCCATGGGGCTTGGTTATTTTCAGACCCTGTTTACCATCCAGATTCCGCAGGCCCTGACCAATATGATTCCATCTCTTTTGAATCAATTTGTCTCAACAATCAAGGCTACTTCTATCGTTTACATCATCGGCGTCAATGAAGCCGCTTTCTCGGCGCAACAAATCAACAGTATTGAATTGACCGGGACGCTGCGAACCTATCTTGTGCTGGCGCTGTTTTATTTTCTCATATGCGCGCTGCTTTCCAGACTGGCAAAAGTCCTGGAAAGCCATCTGAATGCCAGGCGCCTGGGCGCGACCACCTGACCCATACTTACGGAGACAATCATGATCAAGTTTGAAAACGTCAACAAATGGTATAAAAATTACCATGCCCTGCGCGATATCAATGGGCAAATCAATGCCGGTGAAGTGGTAGTGGTTTGTGGGCCATCCGGGTCCGGCAAGTCGACCATGATCCGCACGATCAACAAGCTTGAAGACATAGCAAGCGGTTCAATCAGCATAGAGGGCCAATGCATCAACGACAAAAACGTCAATATTAATCAGCTGCGTGCCAAGATCGGTTTTGTCTTTCAACATTTCAATCTTTTTCCGCATCTGTCGGTCAAGGATAACGTGGCCTTGTCCCCGATCAAAGTGGCGGGCCAATCAAGACAGCAGGCCTATGAAATTGCCGAAGCATTGCTGGACAAAGTGGGTCTTTATGCCAAAAAAGATGAAATGCCGGCCAATCTTTCGGGTGGGCAACAACAGCGAGTGGCCATTGCCCGCGCGCTTGCACAACAGCCGCCTGTCATTCTGTTTGACGAACCGACCAGCGCACTGGACCCTGAAATGGTGGGCGAAGTATTGAACGTGATGAAAAAACTGGCTGCCGACGGCATGACAATGGTCTGTGTCACCCATGAGATGAATTTTGCCCGGGAGGTGGCCGATCGCATCTGGTTTATGGATCAGGGGCAGCTTCTGGAAGACGCAACCTCAGACGCCTTTTTCTCCCAGGCCACGCACGAGCGTGCACGCAAGTTCATGGCCGATATTTTGCATTGATCGGTTTTTAACAGGCGCACGCATACCTGATGCATATGCCAGATGGGCTCTACGCGAGAAAACCGCGCAAAACCTGAATTCGTACATCAAGTATCAAGTTATTTGCGCGCCCGTCAAGCCTGGTGTTATTCCACCATTTCCGTATTCTCGCCTGCCAGCAGTTTCTTGTAATGGATGGATGGCAGTTCGCCAAGCGGCTGCCGGTACTGGCTCCACAAACGTCGGTCTTCTTCCGTATGGAAAACCTGTTTCTCCGGCATGGGTGGCCACTGCTTTACCTGCAGCCATAACCGCAGCAGATGACGTCTGTCATGCAGCTCCTTTGCGTCCTGGTAGTCGGTTCGGCCATGCACCATCATGCGATTATTCAGAAACTGGATATCCCCTTCCTTGAAACCCATATCCAGATACAGTTCCGGCGATGCCGATACTTTGCGAACACGATACAATGCTTCTGACTCTTTTTCAGAGTAATCACATTTGCCGCTTTTTTCCGCCAGGCGCGCGTAGCCGGTTGGCAAATAGCATGTGACTTGCCCATTTTCTTCATAAAAAAACGGAACGCGATGTTCGCTGAAAGTGCGGGTTGCGCGCCGACCATCCTCGTCCGTTCGCTTCAGATACAACCCCTCTTCCAGTACTTCCAGCAAATCAGGATAGTTCTCCAGCATCTCGTTGTACACAGCAAGCGCACTGGAGATCCGACTCTCGCCACCCGAAATTGCCGACTTAAGACACATCAGGCCAATGATATCGCAGGAATCGGTGTGCATCAGTTGGCCACCGCCCTTACGATAGCCGCGCGACTTCGGTTCATAGTCGCTTACATCCATAACATGACCGAGAATATCTCCCAGATACGACTGGGTCATTGGCGTACCGATATATGAGCCTAGTCCGAAATAAATACGCGTCATTTGATCATCGGTATATTTCTCCCGAGGCAGACCGCGCAACATCAAAAAACCCCTGCCCTCATTCAAGCGCTGAGGAATGCCGCGCATCAGAGTCCCCACTTTATCCAGTGGAAAGTTCTTTGGTGTGATATCGGGAAAATCCACGTTTCCGTGTGATAACAGATGTGAAAGAGCCTGCTCGATTTCGGCAAGTTCGGTCGCGCTAAAAACATGCAAACCTTCCTTCATCCAATCAATTTCCGGTCCCCTCCAGGCGCCTGCCGATTCTATTTTTCTACCTATTCTACCCATTATTTTCTCCAAGTCAGTGTTGTTCAAAAGCTGCTACCTGTGCAATCAGGCTGGTACACCCGCTTTACGCCCAGTCTGGCGCTCCGGTTCCAAAATCGCCCCGGCCTGCAAGAATGCGTCAAAACGCGCATTGCCCAAGAGCGGAATCAGGCATTCACGGTTGTGTTCGCCTTTGCGGGGTGCGCGACGCCGGAACTGACCAGGTGTTCCGGTCAGCCGCGGTACGATGTTGTGCATTGGAATGGTGCCCAAATCATCGTCGTCCAGCTCAACGATGGCCTCGCGTTCATTTACATAATGGTCGGTCAACAGCCCGGCAGCATCCTGCACCGGGCCAATCGTGACCTCGGCCTGGGTAAAAATTTCCAGATTTTGTTCGAGCGTGCGCGCGCCAATGTATTCCCCGACGATGGCATCTACCTCATGCACATGCTCCAGCCTCGCCGCCGTCGTGCTATAACGCGAATCCGTATTCATATCATCGCGCCCGATTGTGCAGAACAACCGACGCGCCATTGTTGCCGTTGAGGTTGATACGCACACCCACTGTCCGTCAGACGTTCGGTAAACATTGCGTGGCGCTGTAGTGCTGGATCGACTGCCTGTGCGGGTTTTCACTTTGCCGGTAATACGGTACGCTGCTGCCTGCGGCCCAAGAATGGACAGCATCGGTTCAAATAGGGAGAGATCTATTACCTGACCTTGACCGCCATTGACACGCACTTCCCAAAGTGCCATCATGGTCGCGCCCACGCCATAGAGACCGGCCGCCATATCACCCAGGAAAATCGGTGGCAACACGGGTTCGCGATCTTCGAAGCCATTCATGGCGGCAAAGCCGGAGTAACCCTCTACCAGCGTCCCAAATCCGGGGCGCTTGCGAAATGGCCCGGTCTGGCCCCAACCCGACACACGCACAATCACCAAGCCGGGATTGATCGCATGCAACACCTCTGGCCCCAGCCCCATCTCTTCCAGCACCCCCGGACGAAAGCTCTCGATCATCGCATCTGCAGACCGTACCAGTTCAGTTACAATTTCAATTGCCATAGCATGCCGAAAATCGATGCAGACGCTGCGCTTGTTGCGTGCATAGACCTTCCAGAACGACTCTACTCCACCGCTTTGAAAGCCGCGCAACGTGTCGCCATTGCGCGGCTCTATCTTGATGACATCGGCGCCAAAATCGGCCAGTTGCAGAGTCAGCATATTGCCTGCAACAAGCCGTGACAGGTCAACAATCTTCAGTCCCTGCAACGGCCCTTGCGCTTCTGGTATCAACGGCTTTTTTGGATATTTCTGCTGCTTATTGCTTGTGTGATTCATAGATTTTTTCAGTAGTTCATGAAAGCAGAGGTTGTTTCCATTTTCATGAGATTTACAATACGACTCTTTCGCTTACCCTTTCAAGCCGGTGTCCGCATCGGACACAGGAGTCAACCATGGCAAAATCAAAGGAAGAACCCGGCGTTGCTTCCGTCAATCGTGCGCTTTCGATACTGCTTGCCTTCGAAGACAGCGTCGATGGCATGACGCTGACTGACCTGATGAACGCCACCGGGCTTTATCACAGCACTATCCTGCGCATCTGCGAGTCCCTGGAGCACTTCGGCTTTCTGAAGCGCCTGGAAAATAGCCGCTACATGCTCGGCCCCAAACCGTTCTATCTTGGCATGATGTACCAGGAGTCGTTCAGGCTTTGGGACTACGCCGCCCCGGTATTGCGCGATCTGGTACGGCAAACACATGAAACTGCAGCCATCTACATCCGTGAAAACAATGAACGTATTTGCCTGCACCGCATGTCTCAGCCCCGATCTGTCCTGATGCATGTTCGCGAAGGCGAGCGCGTCGAACTGGACAAGGGTGCTGCCGGCAAAATCCTTCTGGCCTTCAGTGGGGAAAAGGGCAAGGTTTTTGATCGCATACGCAAAGATGGCTATACCATTTCCCTCTCGGAGCGCGAGTCTGAAAGTGCGGCCATTGCATGTCCGGTATTTGGCGTAGGACAAAAGCTCGTCTGCTCCATTTCACTTGGCATGCCCATGTTTCGGTTTAATCGCGATGTCTTTGATCGAACCCTCCCTCTGGTCATGCAAGCATCGCAAAAACTCAGTCAGGATCTGGGCGGCTCAACTGATATCTTTACCCCGCCCTACGCCATTCCTGAAAACGTCACATTTCCCAACTGATTTTTTACCGCTTCACTTTTGAGCACCTTGCTCCGGGGGCCGTCAATTGCCAATTGCAATTTGGCGATCTTTTGCCACTGCACGCCACTTTTCCAGCTCTCCGTGGATGTAGGCTGTGGCGGCAGCAACATCCATATCCGTGGGTTCGGTGGCTTCCCTGGCAAACAGATCGCGCATGGCCTGTCCGCTACTAACTTCACGTATTGCATTGTTATAAGCGTTGACAATGTCCTTGGGTGTACCTGCAGGCGCATACACGCCCCACCACACATCAACCGAATAATCCGGAAGAACGCTGGCTATTGTTGGCAGATCAGGATAGAAGCGGGATGACTCTAGTGAAGTCACGGCCAATGGCCTTACTTCCTTGCCCTGCAGTGGCCCGCTGATGGACGCCGGGGTCGTGATCATGGCTTCCAGCCGCCCGCCAATCATGTCCGATGCTGCATTTGTGATGCCTTTGTACGGGACATGAACCATCTCCGAACCAGCCATGACATTGAGTAACTCGGAACTCATCTGACCAATCGAACCTATACCGGCAGAACCGTAATTGATGCGTTCTTTATCCACCTTCACTTTGGATACAAACTCTGATATGTTTTGATAAGGGGTATTTTTGCCCACCACCAGCAGCATGGCTCCTCTTGCTGCCACGGCGACAGGTTCGAAATCCTTCTCGGCGTCATAGGGCAGTTTGTGATTGGTCGCGGCATTTGTCACAAATGAGGTTGAACTGAAAAGCAACGTGCCGCCATCCGGCTTTGCACGGGCCACATCCAGCGCACCTATGGTGCCGCCTGCGCCTGGCTTGTTTTCTACGATGACGTTGACACCCAGTTTTTTTGACAGTTTTTCGGCCAGCGCGCGACCAAAAACGTCATTGCTGGCACCCGGGGAAAATGGCACCACGATTTTCACCAATTTCGGCAGGGTAGGCGACGCAGCAGCCATGCCTCCTCCTACACAGAACAAGACAGCACAGAAAGCTGAAGCCAGCTTTATTTGCTTGAACATGATTTTGTCTCCATTTTTGTTTTTAGACATGATGTCTATTTTTAGTATAGAGACGAACTTTTGAAACTGTCAAGCACATTATGACAATTGTGAAGATGTATTTTGACTGCCACGAGAAGACAGTAATCCGCCCCGTGAAGCGGGATAACTGCTATTGATTCAGTGACTTATATGCGGCAAGCGCCGCTTCGCGAAAGGCCTGCACCAGTCTGATGCGCGCCGATTTGCGCGACCACACCAGGCCGAAGCGGCGCGGCTCACTGACCTCCGGCAAGGGTAATTTGATAATTTTCAGATCCCGTTTATACAGATTGGCCGAATCAGGAATAATGGCAACGCCCAGATTCTGGTTGACCATCAGGGCGATCGATTCAATCGCGTTCAACTCGAAGCGCTCAACCGGCACGATCGCCACAGCGCGCAAATACTGTTCGATCAGCTTGCCGCTCCAGCTGTTATGGTCATAGCGAATGAAAGGCTCGGAACGCAGCAACTGTGTCGGCTTTTTCCCGCGATGCACTTCAGAAGCAAGCAACACAAACGGCTCTTCGCGCAGCAAAAGCCATTCCTGGGTTTTGGGCAAGGCATAAGGAGGCTCAATCGCGATGGCCGCGTCCAGGTTGCCGTTTTCAATGTCACGATAAAAATCCGGCGACACACCGGGCTGCACCACCACATTCACGTCGGGGTAGCGTCGCACCAGCAGGCTAAGGATATCGGGCAAAATACTGTTGAGCACGCTATTGCCTGCGCCGATTCTGAGTTCACCGCGTATTTCGTTTGAATTGGCCAGGCCTGGCAATGCATCTATTTCATTGATGATCAGCATCAGCCGATCGAGCAGGCGCAGGCCCGCTTCGGTCACATGCACGGTCTTGCCGGCGCGCGCCACCAATGTCACGCCGATCTCTTTCTCCAGAGACGCAATTTGCTGCGCCACCGTCCCGTGCGTCACATTCAGTTTTCTGGCTGCCTGCGCCATGGAGCCAAGCTGATGAACCAGAAGAAAGGTGCGGATAAAGTTTGTATTCATCATTGTTCCGCGCTCAGGGCGGTTAATACCGGCAGGCTGCTTTCAGTCTGCCGGGTACGGTTTTAACTATTTAAGCACGTGGTGCCAAGCAGGTGCCGAAAGTTTATAGATGATACGCTGCGCATCTTGTGCTGCCGGCGCATGCCCTGTCAACAGGGCAAAAGGCTGACAACAGCCGGCGGCCTTATTTCTTTTGTTTCTTGTACTGCTCAATCCACTGATCAAACTGGGCAATTTCTTTTTTCTGGGCTGCAATAATCTCTTTGGCCATGGCCTGCAGTTGCGGATCTTTGCCTTTGTCCAGTTCCATCTGCGCCATATCCACCGCGCCCTGATGATGAATCCGCATCATCACAGCAAAGTCATAATCAGTATCGCCCGAGGCCTTTACTGCATCCATTTGCTGCTGCATGTTCATCATGGAAGCGTGCATATCCTTGGGCGCTTCGCCGTTATTCATATGCGCGTGTCCGCCAGCCTGGGCCTGAGCGGCCATCGGCACGGCAAAGCCGCTTATTGCAAGCGCTGCGACAACCAGGCCGCGAGCGCCGAAAATTCGGGCAAAACGAAATAATGTTTGTTGGTGCATGATCGTTCCTTTGAAACAGTTAAAAATATTCAACGTACAAGCAGCGTTGCACGGCGGCACCAGGGCAACGCTTTTATTCACGTAGCTAGTCCCTGGAAAACGCCTGTCCGGAAAAATCCACGGTGACCAGATTGCCGTCCATGGGTCCCATGCCAGGAGAGTTGGCGGGCATGCCGGGCGCAGCCACACCAGGGATGGACCGTTTGGCAACCAATTTGTTGACCACCGTTGCCGGCACATGCCCTTCAACGATCTGGCCGGTGGCCTCGACCACTGCAGTATGGCAGGATTCTAGTGCAGCGGGTACCTTGAGTTTTTGCTTGATTGCAGACATATCTGCAGTCTTGATCGCGTTCACTGTATAGCCGGAATCGCGCATGTGTTGCACCCAGCCGGTACAACAGCCGCAATTGGGATCGTGATACACAGTGATCGATTTACCCGAAGCGTAGGCGTTACAGGCGACGGTTAAAAGCGCCACTGAAAATATGAACGTTTTCATTAAAGACCCCTGAAAAAGTGAATGAGTGTATGTCTGCCCACGCCCCAGATAAGTTCCATTTTCAATAAAGTGCGATAACGCACTTACTTACGCGCGTTTCCCTCTGGTCGGAGAGCGGGCAACCACCTATATCACCGGCTTGGCAGGATAGCCGGCATTTTCCAGTGCAGCAATAAGCGTTGGCTCGGCACTGCTTGACTGGATGTCTACGCGGTGCTGGTCCACATTGGCGGTGACCGTGGCAGCCGAATCAACGGACTGGATTGCCGCCGTTACCCGGCGAACGCATCCGCCGCAAGTCATGTTGTCAATTTGAAATTGCATACGATTAATTCCCATGTGATTGGTGGTTATCAAAGCATAGACATTGCCACAGTGGGAAGGTCAAGCACTATTTCAGTCGTCATGGCTTTTGGCAGGATTCTGCCAACTCAAAAGATATAATTTATATCTTTTTAAGATAAAAATACAGGCGTTTTTTCTATCTTTCCTCCCTTATCATCTGCGCATACAGACGGAGGAGAAGATGAAAAGCAAATTATTCGTGCCGGCATCACGCCCGGAATTGTTCGAAAAAGCCCTTAACAGCCAGGCCGATGGCATTTCCTTTGACCTGGAAGACGCCGTACTGGAGCCGCACAAGGACCAGGCCCGACAGCAGTTGAACGATTTTCTGCAAGCGCTGCAACCAGGATCACAAAAAAAGACCATCATCGTGCGCATCAACGACATGGGCACCACCTGGTTCGACGAAGATTTGCTGGCGTGCATGGTAGATACGGTGGATATGATCAATATCCCGAAAATCGAGTCGTCCGAGCAAATGCGGGATTTTTTCCTGGCTTTTGACAAAGCCGCCAGCGCGCTGGACAAACCGCCGGCAATCCTGGTCAACATTGAAACCGCCCTGGCCCTGGTCAATTCAGCAGACATTGCTGCGACGGACAAGCGCATTGCCGGCCTGCAACTGGGCCTTGGCGATCTGTTTGAACCGCTGGGCATCCATCGCTACGAATCGGCCACTGTACATCATGTCATGGTGAGCTTGCGATTGGCAGCAGGCAGCGCAGGCATATACGCCTATGACAGCGCATATACCAATATCGGCAACAGCGAAGGCTATCGGCAGGAAGCGCTGCTGGCCAAATCTGTCGGATTCCTGGGAAAAACATGTATTCATCCATCCCAGATTGCTATTGCAAACGAAGTATTTACGCCAACCCGGGAAGAAATTGACTGGGCGCGAAAAATTGTCGAATCGGCAGGCCAGGCCAGCCATGGCGCCTATGTTCTTGACGGCCAGATGATCGATGTCCCATTTATCAACAAAGCAAAAATGATTCTGCGCCAGATCGGCGAGTAATCGATAATTCCCAGGAGACAAAAGTGAGAAAAAACCCGTTGAACCATACGCACGTTCTGAGAACCGCCAGCGCCGCATTGCTCGCCGCTGTGATGGTGCTGCCGGCGATCGCCGTTGCGGCCGATCCCGCCTCCTTTCCAGGTGATCGGCCCATCACACTCGTCGTGCCTTATCCACCTGGTGGTTCCAATGACACTTTCGCTCGTGCCGTGGGCATGAAGCTGGGCACATTGCTCAAAACGACAGTTGTGATTGAAAACAAAGGCGGTGCCGGTGGCTCTATAGGCACCATGCAGGTGGCTCGTGCCAAGCCGGACGGATACACGCTAGCGGCCGTATCCTCCAGCTTTACAACCAATGCCGCGATACAGCCATCGCTGCCCTTTGATCCCATTAGCGATCTGCGCGGCGTGGGCCTGATGGCCGAAGGTCCGTTTATTCTTGCCGCACGCAAAACGCTCGGATTCACCAAGGTAAGCGAGCTGCTTGACTATGCCAAAGCCAATCCTGGCAAACTCAATTATTCATCATCCGGCCCAGGCAGTAGCAACCAGTTTGCTACCGAAATGATGAACTCGCTGGCCAAAATACAAATGACGCATGTTCCATTCAAAGGCATGGGCCCGGCAACAAACGCGCTGATAGGCGATCAGGTAGACGTATTAATAGCCAGTGGCCCATCGCTATTGCCGGCAGTGGGCACCGGCAAAGCCATCGCCCTGGGTGTGACCAGCAGCCAGAAAAGTGCGGTGGCGCCTGATTTGCCCCCGATCGCTGCCGACGTCCCCAACTACAACTTCAAGATCTGGTGGGGCATTCTGGCGCCCAAAGGCACGCCTGATGCCATTGTCGCAAAACTGAATGACGCACTCAAACAGGTCACGTCCGACGAGGAGCTGAAAAAATTCTTTATTAAGGAAGGCGCCGAAGCCGCCTATATGACGCCCGCCGATTTTGACAAGGAAATCAGCGACAACATCGCCCTTTGGAAAAAAGTCGCCAGGGACAGCGATATTCACGTACAGAAATAAATACGGATCAGCCTTATGACATCAACAATTTCAGGAAACAATGCATTGCCCCTGGCCGGTATCCAGGTGCTGGATCTAAGCGCCTATATTGCCGGGCCTTACGGTTGCACGCTACTGTCCGACCTGGGCGCGCAAGTGATCAAAATCGAGCCACCCGAAGGGGATAATCTGCGCAAATATCCTTCAACCCTGGAGGCCGAGAGCCGGGCATTTATCGGCGTCAATCGGGGCAAGCGCGGGATCAGCCTGGATTTGAAGAGCGCCGAAGGCTATGAAATATTCCTGAAACTGCTGCTTGGCGCTGACGTACTGGTGCATAATTTTCGCCCCACTGTGCCGCCGCGTCTTAAGATCGATTTCCAGACCTTATCACAACTGAATCCAAAGCTGGTCTACTGCGCCATGACCGGTTATGGTTCAAGCGGCCCCATGGCCAACAACGCCGGATATGACCAGGTGCTGCAGGCCATGTCGGGCATTTGCGACTCACAGGGCATGGGCAAGCCCGAGCCGGAAATTGTGTACGGCTCTGTTGTAGATTTCTACGCCAGTGCCATGATCGCCAATAGCGTCAATGCGGCGCTGTTCAAGCGGGAACGCACCGGCCAGGGCTCGTATGTGGAAGTCTCGCTGCTGGCCAGCGCGCTGACCATGCAGTCCACGCGTCTGGTCTGGGCAGAGGGCGAACCCAAGAACATTGAACGGGATATGCGCTCGGGCGGCATCACCGGCATTCACCCGACAAAGGACGGATTTATCTACCTGTCGGCCAATACTGCGCACTTCTGGCAGGCGCTGTGCACCTTGCTGGGGCTGCAGGCGCTGGCCACCGACGAACGGTACGACACGGTACGCAAACGCGCCGAAAACGCCAGCATTATCGTACCCATCATCCGCAACGCCTTGCAGCAGCGCAGTGCGCAAGAATGGGAGGTGCATTTTGGCACCCAGGTGCCCTGCGCCATGGTCCGACCTGTGCAGGATATGTTCGAACATCCACAAGTTCAGGCCGAAGGTCTGGTCCGCGAATTTTCACACAGCAAGATCGGTAAATACAAGAGTATTACTGGCCTGATCAAGATGGACCACGCGGCCTGCACCACCGAACGGGCGGCGCCGGACTTCGGGGAACATACGAGCGAGCTGCTCGCCGAATATGGCTATTCCGAGCAGCAAATCAATCAATTCAGACAGCGCGGAATCGTGCGTTAACAGGAAGCATCCATGACCACAACCGCCAACTGGAAACAACGCCCGGCAGGGGCCAACTGGGGCGACTTCGGCCCAGACGATCAACTGGGCAGATTGAACTTGATTGATGCCCAGGCACGCGTGCGGGCTGCCCGAGAAATACAGCAAGGGCTCAGCTTTTCCTTGAGCCTGCCGCTGGATGTGCCCAGGCAGCCGGTTCTTAATCCACGTCGCGCCGGCCCTGTGATACGCCCGTCAATGAAAAACGGCATTCCCATTTTCAACTTCCCCTTGGGCACCGATACGCCCGGCGCTACCGATGTGGTGAGCGACGACGTAGTGACCATGTCGCCGCAGTATTCAACGCAATGGGATGCGCTCGGGCATGTCTGTTCGTGTTTTGATGCACAGGGATCAGGCACAGCAGCGCCGGTTGGCTACAACGGCTTTCGTGTCGTTAGCCATCAACACGCCGTCACCAACAATTTCAATGGTGCCGCCGCGCTGTCCATTGACCCCATGGCGCAACACGGGATTCAGGGACGCGGCGTACTGATCGATTTGCGCCATCACTTTGGCGACCAGGCAAGGCTGGTCAGTTTCGCCGATATCGAAGCGGTCATGAAGGCGGACCGGATTGAGCTGCACAAAGGCGACATCGTATGCTTTCACACCGGCCTTGCCGACATCGCACTGAACCTGAATGCCGAGGCTGACCATGAGATTCTGAAAACCAGTTGCTGCGCGCTGGATGGCAACGATCCGAAACTGCTTGAGTGGATTACACAATCACAAGTGTCTGCACTTGCCGCCGATAACCATGCGGTGGAAAAACGCAACTACACGCTGGAAAAGGGCCAGGGGCCACTGCTACCGCTGCACGAACACTGCCTGGTCAAACTGGGCATGCCATTAGGGGAGCTATGGCACCTGTCGATTCTGGCAAAATGGCTGCGGGAACACCAGCGTCATGCCTTCTTCCTGACCGCGCCGCCCATTTATCTGCGCGGCATGGTAGGCGCACCCGTCAACCCCGTGGCAACCGTATAGTGATGGTCTGGCCATACTATGACAACGATACAGCTACATAATCATAATTATCACGGAGGACATAATGCATATGTCATTGAATAAAACCGTTATCTCTTTTGCCCTGGGCTGCGGCGTGCTGGTCAGCAGTGCAGCCTGGTCTGCCGATTATCCGAGCAAGGCCATCCGCATGATCGTGCCCTACTCTGCCGGCGGCGGCGCAGACAATGCCGCACGCATTATTGCCAAAGCGCTGGGCGACACCCTGAAGCAACCGATTGTGATAGAGAACAAGGCAGGGGCCAGTGGCTCTATCGGCGCTACCCAGGTCGCACGTGCGCCCGCCGATGGCTATACCCTGCTGTACGATGCCTCATCTTTTTCCATCAACCCGGTATTGCGCAAACTGCCCTATGATCCGCTGAAGGATTTTATTGCGGTCTCCAAGGTCGTGAGCTCTCCCTATCTGATGGTCGTGCCGGCAAACTCTCCCTATGACAGCGTCAAATCCTATGTAGATGCCGCCAAGGCCTCGCCCGGAAAACTGACGTTTGCCTCCTACGGTATTGGCAGCCCGGTACACATTGTGGGCGAATTGCTCAAACAGGAAACCGGCGTTGATATCGTGCACGTGCCCTATAAGGGTGGCGCGCCTGCCCTGGTCGATGTCATGGGCGGTGTCGTGGATACCTATTTTGCCAACGCAGCCTCGGCCATGTCGTACATCCGTGGCAAGAAACTGAAAGCGCTGGCCACCACTGCTGCCCGACGAAGCAGTGATCTGCCTGATGTGGCCACCATGGAAGAACAAGGCGTAAAAATGGACGTGAGCGAGTGGAACGGCATTTTCGCACCGGCCGGCACGCCCGAGCCGGTCATCAGTAAGCTGTCTGAGGCCATCCGCACCGCCCTTAAAGATCCTGCAACCATAAAGCAATTGAACAATCTGGGGATGCAGGTTGAAGGCAGCTCACCCGAGGCATTCAAATCGTTTATTGCAAACGAATTGACACGCTGGGACGCCGTAGCCAAAAAGAACAATATCAGGCTCGATTAAGGTTCGCTATGAGGCAGGCCTGGCCATGCCATGCTGCCTTCAGAGACAAAAAAACTGCCGGGAGAGTCCCGGCAGTGGCGCTTTTACCTTGCGGCAATACCTGCCGCACTCTCCCACTCAATTGATTTTAATATTCGCCTCTTTGGCCAACGCTTTCCAGGCGGGAATTTCTTTTTTTACCACCGCGTCGAGCGCTTCCGGTGTTCCCCCCACAGCAACGGCGCCCTGGGCCAGGAAAGCCTGCTGTATGGTTTTATTGTCGGCGGCGTCTGCCAGCACTTTCTGGATTTTATCAATGATCGGTCGCGGCGTACCGGCTGGCGCGAACATGGCATACCAGGAATCCACATTGAAGCCGTCTATGGTTTCAGCCATCGATGGCACATCCGGGACCACTGGCGTGCGCTCTTTCGTGGATACGGCAAGCGCCTTGAGTTTGCCATTGCGAATGTACTGGGTCACTGCCGGCAGCGATACCCAGAGCAGCGGTATCTGTCCACCCAGCACATCCACTGTTGCCGGACCGCCACCGCGATACGGCGCATGGGTCAACTGGACCTGTGCAAGCTTCTTGAACAATTCACCTGCAATATGACTGGGCGAGCCGACACCTGCTGAACCATAGATCACTGGCTTGTCTGCGGCCTTGGCGTACTCGATGAGCTCTGGAACCGTTGAGGGTTTGAACGAAGGATGCGCCACCAACACCTGGGGCGCTGATGCAACCATGGACACAGGATCCAGATCCTTCTCCGTGTCAAAAGGCAATTGCGCATAAATGGCAGGATTGATCGTGTGCGATGATAGCGTCAACAGTAGCGTATAGCCATCGGGCGCCGCTTTGGCTACCTGTGCAGTACCAATGGTGCCTCCGGCGCCCCCCTTGTTTTCGATCACCACACTTTGCCCCAGACCCTTGGTCAGCGGTTCCTGGAGAATGCGAGCTGCAACGTCAACACTGCCGCCGGCCGGGTAGGACACGATCAATCGAATCGGTTTATTGGGGTAGTCCTGGTCAGCAGTGGCAGCAACGGCCACCGAAGTGCTGCCCAATGCGCAAATGGCACACATGGCATTAAGCCACTGCACCGTCATTTTTCTCAATAGTATCATTGCAGTTTCTCTCAATTAGAATATGGTTTATACAGACAAACAGCGATTTAATAAAATAGCTTTTAGCTCTATTCTTATTGCTACTGATATTCGCTTACTGATTCTGTTTGCTGATTTGTCCTTGACTGCGCTTTGCTGCCTGATGCCTGCAGACGGTTTATGACTTATTACACTTGTGTAGCAGCGTCAGCACCTTCCGGCACACTGGTTACCTGTGCCAGACGCTGCTGGCATAGCTTGCCTGCCAGGCGCATTGCCTGGTCGCTGGCCAGCCGGGCATTCACATCCATGGAAACCGTCCAGAAATAGGTACCACAAGCCAGGCTGCCCAGCACAGTAATGTCGTTTGCAATAGTGCCATTTGCGCTGACCAGGCATCCTGTGTCAAAGTCCAGCTCAAAGCCGCCATATTCGCTGGCGCGCGCCAGGCCCGATTGCAACAGTTGCGTGACAAGCGGGTCAGCCGACTGGCGTACGTCCTGGGAAAACCCCGTTGCATTGATCACGACGTCACACACCTGTTGCTGCAATGCACCCGCTGCATCACGAGAATGCAACACAAAGCCTTGCCTATCGGCCAGCGCTTCACAAGCCTGGAAACCACCATGGATATGTAACTGCCCTGCCTCGATCAGGCATTGCAATTGACGAGCATTTTGCACCGGAAACATTGCCCGACGCGACATCCATCGCGAGCGCCAGCGTGACTGGAACTGCCGTCTGGCCGGCTGATCCAGATAAAACCAAAGCAAATCTATCACTTCATTGGCTGCCGCCAGCACCGCCTGCCAGGGGCGCGGTCCGCTACATGCTGCGTGCAACTCGTGATCGAGCAGGGTCGCTGCATCTGCACTGCCGCCTTCAATATCACGAATGTCAAAGCCAGGGTCAATCGCCAGCATCTGCTCTCGCAGCATCTGGACCCCATCGTCCAGGCCCAGTCGTCCTCCTTTGGCAAGCGCCATCGCGTGTACGTCTGAGCGCGATAGGCGACAGGGGATATGGGTCGGATGAACACTTCGCACAGCAGGCAGCACGCCTTGCCGGGAAAAGCAATGAATCTGCCCACCGTGCGCGTGCGCCTTCAATGCGACAACGGCATCAATGGCGCTTAGATTGGTCCCCAGAATTGCCACGGTAGCGTCGGCGACAATGGTTTGTGACAAGGCACTGACCGGATAGGGACTATTCATGAACCCCGCGCATGGCACCAGCGCATCAAACTTGTCAGACGCCAGATTGCCATTGCACAGGACCAGTTGATCAACGATATAGTTTGCGCCAGCAAGGTCTGTCAGTTGAAACTGCGATTGTGCCTCTTGCCCTTGCCCGGCTGCATGGCGGGTAATCGCCACCACAGCGTTGCGCACCACCTGTACCTGTATACCGAGCGCCGCAGCCTGGGCAACGATACGGTCGAACTGCTCATGAACATATCGGCCAAACAGCGGACGCGGATAAAATGCGGCAGGATCAATATTGCGGATGCCATATGATTGCAAAAGGGCTTCGGGCTGCGCCGCCAGCCATTGCACAAAGTGAGAACGGTGCTTGTCGTACAGCGACATATTGCCCGCCGGCACATTGAGCAGATTGGTATTCAGATCGTGCTGGTAGGCGGTGCCATGCCCGATCTTTTCGGCTGGCTCGAACAGCGTAATGTGACAGGCAGGCGTATTGCTTGCATTGTTTCCATCGTTTTCAAGATGCCCAACCAACTGCGCCAAAAATGAAATGCCGACCGATCCTCCGCCGACAATCCCTAACCGGCAACTTGCGTCCATGCTGTCACTCCAATGTCATTCAACTTTGGCACGAGTGGCAACGTCGGACCATTTTGTGACTTCATCCAGCAGCAGTTGCTCTGTTTGCTGCGGCGTGGTTGCATAGGCTTTGGCTCCCGAAGCAATCAACTTGTCCTGTACTTCTTTTTGGGCAGCCACGGTCTGCATTGCCTCGGACATTTTCTGCACAATGTCTTTGGGTGTACCAGCCGGCGCCAGCAATCCGTAGTTGGTTGTCAGCACATAATCCTTGATGTTAAGTTCTTTCAATGTCGGCACATCCGGAATGGTCGGAACACGATCAGCAGTCGTGACGGCAAGGAATTTGATTTTGCCGCTATTGATCTGCGGATAGAGCGTGGTCAGGGTATCGATCACCATATCAATCTGTCCGCCCAGCAAATCCGTCACTGCCGGGCCACTGCCTTTGTATGGCACATGCAATAACTTGGTGCCGGTTGCCAGTTGAAATTTTTCAGCAGCCATATGCTGGGATGATCCCACCCCGGCAGAGCCGTAAGTTATCTTGCCAGGCGTTTGCTTTATTTTGCTCACCAGTTCGTCCAGCGTATTGACGCCCAAACCGTTGCGCACGGCAACCACCAATGGCACGGCCGTGCCAAACGAAACGCCTTCGAAAGCATCGGGAAATTTATAGGTTTTGGGCTTGGACGGTAATACCGAATTGATTGCGTGACTGCCTATAGCACCAAAAAGCATGGTGTACCCATCGGGCGCCGCCCGGGATACGGCTTCCGCCCCAATTTCTCCGCCCGCGCCGGCACGATTTTCCACCACCACCGTGGCGCCCAGAAGCTTGGGCAGATATTGCGCATATATCCTGGCCGAAAAATCTGTTGCGCCTCCCGGAGGATACGGCACCACCAGGGTGATCGGCTTGGCCGGCCAGTTTGCGGCAAGCGCCAGCGTACTGGACAAGATCAGGCACAGCGCCCCGCTTGTCTTCAAAAACCATTTCATTGTCTCGCTCCTTTTTATTAATTCCCAACATTTGGAATTTGAATTCTATTTGTTGTATAAAAAAGAGAATCGCATATAATAAAAATGCGGTCAACGAATTAATGGTTCTATATTTAGAATATTAATATATAGGATTTTTAGTATCAATATTTGAGATTTATATGGATAAAACCTTGCTAAAAGGTCTGCGGCTGTTTGAAATCATTTGCGCCCAGGAAGATCAGCCCAATACGATTGATGATCTTGCGGTGACATCCGGCCTGACCAAAAGCAATACGCACCGCACCCTGCAGACACTGATCGCAGCCGGCTACGTGGAAAAAAGCAGTCATTCGGGCGGCTACAAGCCCACCTTGAAGGTTTTTGAACTGGCGGCGCAACGGCTTGCCCGCCTGGATGTGCGCAAGATTGCGACGCCGCTGATGCGCCGCGTCGCGCTACAGACGCAGGAAACCGTACACCTTTCCGTACTGGACCAGCTCGATGTCATTTACATCGACAAAATCGACAGCCCCAATCCGGTACGCGCCTATTCCATTATTGGCGGTCGCGCGCCCGCCTATGCGGTGGCGACCGGCAAGGCCATGCTGGCCTTCCAGAATGATGAATATCTCAACCGTCATTCAGCCGATCTGGTCCGGCATACCGAAAACACCCTCACGTCACTGGCTGCGCTCAAAGACGAGCTGGCCAACATCGCACGCATTGGTTACGCTATCAACAGGGGCGAGTGGCGCGGTAACGTTGGCGGGATCGCCGCGCCGATCTTTGACGGACATAACAAGGTGATTGCCGCCCTGGGCATCTCGGGACCGCTGGAAAGACTGACCATTGAAAACATGAAGCGCTGGTCGCCGCTGGTGCTGGATGCCGCCCGCGACATTTCCCGCGAGTCGGGATACCGGTGTGGTTATTTTGGCGAATCAAACTAATTCAAACCATTCTGTGAGCAACTAAACATGAAGCAAGAAGCCACGCTGCAAGGCGTAAAAGTCATCGAAATCTGCAATGTTGCTGCGGGCCCCTTTTGCAGCATGCTGCTGGCCGATATGGGCGCCGACGTGATCAAGATCGAACATCCGGATGGAGGGGATACCCTCAGAAGCTGGCCCCCCATCAGCGATGGATACAGCGAAAATTTCGCTTCGCTGAACCGGAACAAAAAATCGGTCACACTCAATCTGAAGAACCCCGCCGACGTGCAGGCTGCCCGCCAGCTCATGCGCTCGGCCGATATTGTGCTGGAAAACAATCGTCCTGGCGTGATGGACCGGCTCGGCCTGGGCTACGCCGATATCAGGAAATTGAATCGGCAAATCGTATACTGCTCCATTTCCGCTTACGGCCAGAGTGGTCCGCGCAGCCAGGAAGGCGGGTTCGACCTGACCGTACAGGCCATGAGCGGACTCATGAGTGTGACCGGCGAAGCCGATGGGCCACCAGTCAAGTGCGGTGTGCCGGTGTCTGATTTTTCTGCCGGACTATACGCTGCCTTTGCCATCGTGTCGGCCCTGCGAATGGCCGAGCGCAACGCAGAAGGCACCCATATAGATATTTCCATGCTGGGCGCGACACTGGGCATCGCAGCGTTGCAGACATCCGAATACTTCGGCAGCGGCAACAATCCGCGCAAGCTGGGCTCTGCACATCCGCGCAACGCCCCCTATCAGGTGTTTCGCTGCAAGCAGGGATACTTCGGCATGGCCGCCGGCAACAACTCCCTGTGGAAATCGGTATGTCAGGTAGTGGGACGCCCTGAGCTGTTTGATGATGAAAGATTCACCAGCACATCGCTACGCGCGCAACACCAGCAGGCTTTGCTCGAAATCATGGAATCCATTTTTGCATCTGAAGATGCGCAATACTGGCTTGAACAGTTCCGTGCGGCCGGCGTGCCCTGCGCGCCGATCAATCAATACTCGGATGTACTGGCGGATGAACAGGTGGCGCATATGAACTGGGTGCAAAACATTCCCCTGCCCAACGGGCTGACCGCCAGGACCTTTGCCTCGCCGATCCGTTTTGACGGACAGACAAGCCGGATCGCCGTCGGGCCGCCAGCGCTTGGCGAACACAACGGTGAAGTTTTGTCGACCATTACAACGCAGGGAGAAGACGCGTGAGCGAACCGTTGATTATTGAACGCTGCGCACAGTCGTGGACCTTCACCCTGAACCGGCCCGAGAAAATGAACGCCCTGTCGCCCGCGCTTGTACAGGCGCTCACGGACGGCATACAGCAGGCCCATGAGGAAAATATTTCACTTCTGATATTCAGGGGTAATGGCAAGAACTTCTGCGCCGGGTTCGACTTCACCGACCTGGAAACGGCAAGCGAAGGCGATCTGCTGCAACGAATCGTGCAGATCGAAATCATGCTGGACCTGCTGGCAACTTCGCCTGCCATGACACTGGCCTTATGCCATGGACGCAATTTTGGCGCCGGCGCCGATATTATCGCGTCCTGCAAACGTCGCGTTGCCGCCAACGGCACCACCTTTCGCTTTCCCGGCATCAAGTTCGGCCTTATTCTGGGGACACGCCGTTTTCAAAATATTGTCGGCACCCAGAACGCGCTGGATATCCTGTCGAGTACACGCACCTTCGATGCCAGCGAAGCCTTGAACATCGGCTTCATGCAGGCATTGCAGGACCAGCCCGAGTGGCCGGACGTGATTGAACAGGCTCAGGCCAATAACGCCATTTTGTCCGATACCACCCGGCGCAATATGTACCAGGTCCTGTATGCCAATGCGGAATCGGACCAGAACCTGGCTGCCCTGGTGCGCTCTGCGGCGGCGCCCGGCCTTAAGGACCGAATCCGGTCCTACCTGAAACCCAATCAATAATCTGGAGACCATCATGACATCAGGATTTAACCAGACTGAAAAATGCGTATCGCTGCAGGACTTGGTCAGCCGTGTCCCCAATGGTGCCTCGCTGGCGCTGGGCGGCAGCTTTTTGCATCGCGGCCCCTTTTCGTTTGTGCGTGAACTTATTCGGCAAAACAAGCAGGACCTGGAAATTATCAAACAGTCTCCGGGCTATGACATCGATATTTTGTGCCGTACCGGTAACGCCACCAAAGCGCGTGCCGGTATTGTGGCCATGGAGGGTAACTTCGGCCTGGCGCAATATTACCGCAAAGCCGTCGAGCAGCAGCGACTGGCGCTTGAAGAGCACGCCTGTGCGACGCTGACAGCGGGTTTGCGCGCGGCGGCCTTCGGCATCCCTTTTCAACCCTGCGGCGGCATCGAGGGCAGCGAACTGGCACAACTGAATAACTGGGTGAAAATTGCTGATCCCTATGGTTCCGGAAAAGAGGTGTGGGTGATTCCGGCAATACAGCCGGATTACGCCGTAATACATGCAAATGAAGTGGACCGTAAGGGCAATGTGCGCGTACTGGGCACCTATCACTGGGATCGCATCATGTCGCGTTCGGCCAAAAGCGTGCTGGTCGTTGCCGAGAAACTGGTGGAAGACACCGTCTTTACAGACAACCCGGAAACCACCCTCATTCCGTACTTCATGGTAGAAGCCTTCAGCATCGTTCCAAACGGCGCCTGGCCTGGTTCATGCTGGCCCGATTACGAAATAGATTATCCGGCAGTGCAGGCCTATCTGGATCCGGACCAGACCGCTTTGAACCAGCACATGGATGCCGCACCCGAATTACAGGAACACGCATAATGCAGAACAACTGGTCCCCTTTCTCCTACATCGTTACCAATCTGGCCCGCTTTATCCGACCCAACGAAATTACGTTCAGCGGCGTCAACTCCACCATGCCCATGCTGGCCTGCCTGATGGCAAAAAAAGCCTATGAATGGGATTTCATTTACATCAACGTCGCTGGCGGCGTGGACCCGACGCCTTCGATGATTCCCTTATCCAGTTCCGACCCGGTGCTGGCACAGCAATCGGCCTCCATCTTTGCCAATGAAGATTTCTATGATCTGTGTACCCGCGGCAAAATGGACCTGACCTACCTTGGCGCTGCCCAGATCGATGGCGAAGGCAACGCCAACAACTCGGTCATCGGCGACTGGCATTCGCCCAAGGTGCGCTTACCCGGCGGCGGTGGCGGCGCCGTCATGCTGCCCACAGCCAGGCGCGCCTGCACCTGGCGCACCGAACACTCCCCACGCACCTTTGTGGAAAAACTGGATTTTCGCACATCCTGGGGCGGCTTTCATGGCGTGGTTACACCCATTGCCGTCTTCATAAAAAAGGACAATCGACTGGCGTTGCAATCATTTCATCCGGAATCATCCATAGACGAAGTAGTCAGCCGAACGGGTTTTACTTTCGACCACAGCGATGCCAAACCCACCGCAGGCCCAACAGACGCGGAAATCGCGGCGCTGCAATCGCTGGACCCGGACGGGCAATTCGAAAAAGACGCTGCGGTCACGCTGCGCTAGGAGACCATTGATGGCGCCGACCTCAACCATTCTGAATGACTGGCAATCAATCTGGCGCGCCGCCTCGATTGAAAACCGCATTGCCCTGCAGGACGCCAGTACACACATCAGCTACGGCCAGCTTTACACCCTGGTATCGCAACTGGCCGGACGCCTGCGCGTCGCCGGTGTGGATGAACAGTCGCGCGTTGCCATCAATATGGAACGCGGGCTGGACGCCGTGATAACGCTGCTGGCGGTGATGGTTGCGGGCGCCTGCCCCTGCCCTCTGGAGCCCGGGTTGAGTCCCACAGAACGGGCGCTACGCCTGCAAAGCGGCGGGCTCACCTGGCTGCTCTCGGACGATCTGGCGCGCGATGCAGGCACCGACGATATTTACGTCATAAACCCATTGACTCTTGCCGATGCACAGCCGTACTGGCCAACCACCGTGTCGCCATCGAACCCAGCGCTCATGCTCTTTACATCGGGCAGTACCGGCAAACCCAAAGGCGTATTGGAAAGCCATCGCGGGGTACTGAACAACGCTCGTGGTGTGATCGCCATGACAGAACTGACGGCAGATGACATACTGCTGCATGTCATGCCTATTTACCACACCAATGGCTTGAACAATCAGCTCTTTAGCCCGCTGGCCGTTGGCGCCTGCATTTATTTTGCACCGCGTTTTTCTGCGCAGGCCATGCCGCAACTGATGGCTAGCGTTGGTCCGACCATCATTACCGGCGTGCCCACCATGTATTCACGCATGCTGGCGCATCCCTTGCCTGCTGCAGCCGTCCGAAACTTGCGACTTGCCCGTTGCGGCTCCGCTCCTATCACAACTGAATTACACAAGAAAATCGAAAGCTATCTTGGGCAACCGCTGGTGATTTCCTATGGCCTGTCCGAGGCCACCTGCACATCTACCATGAACCCGCCGACACAACGAAAAATCGGCTCTATCGGCAAGCCGCTGAGTAACCAGGATATCTTCCTGCTTTCGGCAAATGGTGAACGTATTACTGCTGCCCATACCAATGGCGAGATCTGTATAGATGGCGATAACCTGATGCTGGGTTATGTGGGTGTTTCTGCACCTGGCCAGCTGGATCCGCAGGTCGGGCCGCTACCCACCGGCGATATCGGCTACGCCGACGATGACGGTTTTCTGTACATTACAGGCCGTATCAAGGAGGTCATCATTCGTGGCGGAGAGAATATTTCACCATCGCAGATAGAGCATGTGATTGCCATGCATGAAGATGTAGCCAATTGCTGCGTGATCGGCCAACCCGATGAAGACCTGGGCGAAGTGCCCGTGGCCTTCATAACGTCACGAAATAACGACATTAATATCGATGATGTGCATGCGCTGCTTAAAACACATCTGCCTCGAATCTATCACCCTGCCGCGATTTTTGTTCTTGATGCCCTTCCGGAAAATGCAGTCGGAAAAGTAGACCGCAAGGCGCTTGCAAAACAACTGGAGCCACGAACCCAAGCGACAGTCAGTTCATCGTAAGCTTATGCGCGCGCCAGCGTGCACACATGATTATTAATTATTAATCGGATATCCGAAAACAAGAAGAATTGCCCCGTCACAAGCAAGTGAGACCAGAGCAGAACAGAAGCATATTCAGAAATCGCTTTGAGCGTGTAACTTGTCGCGTACAGCAGTCGCATTCAATGGCGCTGCGTTTTAGCTGCCAAGCGCGCCTGCACGCACATCGAAACAAAAAAATACCCTGGCTCTTGTGAGCCAGGGTGCAAAAGTACGATGGATAGGTGAATATCATTCGTACGGGGCGTATTCTATATAAAACATCGTTGGTTGCCACCCCCTTGAAACACCTATTTTGTATTTTTTGTAAAAAAAGAACGATGAAAGCACAATATATACACCGTACGTTATGTTTTGAAATGTGTGCTTACGTTAACAGCTCATTATGCACTATTAGCGGACATATTTCCTGGACAGAGAACCTTCGCATGCGCCATTCAAATGGCAATGGTTTTATTAACTGGTTCAACACACGCCTGCGACAATCGCAGATGTCTTGAAGAAATTTCACTTGGCATTGCACCCGACGTGTTGCCCGAACCTGAATGCAAGCGCACGCTTATTATTCAGCATCCCAAGCAGGGGCAACACGATCTTTGAGATGGGAAGGCAGAGCACAACACGAACCCGATTCCTTGTCAGTTTTCACGCACGACGACACAATGCTCCAGGCCGCAAGCCAAACCACCGCCTGCGCTAACCGCGAGCTGCCTTATCAGTCTTTGGCAATGTACTCGTATTTGGCGGTATTGACGCGCGTCTGACGCCACTCCACCGGGCGATCCTGATAGGTGTAAGCGGTGCGGTCAATCAACAACAAGGGCGTAGCTTGCGCCACTTCCAGCCAGCCCGCCACCGCACTGTCGGCCTGGCAAACGCTGAGCTTTTCGCGGGTATCGACAATATTGATGCCAAAATTATTCTGATAAAAGTTATACAGCGTACTTGAACGCTCGTCCAGGCTCTGCTCATTCAATGTAGCAAAAAGAATTTCCGGCACCTGGATTTCGTCAACCATGACCAGATCACTGTTCAGACTCAGCAGATTAAAAAAATGGAACACGTTGGCGTCTTTGGGCAATTGCAAGCGCTCGCTGGCCTCGCGCGTCGCTTTCCTGCGACGAAATTTCAGCAGACGCGTCGTAGGATACGCCTTGAAGCCATCCCTGCGCTGGATCCGGAAAAATTTGAAAAAATGCTGATCGCTCTCGTGCGTGGCAACGAAGGTGCCACGTCCCTGATGGCGAATCAGAATATGTTCACTGACCAGTTCATCGACGGCCTTGCGCAACGTACCAATCGATACACCGAATTTTTCGGCCAGCTGATTTTCTGGCGGGATAGCCTGGCCGCGAACCCACTCGCCACTTGCGAGCGCCGCCAGCAGCGACTGCTTGACTGCAAAATAAAGGGGCGTGCCCGGTAAAAAGAAATCTTTATTGTTCATAGGTGGCAGATTTTAAATGACTTGCACCAATGATGCCACGGCTTGCGCCCCCAGCGCCAGCAGAATTCGCTAGTAATGATTTTTTGCATAATTCATATAGATGATATAGTTGACTTGGATGAATATTGCAATTATCATTCACTAAATCTGCTAGCAATGAAACACATCCAAATTGTCAATCAAAGGAGAAAACGATGATCCATGCCGTACTGCATGATTCAAAGGACACCGTTGCCGTTGCCGTCGTCGAAGGCATTACGGCCGGAATGGAACTGTCCTGCTGGAATATGGAAGAAGACAAAATCATTACTGTCAAAGCCACCCAGGACATTCCCATTGGCCACAAGGTAGCCCTGGTGGACATGAAAGATGGCGACACCGTCTTTAAATACAGTGTCGATATCGGCAAAGTGGTTGCACCCATCAGCGCCGGCGACCACGCCCACGTGCACAACATCAAAACCAAGCGCTGGTAAGCACTGCGAACGCACTGCCACAACCGCTATCGACAGACATTCAGAGCAAGGATTTTCCTCATGGCCATTATTGATTCGAACACCACATTCCGCGGCTACAGAAGAGACAACGGGCGCGTCGGCATACGCAATCACGTTGTGATTCTGCCTGTAGACGATATTTCAAACGCAGCAGTTGAAGCTGTTGCCAACAACATCAAGGGCACTATCGGCATTCCGCACCCATACGGACGCCTGCAATTTGGCGCCGACCTTGACCTGCACTTTCGCACGCTGATCGGCACGGGCTGCAACCCCAACGTCGCCGCCGTGGTCGTGATCGGCATTGAAGAAGGCTGGACCAAAAAAGTGGTCGACGCCATCGCTCAGACCGGCAAACCGGTAGCGGGCTTTTCCATCGAACTGCACGGCGATCATGACACCATTATGCGCGCCTCTAAAAAGGCCAAGGAATTCGTGCATTACGCCACGGCGCTGGAACGTGTTGAGTGCCCCATTTCCGAGCTTTGGGTCTCCACGAAATGCGGCGAATCCGATACCACATCGGGCTGCGGCGCCAACCCGACCGTAGGCGATGCCTTTGACAAACTGTATGCCACGGGCAATACACTTGTGTTTGGCGAGACCTCGGAGCTGACCGGCGGCGAACAGATCGTGGCCGCCCGCTGCGCCAACGACAAAGTGCGCGAAGACTTCATGTTCATGTTCAATCGCTATCAGGATATGATCAATCGCTGGAAAACCTCTGATCTGTCCGAATCGCAGCCGACCAAAGGCAATATTGCCGGTGGCCTGACGACGATTGAAGAAAAGGCGCTGGGCAATATCCAGAAAATCGGCAAAAAATGCATGGTCGATGGCGTGCTGGACAAGGCCGAAGCGCCCACAGGCAAAGGGTTGTGGTTCATGGATTCATCTTCGGCCGCCGCCGAAATGGTCACGCTTTGCGCCGCCTCTGGCTATGCCGTGCACTTTTTCCCCACCGGCCAGGGCAATGTGATCGGCAACCCGATCCTGCCGGTGATCAAGATTTGCGCCAATCCGCGTACAGTCAGAACCATGTCGGAACACGTTGATGTGGACACATCCGGCCTGCTGCAGCGTGAAATCAATCTGGACCAGGCAGGAGACAAACTGCTCGAATGCATGCTGGCAACCGCCAACGGTCGCTGGACATCAGCCGAAGCACTGGGCCACCGCGAATTTGTCCTGACACGACTGTTCGAGAGCGCCTGACCCCTGGTGGCCGGTATAAAAAACCAGGCCGGCCGCCACTCACAATCGTGGAGGAGACACCCCATGAAACATCGTCACACCGCAACAAAACGCAGCATACTCAAATTCGGACTGTTGTCATTGTTCTGTGCAGGCACCACGATTGTGGCCCCCGCGGCGCAGGCTGAATTCAAGCCCAATCAATATGTTACTTACATTGTTCCCTTCGCACCCGGCGGGCTGACCGATGTGGCTGCCCGCATGGTTGCCAAGGGCGTAGGCGATAAAACCGGCTGGAATATCGTAGTCAACAACAAGGCCGGCGCCAATGGCAACCTGGGACCTGCCGAAGCGGCCCGCGCCAAACCGGATGGCAACACCTGGCTGGCCATTACCATGACCCATGCCGTCAATAAAACGCTGTTCGGACCGAAGGCCGGCTACGACATAGAAAAGGACTTTGTTCCCGTCGCGAAAATCGCCTCATCCGCCATCATGGTCGTCGTGCCGCAAAACAGCCCCATCAAAACACTGCAGGACCTGATCGACACCGCCAAGAAAAAAACCCTGAACGTCGGCAGCAGCGGCACCGGTACCCCACCACACATTGCCATGGCGCTATTCCAGGACCTGACCAAAACCAAAATGACGCATGTCCCATATAAAGGAGGCGCGCCATCCATGGTTGACCTGATTGGCGGACAGATTGACGTGGTGTTCTCCAATTATCCGGAATCCCTGGCCTACGTACAGCAAGGCAAGCTGCGGGCGCTGGCCATCACATCTGAAAAACGCGCCGCCGCCGTACCGGACGTGCCCACGACGGCAGAAGCCGGTTTGCCCGGGCTGATGGTCGACAACTTCACAGGCCTGATGGCCCCCAAAGGTACCGACCCAGCGCTAGTCAAGGAAATCAGCGATAAGGTCACCGCCGTTGTTGGAGAAAAAGCCATGGGTGAGCAATTGATCAAGCTCGGATTCATCCCCGACCCGATGAGACCAGACCAGTTCAAAACTTATCTACATGACCAGATCGAAAAACTGGCCAAAACCATTAAAGATGCCGACATCAAAGTCAACTAAATCACATCTGGAATCTGACATTTAACATGACCAACACCATTGTCATCTCTGAATTTATGGATGAACCGGCAGTAGATCGCCTGCGCCAGATAGCGCAGGTGGACTATCGGCCAGCGCTTGTCGATAACCAGGAAGCACTATTTGAAGGGCTGGCCAATGCCAATGCCCTGATCGTACGCAATCGTACCCAGGTTAACGCCGAGCTACTGGCACACGCCCCCAACCTGCGAGTCGTGGGCAGACTGGGCGTAGGCCTGGACAATATCGACATGGACCTGTGCGCAGACAAAGGCATCACCGTTTACCCGGCCATCGGCGCCAACGCACAGGCGGTTGCCGAATATGTGATTGCGAGCACATTCCTGCTGCTGCGAGGCGCTTACCTGGCCAGCGCCCAGGTGACCGCAGGACAATGGCCACGCCCCCAGCTCAGCAATGGCCTGGAAGTCGCCGGACGTACACTGGGTCTGGTGGGCTTTGGCGGCATCGGCAGGCTCACGGCCAGGCTGGCAAGCGCACTGGGAATGAAGATTGCAGCGTACGACCCCATGCTCAGCTCAGACAGCCCCATCTGGGCCGAAACCGGTGCAATGCAAATGTCATTGGACGAACTGCTGCAACACAGTGACGTTGTAAGCCTGCATACCCCTTTGACAAAGGATACCCGCCATCTGATCAATGCCGACCGCATTGCCAGGATGAAAGACCAGGCCATACTGATCAACACATCACGCGGTGGAATTGTAGATGAACAGGCGTTGGTAGCCGCCCTGCAGGCAGGTAAACTGCGCGGCGCAGCGCTGGATGTCTTTGAGGACGAACCAGTAAAGGCGGAAAATAGCCTGCCGGATATGTCAAACCTGATATTGACGCCACATATTGCCGGCCTGACACAAGAAGCCAATGAGCGGGTGTCGGGGGTGATTGCGCAGAAGGTGATGGGGTATTTGCAGGAATTTGCTTGATGTATCTTGCTCCTTCCCATAGGGAAAATTGCACAACCGGTTTGATCAATGTGTTAACCCGAAGCTCTTTCAGGCAAGTTGCACGGTAGGACCGTCTCCAAATCAACACCAGAATGACCAAAGCACTGCGAGCTGCCGCTCTTCGAGAGCATCAGCGCGAACCATGGTATTTATTCGCAGGTATCCAACAGCTTTTGTCCATATTGCTTAAGGCCGACTCTTTAGTCGGCCTTAAGCTGCACGCATGATGTTCCGCAATGTCGCCGCTACTGGCCTACTTCTACCTCGTTTTCACATCATCCATAACATTGGATCGGTGGGTACATTGTCAACGAACCATCTTGCAAGAAACGTATAATACATCCCACATTCTACCGAAAACCGCGGTTTTCGCCCGCCGTTGGCATGACGCAACGGCTGCAACCGCATTCACCAGGACAACCTATGACCCCAGCGCTTCCCCAATCCGTATTCAAGGCTTATGACATTCGTGGTATTGTGCCTGAACAGCTCAATGCCTCGTTTGCCTACCTGCTGGGGCGCGCGCTGGCACGGCGTGCCCGCGCCTGCGGCACGGAC